>Ga0302319_10000149_pt1 | contig 143633 bp, 127 predicted proteins | sample Bog_T0_2_FD_203319 | JGI IMG/M metagenome (GOLD analysis project Ga0302319, IMG submission 203319) | Peat permafrost microbial communities from Stordalen Mire near Abisko, Sweden - Bog_T0_2 | ecosystem: Environmental > Terrestrial > Soil > Wetlands > Peat | place: Sweden: Abisko, Stordalen...
TCGCGAGTTGCCGGGCACCTCCGCTGGACCACCACCAACGTTTTATTATCGTTCATCCCGCGCAGTCTACACGCAGCGGGACGCTCCGACTATCCTGTGGCCGAATTACCGCTTACTGACGAACCAGGTTGAATAACCAAGTTCGCGGAGCTGTTTTGCGTTGCAGAACATCCCCCGCAGCTCAGCTGCTCCGGAACGGTGGAGTGGATTCGGGTCTTCGGGGAGGGCATGCGCGGTGGGGGGCATGCCTCAATTGTGGGGCCCCGCGAGGAGGCGCCCGGTCACTCTGCCCTACTGCCTATCGCCTCGAAATCAGGCGATGGCCCGGCGATCGTCGGCGATCTCCGCCGGTGGGTTCCAAGTCACCCGTTGTGCGGAAACGTTTGGTTCGAAGGGAAAGGCGATCCCGGCAGGATAGCGGCTCCTGCCTGGGCGCATGGCCCAATACGAACATATCCTACAAAGTTCCGGTTGGCGGCGGCCATCCAAGGCGCGGGACTTGATGTCGCATTTTGCGACATCAAGTTTCCATCATCCTTGTAATGGGGTAGATACACACACAAGCCCAACGGACGCGAAAGCAAGAACGTCGGAGGCCTTACAACCCCCGGGGGGATGGGGTGGTTGCCGATAAATCCGTCCGCGAACGCCAACCCTTATGAACATATCCAAATATGATCGTCCCCAGCATGTCATCTCTCAGACACCTTTTCAATAAGGGCAGCAATCCTTTCGATGTTAGGCTCTTACCTTGCTTTCCCCTGGCTTACTCCGGTGCGCTTCTGAGGGGGAGAGATAGCCGGGAGAGTCCATCACTGTTCGCCGATTTTTGCAGACGGGAGCTCCACAATTGGAGTCCTATGAGCAACCTGCCCGACCCGTACTGCATTCGCGCCGAAGACAAGGCGCTCGCCGACGCCCTTGCCGCCATCGGCATCAAGACCGAGCTGATTTTTCCGGAGGATGATGACCTCTTGGGGAATTATGCGAACGTTCAACGAGAGCATCGCGGACACTACTACACCTGCGACGAATGCGGAGCTCCCCTTCTTGTGAGGAGAGACCCTCTTTATGATTTCGGCGTGGCCCTGAAAGCCCGGGAGGTCCTCCAAAATCCCTGCCCCCGATGTTCCGGTGCATTCACGAAGGCATTTATTCAATTTGAAGGCGGCCCCGACAGCCGTCTATTCGAGAAGCTGATGGGTTCTCAACGCATAGCTTCAAAGCTGCGGATTAGGCTCCAGAAATCGGCCGGCTTCATTGGACACATTGTTCGGCCGCGCGAACACAGGGGAGGCGCAGCACATCAAGTTCGGACGCCTGTGATGTCCCTCCTGGGACTTCTGATGGGGCTTTCCGAAGGCGCGCGGCAAAACGTATACTATCCAGGACGTACCTATGTGAAAAATTTCCAGGAGATCACGCCGCATCTGAAAGGCTACGTCCGCTCGCAAAAGGCGACCTACTGCTTTCGGAATGGCCTGACAAAGTTGGTCTTTCCTTCAGCGAGTGAGAATTTCAGGGAAGGCATAGCTGCCGCAATTAACACCCTGAGCCTGGTGACAAGGCTGCACGGGGCAGCTATCGTGGTTGGTCGCTTCTTGAGGATTGATGAGGAGAAGCAGCCTGGAAAACGCCTGTTGACCCTGGCCGACAACGAAGATGCTAAACTGATCGTCGATAATGAGCTTTGGGCGAGCCTCTGCCAGTCGTTCGGCGAGCCGAAGATCCCCGGAAATGGCCATACTATGGAATCGCTTGTCATCGCCATTGTGACGCGCGACGGCGAGGAGCTGCGTATCAAGGACGCCGCCTGGATCAGGACAAACCGATACGGCATTTTGACCCTGAGCGACTACGAACACGCAACAGTCGAGGCCCTGATCTCACTAGGCTACAAGTTTTTCAAACCCCAGCAGCTTCATCTTCGCTTCGGAAAGGAGGCGTTGCTGGTTGATGTCCTAGTGTTTCCAAATGCTGGGCCGTTCGTCCTTGAGGTGGACCCAAACAGCTCGAATGCCGAGCCGAGGAAGCAGCTTCGCAACTCGCGCCTCACGAAAGGGGACGTGCCATTTCATTCATACGACCCGGTCAGGCATTCGGATCTTCGTTACATCTTGCCTCCTGGCATCGGGCCCTGGTGGCCGGGAGTCGCGTGACATTGAACAATTTCAAGCCGGCGACCGGGGCATTGCCGTGATCGAGGTGTTCGAGGTTCCGTAGCTGTCCCAATAAGGACCCTTTTCGAACATCGAACGCCGTCGTTAGGCTGGGCGCGGACCTGTTGAAATTCCTCCACTTCGATCAAAGTTTTCCGCGACTATTCCGAACCGTTGAAGATCATGATAGGGGCGGTGGCTTGAAGACCCTGAAGCAGGGCGTAAGGAAGCGTTGAATGAAAACCGGCAGCCCGATCAATCGTAGAAATTATTTTTGCTCATACAAATATTCGCCTGCGCCGCGAGCATCGCTCACCGGCGCGACCACAAGCGACTTCGGGATGTTGAATGCGGATTCATCGATCGCGGCAGATTGGTCGAAATCGCGGCGAATGCCGCCAGTAGGCGAAGAAAGCGTGGATACCAAATTCCCAGTCACGGGATCCAGCTCGTAAACTGAACTCACTCTAGCGCCATTGATTGTCCGTGTCCTCGTGACGCTGAGCACCTGGTTTCCGCCATCGCTTCCATTCGACACCTCAAATGTCGATTGGTCGTCCGCAGACTCAATTTCATCGGCCTCCTTCCCCAAAGATTGGTGCATGCCGACCGTATCGACCGGAACCTCATTGCTGGTGATTAGGAAAGCGACGCCCTCTTTCCCTGGGCCATCCCCCATGTCCCAGTTTCCATTCTCGTTGGTGATTTCCGTACGGCTTGTCCCTGGGATTATCTTCATGGTTTCCGCATTGAAGGTCGCCGTCGGCCCGCTGAAATTCAGGGTGTCCATTCGAAATAGATCCCCTCTCGTCTGTGATCTCTCGTGAACGAGCGTGAACGACGCATAGAATTCTATAAGTCCGTTTCCTGAATGGCTGCTAGTTGTCATCACCATTTTGTAGCTCTTCGCGTTTGCAATCCCACGTAAAGATCTGGCGATAAGTTTTCTAGCCATCGCGGCGTTGACCTTTCTCGCATCCAGCCTTTCCACCGAGGGAAAAGCTCCGACTGTCTGCATCGCAGACTGAACCTTTGTTTTGGTGACCGCCGCAACGGATACCCGCTCCGGATTACTAGGTGCCTGTGATTTCCGGAAAAGCCACAATAGCACGAGCGCCGTTACGAAGAATAAGATGAACAAGACTATTACAAATCGCCGTGAGGTTCGCGTCGCGGTGGCCATCGGTACAGACTGCGAATGCTATTCGCGAGATATAGCCGCTGCGATGACAAAACAACAGTACAAGGTATAGGGGGAAAGCGTCCCATAAACGACCGTTAAAGAGACACTGAGTGATTACGAACCGCGTAGGGGTGATTCAGAAGGTGATCGACCACGCCCTTGATCTCGCGCTCGGATTCGAGCCCAAAGCCGGTGCTTTTGAATCGAATGATGCCTTCAGAATCGAGGACGAAGACGCTCGGCCAACCGACAACGTGCCACTCCTTTGAGATAGGTCCTTTGGAGCCAAGCGGTCCGTTCCAAAACGAGGGCCATGTCATTTGCTCGCCAACTGCGGCTGCCAGCCCCCTTGCGATCTCAAGGTCCGAATTCACACCGACTAGGGCCACCGCCTTGCCAGCCAGGCGTTCAGCGAGCCGCCGTTCAATAGGCACCATGGCCATGCAGGGCCCACACCACGACCCCCAAAAGCTGAGGACGACGATCTTGCCGCGAAAATCACTGGTGTGCAGCGGTTGTCCCCTGAGGTCGGTCCCAGTGATATCTGGTGCTCGGACGCCGACGCAGAAATGCTCGATCTCGTCCAGGGCTTCCTGCGCGGCCTGCCCGCACGTGCCCGTATCTGCTCCACCCATTGGGAAAGAGCCATACTGCACAATGACGGCCCGGAATTTCTCCGCCGCCTGGGCATTCAGATGGCTTGACCCACCCGCCGCCTCCGCCTCTTCGAACTGCACCCGGTAGTCCTGCACATTCGGCCCAGTGAAGCGCACGTCGTCTGGGAGACTCTCGGTGAATTCGATGCTGGCTGCCCGTACCTTCAGGAAATAGGCGGCAGCGTAAATCGCGCAGGCGCGGGCCGCCGGATCCTTGTTTCGTTTTCCAACTGCATCGAACAGATCCGCAGCTGCCCGGTTGCCCGCGGGCCACCAATGCATCCCAATGTACCAGCAGATCCTGCCGACCCCCGGGTCTTCGGAATAACGATCAAGGAGGAGTTCAATGACGCGCGAATGCAGCCCCTTGAGGGTGGGCATTCCAGTTGCGCCTTGATCAAGCCTGTTCTCCAGCACGATCCATGCGATCGTCGAAAGCCCGTCGAACGACTTGTTGCCGCGCAGCAGATCCAGGATCTTGGGCACATCCTCTTGGTCTATCCTCACGTACGTAGCCCAGTTGTCCGATCCCTGGCTCCCGTTTTGGTAGGCTGTGTATGCGAATTCGACCTCCTGGCGGAGCCGGACAACCTGCGCGGCAGTGTCATCCGACGCGCGTACAGCGGGCAAAAACGATGCAGCCATCGTGATTGTGAGGAGAAAGCGATACAGCAGCCGAATCGGGGGATGTATGGGTTCGCCCAGCATTGTATTGGAGCACCTATAGCTTGCGGCCGCTCATTAGGTGCCAGACAACGTGCAAGCACAAGATTTCCAATTCACCCGCAAGCTTGTACCCAAATGGACCCTTTATTGGGCACTCAGCCGGGGCAACGGTCATTGTCGTTGATCGACCACTGCACCCGACTCAGGAAAACGGAGCACTGGGGCACGGGACCAGCCGGGGATTGGCAGGGCGGCGTTCCCAGGCGGCTTGGGTCCGCCAAGGCCGGCGTGTCGAAGCCTCTGTAAGCCCCCGGAAGGGAACAAGGGGTACTCCTCCAAACCCCGCCACTTCCCGTCCCGAGATGATCCGGAAGGGCAGGGCGGCCGGTTGGAACGGGTGGGCAAGCCGGCTGCGGTTGGGTTGACCATGGGAGGGCAGGGCACCGTCCGTGCGGTCGCGAGGAGGCGCCGGCAAGGCAGGTCCCGGAGGGCGAAGGGGCTTCGCCATCTTGGCATATATGGCTGGTACCCGACCCTTGAATATTGAGCAGCAGGCCGCGCTGGCCGCGGTCTTGGAGTCGGCCCCGCCGAGAGACAAAGCCCTGGTCGTATTTCTCCTAAACTCAGGGCTGAGGGTCAGCGAAGCGCGCTCGCTTACGGTCGGTGACGTCTGTGATGGAGGTAGGCTAAGGGCCCGGGTCCGGATCCCGAGGAGGCGCCTCAAAGGCGGCCGCGGCTGCTGGCGCCGCTCGGTCAGCGGGCGCGCGGTTGCGCTAAATTCGGCGATCACCCGAACCCTGACCGAGTACCTATTCGGTCGGTTCGGGTCAGCGAGACCGGTCGACCCGGCCGCGCCCCTGTTCCCGAGCCGGCAGGGTGGCGGCCCCGTCTCCCGCTGGCAAATAAACCGCACGATTCATGCCCTCTTTGTCGCCGCCGGGGTCGAGGACGCCGGGGTGCCTGGGATGTACGGCACACACAGCCTGAGGAAGGTTTACGCAGCTCGGGTATACGCCAACAGTGGCCGGTCACTTTTGTTATTAAAGGCCGCCTTAGGGCACCAGAGCGTGGCTACCTCTGAAAGGTACGTTTTAATCGGCGACGAGGAGGTCGAGAGGGTTGTCCTGTCCCTGTCCGAGCCTGTGGGTGACCTGGCAAAACGGAACGCAGGCCACCTTGCCGAGGCCCCGGCGATGGCCCGGCAACAGCTTCAAAACTGGTAGACTGTAACCTTCGGTTTCACGGTCCCCGATCACCCAGCCGCCATCTTGTATCATGCAGAGAACGTGCCCCAATTCCCGATACCTTCCGGCGCCTAGAACCCATTAGAATCCCGCCGTCCGGACCTTGGTCAAACGCCCAAGGGCAACGCGCCACCCAAGCCTCCAAGGGCGGCGACGGGGAGGTGTGCGGGTCGGATCGGGCCGTCCTGGGTAATAGGGATTTCATTCCTTCCAATCCCGCCATCTTACTGAGGCTGGCATGAGCTAAGGAGTTGAATGGGCTTTGGGGAAAGGAAGGAACTGTCGGCGGCGGAGCAATTGTCGAAGGGGCGTCCTTTGAATGGAGGCGGGACTGGAGATAGGGCGCTTGGACGTTTCAAAGGCGGGTAGGGCGGGTTGAAGAGCGCAGCGGCTCTGGATGGCAAGGGATGGTGGTCGGAGTCTCCAGGAGGCAAAGCGAGCGCGAGGCGTATCGGGTGGGAGCAAGGCGGGGGGGGTGGGCTGCTCGGATTGGCCTCGGGGTCGATTCCGGTTTGAGCTGGGGGGTCAGGCGGTCGCGTTGGCAAGAAATGGGCTCCTTACAAGATCGGGGATTCGTCTTTTGAAAAATGCTCCGTCGTTCGCGTCTACGGGTCTTCTCGGGTCCGATCGCTGGGCTTTCTGTGTACCATCGGGACGGCGACCGCAGGGTGCCAGGCATAGTCAGGTCTGCAAACAGGCGTTCTTGGGTCTTAGCGGGTCCGGTATAACCCTCTTACAGATAAACGATTACCCGCTGGAAGGGAATTGAAAGGGCTCGTTGCCGCCTTCAAGTCGGCGCCGGTCCAATTCATCCCGAATGCGCCGGTGAGATGGTCCATAATTTAGGTCTATGGACCAATCATCGAAAGAAACTGAAACTGTCCGGCTGCGGCTACCGCGCAAGCTGGTCGACGACCTGAATCGCGCCTTCGGCGACGCATCGCTGGAGGAAAGCATCACCTGGCTCCTAACCCGGTACCAAGACGCCCTCGGCGACAGTGCCGCGTGTGCCGACACCGAACTTTGGATCAAGCTCGACCGGGTAGAGGAAGCGGGCGCGCTCCTCGCGCTTTCCAATGTCGAGAACGCCGATGCCTACCGCCGCTTGGTCGGGGCCGAACTGGCCCGCGTGCGCGACGCAAGCGTCAATCTGGCCGACTTGGCTTGGCGGCTGCAAAATGAGGAACCCGTCCATGAATAGTACCTATTCCAACATACCGAACAAGGTGGAAGTCATCCTTCCCGAAAGCTGCCGGAGCATCCTCGCTCAGGTGTGCGAATCCCGGAAAATCACCCCCGGCGAAGCAGTAAATCTGATCATCATGTGGGCGTGCCGCGGCATTAAGGAGCACGGCTTGGGCAAAGGGGCGGACCTCCCCGCAGGCTTGGACTTTATCCAGGCGAAGCGGAGCGAGTTAATGCGTCGCGCCGACGAGGTCTTAACCGTATTCGAGGGCCATCTGCTGGACTCGCGCGCCCTCACTCAGGAAGTGAACAGGCGGATCCAAGGAGGTGCCAAGTGAGCGCCGGGAATGAGGCCTTCAAGAGGGTTCCCATAAACTGTGGCGAGCTTTCAAGACTCGAGGAGATCGGCACCCCGCGCTGGCTAAGAAAGGTGTTCGGCATCTTCGACGCCGACGCTGGCAAGGGAGGCGTCTACGCATTCGGACACTTGGCCTCGCTCCTCGCCTCAAAGGGCCTTGAGGCCACTGGCGCGACCTCCGAATCGACGCTTCAATTTCTGCGCAATTGGTGGCTTGGCGAACGACAGGGAGCCAAGGTCCAGGGCATCTTTGTTGATGCCAAGCTCGACGCACGGATAGCGGGAGAGTTGACGAGCCATGGGCTAACGGAAGAGCCCTTTCTAACCTCCGCCTTTCATCACGCCGTGGTTCGGTTCGCGGCGCGCCATCATCCCGGTTCGACCCTAGGCTGGACGGCCGTGAATGGCCTCCAGGAGGGACATGCTCACGTCCAAGCCTTGTTTCATCCATTGGCGTCAGATGGCCGGCAGGTCAACCTGGAGGGGAGTCAAGACGGCAGCCAGGATGGGGTAGCCGGGGGTCTCCAAAGCGCGTTTCGCGCCGCCGTGCGGAGCCGGTTTATAGCCATAACGCAACCGCCCAATGTGGACCCTCGGGCACGGAAACTAGCCGCAAACCAATGGATCCTTCTTTGCTGGCATGCGAAGCGCGGAATCGATCTAAGCGACGATGCCTCACTATGCGCAGCAGCCTCCCAGCTCGACCATTTGCTGGGCTCGCCGGCCTTCAGTAAAGAGCTGGAACATGCGATCGGGGAGGCGGAAGAATTTTTCTGGACGTCAGGCGCCAAACCTCTGGCGCCGGAGATGATCAGCGCCCGTTGGAACGAAATGATTGAACTCTGGGACTCGATGCGCGCGGAACACTCGAAGTTGGCTATGGGTAGCATTCAAGCCCACCTTTTGAACCGAGCTCAATCTGGCGGGTACCAGCCGATCAGGGGTATTCATGTCCAACCGGCCCCGCCGACCGAGTCGGAATACTGCCATATGGCGGCAAGCGGGTCTTCAAAATCCCCGTTGAACATTCGTGCCGCCTTGAGGGCGCGAAGGGCGGCCTCCTCCGAACTGCATGCTTCGAGGCACGATTTGCACACCATCTACAAGGAGTCGCTCGCCAATATGTTGCTTCGGACCGACGTGGTCATGTATTTCGCCGGAAACGCGCTGGCGACCATTGAGCTTCATTGCGCGACCGGTCTTCGGCGCAAGCCCGGGCTTCTCGATGCTGGCGCCGACTTTGGTTTGCCTGCGCAACGGTACGTTCGCTCGAAGGCTTGGACTGAATCTCGCGCAGAACAGGCACTAAATGCCGCCGCCGGGCACGGCACCGAGGCGCATGCGTCCATCGTATCCACGGAAACAGAGTCTTTGCTCGCCAGGGAGCACCACGTAAAATGGCCAACACTGGACGAGTCGCCCCAAAGTGACGTTGGCGAAGCTCAGGGCGCCTGAAAACCAAGACAGGGTGTTCGATCTCGAGTTCGGCAACTGTAGCTTGCCGATCCGGGCGATGGACGTCCCCAGAAGAGGGCAGCGCACCCGTGTCTCCGGTCCGGGCTTACCTGACGTGGAATTCCTGGATCAAACGAGAGACAGAGTCCGGAGCTAAGCTCCGGTTACGGGCAAATGCTGCGGGAGTCTCGTTTCAGGCATTATGTCTCTCTGGAGTTGGCGCAGTGAAAGGATGTCAGGTGTGGAATTCGCGTTTTCGGCTCCGGGATTGGCCTCGCCATCTTGGTTTTATGCCCGATCCCATTCCCATCACACCTGCCGCAAGGCAGCGCCTGGAGCGCGCCATCCTCCTTGAAATCGACCGCTTAAGCGACGCCGTCTGGGAACTGAGGCAGGTCGATACGGAGGTTTTCGATGTTGGTATGGACGCCCTCGGGAGCGAGCCGGCCCTGGCCATGTGGTTGGTCCAGCCGTCTTCTGCCTTGGGTGGCGGCTCACCGCTGCCCGTGCTGGCCAGGCCCGAGGGTCGAAAGGAGGTGCTTGGGCTACTGGAGGCGCTGGCGGAAGCCGGCCAATTCTGACGGCCAGCCTGGATGGCGGCTTCCAAGAGGCGACGTCCATTTGTAGGTCGGGCAGCACCATGCCCGAAAAGTCGTCCCTGGCGGTGCCATCTTGAAGGCATGCATACATCTCCTCCCTGACACCCGCTACCCGCCTTTCCATCCCAAGATTTCTGAAATGTTCTTCCCCAAGACCACATTCTCGCACCACGACCTGAACAGCGGCCTCGTCGCCACAGTCAATCGCGTCCACGAGCCCGGGCTCAAGGACGAGCTGGACCGCGCGATTCTCGCGTCCCACAAGACGCGAAACGTGATTCTGATCGGCGATGGCAAATTCGAGCTTTTCGCCGACCTGACGACGGTCAACCCCGACGGGACGGCATATTTCTTCGTGGCCGCGGGTGCGCCGCTCGGGGACGGCCAGGTTCCGGTTGGCGCGACGCTCTATGATGCCGTAGCCGCGAGCCTGCTCGCAACCGCGCCGAATGCCTGGAGACATGTGTTCAAGCGGTATTTGGCCAACGTTTCTAACTGCACCTCTCCTGATTCAAGCTGGAGCGCGCCGGGTCCCATGCCGCGGGGCACGCCGTGGCTGACCGGTTTCTCGTCGTCGCCGAGGGCGCATTTGCTGCGCGAGGAGAAAGTCCTTCTCTGGAAGCTCGTGCGCTTGGTCGGGCTCAACGTGCTGGAGCGCTGCGAGCACGGCGCAGCAGAGGCGGCGTTGGAGGGGAATATTCCCGAGATAGACCCAGGCCGGTACATCGAACTGGGTGATTGGCAGGATTAAGAACCCGGGTTTGCAGGCCCCATACTTATAGGAAGCCAAATCTCACCCATGCGAATTTTACATGTCAGCGACCTGCATTCTGCCGATGCCCATTTCCAATTTGTGAAGAAGGTGTGTGGGTATTTCGATTTGGTCTGTTTGACAGGCGATTTACTCGACCTCAATTCGCAGCGCCCAGTAGGAGACCAGATCGAACGGGTGTTGGCTCATCTGGGGACTATCCCGGTGCCCCTGGCAATCTGCAGCGGGAACCATGACAGCGAGGCAGGTCTTGGGCCGCGGCTGGAACACGCAGCGTGGCTCAAGGAGGCGCGGCGCAAGAACGTTTGGATCGACGGCGACTCGTTCAAGATGGGGAGTCATGCGTTTAGGTGCATTCCCTGGAGCGGGACCCTGCCCGAGGACGGGGCAAACGAAATCTGGCTCATACATGCACCGCCAGACGAAACACCGACTGGCATAAGCGTCGGCGGTGCAGGGTGGGGTGATTTTGAATTTGGTGAACTTTGCAGAGCCGGTAGGGGACCAAGGCTGGCTTTATCGGGCCACGTCCACTGTCCCCAGCGGTGGTACGCAAAAGCTGGCCGCACTGTTTCACTCAATCCAGGCCGACCGGACACGGCATCTACGCTCAATTATATCGGACTCGACCTCGCTCGGGGCGTGGTTGCCCGGAGCCACGTGTCGGGTGATACGGACTTCCTGAAGCTTTAACCATCAACCAAACGAAAGATACCCATGCTCGACAAAGAAAAAGTCCTTACCATCGGCCGCCTTGGGCTGATCTCATTGGTCCTGAACGCGGTCACCATCGCCGCATTGGCTTGGCCCTTCGAACATCTCTGGAACGTGGCGCTCGCGCCGATCTGTGGCGTGCCCGCCATTGGCTATTGGCGTGCTCTTGAGCTAGGTCTCCTCTGGAGGATTCTGAAGGGGATCGGTGACGGAACGAACCTTGGCGTGACGTTTCGTGAATAGGCCGTTGAACGCCCCGCCTAACAGACTGCATGAGTCCTTTCCTCGATCAGCATGATACCGGGGTAGAGCACGCAGCCGAGGCGCCTTTGCTGCCACAGGAAGCCGTCGTTAGGGAGATTCAGGGAGCCATTGGACGGGGCTATCGCCGGCTTCTTGTCCTGGGCCCTCCTCGCTCTAGGCGGCTCGCATCTGTGCGTAAGGCGCTGGGGGCGAATTTCAAGCTGGCAATCATCGACGTCGGGTCCGTTCGTTCGCGCTCGGACCTCGATTCGGCTGTGCGACGGGCGGCCAAAGGGGCAGACTTCTACGGCGCCATGCGCAGGCTGCAGCGCCAGGGGCAGCGGCGCCGCGTTGCCGTCATATTCCATAATTTTGACGGGTGCTTCGGTTCACCCCGCGAGGACGAGATAGTCTATCGTATCTGGTCGGAGGTAAGCTATCACTGTGAATCCCCCTGGGTGGTATTCACGGCGCGTAATCCCGCTTTCGTTGTCCGGTTGGTTGGGAGCTTTGGTTCGTTCCGGGCTTACGTCCGAAAGATCACATTCTCCGGCGACCGTCCGGGAGGTTTCTCCCAGGTCAAGGGCTTGCCAAGGAGGGCGCCATAAAGGACCCGCCTCCCAGATTTGAACCAGTCTTGAGCCGGGCACCCCCAACCTCCGCTGGAGGCATTGTCCGGGTGGTCCGCGTCCTTCGCTGGGCGTCGATCAAATCCTGTATCGCGGGCGCCTTTGTCTGCTATTTCGGGAATTTCTTCGCGCACATGGCCGGGGCCTTCTATTCCAACCCACTCTTCTTTCGGGGGTGGGGATGGAGGTTCATTGTTTGGTGCGGATTCTTCCTGGATCATCACGTTGGAGGGTATGTTTTCTATGTCGGCGCGCTTTGCGCCGTCTCAGTCACGCTGTCGTTGCTCCTGCGTGTTCTTGGTGGCCACGAGGTAATGGACGAGGCCGACAGGAGGTTTGGAGGCATTCCTTCGGGCAAAGCGCACAAGGGCCATGCAGCGCGGCGGCTGGTTGCGGGCCTTCTGTTCCTGCCATTCATGCCGCCGCTGATCGGCGCCTTAGCCGGGGTCATGATTCTCGTCCTGGCCATGGCCCTCTTCGCGGCGTATGTCCTCTATTGCTGCCTACGCTACGGCGGGATACGTTACTTATGGACACGGGCGGCCGTACGAGGCGGGATCCGCGATGCCCTGGGTCATCGCCCCCAGTGAACCCTTGAATAATGGATTCCAGCCGGTCCTTTCCACGCCTCGCGAGGGTGGGGCAGCCTCAGATCCATTGCCAGGCCCCGTCAGGATTCGACACTGGGGCGTTACGGGAAATTCGGACCGGTAAGCTACTTCGGCCGGTCGAGGGCCTTCTTCGCCTCTCTCAAGCGCAACAATAGCGGCCTATGTATCCCCGCTAGGCGCTCTCGCCGTCGGCCATTGGCCTTTCATCGCGGCTACTATCGGAGGCGCCATAAAGTCGAAAACTTCTTCTGCCGTCTCAAACGCTACCGGCGCGTCAGCACGAGATACGAGAAACTCGCCATTACGTTTCTCGCTTTCGTTCAGCTCGCGGCGGTCGTTGATTGGCTCATCCATTGATTTTGCAAACACGCCCTAGATTGCCGAGGCGATCGGTGGCCACAATGAATTCCCGTAGCGTTCAGGCAAATGGGAGCGGCTGCGTCCTCCGGTCACAAACTGAACAAGACGAGAACTGCGGGCTGTCCACCTTGGCAACAGACCTATTGCTAACCTCTAATTGAATCCTCGCATTGGAGGCAGGCGAGTGCAACGAATGCGGCGTAACGTTGCATTGGGTGTAGAGAGTCATGGGACATGCGCTGTCGCCATGTTCTCACTTAGAACCCGCGGGATCCATCGCATTGTGGCAGCAGAGAGGGCCGGCGCGCTCTCCGGCAGCCAGTTCATTATCTCTGACGGCGGTCCCGGGTTCTCGGGTGCTATGGAGCGGTGACGACTCCATATAGGCCCGGTTTCCGCTGGCCGGTTTGGCTCAATCCCGGCAGGATATTACTTCATGGATCAGCAGAAGCCCAGTACCGGTATCGACTATGGCGCGCCGCCCCGCCGCATGCTGCTGGCCAATATGGCGATCCTTGAGTTGTGGGAAAAGGCCGGTTGCACAGCCTTGGGTTACCTCCAGATGCCGGGACACCGCGCCGCCTCCGAACCTCCCGGGGTGGCCTTCATGTTCACCAACCTCGAAAAGGGAATTGAAGTATTCGAGCTCTTCAGGAGCTGGGACACCGTGCCGGGATCCGGCCAAGGCGTTGATGTAGTTTTCGTCCAAAACCAGCCGGCCCGGACTTATCAAATGATGCTAGGGCCGAATTTCGAAGAAACGGTAAAGCGATTGCTCGGGCCACGCGGCGATGAGGATTACAGCATCATGTTAGCTGGCGCGAATATCGGCAAGAACATGCCGGACACCGGGGGAGGCATTGGCTGGCTCCGCAAGCTGGCGGTCGACCAGCCGATCATGCTTGTGCCCGCCGGACCCGACAAAATGGTGGACCTTCGGCATGCGATTACAAAGCACAACGCGCAATTTTACGATCATGACGCGTTGCCGGAACACCTCGAACGGATGTTTGGACAGTCGCGCGATCGGGTCGCGCCGCCCCCGCCCCCTGATTTCATGCCGGAGGTAACCTCCAGGCGGCCAAGACAGCTTAAACGGTTCTTTGCGGTGACGATGGCCCGACTTGAGCAGAATGCACATTTTTGCGCGGCCGTTGCCGCACTCGGCGAAAAATACGAGCGATGGGAATGCGTGCAAGCCGCCTGCAACCTGCTGGTACTGGAGGCTTGGCCCAAGGTGCGTGCAGACAACGGCGGCCCGGACTTCGTGCGGCTATATGAGGTGCTGCGCCAAAACCCGGAGGATGTTACGAGCCGTCGCCCGTTGGAACGGGAATTCAACGCTACGGAATTGTCGGCCCAAATCTCGCATGACCGGAAGTATCTGGCTCTCTACTGTTCGGCCGGCGATCAGGAGGGCCTTGCTCCCGGGGCCGGGACAAAGGGCCACCGATGAATGAGCGGATCTTTACGCCGGACAAACGGATCCGCATCTTCCTCAGCAGCCGCATCCCCGAATTTACTGCGGAGCGACATGCGCTGGTCAGAATGATCCAGAAGATGGGGTATACGCCTGTCTTTTTTGAAGAGACGGCCCGGCCGCATCCGCCGCGCGACCTCTACTCCGCCTACCTCAGGCAGAGCCACATTTTTGTGGCAATCTATGGCACGGGCTACGGCTGGATCGACACGGCCGCCGGTATGACCATTTCCGGGATCGAAGACGAGTGGAACATTTCGACCGGCATGCCTCGCTTGGTCTTCGTCAAGGAAACCGACCAACCGCGGGACGTGCCGCTGGAGGCGCTGATGCAGACCGTTAGCACGGCGGGCATCGTCTACAAGAAATTCAAGACCCAAACCGAGCTGGTCGCGGCGGTCCGCGCCGCCATCGCTCTGCATATTTCGGAAGAGTACCTCGCCGACGACAAAGCGATTGCAGACGCCGCGCCGGATCTGGCTGGCGACCTCGGACGGGCGCTGGCGGGGCATCCGGTAGTGACCACGGAATTCCTCGGTGCCCAGCTTGGGCCGGCAGTTCTCCGCACCCAACGGGTGTTCGTTCAGGGCGAACCTGGCATGGGAAAGACAGTCGCCCTGTATCAGCTGGCCCAACGCCAGCCCCGAGCGTTCTACCTGTCTCTTCGCAATCAGTCGGCTTTGAGTGTGCTTCAATATTTCTGCAACCGACTGGCCGCAGCCCATGGGCAAGTGCCGCACCCCGTCGCCTCCGTAGGTGCCGCGAAGCTCGAATGCGAAAAGCTTTTGCAGCAGCGCCCTTCGCTCCTGCTGGTGGACGACGTTGATCAAGCCCCAGACGTGGCGGGCATCTTGGCCGGCCTATTCCCTGGCACTTCCCGTTTTGTCTTCGCCGGTCGCACTGTCCCCATTGCATTTCGATTGGAATATACGGTGCTCAGCTGCCCCGGGTTTTCGCGTGCAGAGGGCCAGCGCTACATCGTGGCCGATGCGCGGACTCCCTCCAACCAGGAGTTTGAAGCCCTCGATTTCTCAAAGGGTAATCCACTCTATCTGCGTTATTATCTCGAATCGGAGGCGGCCGCCCCGGTTCCGACCTTGGCCGGCTACCACGCGACCATGTGGGAGCAACTGGCCCCGGCGCAAAAGGAGCTCGCGGCGGTTTGCGCCCTCAGTGAGGTGCCACTGAAGCTGGCTGAATTGGCCCAGGCTCTAGGGCACTACCGCCGGGCGACGGTCAGCGGCATCCGTGTCAACGATGAATTGGCGAGTATGGGTCAACTACTTTCGGTTCGCGCCGGAACGATTCGAGTCTTTCATCCGGCATTCCGCGATTTCATCGTCGGGGAACTGGAAAAGAAAGGATTGTCGGCCGACGCGCACTTAAGTTTGGCCGAGGCCTTTACCCCGCGGCCGGGCGGTTTTCTCCGAATAGTCCACCTGGCACGTGGTGGCAAAGCAGGTGACGTTCGCGCCGGCCTCCTGCGGACTGCAGTTTGGGCGGAGCTGACTGGGCGGCATAGCGTGGCGCGTTTTCTCGTGGCGCACGCCGTCCGACAAGCGCGTCGCATAGACGACGTCCTCACCATTGGAAATGCGCTGCAAATGGCGGCCTTACTCCAGGAAGCGACGCGTAATCTGCGGAGCGCGCTCTTTTCCGCCGAGCTTGCCGAAAAAGTACTGTTGCGGTTGAAGAACCCGCATCTTCACAGGATCGCGGCAGCGACAAAGGCGACTTTTCTGGTCGAGGTCGGACGGGGCGACGAAGCCGTGTCGATTCTGCAGTCGCTCGTGACGTATTTTAACGAGGCAGGCGATTCTGTCGGAGAAGCGATCGCGCGCATGAACCTCGGATTCATTTATGTTCGCCGTGGTCGGATGAATCTAGTGGCCGAGCAATGCCGGGCGGCCATCGCGATCTTTGAAGTCAATGGGGACAAATGGGGGATTGCCGTCGCAACGCTAAACATGCAAAACTACTACGTCGCCACGTCAGACAGGGAAAACCTGGTGCGTTGTTTTACACGACTGCTGCTGCTATCGAACGAGTTGGATGCGCCGCGCCTCAGGATGGGGGCTTACAACGGCATGGTCATTTACTACCGGCGCCTGAAGAAACCGAAGCAGGCGCAGGCGATCAGCCTCAAGGCCATTGCGCTAGCCCGGCACCATGGCTTGTGGGAAGTGGAGACCATCAACCTGGGCAATTTGGGCAATGCCTATCGGGATGAGGGCGATTTGGTCCGCGCAAGGGAGAGCTACGAGGCGTCGCTCAAGCTGGCCGAAGCCAGAGGGAGTAAACATGGCATCGCTTTCGGGTACGAGCACCTCGCATCCGTTCATGCAGATGAGGGTGACCTGCCTGGAGCTTTCGAGCTGGCCGACCGAGCGCTCGAACTCTGGCGCGAGCTGGGCAACCCCTACCGCGAGGCGAACACCGAAAACGATAAGGCTGGCTGGTATGCAGACCAGGGAAAGGACTTTGAGGCAGCCAAATGCCGTGAACGTGCCGCCCATGCCTGGATTCGCTCCGGCCTGGATGAAACTGGATTGCACACCATGGCCCAAGCGCTAAGGCACTATCTTGCCGGTCGTTATTACGGTGAGGCGGTGAAGTGCTTCGAAACAATGTGGGCGATGTTTGGCAGGAGATCTTCTCCAGGATTGGGACTACTGGTGTTGGATGCACTTGTTCCGATTGAACATCAGTTCATCATCCTGCTCGACTTGGCACGCATATTCGGGGAAGCCGCGCTGCTTTTCGATAGCGGTCCCCGTCAATCGCAAGTGATTGAAGCGATCACCGCCGTTGCTGCGGCCTGCAAAAATCTGCGCGCCGAAATCGGCGAGCCCATCTACCGCAACTTCCTCATTGCGCTCGCGGGTGACGGGATCACACCCGGTACTGAGGCCGGCGCTGCAGCCTTCGCTTTTGCCATTGAACAAGCCCCGGCGCCGGTGATTGCACATGACGCATTTCGCGAAGCCTGCCAGCATTTTACACAGCCGCTTCCCGATCTCCGCTATCTAAACGACACCATGGTGGGCGAACGCTGGACGCTCATCCTTCCGGCAACACAGGCGCCTGCGGTCTGCCTGGTCGTAGCGGGGGATGCAGTTGGCGTGCGGGCGGCAGTGGCCATAGCGGCCTTGTTGATGTGGTCTCGGCGAGCCACGATCGTTAGGGATATGGGCCGGCGGCGCTGGCGCCGGCTGGCCGCCAATTACTCCGTCTTCCCGGCTGTGGAGGCGGCCCAGCATGGCATTTCCCTGCCCGATTTCGTTTTCAACAACGAAACGCCAGCGGTGGCATCTCGTCGCACCGATCCCTCGGATGAATCTATTGCCGAATTGCCCATTTTCATCCATGAGGACTTCCTGCAATTTGCGGATCGCATCAAATTTCCGGAAAATCGTTGTTCCGTATTGGTCTTCTGTGAGCTACACAGCTCTGTCTTACGGGATTTTTCCCACGGCAAGATCCGCGCAGATCATCTCGGCAGGTTTCGTCGCGAATTAATCTGCGATCTGTTTGGTCTCCGTTTGCGGAATCAGCCGGAGGCAATCTTGGAATTAAATCTGGGGGAGGACGAAATCGATCCAGGCTGAGCTTCGCGCTGATGCGCTCGCCGACGCCGATGTGCGTCTTGGCGCACCTAAGGGCTCCCTATTTTGTCAATTTCGTGTGTGAGGCTCTAGTTTCGGCCCAACGATATCATTCTCTCCCAGTCTGGCATTTTCCATAATCCGCCAAACCGGGCCGGGCGGGAGCGGGCGGCCTGAGGGTGCAACGTACTCAGTGTAACGGTTCACCTGTTTGGGTGCTAACCTATACAACGAGAGTCCTGTTTGGTTGATTAATGCCCACAAGTCGCTTGATGCTACAGTGGCCGCAGCGTATGGCTGGAGTTCAGATATCAGCAAAACAGAAGTTCTTGATCGGTTGCTCGAGTGTAACTCTAAGAGTGCCCTTGGTTCCTAACAGTCAGTTTCCAAATGCCGGTGTGCCACTGGCAACATTGATCAATTCAACTTAACGTTTGAGTGCCAACGATAGATATTCGTTTTCGACGTCCTTCCGAATCTGTGTGAGTTCTCTATTCTGCGGGTGCTCTCTTACGCCCTGCTCCGCAACTACCCTCAATTTGATTAGAAAGACTCGAACTTCATCAAATCCGGACAGTCCTCTACGACACCAAGCTAGACCTTGGCTGCAGTAAATATGAAATGCATGCGGACTCTTTCGTCCATAGTTAGCGATGGCACCGTCAAGTAGAGCGCAAGCTTCCAATACGAGCTCGGGCCCCTTGGGATTATGCACATTGAATAGAGCCTTATGGAACAGCAGATCGGCCCATGCCGTAATAATGTACGAGTCGTCGGCCTTCAGCGCACGAGCTTGACTTAAAAAATTCTCGGCTCGAATCAAATTTCCGCTTTCGATTTCAAGGCAACCTCTTTGAAGCCAATAATGGGGTTCACCGTTTAACGCGCCTTCGAGTTCGTCATACAATGCTGCTGCTTCGGTCCCACCAATAGCACGGTATAGGAAATCGTGATTGATCAGTTGAATCAGCATTCGTTTCGGCTTCTCAGATGGCGCCATATCGGGGCGAACCTGAGCGGCGCAGACTGTTGCAAGGCCGACAAGAATCGGCCTAAGCATCCCTTCTCTCTGTACGAGATCGAAAACTATTTCGGCAATCACTCTGTGGCGTACGAACAACTGTCCGCTTCGTTCGACAATTAGTCGCGACCCCTTCATACTCTCTATCCGCTCCATTATCTTTACTCCCTTTCCGCCCATTGCCACGAGCAAGTCTTTTACTGTCAGACCATAACGAAAATTCGTAGCAACGACCAATGCCGCATATATTTCTTTATCGATTTCCTGCAAAGCGATAAATTCGGTTCTCGCTTTGTCCTCCAATTTTGCGCCGGAGCTCGCATTTATCAAACCGACCAATAGTTGTCGCTCTGCCCGACCGCGAAATGCCTCCAACTGCGCCGCTGGTGACAGTCCGCGCAGATTCCCCAAGCGGTTTTCCTTCTCCATTACTTCGATGAGGCTCTTGATTTCGTCATCTGTAAGATGCGGGATTTCTTCAATTACTGTTGCGATGCCAGACAAGGTACTTCGATTTAGAAATCGCTCCGCTCTCAGGGACCTCATGCCGATCACCAAAACGAGGCCGTGCTTCGCCAAAACAGATTCTCGGAGTAGACTAGCAAGTTCAAAACCAAAGATGTCCGCATCATCTATGAAAACGACGTCTAACCGTTTTTTGTCGATGTAGCTTCGAAAATCCCTGGTGGTAACGGCAGAGTAGGCGTCAATCCACGCAACATCTTCTCCGTCGTTGCTCAATCGTAGAGCGAGCCTTTTTAATATTGTGCTTGTGCCTGCTCCGGCGGTGCCAGTGATGCAGCAAATCCCGCCGCTCCTTTTCAATTCGAGTATCTTCGGCAAGCAACGTGCTTCAGAAGTTCGTTCGATTGCTCGCCCCGCTTGGACATCGGACCAAGCGGGCTCTTCGCCCTCGAAGAAACCAGTCTTAGCCGATGGATCCATGGAAAGCTCATCTACGGTATGAATTGTCGATGTATCCTTCTTTGTGCCGCTCTTCAAAATCGCTAATCCGGCGCTAATGGAGTCGCTCGCTTGTGCCGCGATGGAATTGATGAACTCTTCGCCATCGCCCGCCTTCCAAACAACATTAAACTGTCCGAGCATCGTCTCTCTCGGCAGGTCGAGATTTGGTGTAACGATAAATGAACGCCGGCGAAGCTCCCTTCCTGGAAGCTTTCTACGCCGCAACTGAATATGTTGCCATAACAGAGACTCATCCAGGCGCGTGCCTATGAATACAAATGGATTAACGATTAGCTCAGCGGCCAGTTGAAGATATACTGGGTCGTCGTGAGCCAGCCGCTCGGCGTATTGAGTTGTCGAAAAGGTCACTCCATCTGCGCCGGTATTCACAAGACCGTTGAGGTGAATTACATTTAGAAAGTTCTTAAAATCCTTCTCTTGTGTCCCGCCAACGCGAAGCGCGGAGATCTCATTAACTTGCCTTGGTAGGGAATGGACACGCGATGTAGCACTGGCGAGGTCGTCGATATTTAGGGTATATATCTTTAGCCATGGCAGACTAAATATATGAGCGACCCAAGCTGGAATGCTTGTAGGATCGACCCGAAAAGTAGAATCGAGATATGACTCGAGTTTCGATTTCGCCGTCAGCTGACAACTCTCGAATACGTCGGGGAGGGAGATTGGTCCGACAGGAGCGGCTCTGTCCGGAAACGCGATATTCCATAACGCAACAGCCACCTCCGACCCCAATGGCAATTCACCTCCAACAATGTTTTTTGATCCCCTGGAAAATCCAGCCCCTGTAAACAATATGGCGTTAGCCTTTGCAAAATGGTCTCGGAGATAAAGGATGTGTTGTTCATTCCAATCCATAAAGAAATGTGACCTGAAGGGCGCCTTTCAATCCTTACCGCCGCAAGCACAGCGAGGATCTCGGAGGCGATGAGGCGTCTTCGCCAAGGAATGAAGTTCTAATCGCTTTTCGTTCAGCTCTTCAATCAATTTGTTCATGCCTTCATAGGCGTCCAGAGCAATGTCAAGACCGAGCTGTGGGCACCGATTGAACGTTTCAGGGTAGAGGGGCATCGATTGCTAAACGACTTTAGCTGCGTCTTCCATTATCGGCTAGAATCGGTGCTTTTGACCCGGGCGTCGGATCGAACTAGACTAGAGCTGCAATGCATCTATTGGGCCTTTCAGAGCGCCCTCGAGTGCTGTCATGGAGGCAACCATCGCGTCCTGGATGCTCGGCCAGACGGACTCCGGGCTGCGGTAGCCGCCGACTTCAAGAACATGCTTAATTCGGCTCGCGCGCTTCGTGTCGAGCCGCTCCCAGACAAGCTTTCCACCGAAGGTTCGCTCAATGGCATCTGCTTGGGCCTACCGCATCGTGTGGGTGTGGAACTCGCTGATGGCCATGGAGGATGCCGAGTCCAGGCAGGAACGCATTGAGAAGGCCTACCTGCGCATCGAGCAACTGCAGACCAAGCTCCAAGGCAGGCGCTGCCGCCTTCGACTTCGGGAGCGCGTTGGGGAGAGCGCGGAAAAGATCCTGGCGGAGTGCGGCGCCGGCCGCTGGATGCGCGCCGAGATCACCGAGCGCAAGGAGCCGGTCTACCGGCAGGAGAAGCGGGGCCGTCCGGGCGACAACACAAAGTATCTTCGCCAGGAGCGACTGCGCTTCTCGGTGGCCGCCCGCGTCAAGGAGGAGGTGATCATCGCCGACGAGCGCAGCGACGGCATGTTCCCGCTGATCACCAACTCCAGGGACCTCACGTGCAAGGAGATCCTGGCAGCCTACAAGTTCCAGCCCTCTCTTGAAAAACGCCACGAACAACTCAAGACCGTGCAGGACCTGGCCCCGGTCTGGCTTAAAAATGTCAGCCGCATCGAGGCCCTGCTATTCCTGTATTTCATCGCTCTCCTCGTGCATGCGCTCCTCGAGCGCGAAGTGCGCAACGCCATGGCCAAAGCCAACATCAGCTCCCTGCCGCTCTATCCAGAGGAGCGCGACTGCCGCGCTCCAAGCACCGAACGCATCCTGGACCTGTTCCGGCCCCTTCAAAGGCACCGCCTAAACCAGAACGGACGCCTTATTCAAGTCTTCGAACCCGAACTCAGCTCACTCCAACGCCATATCCTGCAGCTGATCGGCCTATCTCCCTCGGCTTTCGGAATTTCACCGTGAATCTGTGGCGCGATATCGCGTTTCGAATGTGCGGAAAGTAAGATATGTGGCCGAACAATCCCGTCCAGGTGATGAAAGCAAATACGGGATGCTCTTAGATCAAGCTTGGCCAAATACTGTGACACTTTTGTGACACTAAGAGCGATAATAATCGTAACATACTAATATGTAATGTTTTAAAATTGGAGGCGCGGGTCGGAATCGAACCGACGCATAGAGGTTTTGCAGACCTCGGCCTTACCACTTGGCTACCGCGCCCTTGCCCAATCTAGCGTCAAAGAGAAGGCATTACGGTTTGAGGGTAATGGACTGACAAGCAATTTCGCGCCTCTCCGTCCCGACCCCTATTGGTCGTTTGCGGGCACCGCGTAGACTTCAATCAGGGAAATGCCAGTGTCTCCACTCTGACCCGAATCTTGAGCGGTATAGCTCCCAGGGGGCAGGGTGATCAGGATCGCAGAATCATTGCTCGAAGGACTATTCCATGCGAACGCCCCAACGGTGGACGCGGCGGCGGCTACCTGTGGGCTTCCGAAGCACTGCAATCAGTGAACTGCGGTGGGATTCCGGAAACAGCCCCGATTAGAACTGCCGGAAGTTGGCGTTTAGGTGCCACGTGGATGCCATCGTTTGGATCGCAAAGGAAATGTGTCTGATGGGCTAGAGTGAGGTCGCCGCTGTTACCAAGCATCTATTCGTTAGACAAGAAACGGCTGCATAACAGCAAATTATGACTTGTCCACCGTCGCTGCGATTGGTACGATACCAGCCCCCCGCAGCTTAGAACCCCAAAAGGTCGCTGTAAAAATTGGCGTGCGCATACCTTCGCTATCCGTGTTCGTGCTGGTTGCTGTTACCATCAACCGACGGTTTCAGAAGGGCGGGTGCATTGCTAAGCTGGGGTTGCGGAAGGAACGGAATAGTCGTCAGGAACCCGTCCGAGAAGGACGTTGTTTCATCTGGGAGGGGACATGAAAGCCAACGAGCCCCGGAACGGAAGCGAGGCTGCATTGCCGGCGGCGGAGTTCAGCACCCATAGGTGGAACCATCTACCGACTTCAGCCTCCACCATGGAGACCAAAGTGATGATCCCGATCAGCCGGAAGCGAATTGCGCTGGCGATGCTACCCCCCCTAGGCGCCTTGGCCCTCCAATGGACGTTCTGGCCCTATATTCAGCCGTTTGTTTGGTTTCTCTTTTATCCGGCGGTATTTTTCAGCTCTTGGATCGGCGGCCTGCGGGGAGGCTTGGTGGCAACCTTCATCTCCACCGCTCTCGTCGACTTTTTCTTCATCCCGCCGGAATTTTCCTTCGCAGTGGGAAGCCCGAGAACCATCCCGTCGATCGGGATTTTTGTGGGCATGGGCATATTGTTCAGCCTTTTCCACGGCCGACTAAGGCAATCAAGACAGCTTGCGATCGAGGCATTGGCATCCGCAAGTTCCGCCAACAATCTTCTCGAAGCAAGGGTCCGCGAGCGCACTGAGGCACTGCGCGAGAGCGAAGAGTCGTTTTCAAAGGCGTTTCGCCTGAGCCCGGACCTGGTGGTCATTGTGCGTGAGGCAGACTACACGGTCATCCGGGCAAACGAGGCACTTTGCCGCCTTTGGGGCACCACGCCGGAGGAGGTCATTGGGAATCCGACCAAGAAGTACACCCACTGGCTGGACGAGGAGGAACGGCTCACCTTTTTGCGGACCCTGCAGGCCAAGGGCGAATACCTGGGCTATGAGACAACTCTCCGAATGGGAGACGGGCGGCTGGTCCCGTTCAGCATATCGTCGCGGGGGATCACACTCAACGGCCAAGCCTGCATCATGATCGTTATGCGCGACATCACGGAACGCCGGCTGGCCGAAGTGGCTTCCCGGGCAATCTCGGCGATTGTCGAGTCGTCCGACGATGCGATCATCGGAAAGGACCTGAACGGCATTGTCACGAGCTGGAACACCGGTGCGGAGAAAATTTTCGGTTATGCTGCTACCGAAATGATAGGCACTTCGATCGTGCGTATTATTCCGACAGAGCGGCGAGTCGAGGAAGAGGGCATCCTTGGGCGGGTCGCACGGGGAGAGAGCGTGCGTCATTTCGAAACCGTGCGCCAAAGAAAAGACGGCCAATTAGTGGATATTTCTGTCACGGTCTCGCCGACCAAGGACGCCGGCGGCCGGGTGGTGGGTGCATCCAAGATCGCGCGAGACATTTCGGAACGAAAGCGGGCGGAGGCGGCACTGCAGACGAGTAAGGCACAATTAGATGCGGCCGTTGCTAGCATGACTGACGCCATATTCATATCCGATTCTAAGGGGCAATTCATCGAATTCAACGAGGCTTTCGCGACATTCCACAGGTTCAGGACGAAAGAAGAATGCGCTAAGACCCTCGCCGAGTATCCCGCGTTCCTGGAAGTCTACATGGCCGATGGAAAACTGGTGCCTTTGGAGCAGTGGGCGGTTCCAAGGGCTCTCCGGGGCGAGACATCCAAGAACGCCGAGTACACCCTGCGCCGAAAGGACACAGGCGATACATGGATAGGAAGCTACAGCTTTGCTCCAATCCGCGACCGGAACGGCGTGATCGTTGGGTCGGTGGTCGCTGGCCGCGACATTACCGAGCAAAAGCAGGCGGAGAAGGCTTTGCGCGACAGCAAAGAGAGGTTTGCCAGTATCTTTAACCTTAGTCCGGTGGCCACATCTCTTTCCACCGCCAAGGAAGGGCGGTATCTGGATGTGAATGACGGGTTCCTGAAAATGTTTCAATTATCCCGCAACGAAGTAATCGGACACACGGTATTTGAGTTGAATACCTGGGTTGATATGGGGCAGCGGGGCGTTCTGCTTTCAAAGTTAAAGGAAGACGGCGTAATCAATAACTTCGAGATGACGCTGCGCGCGAAATCTGGCCATATCCTCCAGCTATTATGGTCCGGTGCGCAGATCGTCGTCGACGGGGAAAGCTGTCTGCTGGGCTCGTCGCTTGACATCACCGAGCGCAAGCAGGCCGAGGAGAAGATTAGAAAGCTAAACACTGAGCTGGAGCAGCGCGTGATCGAACGCACTGGGCAGCTCGAGGCCGCCAATACTAAGCTGCGGCACAGCCAGGCCGAGCTCAAGAGCCTCTTCGAGTCGCTCCCCGGCCTTTACTTGGTGCTCACACCCGATCTCACGATTGTTGCAGCAAGTGATGCCTACCTGAAGGCAACCTTAACCACGCGCGAGGGCATCCTCAGTCGTAAGCTCTTTGACGTGTTTCCGGACAACCCGGACGAGTCCGAGGCCACGGGTGTGTCGAACCTTCGGGCCTCAATCGATCGCGCACTTCGTCTTGGCGTTGCAGACACCATGGCGATTCAGAAATACGATATCCGTCGACCGGATGGCGTTTTCGAGGAGCGTTACTGGAGCCCCATCAACTCCCCGGTGCTCGGTTTAGAACGCCAGGTCGAATATATCGTCCATCGTGTGGAGGACGTCACCGAGTTTGTAAAACGGAATTCGCGACCATCCGGCGGCCCAGCAGAACCGAGCGCCCGTGAGCAGCAAATGGCGGCCGAGATCTTTCAAAACACGCAGAAGTTGGCGGCAACCAACCAGCAACTCGAGTCCGCCAACAAGGAGCTGGAGGCGTTTTCCTACTCAGTGTCGCACGATCTGCGTGCTCCGCTCCGCGCCGTGGATGGATTTTCTCAGGCGGTGTTGGAGGACTTTGGGCCGAAGCTGCCCGCCGAGGGCCTGCGCCAGCTTCAGGTGATTCGCGAGAGCGCCCAGCGAATGGGCCAATTGATAGACGATCTGCTGGCGTTCTCTCGCCTGAGTCGGCAGCCGCTGATTATGCAGAACGTGGAGACTGAGCCGATGGTGCGCGCAGCGCTTACGGATATGAACACCGAGTGCGCAGGACGACAGATTCAGTTCAACGTCGGCGCGCTGCCACCGTGCGAGGGCGACCCGGCGCTGTTGAAACAAGTCTGGGTCAACCTGCTCTCCAATGCCCTGAAATATACGCGCAAACGTGAACATGCCATCGTGGAGGTAGGCTGCGTGGAGCAGAAGGGTGAGCACGTCTTTTTCGTCCGCGACAACGGTACCGGCTTTGACATGCAATATGCCCACAAGCTGTTCGGCGTTTTCCAGCGGCTGCACCGCGCGGAGGAGTATGAAGGCACGGGCGTCGGCCTGGCCATCGTGCAGCGTGTCATCCACCGGCACGGCGGGCGCGTGTGGGCCGAGGCGGCCGTGGATCGAGGCGCGACCTTCTATTTTACCCTGAAGGCAAAGAACAAATCATGAAAGAGTCAAACATAGTGGAAATATTGCTGGTCGAAGACAGCCCGCAGGACGTCGAGTTGGCGCTGCGCGCCCTGAAGAAAGCGAACCTGGCCAATCACATTCACGTGGCCCGCGATGGCGTGGAAGCGCTCGATTTCATCTTCGGCAAGGGAGAGCACGCTGGACGCGATCTTGCGAATGGGCCGAAGGTGATCCTGCTCGACCTAAAGCTGCCCAAGATCGACGGGCTGGAGGTACTTAAACGCATCAAAAGCGATCCGCGCACCAGAGTCATTCCGGTCGTCGTCCTCACATCGTCGAAGGAGCAGCGCGACGTAGTGGAGAGCTACAAGCTCGGCGTGAACAGCTATATTGTGAAACCGGTCAACTTTGAGAGCTTCGCTGCCGCTGTGCATGACCTGGGCATGTATTGGCTACTCCTCAACCAAGCGCCGCACCTGGAAGGATAGGACATGCCACAACCCCTCAAAGTACTGATTGTCGAGGACAATTCCGCAGACGCTGAACTGGTGGTGCGTGAACTGCGTCGTGCCGGATTCGATCCCGACTGGCAGCGGGTGGACACCGAGGCGGAGTATCTCGAGCGGCTCCACAGCGAGCTCGATCTCGTGCTTTCGGACTACGTGATGCCTCAGTTCAGCGGGCTCCGCGCGCTGGAATTGCTGAAACTGCGCGGGCTGGACATTCCGTTTATCATCGTATCCGGCACCATTGGTGAAGATACCGCTGTGGCCGCAATGAAGCTGGGTGCCGCTGATTATCTGCTCAAGGACCGGCTGGCGCGCTTGGGCGTTGCCGTGACTAACGCAATGACAGAAAGTCGGTTGCGCCGAGAGCGACGGCAAGCGGATGAGGCGCTCAGAATCGCACACGCCCATTTGAGCGAATTGCTAGAGCACAGCCCGGCGGCGCTCTATGTGGCGAGATTTGGCGGCGGGAAAGTAGTCCCTCACTTGGTCAGCGAAAACATTTCCACGCTGCTGGGCTTCACGGCGGCGGAGGCGTCGAATTATGATTGGTGGGCCGGGCAACTGCACCCAGACGATCGCGATCGTGTCGTGAGCAGCATAACCGGTGCACTCGAGGACGGTACGAGCCATCTGGAATACCGGTTGCGCCACAAGGACGGGCACTATCGCTGGATCAACGACTCCCGGCGCCTGATCCGAGATGCGTCCGGTGCGCCGGCTGAGTTGATTGGCGTATTGACGGACTTCACGGCGAGCAAGCGGGCGGAGGATACTGTGCGGCAGGCAACCGTCCATGTGTCGCGAGACCGGAAGAGACAGGTGATCATCGAACTGGCGATTCTCATTGCTGCGACGGTGTCAATTTACGCATTCGGGGCCCGGTTTAGCTGGTTTGAAGCCGCCGCGCGATGGGAAGAGGAGCGCGACATTCTGAAGTTGGACGCGACGTTTCTCGCCACTTCCTTCTTTGCGGTGGGGCTGACGGTGTTTGCATTTCGCCGCTGGCGGGAGTCGGAATCTGAGCTGACGAGTCGCCAGCAAACGCAGGCGGCAATGGGTCTGTTACACAACGAGCTGGACCGGCAGGTCAAGCAACGCACCGAGGAATTGGGCAAAGTGAATCAGGCGCTGCGCGAAAGTGAGGAGCATTACCGACTGCTGTTCGATCACAATCCATTCCCGATGTGGCTTTACGACCTTGCGACACTGCGATTCCTTGCGGTCAACGAATCCGCGATGCAGCAATACGGCTACACGCGCGAGGAATTCCTCGGAATGACGATCAAGCAGATCCACCTCCCGGAGGATGTTGGCAAGTTGTTAAAGTCTCTCGAGCAAGGGGACACCGAAAACAAGAAATTTATCGAATGGCGGCACCGAAGGAAAGATGGTACAGTGATTCATGCGGAAGTATCGGGGCGACCGCTGCAACTCGCCGGACGCACGGTGCGGCTGGTCCTCGCGGCTGATGTTACTGAGAAAAGACTGCTCCTGGAGCAGTTTCTCCACGCGCAGCGTTTGGAAAGCCTCGGCATGCTCGCTGCGGGCATAGCGCACGACCTCAACAATGTGCTCGCGCCAATCGTGTTTGCTGCGCCGCTGCTGCGAATGAACGCCACCGATCCCCACGATCTGAAGATCCTCGATACACTTGAGAGTAGCGCGAAGCGTGGCGCCGGGCTCGTGAGACAGATCCTCGAATTTGCGCACAGCACTACCGGTGAATTCCAGCTTACGCAGGTGAGCCACCTGGTACGGGACATCATCCAACTCATGGAGGAAACGTTTCCAAAATCCATCCGGATTGAACGAAAAATTCGAGCCGACTCTTGGCCCGTACATGGCAATCCCACTCAGATTCATCAGGTGCTGCTCAACCTCTGTGTCAACGCCCGCGACGCGATGCCGCAGGGCGGCACGCTGCGCATCGGTGTGACCAACCGCGAGCTCGATGAGGAGCAGGCCCTCGCGTTGCCCGGCGCACAGCCAGGAAAATGGCTGGTCATCGAAGTTGCCGACACCGGCACGGGCATTACGCCTGATATGCTCCCAAAAATCTGGGAACCGTTTTTCACCACCAAGGACGCTGGTAAGGGCACCGGCCTTGGTCTTTCCACTGTGCGCGGGATCGTCGCCAGCCACAGCGGCTTTATAGACGTGCAGTCTAGGGTGGGCAACGGCACCGTGTTCACCATCTATTTGCCGGCAGCTGAAGAGATAGAAAATGGCGAAACGAAGTCTCGCGCCGACATGGCGCGACCGGGAAACGGTGAATTGATCCTAGTGGTTGATGACGAGGAGGCGGTGCGCGAACTTACCGCCAGAATCCTCACAAGGCACGGCTATCGGGTGGTGACAGCGAGCAATGGGGCGGATGCGATCAAGGCTTTTATGCCGCTTGCCGCTCAAGTGCAGCTGCTGCTGACAGACGAGCAAATGCCCATTCTGGGCGGTCGATTGCTGGCCGACACGCTGCGCCGACTGAAACCCAACCTCGTCGTCTGCACTATGAGCGGCGCGGGTGGCCAAGGTCGCGAGATAGGCAACGAATTCGCGACGAAATTCCTGATCAAGCCATTTGAAGCCACGGCCTTGCTGGAGACTGTGCGCCAGGCGCTCGACGAGGCCCAGCCTCCCGCCGCATCCCCAAGTATAACCTGACTATTTCCATGGCCTCCATCCTGCTTATCGACGACGACGAGATTCTCCGTAATATGACGGCCATGCTTTTGCTATCGGCCGGTCACACGGTAGACACCGCTAATAACGGCAACGCCGGACTCGCACTTTACAAAAGCAGACTGCACGATCTGGTCATCACAGACATCGTGATGGACGAAATGGATGGCTTGAAGCTGATTGACGAACTGAGGCAAACGGAGCCCAGACCCCGTGTTATAGCCATCTCCGGCGGCCACAGATTTAGCCAGCCGGTCTACCTGCCGGCCGCGAAGCGGCTCGGGGCGGAGCGAATCCTGGCCAAGCCGATCATGCCCAATGTATTGCTGCAAACCGTGGCCGATGTGCTCGCCGAACCGGCTCCGACTCCAGTGCGCCATAGCAAAGGCGGGGATGGATCGGCTGGCCGAAGGCCCTCTAAGACCTGAACCCCAATCCCATCTGATCGGCAAGGCCTGCCGCCGGAAAGCCGATCAGGACATCTTTGGACCCAACCCGTATATCCATTCTGCTCAGAAGGGGTAGAGCACCCCAGATGGTGCGCACCCTTGCAGCTCCGGGCCCGTCTTGCTTAAAGGAACCCATTGGACGCGCGAACGGATTCCACTTTTGCCGGCGAAGCGGCGATTGAGACAACGACACCCTCAAGACCCCACCCCCAATGAAAACCAAGATCATTTTGATCACGGCCCTGTTCGTCGGCCTTTTCACCGTCGGCTGCGAGACCTCCGCCAAGCTTAACGACGTCCGGATCGGGATGACCCGAGACCAGGTGGTATCAATCCTGGGCCAGCCCGATAGCACCAGCGCCCAGGCCAACGTGCAGTACATGACCTACTACCTCGACACCACGTCCGATTACCGGGACCGCGCCTACATGGTGAGGCTTGTGAACGGAAAGGTGGAGTCATTCGGCCGCTTTGCGCAGCTGTTCGACCTCTACAACCGGCCTGTCACCAACGCGACTCCGGGCCAGCCCGACTTTCCGCAGCTGGGCATAGGAACGGCGGGTACTCCCGTCGTGAATCTGCCGGCTCCCACGCCGAAGCTCGACCTGGCCTCGCAGATCGAGCGGCTGAAGGCGCTCAAGGACCAGGGGGTCTTGACGGACGAGGAGTTCCAGAAAGCGAAGGCGAAGCTTCTGGCGCAGCCCTGAGCGAACGAACGGTGTTTGATAGCTCGCGTTCACGCGCGCGCGAATCTACCCAATTGCTCGTAGGCCGATCGCGATGCCCGCAGCGGTTCCAACCCCCATATTATGATACGTATCTCCAAGGCCCTGCCGGGCCTCTCCTGTGCGCTCCTGATCGTAAGCCTTGCGTCCCGGGCCGCCCTGGGCGCGACGTTGATCCAGCCCGGCGACCGCGTCGTGATCTGCGGCGACTCGATCACCGAGCAGAAAATCTACTCGGTCTATATCGAGGACTACCTCCTCATGTGCCAGCCCGCCGCGCCTTCATCGGTTGAGCAGATAGGCTGGAGCGGCGAGGCGCTGCCCGGACTGCTCAGGCGCATCACGACCGACGTTCTGCCGTTCCGGCCGACAGTGGCCACGCTGCTTTACGGGATGAACGACGGCGGCTACAAGCCGACCAATCCGGAGACGGTGGCGACGTTCCAGAGGAACTCGGTCGCGTCGATCAAGGCCCTCCGCGACGGGGGGGTCCGGCTGGTCCTGGTGGGCTCTCCAGGGGCCGTGGACACGGACCGTTACAAGACTTGGTTCATCACCGGATGCACGTCGGACGGCTACAACCAGACCCTGTTCGACCTGGGACAGGCCGCCAAGGCCGCGGCCGCCCAGGAGGGCGCGGCCTGGGTGGACGTGCACGGCGCGATGCTCTCGGCGATGGAGAAAGCCAAGGCGAAGTACGGGCAGGCGTACCCGCTGGCCATGGACGGGGTCCACCCTTCGCCCAACGGCCAGATCGTCATGGCATACGCGTTTCTCAAGGCGATGGGCTTGGGAGGGGACATCGGCAGGTTCACCGTCGACGCCGTCACGGGCGCCGCCTCCGCGAGCGAGGGGCATCGCGTCGTGGGCTCGTCCCCGGGCAGGGTCGAGATCGAGTCGATGCGCTATCCCTTCTGCTTCACAGATGACCCGGCCAGCCCCCAGTCCACTCGGGCCATGCTCGACTGCTTTCCGTTCAACGAGGAGCTCAACCGGCTCATGCTGGTCGTCCACCATGCGCCCGCGCGGGTCAAGGTCACCTGGGGCGGACAATCCAAGGTGTTCACTGCCGAGGAGGTTGAACGCGGGGTCAACCTGGCAGCTGAGTACCTCGACAACCCGTTTAGTGCGGCGTTCTCGAAGGTCCACAAGGCCGTTGTCGCGCAGCAGGAGTTCGAGACTCCCGCGGTCAAGAGCATGCTCGATGGGCTTGGCGACTGGCGCACCGCGTTTCCCGAGGAGCGCTCCCGCTATGACGAGATGCAGGCTTCTGTGGTCCAGAGGGACCTGATACTCAACGAACGCTCACGCGACGCGGTGAAGCCCGTGCGCCACGTGGTCGAATGGGAAGCCGCTCCCTGAAGGAGCCGATGGGCAGGCTAGGGGAGGATCTCCTTCGCGGACCAGTCCTGGCCTGCGAAGCGCTGCGCCAGTTCGGCCCTCAGCTTCAGCGTGAACTGGTGGTGGGCCTCCTTGCAGGCCACGAGCTTCTCCACATCGGCCTGGAGTTTCTTGACGATGGGGGCTGTGCTGAAGCCGGACGTGTTGGCCTCGGGCCCGAGCCTCTCCATGGCTCCAATCAACTCCCGCGCCGCGCCGATTGTGTCCGCCAGCGGGCTCTTCAGGGCCTGCCTAATCCTCGGAATCCGCGGAATGGAGTCGATGGAGTCCTTGTCCTCCCGCGCGACCTCGCGGCCGAGTTCAGCGCAGTCCATGCAGACGGCGCTATAGGCGCCAAGGATCGCGTCGAAGTTGCGGGCAAACTGCCGCGCACCGGGGTCGACCCCCTCGACAGGGAAGCCCGCGAGGGAATGCGTGAGCACGCCGATTGCCAGGGCCTGGTTGTCGAGCGCTACAGAATCGAGGGTGCGAACGAGGCCCGGAATCGTCTCCTTGTTGTCGAAGTTCATCTGCGAGCGGACCTGTCCGACTAGCAGCAGATAGCTGTGGGTTGCGGCCCCGTCGGCTTGCGCCGCGGCGCGGGGACAGAAAAGGGCGCTGGAAAGAAACCCTGCCACGAGCGCGGAGCGCAGCGCCTTCATGGGCCCATCCTTTGATCCCCGGGACTGTGCCGCAAGTGGATTCCCGGGTCCCACCCCTGGCGCTCTTTTGTGCTGACAGGCCGCCGAACAGAGGAAAACGTCTGGCGGATGCCCCCCTTACCCCGTTCTGTGTCAGCATCCCTAGTTATGCTTGCCATTGCCTCTATGGGGCTTGCGAGTGTGCTGCGCGCCCAGGTGACCGAGGTGCCGCAGACAATTGAGCCCGGCGGGGTCCTGGTGCGCGTGGATGCTATCTCGCTCGGCGCAGTCCAGGACACAGACGCACCCAATGAATACAAGGCCCTCGCGGTAGGCACGACCCTTGTCTCTGCAGGCGTCACGAACAGCCTCGACTTCGAGGCGGGGGCCCAGCTCTTTCTGCGCGACACCTTCACCACGAACGGCGTGAGCCACACGCAAAGTGGCCTCGGGGAGGTCTCGCTGCGGGTGAAATGGACCTTCTTTAACGATCCCTCAAGCGGGCAGGAGGCCGCGATCATCCCGTATGTCATTGTCCCCACAAATGCCTCCGTCACCGGCACCAACTACACCCAGGGGGGCCTGATCGTGCCGTGGTCGCTTACGGCCGGCCCCGGGTTCAAGCTGGGGGCCATGGCCGAGTGGGACGAGCTCCGCAACGAGGCGAACACGCGCTACGACACGCGCCTCTACGCAAGCGCGTACGCAAAATGGAGCCTCGGGCGCATGCTAAGCGCGTATGGGGAGGCATCCCTGAGCACCACGACCGCCGGATCGGTCGGCGACACCGGGACGCTGGGCGCGGGGGCCACGCTTAGCGTCTCCTCAAATTTCGAGTGGGACTTCGAGATGAGCCGCAATATTGGCCCCGGCCGCAACCAATGGACGGAGGCGCTTCGATTCCGCTGGAGACTGCTCTAGGTGGGCGAGGAGGCCTCAGGCCTCCTCGAAGTCGGTGAGCACCGAGAACCTGAAGGTCGAGCCCTCCCCGATGCGGCTCTCGACGGATATTGTCCCTCCCATCAGCTCGCAGAGGCGCTTGGAAATAATTAGGCCGAGGCCCGTGCCGCCCCTTTTCCTCGTGGAGGAACTGTCGACCTGGCTGAAGGGTAGGAAGAGGCCCTCGAGCTTTTCCGGTGCAATGCCGATCCCCGAGTCCTTGATCGCAAAGAACAGGCGGGCGACACGCCTCGTTGAGCCGGGCTCGATCGGCTCGCCCCGCGCGCAGGAGACCTCAAGCGAAACGCCCCCGCGCTCCGTGAACTTGAGTGCGTTGCCGATCAGGTTGTTGAGTATCTGGCGGATGCGGCCCTCGTCGCTGTTGACGATGTCGGGCACCCCCGGGTCCACCTTGCATTCGAGCGCAAGCGCGAGGGACCGGGCCTTCGTGGCGAAGAGGGCGCTCACGTCCTGGATGCAGGGGCGCACCGCAAAGGGCGCATGCTCGATCTCCACCTTGCCCGAATCGATCTTCGAAAGGTTGAGAATGTCCGCGATGATTTTCTCCAGGGCGAGGCCGCTCGAGTTGATCATCTCCACCTGCTCCCTCTGGTCCAGGGTCAGCTGGGTGGAGCCGAGCATCTTCGAGAATCCCACGATGGCGTTGATGGGGGTGCGCAGCTCATGGCTTACGATCGCAAGGAACTCGGACTTCGCGCGGTCGGCGGCCTCGGCGGCCTCCTTGGCGCGGAGCAGCGCGGCTTCGGCCTCCTTGCGCTCCGTGATGTCGTGGCCCACAGCCTGGTACTCCATCGTGTTCCGCTCGTCGTCCTTGATGGCCCTCTGCGTCCAGCGGATCCAGAGGCGGCGCCCGTCGTCGAATGTCATCTCGGTCTCGAAGGTGTACGGCTCGTCGGCGATCGCAGCACCTGGCGCAAAATATGGGAAGTCCTGCCCGACAAGCTCGGTGCGCTTGCGGTTGACGGCCCTCGCGTAGGCCCCGTTGACGAAGGTGATCCTGCCGTCGTTCTTGTAGCGGCAGATCAGGTCGGGCTGGTCCTCGACGATGCCCTTGTAGCTCGCCTCGACCTGCTGGAGGGAGCGGGCCATCCGCTCGATCTTCCTCGCCAGGCCTATGATCTCGTCGGAGTCGGACTCCTCGTCGCCCATCGGGGAACTTTCGATCTTCACCAGGTTCGTCGTGTCGTGCAGCGACCGCAGCGTCTTGGCGAGGGTCTGGTCCCAAATATAGCCCGCAAGCAGCATCAGCATGCACCCGGTGATCGCAAAGCCTATGATGTAGAACGTCGGGCCCAGACGCTCACGAACCTGTTCATCTGTGATGATGAGCATCCACGCCACTATCAGGGCAAATGCCAGAATGAGGACGAACAGGGTCTTGCGTTTCATTGATGAATTGATCGTCACCGGAACTTTGTGAGGCACCGTCATGGGAGTCGAGTATGGAAGATACCTTACAGAGGGCCCTTAGGAGGCGAAGAACGGATTGTGGCGCTTTTCCTGTGCGAGAGTGGTCAAGGGTCCGTGCCCGCAGGCGAGCACTGTGTTCCGGGGCAGAGTAAATATCTTTTCGACGTCGTTGCGGTATTGGTCGGCAAAGTGGGCGGGACTGCCCCCGATCGAGCACGAAAAAAGGGAGTCGCCCACGATCGCAAGCGGGTAGCTCAGTCCGGTCACGTAGAAGCTCGTCTGGCCCGGGGAGTGCCCCCAGGTCGACAGGGTCTTTATTGCGACCGATCCAATGTGGAAATGGGCGTTCTCCTTGAATACCTTCGCCCCCTCGATGGGCGCGGGCTCGCGCTCGCTCGCCCAGACCTGCGCCCCTGTCTCCTTGGCCAGTCTCTTCAGGTCGGCGACGTGGTCGTCGTGGGTGTGGGTGAGCAGGATGACCTGAAGGCGCAGCCGTTCGGTGTGCAGCAGGTCCAGCATCGAGCCGCAGTCTGCCCCCGTATCGAAGGCCGCGGCGATGCGCTCCCTCGCGTCCCAGACCAGGTAGCTGTTCACCAGCATGCCCTCATACGTGGTGCTGAACACAGAGAACCCGTGGGGAAACACCGGGGCCTCGGGGTACCACCTCTTGTGGGCGAGGTCCTCCAGGGCGTCGGGGCCGAGGCGCAGGTGGCGGGCGATGCGCCGGATGACCGCATCGAGGAGCGCCCCCGACTTGACTGCCTGCAGGTCCTCCAGGGAAACCTCCGCCCGCTTGCACAGGTCGGCGTCGGAGATACCCATCCCGCGCTGGGCCTTTGCGATGACGTCGGTGAAATTATCCTCGATCGGAATGCGCGGCATTACCGGGATGTATCAGGGTTTCGGTTCGGGGGCGAGTCTTTGGGCGGCCTGCCGTGCCGCCAGCGCACGCTCCTTGCGTCCCGTTTTCTCGAATATCCCCGCGATGAGCCCATACGCGGCGCAGCCCCGCCTCGGATCCCTCCGTCCGATCTCGGACGCCTGCAAAACGGCCTTGTCGGCGTCGCCGATGGGCCAGGGGGCCTTGGCGTAGAACTCCATGAGACCCTCGCGGGCCTCCAGGTCCGCAGGATCCAGCATGATGGCGCGGGCCATGGCGTCGCGCCCCTCGATGGCGTAGGAGAGCGAGGCGTCCCTGTCGGCCAGGAGAAGGCACACCCCGGCGTAGTCGGCGAGGTAGGACTCGTTCTGCGGATCCAGCCTCGTCGCCCGGGCCAGCATGTCGTGGGCCGAGTCCAGGGCCGTCTGCCCCCCCTCCTTGAGCAGCGTCATCCCAAGGAAGTAGGTCGCCGCCGCATTGGAGGGGTCCGCCGCGACGAGCGGCGCCAGGACGGCCCTGGCCTTAGGCCATTCCTTCTGGTGGTACAGGCTGATCGCATCGCCCAGGGCAGAAGCGGCGCCCGGCGGCGCCAGAGCGGCGCAAAGGGCCGCCAGCAGGGCAAGGCGAAGCCTTTGGGCAACTTTCCCGCCTCCCGTCATTTCGCGAACGCTTTCTTCAGCGCTGCCGCCACGTTTGGGGGCACGAAATGCGCCACCTGACCGCCGTAGCGCGCCACCTGCTTCACAAGGGTCGAGCTCGTGTAGCTGTACTGCTCATTCGGCATGACAAAGATCGTCTCGATCGCAGGCTGCAGGTGCCTGTTCATGAGGGCCATGTTGAACTCGAACTCGAAGTCCGAAAGGGCGCGAAGCCCGCGGATGATCGCGTCCGCCTTCTGCTCCATCGCGAAGTCAACGAGCAGGCCGCCGAACACCGTGACCTCCACGTTCTTGAACTGCGCCACGTTCGGAAGGATCATCTCCAGCCGTTCCTTTGACGAGAAGAGCGGATCCTTGCCCGTATTCTCGGCGATGGCCACCGTCACGAGGTCAAATAGCCTAGACGCACGCGAGAGCACGTCCATGTGCCCGCACGTGATTGGGTCGAAAGTTCCAGGGTAGATGCAGTGCCGCATTGGCTTCAGCCTCGTAGGCAAGAGGGGAAGGAGGCCTTTGGCGAGCGTGTTCCTCTCCGATGTTGCCTTCGAACGGGACAGGGTTCTCCTCTGGGGTGTCGGATGAACCTTCCCAACGCCATCACGCTGTCGCGCATCCCGCTGATGTTCGTGATCGTCTCGCTCATGTACCTCACATGGCCGGGCGCGGCCACGATTGCGTTCGTGCTCTTCCTGGGCGCGGCCATCGGCGACTGGCTCGACGGATTTCTCGCGAGGAGGCAGGGGCTCGTCTCCAACTTCGGCAAGCTGATGGACGCGATGGCGGACAAAGTTATGGTGATGGGACTGGTCATTGCCCTGGTCGACAAGCACGCGATCCCGGTGCCGCTTGCCCTGGTCACCCTCTGCCGCGAATTCATGGTGACCGGAATGCGCATGGTCGCCGCCTCCAAGGGGGTGGTGGTCGCCGCGGACAGCGGCGGCAAGTCGAAGACGGTCACGCAGTTGATCGCACTTGGGTTTTTCCTGGGGGCCCCGATGGTCAGCCGCGACGGCGGCTACCTGTTCCATTGGGACTCCTCACATTTCGTGGATCTGGTCGAGTACATCGGCGTGATCGTGTTCGGTGCGGGCACCGCCCTGTCGGTCTGGTCGGGCTACCGTTACTTTTCCCACAACGCCCGCCTGGTCTTCGGCGAGGACGGCGTCTCCAAATGAAGATGGAACAGCCGTCCTGGACGAGGGACATGCCGACCCCCCTTGTGGTCGGCATCGCCACCCTGGGCCCTCTGGGGCGCAGGATGAAGGCCCCCGGCACCTGGGGTTCGCTCGCCGGAACGCTATACTTCGTTCTTTGCTTCTCCTACATGGGCATCCTCGGCAACCTGATCGCGAGCGCGATCGGAGCCTATGTCGCCATCGGCTTCTGCGGCGAGGCCGAGCAGAGGCTGGGCAAGAGCGATCCCGGGGAGATCATCCTGGACGAATTCGTGGCGATGCCACTCTGCTTTCTCGGATGGCAGTGGATCGTGCCGGCGGGCGGGCTTGCCTACCTCGGGCTCCTCGCGGCCGGCTTTGCGCTCTTTCGGGCTTATGATATAGGCAAGCCGCTCATGATCAATTCGATGCAGAAGCTTCCCGGAGGATGGGGCGTGGTTATCGACGACACGGCTGCAGCCCTGGCGACATGCGCCACCCTGCATGCGGCCCACCTCATGTGGGTGCTGCTCTGAGCGCGCGTCGGGAATTAGCCCTTCAGCAGGAACCGGACGGCCGCGTGGTAGCCCTCAAGCCCGAGGCCCGTGATGACGGCCGTGCACGCCGGGGCGGTTAGGGACGTGTGCCTGAACTCCTCCCGCTTGTAGATGTTCGAGATGTGCACCTCGACGGCTGGGATATGGGCGCCGAGCAGGGCATCGCGCAGCGCGACGCTCGTGTGCGTGAAGGCGCCCCCGTTGATCACGATGCCGTCAAACTTCGCATCGGCCAGATGAGCGATGCGGTCGATCAACTCGCCTTCGTGGTTGGACTGGAAGAATTCAAGCTGCGCCTGCTTGTCGAACTCCGAGCGCAGCGCCTCCTCCAGGTCGCCGAGCGTTGCCTTGCCGTAGATCTCGGGCTCGCGCTTTCCGAGCCGGTCCAGGTTGGGTCCGTTGAGTATGGCGATCTTCTTCATGGGCGCTCTATAGGGGATTTTCGGTCGCAATGAACTCCCAGGGCAACCCAAACTTTGCCGCCACCTCCTTGGCCAGTGCCTTCACGGCGTGGACCTCGGTGGCATAGTGGCCACACAGGTAGAGGTTCAGCCCGTTCTCCTGGGCCACGTTGAACCACTCCTCCCTCAGCTCCCCCGTGACAAGGGTGTCGACGCCCTCCTTCATCAGGGCGGCCATCGCCCCGTTTCCGCTGCCGCTGCAAAGCGCGACCTCGGCGGGCCTAGCCGAGCCGAACTCGATTGCGATGACGCGGGGATAAAGGGCCTCGAGCCGGCGGCGCAGCGCCGTCCGCGCGAGGCGGCTGGGGGCGATCTTCCCAATAAAGCCCCCCTCGTTCGGCAGGAAGCCGCGGGACGGGTGAAGCCCGAGCTGGCGCGCCAAGAGCGCATTGTTGCCGATCTTGGGGTGTGAGTCGAGGGGCAGGTGGCTCGAGTACAGCGCGCAGTCGCCGCCGACCAGGGTCTCCACGCGCTTGTGCGCCGGGCCCGTAAGCGCCTTCGGCATGTCCCAGTACATGCCGTGGTGGACGACCAGGAAATCGACTCCGTTCGCCACGGCGCTTCGGAAGGGAACAAGCCCCGCGTCCACGGCCGCGCCTATCCGGGTCACCCTGCCGCTGTTCTCGAGCTGCAGGCCGTTGAAGGCGCCGGGGGCGTCCTTGAAACTCGAGCAACGCGTGCGCCTGTTGCAGTAGGCGACGATGTCGTTGAGCTTGGCCATGGTTCAGTTGCCGAGACGGCAACTATGTGCGCTAAAGCCTGCGCCGAAACTCACGAGCCAAAAATCGCCTTCCGGGCCGCCTGCGCGCTCCGAGAGCGCCTCCTCGAGCGCGAAAAGCACGGACGGGCTGCTCATGTTTCCGCAGTCGCGCAGGACGCGCGCGCTTGCATCCAGGCGGTGGGGCGCGACGACGGGCTCGAGTGCCTGCAGCACGTCCTTGCCTCCCGGGTGGGCCACGACGCGCCCTACGGGGCGCGCTCCCCGTTCCGCCCAGAGCCGTCCCACGGCGCCGGCAGCAAGCTGGGGTACCGTGGGGTCGAGGAGGTTGCGCAGTTTCCCGTCCCTTTGTTCGAAGCGCAGCTTGTCGCGCTCAGCCGGCAGGTGCATCGAGTTGAAGTCGAAGGCGCGAAGGCCCGTAGGGCCCGGGCTTGAGCGCCATACGGTCGCGGCCGCCCCGTCGCTGAAGAGGCAGGCGCTGATGATGACCCCGGGGTCGTCGTCCAGGTAAAAGGCGGCCGAGCACACTTCGGCGGCCACGCAGGCCACCGTTGCCTCGGGACGGGCGGCAAGAACGTGGCTTGCGGCGCGCAGGGTCGGGATGGCCGCGCCGCATCCGAGCCCGACCAGGTCCTGCAGAATGGCGTTGGAACGGATCCCCAGAGTCTCCGCAACGTAGCTTGTGAGCCCCGGGCAGAGGTAGCCGGTGCAGGTGCAGATGAGCAGGGCATCAATCTCGTCGGCGCGGATGCCGGATTTGGCGAGCGCCGATGCCAACGCGCGGCCGGCCAGCTTGGGCGCCTCGGTGCGGAATGAAGCATTCAGCTCATCGGCCGTGCGGTCGAAGATGCGCTCGACGTCGGGAGTCGCGAAATGCCGGCGCGCAATGCCGTGATCGCCCCGGAGAATATTGTGCAGGATCAGCATCGAGCGCCGCGCCATGCGCGGGCGCAGCCCCGACTTTTGCACGAGGTCCCAGCATTCGGACTGGGTGAAGGTGGCGGCCGGAAGGGCCGTGGAGAGCGCCTGGAGGTACATGGGTTTCAAGCTAGTGCAGGGCCGCGTAGAACAACCGGAAGGGGACGAGACCCCGGCTGACAAGGCCCGCGAGGAGGGACTGTCTGCGTTTCTCGAGGAAGAAAGGGTGGAGCAGCGAGGCCAGCATCAGCTTCCGACGGAACCGCCGGCGCTGGCGGGTGGCGATCAGGCGGGTCGCCTCCGCCCAGGAGCTGCTTGCGTGCGCGTAGTCCGTCAGGGGGCCGATGGCCAGCTCCGCGCCCTGCAGGGCCATGGCCAGTCCGTTGCCTGTGAAGGGCGGAATGGTGGCACAGGCGTCGCCGATCCGTATCCGGTCGGGCGGCGCGAACCGGTGGTCGCCCAGGCTCGCCGCGGTCACGCAGAATGACTCCGGGTCCGGATCCGCCGCGAGGATGCGCTCGGCCACGTCGGGCACGCCGCACGCCCTGAGATAGTCGAGGATGAGGTCCGGCCCCCGCGCGTCCACCTCCCGGCTGTGGAAGATCCCGCATACGTTCACCGCGCCGTTTTCCGTGCGCGAGAGCCCCACGTAGGCGCGCTCGCCCAGGTGGACCTCGAAATCATTGACGAGGGAAAGGTTGTAAACGTGCATCTTCAGGCCGACCCAATAGCGGCCCATGCGGCTGCGGCCGGTCGCGAACACCCGGCCCTCGGGGGCGTCGTCATTTGAAACGCGCTCCTGGGTGCGGAGCATGCCGCCGGCGGCCACGAACGCCCGGGCCATCCGCGTGTCGAGCGTGTGACGGCTGATTCCCCAGGCCGTGGCCGGCATGGCGAATGGGCGCAGGGGTTTCTGGCGAAGGTAATAGGTCACGGACCTGTGGGGCGTGGCGTCGGCAATGCAGGCGCCGATGCCGAGGGCCTTGGAGGTGGAGTCGCCCAAGCCCGAGATGAATTCTCCACACACCCGGTGCCTGGGATAATCACCTGCCTCGTAGAGGGTAACGGGAATTCCATACGCGCGCAAAGCGATCCCGGTGGCGAGTCCGGCGACCCCTCCACCTATGATTTCAATGGGTAAGGGGGTGATCACGGGATTCGGATTGCGACCATGCGTTGGATACCCAGTGCCGTGGATATGCAGGAAAAACGCCAGTTCCCGTCATCCAGGCCCAGGAGCCGAGGCAACTCGTCCCCTTGGAACCCTGCAGCCACGCTCACCTGCGCGTCGTGGCGAGTGACAGGGTTCGCCCCAAGCAAAGGGCCTGCGACAGCCAGCATGATCTGGGACAGCCTGCGCCGCCGCGGCTCGCAGGCCACAATCACGCGCGCGTGCCGGCGCAGCGCCGCCCCAATCGCGGCCAGCTGCCTGTCCTCGAAATGGTGGAAGATGAGGTTTCCGATGACGACGGGGTAGCGGCCGTAGTCCCCAAAGGTGAGCAGGTCCGCCTCGTGCCAGGCCCTCGGTGCCGGCCATTCGGCCGGGCGAGGCCACAGGTCGAGCCCGTCGACCGGGATGCCGCGCCGGTTGAGGCGGCAGCCCAGCTCGCCGGTACCCGCGCCGATCTCCAGAACGGTCTCTCCCGGACGAAGGAGCCCGGGAAGGGTATGCTCGAACCACCATGGGCTGCGCGTCAGCCTGTTGATGAGCCTCAGGTCTCTGCGGCTGCGGATCGCATCCGGGTGATCGTGCGCCAGGGAGTCGAGCAGCTCCGCCTCACAGGTTCGCTTCACCTTTAGGCCTCTGTTATTGCCCGCCCTGGTTCATGATGCTGCCGGCAAGGAAATAGGTGACGGCGTAGACCATCTAACGGAACCGCGAGATAGGGAAGGCCTCGGAATCGAATTTCAGAAACATTCGAATTTAATCAATGACACAGGGTGGATGGCGTCAGCAAGACCTTTGGCCGCAGTCATGACCCTGGAGCCCACCATCGAGGCTAACGCAGGACACGACGACTCGATGGACCCCAATTGCCGGGACGTGGGGGGGCACCCTGTCCACCACGGCCTCTGGCTCAGCGGCCGCGAATCTCAGGAGGAGGCCACGGAGCAGCTGAGCGTTCATGTGCTTTCGGACCTCGGCCTGGCTGCGGGGTTCCGGCTGGCCGTCATCGGCTGCGGTTATGGCGGCACGGCACGCCTCGCGGCCCAGCGCTACGGCGTCGACGTCGTCGGACTCACTCTCTCGCGGGCGCAGAAGGGTTTTGGAGGCACACTTGCGGTCGGTCGGGGATCCGTGGAGCTCCGCGTTCAGGACTGGAAGGACGCCCGGTTTCCCAAGGGCTCCTTCGATGCCCTGATCTCACTCGAGAGCCTGGAGCCCATCGCCGACAAGAGGGGGTTGCCCGCATGGCGCGCCAGTGAGTCAGGCCGGGTGGACGGGGGGCCGTGGAAACATGGCTCGCGGGAGAACCTGTTTCGCCAGGGGTCCAGAGGCACCTGCTGGACGGGATCTGCCGCGAAGCCATGCAGGCCACGCTCAAGACCTCGGCGCAGGTGTGCGAGGGGTTCCGATCAGAGAGGGGTTCGAACTCGTGAGTTCGCAGGACCTCAGCCCCCGAGTGAGCCGGATGTGGAGCCTCATCCTTCGCAGGCTGGCCCTGAGGCTGCTGACCCGGCCGGCCGATTGGCGGCTTGTCGTCAAGAGGAGGCGCGAGGACCGGCTGTTTGCGCTGGCGGCGGTGCGGATCTGGCTGAGGTACCGCACCGGCTGCATCCGGCTGGGATCCTTTGTCTGGCAGTAGGCCCATGCAGGAAGGCGGCGGCCAGTCGGAGGTTGCGGGCCCGCCCCTGCGCCGCCAAATTGCCCGTCGCGAACCATGACGGCACCCAAGAAAAAGACACCGGTCGACCTGATTGCCCAGGCCGCCAGGCAGTTCAAGAGACGGCCCACCTGGGATGAGTATTTCATGGCGACGGCCGTCCTCATCGCGACCCGGTCCAACTGCGAACGCCTCCATGTCGGCTGCGTGATCGTCGCCGGGGGGGAGCGCAAGAACCGCCTCGTCGCCGCAGGCTACAACGGGTTCCTGCCGGGAACGCCGCACGTCTCGAGGATCCGCGGGGGTCACGAGCAGGCGACGGTGCACGCCGAGCAGAACGCGGTCGCCGACGCCGCCCGCAGGGGAAGCTCGGTGGCGGGGTGCATCGCCTACGTGACCCATTTTCCCTGCATCAATTGCGCCAAGATGCTTGCGGCCTCGGGCATAGCGGAGATAAGGTATCGCAGCGACTATCACAACGACCCGCTTGTTGAACGACTGATGACGGACGCCGGCGTGAAGCTGGAGAAACTTTGAACGACGGCAGACGAAACCGGATGAAGGGACGCATTCGACAATCCGCAAATCCTCATGAGGACACCCTGGCCGGCTCCCTTCTGCTGGCTCATCCGATACTTCGTGACGCGAACTTCCGCAGGACCGCGGTACTCATGTCGACCCACGGCCCCGACGGCGCCATGGGGGTGATCCTCAACAGGCCCCTGGGAAAGTGCCTCGGCGAGCTTAAGGGAGACTTCGCTCTCGGCCCGCTCTCGGCCACGCCGATCTTTACCGGCGGCCCCGTGCAAACCGACCAGCTGATTCTTGCCGCATGGCAGGCCCACGAGGATTCGTTCCAGCTGCACTTCGGCATCGATCCGGACAGGGCCGCCGAGATGCTCAAGGACAAGGCGACCCGCCTGAGGGCTTACCTGGGCTATTCCGGATGGTCTGCCGGACAGCTTGAGCAGGAGCTGAAGGCGGGCGGATGGATTGTCGCAAGCCCGCCTCTCGACCTGTTTGAGCGCCCGATGCACGAGGGCCTTTGGCGAACCCTGCTCACCGAGGAGGGCGACGAATGGAGGCTCATCGTCGACGAGCCCGATGAGCCGGGGAAGAACTGAGTTGACAGGGTGGGGCTGCAGTCTCTGTTTTGGTGCCTTTTATGAAAGTCGTTTCCTCCATCAAATCGGCCAAGAAGCGTCACCCGGACTGCCAGGTTGTGCGCCGCCGCGGCAAGATTTACGTCATCAACAAGACCGACCCGCGCTACAAGGCGCGTCAGGGCTGATACTTAACCCATTTTCCACGTGAAATCAGAAGGTCACCCGACTCTCAACCCGGTCTGTTTCCTCGACGTCGCCACAGGCAAACGTTTCCTCACGCGCTCGACCATGAAGTCGGGGCGAAAGGAAAAAATTGATGGCCAGGACTACTATATCGTCCTGCGCGACGTGACCATGGACTCTCATCCGGCCTACACCGGCGAGAAGCGCCTCGTCGACACGGCTGGCCGCGTCGAGAAGTTCACGTCCAAGTTCAAGCGCAGCACGAAGAAATAGGTCCCGGCAGTTGAAACTGATCTGTTTCGACTGCGACAGTACGCTCAGCTCGATCGAGGGGATCGACGAGCTGGCCCGGCTTCGCGGCCCAGGGGCCTTTGCGCGCATCCAGGCAATGACCGAGGATGCGATGAACGGTAAGATTGCGCTCGAAAGCGTCTTTGGGCTGCGCTTGGAGGCCATACGCCCGGGCAAGCAGGATGCCGAGGCCGTGGGGGCGAGCTATGTCGCCCACGTGGAGCCGACCGCTGCGGCTACCGTCGGCGTGCTTGCGAGGGCGGGCTGGACCCCGGTCATCATCAGCGGCGGCTTCCGTCAGGTGATACGCCCGCTCGCAGATTTTCTCGGGATCGGCCGGATCGAGGCGGTGGACCTCCATTTTGCCGACGACGGCAGCTATGCCGGATACGACTCAGCTTATCCCTCGACCCGCACGGGCGGAAAGATCGAGATCATCGAGCGCCTGCGCGGCGAGCTCTCGCCGGAGCGCATCGTCATGGTGGGTGACGGCGTGAGCGACCTGGAAACCCGCCCGGTCGTCGACCTGTTCGTGGGCTACGGCGGGTTCAGCGCCCGCGAGAAGGTCCGCCTGGGTGCGGCCGCCTTCATCTGGTCCCTCTCCGAGGTCCTCGCCCTTCTCTAAGAAATCAGGGGAAGAGACCCCGCTGCTGCTTCGCCTCGGCCACGCGCGCGATTCCAAGTGTGAGGGCCGCCAGGCGCCTACTGAACTTGAACTTGCGCTTCTGGTACTCCACCGAGTCCTTCGCCTTGTCGAGGATCCCATGGAGTTTGCCGATCACCTCGTCGCGGCCCCAGTAGAAGCTTTGCAGGTTCTGCAGCCACTCGAAGTACGAGACAATGACGCCCCCGGAATTGCACAGGATGTCGGGGATCACCTCGATGTCGCCGCGCTGTTCCAGGATCTTGTCGGCCTCGTTCGTCGTGGGACCGTTCGCGGCCTCGGCGAGCACCCGGCACTTGAGCTTGCCGGCATTGTCCTTGTGGATCACCCGCTCCAGGGCCGCGGGGACGAGCACCGTGCACGGAAGCTCCAGCAGCTCGGCGTTGGTGATCTCCTGGCCGCCGTTGTAGTCCTTCAAGACCCGCTCGCTCGCGATGTAGGCCAAGGCGCGCTTCACGTCGATCCCGGCATCGTTGTGGATGGCGCAGGTGTAGTCGGAGACCGCGATGATGCGCGCACCCATCGCCGAGAGCGCCAGCGCGGTCTCGCTTCCCACGTTGCCGAAGCCCTGGATTGCGACGGTCGCACCAGAAATGGGTATCTTCATGTCCTCCAAATATTTGCCTACAAGATAGGCCACGCCCGCACCCGTCGCCTCGCGACGGCCCTGCGAGCCGCCAAGGGCGATCGGCTTTCCCGTCACGACACCCGGCTCGATGTGCCCCACATGGTTGGAGTAGGTGTCCATCATCCAGGCCATGATCTGCTCGTTGGTGCCGACGTCGGGGGCGGGGATGTCCAGCTGTGGCCCCACGAAGCTGATCAGCTCCTGCATGTACCGGCGCGAGAGGTGCTCGAGCTCGGTCGGCGAGAGCTCCCTCGGGTTGACGATGACGCCGCCCTTGGCGCCGCCATAGGGCAGCCCGACGAGCGAGCATTTCCAGCTCATCCACATCGCCAGGGCTCCGACCTCGCCGAGAGTCACGCCCTCGTGGAAGCGCACGCCCCCCTTGGACGGCCCCGTCGACAAGTTGTGCTGGACGCGGTAGCCCTCGAAGACGGTCACCGCCCCGTTGTCCCGTCGAACGGGAAGCGAGACCGCGATGCAGCGCCTGGGGTATTTCGTTCGGTCCCTGATCTCCTCCGGCAGGTTAATGGCGTCGGCAGCCTGGTCAAATTGCCTGCATGCCATCCGAAAGACATCTGATTCGTAGAGGGTAGAAACAACGGCCTTTGACATGGGCCCAGATTGCCCGATGTGATCGCTATTGGCCATGCTATTTAAGCTGAGCTCGGACTACAAACCCACCGGCGATCAGCCCCAGGCGATCGAGGAGCTTGTCGCGTCCATACGCCACGGCAATCGCTACCAGACCCTGCTCGGCGTCACCGGATCCGGGAAGACCTTCACGATGGCCAACGTGATTGCGCAGTGCGACAGGCCCGTGCTGATCATCTGCCACAACAAGACCCTGGCCGCACAGCTCTACTCGGAGTTCAAGGGTTTCTTCCCCGACAACGCGGTCGAGTATTTCGTCAGCTACTACGACTACTATCAGCCCGAGGCCTACATCCCCTCGAGCGACACCTACATCGAGAAGGACTCCTCGATCAACGAGGAGATCGAGCGTCTGCGGATATCGGCCACCAGCTCGCTTGTGAGCCGTCGCGACGTCATTGTCGTCGCCAGCGTCTCGTGCATCTATGGCCTGGGCTCGCCCCAGGACTTCACCGACCTGCGGATCGGCATCCGCATAGGGGAGGAGCTTGGCCGCAACGCGTTCCTCGAGCGGCTGGTGGACAACATCTACGACCGCAACGACTACGAGCTCAAGCCGGGCCGCTTCCGGGTGCGCGGCGACGTCGTCGACGTCATGCCCGCCTACCTGGAGCACGGGCTCAGGATTGAGTTTTTCGGCGACACGGTCGAGGCGATCAGCGAGTTCGAGCCGCTCACCGGCGAGATCCTGCGGACCCTCGACAAGTTCGATCTCTACCCGGCGAACCAATACGTCAGGGGCAAGGGCTCCCTGGCGCCCGCGATCGCATCGATCAAGGCCGAGCTCGAGGAGCGGGTGGCGTGGTTCGAAAAGCAGGGCAAGTACATCGAGGCGCAGAGGATAAAGATGCGCACAAACTACGACCTGGAGATGCTCCAGGAGATGGGCTTCTGCAACGGCATCGAGAACTACTCCTTGCACTTCGGAAGCCGCAAGCCGGGGGACCGGCCGTCCTGCCTGGTCGACTTCTTCCCGAAGGACTTCCTGCTCATGGTCGACGAGAGCCACGCCACCATGCCTCAGGTCGGCGGCATGTACAACGGGGACCGCGCGAGGAAGCAGACGCTGGTCAACTTCGGCTTCAGGTTGCCGTCGGCCATGGACAATCGGCCGCAGAGCATGGAGGAATTCGAGCGAATCACGGGCCAGACGCTCTATGTGTCGGCCACGCCTGCGCAGTTCGAGGTCTCTCGCTCCGCCGTCGTCGCCGAGCAGGTGATCCGCCCGACCGGCCTCCTCGACCCGGAGATCACGATCCGCCCCATCAAGGGCCAGGTCGAGAACCTGATCGCGGAGGCGAAGGCCGCCGCCGCCGCCGGCGAGCGCGTGCTCGTGACTACGCTCACAAAGCGCCTGTCGGAGGACCTCACGGCCTACCTTCGGGAGGCAAAGGTGAGGGTGGAGTACCTGCACTCCGACATCGACACAATCGAGCGCATCGAGATCCTGCGCAACCTGCGGCTCGGCAACTTCGACGTGCTGGTCGGCATCAACCTCCTGCGCGAGGGGCTCGACCTGCCGGAGGTGGCGCTGGTGGCGATACTCGACGCCGACAAGGAGGGTTTTCTGCGAAGCGAGACGAGCCTCATCCAGACAGCGGGCCGGGCGGCGCGCCACGAGAAGGGAAGGGTGATCCTCTATGCGGATACGATCACGGGCTCCATCCAGCGGACCCTCGAGGTGACGAACTCGAGGAGGGCGCGGCAGATCGCCTACAACCTCGAGCACGGGATCGTGCCCCGGAGCGTCAAGCGCGGCGCCCAGGCGAGCCTGCTGGGCCATGACGGCAGGGACGAGACCGCAGAGGAGGCCGTCGAGGAGGGCTCCGAGGACGTCGCCGCGGTGATTCGCGAGCTCGAGGACGAGATGCAGGAGGCGGCCTCGAAGCTGCAGTTCGAGAAGGCCGCCCTGATCCGCGACCAGATCGATTCCCTCAAATCGGGCAAGTTCAAGAAGCTCGCGCGGGGCGCGGGCAAGGCCTTCAGGCCCAGGCGCTAGTGTTCTGCAGGCGCGGGCTGAGTACCCCGATACAGGGCAGGTTGCGGTAGCGCTCCGCGAAATCGAGGCCATAGCCCACCACGAACTTGTCCGGGATCTTGAAGCCGACGAAGTCGGCCTCGAAGGCCACCTCCCTGCGGCCGATCTTGTCGAGCAGGACGCACGTGCGCAGGCTCGCCGGGTTGAGCTTCCTCACGAGCCCGGATACGAGCATGATTGTTTTTCCCGTGTCGAGGATGTCGTCGATCAGGAGTACGTGGCGGCCGGCGATGTCGATCGTCAGGCTGTGGACGACCTGGGGCGCGCCGACGGAGGTCGTCCGGTTGCCGTAGCTGGAGATGCGCACGCAGTCCAGGCGCACCGGGTTCTCGATCTCGCGCATGAGGTCGGCCGTGAACATGACGGCGCCGTTGATGATCGAGACGATCGTGAACTCGCCCTCGCCGTAGGTCTTCTTGAGCTCGAGGCCGAGCTCGCGGACCCGGTTTTTGATCTGTTCCTCGGTGAACATTACGCTTTCCAGGTCGGGGTGCCCGTCGTGGTGCGTCTTAGGTGTCTGCATGAGAATCCTACCAGACAGCACCAGCCGGGGTCCGGACGCAAACCGTTACCGATGCTTTGCGAATTTCTGTGACCTGTTTTTCTTTTGACTTCACCGCCGCCGCACGTTGCGTCGAAACTCGCCCTAGCGAGCGCGCCATGATTTCCATCCGGATCGAGAAGCTCACCAAGAAATTCGGCGCCGTGACGGCGCTGAACGAACTCGACCTGTCGATCGAGCAGGGGGAGCTCTTCTTCCTCCTGGGTCCCAGCGGGTGCGGCAAAACGACGCTTCTGCGCTGCATTGCAGGCTTTTACATCCCAGACCACGGGAAGGTGTATTTCGGCGACGAGGACGTCACGAGGCTGGCGCCGCACAAGCGCAACACCGGCATGATGTTCCAGAGCTACGCCCTTTGGCCCCACATGACGGTGGCGGAGAATGTGGCCTTCGGTCTCGAGGAGCGGAGGCTTCCCACTTCGGAGGTCCGCAGGCGGGTGGGCGAGGCCCTGGAATCGGTTCACATGGGCGCGTTCTCGGAGCGCAGCCCCAACCAGCTGTCGGGGGGCCAGCAGCAGCGCGTGGCCCTGGCGAGGGCCCTTGTCATCAGGCCCCGCTGCCTCCTCCTGGACGAGCCGCTTTCCAACCTGGACGCGAAGCTCAGGCTGGAGATGCGCATGGAGATACGCCGGGTCTGCAAGGAGTTCAACGTGACCACGGTCTACGTGACCCACGACCAGAAGGAGGCCCTCTCGGTCTCGGACCGCATGGCGATCCTCGATGCGGGCCGGGTGCTCCAGGTCGGCACGCCGCAGGAAATCTACCGGCGGCCGGGAAGCAGGGTGGTCGCCGATTTCATCGGGGAGACCAACTTCATCTCGGGAACGCTTATTTCGGTCTCCGGCGGCGGCGCCCGCATCGCAACCCCCCTGGGGGAGTTTGACGGCGTCCTTGGCGGAGCGGCCATGCAGCGCACGGCGGGCTCCAAGGTCACGGTCTCGGTGAGGCCGGAATGCTGGACCCTAACGCAGGAGCCGGCCGGTGCCAACGGGGTGCGGGGTCGCATCGCGAGCTCCCTCTACCTTGGCGAGAACGCGCAGTACGACTTCGTCTCGGGCGACACGACCCTCAAGATCCTGGAGCTCAACCCGCGCTTCGTGGGGCGCACGGGCTCCGAGGAACTCTACGCGAGCGTCCACCCGCAGGACGTCGTCGTCCTCAGGGACTGAGAGCCGGCCCTATGCTCAAGCGCGGGATCATCCTGCTGGCGCTGGTGGTGACACTGGCCCTTCCGTTCGTCTTCAGGCCGACCCAGCCGTCGCCCGGCGAGGCGGACGACACGGTTGTCGTCATCACTCCGCACAATGCGGCGATCCGAGACGAGTTTGGCGAGGGCTTTCGGAAGTGGTACAAGGCTAAGACAGGGCGCACGGTCTACGTCGACTGGAGGGTGGTGGGAGGAACCAGCGAGATCGGCCGCTACCTCGAGGGCCAGTACGTCGCGTCCTTCCGCAACCTGTGGACGTCTGTACCGGGGCGCTATTGGAGCGAGGACGTCCAGGCGGGCTTCCAGAACGGCCGCCTGCGTGCGGACGCCTCCGCGGCCGCCCGCGAGGCCCGGGCCGCCTTTCTAACCTCGGACGTCAGCTGCGGGATCGACGTCTTCTACGGGGGAGGCCCCCACGACCTTCAGGGCCAGGCCGCCGCTGGCCGCCTTGTCGATTCGGGCCTGCGCGCCCTGCATCCGGACTGGTTCACCTCGCAGGCCCTGCCGGCCACGCTTGGGGGCGAGGAGCAGATCGGCCGTGGCGACCTCTGGTACGGCTCGGTGCTCAGCTCCTTCGGGATCCTCTACAACCGCGACTCCTTGAAGAGGCTCGGGTTCGAGTCCGAGCCGAAGCAGTGGTCCGACTTGGCGGATCCGCGCTTCATCGGCGAGGTGGGCATGTGCGACCCCACGAAGAGCGGGGCCATCGCCGCGGCGTTTGAGAACGTGGTCCAGCAGCAGATCCACCTGCGCCTGGACGCGCTGCGGGCAGCCGGCGCCTCGGGCGACGCTGGGCAGCTTGCTGCGACGGCGGTACGGATGGGCTGGATCGACGGCTTGCGGCTGATACAACTGGTCGGGGCCAATGCCCGCTATTTCACTGACGCCTCACAGAAGCCCGCGATCGACGTGGCGGCCGGCGACTGCGCCGCGGGCATGTGCATCGACTTCTACGGACGCGAGCAGCAGGAGGCCGTCCGCCGCCGCGGGGGTGGGGACAGGGTGGCCTACACGACGCCGGACGGCGGCTCGGCGTACTCGGTAGACCCCATCGCGCTCATGCGGGGGGCGCCGCATCGCGCCGTGGCAACGGCCTTCATCGAGTACGTCCTCTCGCTTGACGGACAGAAGCTGTGGAACTTCAAACCCGGCACCGCCGGCGGCCCGCGCGAGTACGCGCTGCGCCGCCTGCCGGTGCGGCGCGACTTCTACTCGAGGAAGGACTGGCTGGCGGACCGCAGCGATCCCGAGGTCAACCCCTACGAGGAGAAGAACGTGCTCGTATACCACCCCGAGTGGACAGGGGCCCTCTTCCAGCAGCTGGCGTTCATTTCCCGCCTGATGACGGAGGACACGCACCCTGAGCTCGTCCGCGCATGGCGCGCCATCCTCGTGGCGCCGCAGCCGCAGCGCTCGCGGGCGCTGGCGGCGCTGCAGGACCTCTCGGCCGTCGACTACGATCAGGCTACGGGGCCGATCAAGCGCGCCATGACCTCGAAGGACCAGGTCGACACCGTGATCCTGGCCCGCGACCTTGGGAATCTCTTCCGGGGCAACTACGCGCGGGCCGAGCGGATCGCGCGAGGCGCCGAGTAGCCCTTTGGGCTACAGGGCGGCGAACGCCGCGGCAAACGCGCCCTTGTCCCCGGCCTTGAAGAACGACGTGCCCGCGACGAAAGTGTCGGCGCCGCTGGCCCTGCAGCTGGGAGCCGTGTCGAGATCGATTCCCCCGTCCACCTCGATCCGGAAGTCCAATCCCCGCTCAGTCCTCCAGCGCGCGATCTGGGCCATCTTTGGCAGGGTGTCATGGCGGAAAGACTGTCCCCCGAACCCGGGCTGCACCGTCATCACCAGCACCAGGTCCACCTCGTTGAGGACCGCCTCGACCGACTCTGCCGGGGTGCCTGGGTTAAGCGCGATGCCGCTGCGGCACCCGCGCCCCCGGATGGCCCTGAGGGTGCTCACGTGGTCGTAGTCGGGCTCGATGTGGACCGTGATCCTGTCGGCTCCGGCCTGGGCGAACGTATCGATGTACAGATGAGGCTGCGAGAGCATCAGGTGCGTGTCGAAAAAGAGCGTGCAGCCGTGGCTGCGCAGGGCGGCCAGCGTCTGGGGCCCGAAGGAGAAGTTGGGCACGAAATGCCCGTCCATCAGGTCCAGGTGCAGCCACTTCAGCCCAAGGTCAGCGACCAGGGCGGCAGCCGCGGCGAGCTCGCCGTGGTCCGCGGCCAGCAGCGAGGGGGCGAGGATCGGGGCGTTCATCGTCTGCAGCCTAGGGGTCCCCCTCACCAGACGTCGAGAACGGCGTGGGTCACGCGCTCCGATAGCGCGTCCGCCAGGAGGGGAAGAGTGTTGTACTCGGACTGGAGCTGGTCGTTGCTCGTGCCGAAGGGGACCGCGCCTAGGCCGTTGTCAGTGAAGGCCTCGCGCTGGACCTCGATGATGCGGCCGTCAAAGAGGAGGCTTCCCGTGCGGTTATCCCGCAGCCTGCAGCTTGCGCTCAGGTGCAGCGTGAACTTGCGCGCCAGTCCGACGTCGTCCTCGCGGTTGGCGGCGTTCACCCGTCGGTACCCGACCAGGGTGATCTCGAGCGAGGCGTCGGCGTCGGCGGCGCTGTCGACCACGGAGACCCGGCCGTCGCGGATGAAGGCCTGGCGGACGGCGGCACTGAGGAGGGCCTGGGACTGGGCGATCGAGGTCTTGTTCTTGACCGGCTCGACGTAAAGGGTCGTGAAGCTGGGCGCCGGCCCGGCTCCCATCCTGTAGTGCGAGCAGCCCTGGGCGAGGAACGCCGCGATGAGGAGCAGGCTCCAGACTCGCGTCATGGCAGGGGGCGGCCGGCGTTCCGGTCAGAACAGCCAGAACCTCTTCTTCGGCGCCTTCGGGGCTCCGATCGCGTTGGTGGCCATCTTGGCGTCGACCTCGGCCAGGCGCTTCTTCGCGAGGGCCGCAGGAGCCGATTCGGGGTAAGCGGTGATGGCCTCGTTGTAGAACACGCGCGCGGCCCTGTAGTTCGAGCGCTTGTAGAAGTAAAAGTCGCCGAGGTAGATCTTGCTCTTGGACAGGATGGTCTTCATCCGGTCGACGCCGGTGGCAGCGACGGCGACGTTGGAGTCACCCGGATAGAGGATCATGAAGTCCTCATAGTAGGTCATCGCCTCCTTGGTGGAGGCCTGGTCGTACATCGGACCCTCGGAAAGGGAGGCATGCAGGTCGCCCAGCTTCAGGTAGGCGACCGGAGCGATGACGCTCTGCGGGTAGGTGTTGACCAGGCGGTCCAGGGCGTCGATCGCCTCCTCCGTGCTGCGCTCGCGCTGGTAGCCCCGGGCGATCTCCATCAGGGAGAGGGGGGCGTAGTCGCTGTAGGGGGCGTTCAGCAGAATCACCTCCAGAAACTGGATTCCCTTCGTGCGGTTGGAGAATCCGGGAATCAGGCCGCCCAGCATGTGATTGTGGGCGCCGTCGAGGAGCAGGGTTGCGATCCGGTACTGCTCACCTATCAACTCATTGAAGCGTTTGGTGTTGGGATAACGGCGAAGCACGCCCTGGTACTCCTCGAAGGCCTTGTTGTACTGCTTGCGCTTGAAGAGGAGCTTGCCCGACCGGAAAAGGGCCTCGGGAGCGTAGACGGACGAGCCAAACTTGGAGGACACCTTGTCATAGCCCTTGATCGCACTGCCGATCTTGCCCGCCTCCTCGTCGCGGCGAGCCTTGTTCATCAGGTCCAGGGCCTGACGCCCCTGGGCGCCCGTAAGGCCCGAAAGGGCGCCTTCCTCCACTTTCCAGCCCGTGGTGGAGTCCCAGGTGAGGTCCGCGGCTAGGCGAGGGGCTGCGCTGAGCGCGAGCACCGCAGCGGTCCAGCAAAGGAGTGCAGTGCGACGGAGAAAAAAGATCGGCATGAGGGCGGAAATCACCAGCGAATCAGGGCGCTACCATAGGTCAAGCCTGCCCCGAACGCCACGAGAAGAGTCAGGTCTCCCGGCTTGATGCGGCCCGCCTTGCGGGCCTCGTCCAGGGCGAGCGGAATAGAGGCCGCCGAGGTGTTGCCGTAGCGATCGACATTCACAAAAAAGCGCTCGATCGGCAGCTCCAGATATTGGGAAATGGCCTCGATGATGCGCAGGTTGGCTTGGTGGGGTATCACTAGCCCGATCTGATTCGCGGAGAGGCCGTGTTGTTCCAATATATCTCGCGCTGCCTCGTCCATGACGCGCACGGCGAGCTTGAAGACCTCCTTGCCCTTCATCTTCAGGAAGTGCTCGCCCTTGGCGAAGGAATCGGCCGAAGGGGGCTGGCGGCTGCCCCCGGCGGGCACGTAAAGCAGGTCGGTGTCCTCGCCCAGGGCCCCCAGCTTGGTCCCGAGCAGCCCCACATCCGGGGTGTCCACCATGCCGACGACCACCGCGCCGGCTCCGTCGCCGAAGAGCATGCAGGTGCCGCGGTCCTGCCAGTCGACGACGGTCGAGAGTTTCTCCGCCCCAATCACAAGGGCCTTGCGATAGCGGCCGCAGGCGACCATCGCGCACGCGGTGTCCAGGGCGTAGATGAAGCCCGAGCAGGCTGCGTTGATGTCAAAGCATGCGCTGGTCGTGGGTAGGCCCAGCTTATGCCGGATGATGCACGCTGCCGACGGCATCGTGTGGTCCGGCGTCACCGTGGCGACGACCAGCAGGTCGATGTCGGCCGGCGCGGCGCCGGCATCAGCCAGCGCCTTCTTGGCGGCCTCAACCGCAAGGTCCGAGGTGGCCTGGTCCTTCGCGGCGATGCGCCTCTCCCTGATGCCGCTTCGTGCCCGGATCCACTCGTCGGAGGTGTCGACCATCTTGGCGACATCCTCGTTGGTGAGGACGCGTTCAGGGGCGTATGATCCGGTTCCGAGTATTGCCGTTGAGCGGGTGGCCATGCCGTGGAGATTAAGCGGCCACCGGGCTGCTGAGTATGTCGTTTGCCCTTGAGATGTCCGCCTCGATCCTCTGGTTCATGTCGGCCTTGATGATCTCCCCCGCCGCCCTGATCGCATTCTTGATGGCATTGCGGTTCGAGGAACCGTGGGCCTTCAGGATATTGCCGCGCAGGCCGAGAAGGGGGGCGCCGCCGTAACGCTCGGGATTGATGCGGTCCTTCATGGCCGCGTAGGCCCCCTTCGAAAGCAGGGCCCCGGTCGCGCGCATCGGGTTGGCCCTCAGTTCCTCGCGCAGCATGCTGCGGATGAACTTCTCGAGGGACTCCCAGCTCTTGAGCATGATGTTGCCTACGAAACCGTCGCACACGACGACGTCGACGTGCTCGGCGAACACCTGGAAGCCCTCGATCGGGCCCACATAATTGATGATCCCGTCGATGCGCTTGAGCAGCTCGTTGGTCTCGGTGATGAGGGAGTTGCCCTTGCCGTCCTCGGTTCCGATTGACATGAGCCCCACGCGGGGCGTCGCGACCCCCAGCATCACACGGCAGTAGTGGCTTCCGAGGATAGAATTGTGGACCAGGTGCTCGGGCTTGGATTCGGGATTGGCGCCCGCGTCGATCAGCACGAAATGGCCTCCCTGCCTTGGCACGACCGCGGCAAGGGCAGGGCGCGCCACTCCCTCCATCGTGCGCAGCCGCAGTGTCCCGCAGGCCATCAGGGCCCCGGTGTTGCCGCAGCTGACGACGACATTGGCCTCGCCGGCCTTCACCAACTCGATGGCCCTGACCATGGACGAGTCCTTCTTGCGCTTGAGCGCCATGAGGGGCTTGTCCTCCATCGTGATGACCTCAGAGGCATGCAGCACGTGCAGGCGGTCACCACGCTTGAGGCCGTAGTGGGCGAGCAGGGGCGTGAGGACGTTCTCGTCGCCGACCAGCGTGATCGGGTTCAGGTGGGGGCTCTGGGCGAGCGCGAGCTTGACGGCTGCGACCACCTCGCCGGGCCCCATGTCCCCGCCCATCGCGTCAACCGCGATACGTCCGGTCGATCCGGGAGCCATGAAAATCGGAATTCCGTCGCCTGGGATGCGCCAGGACTTAGACCTCTACGTTGAGCACCTGCCGGCCGCGGTACGTGCCGGTCTTCGGATTGACCCGGTGGGGGCGCACGAGGCTGCCGTCAGAGGGGTCCCTTGCGAACTCGGGAGCGATGAAGGCGTTGGCCGCCCGCCTGTTGGCACTGCGGCGCTTGGACTGTTTGCGTTTTGGATTGGCCATTTGTAAGTGGGTTAAGGGTGACCGTTTAAAGGCCGGTGAACCCTTCCGTCAAGCGCGCACTGGCGCATACTTGTCTTGTGCCCTTCGCCGTCTCGCATACCAAGGAGTTTCCGCATGTCACCGTCACTACTTGAGATCGCACTTTTGAGCATCATCCAGGGGCTGGCCGAGCCCCTGCCTGTTTCGAGCACCGCCCATGTAATTGCTGCAGAGAGGCTAATGAGGCTCAACCCCTCGAGTCCCGAGATGACCTTCCTACTGGCCATGCTGCACACGGGGACGGTCGCCGCCGTCATCGCCTTTTTTTGGAAGTCCTGGAGGGCCCGCTTCTTTTCGGGCGGGGCCGAACTGAGGGAGTCGGCCTGGCGGGTGGGATCGGCCACTGTGGCGACCCTGGCGGTCTTTTTTATCCTCCAGCGCGTGATCCGCTTTCTGCGCCCGGGCTCCGAGATCGAGGACCTTTTCTCGAACCTGCCGCTTATCGCGACCGCCCTGGCCGCCGGGGGCATCCTGATCCTCGTGGCCGGCCTCAAGGTGGGCGGGGCGTCGGAGCCTGACGCCGGGCAGACCCCCGGCGTCGGCGCGATCGGGGCGCGGCGGGCGCTCTGGATCGGCGCCGTCCAGGGAATTGTGCTCCCGTTCCGGGGTCTTTCCCGCTCCGGCGCCACAATCTCAGTGGCCATGCTCTTGGGCATTCCCAGGCGCCTGGCCGAGGAATTCAGCTTCGCCCTGGTCGTGATCATCACGCCCCCTGTCGTGGCCCAGGAGTTGCTGCGCTTCTACAAGGCCCGCGCGGCCGGCCCGGGGGCGGTGCACCTGGCCTCGCTCGTGGCGCCGGGCCTGATGGGGATGGCGTTCAGCTTTGTGGCGGGGCTTCTCGCCCTGCGGTGGCTGTCGGGCTGGCTAGAGAAGGGCCGCTGGCACTACTTCGGAATCTACTGCCTCGCCGCCTCGGCGGGTGTTGTGGCATTATCGGCCGCCGGATATTAGCACACCATGACAGACGTCCTCATCTCCCTGACCTCGGACCTGCGTTCGGGGATTGAACTGGCCCCGGACAAGGTTGCAGCCGCGGCCGCCGCCCTGACCTCCGACCTCGCCCCCGACGAGACGAAGGCCGAATTCCTCTCGGCGCTCTCGCGCAAGGGCGAGACGGCCGCGGAGATCGCGGCGTTCGCCTCGTTCTTCAGGGAGCTCGCCATCAATCCCGAGCTCGGCGAATGGTCGGCGCGGGCGGTGGACATCGTGGGCACCGGAGGCGACCACTCCGGGGGCTTCAACATCTCGACCATGGTGACGCTGGTGGTGTCATGCGCGGGGGTTCCCGTCATGAAGCACGGCAACCGCGGCATCACCTCGAAATGCGGCAGTGCCGACCTGTTCGCCGCCATGGGCGTCCCGCTGGATGCCAAGCCCGCTATGCAGAAGGCCGCGATGGCGGAGCTGGGCTACGTGTTCTTCTTCGCTCCGTGCTGCCACCCCTCCTTCAGGCTGATTGCCGCCGTGCGCAAGGCCCTCGCGGCGCGCGGGGAGCTCACGGTCTTCAACATCCTCGGTCCCCTCCTCAACCCCGGCCGTCCTGCCCATGTCGTCCTCGGCGCGGCGACGCCGGCAATGGCCGACAAGCTTGCCGACGCGCTGCAGGTGCTGGAGATCCCGGCGGGCCTCGTGGTGCACGGGATCATCGCGCCGGGGCGCGGCATCGACGAGCTCACGACGGCGACCGTGAATCTGGTGCGCGGTGCGGGGCGCCTGCGCCACGTCCGGGAGGAGTGGACGCCGCAGGCGTTGGGATTTACGCAATCGGCCTTCGAGTCCGTGGCCGGGGGCGACGTGGAGACGAACCTGGCGATCGCCCGTGCGCTTGCGGGAGGAGGGGGCCCCGGCGGCCTCGCCGACACGATCGCCCTCAATAGCGCCGTGGCCCTGTGGGTCGCGGGGGCGCGCCCCGACGTGGGCGGATCCATCGCCGAGGCCCGGGAACTGCTCCTCGGCGGCGCCGTGCGCGAGAAGATGGAGAGGACCTTGGAGTTCTACTCCCGCTAGGGGGAACGGCGCATGCAGCGTACCTATTTCGGAACGGATGGGATACGGGGGCCCTACGGCGGTCCCGTCGTGAACGAGGCCTTCGCGAGCCGGCTGGGGGTGGCCGCCGCACGCTGGGTGCGTGCCCGCGGCGCACTTTCGGCGCAGGTGCTGATCGGCAGGGACACCCGAGCCTCGGGCGACTCCCTGGTCCGGGCCCTCGCGGCCGGGCTTGAGGCCGAGGGGGCGATCCCGGTCTCGCTGGGCATCCTCCCGACGCCCGCCGTCTCGCGCGCCGTCCGCCTCGGCGCAGCGGCGCTCGGCGCCGTGGTCACGGCCTCGCACAACCCCGCCTGCGACAATGGGATCAAGTTCTTCGGCCCCGACGGAGCGAAGCTGACCGATGCCGACGAATCCGAGATCGAGGCGCTGCTGGCGCACGCCGCCGTGGTCTCGGCCGGTGCGGAGGAGCTCCAGGGGCGTGCGGCCGTCGAGGACTATGTGCAGGCGGCGACCCAGCTGCTGGCGCCGGGAAGCCTGAACGGCTGGAAGATCGCCCTCGACACCGCCAACGGGGCCACGTGTGCGGCGAGCCCTTTGGTGCTTGCGGCGCTCAGGGCCCGCATTGAGGCGATCGGCGACCGGCCCGATGGGAACAACATCAACCTCGGCGTCGGCAGCGAGCATCCGGAGAAGCTTGCCGCACTCGTGGTCGCCACGGGCGCGCGCCTCGGCATCGCCCACGACGGCGACGGCGACCGGTGCGTCCTCTGCGACGAGCGGGGGCAGATACTCGACGGGGACGAGGTGCTGGCGATCCTTGCGACCCACGCGCTCAGCCAGGGGACGCTGGCAGGGAAGACTCTTGTCGTGACCGTGCAAAGCAACATGGGCCTCGATGCCGCCGTCGTGCAGGCGGGAGGGCGTGTGGTGCGCACCAGCGTGGGAGACCGGTACGTCGCGGAGGCCATGCGCGCGTGCGGCGCGGGCCTTGGCGGCGAATCCTCGGGCCATATCATCTGCTTTGACTTCAGCCCGACCGGGGACGGCCTTGCGGCCGCGCTCAGGGTCATCGCCGTCATGCAGGAGACCGGCCGGCCCCTTTCGCAGCTGCGCGGCGTCCTTCGCCGGTTTCCCCAGCTCACCGCGGCCGTCACCGTCCGCGAGAAAAAGCCGATCGAGTCGCTGCCACACCTGTCGGGGACCATGCGAGAGATCGAGAGGGAGCTTGCGGGCCGGGGCCGGGTCCTCGTGCGCTACTCGGGCACCGAGCCCAAGCTGCGCCTGCTGGTCGAGGGACCGACGGACGCCATCGTGCGCCTGGGGCTCGAACGCCTTAGGGCCGCGGTGGCCAGGGACCTGGACGTCGTCTAGGCAACGTGAAGAATTCTTGCGGGGAGGCGGTCGCCCCGATGCTTTCCGGTATGCGCAACCCCCCCCTGCTCAGGTGCATCCTCACGGCCTTCTGCGTCCTTGCGGCCAACGCCGCGTCCCCCGGCGCCTTCGCGGCCGACGTCTCGGAGTCCGCGACTTTCGGGCCGAGGTTCCGTGAACTCGCCACGCAGGCCACGCCGGCCCAGCTCTACGCCCTGCTTTACGACATGCCGAAGGGCGGCGACCTCCACAACCACTCGGGGGGCTCCTACCGTGCCGAGTGGATCTACTCCGTCTGCACGGACCCTGCGAGGAACGGGGCCGACACCTTCTACACCCGGGTTCGCTTCGCCGCAGCCCCGGACTCGATCGACCCGACGGCCCGTTACCGCACGATCCGCCGCAAGGCCTACGAGCTGCTTTCAGACCGTGCCAGGGCCGAGTACCTGCCTCTTGCCGCTCTCTCGCAGGAGCAGAGGAGGGAGTGGTGCGACAGCCTCCGCCTCGACGGCACAGGGGACGGCAGGGTCAAGTTCTTCTCCCAGATCTGGCCCCGCCTGGGCCAGGTCCTCGGCAGCCTCCCGGCCAGCACCGAGCTCCTGGTTGAGACCATGAAGGCTTTTGGAGCGGAGCACCTGGCCTACCTCGAGACGCAGTTCATGGTCGACGAGATGGTCGACAACGAGGGCAGCGTCATTCCCCCGGGTGATGCAGCGGCCTATGTGCGCCGCAGACTGGCCAAAGCCGATGCCGTTGCCACGGGCGTAACGGTGCGCTTCCAGCACACGATCCTTCGGTTCGCGCCCGATGCCGAGGCCCATCTGGAGAGGGCCTACGGATTTGTCGACTCCAACCGGGACCTTTGGGTCGGCCTCAATCTAGCGGGCGTCGAGGAGAACGGCCGCGGCCACCCGCTGCGCTTCCTCGAAACGTTTCGGCGGATGCGCTCCGTGTACCCGACGCTCCCGCTCTCGATCCACGCCGGCGAGATGGATGGGCCGGACTTGCACATCCGCGACACGCTCCTGCTCGGAGCCTCGAGGATAGGACACGGAGTCAACCTCATCGAGGATCCCGAGACCCTGCTGCTGCTGCAGCAGACGCGCCGGGTGCTGGTTGAAGTCAACCTGATCTCAAACAGGCTCCTTGGCTATGTCCCCGACCTCTCGAAGCATCCGTTCCCGGAGTACCTGAGGACCGGCGTTCCCGTGTGCCTGAACACGGATGACCGGGGGATGTGGGACTCAAACATGACCGATGAGTACTACACCGCGGTGACCCTCTTTCACCTGTCGTGGGAGGAGGTCGTCTCGATGGGGCGCAACTCGATTGCTCACTCGTTCGCGCAGCCCGACGTGAAGGCGCGGCTTCTCGCCGACTTCAACGCGCGCATCTCGGCCTTCGAGCAGCGCTACGGATCGACAAGCCTGGAACAGGCGATCGGCGCCCTCGGCTCCGTCAGGCCGGCCAGCTACGGCTACGCCAAGCGCACCTGGGGCTTCGACTTCAACTGACCCCGCGTCTTCCTGCCACCCACACGCCCAAGGCCATGAGCGCCGCTCCCGCCACGAGGCGGCCGAGGTCCGCGCTCTCGCCGAAGACGGCAATGGAACAGGCGATGCCCAGGGGAATCTTTGCGTTGTTGAAGGCGGCGAGGACGCCCGCGTTGACCCGGGACGCCCCCATGTTCCATAGGAAGAAGCCCGCGCCCGAGGCCCCGGCGCCCAGGTAGGCGATCGTCACCCACTGGCCGGCCGTCGGGTGGAACGCCCTCCAGTCGGTTGAGAAGGCCGAGACGGTGAGAGTGAGCGCGAGAGCTCCGCTCAGGAGCACGGCGAAGACCGCGGAGTCGGCGATCCGCTCGGGAAGCATCCGGCGCTCCCTCCTCCAGGCGACTTGGCCCGCCGCGAAGCACAGGTTTGAAAGCTGCACGAGGATAAAGCCTCCCAGGATGCCGGCATCGCCGAGCGCCCGCCACAGGACGACCCCGGCTCCCGCGACCGAGAGGGCGGCCGCCGCGAAGTACCGGGAGCTCCACCGGCGCTCGAGCAGGGAATCGATCAGCGTGACGAATAGCGGAGTCGTTATCGTGAAGAGCGCGACTTCGTAGGCGTGGAGGTGGGCGTAGGAGCGGAGATAGAGCACGTAGACCGCCCCGAACTGGACGGCCCCGACCAGGGCGAGCCGACCCAGGGCGGCGGCTCCCATACCGGAGGGGCGCAGGAACGGCGCGAAGACAGCCAGCGAGGCCGCAAGCCGCAGGGTTGCGACCGCCGAGGCATCGAGCCCCGAGAGTCCCTTCACGAGACCGAAGGAGAAGGCCCAGATGACGGACACCAGCAGGAGAAGCGCCATGGGTGCCCGGGGTGGGGGCTCAGACCCGGAACAGGGCCCCGAGCTTGCGTCCCAGCAGGATGCTGATCCCCGCGATCATTGTCGCCAGAAACACCATCGCCCATGTTCCGAGCGCACAGGCCATGTACTTGCCCTCCCCGAGGAGCTGGAACAGCTCGAGGATGGCCTTGGTGATAGGGAAGAAGACCATCTTCTGGGCGAGGATAATCGAGTCGCTCACCTCCAGCATCGCGAACGCGAACGCGAGCAGCCCTCCGGCCAGCAGGTTTGCCGCGATGAGCGGAAGCGTCACCCGGATCACCGCGCGGATCGGCGGGCTTCCCAGGTTCTGCGCGGCCTCCTCAAGCGAGACGCTGGTCTGCTGGAAGCCCGCCGCAGCGGAGCGAACCACGTAGGGCAGGCGACGGATGGAGTAGGCCACGATCAACAGCACGGTGGGGTTCTTCACCGGATTGATGAAGCTGAAGAATCGGCCTTCCTGGGCCATGGCCAGGTAGCCGAACGCGAGGACGATGCCGGGAACGGCCAGCGGGAGCATCGAGAGGAAGTCGAGCACGTGCCGGCCGGCGACATGGGTGCGCACGACCACGTAGGCGATGGCAATGCCGAGGACGACGTCGATCACGGTGGAGACACTTGCGTAACCCAGGCTGTTGGCGATCGCCGGGACGGTGTACTCGTTGCCGAGGGCAGCCCTGAAATTGCCCAGGGTGTAGGAATGGGGGGCGATTGTCCCGTACCATTCCCTGGAGAACGCCACCAGCAGCACACCCATGTGCGGGAGCAGCGCGATGAACGTCACGGCGACAAAAAGGCCGGTGCAGAGCCAGCCCTTCAATGCAGGCAGGGGCCGCGCGCCGCCCGAGGAGGTCGCCTTGGCCATCATTGCGTACCCCGTCCTCCCGAATATGCCCTTGCCGACCGCGTAGACCGCGATGGAGCTTGCCAGCATGATGGCCACCAGGGCGTAGGGAAATGGATTGCCGCCTATGTCCTTGAGGCCGTAATAGATCTGTACGCTCGTGACGCGCGCATAATCGAAGACGAGCGGGGTGCCTAGCTCCGTGAAGGCCCAGATGAATACGATCGTGCAGCCCGCAAACAGACCCGGGTGAATGAGTGGAAGCGTGATTTTGATGAAGCGACGGATCCCCGTGCATCCCAGGTTCAGGGCCGCCTCCTCCATCGCGGGATCCACGTTGGCGAGCGCAGCCACCGCGTTCAGATAGATGATCGGGTAAAGGGAGAGCGCCTCGACGATCGCCACGCCCCAGAACTGACTCGCGGCGAACCAGTCGAATGTCCAGCCGTGCGGCCTCAGGCCGAGCGCCACGATCACGGCGTTTGCCGCGCCGTACTGGCCGAATATCTGCCGGATGCCGATCGCGCCCACGAACGGCGGCAGTATCATCGGCACCAGGACCGCTGAGTTGAGGAGCCCCTTCAGCGGGAACAGGAATCTGTCGGATGCGTAGGCCAGCGGCAGGGCGATGAGGAGGGCCAGGGTCGTGGCCGAGCAGGCGAGCAGGAACGAGTTTCTCAACGCCTCCACGTAGATGGGGTCGCGCAGCAGCGCCAGCAGGTAGGCCAGGGTGAAATGCCCGTCCGCGTTGACGAAGCCGCCCTTAAGGATCTGGAGGATTGGCCAGAGGAAGAATACCCCGAAGAAGGCGAAGGTGCCCGCCAAGATGATCCTGGCCGTTGTCCTTGGCATGGGAGTGCGCCCGTCAGCTGAAAGGCCAGATCCTGAAGAAAGAGAGGAAGAACATGGACGCCACAATGTAGCCGACCAGACCCACGTCCCTGGCGCGACCGAGGCCGATGCTCATCAGTGCCGAGCAGATCAGGCCGATTCCGATTCCCTGTGCGATGCTGAAGGTCAAGGGTATCGCGAATATAGTCAGGACGGCGGGCGCCGCCACCTCGAAACGAGTCATGTCGATCTCGACCACGGACTGCATCATGAAGATGCCCACGATCACGAGAGCGGGCGCCGTCGCGCAGGCCGGTATGGCGAGGATCAGCGGCGTCAGGAAGAGCGCCAGCAGCATGAAGAACGCGACCCAGAGGGCGGTGAGCCCGGTGCGGCCGCCGGCCTCGACGCCCGATGCGGACTCGATGTAGCTGACAACCGTCGAGGTGCCGCACAATGCCGAGAGGATCGTTGCGATCGAGTCGGCCAGCAGGGCGCGGCCGGCCTGGGGCAGGCGCCCCTGCTTGTCGAGCAGGCCCGCCCGCTTGGTGACACCGATCAGCGTGCCGATGTTGTCGAACATGTCGACGAGCAGCAGCGTGAAGATGAGCGGCAGCGCAACCTGGAACTTGGACCAGCTCTTCAGGAAACCCCACGACAGCTTCAGGAAGACAGGCGCGGCGGAGTGGGGAAGCGAGAATATCCCGTCGCCGAACGAGGTCACATGGCCGCCCGAGCCGTCGGGGGTGAAGAGCCCTGCGAGCGTGACCGCGAGGATGCCGATGACGATGGCCCCGGGGACCCTGCGCGCAACCAGGATCGCGGTGAAGACGATTCCCGCCAGGCACAGGGTCGTTTGGCCCGCGCTGAAGTTGCCTGGACCGACGAAGGTCGCCGGGTTCGCGACGATGACGCCGCCGTTCCTGAGGCCGATGAAGGCGATGAACAGGCCGACGCCGCACGTGACGGCGATCTTCAGGCCGAGGGGGATCGAAGCGATGATCTTTTCCCGGATGCCCGTCACCGAGAGGCCGAGGAAGATGATACCGTTGACGAACACCATGCCGAGCGCCTCGTTCCAGGCGAGGCCCTTGCCGATGCAGATCGTGAATGTGAAGAAGGCGTTGATGCCCATCCCGGGAGCCATCGCTATCGGGTAATTGGTGAAGAGGGCCATCAGCGTCGTCGACACGGCCGCCGTGATGGCCGTCACCGTCACGAGGGCCGCCTTGTCCATGCCGGTATTGGCCAGGATGCTCGGGTTGACCGCCAGGATGTAGGCCATGGCGGCGAATGTCGTCAGACCCGCCTGAAACTCGCGGAAAGGTGTTGTTCCGCGGCTCTCGAGTTTGAAGAAGCGTGATACCATTCGGTGGAGGCTGGGACTATGTGGAGCAATGTTGGCCGCGCCGCAACGTAACTTTTAAGGTTTTAATTGGGGCCCGACCGTTGGACAATCCTCCCCCGATGAACCCCGAATCCAAGCTGGCCGAGATCGGCCTCGCCCTGCCTCCGCCTCCGGCTTCCGCCGGCAGCTACGTGCCCTCCGTAATCACCGCAAACCTCCTGTACTGCGCGGGCACCCTGCCGATACTGGAAGGGAAGCTCACGCACACGGGCCAGGTCGGCCGCGAGCAGACCGTCCAGAGCGGCGCAAAGGCCGCCGAGGCCTGCGCGCTCAACACGCTTGCCAACATCAAGGCGGCGCTGGGCTCCCTCGAGCGGGTCGCGCGGATCGTGTTTGTCAGCGGCTACGTCAACGCTGTGGACGGATTCGCGGACAGCCCCGCCGTGATCAACGGGGCGAGCGACCTTTTTGTGAAGGTGTTCGGCGACGCCGGCCGGCACGCGCGCGCCGCGGTTGCCGTCAACGGCCTGCCGCGGGGGGCGACGGTCGAGATCCAGGCGGTCGTCGAGATCCGCCCATAGAAAAGAGGCCGGCCCGTGCGGGCCGGCCTCGTAAAGGGGTTCCAAGGCTGCTCAGTGCCAGTGGCCCGCGATGTACACGCGCCTGCCGCCGCGGACCTCATAGCGCGCGGCGACCCAGCGTGCGCCCGGATGGGGCGGCCTCTCATAGTGGCCGGCCCGCCACGCCCAACGCCCGCCGTTCCAATGGTAGTAGCCGCCGATCCAGAAGAAACCCGGACCGGGGGCGACACCCACGTACTCGACGATCGGCGCAGGCGGGGCCTCGGTGACGACGACCTCCTGGGGCTCGGCGTACACGGCGAGCGGTGCGGGGCGCACGGCGACGACGCAGCCGTTGGTGAGGGCAAGGACGCAGAACAGCGCCGAGGCGCCGCAGGCCAGGAGGAGGGGCCGGGCGGCTGCCGGGCGGACACTCGCGTTGGGTAAGCTATCCAGGGGGGAGTGCATATGAGGAATGATGTTCACCACCCTAGACGTCCCCCGAGTGGGCCCGGTTACGCGAGGCTCTTCTCCATGACCCTGGCGTTGCGACCGCTGTCCTCATAGAGCTTGAGCCGGGCCTCGGGGAGGATCTCCTTGGAGCTTTCCGTGAAGGCGCAGACGTTGGTGAAGAAGCCGAAACTCTGCGTCGAGAGAGCGATGATCTTCTTGGCGCCCTTCTCCTTGGCCTGCAGGCAGGCGTACTCCACCATCTTCTTGCCGATTCCCCGGTTGTGGTAGAAGGGCAGGACGTAGAGGGAGCCCAGCTCCGCGGTGTCGGGCTGGTCGGGGTAGAAGAGGAGCGTGACGCAGGCGATCACGGCCTCGTCCACCTCGAAGACGTAGAACTGGTCGATGTTCTTCTCGATGGCCTGCTGCGTGCGGTTGATGAGCTCCTCGCGCTTCACGGCGTTGCGCGTGAGGTTGTAGAGCAGCCTGACGTCCCGGCGGGTGGCTTTGCGGATCTGCTGGTAGTCGTTGCCGTAGACGAGCGAGCCCACCCCCTCGTTTGAGAAGATCTCGTTGAGAAGGCCGTCGAAGACCCTGCCATCGACGATGTGCACGCGCGGGGTGCCTGTCTCGATGGCCTTGATCGCGTGGGCGGCCTTGCTGCGGCTCGAATCGGCGATCTTCTCCGGATGCGCGGTGATGAGCGCGCGCAGGGCGTCCACGGAGATCTCGTGCGTCACTCCGCCCTCGATCTCAAGCCCGGCGTTCGGAGCGAGGTAGATGATCTTTGTGGCGTGCAGCGCCTCGGCCATCTCGGCCGCCAGGAGGTCGGAGTTGACCCTCAGCGACTTTCCGTCCGGGCCGAATGCCACGGGCGAGACGAGGGGCACGACCTGGCGCTCTATCAGCGCGTTGATAAGGTCCTTGTCGATGCGGTCGACCTTGCCCGTGAACTGCTGGTCGACGCCCTTGAGGATGCCCACGGGCACAGCGCGCACCGCGTTCGTGATGACGGCTTTCAGCGAGCTGCCGGTCAGGCCCTCAAGGATCACATGGGAGACCCTTGATGAGGCGCGGATCGCCAGGTCGAGCGTGGCCGCGTCGGTGACCCCGGTGCCGTCGCTGTTGGAGATGGGGATGTTGCGAAGCTCCGAGAGCTCCTTGAGCTGGTGGCCGACGCCGTGCACGAGCACGATCTTGATCCCGAGGCTCCTGAGGACGGCGATGTCGACCAGGAGATTCCCGAAGTTCTCGTCGGCCACGATTGAGCCGTCGATTGCGATCACGAAGATCTGGCCCTGAAATCTGGGAACGTACTGGAGTATCCCGCGGAGGTCCGTGGGTTTTATCGTCGTTGTCTGTGCCGCCGACCTCTCGGCGGCTTGTATCGGAGCGCTTCCGTTGCTCATGGGTAGAACGCGTTCTCTGTGAACTGGCCCCGCACGTCAAGGGACCTTATGCGTGCCCGTCAGCGCACCGTGAGCGTCCACGACCTCGAGGCGCGCTCGCCGACGAGGGTGACGCGATAGGTTCCGGGCCTGAGGGTCCCGGGGGGGATGGTCAGCAGGGCGGAGCCCTCGCGCGTGCGCGCCAGGAGGCCGCCGCCGAGCACCTCGAAGTCGGGGACAATCACCACCTCGCCCTCGCGCTCGTAAAGGTGGGCCCCGCAGAGCTGCCTCTTGTTGTCGGCGAGAGAGTAGGTGAGGCCCACCGGGTAGTCGATCCCCGCGGAGGCGGTTGGCGCGGCCGCAACGGAGTCGATCTGCAGGGGCAGCAGGGGGCTCTCCACGAGCGTTTTCTTCAGGTTTTCGGGAAGGCCGCCGGGCGCGTACGAACTCGACAGGGCAGGTCCGCCGGTGCCCTCGGCCGGCCGGCTGGCGTCGAGGGCGACGCGGTGGTAGCCCGCCTTGAGCAGGCGCACGACGTCGGTGCGGTCGCGCAGGTCCTGATAGGGCCTGAACGAGGGACCGGGCCTGCGGTAGTGCAGCGTCAGGAACGTGTAGATGGGGATGAAGATGACGATGGACAGCACGATCCACCTCATCTTCCACGGTTTGCGGTCCTTTGCGTTCTGGGTCATCCGGGCAGCAAGGCCAAAAGGAGCGCGCCTATTTGGCAACAAACGTTTTCGCGTGTTGCTATCCGGGCCCTCCCTTTCTTGGCTTGGCGGCCGCACATGAAGCTCTGGTCCCGCTATTTCATACCCACGCTCAAGGAAAGCCCCGCTGACGCCGAGATCCCGTCGCACAAGCTGCTCATCAGGTCCGGCCTCGTGCGCAAGCTGGGAGGCGGCCTGTACACGTACATGCCGCTGGGACAGCGCGTCATGCAGAAGATCACCTCGATCTGCCGCGAGGAGATCGAGAGGGCCGGGGGCATCGAGCTGTCGATGCCCCACGTGCACCCCGCGGAGCTCTGGGCCCAGGGTCCCAGGTGGGCCCCGGTGCGCGAGATCATGTTCAGGGTGGACGGTGCGGGCGACGGAAAGCGCGGCCCGAGGGAGCCCGAGTTCGTCCTGGGACCCACCCACGAGGAGGTCATCACCCCCCTCATCAAGGCGGAGATCACGAGCTACCGCGACCTTCCGAAGACCTTCTTCCAGATTGGCACCAAGTTCAGGAACGAGATCCGCCCGCGCTACGGCCTGATGCGCGCGAGGGAGTTCGTCATGATGGACGCCTACTCCTTTGACGCCGACGACGAGGGTGCGATCCGCAGCTACCACGCGATGAAGGGGGCCTACGAGGCGTTCTTCCGCAGGGTCGGCGCGCAGGCGATCGCGGTCGAGGCCGACACGGGCGTCATGGGCGGCAGCTACTCACACGAGTTCATGGTGCCCGCAGAGGTGGGCGACAACGACCTCTTCTACAACGAGGAGAGCGGCTATGCCGCTAACCGTGAGAAGGCGCAGAGCGCGATCGTACCCGCCGGCCTGGCCGACGCAGCGCCCGAGAAGGCGCTTGAGGAGTTTGCGACGCCCGGCGTCGTGACGATCGCAGCCCTCGGGCAGGCGCCGTACTCGGTGGCCGCCGACAAGCAGTTCAAGACCCTGATCTACGTCGGCGACGGGAAGCCCTTCGCCGTCGTCCTGCGCGGCTGCGACGAGTTGGAGGAGGCCAAGCTGGGCTCCCTGGGCTTCGCGCTCCTGCGCCCCGCGACGCCCGAGGAGATTGAGCCCGTGATGGGGGCCAAACCGGGCAGCCTCGGGACAGTCAGGGGCACGATCAAGAACGCGCAGGCCCTGGCCGGAATCTTCGCCGACCATGCCATTCGCCTCGTCGGCAACGGCACGACCGGCGCCAACCGCGACGGCGTCCACCTGCGCAACGTCAACGTGGCGCGGGACCTCGAGGTGACGCGCTTCGGCGACTTCAGGCGCGTCCATGCGGGTGAGCCTGACCCGATCGGCGGCAGGCCCCTTAAAATGCGCCGCGGCATCGAGGTGGGCCACATATTCAAGCTCGGCACAAAGTACTCCGAGCGCTCCGACGCCGGCTACACCGACGACAAGAAGGAGAAGCACCTCTTCGTGATGGGCTGCTACGGGATAGGCATCAGCCGCACCCTCCAGGCCGTGATCGAGCAAAGCCACGATGCCGACGGCATCATCTGGCCCTGGGCCATCGCCCCGTTCCAGGTCCTCGTCTGCCTTCTCGATCCCCAGGACGCCGAGGCCTCGAAGATCGCCATGGGGCTGGCGGCGGCGGCAGAAAGGGCCGGCGCCGACGTCCTTGTCGACGACCGCGCGGAGAGGCCCGGGGTCAAGTTCAAGGACGCCGACCTGATCGGAATCCCCCTGCGCATCACCGTGGGCGGGCGCGGGATCAAAGAGGGGGTCGTGGAAATGAGGTGGCGCGGGACCTCGGAAACGCTCAAGATCGCGCTCAATGAATCGGAAGCCAGGATTGAGGCGGCCGTGAGGGAAAAGGCCTGAACCCTTTTTTCGTGCCAGAGTCACGCTCCCACACACGCACCGAGACGCGCCAGGCGTCGCAGCTGCAGCTTGAGGACGCATGGAGGGTCGTCGTGCTGAACGACCCGGTGAACCTGATGTCCTACGTGGTTATGGTCTTCAAGAAGGTGCTCGGATTCGACGAGACGAAGGCCCGCAGGCACATGCTGGAGGTCCACGAGCAAGGGCGCTCCGTCGTTTGGACCGGGGTTCGCGAGACGGCCGAGGCGCATGTCTTTTCGCTCCAGCAGTGGCATTTGACGGCGGTGCTCGAGCCCGATGAAGCGCGTTGAGGTCAAGCTGAGCCTGCCCGTGGTGGCGCCGCTGTTGGACGTCATCAGGGAGCTTTCGTGCGACCTGGAGAAGAATCTTGCGGCGCCCCAGGCCCTGCACGACCTCGACCCGGAGTTCCGCGGTGCGTGGATTGGGGAGCTCCTCGCGGGCCAAAACGACGACCTGCGCGCCCTCCTGGCGCTCTTCGGCGGTGAATTCTTCAGCGAGGGCATCGTCGCCTTTGACGAGACCAATGCCGAACCGATCGTGCGCGCCTGCACGGCGGTCAGGCTCCACCTCAGGGAGCGCCGACTAAAGAGCCTCTCCGACGAGTCCCTGGAGACCGGCGACATTGACATGGACGGCCTTGATGAGATCACCCGCAAGGCCTTCATGTGCTACCTCTTCCTCGCGACGGTCCAGGAGCTGATCATCCAGCACCTCGACTCGAGCATCATCGGCTCGTAGGCCTAGGCCAGGCCCTCGATCAGGTCGCACGCAAGGCCGACGGAGCGGCGGCCGTCCACCCGGGGTGCAAACGCGGCGCACCGCTCGCGGATCTCCCGGGACGCCAGCAGCTGCTCGAGCGCGCGGGCGGCCCCTCGGCGGTACCGCAGCGGCCCCATCCATATTCCCAGGCCCAGGCGCTCGATTCGCTGGCCATTGTCGGGCTGGTCGTGGGAGTTGGGGACAATGAGCTGGGGCGTTCCGGCCCTGACGGCCTGGGCCAGCGTGCCGATTCCGCCATGGTGGACGATCGCCGAGCACCGCGGCAGCACGCGGCTGAAAGGCAGGTAGGGGAACGCCGCGACGCCGGGGGGCAGCGACGCGGGCAGCTGCCTCGGGTGATTCGTCACCAGCATCGCCCGCAGGCCCATGCTTGCGCACGCCGCGACGGTGCGGCTGAAGAACGCGTCGCGGTCGGTGGCGGCGGATCCCGCAGTGACCAAAAGAGGGGCAGGCCCCGCGCCGAGGAACTGCTCGGCCTCTGGGGTGAGCTCGCGGTGCTCCTCATCGTGGAGCACGAACCCCGTGAGGAAGGTGTGGGCCGGCCAGCCTGGCTGCGGCGGCGCGAACCAGTCGGGGAACAGCCCGAGCACGAGCTCGGGGGAGTGGATGTAGTCGCGGAAGATGTGGCTGACGGGCCCGAGCCCCAGCTCGGCGCGAATCGCGTTCAGGCGCGGACCGATCAGGCGGTCGACATAAGCCGCGTCGACCAGCTGGAAGAACAGGCGCTTCACCAGTGCCGGGACATGCGGGCCCAGGTCGAGGAACCCGAGCCTGCCGCTGTCGGCGGGGCTGCGGAACACCGTGGGTTGCAGGTGAAGCGAGGCGGTGGGCACACCCAGCCTTTCCTGGGCGAGCCGCGCGCCCAGGCAGAGCGTCGTCGCGGCCACCACGCTCGAGGGGCCCCTGCGCTCGGCGATGATGGCGTAGAGGCGGCTGATGTTGGGAAGCACGGCCCGGCGCACGACGCAGCCGAAGCCTCGGATGGGATGCCAGAGGTCGGGGTCCCCCATGATCTCGTCGGCCTCGGCCCTCGTGCCTAGCTCGACGAACCCGAGACCGTGATCTTCGACCTGGTCGCGAAAGTACGCGTTGGTCGCCACGGTGATGCGGTGGCCCCTCGCCTTGAGGGCGAGCCCGAGACCGATCACCGGGTTCACGTCCCCGGAGCTCCCGATCGTGGGCAGAATTACCTGCAAGGGCATACTTGACGGTGCGGGGACATTACCCAGACTCAAGAACAGACACCCTGCAGTGTTCGAGGTGCTTTCAATAACTGCTCTTTGCCTTGGAAACATTACGGGAGCCAAACCCGCCGCGGAAGCTGCTAGGCCGTAAATCGGAAAGCAAACGCCGCGACGGAGGCGCCCACCTTGACATGAAAAGGTCTTGAGCCTTTGAGCGCACGGCACAGGCGGGGTGTCCCTCTTTCAAACTAACAACACGATGAGCCTAGCAACCTACCACGTCCTGCACCTGAGCTCGATCATCGTGCTTCTGGGCTACACCTTCTATGCCTTCGCCGCCCCGGCCGAGACCCGCAAGCGGGTCATGATGATCACAGGGATCGCGGCGCTGCTGATCCTGGTCACGGGCTTCGGCATGATGCACCGCATGCACTACGGCTTCGCGGGCTGGATCATTGTCAAGCTGGTGTGCTGGCTCGGGCTGTCCGCCATCAGCGGCATCGCCTACCGCAGGCGGGCGAGCGCGGACCTTTTCATGATGATTACCTTCGCCCTCGCCATCACGGCCGTGGCGATGGTCTTCGTGCGACCCTTCTAGGGCCACGACCGCGATGGAAGGAACCCTCTGCGGCGTCTGGATCGACGGCGAGGGGCGGGCCAGGGTGTCGCTGGCCGGCGATGACGGCGTCCGCAGGGAGGCGACGATGCCCTTCGAGCCGTTTGCATGGCTCTCCTCCATGCCCGCAGGCGGGCCGTTCCCGGGGATGGACTTTGACAGGCTGGCCGGGGGCGCCGCGCTGGGGGTCCTTGCCCGCGCCCGCTCGCTCGGGGTCTATGACGACTTTCTCAAGGCCGCGCGCGGCACGTGGGCACTCGACGTTCTGCGGCCCCTGGAGAGCCAGTTCCTCTTGCAGCACCGCGCGCGCCTGTACGGCGACATGGTGTTCCACCGCCTGCGCAGGTGCCAGGTCGACATCGAGACCGGTTCGTCGGACGAGGGTTTCAGCGACGCGACGAGGCCCGGGGACCGCGTGCTGGCTATCGGCATGCGATGCGAGGGCAAGAGCCAGCTCCTGCTCCTCGAGGACATGAGCGATGAGGCCGAGAGGCGCCTGCTGCTCGAGTTCAACGCGCGCCTGGCGGCCTTGGACCCCGACGTCATCGAGGGGCACAATATATTCAAGTTTGACCTCGACTACCTGCGTGTGCGCGGCCACATGCGCAGGGTTGCGTGCGCCTGGGGTCGGTTCGGGCAGAAGGCCACCTTCAGGAGCAGCCGCCTCAAGGTTGCCGAGCGCTGGATCGACTTTCCCCGGTGCGACATCCCGGGCCGGGCGGTGGTCGATACGTACCTCCTCACGCTGCTGAACGACGTGTCCACGCGCGAGCTTAACTCCTACGGGCTGAAGGAGGTCGCGATCCACTTCGGCATCACCGAGGAGGAGGGCTCCCTGCGCACCTACATCGAGGGCAGCCAGATTGCCCGGGTGTTCGAGAGCGACCGCGCGCGCTTCTGCGCCTACCTCGAGGACGACCTCCGAGAGACGGAAGGCCTCTCGGGCCTGCTGCTGCCGACCTACTTTGAGCAGGCCCGCACCTTCCCGATTCCCCTGCAGGAGGCGACACTCAGGGGCACCACGGTGAAAATAGACCTGTTGTTCCTGGAGGAGTACTACCACGCGCGCGAGTCCTGTCCCCAGCCGCCCGAGATCCGTCCCTTCGACGGGGGCTACACACGCAGTTTCAACGAGGGCGTCTTCCGCCACGTACTGCACTTCGACGTGGCCTCTCTCTACCCGAGCCTCCTGCTGAATATCGGCCGCAACCCGAAGAACGACTCGCTCGGGGTGTTCATCCCTCTGCTCAGGAAGCTCCTGCAGTACCGCCTCAAGTACAAGCAGCTCGCGCGCAGCGCACCCTCCGAGGAGGAGAGGTCGGAGGCGCAGGCCCGGCAGAGCTCCTTCAAGATCCTGATCAACTCGTTCTACGGCTACCTTGGCTTCTCCGGCGCGCGGTTTGGAGACGGCGACCTGGCGGCCGAGGTGACCCGCAGGGGGCGCGAGCTCCTGCAGCAGCTGATCGACGAGTTCGGCCGCCACGGCTGCAGGCTTCTCGAGGCGGACACGGACGGACTATACCTCTCGTCGGACGCCTATTTTGAAAGGCCGGAGGAGCTCCTTGCCAAGGTGGTGCCGATACTGCCGTCGGGGATCGAGCTTGAGTTCGACGGCCGCTACGAGGCGATGTTCTGCTACAAGGCGAAGAACTACGCCCTGAACGAAAACGGCCGTATCATCCTGCGAGGAAGCGCGCTGCGCTCGCGCGGCATCGAGCCCTACCTGAAGAAACTGACCGATTCGCTCATCCGCTTCCTGCTCGGTGTCGGCGGGGAATCGCCCGCATCCCTGGTCGCGCGCTACCGCGCAGCGCTGGCGGATCGTTCCCTCCCGGCGGCCGAGGTGGCCAAAAGCGAGATACTCGGGATGAACCCTGACGCCTATGAGCGCCTGATCGCCGGCGGGGGTAAGCCGAGGCGCGCGTCGGCTGAGGTCTCGCTGCAGCTTTCGCCCCGGCCTAGGATGGGCGACCGTGTCTCCTACTACATCACGCCGAAGCAGAAGGGCCGCGCGAATGACTGGCAGCGCGCGAGACCGCTGGCCCTGTTTGATGCCCAGAGCCATCCCTACGATGCGGACCACTACGCGGCCAAGCTTGAAGACTGGCTGGAGCGCTACGGCCGATTCATCGGAATCGAGCCCGCCGCGGCCCGCAGGACCGACCCCGCGCAGGGCGAGCTGCTCTAGGAAGCGCGCTCCCGGTGGGCCTTGCTCCGAGCGACGACCCAGTCGGCAGTGGCGGCGTCATTTTCGCCGTTTCGCCAGACCAGGGAAAGAAACTCGCAGGGGAGGATGTCGTGGGCCTTGAAGAAACGGCGGTCGCCGCCGCAGCAATACATAAGGCTCGCGGGAAGCTCGCCGCGCAGCTTGGCCTTGGCCTTCGGGATGATCCTCGGCAGCCATTCGATCCCCTTAACCGCAGCGGTCTTGGAGGGCAGATCCTGCTCGTTCAGTGCGCCGCCCGAGGCCTTGCCCTTCTGTACGTTCACAAAGTAGTCGCGTCGCACCGCCTCGATGGAAAGGGCGTGCCCGAAACCGGGCTCCCCACCCGAGTTCTCGTCCTCGGCGTAGTCATAGACATACTGCGCGGTGATCCCGTTTTGCGAAAGCCAGGTGCGCTGCTCCGTGTCGAAGAAGGTGTCAGCGCCCCTGCGGCCCTTCGCGTAGAGCGCAACTGCGTGGTCGAATATCTTCCGGAACTGGCTTGGGAAATCGTAGTGGTTCATTGGGTTGGGGGAGGGGATCAGGCTGGGCGAAAGTCGATGATGCGCTTGAAGCGGTCAACCTTGTCAACGACGACGTCGAGGCGCCCGTTGAGGGGGAATTCGCGGTGCTTGCGCCTTCCGACGAGTGCGTTGCCGGCAGCATTGAGCTGGTAGTTGTCGTCGCCGAGGGCGTCGGCCGACACGAAGCCGAAGGTCATGGACTCAACAAGCTCGATGAAGAACCCGTGCCGGCGAACGTCGGTGATGACGGCGGCGAAGGGGGTCCTCTTCTTCTTCGCGAGCTCCCGCTCGAAGAACTCGAGAAGCTTGATCTTGACGCTCTCGCGCTCGGCCTCGGTCGAGTTGATCTCCGTGAGGCTGAGGTGCGCCGCGAGCTGCTCGATCCCGCGGATGTCGTGGCGCGCACTCTGCTCTCCCCTGCGGGCGAGGTAGGACTGCAGGACCTGGTGGACGACCAGGTCCGCGTACCTGCGGATGGGCGAGGTAAAGTGGCTGTAGTCCTTCTTGTGGAGCCCGTAATGGCCGTCGGGAGTCGCCCGGTAGCATGCCTTCTTCAGGCTTCGCAGGAACTGGGTGCGCAGCGTGTAGCCCTGGGGGTGGCTCTGCAGGATCTTCAGCAGCTTGACGACCTCCTCGCGCCGGGTGAGGTCGCCCACCTTGATGCCGAATGTGGCGAGGAACTGCCGGTAATCGTTGAGCTTCTCCGGGTCCGGATCGTCGTGCACGCGGTAGAGCGAGGGCATGCGCTGCGTGCGGGTAAGGCGGGAGACCGCCTCGTTGGCCGCGAGCATGAACTCCTCGATCAACTGGTGGCTCTCGTCCTGCTCGATGCGCTCGAGGCGGTCGGCGTAGCCCTCAGGGTCGACGAAGATCTTCGTCTCCGGCATGTCGAGGTCGAGGCTGCCGTGGGCCATGCGCTCCTTGCGGAGGGCCGACGCGATGCGCCACAGCGCCCGGATCCATGTCTGCAGGTCGCGCAGCTCACCGTCCGAAAGCTCGCGTAGGGCGCGGCCCGTGGAGCCGGTCTGGTGCTTCGGCGGGACGGGCATCGAGCGGATCTTCTCGAGGTTGTCCTCAAAGAGGAGGGCGTAGGCTTGCTTGTAGGTCAGGCGCTTGCGGCTGCGTATGACCGTGTTGGCGTAGTCCGTGTGCTTGAGGCGCAAGTCCGGGCCGTACGTCAGGAACACCGCCTTGCACAAGCGGTCCTGGGCCTCAACCAGCGAGCAGAGCCCGTTGGAGAGCTTCTCGGGAAGCATGGGGATCACCGTGCCGACCAGATACGTCGAGTTACCGCGCTTGCGCGCCTCACGGTCGATTGCCGTGCCGTGCCGCACGTAGCTGGATACGTCGGCGATGTGGACGCCGATCCGGACATCGCCGCCTCCAAGGTGCTCGATTGACAGGGCGTCGTCGAAGTCCTTGGCGTCGTCGGGGTCGATCGTGAAGACCGGTATCGAGCGATAGTCGAGCCGCCCCTCCGTTTCCCTTGCCGCGACCTTGTCGGGCAGCGCAGCGGCCTCTCGCTCGACGTCGTGGGGAAAGTTCGGTTCGAGGTCGTGCTTGATGAAGATGCCGAGAAGCTCGGCCCTGGGCTCGTGGGTGCGGCCGAGCCGGCCGGTGATCTCGCCCACCAGCGGCTGCTCCCTGCGGCGCCATTCACCCAACTTGACGATCACCTTGTCGCCGGGGTGGGGTACGGGCCTCACCGACGAGCGGGCGGGGTCGGGGACGGCGACCTCGTAGACAAAGCGGGGGTCGTCGGGGGCAACAAAAAAATTGCGCCCCTCGCGGCGCAAGTCGCCGACGAGCGTCTCGCGGCCGCGTTCGAGGACCTGCACGACGCGGCCCACGCGTTCTCCGGGCCTTCGCCCTTCTACTCCGTGGTAGATGCGCACGCTGACGGTGTCGCCCGGAAGGGCGACACCCGTGTCGTCTGGGGAGATCTGGATCGAGGGTTCGTCCCTTTTGCCGTCAACGACGACAAAGGCTGAACCACCTGCCCTGAACTGAATTACGCCTTTGACTGAATCATCGGCCTGAGGGCCCTTGCGGCCCGGCTTGGTATGTGACATTTCTATTCGGGACTCGCCTGTGGCAAGTCAACCGGCCTCATCCTCCTACAGTCCGGGCCGGTTGGCGAGCGCATTAAGCAGGTTCAAGCCGCTTTGGAGCCGGATCCACGCCGGTGTTGCCTTCAGGATCTGCTTGCAGCGCAAGCCCTCGGATGCATTTTAGTCGGCCCTGGAAGATTCCGTATATCCCCTTGGGTATGCGCCGTGCTCATGGTCGTTGTCGCTGGAGGGAGCCCGTGCCGATACGTTCAACGATGCTGCAGGGCGCCATTCGGCCGACTTCCCCTGGGCGGTAACCCAAAGCTTGCAGCCGACCGGCAAGTCGACGCTCCCCGTCACCAATTTTGACGAGAGCAACTTGGCGTCTTTCTTCGTGATGTACGCCGAACAGCCCGAAGGGGATCTGGGCCCGCATTGGGGGGCGTCGACAAGGCTTACGTAGTCGCGGGCCAACGGCGCCGCTAAGGCCCAGAACGGAACGGTGCCCTCCGGGATGGACTGCAAGATTGGCGACATCATGGGGCGCGAGTACGCCGTCAGCATCCCGGAAAAGAATCTGGTCTGCCGCGTGAGGAATTTCGTCATCGGGAACCGGTTCTATCAAGTCATGTACGTGGGACCGACGGGAGCGGAAACGGCGGACCGGCTCACGGCTTTCCTCAATTCGTTCAAGCTGATCCAGGCGGCGTCGTAGAGGGGAGCCGTGCCATTTTCCGGCGCGGAAGGTTTTTTGCGCTCAGCGGTCTGGACAATACCACGCTACGGGGGGTAGATTTTGGGTCCAGTGTCCGTCACAAATCGAGTCCCGGACAGATCCATCCCATCCTGCCGACTGGCCCCTAGCTCCATGCCCCGAGCCTCAACGCCCCCACACCCAGGAGACGCCAAATGAAGATCGTTCACGCCGCCAGTGAGTTGTATCCCTTCATGAAGACGGGGGGGCTGGCGGACGTAGTGGGGGCCCTGTCCGGTACCTTCGCCGACCGGGGGCACGTCGTCTCTGTCTTCATGCCGGGATACCGCTCGGCGCTGGCGCACCCGATGGCCGCGGCGGCAGACAGGAAGTTCAGGCTCAAGATCGAGATGGGTGACCAGTATTTATCGGGCTATGTGCTGGCCTTTTCGCCGAGGAAAAACCTCACGGTCTACCTCGTGTGCCGCGAGGAGTTCTTCGATCGCGCCAACCCCTACGGCAACGGGGAGCGCGATTACGAGGACAACTCGGAGCGTTTCACATTCTTCTGCAAGGCGGTCGTCGAGACGATGCGCCTGGCCAATCTCGGGGCCGACATCGTCCACGCGCACGACTGGCAGGCGGCGCTTCTGCCGGCGCTCCTGCGCGATGCGGAGCGCCGCTTTGGGGTGACGCTTGCGATGAAGACGGTGTTCACAATCCACAACATCGCCTTCCAGGGGCTGTTTCCCTCCTACAGTTTCGCGAGGACGAACCTCCCGGACGAACTCTTCAGCGTCGATGGCCTCGAGTACTACGGGCAGGTGAACTTCATGAAGGGAGGCATCCTCTTCGCAGACCGGGTCACGACGGTGAGCCCGCACTATGCTAAAGAGATCCAGACGCCCGAGTTCGGATGCGGTCTGGAGGGCGTCGTGCAGACCCGTGTGGACGACCTTTACGGCTTTATCAACGGCGTCGATACCGCGATTTGGAACCCCGCAACCGACCCCCTGATCCCTGCGCGCTTCTCGGTTTCGGATCTGGCCGGCAAGCAGGAGTGCCGCAGGGTCCTTCTTGAGACCTGCGGCTTCGATCCTCTCTTCAAGGGTCCGGTGTTCGCGATGATCTGCAGGCTCACTGAGCAGAAGGGCGTCGACCTGGTGATTGCCAATTCCGCGTTCTTCACGAGCCGTGAATGCCGGCTTGTGGTGCTGGGGAGCGGTGACAAGCGGATGGAGGATGAGCTGCATTCAATGGCGGCGACCGCCCCGACGAAGGTGTTCGTGTCGGCCAAGCTGGACGAGTCGATGAGCCACCTGATTGAGGCCGGCAGCGACTTTTTCCTCATGCCCTCGCTGTTTGAGCCCTGCGGGCTCAACCAGATGTACTCCCAGGTCTACGGGACGGTGCCGCTTGTCAGCCGAGTCGGCGGACTCGTGGACACGGTTAAGGATGCCGACGAGGACGTTTCCGGCGGCACCGGGATCATGTGCGCACCGACGGCGGGTGCCCTTCGCGACGGGCTGGACAGGGCACTCAAGCTCTATGGCAACAAGCCGCGGTTCGCCGCGGTCCAGAAACGCGGGATGCTGCGCGACTTCAGCTGGAAGACCGCATCGGCGGCATTCGAGGCGCTCTATCGGGATTCGCTGTGACGCCGGCAATTGTCTGGTTTCGACAGGACCTGCGCCTAAAGGACAACCCCGCTCTGGCGGCCGCGATCGGAAGGGGCGGCCCTGTGGTCGCCCTCTACGTGCTCGACAACGGGGGGGAGGGTCGATGGCCCGCGGGCGGGGCCTCGCGATGGTGGCTGCATCATTCGCTGGCTTCGCTCGATGATTCGCTTCGAGAGAGGGGCTCGAGACTTGTCCTTGCCAGGGGCGATTCCAAGGAGGTGGTCCCGCGGATCGCCCGCTCAATCGGTGCGGGCGAGGTTTACTGGAATCGCCGTCACGAGCCTGCGGCCTGCGCCCGCGACCGGCTCCTTGCGGCGTCTCTCAGGGAAAACGGCCTGGAGTGTCGGGATTTCAACAGCGCGCTCCTCTTTGAGCCGCAGTCGGTCGCCAACCGCTCGGGCGGTCCGTTTCAAGTATTCACCCCGTATTGGCGCCACTGCCTGGAGCTGCCCGTGGAGGCGCCCTATCCATTTGCGCCGGGCTCGATCGCGGCGCCGAAGGCCTGGCCAGACTCGCTCGGGCTGCAGGAGCTCGGGTTGTTGCCCGCGGTGAAATGGGACGAGGGTCTCGCGTCCGCATGGCAGCCCGGCGAGAAGTCCGCTGCGGCGCGCCTGAGGCAGTTCGTTTCCAGGAAGATGGAAAACTACGACACGGACCGAGACGTGCCGGAGGTTGACGGCACCTCGATGTTGTCGCCGTGCCTGCACCATGGGGAACTCGGTCCGCGCCAGATCTGGGCCGCAGTGCGCAGCCTCTCCAGGGAATCCGGCGTGTTTCCACCAAGCAACGGCGCGAGAGTGTTCCTGAGCGAGTTAGGATGGCGCGAGTTTGCGTACCATCTGCTCCACCATTTTCCACGGACTCCAGAGGAGCCTCTCCGGCCAGACTTCGCGCGGTTCCCGTGGGCCGCAGACCCGGGTGGCCGCAAGCTTGCCGCATGGCAGAAGGGGCTTACCGGATACCCCATCGTGGACGCGGGTATGCGCCAGCTGTGGCACATGGGCTGGATGCACAACCGGGTCCGGATGATTGCCGCATCATTTCTCGTAAAGCACCTGCGCCTTCCCTGGATTGAGGGGGCGCGTTGGTTCTGGGACACCTTGGTTGACGCGGACTTGGCGAGCAACACCCTCGGCTGGCAGTGGACGGCCGGCTGCGGGGCCGATGCGGCGCCCTATTTCCGCATCTTTGCGCCCGTGCGCCAAGGCCAGCGCTTCGACTCGCGGGGCGTCTACATAAGAAAATGGATCCCTGAACTTTCCAAAGTTCCCGATGCGTACATCCACAATCCCTGGGAGGCGCCTGAGCTCGTCATGGAGGCTGCAGGCGTGCGCCTGGGAAGCACCTATCCCCGACCGATTGTGGACCACGCCCGCGCCCGCAACGAGGCCCTCGCGGCCTTCAAGAGCCTACGCAGTTCCCGCTCCGCATGATGCTTGCGATTTTGGGGGACATAATTGGGAATGGGGCATGCGCCAGGGGAAACAAAGCCCGCTCGTATGAAGGTCCTAATCGCCGGGGCTTCTGGAATGATTGGCAGGGCGTGCATCGCCGCCCTCAAAGAGGACGGTCATGAAGTCGCGCGCCTGGTGCGCGGGGAGGCCGTTTCCCCCGACGAGCTGTCCTGGTACCCCGCGGCAGGCGACCTGCCGCTTGAGGCGTGCCGCGAGTTCAACGCAATCATCAACCTCTGTGGAGCCCCGATAGCGGGAGCGAGGTGGACTGCTCGGGTGCGCAACGAACTTCGCGCGAGCCGCATCGATGCGACCCAAGCCCTGGCCAAGGTATTCCAGTCCCCCAGCTTGGCCGGCCATAACGGACCACAGGTCCTCATCAACGCCTCGGCAACGGGGATCTACGGCGACCGTGGTAATCTCGAGCTCAACGAGTCGACCGGCCCGGGCAGCGGGTTCCTCGCGGGCCTTTGCCGTGACTGGGAGGACGCAGCGATGATGGCGGGCGAGTCGGGAGCGCGCGTGGTCTGCCTGAGGTTTGGAATGGTGCTCTCGCACGAAGGAGGCGCGCTCCAGCGGATGATCCCGTTTTACCGGGCGGGGCTCGGGTGCTCCCTGGGCACGGGACGTCAGTGGATGAGCTGGATATCCCTTGAGGATGCTGTGGGAGTGGTCCGGTTTGCGCTTTCCAATTCGGCCCTGGCTGGACCCGTGAACGTGGTGTCGCCGGACTCGGTCACCAACTCAGGTTTCACACGCGCCCTCGGCCGAATTTTTGGCCGCCAACTGGCCATGCCGCTTCCCCGTCTGATGCTGAGGATCACCTATGGGGCGCTTGCCGACGAGACGCTGCTGGCAAGCGCCCGCGTGGTGCCTGCAAAGCTCGTGAAGGCGGGCTATCCATTCCGGTATAGGAATTTGGAGGATGCTCTATATCAGGCGCTTGCCATGGAAAAAACGGAGACCTGACGTGTAAAATCAGGCTTTCCATCAGAAAGGGCTTCCTTATGTTTGTCCCTTCCTATGGAGAAAACGCTCATTATTCTTAAGCCGGACTGCCTCGAGAAGCACCACGTTGGAAACGTGGTCGACCGCTTCGAGAAGGCGGGGTTCTCGATCGTGGCCTGCAAGATGGTGCAGCTCACGCCGAAGATCCTAAGGGAGCATTACTCCCATGTCGCGGACAAGCCGTTCTATCCCGAAATCGAAAAGTTCATGAGCTCGAGGCCGGTGATCGTCGTGGCCCTTCAGGGCCAGCATGTGGTGAGCAAGGTCCGCGACCTTCTTGGGCCGACCGACTCACGCAAGGCGCCCAAGGGGACCATCCGGGGCGACTTCGGGACCGAGATGATGAAGAATGTGGTCCACGCCTCCGACAGCCTCGAGAACGCGAAGATCGAAATCGCGCGATTCTTCGAGAACTCGGAAATCTTTACGTCCTGAAGCCGGAGCGTGCGCCCTGCGCTGCGGGGCGGCCGACCCGGACGCCGGTAAGCGACTCGTAGACCTTCACCACGGCAGAGTCGTCCTCCAGCCCGTGCCCTGAGGCGGCCGCCATAATGAACAGCTGGTGGGCGAGTCCTGCAAGCGGCGCCGGGAACTTCAATTCGCGGGCCGCATCGAGGACGATTCCGAGGTCCTTCACGAAGATGTTCACGGCGCTTAGGGGCCGGAAGTCGTCATCGAGCATGTGCGGCACACGGTTCGTGAACATCCATGAGTTTCCGGCGCAGTTGGAGATAACGTCGTAAAGCACCTGCGTGTCGACTCCGGCCCTTGCGCCAAAGGCCATGGCCTCCGCGGCGACCGCGATGTGGGCCCCTGCGAGGAGCTGGTTCACGGTCTTGACCACGGAGGCCTGACCCGGGACGTCGCCGACCTTGAACACCTTGGCCGCGAGCGCGCCGAGGACCGCCTCGCTTGCCGCGAAGGCTGCGGCGCTGCCTGACGCCATGACCGAGAGGGCCCCCTTGCGCGCGGCAACTACTCCGCCGCTCACCGGGGCGTCCAGCACCAGGTGGCCCGTTGCGGCAAGGCGCGCGCCCAGGTCACGGCTGAAGGACGGGGGGACCGTGCTGTGCACGATGACCACGGAGCCCTTCGGAAGGGTTGAGAGGGCGCCGTCCGGGCGGAAAAGCACACCCTCGACCTGGTCGGCGTTGACGACCATGAGGACGAGCACCGACGCCCCGGCGGCGGCCTCTGCCGGGGTCCAGGCCCACAGTCCCCCTAGCTCAGCCCACGGCTCACGGGCCTCCTCGCGGACGTCATGGGCCGTAACGGCGAATCCCATCTCGATAAGACGCGTCGCCATTCCGGCTCCCATAGCGCCAAGGCCTATGAAGCCAATCTTTCCGGATTCGTTCATCGATAGGGGATTTTCGGGGCATAGTGCAGCGCCGCGGCCGTGATGCAACGATTCGAGGGAGAATCTGCCAATTTGGTTGTTGGCTGGCCGGATCCAGACCTTAGATGATCGCAGAAGCACACCACCAACCATGCGGATCGCAATTACCGGCGGCGGCGGATTTCTTGGCCGCAGGCTCGCAAAGACACTTCTGGGCGAAAAGGCCGTCGAAAGCATCCTGCTCGCGGACATTGCCCCGATCAGACCCTTTTCCAGCGACACGCGCCTCCAGGTTCTGCTGGCGGACCTTTCCGACGAGGCGTCGGCCGCCGAGATCGCCAGGGACGCCGATGTCATCTTCCACCTGGCGGCCGTTGTAAGCGGGCAGGCTGAAGCGAATTTTGACATCGGCATGCGCGTCAATCTCAATGGGACGCGTTGCCTGCTCGAGGCCGCGCGCTCTGCGGGGCGTGCGCCGCGCTTCGTCTTCACTAGCTCGCTCGCCGTGTTCGGTCCGCCTCTGCCTGCGGTGGTCACCGACGAGACGGCCGTCCACCCGCAGTCCTCTTACGGCGCACAGAAGGCCGTCGGGGAGCTCCTTGTCACCGACTACAGCCGCAAGGGCTTCATCGACGGGCGGGTGGTGCGCTTGCCCACCGTGTGCGTGAGGCCGGGACTTCCAAACGCAGCAGCCTCGTCGTTTGTAAGTGGCATCATCCGGGAGCCCCTTCACGGACAGGCCGCGGTGTGCCCCGTGGGCACCGATCTGGAGCTTTGGCTTTGCTCTCCCGTTGCGGCCGTCGGCAACCTTGCCCATGCTGCGTCTCTTGCGCCGGAGGCCCTCGGCTCCCGGCGCATCGTGAACGTTCCTGGCATTACCGTGACCGTGGGCGAGATGATCTCCTCGCTCAGGAAGGCGGCAGGCGAAGAGGCTGCGGCACGGATCGCCTTCAAGGCGGATCCCGTGGTGAAGAGGATCGTGTCGAGCTGGCCCGCGAGGTTCGACGTGGGGCGCGCCCTCGCGCTGGGATTCCGTCAGGACTCCGGCTTCGACTTCCTCGTGAGTTCGTTCCAGCAGGACGAGGCCCTCGAGAAGGGCCGCTAGAGCGGCCGAATCAGGTCGCGCATCCCGTCCGGGCCTCCCACGTTGCCCGGCCAGACCACGTATCGGAGGCCGGGAAACCTGGTTTCGGGCCCCATCTCCCAGACCGGAACCCCTGCCGCGGCTTGGCCGAGCACAAGAGCCCGGTGCATTCCGAGGCCGCGGATGGCGATATCGCACGAGGTAACTCCGCCCTTTGCGACGAGGAAGCGGGGGCGGTCGGGGATGGAGCGCGCGATGGCTACAAGGGAGTCGGAGACGATGCGCCCGGCCCGGAGGTCCCCGGCGGCCCCAAGAGCGCTCACGAGCGCCCTGCTCGTGAAGACAACGGCGTGGTGGCCGGCCCTCATTGCGGAGGTCGCTGCGGTTGCCGCACGGGCTATTTCGGCACTGCGCGCCCCAGGCTGCGCGAGCCTGTCCACCATGACCTCGATGGGCTCGGCGTTTGCGAGCGTGAGCAGCGAGTGGATCTGCGCAGTCGTCTTGCTGATGTAGGAACCCACGATTACCAGGCCTCCGCCGGTCCCACCGGAGCCGAGCTCCGTGGGGGCCAAGAGGGCGCGCGGCTCGAGCCCCGCCCTGACACGGACAAAACTGGCCGCGCTTCGGGCGAGATAGCGCCGGCCCTCGGCCTCTGCGAGCAGCATGCCATGGGTAAAGACCTCGAGATCCTGGTACGAGGCGGCATTCACTGCGACGAAGGAGCCGCGAGGGAGGTCCAGCAACTGGCGCCGGACCCGTTCGGCGCCATCCCTCGCGCGGAGAATGGAGATGTCCACGGAGGCGACATCGACGGCCCGCGTCCTGCCTCCCGTCTTTTCCTCGATCCAATCCGCGAGCCTCGAGTGCGAGTAGCCGAAGGTCCTGTCCCGAGCGAACTCCGTCTGCGCTGCAGGCACAAGGCGGCCGCCTTCCGCGACGTAGTGGATGCCATGAATTGTGTATCGGCCGCCCTCGAAGAACGCGGGCACCACGATCTTGGCGTCAACGGCCCAGTCGAGTCCCTGTTCTAGGGCCTCAAGCTCGGCCGCAAAATGGCCCCGCAGCGTTGAGTCGCTGCGGCTGATGACTGTGAAGCGCACGCCGAGCCCTTTGGCGGCCTTGGAGAGGTTCACGGCGACCTCCAGCGCGAGGGCGGAGGCCTCCGCCGCGGGCATGCTGCGGGTGTTGGTCAGGATGTAGAAGCATGGCCTTGGGTCGGCCAGGGCCGCCCGCAGGGCCTCGACCGACCAATCGGCGAGGACATCGATCCCGTGCATGGTCTGGGTCCCCGTCGGGTCGTCGTCGAGCACGACAATCTTGGTGCGGCTGGCCGCGACCAGCTCACGCACAGCGTCAAAGTCGCCGCCGGTGACGGCGACGGGCAGGGAGGCAAGCAGTGGATCTTGCATTTCGCGTGTAATAGCCGTGGCTTGAGTTCGTTGAACCCAAGGGCGGCGGAGGTCCACTATTCGCCCCTTCGAGGGGGGCGCAAGGGCATGTTTGTTGGACGTCCAAGGAACCGTAAGGCTTTCGGCCGCATCAAATAGCAGTCCATTCAGGCTGAAGGAACGGCCTCGAGCGGCCGCTGCCATCGCGGCGGAGTCACAGGGATTCTCCGCTCGACTGGCATTATCTGGATTAATGAAGTATATTAGTATTTGTTGGACTGAAAGACAGGGTCGAGAACCTAATTTCAAATGACCGCTCTCCCATTGGTCAGCCGGCCTACCGAGCGGCGGTGGAATGGAATGCCACTCAAAGACTGTTGTGCTGCGTGCTAACCTCCCGATGGCGACGGAAAAGGGACATCTCCACAGACCGCGCAGCGAGGTCCAGCTAAAGCTCGGCGAAGTGGTGCGTTCCTATCGGCACAGCCTGGGGCTTACACAGGACGAGCTTGGATGGCGCGCGAATCTGCACCGCACCTACATCGCCGACGTCGAGAGGGGAGCGCGCAACGTCACCCTGAAGAGCATTCTCAATCTCTCCAAAGCACTGCAGGTCACCGTGGGACGCCTGCTCTCGAGCCTGTCGACGGTGGCGGGCGAGGTAGGGGCAGCGAAGGAGCGTCTCGCGGTGGATTCTTCGAAGGAAATTCTGCTGGTTGAGGACAATTCCGAGGACGTGACCCTGACGCAGAGGGCTTTCCGGCGCGCTCGCATATCCAACACAGTGAGGGTTGCCCGCGACGCGGAGGAGGCCATGGGCCTCTTGTTTCCTTCCGCCAGGGGCTCGAGGCCGGCGATGTCGAAGCTCGGCCTCATCCTGCTCGATCTGAACCTCCCGAGAATGTCGGGGCTGCAGCTGCTGCGCAGGATCAAGGACTCCAAGGCGACCCGCGACATCCCCGTCGTCGTGCTCACGGTGTCGTACAGCGACCGCATGATCATCGAATGCGGTCGGCTGGGCGCGGAGAACTACATCGTGAAGCCCTTTGGAATCGAAAGCCTGATCAGACTCACGCCCAGGTTGAATCTTCAGCTCACCCTGGGGCCGCCCAGCGAGCCCGCGGGTTAGCCGCTCGCCGTGGGCTGCATTGTTTGCCTGCCGAAGATAGGCCATCCTTGCAGCTGAGAGACAAGGTTTCACCTAACAAGCCTGGTCATCTTCCTCATCATCGTCGGAACGAGGCGCTACGAAGCCCCCCGTATCCTCCCCGTTGAACAGAAAGGCACCAGAGGCCGTGGCCTCAAAGGAGAGCATGGACATCTACCAGAGGGAACTCGACAACCTGAAGGCTGCGCTCGACGAGCACGCGATCGTGGCGGTTACGGACCCGCAGGGAAGGATCACGCAGATCAACGGCAAATTCTGCGCGATCTCGAAGTATTCCCGCGAGGAACTGCTGGGACAGGACCACAGGATGACCGGCTCCGGCTTTCCCACCAGGGAGTTCATCGCATGGACGGCGAGGAAACTCGGCCAAAGCGCATCGGGCGGCGCAACGGCCGCCTCTGGCCGGCACTAGGTCAGCTCTAGACGCGCCGCGGGTTCTGGGGAGCGCTCGGCGCCTGCGGGTTGCGGTGAGTTTCTGCATAATTCATTGGGACGCTGGCGCTGTTTCCGATAGGCTATGCCCTTTTCATGATGCATCAGAACCTTCCCACGGCGAGCCACACCACACCCCGGGAGCCCCCAATCGGGCTGATGGCCTTGGGTACAGCCGTGAGCATCGCGTGCATTTACCTGAGCCAGCCCATTCTCAGTCTCCTTGCGAGTGTCCTCAACGGGTCGGTTCGCGAGATGGGCAGCATCACCACGGTGACGCAGATCGGTTTCGCGGCCGGGATCGTCTTCCTGGTTCCGCTGGGCGACGTGCTCCCGAAGAAGCGTCTGATCTTTGTGAAGCTCGTGCTCCTCGCTGTCACACTCGTGCTCACCGGGTTGGCGCCCAGCATCCGGGTCTTGTCCATCTGCAGCCTAGGCATCGGGCTTTTTGCCACGGCGGCACAGGATTTCGTGCCTCTGGCGGCGGAGCTCAGCCGAGCCGAGAACAGGGGCCGCGCCATCGGCACTGTCATGGGAGGCCTCCTGCTCGGAATTCTAGGTTCGCGGGTCCTGAGCGGGGTGCTGGCCGACTGGGGGGGATGGAGGGCTCCGTTTTTCGCAACATCGGTGCTCGTGTTCCTGGTCGCCGTGCTCGTCTGGCGCAGAGTCCCCTCGGTGGAGCAACGGCACGTTTCGAGCTACCCGGCGCTGCTGCGCTCCATGGCGGCCCTTATTTCCGCCCATCCTCTGCTGAGCCTCAGCACGATTGGACAGGGTTTCCTGGGTTTCACCTTCAGCGCCTTCTGGACGATGCTTTCATTCCACCTGAGCGCGCCGCCATTCAACCTGGGGCCCTCGCAGATCGGGGCGTTTGCCCTTGCGGGATTCGCAGGGGCCGGGATAGCCCCAGTCGCGGGCCGGCTTTCCGACCGTCACGGGCCCCTTTTCAGCATCCGATGGGGCCTCGGCCTGGTGGCGCTATCGTTTGCCTCGATGCTCGTGTTTCCGGGCTCGCTGCTAGCCCTCGCGGCAGCTGCGGTCGTCTTCGATCTCGGCGTCCAGATGGCCATGGTGTCTCACCAGACGGTCATCTACTCGCTGGAACCCTCCGCCCGCAGCCGGCTCAATGCGGTGTACATCGGTGGCCTTTTCGCTTTTTTTGCGCTGGGTTCGTTCACGGCGGGCCTTGCGTATTCATTTGCCAGGTGGAATGGCGTGGTCGTGCTTTGCCTTGCGAGCTGCGCTCTTGCGGCGGTGGCGCATGTCGCGCTTACCCGCCGTTGGCATCGCTGACGCGCGCTCACACCTGCGCGCCTGCGCCTTTTTCACCGACTATGAATCGGTGCGATCAGTCCAGACCACCAGCGCTATCGCGACGACGAAGGCAACTGAGATCAGGACTGGCATCGGAAGCGGCGATTTTCAGCGGGGGCCTACCGCAATGAAATCCGGTTCATCGGCTATTCGCAGCCAGGCGTTGCCTCTCCGCATCAGCCAAGGGGTAAATGGCTTCAAGATAGCGGGGAGTAAATAAGCGCTTTCGGGTTTACTACAAGAATCTTTTTTAAGGCGCCATCCTCTGCGCAAACCGGCCCGTGCCGCGGAGCTGCTATGGAACGGCGGAAGTCGGAGCTTTGGAGGGTGGCTTTTTGCTTTAGCACACGAGGGCCACCGCGTCGGCGGGCCCGACGGGAGCAAGGACGAAACGAAGGGCGGGAATGCCTGGCATAGCGGGTACCGGTACAACCTGCATGTCGTTTCTTGGGTGGGCCGGCTCCCTATCGGTGTTTGCCTAATATTCGCCGCGCTGTACGACTCTGAACGACCGCGCTCTCCATTACGTGCACGCCTATAGACCATGACTGTTGGGGAAAAGTTAGCATCGCGAGAAAACGCGATAACACTGCTTCGCCTTGGTTTCGCGCTCTTGGTCGTGTTTGGGCATTCGTGGGAGCTAGGCGGATTTGGTCCTGATCCCCTGCAGCGCGCCACAGGCGTGACTTTTGGAGAGGTGGGTCTGAATTCTTTCTTCGCGCTCAGCGGCTATTTGGTGACTCAAAGCTGGCTGCGATCCCACTCCGGCTGGGATTACCTGTGGCGGAGGGTATTGCGCATTTTCCCGGGCTTCTGGGTGTGCCTGCTGGTGACGGGTCTGGCTCTTTTCCCGTTCCTTTGGGCCCAGAGCCACGGCACGACATGGCGCGGGGCTTTTTCCCGGGCCGATTTTTTTAGCTACGTCTGGCGCAATGCGCTGCTGCGCATTCGGCAGGGATCCATTGGTGACCTTTTCGCCACCCAGCCGGCTTCGGGCGTGTTGAATGGTTCGCTCTGGAGCCTGTTCCCTGAGTTCCTTTGCTACCTCGGTGTCGCCTTCGCAGGACTATGCGGCGGGTTCGCGACCCAGCGCATCCGATACGTATGGCTCGCAGCACTCGGCCTCTTTGCGTTGCACGCCCTCGGCCCTGAATTGCTGTCGTTTCTGTCGGGACGTTCACATGATCGGGCGTGGTATTTTTGGCGGTTGGCGACCCAAGGGACGTTTTTCTCGTTCGGCGCGCTCTGCCTGGTTAACGCCAGGTTTCTGAGAGTGAGCTATGCCATCTTGCTCGCGGAACTCGTCATCCTGGCTGCCGCGATGAGATTTGGGTTCTACGGTTTTCTGGGACCGCTTCTGCTTCCGCTCACCCTTTTGCAGGCGGCGGCGCTTTTTCGCTGCGCGTGGTTGGATCGCATCGGCGATTACTCGTACGGCGTTTACATCTACCACTACCCGCTCCAGCAGACGCTGCTGTTCTTGGGCTGGGGCTTAGCCGGCGCCGCCTCTTTCTTCGAGCTTACCGTGGCCGCTGTTCTGCCTGTCGCCATTTTGAGTTGGCATGTTGTCGAGAAGCCTTCGCTTCGCCTTAAAGGTGGTCTGCGCGCACAGGGAGGGATCCGGTTGGACCGGGGTGCCCAGTCGGGACACGGGGTGGCGAAGGACAATTAGGCCTCGGCCGGCGCATCCCTGAAGGGGTCAGGAACGACCCACCGCGATGCGGTGCCGTTCCGGGCGGCCTTCTGGCCCCGGAGCGGGCCAAGGCGGAGTGGAGAGCAACCGAAAAGTCTGGAGGCGGACCCTTTTTCCTGACGCGGGGCTCGGTGTCATCGGTGCATGCAGGGGGCGCGGCCCCCTGTTTGGATTGTTTCGATGGCTGCGGTTTGAGGCTGCGGAGGTGTTTTCCTTTTGCGGTCCGATGCAGGATGGGATCTCTTCGGGCAGTAACGGAGCGGCGAAACCCCAATGCAAAGAACACTTATCCATGAACTGGTGGCCGGACGCATCCTTGTCTGCGACGGGGCCATGGGAACGGAGCTTTTCCTCGCAGGCCTTGGGAAAGATGAATGCGGCGAGGAGTGGAATCTCAGCCTTCCCGACAGGGTGCTGGGGATCCAGAGGCGGTATGTCGAGGCAGGCGCCGATTGCCTGATCACGAATACTTTCGGCGCGAGCCGGATCATGCTCTCCCGTCACGGCTTGGAAGGCAGGATAGGGGAGATCAACCAGGCAGGGGCCCGGATCGCACGCGAGGCCTTTGGCGCTAAGCCCGGCTTCGTGCTCGGCGACATCGGGCCGCTCGGCGTGCTTTTGGAGCCTTATGGGGATCTTCCCGTGGACCAGGCGAGGGCGGTGCTGGAGGAGCAGGCCGGCGCGCTCGTGGGCAGCGGCGTCGATGCCATCATCATCGAGACACAGACGGCGCTTGAGGAGCTTGGCATCGCAATCGACGCTGCCAGGAAGGTCGGCGCGCCCTGTGTGATCGCCTCGCTGGCCTATGACCTGATGCAGGACAGGGTGTCATACCGGACAATGATGGGGGTTTCACCCGAGCAAGCGGCCAAGTTTGTCGAGGAGAGGGGGGCGAACATCGTGGCACTGAACTGCGGGACCGGAATGGACATGGAGGGCGCCGCCAGGGTGGCTCGCCTCTACAGGAGCAGCTGCGGGCTCCCCATCATGGTGCAGCCAAACGCCGGCCAGCCCATCATGGAGAACAACAGGGCTGTCTACAGGCAGGGTCCCTCCGACATGGCCCGTGAGGTTCCGGCTGCACTGGCGGCCGGTGTCGGGATCGTCGGCTCGTGCTGCGGGAGCACCCCCGAGCACACCAGAGAGATCCGTCGGATGGTGGACCGATTCCGTCAGGGCCGATGACCTGATCAGCCCCGTTGAGTGGCGCCCCGTGCCGCCCTCGGTTATCAGGGGGTGATGGGCCGGCAGAGTGCCGCCAGGTTGGCGGGCGGCGTCGACGCCGGTATCTCGCATCCGGCGTTCACCAGGAAGGGACTGCCCGCCTCCTCGTAGCAGCGGCGAACGTAGGCCGCGATGGAATCGGGCGATCCGCGCATTACGCCAGCCACCGGGTCGATGTTGCCCGAGAGCACGACCTTCGGGCCCAGCACGCGGCGGGCTTGCGCAAGGCTTACCTTGTGGTCGATGTCGGCGATATCGACGCCGAGACTCGCGATGCCTGGAAGCAGGTGCGTTATATTCCCGCAGATGTGAAGCCTCACGCGAACCTTCATCCCGTGCAGCGCCTCCACGAGTTGCCGTTCACGGGAAAGGATCAGGGACTCGTAGACCGTTGCCGACACCTGGCTGGCCACGGCATCGCCGATGCCGATTGTGTCGGCTCCGGCGGCCACTTGGGCTCCGGCGAAGTCGATCGCAGTCTCGACGCAGCGGGCCATGAGCGCATCCGCATAGGCCGGATCATCGAGCAGATCGATGAAGAAGTTGGAAACCCCCCGAAGATCGGCCGCCTCCGCAGCGGGTCCCTCGACCCATCCCATGATCGAATAGCGTTGTGCGGCCCGCGCCTTGTAGGAGCGCACCGCCTCGATTCGATCGCGCATGCGCGGTGCGCTCAGCGGGTCGGGGCGTGGCAGACTGGAAAGGTCCCTGTCGTCCTCCAGCGGCGGCTTCAGGCAGAGGGGGACGCCATTGGCAGGAAACTCGATGGAGGCTCCGAAGCCCGCCGTCTCCCTGTAGGGGTCCGATATGGCGCTGAGCTGGTCGATGCCGAACTCCTCCGCACACCGAAGGTTGGCCTCGACCAGGACGCGGTGGTCCGACGCAAACGCGCCATAGTTGGAGCCGATATGCTCGGCCGCGAACTGCATCAGGATGGGCACGCGCGGCAGCATGTCGGGCCGGCCCCCCTCGAGCACGGTCATGTAGCGTTCGCGCGGGGTCATGGGAGGGGGTGGGCCGCCTTTTTCGCCTCAGGCCGACTCCACGAGAGAAAGGGCCTTCTCGGCTGCCGTCGCCGCATCGGGTGCAAACCCATCGGCGCCTATTTCGTCGGCAAACTGCTGGCTGATAGGCGCGCCTCCCACGATGATCTTCACCGGCGGGCATCCCGACGAGCGTATCGCCTTCACCGTCTCGACCATGGCAGGCATCGTCGTCGTGAGCAGCGCGGAGAGGCCCACAACGTGCGGGCGATGCTCGGCGATCGCGCCGACAAACTTTGAGGCGGACACATTGGAGCCCAGGTCGATGACTCGGAAATTGGCCCCTTTCCACATGATAGCCACCAGGTTCTTGCCGATGTCGTGCAGGTCGCCCTGCACCGTGCCGATCAATGCCGTGTACTTTGGGGTGATGCCTGCGGCGAGAAGCTTGGGCTCCAGCAAGGCCATGGCCTCCTTCATCGCCCTGGCGGAGACGAGCATCTCGGGCACGAAGATCTCGTTGGCCTTGAATTTCTCACCGACGGCGGCCATCGCAGGGACCAGCGCCTTTTCGACGACGTCGCCAGGCTTGGCACCTTCGTCTAGGGCTTTCTGAGCGAGGGCCTTGGCGTCCTTGCTCTTTCCGGTAATGACGGCCTGGGCCAGCAGTTCGAGGGTTGTCATGCGAGGGGCGGGTGGGTGGTGATGGGGCGCCTAAAGCGCTGACTTGGGGACTGTGGACAGATTGGGAGCCGGTGTCAGGCCAGGATTAGGTTGTCGATGTAGGCGTTCTCAAACCCCGGCTGCAGGTTCAGCTCGACCGCCTCCATTCGGCGGCATGCGGCCGCCATCTCCTCGATCAGGCTGCGGTCGTTCAGGGCGAGGAAGGCGCCCCCGAGAGACGTGTTCCCGACCACCTGGATCTGCTCAACCTTGAAGCCGGCGAGGAGGCCGCATCCGATGGCGTGCTCAAGGGAAAGGTGGAACCCGAAGCCCCCGGCCAGATAGACCCTCTTGATGTCGGCCGGCGCCTTGCCAAGCAGTTGCAGCAGCATTGCCGTCCCGGCCGCGATGGCGGCCTTTGCCTGCAGCAGTCGCGAGATGTCCAGCTCCGAGATCCAGGCTGGAACCGGGGCGGAGCGCGCGGTGAGCCGGAGCTTGCGGCCGTGGGTGTCGAGTTCCACCTGGTCAGAGGCGCGCAAGCAGAAGGTGGCATCAAAACGGCCGTTGGCTTGCAGGAACCCAAGGCGCCTCGCCTCCCAAAGGAAATCCACGTACCCGGAGCCGCAGATGCCCCGGGCATTTTTGCCCCCCCCGATGAGCCCCAGCTCCACTGAGAACGGGTCGCCCCGAAGCCGTATGCGCTCGATCGCGCCCCGGGCGGCGCGCGTGCCGCTGGTCAGCCCGTATCCCTCGAAGGCGGGGCCCGCCGCCGTCGCGCAGCCAAGCAGGCGGTCTCCGACCTTGGCGATGATTTCACCGTTGGTTCCGACGTCGATCAGGAGCGCCGGACCGTCCTCGTAGATCATGCCGGTTGCCACCAGCCCGGCCGCCAGGTCCGAACCGATGTAGGCCGCAGGCCCCGGCAGCAGATGCACCCGGGCTGCCTTGTCTCCGAACTCAAGGCCAAGTTCGTGGGGATGATGGATCCGATGCCCGAGAAACGCAGGCCGGAACGGATGGACGCCCATGGGCGTAGGATCCACTCCCGCCAGCAGATGGAGCATCGTGGTGTTGCCCGCAACCGTCATGACGCCGACATCGCCGGGCGCGACGCCTGCGGCGTCGCAGGCTTCCCGGAGGAGGGGGGCAATCGTCTCGCCAGCCACGGCGCGCTGCAGTTGCCCAAGCGCCTCCGGGGAGCGGCTGCAGTACTGGATCCGTGTGATCACGTCCTCGCCGAATCGGATCTGGGCATTGAATGCCGAGGCTTTGCCGACGACGTCGCCGCTCGCCAGATCGCACAGGAGCAGGGCGACCGTGGTGGTGCCGACATCGACGGCCGCCCCGTAGCGGGCGGCGGGCGCCAACGGGTCGCGCGCCCACGGGATGTTCAGGCGGAACTCCGCCAGGACGGCGGGCTCATGGCGCAGCAGCGAGCGCTCCGGCAGCGCCAGCTCGACGTCGCCAGGCCCCAGGTGCACCTGGCATGCCTTGAAGCGGACTCCGTCGGAGGCCCCGCTGAGCGCGCCCGAGAGAAGTTCGATCTCGCAGCCCCCGCACGATCCCCGGCCGCCGCAGCGGGTGTTGAGGGGCAGGCCGCGAAGCCTGAGCAGCTCCGACAAGGGCATGGAAGCCTCCGCGGGCCCGACGTCCAGGCGGCGTCGCCCGTCGGCGGTGCGGATGTCGATATGTCGGGCGGTCACGGGCGCGCAGCCTTGATGATGGACGCGTCTACGGAGTGAGCGATTTTCTCGCCCGGCTGGACGACCAGAAACCGTTCGTCGTCCCACGGCCCGTGCAGCAGGTTGCGCAGGAGCCCGGGACCGCCCGCGTGCACCTGCATACGCCAGCCAAGATACTGCGCGCAGCGCTCGGTGTAGCGGCGATGCTCTTCGTCTCCGGGCAGGTCCAAATCGGTGTGGCCGGCGACCGAGTGCTGTGCGAATGCCGAACGTTCCATTTCCAGGAGAGCCTCGGCCTCGTCGGACCCGAAGCGGGCCGAATATTCGGAGCGCAGCTTCTCCTCACGCTCCGGACCAGGCACACGCTTGGCCTTGTTCCATCCCGGCGAGTACCAGTACGTTCCCGGCTCGTCGCGCATGCTCTCGGCGTAGCGCTCCTTGCTTCCGAGGAACAGGGTGATGCAATCGTGGGCCCGTGGCACCACGAGCGGACAGCGTCGCGGCCGCAGGTCGACGAGAGCTAGGCCGCAGAGGCCGTACACAAGCACCACCTGCTGCACCGCGGGGTCCTCCTCGGCGCGGGCTATGGCCTCCGAGAGCTGCGAGCGGAGAACGCCCGGCTGGTCGTGCAGGCCGATCTCGAGGAATTCCCGGCGTACGATGTGGGTGGCGCCCGCTGTCAGGGCCGATATCTCCGCCTCGAGCACGCGGCAGGCGATGAGGGCGAGCGAGAGGGGCGGATTTGTGGGCTGTTTTTGCACTGGACGGAGTGTGCCGGTCAGCCGGCGCTGTCGCGGATAGCGCGGAGCATGGCGAGTAGGTTTTCCAGGGAAGTTGGGCCCTGAACGTTGTGGATTGAGGTGAAGACGAACCCCCCGTCGTCTGCGAAGATGTCGATACGCTCCCTGCACTGCCGGTAGACTTCGTCGGGCGTGCCGAAGGGCAGTGTGCGCTGGGTGTCGATTCCGCCGCCCCAGAACGTGACGTCGCTCCCGAATTCCTTCTTTAGCCTGATCGGGTCCATCTCGGCGGCGGAGCACTGCACGGGGTTGAGGATGTCAAAGCCGGCATTGATGAAATCCTGCATCAGGGGATAGACATCGCCGCAGGAGTGGATGAACGACTTCCACGAGGACCGGCGGTGGATAATGTCGTTTAGGCGGCGATGAAAGGGCTGGTAAAGCGTGCGATAGGAATCGGGGGAAATGAACGGGCCGCGTTGGGTGCCGAAATCCGTGCCGGTGAGGACCGCGACCTGCACGATGTCCCCAAAAAAATCGATGAGCGTGGCGAGATTGCGCTCTGCGACGGCGCACTGCCGCTCGAACACCTCCAGAATATAGTCCTGGCGTGTGACCGTGGAGACGTACCACTCCTCAATGTCGCGGATTCCCCTCGGGTTCTTGAGGAACGGCGCCGGGACCAGCGCAATGTCCCCGAAGGCGGCCCCGGGAACCACAAGCAGGGCGCCGAGGTCGCTGTGCTCCTCAAACCATAGCTTCTGGGCGCGGTAATAGGCCATGTCGTCCGCATCGAGGATCGTGAACTCCTCTAGGTTGTCGGCTGGGTCCAGCCGGTCCTCGTCGATGGGAGGCTGGCGGATGATCGAGTCGAAAAAATAACCGCCCTTGGGCATGTGCGCGCTCGCGGGCACCGTGGTGTCCCCCTCGGGGTAGATATGCCAGCCGCCGTCCGGGGCCGGGGTGATGTTGAACTGGCCCGGCACCAGGCATTCCGTGCCGTCAAAGAGGGTGAAGGGTTTCCAGTCGCGGGCCTCTGTGCCAAAAATCGACTTGCGTGCAGGCGCCCCGATCAGGTCGACCGGCAGCGCCGCGCGCAGCTCATCGTCGATCTCGCCCAGCATCTGATAGGGCTCGATGACCTTGACCCGGTATCCCGTGTCGCCCAGCAAATGACGCCTCAGGCGGGTCACGGCTGAAACGTGGATGCCGGTGACAAAGGAGGCTCCAAAGTCCACCGCCACCCGGTCGGGGGATCGATGGGCCAGGGAGGCGGCGAGTCTTTGCCGTCCGTTCATTCGGCTGTTTCTGGCAGATTCAGGGGTATGCCCTTCTCGCTGATTTCCCGCTGAGAGAAAAAGCGAATTCCAGAGTTGATCGGCCACTCCCATAGAGCAAGACCAACGCACTCGCTGATCTGCCAGCTGGCGCCCTCAAGGGGAATCGAACCCCTGTTTGGGCCTTGAGAGGGCCCCGTCCTAGCCGCTAGACGATGAGGGCGTAGAGCGGAGGGAAGATAGCTCCAAATTTGTGCACGATCGTCAAGCAGCGATTGGAGCTATTTTACGCTTTCAGGGGTTTAGGTGTTTGGATGGTATAGGTTTGTGAGGGACTCATTCCGGACAATTCTCGGGGTCAGATTTTATATCGCCGAACTCGATGGACTGCTGGAGCTCGCGAACGACGGCGGCCTGGTGGTGTTTCCCTCGGCGCCGGTGATGGTCAGACTGGCCGAGGACCCGGCGCACCGCGACGCGCTTGAGCACGCCGACTTCGCGGTGACCGACAGCGCCTATATGGTGCTGCTGTGGCTGCTCCGGACAGGCGAGCGGGTCAGGCGCATCTCGGGGCTACGTTTCCTGAGGGGATTCTTTGGCAGAGCGGCCTTCAAGGGAGCGGGGGAGTCCTTCTGGATCATGCCCTCCCTTCACGACGCGGAGGCCAACCTGAATTGGCTGCGCGGCCGCGGCTTTGAGGTGACTGCCGATGACTGCTACGTGGCGCCGATGTATTCCAGACAGGGTCCGCTGCTCGACGAGGCGCTTCTTGAGCGGGTGGCCGCCCGGCGGCCAAAGGTGATCTTTGTGGCGCTTAGCGGAGGCGTGCAGGAGAGGCTGGGGTGGTTCCTGAGGCAACGGCTCGGCTACAAGCCGCTCATCCTGTGCATCGGCGGCGCGATCGCCTTTCTAACCGGACAGCAGACCCGAATTCCCGTGTGGGCCGACCGGCTGGGGCTAGGATGGCTCCTGAGGTTCATTTCCGCTCCCCGGTCGTTTGCCGCCAAGGTGAGGGGCGTGGGGCGTCTGGCGCCGATGATCTGGAGATGCGGTGCGCGGAGCGTGGCGTCCAAGTGAGCGCATGCTCTGCGGGACGAATTTGGGGGGTGTATCAGTTTGAAATGTGGCTCGTTCCCAACGAGGACATGTCCCAGTTCCGATTATGGGCAGCGAGTCGGGCATGTGCCCTTTCTCGCCAATGCGGCCACGGCACCCATGCCTAGGAACACATGCACGCCGATAAAGTTCAGCGAGTGCTGAGAGTAATGGGTAATCAGGATATTGGGCAGGAGCGCCGTGAGGTAAAATACTCCGGCGAGTCCGAAAACAAAGGGGATGCGCTCGCGCCAAAGAAGGAACATTGTCAGAAGACATGCGGTGGGCAGGAAGGAGAGGCTGATTTCCGAAAGTATCCGCATCCCGCTGCTTTCGGTCTCGATCCGGTGTCTCTTGGCGCGGATCCAATCGCCTAACTCAATGTTTGGACGGGCGAGGGCCAGCCCGGATGTGCGCCTGCGAAATTCCCCGGGTGACAGCTCAAGGCTCGTCCAAAAAACCGGCCCGGGATTGCCCAGCGCGGCGACAAGGTCTGCCTTCACGAGTACATCCACGTCCGCCGCGGGAATCGCTGCCAGCAAGAGCACGGCATGCGGCGCCGTATCGCAGAAGAGAAAGATATTTCTTGCGCGACCAGCGATGCCGGAGAGGTAGATCCCGGGCTTCGCGGCAAACACGGCGCGGGCCTTCGCCCTGAATCCGTCAAGGTAGACCGCCTCACCCTCGATCGTGTATTCCTCGAGGAGCTTGAAGTTGCAGTAGGGCGAGTGCCCCAGCATGACGGCGTCATCGATCACGCCATCGGAAGTGAATGACGCCGCCAGCCATGTCTCATACCATCCCGTGGACTTGAGGGGTATGATCTGCCGGAAAACCAGGGCATTCCGTGCCGTCCAAGCGCCCACTACGAGGGCAACCGCTGCCAGGGCCGTGGCCGGCCCGCGTGCGCTTTTCACAATTGCCCCGAGGAGGTTCGATCCTGACAAAAGGCGACTGCGCGCGGAATATGCCCAAGCGCAGACGATCGAGACCACCGCGGCCAGACCCGTGCCGGCATGGGTGAGTGCAGCCGCGGAAGCGACCAGGGCCAGCGGAAGTGTCCAGCCACGCAGTCCGAGCCCGACGCAAGAGGCCGAGAGAAGTACCCATGAGCCCAATGCTGCGACAAACCATGAGGTCGAAAACCAAAGGCCCATCGAGCCCTCCTGATCGACGATTATCAGCACGAAGACGGCCGCTGCCAGCCAGGCCTTGAGCCCGGGGAATCCGGCAAGGTCGAGGGTCCCCACCAGCGCGAGGACGCAGCAGGTGGCGAGGACGCAATCGAGCAAGAGCAGGGCTTTTAGCGATGCGGCAGTCTTGATGCCAAAGACGGTGAACACCCCGGCAAGATAGGCGGGAAAGACCGGAGGAACCCATGCGGTCGGCCCAGACGGCGTGCCCAAGGCGTCGGCAAACCCGTGGCCATTGGCGAGGGACGCCGCCACGTTGCCCTGCTCCGCGCAGAAGTTGTTCGACGCTACCGGCTGGCCAGCAACGAGCCGAGCGACCGTGTCGGCAAGCATGGCGAGGGCAAAGAGAACTGCAATGAGACCGTTGTGCCGCCAGTGGAACACTCCTACAGAATCCGCGGGAGGATTTTGCACGTGCAAAACGTAGGGGGACCCCAAGGCATTCCGAGATCTAAATATGCCGGGGGCCGGGTTGGTTGTTAGAGACCGCCAACCACGGCCAAATTCGCGTCAGGCAACACGAATCATTCTCAAACTGATAGACCACCCGGATTGGGCCTGGCAACCGGGTTTGTTCACCCGGCTGTTGAACTTGTCCTAGTTTCCGTATCCTATGGCCAATCAACACTATGGTTCTCGGACTCACTGGGGGATTTGGCTGCGGAAAATCGACAACGGCAAAACTCTTTGCTGCGCGCGGATACCGTCATATCGACTCCGACATCATCGTCAGGGAGCAGGTGCTCCCGACCCCTGAGGTTACGACCGCCCTGCGGGCACGTTACGGGGAGGGCGTCTTCAACGCAGAAGGACAGGTGGACCGTCCGGCGCTCGCGGTGATCGTTTTTTCAGATGATTCCGAACGGACTTGGCTGGAGGAGCTTACACATCCGATGTTTTTCGACATCGCCCGTGCGACCATGAGGACGGAGCCCGGGGCACGCTGGGTGGTCGAGGTGCCGCTGCTCTTCGAGAAGTCGCTGGAAAATTGGTTTGATTTCATGGTCTGCGTCGCGTGTGATCCTACCTTGCAACTCGCCCGCCTGGAGCAGCGCGGTCTGGATCGCTTGCTCGCCGGGAAACGCATCTCTAAGCAATTGCCTTTGGCTCGGAAGATCGAGCTGTCTGATTTCGTCCTCTGGAACGACGGCTCACCGTCTTTCCTAAAGGCGCAGGTAGACCGCATCGTGGATTCCCTGGAGCATGCCGCGGCGGAAGCACCCTACAACAAAATCTGATGTCCTTTCCCCCCAAGACCGAAGACGCCCTTTCTTCCTCAGGCGACGAAGCGCCTTCAAAGCCCGCAAAGCGCGGCCGCCCGCGCCTGCGCAAGGCCGACGCTAGCAAGGCTCCTGCGGCCGAGAAGGTCGAGGCTCCGATCTTTGTGCCGGACCGCCCGCCCGAGGCGCCCGTCCGGGAGGCGCCTGCCGCCGCTGCGCCGCCCACAGCCTCCGAGCCTGCTGACGCGGGACGGGGCGCTGCCGCCGAGCCGCAGGGCTCCGACGATCGCTCTAACGACAACCGGCCCAACGACGGCCGCCAAGGCGAGGCCAGGCCGAACGAGGGCCGGCAGGGCCAGGGCGGTGGCTACGGCGAGTGGCAGGACCGCAATTCCTGGAAACGCAACAAGCGCAAACGCGGACGTCACGGAGGGGGCCAATGGCAGCCGAACCCGCCAGGAGGCCAGCAGCGCTTTCCGCAGCAGCCGCCCCCGCCCAGTCCCGCGCCGGTGCAGGGGGACCTCCCGGACCCCGCACGATTCGCCGACTTTGCGGCCCTTGACGGCCTTGCCAAAGAGATTTCTTCCGGCAAAGGCGAGCCGCTGTACCTGGATCATCTCTATTCGCTCAACCTGGCCGACTTGAACACGTTCGCTCGTGAGCTGAAGGTCCAGATTGAGGGCGTGCCCAACCGGCTCCAGCTTCTCTCGCAGATCTTCACGGCCGCGACTGCGGAGCGCCGGCCGCTCGCCGACCGCGGGTACGTGGACATGACCGACCGCGGGTCCTTCATCGTTCACGAGCAGGTCAACTACCGACTCTATCCCGAAGACGCCTATTTGCCCGAGAGCCTGATACGCCGTTACGGGCTCAAGCGGGGGCACCGCGTCGAGGTGCTCGTGCAGCCCCCCCGCGATGGTGAGCGCTGCCCCTCGGTCGTGCGCATCGATAAGGTGATGGGGCATGACCCAGAGGACATCTCGAAGGTCACCCCGTTCGAGGAGCTGATCCCGTACTACCCCCTCAAGCGCATCCTCCTGGAGGATGTGGAGGTCCAGAAGGACGTCTCCATGCGCACCGTGGACATCCTTACGCCGATCGGTTTCGGTCAGCGTGGCCTCATCGTGGCGCCGCCCCGCACGGGCAAGACAATCCTGCTGCAGAACATCGCGAACTCGGTGTCGGAAAACAGTCCGTTCGCCAAGCTGATCTGCCTTTTGGTCGACGAACGCCCCGAGGAGGTCACCGACTTCAGGCGCCACACGAAGGGTGAGGTTGTCGCCTCGACCTTCGACGAGACGCCCGAGAGCCACGTGCACTGCGCTGAAATGGTCGGCGAGAAGGCCCGCCGCTTGGTCGAGCAGGGCGAGCACGTCATCATCCTGCTGGACTCGATCACCCGCCTGGCGCGTGCCTACAACGCGCTCGCCTCGAGCTCGGGCAAGATCATGTCCGGCGGCCTTGAGTCGAATGCCCTGCAGCGGCCGAAGCGCTTCTTCGGCGCCGCGCGCAACATCGAGGGCGGCGGGAGCCTGACAATCATCGCCACCGCCCTGGTCGACACGGGAAGCCGCGCCGATGAGATCATCTTTGAGGAGTTCAAGGGCACGGGCAACATGGAGCTCCATCTGGACCGGGGTCTTGTCGAGCGCCGCATCTTCCCTGCGATCAACATCGACCGGTCGGGAACCCGCAAGGAGGAGCTCATCTACCACCCTGAGGAGTTGCAGCGCATCTATGGCCTGCGCAGGGCGATGCAGGGCCTGGGCCCCATCGAATCAATGGAAATGTTGATTCAGCGCTTGAAGAAGACCAAATCCAACGCTGAATTCCTATTGAGCCTAAGCCGGCAGTAGCACCCCCCCCGGGCCACCATGAGCTACGAGATGAACGAGCTGCTCGAACTGGTGTTCGAGCAAAACGCATCCGACCTGCATTTGCAGGTCGGCCAGCCGCCGACTCTGCGCCTGAGCGGCAGCATGACGCCGATCGACGGTCCGCCGCTCGAGGCGATCGACACCGAGAAGCTGATGCTCTCGATCACCCCCGACGTGCACATCCAGAGCACCAAGCTCAACGGCGGCGCTGATTTCGGTTTCTCCTACATGGACAAGGCCCGCTTCCGTGTGTCGGTCCTCAAATCGAAGGGCAACTACGGCATGGTCCTGCGGCAGATTCCGAACAGGATGTTCGGGCTGCGCGATATCGGCATGCCGGACAAGATCCGCGAGCTCCTCTACCGGCCCCGCGGTCTGATCCTGGTCACGGGCCCCACCGGCTCGGGCAAGTCGACGACGCTCGCGTCGATGATCAACTACGTCAACGAGAACAGGGACGGGCACATCATCACGATTGAGGACCCGATCGAGTACTACCACAACCACAAGAGGTGCGTGGTCACCCAGCGTGAGGTCCACGTCGACGTTCCCAGCTTCTCGGAGGCGATCCGCAGGGCGCTGCGCCAGGACCCTGACATCATCCTCGTCGGTGAAATGCGCGACCTCGAGACGATCGAGGCGGCGATCAGCGCCGCCGAGACCGGCCATCTCGTATTCGGCACCCTCCACACCAACAGCGCCGCCAAGACGGTTGACCGCATTGTCGACGCCTTCCCGGCGAACATGAAGGACATGATTCGCACGCAGCTCGCCTCGTCGCTCGTCGCCGTCATCTCGCAGGTGCTCTGCAAGAAGATCGGCGGCGGCCGCATCGCCGCCTACGAGATCATGGTGAACACGAGCTCCATCGCTTCGCTGATCCGTGAGAACAAGACCTTCCGCATCACCTCGGACATCCAGACCGGGGCGAACCTGGGGATGATCACCATGGACACCCATCTGATGAACCTGGTCAACCGGGAGCTCGTCTCCCCGGATGAGGTCCTCGATAAGGCCCAGGACCCCGTGGTCATGCGAGAGAAGCTGCTGGCGCTCGGAGCGCGCCTGCGCGAGGTCTGAGGACCCGGCTCAGTCGGGCAGGCGCTTCACGAGAAGCGGCATCTCGAGGCCGAGGATGCGCTCCGTGAACTCGTCGCCTTCCGGGGCGTTTCGAAGGGCGCGCTGAACCATGCCCATCTTGGCGTCGAGCTCGTCGACCTTCGAGACGAAGACCGCCTCCGGAGTTGCCGCCAGGGCCGCCGCGCCCCACTCGAGCTTGCCCTGGTGGCTGAGGATGATGTGCTCCAGCCTCTCCGTCCGCTCCGGGTCGAGCTTGGCCTTGATGGCGGCCTTGCGGACAAGCTGGTAACCGAGGACCACGTGCCCTTGGAGGATGCCGCGGCGTCCGCGCTTGGCCGCCAGTGCGCCCTCGTACTCGATTGTCTTGCCGCAGTCGTGCAGGAGGATGCCGGTAAGCGCCATGTCGGGGTCGACCTCGGGGTAGAGCGGCAGGAGCGCGCGCGCGGCACGGGCCATGTGGACCGTGTGCTCAAGGAGGCCATGGCGGTAGGCGTGGTGCATCATCGTCGCGGCCGGCGCCGTGCGGAAGTCATCGCCGATCTCCTCCATTACGTTGCGCACGGTCGCCTTGAGCTCGGGATTGCCGAGCGAGTCGACGAATCCGGTGAAGTCCTTCCAGAGCAGGTCTGCGTCCTCGGGGGCCGTCTCAACCAGGTTCGCCATCATCTCGGGCGAGCCTAGCTCCGATGGGGAGACCGACGCGGCGCGCGACAGCTTGGGCGAGAGGCGGCCCTGAAAGGTGTCGAGCTTGCCTTCGACGCGGACAATGGACCCCTCGCCGGCCGCCTTGAACAGCTCGAAGACCGGGCTGTCCGAGAAGACGGTGCAGTTGAACGTGCCGGTCTTGTCCCCCAGTTCGGCCGACAGGTACGGGTTGCCGTTGGAGGCGGTCTTCGTCGTCAGCTTTCTCACGACGAGGAGGCTGCAGAATGAGCGCCCTGCCGCGCCCTCCGCGGACTTGAGCTGGCGGACGCTTGAAAAGGGGAGGGGTGAGTCAGCCATATTTCTTGACCAGTTCGGTGTAGGTGCGGAAGAACGCGTGCCGTGCGCTTCCGAGCAGCCAGTAGAATACGGTTTCGGCGGGCAGAAGGCGAGCACCGGAGCGCGCGAGCGCCTCGAGGCACGCCCGGGCGTCGGCTTCGCGGCGGGCTCCCACGCAGTCGGTGAGGATCGTGACCTCAAGCCCCAGCCGCAGGGCATCGACCGCCGTCTGGTAGACGCAGATGGGCGTCTCGACGCCGCACAAGAGGAGGCCCGCTCCGGAGCCGCGCAGCTGCCCCTCCAGGGAGCTGCCGGCAGCCAGGGCCGAGAACGCGTCCTTTGGGTGCACCACCGGGGAGGCGGCCAGCGAGAGCAGGGAGGGTTCGCTCGCCCCGAGCTTCTGGGGCACCTGCTCGGTAAAGGCGACCGGCAGGCCGAGGCCTTGGGCCGACGCCACCGCGAACTGGCAGCGCCGCAGGAGCATGGCGCTGTCCGGGACCGTGCGGATGAACACAGGCTGCAGGTCGATGCAAAGGAGCAGGGAGGCGCAAGGCGCTTGCGGCGGGCTCATGGGAAGTACCTCTGGCGCGCCTTGACCTGGAGGACACGCCGTTCGGGCAGGATGTACGCGGTCAGGTAGCCCCCGAGGACGCACCCGGTGTCTATCCCGATTGACCACTTGAGTTTGTAGATCTCGGGCCTTGGGGTGTGCCCGTAGACGACAAAGGGAGGGCCGCCCCAAAGGTCGGCCCATGCGGGAGCATCGGGGTCGTCGGCGCGCTTCTGCGGCCGTCCGTCCTTGTCGACGACCTGGATGCGGGTCACCACCTCGGCGGGCTGTTTCTGCCAGGGTTCGTTGGGAAGGAAGCCCCCATGGACGAAAACCGTGTTGAGATCGGGCTCCTCGTAGGTGAGCTGCATCGACTCCAGGTAGGCCCAGTCCTCCGGGCGAAGGGCTTCGGAGGTCTCAAGGTCGTGTTCCTTCATGTACTTGCGGTCGCCTGTCTTGCGGTACTTGAGCAGGCGCAGCTCGTGGTTGCCCAGGAGGGGCACCGAGCGGACACTCCTTGCCAGGTCAATGACCGCCGGGCTGTTCGGGCCCCGGTTCACGAGGTCGCCCAAGAGGACAAGCCGGTCGTCGCCGGTCAGCTCGAGCTGCTTGAGCAGCTCCTCGAATTCGATGTTGCAGCCGTGGATGTCCCCCACGGCGATGAGGCGTCCGGTCATGTATTGGGCCACAAATGGCGTTGCGGCGCAAATTTGCTAGCGTCCGGCGGGCACCGAAGTAAACAAGAAAGGCTCCTAACGATGGAAATGAACCTCCAGCCCAGGGCCCAGTCGTGCGCCGTCACCGGCAAGCCTTTCCAGGAGGGCGACCGGGTCGCGAGCCTGCTGGTGCGCAACGAGGCCGGGGAGGTCGTGCGCATCGACGCGCTCGAGCAGGAGTCCGCCTCCCTCGAGCCGCGGGGATTCGTCGCCTGCCGCTGGGTGCAGCTCTTCAGGCCCCACCAAAAGGAGGAGAACGCCGAGCACGCGCTCAAGCTGACCGCCGAAACCCTCTTCCTGACCCTGAGCGAGCCCTCGACGGTGGCGACGCCGGAGACGGCCCGCCTGGTGCGCTTCCTGGCGCTGATGCTGGAGAGGAAGAAGCTGCTGCGCCCCAAGGGCCGCAGCGCGGACGGCGAGCGCGAGGTCTACGAGCACGCCCGCACCAAGCAGCTCATCGAAGTGGCCTCGATCGACCTCACCCCCGAGTTCTTCGTCGCCGTGCGCGAGCAGCTCTCGGTGCTGGTCGGCGAGCCCAAGGCCGCCGCAGGCCCGGCGCCCGTCGCGGAGGCTGTGGCCCCCGCGCCCCCCTCCTAGAGGCGCACGGGAAGCCCCTCGGAGGCCAGGAAGGCCTTCAGGCTGGGAACGGTCAGGGTGCCGAAATGGAACAGCGAGGCGGCGAGGACGGCGCTGGCACCCCCATCGCGGAGGGCCTGTGCGAAGTGCTCCGGCCTGCCGGCGCCGCCGCTGGCGATGACGGGAACGCTGACGGCCTCGCTCACCCTGCGGGTAAGCTCGATGTCGTAACCCTCCTGGGTCCCGTCCCTGTCCATGCTGGTCAGGAGAATCTCTCCGGCGCCAAGTTCCACGACCCGCCGGGCCCAGGCGACGGCGTCGAGGCCGGTCGGCTTGCGGCCCCCGTGCGAGTAGACCCTCCACGAGGGCTCGTCGCCGGGCTCCCTTTTCGCGTCGATGGCGACCACGATGCACTGGGAGCCGAAGCGATCCGCAGACTCGAGGATCAGGCCCGGGTCCGCGAGTGCGGCGGTGTTGAGGGAGACCTTGTCGGCGCCCGAGCGCAGCATGGCTTCGATGTCCGAGGCGTCCCGGAGGCCGCCGCCGACGGTGAGCGGCATGAAGCAGCGCTCCGCGGTTGCGGCGACCACGTCGCGCATGATGCCCCGTCCGTCGCTGGAAGCGGTGATGTCGAGGAAAACGAGCTCGTCGGCGCCCTGGGCGTCGTAGGCAGCCGCGCATTCCACGGGGTCGCCCGCGTCGCGCAGTTGCTGGAACTTCACGCCCTTCACAACCCGCCCGGCGGTGACGTCGAGGCAGGGGATGATGCGCCTCGAGAGCATCAGCCCTCTTCCCGCGCGACGTCCGGCTCGTAATTCACGGCGAGCCGGTAGACGTGGCCTGGCCTCATGATGAGGGGGTGGTCCCTCGTAAGGAACTGAAGGTAGTGGATCTTCCCGAAGTTGGTGCGGTAGGTGGGGTCCGCCGACACCACCTCGGTCTCCTGCCAGGTGGCCTGGAAGTCGTCCTTGATGACGCTGCAACGGTGGCCGAGCGGCCCGAGTATGGGCGAGCCGGGCACGCGGTACTTGGAGTGGGGGGCGGCGACCACAAGGACGAAGCGGAACTTGTCCAGGGTGACCTGCTGCTTGACCGTGTAGGCGAACTCGCAGGCGACCTTGGCGCCCGAGAAGTTCCACTGGACCTTGACGCTGCCGAGGTTGCGGACGATCTCCTCCTTGGTCGTTATCAGGTCCGGTTGCTCGTACCGGAAGAAGAAACTGTTGCGCATGCCGAGCCCCGTGACGCAGTTCTTCCCGTAGAAAGAGGGGAGCGTGACGTGCTCGCCGAAGGTGAGCTCGGGGAGCATCACGGGCAGGTACACGTTGTTCGGCCAATCGAACACCCCTGGGGAGTGCGGGAACGCGAGGGCGTCGCTCGAGAGCGTCCCGCCGCAGCTGATCAGCGGCAGGGTCAGGTGCAGGCCCGACTCGGCGTCGCGGTAGAGGAAAATGCCCTGCTCCTTGCGGTTGGCCTTGTCGAAGATGACAAAACGCCCCGACGTCTTCGGGGGCTCGGACCACGGTGCGCCCGAGGGCAGATCCACGGTCTTGGCGAGGCGCGACCACTGGCAGAGGTAGCGCGCGGCGTCGAAGTTCGCCATGCGCGTCGTGTGCTTGTTGTAGGCCGTGCGCTCGTCGTCCCTCAGGTCGAGGTAGCCGTGCTCCTGGTCGAGGTAGGTCTGGTAGAAGAAGAGGAACAGGCGCCTGAGGATGTCGAAGTACTTTGGCTTCTGTTCGTCGGGGATCCACCCGTCGCGAAGGCCCTGAAGGATGAGGCTGACGCAGTGCATCTGCCCGTAGGCGCCCGCTGCCCTCCCGAAGGCCCATCCGAGGCCGTCCGCGCGGACGAGGTCGGGCATCATGCGGATGTACTTCTCCGCATAGGTGCGCAGGGTCGGAAGCTTGCGGTCGCGCACGCCGCTGTTGGCGTGCAGCTGGAGCGCGGAGCGGCTGAAGACAAGCGCCATCACCCCGTAGAGGTTGAAATTGCCGCCGAGGCCGCCCACGGAGTCATCGAAGAACCCGGCCGAACTCGTGTGGTTGATGCGCTCGACCATCCGCTCGATCAGGCGCGAGGTCTCATCCTTCTTGGAGAGCCCGAAGCTGAAGCGAGCGACCGCCTTGGCGATGTTGAACGCCTGCCAGTGGTTGTCGTAGTCGCTGCGGTGCAGCAGCTGCTTGTCGATGCGAAGCTGGGTCTCCTCGACCAGGCGCTCCCACACGGGGTTGCGCTCCTTGGAGGGGCCGAAGCAGAGCAGCCCGAGGGCGGCGTACGCCAGGCCGTTCTCGGCCGGGGGTTCGGTGAACATCTGGGCCGTGACGCAGCGAGCGGCAAGGTCCACGATGTCGACTCCTTTGAGGGTGGTCTCTCCGGTCGCCCGGTAGTATTCGCCGAGGGCGAACGCGACGTGGCCCGGCTCATCGGGGCGAGACTCCTCGCCGGGAATTGGAACGATGGTTCCGTCAGGTTGGATTGAGTCTAGGTTGTGGCCCAGGATGGATCGGGCCATGTCGAGGCACTGCTCGGAGAAACTATGCATGCGTAGGGATCAGCGGAAGGAAGGTGCGGAAGGTTTAGGATGCCGGGGGCTTTCGGAGGCGGGCAAGTGTGAATTTCCGCCTCATCGAGCTATAAGCTTCAGGAATTCGTCGTTGGTCTTTGTCTTCGAGAGCCGGGCGATCATCGTCTCGGTCGCCTCCTCGATCTTCTGCTGCACGAGGGCGCGGCGGAAGAAGTGGATGCCCTCGAGCTTCTTGGCGTCGATCAGGAGCTCCTCCTTGCGGGTGCCTGAAGAGGCGATGTTGATGGCGGGCCAGAGCCTCATCTCGGCGCACTTGCGATCGAGGACGAGCTCCATGTTGCCGGTCCCCTTGAATTCCTGGAAGATGACGTCGTCCATGCGGCTGCCGGTCTCGACGAGCACCGAGGCGACGATCGTGAGGGAGCCGGCTTCCTCGGTGTTGCGCGCCGCGGCGAAGAGCTGGCGGGGGCGCTCGAGGGCGCGGACATCGAGACCGCCCGAGCCCGTGCGGCCAGAGTTCCTCTGGGTGTTGTGGGCGCGGGAAAGGCGCGTGATCGAGTCGACGAAGAGGACGACGGCCTTGCCGGCCTCGACGAGGCGCTTGGCGCGCTCGATGCAGAGGTCGGCGATGCGCAGGTGGTTCTCGATCTGTTCGTCATTGGACGAGGCCCAGATCTCGGCGGGGACGCTGCGCTTGAAGTCGGTTACCTCCTCGGGGCGCTCGTCGACCAGGAGGATCATGACGTGGCACTCGGGGTTGTTCTCGAGGATGCCGAGCGCCATGTCCCGCAGCAGGATCGTCTTTCCCGAGCGGGGAGGGGCAACGATGAGCCCGCGGGTGCCCTTGCCGATCGGGCAGAAGAGGTCCACGGCGCGCGTGGTCATTCGGCCGTCCTTCATCTCGAGCTTGAGGTGCTTGTCGGGCGATACCGTCGTCAGCGAGGCAAAATCCAGCCGGTTGCGGCGCTCCTCCAGGGGCATTCCGTCGACCGTCTCGATGTAGCGCATCTTCGGGTTCGGAAAGCGGCCCTCCGGGGGAAACGCGGTTCCGCCGATCATCGAGCCCGCCTTGAGCTTGAACCGGCGGATCAGCTCCTTGGGGACAAAAGTGTCTGTGGGCCTGCGCTTTCCATTCTTGGCCAGGTCGAGCAGCTGGCCGTTCCCTCCCTTGGTAAGGTCGATGTCGAGGACGCCCTCGACGTGGATGGTGTTGTCAGGGACGGGCACGGGCGCCGCAGGTGCCTGGGCAGCGGGGGCCGATGGGGATGCGGTATCCGGTGCGGACACAGCAGGCTGCTCCGCCGGAGCGGAAAGGGATTTCTTTTCCATACAAAATGATTTCGAATCACGCCCGCGCTTGACGCTTAAAACTCCAAGGAAGATAAGTGCCGCGTCTTTCGAGCGTCCTTAACCCCAAATCAGCCACGTCGTGACCGACCAGACGATTACCTCAATTTCCCGGGAAACCCGGGTTGTCAGGCCTTCGGCCGAGTTCAAAGCCCAAGCCAATCTTGGGAGCGAAGCCCAATACAAAAGGATGTATGCCGAGTCTGTCAACACTCCCGATAAGTTCTGGAGCCGGCAGGCCAAGGAGCTGCTGACATGGCGCCGCCCCTTCAAGAAAGTACTCAGTTGGAAGTTGCCGCATGCCAAGTGGTTCGAGGGCGGGCAGCTCAACGTCGCCGAGAACTGCCTGGACCGCCACCTGACAACGGCGAGGGCCAACAAGGCGGCCATCATCTTCGAAGGCGAGCCGGGCGACGTGCGCACGCTCACCTACCGGCAGCTGCACAGCGAGGTCTGCAAGCTGGCCAATGCGCTCACCGAGATGGGCCTGGTAAAGGGCGACCGCGCGGCGATCTACATGCCGATGGTGCCGGAGGCCGCGGTTGCGATGCTTGCCTGCGCCCGTCTCGGCGTGATCCACACGGTGATCTTCGGCGGATTCTCCAGCGAGGCGATCAAGGACCGTGTCAACGACTGCCAGGCGCGTGTCATCATCACCGCTGACGGAGGCTGGCGGCGCGGGCGCATTGTTGAGCTCAAGGCCAACGTGGACCGAGCCGTGTCAGGAACCCCGAGCGTCGAGCGCGTGGTGGTGCTCAGGCGCACCGGCCACGACGTCACGATGCTGCCTGGGCGCGACGTGTGGTGGCACGATTTCATTGCCGGCAAGCCCGGCACCCACAGCGCACGCGCATTCGACAGCGAGAACCCCCTCTATATTCTCTATACGAGCGGCTCGACCGGAAAGCCCAAGGGGGTCCTTCACACCAGCGCCGGCTACCTCCTCGGCACGGCGCTCACGATGAAGTACGTCTTCGACCTGAAGGAGAGCGATGTCTACTTCTGCACGGCCGACGTGGGATGGGTTACGGGCCACAGCTACGTGGTCTATGGTCCCCTGGCCTCGGGCGCGACGGTCCTCATGTATGAGGGCGCCCCGAATCATCCCGAGCCCGACAGATTCTGGCAGCTGATCGACAAGCACAGCGCGACGATTCTTTACACGGCGCCGACGGCGATCCGCGCGTTCATGCGCTGGGGGGACGACTACGTGAACCGCCACAGCCTCGCCTCGCTCAGGCTCCTGGGCTCGGTCGGCGAGCCGATCAACCCGGAGGCGTGGATCTGGTACCACACCGTGGTGGGCAAGAAGCGCTGCCCGATCGTCGACACGTGGTGGCAGACGGAGACCGGCTCGATCATGGTGACGCCCCTTCCTGGAGTGACCCCGCTCAAGCCAGGATCCTGCGCCGTGCCCTTCTTCGGGGTGGTGCCGAAGGTCCTCGACGAAAACGGAAAGGACGTGCCGCGCGGCAGCGGCGGCAAGCTATTCCTGGCGAAGCCCTGGCCGGCGATGCTGCGCACGCTCTGGGGCGACGACGAGCGCTTCAAGAAACAGTACTGGAGCGAGCTGCCCGGCTACTACTTTGCCGGGGACGGCGCGCGCTTTGACAAGGACGGCTACCTCTGGGTCGTCGGCCGCATCGACGACGTCCTCAACGTCTCGGGCCACCGCATTGGCACCGCCGAGGTGGAAAGCGCCATTGTCTCCCATGCGTCGGTCGCCGAGGCGGCCGTGATAGGCAGGCCCGACGACCTGAAGGGCCAGGCGCTGGTTTGCTTTGTGACCCTCAAGAACGGGATCGAGGCCTCCAACGCCCTGAAGGAGGAGATCCGTGCACATGTGGCAAAGGAGATCGGGTCGCTGGCCCGCCCGGACGACGTCAGATTTGCGGCCGGCCTTCCCAAGACGCGCAGCGGCAAGATCATGCGGCGCATCCTCAAGGAGATCGCGGCAGGGGGCGTCATAAAGGGAGATACCACGACTCTTGAGGATTTCTCGGTCGTCGCGGCCCTGCAGGCGGAGGAATAAGGCCGAATTGCGTCTCTATCCGCTTTACCGCCAAGAAATTGCGCGGCAAAATTTGTTACTTTCGGCGGGAACATTGCGTAACCATGGTTATCTAATTCCGTCAGACTAACCGTATGAAAACCAAGTCAATCATCGCTTTGACAGCAGCAGCTGCCCTCTGCGCCGGGTGCGTGGGGACAGGCCCCAATACCCAAAATGGCGCTGTCGCGGGCGGCGCCCTTGGTGCGCTCACGGGAGCCATCATCGGCAACAACAGCCACGCGGGAGCCGGCCAGGGCGCCCTCATCGGCGGAATCGTCGGCGCCGTCGCCGGGGGCACGATCGGCAACTCGATCGATCACCAGAACGGGACCATCTACCGCTCCGAGTACGAGGCGACCACGAACGTGGCCGTGCCGCAGGTCCCGCCGCCCCCGGCTCCGCCGGAGGAGCTCGTCACGGCCCAGCCGACCCCGTCGGCCATATGGATTGCGGGCTACTATGGATTCGACGGCTACCACTACTACTGGGTCGCCGGCCACTGGGAAGTGCCGCCGCCAAGCCTGCACGTCTTCGTGAGGCCGCACTGGGTCTATCGCTACGGCTCGTACATCTACGTCCGCGGCTACTGGCGCTAGGGCGCCGCGAGGCGTCCCAGCCCGAATTCGGAGAGCGCGGACACCAGGCCGCGCTCATAGGCGCGGATGAGCTTGTCCCAGTGGGCGCTCGCCTCCGCATCCAGGACCTTGCGAGCAGGATCCGCGTCGTACCATGCGATGGTGCGCGCGATCCCCTCGCGATAGGGGGTCGTGGCCGAGAACCCGGGCACGAAGCGCCGGATCTTGGAGTTGTCGAAGAGGGCGCAGTTGGACTTGTCGCCGAGGAGGGTGCCCGTCATCGCCGGCAGGCAGGCGGCGATGAAGTCCGAGGCGATGTGCACGAACCTGGGGGCGGGCACGCCCGCCGCCTCGGCTGTCATGGAGTAGATCTGGTTCCAGGTGAGCGCCTCGTCCGAGGTGATGTGGAAGGCGTGCCCGAGCGAGCCTCGGTGGCCGAGGAGCCCGACCAGGCCCTTTGCGAAGTCGGTGTTGTGGGTGATGGTCCAGAGGGTCAGCCCGTCCCCAGGGATGATCACCGGCAGGTTGCGGCGCATCCGGTCGACGGCCGTGTAGCCCTTGAGCCAGCTGTTCACTGCGAGCGGGACGACGGGCCCGCCGTAAGTGAGCGAGGGCCGGATGATCGTGACCGGGAAGGCCTCCTCGCGGTATGCGCGCAGCAGCCGCTCCTCGCCCGCGATCTTGTTGCGGGAATATTCCCAGAGTGGGTTTGAGAGGGGGGTCGACTCGGTGATCAGGTAGTCCGAAAGCGGCTTCTGGTAGGCGCTCGCGGAGCTGATGAAGACGTACTGGCCGACTCGGCCCCGCAACAGGCGCAGCCGGGCCTCGGCGTCGGCCGCATTGAAGGCGATGAAGTCGACGACCGCGTCCCAGTTTCGCCCACCCAGTGCCTGCTCGGTCGCCGCCAGGTCGGCGATGTCCGCGCGGATCGAGTCCGTCCCCTTTATTGGGGGTCGCAGCGAGCGGTTCATGAGCGTTACCTTGAGGCCCCTGGTCACGGCCAGCTCCGCGCAGGCTGTGCTGATGATCCCGGTTCCGCCGATGAAAAGGACATTCATGATGGGCCGAGTCTGGCGCGGGACCCGCCGGCCGTACAGACAGGAAAACCCTCTCTGGCGCGTTGCCAAGAGCGCCCCGTTGGACTTCCATTGAGTTCCCCATCCCCAATAACCCATGCAAAAACGATTTCTCATCCTGGCTCTCGCCGTCATTTTCACCGGACTCGCCTCTGCGCAGAAGGTCGACGACACGTCGAAGTACCCGGCTAAGAAGGTCCTCTTCTTTACCAAGTCCGCTGGCTACGAGCACTCGGTGATCCGGGACCCCTCGAAGCCCTACAACCCGAGCCCGGGCAGCGAAGTCGGGGGCCTCGCTTTCCAGGTCCTGCGCTCGATCGCTGCCAGGGAAAACATCGAGTTCGTGTTCTCAAAGGACGGGAGCCTCTTCAACAAGGCTTACCTGGACCAGTTTGACGCCTTCTTCTTCTTCACGACCGGAGTGCTGACGGAGGTCGGGACCGACGGAAACCCCGCCATGAGCCAGGAGGGCAAGGAGGCATTCCTCGCGGCCGTCGCGGGAGGCAAGGGCTTCATCGGAACCCACAGCGCGACCGACACCTTCCACACGCCGAGCTACGCCAACGGCCCGACCCGATACCAGAACGACGGCGACGCGGCCGACCCGTATATCAAGATGATCGGCGGGGAGTTTGTCATCCACGGCAGCCAGCAACCGTCCCACCTGATCGTCGCGGACCGCCTGTTCCCCGGCGTCGCGGGAGTCCCGAACGACAACCGCTTCACCGAGGAATGGTACTCCATGAAGAATTTCGCGCCGGACATGCACGTCATCCTCGTGCAGGACACCTCGGGCATGGTGGGCAACCCCTACGCGAGGCCGAACTATCCGTCCACCTGGGCCCGCATGTACGGCAAGGGCAGGGTGTTCTACACCAACCTGGGCCACCGCGACGACGTGTGGAACGGCGCGCTGTTCCAGTCCGTCCTGGTCGGCGGCATCAACTGGGCCGTGGGCCGTGTCGACGCCGACGTGAGCCCGAACCTCGCAAAGGCCGCGCCCCAGGCGAGCGTCTTGCCGGCCTACATCCCGCCGCCAGACGCGCCTAAGAAGTGAGGCGGGCTGACCGCCCCCTTCAGAGGATCCAGGGAATCACGGCTTTCGTACGCCTGCGGTATTCGGGGTAGGCGTCGGGAAACTGCCGCATCATCAGGGATTCTTCGATGCGGATCTTCGCTGCACAGGCGGTGACGATCACCGCGAGGAACAGCAGGTCGCGCACCTTGCCACTGCCCAGCACAGTGCCGGCGGCTGCGAGCAGAAAACCGGAGTAGATCGGATGGCGGACGATCCGGTAGGGTCCGCTGACGATGAGCTCGTGGTCCTCCTTAATGGTGGGGTTGCCGCTCCAATTTCGCCCGAGCGAGCGCCGGGCCCATATCGCGAAGGCGACTCCGCCGGCGCATGAGGCAAGCCCCAGCGCCTGGATCAGCGGCGACGACGGGACAAACCGCCCTAGTCCAAAGGGGTGGGAGCCGAATCCGAAGGCGAGTCCGGCAACTGCCGCGATGGCCAGCAGCCTCCAGACCGGGTTCAGTCCGTGGGCCGTCTTCTTGTTGCCCCAGGCGGCGTAGACCCAGTAGGCGGCGAGGACGAACCAGAGCGCGGCATAGAGTGCGCTGAAGTGCATGGGGTGCGCCGAAAGGGTAGACGGAGCCAGGGCCGTCGTCGAGGCCGCAGGGGTGCACCCCGCCGCGTTAACGAGGGCCCGGTTACCGCCGATAGGGGCGGCGAGGACCGCCCCCATTGGCCCTCTGCGCTGCAGACCGAATCCCATGAGCCTCTTCGGCGGCGCGGTTCCTTTTTGGGGCGCAGGGTTGGGGGGGAGGGCTTTGCCGTATGCCCGCCGGGAGCTGAAGCCTTAGGCGCGCCCTCAAGATAGCTCGAGGAGCAGGCCGGGCGCCGTCCGGGCCCGCACCCCGAATACCTCCCGAAGGAGCTCGGGCGTCAGCACCTCAGCAGGAGGGCCGAATGCTCTCAGGCGTCCCGCGTGCATCACGGCGACACTGTCCAGGCAATGGGCTAGCCGCAGATCGTGGAGTGAAAGAAGAAGGGTGCTTCCGGCGTCTTTCAGCTCATTGGCCAGCATCAGCACCTCGAGTGCATGCCGCACGTCAAGGGCGGCCAGCGGCTCATCCCACAGCTGGAGAGGGGCCTCGGTCGCGAGCGCACGCGCAATCAGCACGCGCTGGCGCTCGCCTCCGGAAAGCTGATTGACCGGCCGCAGTGCGAGATCCTGCAGGTCAAGCCGCTCCAACACCGCCTCGATGCCGCGGCCGTCGTCGCCGTGGGCATAGCGTCCCTGGCCGATCACCGAGCGAACCGAGAACCCGAACTCGAAGCGCGCCTCCTGAGGCACCCAGGCGGTCATGCGGCCGCGTTCGGCAAACCCGATCCCTTTAAAATCGCGCCCTTGCCATGACAGGCTGCCTTCCCCTGTTGGAAGAAGTCCGGCAGCGACCTGCAGGAGCGTCGACTTGCCCGAGCCATTTGGGCCGATCAGGCCGACGAGCGTTCCCTGCTTCAGGCGCAGGTCGACCGCGTGCAGCCGCCCTGGCAAGCTCACGTTCACGATTTCGAGGGCGTTCATGCCTGGCGGCGCAATAGCCATAGGAAGTAAGGGCCGCCCACTAATGCCGTAACGACCCCAAGGCGCAGACCCCCGGCGGCGCGCCCCAGCAAGTCGCACGAGAGCACAAACACAGCGCCGCCGATCAGCGAAAGCGGCACCAGCCTCCTGTGTTCCGGCCCGACAAGAAGCCGAAGGACGTGCGGGACCACGAGGCCCACGAATCCGACCGTGCCGGCGACCGCGGTCGCGAGAGCCGTCATTACGGTCGAGAGCACGATCAACCAAAGCCGCAGCCGCCGCACATCGACCCCGAGGCTCTGCGCCTCCGGTGCGCCAAGGCTTAGGAGGTCCATGGGCCGTCCAAGTGGCCAGAGCAGCACCGCGCACGGGATGACCGCCGAGGCTATCGCTACGTGTTCCCAGCTGCGGTCCTCCAGCCCGCCGAGCAGCCAGAACACGACCTGGGTGTTGCGCTCATAGCTGATCGTGAAGTTCGACAGAACGTAGCTCGTCACGCCTCCGAGCATCGCGTTGAGGGCGACGCCCGCCAGCAGCAGGCGCTCCGTGCTCGCGCCGCGACGGGCGAGCACGACGACGGCTCCAGTGGCAAGGAATGCGCCGGCGATTGCAGCCGTCGGCATCACCAAGATGGAGCCTGAAGCCCAGCCCGCCCCTATGGTCACCACAGCGCCGGCAGCTCCGCCGCTACTGACCCCGAGAAGCCCGGGACTCGCGAGGCTGTTCCTGAAGTAGGCCTGCATCACGAGGCCGCTCGCACCGAGGGCGGCCCCGACTAGAATCGCGACTGCCACGCGCGGCAGCCGTATCTGCCAGAGGATAACGGCCGCCAGGGTGTCATGTCCTGTGAGCCCGTCCCAAATTCTGGCCGGCCCGAGATGCATCTCTCCGGCCCCGAGCGACGCAACGGCCACCAGGACCAACAACCCGAGGGCGGCTGGAAGCGCCGCGCCTTTTACCCAGGGCGGCCTCATCGGAACGCCTCCGGATGCAGTGCGCGCGCAAGGTCCTCGTAGGCCTCCACGCGATGGTGCGTCACGCAACCCATTTCCCAGGGCTTGATCACCACACCTTGGCCTTCGCGTACCGCTGCCATGAATTTGTAGGGCGAAAGCACGCGAAAGGGTGCCAGGGCTGAGTCGAGGTCATTGCCTGCGACCACCACCTTCTCGATGGGCCAGGCCAGCAGCTGCTCGTCCGGCGCGGGTGCATGCCGGTGCAGATGACCGAGTGTGTACGCCAGGTTCTCAGCCGCCGAATGGTCGCAGAGATCCTGGAAGGTCGAGTCATCACCTGGGATGATTCCATAGGTGGACGGCGCGATGACGCGAACGGGCCTCGCGTAGCGAAGGCGCTCACGCAGCGCTTGCACACGGGCTTGGTCGTCCGCGATTGTCCGCTCGGCGCGTGCCTGCGCGGCGGGGCCTATCTCGCGCGCGAGCATGCGGAGGTTTCCATAGGCGTCCTCAAGGGAATAATAGCGGTCGAACACCAACACCTTCACGCCAGCGCGCCGCAGCTGTGTGATGAGCTCAGCGCGGCTGTAGTCGGTGCAAAGCACGAGTGTCGGCGAATATTTCAGAACGGATTCGACATCCGCCGTCGGGACGAGCTGCGGATAGGCCTTGGCCTCGACGGCAACCGCCGAGTAGTTGGGATCGCGGGAAAGGGCGCTGAGCGCAGCGACCTGGCTCGGCTCTGCGATGGCGAGGAGTAGCTCGTCCGAGCCCACGGTCTGGGAGACGACACGCACCCTGAGCGGGTCCGCCCGCAAGAGGGAGGGCAAACTCAGGCAAACGAGTAGTAGCCAGCGGCGAAGTCTCACGATGTGTCGAGTTTGGGCACCTGGCGTGTGGGCCGGGTGCCCGTGGAGCATGCGCTTAGAAGCGCCATTCGATGCCTCCGTAGATCCCCCGCGGCAGTGCGGGGTATCCCGCGACCTCCTGGTACGTCCTGTCCAAGGCATTCTCTACCCGCAACTTGAGCAGCAGGTTGGGACGTAGCTTGTATTGGGTGTGGAGCCGGAGGGTGGTGTACCCCCCGAGCTGAGCCGGGGCGTAGACTCCGTCAACACGGTCGGCGACTAAGTGGACTCCCGCTCCCGCGAGCCATTGCGCGGTGATCTGGGTCTCCAACCCGCCGTCGAGCGTATGGCGCGGGCGGCGGATCAGCCGCGTGTCGCTCACATCGTCCATGGCCTGTAGGTAGGTGTAACCGATCCGGGCGGTTGTCGCGGCCCCAAGCTTGGCATTTGCCTCGAACTCGACGCCGCTAGTGGAGGCTTTGTCGATATTGATCTCCTCCCCAGCGTAGGTGACCGGGTTCTCCTCCTCGTACTCAAGCAGGTTGCTGAAGCGATTATCAAAGTAGGTCCCGCTCAGGGTAAGGTTGCCGCTGAAGAGGGTCTGGTCGATGCCTGCGTCCCAGCCTCTAGACTTCTCCGGTTGCACCGACGGATTGGGCAGGATGTAGGGCGCTTCGCCGTAGCGGTCGCTTGGGGTGGGAGCGTTGAAGCCCGTACCGTAGGTGGCACGCAGCTTGGTGCCTTTGGCGGGGATGTAGGCCAAACCCGTGCGCCATGTGGACGAGTCACCCGCCGTGTCGAAGTGGTCGTGACGCAGCCCTGCAGTCAGCTCGACCTCCGATACCGGGTGAAGCGTCGATGAGAAGTATTCGGCCAGCGAATGGTCCGTCGTGATGCCGCCGGAATCATAGAAGGACGACTCGGCGTTTATGCCGGCTACGAGCTCCGCCCACTTTGCGGCCTCCCAGGTGTTCTGCCAGTCCAGAATCTCGCGGGTGTTGCGGGCGTAGTAGAAATCGTACGGCGAGCCGTCATTATAGGTGTATTCGTCCTGGTACCATGCCGCGGTGAGCCGCGAATGAAACTGATCGCCCTGGTGAGCTTCAATATACGCGGTCGCCAGGTCGGTCGTCGTCGCGATGTCGCCCAGAGGGGGTGCCTCCGGTACGGGTCCGGGCTCCTCGTAGTTTCCCTTAAGGCCGCGCAGGGTGATGCCGGCGAGAAGCCAGGGGGTGAACGTGTCCTCAAGGCGCGTGGAGTAGCTCCAGTTCCGGTACCGGTTGTAGGTGCGATCGTTGTCCGTCTGCTCATGGGAGACGGCTGCGCTGTAGCTTACCGCGCCGGCGCCGCCGGCAACGCTCGCCTCAGCGCCGAAGCTTCCGAAGGACCCGGCATAGGTGGAGAGGACCCCGGACGGGCTGCCCGAGCCGCGGGCCGTCTCCAACAGGATCACGCCGCCCATGGCCGAGCTTCCATAGAGTGTGCTCTGGGGCCCGAGCAGCACCTCGATGCGATCGAGGCCGGCAAGGTCCGCGCCACCGAAAAAATTGGCGTAGGAGATGTTCTCGGTGTTCAGGCGCACGCCATCGACCACGAAAAGCGTCAGATCGGAGTTTGCACCGCGAAGGAAGACCGAGCTTTGCGAGCCGACCGCACCGCTGTTCACGACGATGACACCCGGTGTCTCCGACAGGGCGGTGCGCATATCGGGGATCTGCTCGTCCTCTAGGGACAGCAGCGAGAGAGAAGTTACGCTACTCGGTGTGAATGCCGGGTCCTGGGGCGTGCGCGAGGCCGAGACCACAACTTGGTCCTGGACTTCCACTTCGGCCTGCGCGTGCAGTCGGAACGGCGAGGCCACGAGGGCCGCAACCAACGGTATGATGAGCGGACGCGAAGAACGCGCCAGCGTATGGGTTATCATTTCTGCTCCTATTTTGTCTTGGGAAGAGCAGAAAGGCGGGTCTTTCGGCTGCCGGGGCTTTTTTGCCGGCACTCCGCACCCATCGCTTCCACTCTCACCCTTCATTGATGCGATGAAGGTTTCTCGCTGGCACGCGCACCCGCGCCCGCGCTGTGAGTCTCCCTAAGGGCAGATGTTCGGACTCCGCATTTGATGCCTGGGAATACGCCGGACGGATCCGGTGCTCCCAGGACGTACTCGCCCCTCGCCTTCACCAGGGCGGTTGCCCTGATTGGCTTTGCTGTAGGCGGTTAACTCCTCGGCGATTGAAGCTAAGTTCAATCATCTTTGGTGAAATTGCCTGCAGTTGGGGTCTGTGATGCGATACCGCAGCGCTACTGTGGCCGATTCTCACGGCCTTCCCTGCGACCTCGGAAACAGAGCAAAGAACAACGATGCGAGGCAATTCGAGGGCCGCGCAGTTTCAACCGCAAGAGCGTTCTGCGTATACCGGCCCCTCGCGGCCCGATGGGCTGCCCGCGGAGCGCCAGTATGGCGCATATTCCCGGGCGTCAGCCGTGAATAAGGCCGAAGCTTATAGTCTTAATAAAGGAGACTTTTTTCACGGGCCTCGACCCGCCGAGTCCAGAGTCCCTTTAGCGGGCGGGATGATTGTCCCAGGTGACTTTGCGCATATCGCCGCTCTTTGCGAACTCAAGGTGAAAGGCGAATGCCGCGGCGAGCGTCTGGGGGGAGTGGGCAGTGCCGCCCATGCGGACATACTCCCGCAGAAGGCCGCGAAAATCCGGGTGTGCGCAGTTGCTGATGATGGTCTCGGCACGCTGCGTCGGGCTCTTTCCACGCAGGTCGGCGACTCCCTGTTCGGTGACAATGATCTGCACGGAGTGCTCGCTGTGGTCCATGTGGCTCACGAGCGGCACGAGGGTGCTTATCTTCCCGCCCTTGGCCGTGGATGGGCAGGTGAAGATGGAGAGGAACGCGTTCCGGGCGAAGTCACCCGAGCCTCCAATACCGTTCATCATGCTCCGGCCCAGAACGTGTGTGCTGTTAACGTTGCCCGCCACGTCCACCTCAATCGCTGTGTTGATCGAGATAATCCCAAGCCGGCGAACGATCTCTGGGCTGTTGCTGATTTCCTGCGGGCGGAGCACGAACTTTGAGCGGTAGAACTCAAAGTTGGCGTAGATCTCCTTCAGGACGGCGTTTGTCACGGTTAGCGAGCACCCGCTGGCGAACCGGGTTTTCCCGACGCGCATCAGTTCGACCACGGCGTCCTGGATGACCTCCGTGTACATCTCGAACACGGGTATGTCCTTGTTGTCACCCATTGCCTTCAGGACCGCATTGGCCGTGTCGCCGACTCCGGACTGGATTGGAAGGAAGGTTTTGGGGATCAATCCGCGTCGAATCTCTGTCGCTAGGAACTCGGCAACGTTTAGCCCTATGCGGGCCGTGGTCTCGCCGATCTCGCTGAAGGAGCCCGTCTCGTCCGCTGCGTCGGTCGCAACTACGCCCACAATCTTCCTAGGGTCCACTTTGATGACTGGCGCGCCGATGCGGTCCGAGGGACGGAAGAGCGGGATCGGGTTGCGGTAGGGCGGGTCCTCCGGCTCGTAGATGTCATGCACCCCGCGCAGGAAGTCTGGATGGAATTTGTTCAGCTCGATGATGATCTTGTCAGCCACCCGCGCGTAGGTTGGCGCCGCGCCGACCGAGGAAGTGAGTGTGATTTCTCCGGAATCCGAGACATCGCAGGCCTCGACCACGGCCACGTGCACGGGCCCTAGGAAGCCGTAGCGCACGTTCTGGGGCGCCATTGAGAGGTGCATGTCGAAAAATTGCGTGCGGCCCTCGTTGATGCTCTTGCGAAGGTTCGGGTCCGACTGGTAGGGCGTTCGGAACTTTACGGCGTCGGCCAGCGCCAGCGAGCCGTCGATGGAACGCCCCGTGGAGGCGCCAGTGATGACCCCGATCTGGAAGGGCTTTCCCTCGGCATGGAACTTCTTGGCGCGTTCGCCAATTGCCCGGGGTATGTCCTTCGGCGCGCCGGCGGGAGTGAACCCGCTGAAGGCGACGGTTTGGCCGTCTTGGATGAGTTCGGCCGCCTCTGCGGCCGTAAGTTTCGGATATGAATTCATGCTCGTTGTAAGCTCAAATTTCTCGCAACAGCCGCACCTCGTGCGGCTCGAAAGCGCGAACCTCGGCGCGTGCGCCCTCTAGCAGGAGGCGGCCCATTTCGTCGACGCCCAGGAATTCCCCCGAACCCTCGCTCGCATCAAGCTGCACCCGCACGCGCCGCCGGCCGCCCCAGAGCGTGTTGATCCGGCCACTGAGCACCCCGAATCCCCGCGAGAGCAGGATCTCGACGTTGGACTGCAGGCAGGAGAGAAGGTTCTCCGTTAGAGCGCCGATGTTTGGCGCCTGCCTAAGCAGGTCCGCAAGCCGCGTCGCGGTCTGGCTCAGCAACGGGTCCTGGTCGGAAGGCCTGTTGGCTACGTTCATGCCGATGCCGATGACCGCTAGCTGCGGCGAAAAGCAATCGACCAGGAGCCCTGAAAGCTTCCTGTCGCCGACCATGATGTCGTTGGGCCAGCGCATACGGGCATTCGCCACGCCCAGCTTGCGCACGGCCTCTATGATGGACAGCCCCGCTACCAATGGGAGCGTCTGATTCTGCGCCCGATCGGCGCCGAGCGGCACGACAGCCGAGAGCCATAGGCCCCCTTGGTCCGAGACCCAAGTGCGCTGGAACCTGCCCCGGCCCGCGGTCTGAGTCAGGGCGCGCACCGCGTGCCACGCCGGCAGTTTCGCGGCGACGAGGTTCGTCGAGCCGACCTGGTCATACTCGACGATCCTCCATTCGCCGGAAACCGACTCGCGTCGCGCCACTCCACAGGCAAGGGGTTCGATGTCGTTTACCCTCATCCAATGGTGACGAGCGTCTGGCCCTCTTCGACCACGGCGCCGACCTCGGCATTGAGCGCGATGACCTTTCCGTTCTTTGGTGCGAAGACGAAGGTGTTCATCTTCATAGCCTCAAGAGTGATGAGGTGGGTGCCTTCCGTCACCTCCTGGCCGACCTTTACCACTACCGCGATAACCCTGCCCGACAGCGGGCTTGGCACCGCTCCGGATCCGCTTGGCGCGGAGGCCTTCGGGGCCGGGGAGGGTGCGGGTGGGGCTGAAGGTGTCGGATTCGCCTGCGGGGGTGGCGTGATGCCGGCTTGGGCAGGGGGGGGAGGGGGCGCGGAGATCGGGGCCGGCGCAGGGGCGACGGCTGATGACGACTCCTCGGGGAGCTCGACGGTGACGTCATAGCTTTTCCCATCCACGGTGACGCGTAGTCTTTTGATCATGCTATTGAATAGTTTTTAGCGGACCCGATGTGACATGAAGATTTGAGTGCGGCCCTCGACGGCCCACACATTGAGATGCGGGACCACCGGGACGGTCACCTGTTGCACTGACACGAGCCGGTAGGGGCGGTCGAAGAGGGCCGATACAGCGGAGGCGATGATGCCTACGATCAGGGGATCCACCGCAGTGAATGCCCGTTGGATGCCGAGCGGGGCGGGGCCCCTGGAGCCCTCGTGGGCCCGGCGGGCGGACTCTATGAATTCGGCGGCCTGGCGCAGCGAGGATTGAACCTCGTCGCGCCGCGCGGCTTCGTCGATCCGTGCCGCAACACGGTTCAACAGAACGAGCGCCTTGCCCAGGTCTGCCTCGGCGAGCGTCAGGTCCGGTGCGGGGGATGTTGATTGGCTCATTGTGTGAGTGTTCTGGTCCGTCACATTGGGATCGTGCCGTGCTTCTTGGCCGGGCGTGTCTCGCGCTTGCTCAGCGTGTTGCGCAGGGCGAGGGCCACCGCCGCGCGCGTCTCTGCAGGGCTGATGACGTCGGTAATCATGGCCTTCTTTGCCGCCTCGTAAGGCGAGCAGAACTTCGCCCTGTAATCGGCGACCAGCTTCGCCTCCTCCTTCTTCGGGTCCGCCGCGGCTGTGATCTCTCGCCTATAGAGGATCTTCACCGCGCCTTCGGCTCCCATGACCGCGATCTCGGCGGTGGGCCATGCAAACACGGCGTCCGCACCCATGTCGGAGCTGCACATGGCCAGATAGGCGCCACCATAGGCCTTCCGCATGATGACGGTAATCTTTGGCACGGTGGCCGAGGCATATGCGAACAGCATCTTTGCGCCGTGGCGAATGATCCCGCCGCGCTCCTGCTGCACCCCGGGCAGGAAGCCGGGTACGTCCACCAGGTTGACGATCGGGATGTTGAAGACATTGCAGAAGCGGATGAACCGCGCCGTCTTGTCCGAAGCGTCGATGTCAAGAGTGCCGGCTTTGACGGCCGACTGGTTGGCAACGATACCGACCACAATGCCCTGAATGCGCGCGAAACAAATCACGACGTTCTTGGCCCATTCCTTCATGACCTCCAGGTAGTCGCCGCCATCGACTAGCCGGGCAATCACCTTGGTGACATCGAGCGGGTCCTTGAGGTTGTCCGGCAAGAGCTTGTTCATCTCGAGGTCCGGAGCGAGGTTCATCTGAGCCGTCGGTGTGTGCGGAGGGTCCATCAGGTTGTTCGACGGCAGGTATGAAAGGAGCTTCTTCACGATTCGCACGGCATCGGCGTCATTCTCCGCGATAAAGTGCACGTTGCCGCTCACGCTGGCGTTTGCCGTGGCACTGCCGATCTCCTCCATGGTGCATTTCTGGCCGGTCACCGCTTGGATGACCTCGGGACCGCATATGAACATGGTGCCACTGCCCTTCACCATGACAATGAAGTCCATGAGAGCAGGGGAATAGGCAGCACCTCCCGCGCAGGGGCCCGCCACGACCGCGATCTGGGGCACCACGCCCGAGACGAGGACGTTGCGGAAGAACACCTGGCCGTAGCCGGAGAGCGAGTCGTCGCCCTCCTGGATGCGGGCGCCGCCCGAGTCGTTGAATCCGACTATCGGGCAGCCGGACTTCAATGCGAAGTCCAGTATGTCGCAGATCTTCTTCGAGTGGATGCGGCCCAACGCGCCGCCTCCGACAGTGAAGTCCTGGCTGAACGCCGCAACGGAGCGTCCGTCAACCAGGCCTGTCCCGGTGACCACGCCATCACATGGGAGGGTCTTCTTCTGGAGGTCGAAATTATGGCAGTCGTGGTCGGCGTGCATTCCCCACTCCTGGAACGTGCCTGTTTGGTAGAGCGCGCCCAGCCGGTCTCGCGCTGTCATTAGGCCCTTGTCGCGGCGCGCCTTCAGCTTGTCCTCTCCACCCCCTGCACGGGCGGTGGCACGCTTGGCTTCCAGTTCGGTCAGCAATTCTTTGTTGATGGGCATAAAAGTGGTGAGGTCGGAGATTATCGGTGGTTGGGTTTGGTTCGCAGCGGGGTTAGGCTGGCTTTGGCATGCAAAATTCGGTCAGGACTCCATAGGTCGACTTGGGGTGGAGGAACGCCACCAGTTTGCCCCCTGCGCCGTCGAACGCCTTCTCGTTGATTAGCCTAACGCCGACCCCTGAGGCCTTCTTCAGCTGTCCCTCGATGTCGTCGGTGCCGAAGGCAATGTGGTGGATCCCTCCCGAGGGGTTCTTCTCCAGGAATTTGGCGATCGGGCTCGTGGGGTCCGTGGGCTCCAGCAGCTCAATATGGACCTCTCCGCAGTGGAAGAATGCGGTGCGGACCTTCTGCGAGGGGACTTCCTCGCGGTGTTCGCATTTAAGTCCAAGCGCGTTTTCGTAATAGGGAACAGCTTCGTCGAGCGATTTAACCGCTATTCCTAGGTGGTCGATTTTCGTGATCATGGCTTTTCGGGAAATTTGGGGAGCTGGTGCAGGTCGAGCAGCTGCGCCGCGGCGCGAACCGCAGTGATCTCGCCGCTCATCAGCTTTTGACGCAGCGCCGGAAGCTGCGAAAGAATGCGCGGATCTTCGAAAAACCTCTGTCTGAGTTGGTCATGGATCAGGCTGTCCATCCAGGAGAGCGACTGCTCCTGGCGCCTACGTGCAATCGTGCCTTTCGGACCCAGTTCCGCGTAGAAGCGTTCCACGCGCTCCCATAGCTCAGGGACGCCTTCGCCTGTCAGGCCCGAGCACAGGACGGTCTCGGTCTTCCACCCCGGAGTGCCGGACTGCAAGTAGTGAAGCGCCGCCTCCTGGTCACTCTTGGCAATCTCGGCGCGCAGGCGGTTTTCTCCGTCGGCCTTGTTGATGGCTACCAGGTCAGCCATCTCCACGATGCCTTTCTTGATACCCTGCAGCTCGTCGCCGGCTCCAGGCAGCAGTAGGAGCATGAAGAAATCCACCATTGAGCGAAGAGCGATCTCGGTCTGGCCCACACCGACAGTTTCGACCAGCACGGTCCCGAAACCAGCCGCCTCGCAGAGGAGCATCGTTTCGCGCGTGCGTCGGGCGACCCCCCCGAGACTGAGTCCTGAAGGCGACGGCCGGATGAATGCCCCTGGCAGCTGGCAGAGCTTCTCCATCCGAGTCTTGTCTCCTAGGATACTCCCACCGGACCGGGCGCTCGTCGGGTCGATAGTCAGCACCGCGAGCTTCTCGCCCTTCTCGACAAGGTATGTCCCCAAGAATTCGATGAACGTGCTCTTGCCCACGCCCGGTACACCCGTGATGCCGACGCGCTTTGCGCGGCCGGTCCGCGGGAGCAACCGGTGGAGCACTTCCTGGGCGATGGTTTCGTGGCGGCGAGAACTGCTCTCGACCAGGGTGATGGCTCGGGCAAGCAGCGAACGGTCGCCGGCGACCACGCCATTCACGTAGTCGTCGACCGCGAGCTGCCGGGCTCGGTTGCGTGGGAAGGCGTCTGTGCTCATGGTCTGCGCCGGCCGCGACCAAGACCGTCCCAAGCGCCTTCTTTGGCGTATGGGTGCTGCTTGGCTGGTGGTTGTCGCGCCGTCATTCATCAATCCAGGGCTCGATTTAGCTTTGTGAGTATCTCCTTCGCGGCATCAGGGATGAACGTTCCAGGGCCGAAGACTGCCACCGCGCCGTTGCTCTTAAGGAACTCGTAATCCTGGGGAGGGATGACTCCTCCGACGACGATCATTATGTCCTCACGGCCTATCTTCTTGAGTTCGTCGCGGAGCTGCACGAGCAGTGTCTTGTGGCCGCCCGCAAGCGAGCTGATCCCGACGATATGCACGTCGTTCTCAGCCGCCATCCTGGCAGCTTCCTCAGGCTGCTGGAACAGGGGGCCGATATCGACGTCGAATCCAAGGTCGGCATACGCAGTGGCGACTACTTTGGCGCCGCGGTCGTGTCCGTCCTGTCCCATCTTGGCGATGAGGATGCGGGGGCGACGCCCGTGACGGCCGGCAAACTCGTCGGTTATCTGGCGGATCTGCTGAATCTGCGGGTCGCTGCCGAATTCGGATTGGTAGACTCCACTCACGGAACGGATGACAGCCTTGTGTCGGTTGAATTGTTTTTCTAGCGCGAAGGATATCTCGCCGAGCGTCGCGCGGGCGCGGGCGGCCTCGATGGCCAGGGCGAGGAGGTTGCCTTCCCCGGTCTCGGCGCTGCGGTTGAGCGCGTCGAGGCAGGCCTGAACCCTTGCACTGTCGCGACCGGCCTTGACTTGGCGCAGGCGCTCGAGCTGCGATTCGCGCACGGAGGAGTTGTCCACCTCACGCACTTCGAGCTGTTCCGCCTTCTCTAGGCGCAGCGTGTTGACACCTATGATCGCTTCCTTTCCAGAGTCGATGTGCGCCTGGCGGCGGGCCGCGGCCTCCTCGATGCGCAGCTTCGGGAGTCCGGTCTCGATTGCCTTAGCCATGCCGCCGAGCGCCTCGATCTCTTGGATGTGGCCCCATGCGCGTCGCATGATTGCATCGGTCAGAGCCTCAACGAAGTAGGAACCGCCCCAAGGGTCGATCACCTTGCAGATGCCCGTCTCCTCCTGGAGGAGGAGCTGCGTGTTGCGAGCAATGCGAGCCGAGAAGTCCGTCGGAAGCGCGATGGCCTCGTCCAGCGAGTTAGTGTGCAGTGACTGGGTGTGCCCCAGCGCGGCTGCCATCGCCTCGATGCACGTTCGGGCGACGTTGTTGTAGGGATCCTGCTCGGTCAGGGACCATCCCGATGTCTGCGAGTGGGTCCTCAGCGCCATGGACTTCGGATTCTTGGGATCGAACTGCTTGATGAGCTTCGCCCAGATGGCGCGAGCGGCGCGCATCTTCGCGACCTCCATGAAGTAGTTCTTCCCCTGCGCCCAGAAGAACGAGAGGCGGGGGGCGAACGCGTCGATGTCGATCCCTGACCTAAGACCCGTGCGGACGTACTCCAGGCCGTCCGCGAGTGTGTAGGCCATCTCGAGGTCGGCGGTCGCGCCGGCCTCCTGCATGTGGTAGCCGGAGATCGAGATGGAGTTGAACTTGGGCATGAACTTCGACGTGAAGGCGAAGATGTCCGCGATTATCCGCATCGAGGGCGCAGGCGGATAGATGTAGGTGTTGCGCACCATGTACTCCTTCAGAATGTCGTTCTGGATCGTACCCGCCAGTTGCTCGGGCTTCACGCCCTGCTCCTCGGCCGCCACGATGTAAAATGCGAGCACCGGGAGCACCGCCCCGTTCATCGTCATGGAGACCGAGATCCGATCAAGGGGGATATCCCTGAAGAGGATCTTCATGTCTGCGATGGAATCCACCGCGACGCCCGCCTTTCCCACGTCGGCGAAGGCGCGGGGGTGGTCGGAGTCGTAGCCGCGATGCGTCGGCAGATCGAAGGCCACGGAGAGGCCCTGTTGGCCCGCGGCGATATTGCGCCGGTAGAACGCGTTAGACTCCTCAGCAGTTGAAAACCCGGCGTACTGACGCACTGTCCAGGGTTTGGTCACGTACATCGAGCCGTAGGGGCCGCGGATGAACGGCGCTATTCCGGGCATCGATCCTAGAAGTTCGCAGGCTTCGAGGTCGGCCTCCGTGTAGAGCGGCTTGAGATCTATCTGCTCAAGCGTCTTCACGGCCCATTCCTCGACCGTCTTGCCAGTCTCGGCCTCAAAGCGCGTCCGCCACTCGGCGTAGCCTCCGTTCGCGGGAGTGCTGTCGAAAGCGATGGTTGTGAAATCAGGGTATGTCTTCATCAGGCGATGCCCAACTGGGATTGTATCTTGGAAAGGACCTCGAGCGCGTTGGCGCGCACGTGGATGAATTCGTTCACCCCGGATTTACTGTGTGCTTCGACTTGCTCGGTCGGGTAGCCCGCCAGCACGATGATCGCATCGGGCCTCTTGGCCCGAAGCGCCGAGACAAGCGGCGGCACTAGGGTGGGGTATTTGTCGTCGATCGAGCAGATGACGGCGACTCTAGCGCCGGAAGCGGCGAAGGCTTCAGCGGCGGCCTCCGGAGTTGCCAGGCCGGCAGGCGAGGCGACATCGAATCCGCCCACCGCAAAGAATCCACGCGCGAAGTCGGCCCGGGCCTTGTACTCCTTTAAGGGGCCCATGTTGCAAAGGAAGACCTGTGCGGGCGATGGCTGGCGGTTCATCGCGGCGCGGAGGCGCTCAATTCCAGCCGATGCCCTGGTGATGCACACCGGCGCAATTGGGGCCGCGGGCGTATCCTGGATGCGGACTGCGCGCGTGATCTCGCCGAGGGTTGCCCCTGCCGAGACACCCACGACGCAGGCGTCGATGAGATTGTCCATGTTTAGGCCCACGATCTGTGATAGCGATGCCAGCACCTGTGAGTTGGCTTCGTCGTCAAGCGACGTTCTGTGAGACGCAACTTGCTGGGTACGCCGGCGGTGAAACGAATCGTCCGCCGCTGGTGGCGTCGCAAGAGGTTTCTCCTTTGGATTGGCGTATTGGTTGACTCCGACAATGGAGTCCCTTCGGCGCGACACAGCCCCAAGCTTCTTCTCCGCCGTGGCGGCAACCGTTTTTTGGGGGAACCTCTTTTCCATCGCCACGTGCATCCCTCCCAATTTTTCGACCTCCTGGAAGAGAGCCCAGGCGTGCTTTGCGATCTGGGCGGTGAGGGACTCCACGTACCAGGAGCCGCCCGCCGGGTCGATGACACTGGTAAGCTGGCACTCTTTCTGCAATACCAGTTGGGTGTTGCGGGCGATGCGCTGGCTGAAGTCGTCGGGCTTTCGGACGACTTCGTCAAACGCTCCGACCTGCAAGCTGTCGCATCCTCCGATTACCGCCGCAAAGGACTCGACGGTGGCACGCAGGAGGTTGTTGTAGGGGTCAACCGCCGTCTTGTTCCAGAGCGAGGTCCTGATGTGTAGCGAGATCCTCTGTGACGACTCACCGCCTCCGAGCGACGAGATGAGCTTCGACCAGAGCATGCGCAGTGCGCGGATCTTGGCTATTTCGGTGAAGAGCTGCTCGCCGACCGTGACGGCAATGCGCATCCGCGGAGCAACCTGGTCGACGTCGAGGCCGCGCCGGTTCATTTCCCGGAGGTACTCGAGCGCCGTCGCCAGAGTAAACGCCAGTTCTTCCACGGCGCTTCCGCCGCCCTCGTGCCATGCGCGGCTGTGGATGCAAATCGTCCGCAGCGAAGGTGCGCTTGAGCTCGCCCATCTCGTGAGCACGGCCATTTCCCTGTACGCCTCGTCGAGCGACTGCGGAAGGCGGCCCTCTCCTGCGAGGACGCCCAAAGGATCCATCTCGATGCAGCCGCGCAGGTTTGCGGGCGATTTTTTCCTCCTGTTGGCCAGTGCGATCAGAAGGGCCGCGAAGGGCAGCGCCGACGCTCCCGAGCGGACGAAGAGCGAGGTGGTGTCGAGGTCGATGCCGTCCAGGGCCCGGGCAAGGTCGTCCAGGGTCGCGACAGATAGCCCCCCGAGGCCGACTTCGCCTGCCTTCGCCCAGTCGGGGTCCTGGCCATTGCGCGTGGCTTGGTCCAGCACGATGTTGAGCGCATTGAGGCCGCGGGCTAGGGAGTTGCGGGCAGCCTCGTTGAAGGCGCTTGGGCTCGAGACCGAGATTTCCTGCGATGCCTCCCAGGGCTGAGTCAGGTAGCCGCTGGCGTTCGATCCTCGAACGAACGGTGCGAATCCCGGGAAGGAATTCACATGCGGCAGGCCTGAGACATCCTCCGACCTGTAAATCGGATGGAGCTTAATACCCTCGTAGGTCTCCGTGTACATTTTCTTGTCGAACACGGCGCCTTTCAGCTCGGATTCGACCAGCTTTCGCCAGTCGCCGTAGCTCGGCTCGACGAATTCTCCCAAGAGCTTTTCAGGAGGATTTGAGGCGGCTTTCATGGATGCGGTCATCCTTCGAGAGTTTCGACAGTCACGTCGTGGCGCAGTCCATCAACCGTCACGAAGAGCTTTCGTGCTGAGGTGCTATGGACGGCAGCGGGAGCTTCGGCCGGCGCGATCGTAGCCTTGGCGCCGGGGGCCTGAGGGGTGGACGCAGGGGTCCCGGGTGTCTTGGCCTTGTGCAGGTCCTGGACCTGCTGCGGGAACATGGCGAAGAGGACAACCGTCTCGTCATCCGTCGGGAGGCTCTTTTCAGCGCACTGTTTGCGGTAGGTTTCCATTGCCGGAGGCAGAAGATCGGCTGGGCGCTCGGTGACGACCTTTTTGCCGGACTGCTTCTCCACCTGGGCTAGGACGCTTGGGTTTATTGGGCCGGGCGTGCGACCGTACTTGCCGAGGGCGATGTCCTGTGCGGGCTGGCAGATCATCTTCCAGCGGCCGAATTTCACATTCATCAGCGCCTGGGTCCCCACGATCTGGGATGTGGGCGTCACGAGAGGAATCCAGCCGAGCGCTTCGCGGACGACCGGGATCTCCCTTACGACTTGGTCGAACTTGTCCGACATCCCCTGCTCCTTGAGTTGCGTACGGAAGTTCGAGAGCATGCCGCCGGGCACCTGGTAAATCAGGATGTCGCTATCTATGCGCTCATTCGCGGGGCTCGTGAACTTCTCAAGCTGCTTGTATACGCCCTCGAAGTAGGTGCGAAGCTTCGCGAGCTTTTCCGTGTCAAACTTCGGGCAGCGCGGGTGGCCGGCCAGTAGGGCAAGCATGCGCTGCGTATCGGGCTGGGATGTGCCGTTGGCAAACGGGGCGATCGAGACTTCGACACAGTCCACACCCGCGTCGATGGCGGCGAGATAGGACGAGGCGCCGAGCCCGGCGGTGTCGTGTGTGTGCAGGGTGATCGGTATTCCGACCTTGCTCTTGAGTTCCTTCACCAGGTGGTACGCTATCTGGGGCTGGAGGATGCCCGACATGTCTTTGATACCGATCGAGTCGCAGCCCATCTTCTCCAGCTCTACCCCCATCTTCACGAAATTCTCGACAGTGTGAACGGGGCTGATCGTGTAGCAGAGTTCACCCCGCGCGTGTTTGCCGTACTTCTTGGTGGCCTTGATGGAAGTTTGAAGGTTGCGCAGGTCATTGAGCGCATCGAAGATGCGCAAGATATCCTGGCCGGCGCCGCAGGTCAGTCTGACAAACGTCTCTACGACGTCGTCTGGGAAGCTCGTGTACTGGACGATATTTTGGCCCCGGAGCAGCATCAGCTGCGGCGTCTTTGGCGCGATCTTCTTTAGGGTGCGCAGCCGGTCGAAGGGGTTCTCATTAAGGAAACGCAGGCAGGAGTCGATGGTCGCTCCTCCCCATGTTTCCAGGCCTGCGAATCCCATCCCGTCGAGGATGGGCGCAGGCTCCAGCATCTGCGCCGTGGTCATACGAGTGGCCGCCATCGACTGGTGGCCGTCACGCAACACGGTGTTGTTGAAGAGAACAGGTTTCATTTTTGCGAGTCCGATTCGAGGATTGTCTTATAGGGCGCGCGAATCGGTTCGCGCCGGTCGCTTGTTCAGACTGTTCGCGGCTGCGGGAGCCACATGGTAAAGGCGATGTGCAAGGACGGCAAGGCCCTCGGCCAGATCCTCCTTTTGCACAATCACGCCGTCAGGCAACTTTAGTTTGACCGGCGCAAAATTCCAAATCCCGCGGATTCCGCACTCCGCCATGAATGAAGCGGTCTCCTGCGCGGCGGCAGCGGGAACAGCCAGCAGCCCCAGCGTGATGTTTTCGCTCACCACGAGTTTCGCGAGCTTCGCTAAGGCCATTACCTGCCTGTCGTGGATCATGTGGCCCACTTTCCGGGCGTCTCGGTCGAACCCTCCGACAATTTCCAGGCCGAGACCGTCGAACCTGCGGTAACCGAGCAGCGAGCTCCCGAGGTTGCCGCAGCCCACAACAACGGCCTTGGTTCGGCGGTCCCAGCCAAGAAAGTGCTCGATGTCATTTATCAGGTCGACGATGCGAAACCCGAGCCTGGGTGTGCCCGTGGCACCCGTCGCAGCAAGATCCTTACGGACAATTACCGGCTCAAGATGGTGAACGCTTGCGAGCACCGTGCCGGAGACGTATTCGCGTCCCTCGGCTTGCAAGGCGCGAAGCATTTGCAGGTATGCGGGCAGTCTTCTCAGGCAGGCCACACTGGTTTTGTGGGGAGCCGTCTCTATCACTGCCGTTTTCCTGCGTTTGGTCATTCGAGGGCTATGTTTCTGTAAGTCGTCTGCATCATTATCGATTCGATAATATTTTATCGATACCCAAATATCGATATAGTTCGTCCCGGTTGAGTCAACCGCACCCGCGCTCAAAGGGGGTAAGTATAACGGGTGTTTGTGTGCCGTAGAAGATGGGGTTTCGCGCCCGTCTGCTGTTCATATAATAATGCAGTCCGAGTGCGGGCATCCGAATATAGGAGGCGCCGTGCAGCGCCGATCCTTGCGATTATGTTATGTTCGAACGTCGTGCGGAAGGTGCGGCAATTGTTTCCTATGCTACATGGGGAGCATCTTGATTCGCCCGATAGTCCAGTGGATTGGACGGGAGAGGCGTCCCTCTGCGCGTCGTCTCCATTTCCTCGGCTATTTTAGGTGCCCGCAGACTCACCGCTGGGTAAACGCTGTCCTCCATGCAGCCCCATTTCTGCTTGCTGCGAACCGTTAACCTTCCGTAATACTGACCGCTCTGTTGGTTTCGGAGTAGGAATCGTACGATTGTTCTTTCCCACGCACTTTTCTCTGTGGCGGACTCGGTTTTCGTGTCCCCACTTTGGAAGATTCATGTGGAAAGACGCGGACATAAAGTCCTAAGTAACTTACCAACAACAAGCCAGGGTAGCTCAGTGGTAGAGCAGAGGACTCATAAGCCTTTGGCCGCGGGTTCGATCCCCGCCCCTGGCACCATTCTCTAACGGCACGAAAAGGCGGGAGGCATATCCTGCCTTCTGCGCTAGGAACGGAATTGGCGGTTTACGTTATTCAGTGGGGTGGGATGGCACGCACCCTGCTAATTCGTGGGAACATGACCAGCACCGAGGACGAAATTGACCAAGAACTCGAGCAGACGCATGCCCGTCTCCTTCTAGACCTGGTGGGCGCCGGAAATTGGCAGGGTGTCTATATACTCACGCCTCCGCCGGCGGACGAACCAGAGTGACATTGACGCAGCTGCTCTGATCTCGCGGGCCCTTGCTGTCGCTCCAGCGTTTGGTTCCAAGGCTCCAATGAGGGCTTGAGGACCGTGGGATACCCGCCAATGGCCGCGCCGTGAAATGATTTGAATCTGTGGTGGCATTAAGATTTGGCTCGCCTGAGCATTAAGGGATAGTTCAATTGAATTGTTCTAAGGCGGGCAGTTAGCTCCCCCCCTCCACACCTCCCCGGTTGGACGCTCTCCCAAAGATTAGCGACCTCAAGGTCGTCTTTGTTTTTGCCTTTGCCTTGCCAGCGACGCTGGCGGCGACGGATGGCTCTGCGCCGCCTGCTAGGGACCCCGAGATCATCCGCGCAGTGCGCGCAGGAGACACAACGCTTTTGAGGTATCTTCTGCGTCACGGAGCCGATGTTTCGGCCCGGGACAGCCAAGGCAACACGGCCCTCCACATCGCGGCCTACCTGGAGGATGAGCTTTCGGTGGAGGCCCTCCTAGACCGCGGGGCGAAGCCCGACACGGTGAACGTGGCTGGGGCGACGGCGCTTCTTTACGGCGCAGGCGACGAGGAGATTGTGAGGGACCTCCTCAGGCGCGGCGCCAACCCCAACCTCGCGTCCAAGCTTGAGCAAACCCCACTGATGGCGGCCGCGGCCCACCGTGATTCGCACCGCATCGTCAGCCTCCTCCTGAATGCGGGAGCAGACCTTCACGCCAAGAAGGCGGGGCAGGAGTATGTGGCGTTGAAGGCGGTTTACGGGGCGGACCCGAAGACGCTCGAGCTCCTTCTCGACCGTGGTGCCAGCCCCCAGCAAACCAAGGGTCCGGCGTCGTCGCCCCTCGCCACGGCGGTCTACTTTGGGGACGAGCAGGCAACGAAGGCGCTCCTGCAGCATGGAGCGGATGTCAATTTCGACGCGGACTTCGCCGGTCATGCGCTCAACTGGGCGTTGTACTCGGGGCACACGTCGATCGCCGCGATGCTGGTCGAAAAGGGATCCGACCTTCACATGAGATCGCCCTGGGGCCACCAGACGCCGCCCATGGTGTTCGCTGCCTACAGTGAGCAGGGGGACCCGGGTATCGCCCGCCTGATGCTCGCACGCGGCCTGGACGTAAACGAGGCCAACGAGGAGGGGGCCACGGCGCTCTCGTTTGCAATGCGCTCAGGACCTCATTCGAGGCTGGTCTCCTTTCTTGAGCAGGCGGGAGCGAAACAGCCGCTGTCAGTGCCGTCGGCGAAAGCCCTGGCGGCGCGCCACATGCCGATGGACGTTCCGATCCGGGAGCGGGCACAGAGGGCGATCGATCTCATGCAACGGGCGTCGACGGGATTTGTGGAAAATCGCTTCGTAAAGGACGAGGCAAAATGCGTGTCCTGCCACCACCAGTACCTGCCGGCCGTCGCCTTCGCGTGGGGCTCCGAGCGGGGGCTCCATGTTGACGAGATTGCGCTGGGCCACCAGCTGTTCGCCCAGTGCCAGATGTGGCAGCCCCAGGTGGAGTCCGCGCGGCAGATGGAGGACCCGATCCCCGACTCGCCGGTGCAGGTGGGCTACGGCCTCATGGGCCTCCACGCTGTGGGCTATGGTCCCGACCCGATGACCGAGGCCTTCGTGCGCTACCTTGTGAACGGCCAGAATCCCGACGGTTCGTGGCACTGGACGGACCTGCGCCCTCCGCTAGAGGGAGGCCGCTTCGTTGCGACAGCGTGGGCCGTGCGGGCGATCCAGCTTTACCCGCTTTCCAATTCACGGGAAATGACGCGCGCGTGCCTCGCCCTTGCGCGCCGCTGGCTGTGGAAGGCCGAGCCCAAGACGCTGGGTGACCAGGTCAGCCAGCTCATGGGGCTCGCCTGGGCCGGCGAATCCTCATGGAGGCTGCGAGGCCTTGGCTCAGCGCTCCTTGCGACGCAGGGTTCCGATGGAGGCTGGTCGCAGCTGCCTGGCCTCGACGACGACGCATGGGCTACGGGTGAAGCGCTTTTTGCGCTGAACCAGGCCCATGTCCTCTCGCCGTCCGATCCGGCCTATGCTCGAGGAATCCAATTCCTGCTGCGCACACAGTATGAGGATGGCTCATGGTGGGTGCACAGCCGCACGTGGCCCTTCCAGCCGCATTTCGACAGCGGATTCCCGCACGGAAACGACCAATGGATCTCCGCCGGCGCCACCGCGTGGGCGACGATGGCCCTTTTGCAGACGTTGCCCCCCGCGGTGCCGGCGCACTCACTTCCGTCTTTCGAGCGCCTGGTTGAATCCTATTCGCGAGCCGCGGCTTCACAGCCCGAGGCCAATGCTCCGCATTTGAAGCCACATCTGGGCGCCGCATCTGCTGAAACAGTGGACTTCGCGCACGAGGTCTATCCAGTGCTCAAACGCTCCTGCATGAAGTGCCACAGCGGGGACAAGCCCAGAGCTCAATTCAGCATCACTTCGCGCGACGGGCTCCTCAAGGGAGGTCGCAGCGGTGAGCCCGCCGTCGTACCCGGGCAGGGAAGCGAAAGCCCGTTGGTGGCCTTTGCTTCGGACGAGGTGGAGGACCTGGAGATGCCGCCGCTCAAGCACCGCGACGAGTTCCCCAGTCTGAATCCGTCCGAGATCCAGCGGCTTCAGGCGTGGATCGACCAGGGCGCAGCGTGGGGCGCCGTTCCCGACAGCCCCATGTCGGCCAAGTAGTGTAGGCGAGAGCCTTCCCGCGCCGGCAAAATCCTGGCCTCCTAGTCGGAATCCAGGAATTCGTACCTGTCGCGGTGTGTCTCAGGAACCGCCCCCGATTCCTTGTCGAGGTGCATGACCTGGAATCCGCCCGAGGGTTCGTACCGCGGCCATGCGGGCAGCCCGGACCCGTTGGGGTTGCCGGTCTTCGCAAAATTAGTCCAGTAGGTGCCCATAAGGTCCGACAGCGCCCAGTCCGTCGCCTCAAACGAAACGTGGGGCACCGAGGCGAGGGCCTTGAAAACGTAGACAATCTCGCTCGCATGTGCGGCGCCCACATCGGCGCTGGTCGCAGGTGCCCCGTTGATCATGCGTCCCGGCTCGATCGGAACAGCCCGATCGAACGAGTATCGATAGACGGGCGAGTCGCCCGTCCGCTGCGCCAAGTTGATCCATTTCCACGTCGTGAAGGCAATGAAACGGTCGCTTGCAAGGTCGCCCGCGGACCGCACGGCCTCTTCGTCGGTTCCCGCGGGATAAAATTTCAGAAGGCCCGCGGCATTGGCTCCGAAATCCGACTCCACCTGGTGAATGAAGGTCTTGGCCGTCGGCCTCTTGTCGCCGAATACGGCGTAGACCCGGCTCTCGTCGGCGTTCCAGCCCGCGAGCAGCGGCACATGGCTCTGTGCGCCCTTGGCATAGATTGCCGACGCATCCACGGGAAGCACGTAGCCGTCAATGACCCCGCCCGAGTGCAAGCCCTTGATGTCCAGCGAGGCCTTCAGGAGCGCAGCTGCCGGCATCGCCCGCAGTTCCGCCAGCGATTTTGCACCGACTGCGGCTGCAAACTTCCCGCCCATCTCCTCGGCCTTGGCCAGGGGAGGAGTATGGGTCGGCACCTTCGTAGAGCCGAGCAGGGCGCCGCTTTCCCCGATGGCTTTGTGGAACAGGCCCCTAGCCAGTGGGGAGGCCATGAGGACGCTCACGGAATAGGAGCCCGCGGATTCGCCGAAAATTGTCACGTTACCCGGATCGCCGCCGAAGGCTGCGATGTTGCGCTGGACCCACTTGAGGGCCGCGATCTGGTCCATAAAGCCGTAGTTCCCGGACGCCCCGATACCGGACTCCTTGGTGAGCTCCGGATGGGAGAAATAGCCGAAGAGACCTAGCCGGTAGTTCATGCTCACGATGACCACACCGTGTTTTGCCAGGTTCTCGCCGTCCTGACGGGGCTCGGACGAGGATCCGGCCTGAAGGCCTCCGCCGTAGATCCACACCATGACGGGGAGCCGCTCTGAGGCGCTCTTGGCGGGCGTCCACACGTTGAGGTAAAGGCAGTCCTCGCTGGGGCCGTTATCGCGGAAGATCATATCGGCAAACAGGCGGGCCTGCATGGCCCTCGGCCCGAATGTGTCCGCCTTGCGGACACCCTCCCAGCTGGCGACAGGCTGGGGTGCCTTCCAGCGAAGGTCGCCCACGGGCGCTGCCGCGTAGGGTATTCCCTTGAAGGTGCGGATCGACGCATCCGCGCCGGGAACTCCCTGGATCCAACCGGAGTCGATCTTAACGTTCATGTCGGCGAATGCGGCAGGCGCGAGGGTCATGGCGATCAGGATGGCGAGGCGGCGGGCGCCGCGAGAAAAAAGAGGGGTATCCATGGCAACAGGCAAGTGAGCCATGGCCCACAGCGCAAGCGCAAGAGCCGAGCCCCTTTCACTAAGGAAGCCAACTGCCGGCGGCCTGCACGGGAGCAAGCTCGCGATGGGGCGTGATCCAGACCGCCACCGCGCGGCGTCGGGCGTCGCCGGCTACAGGGAGGGGAAGGCTGAGCTCGGCGCGCAACTCCGGCCCCGCGCCATTGCGGGAGAGAAGGGACTCGGCGACTCCTAGCGCGACAAACTCATGCACGAGGCGAGCGCCATTGTTCTCGCCGGAAGTCACCTTCGAGGAGATGCCGCACCCAAGAAGGGCAAGGTGCGCCTCATAGCATCCGTCCGGGGACGACGCTGCGCCCGGCCCGGGCCTGAACGCCACCGTGCAGGATCCATCGTCTGCGACGTCCACCGTTAGCATGCCGGTCATGGCCGCAGGGCCGCCGATGGTGCCCCATTCAGGTTTCCACTCGATCCCGTTGCGCACGAAGCATGGTGTGTAGACGCCGTCGCTCACCCAGTCAGCTGCATAGGCGTACTCGCGCGCGGTGAAGTCCTTGGTGGCCAGACGGTCTTTCCACCCGAGATTGTCCCAGTAATTGACGTGAAACTGCACAGGAACGACCTGAGTCCAGAGGGCCGGGGCATCGAGGAGCCGGGACATCCAGGCCTCCGCGGGCGGACAGCTGCTGCAGCCCTCGCTGGAATAGAGCTCCACAAGGGCCACTCGCGAGGGACCCGACGCGAAGTGAATCGTGTCGGCCGCCAGAGGGCTCAGGGCGCCAAGAATCGCAATAATGAAACAATATTTCACAAGGAGAGGGAGCCGTGAAGCGCGGTGTTTATTCCACTGGAGGAAGCGCGGGAGGGAACGACCTCCGTCATCAACACGCCTCCTCATCGCTCAAAACCACTTGTTTTACTTACATGCCAGTCTACGTTTGATCATCCTTACCCCGTGAGAAACTTTTCCCGAAAAGCCCTGCTTTGCACCCTAATTCTTGCCGCAGGCTCCGCGGAGTCCGCATGGGCGCAGGTCAACGTGACCGTAGATGCAACCAAGGCAGTGCGGACCGTGGATAGCCGCGTATTCGGACTAAACACGGCGGCATGGGACTGGAGCTTCGACTCGTCCCAGACGACGACCCTGCTCGCTGCAGCCGGAACGAACGTGCTGCGGTATCCTGGCGGCGGCACGTCGGACACGTACTTCTGGTCCAACAACACCGTTGAGAACACCGACTCGAACAACGTGCCGAACGGGACTTACTCAACGCTGGGAACCGACTTCGATCAGTTTGCGAGCATCGCCCTTGCTCAGAAGGCCCAGGCCTTCATCACGGTCAACTACGGGACGAGCACTCCGACGGACGCGGCCAAATGGGTGGCGTACTCTAAATTGAAGGGATATGGTTTCAAGTATTGGGAGGTGGGTAACGAGAATTACGGTACCTGGGAGACCGACATCAACTCGCCCGCCCACGACCCGGTCGAGTACGCGACGCGCTTCGTCCAGTACTACACGGCGATGAAGGCGGCCGACCCGACGATCAAGGTGGGAGCGGTCGCGACGACCAGCACCGAGGGTACGTATTCCTTCCCGAGCGAAGCCGTGACCGATCCGGTCACGGGGGTGAAGCACTCGGAGTGGGATTACATCATCCTGAGCACCATGAGCGCCGCGGGGGTCATGCCGGACTTCCTCATCTGCCACCGCTACGAGCAGAACGCCGGCCAGGAGAACGACGCGACCCTCCTGCAGCTCGCAAGCCAGGCTTCGACGGGATGGCCCGTGGACGCGGCGCTCCTGCGGACGCCCCTGAACGACTTTTACGGATCAGCCGCCTCGGGGGCCGAGCTCTGCGTCACCGAGAACAACTCCGTCCACAATAACCCGGGCAAGCAGATCGTCAGCCTCGTGAACGCGCTCTACTACGCCGACAGTTTCGGGAGCCTCCTCCAGACGGAGTTTAATTCGTGCTTGTGGTGGTGCTTTAGGGGCGGCCCTAACACGACCGGCAATGACAGCTCCACCCTCTATGGCTGGCTCACCACCTTTGGCGACTACGGGGTGGTGGCCACGAACCCCAACCCGGCGCCGACCGGTTACCCGGCCATGAACACGCCCTTCGCCCCCTACTATGCGATCAAGCTGATGACCCATTTTGCGGCCAGTGGGGACACGGTGGTGACCGCGACCAGCAATAACAACCTCCTATCGGCATACGCGGTCAAGAGGCTCGATGGGTCCCTCTGCGTCATGGTCATCAACAAGAGTCCGATGGCGACCGAGACCGTGAATTTTTCCCTGACTGGCTTCCCGCCGCTCGCGAACGCGAACGTCTACAGCTACGGCATCCCCCAGGACGACGCGGCCAAGACCGGCTCGGGATCCGCGGACATCGCGACCTCGACCGTCTCCAACGCTGGGTCGACGTTCAGCGAGTCGGTAGGGCCGTATTCCATCACCATATTCGATCTCGCTTCAGAGACGTCGGCTCCGGTGGCGTTAAGCCAGCCAAACTCTCTGACAGTGGCCGTCGGCAGCACAGCGGTGTTTTCATTCCAGGCTTCGGGCGGGCCCGCCCCGACACTTCAATGGTACCTCAATGGTGCGCCCATCTCGGGAGCGATAAGTTCAACCCTCGTGGTGGGCGGCGCCACCAGCGCCAATGCCGGTAGCTACACCTGCATCGCGACGAATGCCTCTGGGACGCTGACAAGCAGCGCAGCAACCCTTGCGGTCGTGAACACTGCCAATCCCGGCCGTCTCACCAACCTGTCCTGCCGTGCCGTGGTGGGAACCGCCAGCAATGTGATCATCGCGGGATTCGTCTCGGGGGGCGCCAACACCTCGGGCACGCAGGGAGTGCTCGTCAGGGGCTCGGGCCCCGCCCTCGGGATCAAACCCTTCAGCCTGGTCGGCGTGCTGGCGGACCCCGTCCTCACCCTCACCAACGTCACCGGCAACGAGAACGCCATGGTCGCCACCAACTCCGGATGGGGCGGCATTACCGCCATCGCCAATGAGGCAGCGCTGCTGGGGGCGTTCTCCTGGGGCACCGCGGCCACCGCCGACTCGGCTCTGTACGAAACCGCACTCACTCCCGGCAATTACACGGCGGAGATCGCCGGAAAGAGCGGCGACACGGGCATCGCATTGGTGGAGGTCTACGATGCGACCCCGGCGGCAACGTATACGCTTACATCGCCGCGGCTCACCAACCTCTCCGCGCGGGTTCAGGTCGGCACGGGCGCCAATGTCGTGTACGCGGGCTTCGTCATCGGCGGCGACACGGCGAAGACGGTGCTGATCCGGGCGTCCGGGCCCGCACTATCCCTTAGTCCGTTCTCCCTCCCGGGAACGCTGGCCGACCCCCAATTGACGCTCACCGATGTCGGGGTCACGCCAAACGTCGTCATCGCCACCAATACGGGCTGGGCAGGCGACCCACAGATCTATTCCGTTGCGCACAGCGTGGGCGCCTTTACGTGGGGAGCGGCCGCCACGGCGGACTCCGCGCTTCTGGTCACACTGCCCCCGGGCAACTACACCGCGGGGGTGCAGGGCGCCAGCGGTGACACGGGGATCGCTCTAGTAGAGCTTTACGAGGTTCAGTGATGCGAGCTCAACAAGCTCTGCATCAACAAGAAATGGTCGGGGCGGCGAGATTCGAACTCGCGACCTCTACGTCCCGAACGTAGCGCTCTACCAGGCTAAGCTACGCCCCGACTTTCTCGTGTGAGAGATCAGTAGGCTCCGGCCGGGGACCAGCCGCAAGCAGAAAAGATATCCCCAAGTGCAGCGATCGGATCCGTCATCTATTGCGGGGACGCTAATTGGCGGATTCGTACCCTTCCGGGCTACCGCGTATTCCTCAAATATGCCTGCACTTCGTCATGATTGCCGGCAAAGACGAACGTGATCACCTCCGGTCCGCTTTCAAATAGGAGTCGAAGATGGATACCCGTCCGGCAT
>Ga0302319_10000151_pt1 | contig 143042 bp, 128 predicted proteins | sample Bog_T0_2_FD_203319 | JGI IMG/M metagenome (GOLD analysis project Ga0302319, IMG submission 203319) | Peat permafrost microbial communities from Stordalen Mire near Abisko, Sweden - Bog_T0_2 | ecosystem: Environmental > Terrestrial > Soil > Wetlands > Peat | place: Sweden: Abisko, Stordalen...
TCCATCGACGTTCACATCTCATCGATTCGTAAAAAACTCGGAGACGATCCCAAAAGTCCGGTCTATATACAGACCATCCGCGGCGTCGGCTACATGATGCTGAAGCCCGGACAGGAACCGCACGAAGTATGACGCGCCGCTCTCCCCTGCTCGCCAAAATGTTCGTGCTCGGATTTGCGAATCTGCTGTTACTCGCCGCCGTGCTCCTGATTTATGCGCGCTACGAATTGCATACGGACTTCAGTTCCCTGCTTCTTGCCCCAGCCGAAGAACGTGTCATATCCGTCGCCCGCCAGTTCGCACTCGACCTCGGAGAAACTCCGCAGGCGTCGCGCGGCGAGGTTGTAGAGCGTTACACGAGGCTCTATGGAGCCCAATTCTACCTGTTTCAAATGGTTCCCCGAAATCCACCTGCCCAGATCGCCGGACCAAACGTAGAGTTGCCCAACGAAGTTCGCGAGGAACTGCGCAGACCTCCACCTGCAGCCAGAGGTCGCCTCGCCGGAGCGCCGCCAGCCAGACGCCCTCCTCCGCCCCGCCCCCGTGCCGACGATGACGATGGCCCGCCCGGACCGCCTCCCGGTCCACCACCAGGCCCACCGCCAGGCGGATCCAATACGCCACCGCTTCGTCCAGCCATATTTGCGATCGGCACGAAGAACCCGTCACTCTACTGGGTGGGTGCGCGAATACCGCTGCGCGAATCCGGCTCCGACAGGCAGGACCCCGGTGTGCTGCTGATAGCCGCATCGTCCTTCATGGGCACACCGCTATTCTTCGATTACAAACCCTGGCTGGCCATCACCGGCGCCATGCTGCTGGTGTTTATCATCTGCTGGCTGCCCTTCATCCGCAGCATCACCCGCACCATTACCGACATGAGCCTCGCCACAGAGCACATTGCGGAAGGGCGCTTTGACCGTCCGCTTCCTGAAACGCGCGGAGACGAACTCGGCATGCTCGCCGGCGGTATCAATCGCATGGCGGCACGGCTTTCCGCCCTGGTTGGTGGACAGAAACGTTTCCTCGGCGATATCGCCCATGAGTTGTGCGCTCCCCTTGCCCGTATCCAGTTCGGCCTCGGCATCCTCGAACACCGCGTGGACCCCGAACACAGGGCGTCCGTTGATACAGTCGCCGATGATGTACGGCAGATGTCCGGCCTTGTCGAAGAACTGCTCGCTTTCTCGAAAGCCGGCATCGATCAAAAGGACCGGCCGTTAGTTCGCGTCCCTATTGAAGACATCGTGCGGCGCGCGATCGAACGTGAAGCTCTCGGCGGAGAGCAGATTGAGGTCGCTGTCGACACGGACCTGCAGGCAATGGCGGACCCCAACTATGTGCTGCGCTCCATCTCCAACCTGCTTCGTAACGCTGTCCGCTATGCAAAGGATGCCGGGCCCATCACCGTTACCGGCCGCCGCATCAAAGACGAAGTTGTGATCACGATCGCCGATCGGGGTCCAGGCATTCCCGAAGAGGAAGTGGACCGGGTCTTTCAGCCGTTTTACCGCCTTGAATCATCCCGCAACCGCGAGACAGGTGGCGCCGGTCTCGGCCTGGCGATAGTACGGAGTTCCATCGAAGCCTGTCGCGGAACCGTAGTTTGCCGCAACCGTCAACCCTCCGGCCTCGAAGTCGAGATCCGCCTCAAAGCAGCTCTCTGACCTGAGTAGTTACCCTGAATCATCTCAGTCGTTACGCTAAAACGTGGGCGCGCGCATTCTCCTGACCACATTCGGTTCGTTCGGCGATCTGCACCCGTACCTCGCGGTCGGCATCGGCCTCCGCAATCGCGGCCACCACGTCACCATCGGCTCGTCCGAAATATATCGCGCCAAGGTCGAGGAGGAAGGTCTCCATTTTCGAGCGCTCAGGCCCAGCCTCGAAGGCATGATGGATAACCCGGAACACATGCAGCGCGCCTTCCATCCGCGAACCGGTCCTGAATACGTCTTCCGTCACGTCATGATGCCGGCCATCGAACAGATGTATGAAGACACCCTGGCCGCCGGTCGCGATGCCGATTTACTCATCGGACACGCCATCGCCTTCGCCACACCCACCGTAGCCGAAGTCCTCCGCAAGCCCTGGATCTCAATCGCCCTGCAACCTTCCGTGTTTATTTCGGCATACGATCCGCCGGTTATCTCCGGCGTCCCCGCGCTCACCGCACTCCATCCTCTCGGGCCCGGTTTCTGGAAACCGCTCCTCAATTTGGTTCGCCGCGTAGCCCGCACCTGGGGTAGCCCTCTTAATAAATTGCGGCGTCAACTCGGTCTGAGTCCACTGCGCAATCCGGTACTCAATGACATGTTCTCGCCGTATGGAACGTACGCATGGTTCTCGCCGCTTCTGGGTCGCGCGCAACCGGACTGGCCTGACCGCGTCACCGTGACAGGATTTCCGTTTTACGATCGACTGACCGCCGGCGAAGGGCTCAGTCCGGATCTCGAACAATTCCTGTGCGCGGGACCGCCGCCCGTCGTCTTCACCCTCGGCTCCTCAGCCGTATTCGCCGCCGGCGAATTCTTCCACGAAAGTATTTCCGCCGCAAAGCAAGCCGGCGTGCGGGCCATACTCCTCATCGGCCGCGATCCTCGCAATACCCCGCGCGAGAGTTTGCCTACTGAAATGATCGCGGCGCCCTATGCGCCCTTCTCGGAACTTCTGCCGCGCGCCGCCGCCACCGTGCATCAGGGCGGCGTAGGTACCACCGGCCAGGCACTTCAAGCCGGGCGTCCCACCCTCATCGTTCCGTGGAGTTTCGATCAGCCCGACAATGCGAAGCGCGTCGCACGCCTCGGTACCGGACGGACGCTCGCCCGCTCAAGATATCGGGCTGCCACTGTCGCCGCTGAACTTCGCACCTTGCTGCACCAGCCCACCTACCAGGCCGCCGCTCAACAGGCCTCACAAATCCTCGCGGCGGAAGACGGAGTGAGCGCGGCATGCGATGCTCTCGAAGCCGCTCTTGCCCTCAGCCTATAGCCGCTGTCAAAACAAGAGTCAGTTCTTCCTGACTCAACGCGGTGCTGATGAACAATTCCTGTCGCGCCCCGTTCGCCAGCGCGATCGCCTTCCACCCGTTCTGCGTGGGCACGGTCACATGGATTTTGACCACACCTTTTGCATCGCGTACCGGACGAATTACTCCAGGAATAATCGAGCGAATATCCTCGCGTGCCACCAGGCGGTCAAGGACCGGCCGCAAGTCATCCAGAATGCTGTGCTCAATCTTGAGCTTGCCCTTCGCGGTGCGCAAACGGAAAGACATAGCGGTTTCAGGGCGCCTCGTATACTACTCTACGTGGCTCACGCAATTACGCTTATCCCTGGTGATGGAATTGGACCCGAAGTAGCGGACGCGACGGCGCGCGCGGTGGAAGCGACTGGGGTTTCCATTGAATGGGATCGTGTGGACGCCGGAGTAGAGGCGGAAAAAGCGACCGGAAAGTACCTGCCCGACACGGTTCTCGAGTCTCTCGGCCGCACCAAAGTCGGTCTGAAAGGCCCCGTCGGAACGCCCATCGCCAGCGGCCATTCCAGCATCAACGTGGCGCTGCGCAAACGCCTGAATCTGTTTGTGAATTTCCGCCCCGTTCGCATGCTTCCTGGGCTGAAAACGCGTTTTGCCGATCTTCCTATCGACATGATCATCTTCCGCGAAAATACGGAAGATCTCTACGCCGGAATCGAGCACGAAGTAGTGCCCGACGTGGTGGAAAGCCTGAAAGTCATCACCCGAGTCGCTTCGGAAAAAATCGCGAAAGCGGCCTTCGAATACGCCACCCTGGAGAAACGAAAGAAAGTCGTCGCCATCCACAAGGCCAACATCATGAAGATGAGCGACGGCCTGTTTCTGCGCTGCTGCCGTGAAACCGCCGCGCGATTTCCGGGTATCGAATACAGCGAATTGATCGTTGATAATGCCTGCATGCAACTCGTGATGCGGCCTGAGACCTTCGATGTTCTCGTCCTGCCCAACCTCTATGGCGACATCGTTTCCGATCTCGCGGCAGGCCTGGTAGGCGGTCTCGGCATTGTCCCCGGCGCCAATCTCGGCGACAATTGCGCCGTGTTCGAAGCCGTCCATGGCTCAGCTCCTGACATCGCCGGCAAAGGCGTGGCCAATCCAACGGCGCTCATGCAATCCGCCCGCCTGATGCTGGCTCACATCGGAGAACGAGACGCCGCCATCCGCCTGCAAAAGGCCATCGAAAAGGTTTACGCCGATGGCAAACACCTCACGCACGATGTCGGTGGCTCCGCGGGAACCAAAGAGTTCACTGACGCAGTGATAGCGGCCCTCCGATAATTCAGCGCCGCGTGATCCACATCGGGCTGGCCCAGACAAGTTGCCCGTCGTCCTGCTGACCCCGTACGTAATAGTAAGAAGTCTTGCCGCTCTCCGACTTTTCATCGCTCCAGGTGAAATTCACATCCTTCGTTTTTGGTGAGACGGAATAGACTTCCTGTCCGTCTTTCACGATCACCACCTTTGCGAAAGGCGCCGACCCGATCAGCTTCACCGCAATCGGCGGCGCGCCCATGACCGTGAACTCATCGCCCATGATGTTTTCTCCGGACCGCACATCGGCAACGATGTTGTCGGTGGAAGCATAGACATGACGTTTCCGGAATGCAGCCATCACCCCCTCGCGTGTCGGCACATCCACGATAACGTTGGCATAGGCGACGTGAGTCGCAAAATGGTCGCTGGATGCAACGAAGCCCAGCCGGTAGCCCTTATCGAGAGCACCGGTGACGGCGCCCAGAATCCGCCAGTTATTAATCGCATCGCCCGGACCCGCGGCACGAGGTGCGCCCAGTTCCTCTGAGCTCTGGCGCTGTCCGTTATAAATTTCCACCGCCGGTTCAACCTTCGAATCGTTGTCGCGCCAGTCCGTGCCCATGTCAGTAGTCGTTGTATGCGGTATCGAAATCCCCCCGAACACCGAAAGATATTGGTAAAGCATGCGCGTGTCAGGAGCGGAGGCAGTCGGTGAATCGATCGGCACCGTCGCCAGATGCGGCAGGGGCCGAATACCTCTTTGCGCAAACAGAATGTTGCGGTGTCCCTCCGGCCAGCGAATCTGTCGTTCGTATGAAAACAGCGCGACGAAACGTCCCGCCAGGTTGAACTCATCGACTGACTTCTGCTCGGTCCACCAGAAATATTCGTGCCCACCGCCGTTATCCGTGTCGCAACAAGCGCCCCAGTCAAGAGCGGCCGCGTCGATCATATAGCGCCAGGCGTCATTCAGAGCGCCGTCACGCTGACCTTCGGGCGAATACTCCGTATGTCGATGCATATCGCCGCGCAGGATGCGCAGTTGCTGGCCGCCCACGCCGATCCGGTAACCGCGTACCAGCGCCACCTGATCCTGTTCGGCTTTGACCGACGCATCAGGCGCCGCCGGATGCTCCGCCGCAAGTTTCATCAGTTCGGGCGTAGCCGCGGGCGGAGCCATGCCATCCAGCCGCAGATCCGCCGCATAGAGGTCGCTGTTGATTCGGTCAGCCGCGCTGGGCCCGATTCCCAGGGGAACCAATTGCCTATGGTCCATGGCGGAGATTGTGATGAGGTGCCCCGGCTCCGGTGCAATCAGTGCGGGTCGGTTGTCCAGTAGCCCATCCGTCCGCGGCAGGAAAACCGGACCCGCCCAGTTGTGGCCATCGAAGTAAACCACATGTTCGAACCACACCGCTCCCACCGTAGACCTCACGTTGAGCGGACCGTCCAATGACCGGAAAGCCAGGTAAAGACCTCCCGCCGGGTCCACAGCAAGTCGGGGAAAGCTGTTCAGCGCAGCGTTGCGTGGCCCGATCGCCTGCCCCGGACGACGGTTCACCGCTATGTTCGGATTGGGCGAAAGGAGATTCCGGCCAGGCCGCACTCCGCGCGTCCGGCGCAGTGCAAACGGAGGCCCGGGCATTACATTGCTGAGATCGCCCGACGTGCCGAAGGCATTATCGCCCTCGAAGCATTTCACCCGAATGTTGTGATCTTCATAAAGCGGCGTCCCCGTCGTGTCGTATGTTCCGAAGTTCTTGCCCCAGCGCTGCGGGGAAACCTCCCACGCAATCCAGAGCCGATTTTTCGCATCGAAAACTATGCTGGGACGCGCTTCAAACAGCGCACTGGCGGCTGCTGGGACCGGCTTTTCCATTTGGATCGGCCCCGCACCGGCGCGCATCCGCCGAAAATAAACGTCGTAATCGCCCTTGTCGTAGGTGTCCCACGCGATGGCTACCTCTCCGTTCGTTCCTGCCGCGATTGCCGGATCCCAGTCGCTTGCCGGTGAGAACGAAACCAGCGTTTCCGCGGAGAACTTGTTGTCATCCTGAATAGCAGCCAGAATCTCCAGATTGTTGTTGCGGTAACCTTGCCACGTCACCCACACGCGGCCATTCGAGTCGGCCGTCGCTACCGGATTCACATCCTGTCCGGCGTCAGAAGTTACCCGGACCTCCGGGCCCGAGTTATTTCCAAACTTTCCGTCGACCGCTGAGCGTGCATAGATATCGAAATTGCCTTCTCGTTGGGCCGACCAGAAGACCCAGACCCGATTCTGCCGGTCTACTGCGATCGCGGTTCGCGCTACGTCCTCGCCCTTCGGTGAAATAGCGACCGGTACGTCCCACACTCCCGTAGTCAGCGAATACCGCATCGCGAACACCTGATCGCCGCCGGTGGGCCGGGCCAGATAATCGAAGTTAGCCGGTGCCTGAGGCGTCTGCTGCACACCTTCAAGCGAGCGGTCGGAATGCGAAAAGCGCACAAACGCGATCCAGAGGGAATCTCCCGCGCGAGCCGCCGCGGGATAATCCTCGTCGTCGTTCGAGGTGGTCACCTGCGTTGTGGGAGGCACCCGGTCAATGGCAACGGATCCATCGAGAAACGTCCGCTCATCTCCCCACGCCACGTCGCGCAGAGTGAAGCTGAAATCACCTTTAGGGGTGTGTATGCTCCAGCGGGCGTCCTGCGGCGCCTCGGCTGTAATCACGACACCGTTTTCGATAACGTTATCCGGGCCATTACCCTGCGCCCGGGTCTTCAGTTTCCATGAGCTGGTGTAATCGGTGGAATCTTCAGGGCCGAATCGCCAGCCCTGAATCGCTTTCACGGTGCCTTTATCGAGCTTGATTCCTCCGTCCCACGAGGAAGGCGCTTCGTCCGTCAGGCCGAACAATACTCGAACTGACATCTGCGGGGAAGCGGGCGGCGCCGCGGCTACAGAAATAGGCGCTGCCGCGGGATTCTGGGCCAGTAAAGCCATAGCCAGAGTCAGAGCCAATGCTGCAACGGGACGCGCGCGGGACATGTCGCTCATGAACGTGCTGAAACTATTATGCTCAGGTCCCGATGTCGCTGTGTGTGCCCGCTGCAGACACGCCCGGAGCATCAGCCCGGAAAGTGCCGGGAAAATTCAAAGCGATACAGGCGGTCTTTCGAAGAAAGAACAACAAGTGCTGACGCTGATTCGCGCCCACTCCGTCAGCCCCGAGTCGGAGAAAACGGGGAAACCGACCTCCCGGCGGGCCGCCTGATCGCTTAGCTCCCTTAGCTTTTATACTTATTGCCGCTTATTGAAAGTGCTGCACGGCAACCACAAGGCCGCCGAATATAAGGACCGAAACAGCGCCCACCGCAATATAGCGGAGGACTCGCTCCTTCATCGAGACTTGCTCCCGATCGTCGTGCTTCATTTGCTCGTCGAGGCTATCGAACATCGTTACCCTCCCGGCTGATTTCAGACATAAGCGGAGAGAGTTACTCCCCGCTTGTCCGAGATCATACTCCCGCACGGCGCGGAAGGGAAGCGGCTATCTACTGAGCGGCCTGGCTACTGAGCAACAGCTGCGGGTGGTGCGGCCGGCCCGGTGGGCTGAGCAACCCGAAGATCCGGCGGCTGAGCGATGTTCTGCATATTTTTCGCGTCAGCCAGAGCGGAAGAACGCATCTGGTCGTTCGACGGAAGATTCTTTATGTTCCAGCCCCCCCCGACCGCCTTGACCAGATCCACTGCGGCACTCATGCGCCGCTGCAGAATCGTAACTGCATTTTGTTGGTCAGTCAGCAGAATGGTCTGAGTCGTGATCACGTTCAGGTAAGAATCCGTTCCGGCTTTATAGCGGTCCAGTTCCAGTGCAAGCGACTGCTCAGCAGCAGCCACAGCTTCTGCCTGCTGCGCTTGTTCTTCGGCAAGATACCGGAGGGCCGCCAGGTCGTCTTCAACTTCCTGAAAAGCAGCCAGTACGGTTTCCCTGTAACCCGCTACCGTCGCGTCGTACGTGGCCTCCACATTTTGCACAGTCGCGCCTCGGCGTCCAAAGTCGAACAAGGTTTGCGAAAGGGAAGGTCCTGCAGACCAGGTCCGCGCGCCCCACTTAAAGAGGTTTTCCAGATCCGTCGCGGCGAAGCCCGCCGACGCGGACAGCGTCAGAGTCGGATAGTATGCAGTCTGAGCGATTCCTACATTCGCATTGGCGGCAGCCACCTGACGCTCGCTGGTGGCAATATCAGGTCTTCGCTCCAGCAATTGCGACGGCACTACCACGGGAATGGAAGGAGGCGGTCCGGGAATTTTACTGACCGGAATCGTCACAGCCGAAGGCGGCTGACCGGTCAGGATCGCAATCGCGTGTTCGTCCTGCGCTCGTGTTACGTGAAGATCCGTGAACTGCGCTCGAGCTCCCGACAGCTGTGTCTGCGCCAGCGCCACATCGGAGCGAGATGCTACACCGCCGTTAAAACGGTTGATCGTAAGCTGGAGATTTTTCTCGTACGCATCGATAGTGCCTTGCAGTACGGCCTCCTGCATGTCAGTCGCGGACAACAGGAAATAATCGGTCGCCAGCAACGCTTGCGCGCTCAGCCTGACGTTCTCAAGAGTCGCCGCTGAGAGTTGCGCATTGGCGTCGGCATTCTCTACGGCCAGCCGCACACGGCCCCACAGATCTGGTTCCCACGACGCGGAAATCGGCAGCGAGAAAGAGGCCAGCCTTCCGCCGGCTCCTTTACCAGCCAGGTTCCCGTTGTCGGATTGCGTAATGGCGGGTCCGGCTCCGATTGTCGGGTAATAATTTGCGTGCTGCAGATCGATCAGCGCGCGTGCCGCGCGGAACTGAGCTTCGGCCTGCTTCACATTCTGGTTATTGATGTCGATCGACGCCTCCAGCCGGTTCAACTGGGGGTCGCCAAAAATTTCCCACCACTTACCCTTGATCATTTCATCGCTGGGTGTGGCCATCTTCCACTGGTCGTTCCCGACAAGCTCCTTGAACGCCGGAGCGGTGGTTGCGACCGGCACCTGATACTTCGGGCCGATCGTACATGCGGAACAGAGTAAGGATGCAATCGCTGCAGTATGCCAGTAGCGCGGAGTCAATCAGCACTCTCCGCAACTCCACCGGGAACCAGGATTCCCATGCGGCGCCGGCTGGCATGTGTGCGCGTGAAACGCTTGCGTAAACCGTCAAGATATAGATAGATCACAGGAGTAGTAAACAAAGTTAGCATCTGGCTGACAATAAGACCGCCGACAATAGTGATTCCGAGTGGTTTGCGAAGTTCCGCTCCAGCACCCCATCCGAGGGCGAGCGGCAAACCACCCAGCAGCGCGCAGCCGGTGGTCATCATAATGGGCCGGAAACGCAGCAGACAGGCTTTGAAAATCGCATCCCGCGAACTCAGTCCTTCATTCCGCTGCGCCGCCAGCGCGAAATCGATCATCATGATCGCGTTCTTCTTCACAATGCCGATCAGCAGAATGATGCCGATCATCGCAATGATGTCGAGTTGGGCGTTGAACAACACCAGCGCCATCAGCGCGCCGACACCAGCTGAGGGCAGCGTCGAAATAATCGTGAGCGGGTGAATCAGGCTTTCATAGAGAATGCCGAGAACAATGTACACTGCGAGCAGGGCCGTTCCGATCAGAATCGGCTGGTTCTTCAGCGAGTCCTGATACGCCTGCGCCGTGCCGGCGAATTTACCGGTTACCGTGGCAGGTAAGCCCATATCGAGCTCGGCCTTGTTGATCGCCAGAACCGCATCGCTTAGCGCGACACCTTCCTGCAGATTGAACGAGATCGTACTCGCTGGGAACTGTCCCTGATGCGGCAGCGAAATCGGCGTATTGCCCTGCGTAAAGTGCGTGAATGTGGAAAGCGGAACGTCGGTGCCTTTCGGCGTCTGTACGTAAATTGTGTTCAGGAAGTCAGGATTTTCCCACCATTGCTGCTGCAGGGCCAGAACCACGTGATACTGGTTGATCGACTTATACATCACCGATACCTGGCGTTGTCCGAACGCGTCATAGAGCGCCGAGTCGACCGCCTGCGCCGTCAAACCAAGGCGCGATGCCGTATCTCGATCGATCACTACATTCGACGAAAGCCCCGACACCTGCTGGTCGGAACTGACATCGGCAATTTCCGGCAACGTCGAAAGCCGGGCCAGCACTCGCGGACCCCAGATATTCAGCGTCGCGAAATCCGGAGCCTGAATTGTGTATTGATACTGCGCGTTCGATTGCCGCCCACCGATGCGTACATCCTGGCTGTTCTGGAGGAACATCGTTGCGCCGGGCATGTTCGCGGTCTTGCGCCGCAAACGGGCCACCACCTGATCGGACGTGCTCTTGCGGATTCCAACCGCTTTCAACTGCACGTTAATCGAGGCCTGGTTGCCGCCAAAGCCGCCGCCGCTCGTTCCCGCGACCATGTCCACGGTATCCACATCCGGATCCGTGCGCACCTGTTCCTCATACCATTTCGCCTTCTCCACCAGCGACTGATAGGAGATATGCTGCTGCCCGACGATATTACCGTTCAGTCGGCCTGTATCCTGCTGCGGAAAGAATCCCGTAGGAACCTTCGTATAAAGGTAAACGCTGATCCCCATCGTCGCGAACATAATCATGAGGACAGGGAACGGATGCTCCAACACAACCTCAAGCGCGGACGCATAGGTGGAGATGATCCACTGGAAGAATTTCTCCGAAACGTTGTAAGCCCAGCCGTGCCCTTTATCTTCTTTGAGAAGGCGCGCACACATCATCGGCGTGGCCGTCAGCGAAATGACCATCGAGATCGCGATCGAAACGGATAGCACCACCGCAAACTCGCGGAACAGACGTCCCACGATTCCGGGCATCAGCAGAATCGGAATAAAGACCGCGATCAACGAAATGCTCATCGAGAGCACCGTGAATCCGATCTCCTGCGCGCCTCGCAGCGCCGCCGCCATTGGCTTCATGCCGTTTTCAATATGCCGGGTAATGTTCTCGATCACGACAATCGCGTCGTCCACTACGAATCCCGTCGCAATCGTGAGTGCCATGAGCGACAGGTTGTCGAGGTTATAACCGATTACGTACATCGCACCGAACGTGGCGATCAGCGACACAGGTACTGAAACGCTGGGAATAAACGTCGCCCAGCCATTACGCAGGAACACAAACACGACGAAAACCACCAGCCCGATGGAGACGATCATGTTGCGCTGCGCGTCATGCACCGAAGCCTTCGTCGAAAGTGTGCGGTCGCTATCGAGGGAGAACCGCACCGTAGGCGGAAGCTGTGCCTGAAATTGCGGAATCAGCTTCTTAATACGCGCGACTGTATCGATGATGTTCGCGTTCGGCTGCCGGCTCACCTGGATGAGAACCATCGGTATTCCATTAGCAATCCCGAGGTTCCGTACGTCTTCGTTCGCGTCAATCACACGACCCAGATCGGATAACCGGACCGGCGCGCCGTTCCGGTATACCACCACCAGATCCTTATAGTCCTTCGCTTCAAATAACTGGTCGCTGGCGTAAACCGGCAGCGTCATCTGCGCGTTTTCGAGCGAGCCCTTCGGACGGTTTGCATTCGCCTGCTGCAGGAATGTACCGATCTGATCGAGTCCCACGTTGTATTTAGAAAGCGGCTGCGGATTCACTTCCACCCGAACCGCCGGGAGCGAACTACCTCCCACCGTGACCTGCCCAACACCTTGAACCTGGGATAATTTCTGCGCGAACACGGAAGACGCGATGTCATAGAGCGCTGGCCTCGGTACCACGTCCGATTCGAGCGACATCAGCAGAATCGGCTGATCGGAGGGATTGATCTTTCTGTACCGGGGAAGCTGCGGAAGGTTCGCGGGGAGAAATCCGGCTGACGCATTGATCGCTGCCTGTACATCGCGCGCCGCGGAATTGATGTCGCGGCTCAGATCGAATTGCAAAGTGACAGAAGCGCTGCCCACCGTGCTGCGCGACGTCATCTCAGTGACGCCGGCAATGCGGGTGAACTGTTTTTCGAGTGGCGTCGCCACCGCGGCCGCCATCACTTCCGGACTGGCTCCCGGCAATCCACCGCTGACCACGATCGTCGGGAAGTCCACCTGCGGCAGCGCTGAAACCGGCAACATCGTATAGGAAATCGCGCCCGCCAGCGTCAGCGCGACTAACAGCAGAGTAGTTGCGACCGGTCTTTCAATAAACGGCGTTGAAATACTCATCGATGTTCCCGATTCATTCTGATTTTGCCATCCTCAGTCAGTTTCACCAGCGTTCAGTTTCCCAAGCCTGATTCCAGGACTATGTCATTTCCGGCAGCCCATGCTCACCGATGGGCTCTGCATGGCGGTTGCGCTTCATCCAGACAGCAATCCGGCCAAAGAAGAGATAGATAACCGGCGTGGTGAACAGCGTCAGAACCTGGCTCACCAGCAAACCGCCGATGATACAAATGCCGAGCGGTTTTCGCAGCTCGGACCCGACACCGCTGCCGAATGCCAGGGGAACAGCGCCCAGCAAGGCCGCCATCGTGGTCATCATAATCGGACGGAAGCGCAACAGACAGGCCTGATAAATCGCCTCTTGGGGAGATTTCCCTTCATTGCGCTCGGCCTCAAGTGCGAAGTCGATCATCATGATGGCGTTTTTCTTAACGATACCGATCAGCAGAATGATGCCGATCAGCGCAATCACGTCCAGATCCTTGTGGAACAGGATCAAAGCCGCGATCGCACCGACACCCGCCGAAGGCAACGTCGAAAGAATGGTCACAGGATGGATATAGCTCTCATACAGCACGCCGAGAACGATATACACCGTGACGATCGCGGCCAGAATCAGAACGTTCTCATTAGCCAGCGAATTCTGGAACGCCGCTGCCGTCCCCTGGAAAGTCGGCTCGACACTCGCGGGCATACCCAGACTCGCGGTCGCCTGTTTAATGTGCTCAACAGCGGCTCCCAGTGAAGTGCCGGGCGCCAGATTAAACGAAATCGTAACTACCGGGAACTGTCCCTGATGATTGATCGTGATGGGTACGGGAACCGTTACCGCTCTGACAAACGATCTCAGCGGAGCGGGCGCAATCGCCGCTGCGCCGGTCAGTGCCGTATTGGTTCCGGCCAGAGCGATCGTCGATGCCAGGTTCGCGGAAGCCGATCCGATCGGTACATACATATCGCCGATCGCCGAAGCATTCTGCTGCCACTGCGGAGCCACTTCCAGAATCACGTGGAACTGATTCGACTGCGTATAAATCGTCGAGACCTGGCGCTGTCCAAACGCATCGTAAAGCGCGTCATCCACGTTCTGCGGCGTAATGCCGAGCCGTCCCGCCGTGTCCCGATCGATCTGAACTTTCAAGCCGAGACCGTTATTCTGCTGGTCGCTCGCGACATCGCGCAACTCCGGCAGATCTTTCAGCTTGTCCATCAATCGCGGAACCCACAGGTCAAGCAATGCCTTATCCGGCGCGTCTAATGAATACTGATACTGCGTCCGGCTGACCCTGTCTTCCACCGTCAGATCCTGCACCGGCTGCATAAACAACCGAATGCCCGCCACCTGGTCCAGTTTTGGAGCCAGACGGTTAATCACGTCGACAGCCGAAGTGCCTTCACGTTTTTCCAGCGGCTTCAGCGTAATCTGAATACGCCCGCTGTTCATCGTGGTGTTTACCCCGTCAGCTCCGATAAACGAAGTCAGATTCTCAACCGCGGGATCCTGCAGGATCACCTTGGCCAACTGCTGCTGCCGGTCCGCCATCGAAGGGAATGAAACCGTCTCTGGCGCCTGCGAAATGCCAAGGATGACGCCGGTGTCCTGGGTCGGGAAAAATCCTTTTGGCACCACACCGTACAAATATACGGTCAGGACGAGCGTCCCGACGGCCACCAGAAGCGTAATGGTCTGATGCCGCAGAACCACCCGCACCATTTTGCCGTAACCCTCGATCGTCTTCACGAAACCGAGTTCCGACCAGTGATAGAACCAGCCGCGCTCACTCTCCGGACTGTGCTTGAGAATGCGAGCCGCCATCATCGGCGTCAGCGTCAGAGAAACGAATGCCGAGAAGATGATGGTGACCGCCAGCGTGACCGCGAATTCGCGGAACAGCCGGCCCACGATATCCGCCATGAAAAGCAGCGGAATCAACACTGCGATCAGTGAGACCGTCAGCGAAACAATGGTAAATCCGATTTCGGCCGAGCCCTTGAGCGCCGCCTCCATCGCCGAATCGCCCATCTCTATATAGCGCGAGATGTTCTCGATCATCACGATAGCGTCGTCTACGACGAAACCGGTCGAGATGGTCAGGGCCATCAATGAAAGGTTGTCGAGACTGTACCCCAACAGGTACATCACCGCGAACGTTCCGATCAGCGAAAGAGGGACTGCGATACCGGGAATAATAGTCGCGGTCAAACTGCGCAGGAACAGGAAGATAACCATGACGACCAGTGCGATCGTCAGCAACAATTCAAACTCAACGTCTTCTACTGAAGCGCGAATAGTCGTGGTACGGTCAGAAATGACCGCTACATCGATTCCCTGCGGGAGTGCCGCTTTGATCTGCGGCAGCAGCGCCTGAACCGTATCCACAACGCCGATGATGTTCGTCCCAGGCTGCCGCTGAATATTCAGAACGATAGCCTTGGTCGTGTTCACCCAAGCCGCCAGCTTGGTATTCTCCGATCCATCGACTACCGTCGCGACATCTCTGATGCGTACCGGAGCCCCGTTTCGATAGGCGATAATAATCGGCCCATAGTCCACGCCGGACTGAAGCTGGTCGTTGTCATTAATCGTCCACGCCTGATCCGGTCCGTCGAAGTTACCCTTCGCCTGATTCACGTTGGCGCTGCCCAGCGCAGTACGCAGCGATTCCATGCTCAGCCCGTATGACGCCAGCGCGGTCGGGTTCGCCTGCACACGAACCGCAGGCCGCTGCCCACCGCTGATACTCACCAGCCCTACGCCCTTAAGTTGCGAAATACGCTGCGCCATTCGCGTTTCCGCCAACTCTTCCACCTTAGGCAGCGGGAGGTTGGTGGATGTAATCGCGAGCGTAAGAATCGGCGCGTCAGCGGGGTTGGTTTTACTGTAAATCGGAGGAACTGGCAGGTTAGTGGGCAGGAACGTCGACGCGGCGTTAATTGCCGCCTGTACTTCCTGCTCCGCGATATCGATACTGAGGTCCAGCGAAAACTGCAGCGTGATCAGCGAACTGCCGAATGAGCTGATCGACGTCATCTGCGTCAGTCCGGGCACCTGTCCGAACTGTTTTTCCAGCGGAGCCGTGATCGAAGACGTCACCACATCGGGACTGGCCCCAGGGTAAAACGTCTGGATCTGCATGGTCGGATAATCGACCTGCGGCAGCGCCGAGACCGGCAGTTGTTTGAATGCAACGAAGCCGACCAGCACAATGCCGGCCATCATGAGCGACGTTGCTACCGGCCGCTCAATAAATATACGGGACGGACTCACTGCTGATCGCCTCCGCCTTTTTTGAAGCCGCCTTTTTTGAAGTCGCCCTTCTTAAAATCGCCTTTTTTGAAGTCGCCCTTTTTGCCGCCCCGGCCTCCGCGACCCCTGTTCGCCAGAACAGCCGCATCGGCAGCGGCGCCCGCTTCGAGTTCGCCGGCCTTACGCACGCGCACCGTAGCGCCATCCACCAGACGGTCGGTTCCGTCGACAACCACCTGGTCGCCGTCCGACAGTCCACTGGTAATATCGTCCATCGTCTCGGTCGTCGTGCCTACCGTAACCGGCTTCAGATGGACCTTCTGGTCTTCATCCACTACGTAAACGAACGTCCCCTGCTGCCCGTTCTGCACAGCCACACCCGGGACCGTCAATTGATTCTGCAGCGTATCCACCAGCAGCCGGATATTCACGAACTGCTGGGGGAAAAGCGCATTGTCCTTGTTCTCGAATACAGCTTTAAGCCGTGAGGTACCGGTCGTGTTGTCGATCTGGTTATCCACGGTCAACAGCACTCCGGTAGCCAGCTTCTTCGAGTTGTCGCGATTCCATGCCTCTGCCGGCAAATGAGCTCCATTGCGCAGTTTCTGCATCACCTGCGGAAGGCTATCTTCCGGCAGCGTAAAGAGCACCGCGATCGGCTGCAACTGAGTGATTACGATCATGCCCGTTGAGTCCGTGGCATGAATAATGTTGCCGGGATCCACCAGACGCAAACCAACGACCCCCGTAATCGGCGCCGGCACTTTCGCATACACCAGATTCAGCTTCGCGCTATCGATGTTCGCAGTATCCGTCTTGATATTGCCCTCATACTGGGCCACCAAAGCCACCTGCGTATCGAGCTGCTGCTTCGGTACCGCGTCCTGTGCCAGCAACGTTTTATATCGGTCGAGATCTACCTTGGAATTCGCCAGCAAAGCGTTATCGCGGGCCAGCGCACCCTCCGCCAGTTCCAACTGAACCTGATAGGGGCGCGGGTCGATTTCCATCAAAATCTGGCCTTCCTTGACGAAATCGCCTTCCTGGAAGTTCACCTTCATCAACTGGCCGTCCACGCGAGACTTCACCGTTACCGTGTAGAAGGCCGTCACGTTGCCCAGCCCGTTCAGATAAAGAGGGACACTGGCGCGCGATACCTTGGCGACCACAACGGGTACCGGGCCCGTGCCCGCGCCACGGCCTCGGCCTCCACCTGGGGCGCCGCCGCCGCGACCGTTCTGCGCCACTGGAACCGGCTGTCCCGCACGCCATACGGCATATCCGGCCACTCCGGCCACAATCAGAAACAGCACGACCCAGATCGCACCGCGTTTCTTCGGCTGCTGGCCCGTCGGCTGGTCATGGGGGTTGTGCCCCGGCGGATCAATCCGCACTTCGGGCATGGTCTTTAAGTCTGTAGGGGTAGTATTCGTCATTCAAACCGCGCTTAAAATTTTGAGTCGCTTAATTCAATGTGACTGATTCGGGATGGCTAAGGTAACGCTCCAGCGAAGGTGTTGCATTTTTTTACACTGGCCAGGGAAGCTGAAACAGACTTCCTCCAATGAAATCAACAACAAAGCTCTTCCCTGCCCAATCATCAACTAGTTCGATGCCGTTGATTATACCGCGCTTGACTTCTATTTAGGTGACGTGCAAACGTCAGCCTCGCCCGATCCGAATCGGACCAGCCCCGTACCCTTCCCCGCTTAGGAGCATTCCGACACGAGCCCGTAGCCGTTTTTGTTTCCTTCCGGGCTCTCAGGTTGCTAGGATCGATCCAGCGCCATTGTCGGGGCATCATTGGGATTGGGAATGATCGGGGAAACTTCGCAAACAGGTACAGCGGCGCCGCACGCTTTAACCCAACTGCGTCAGGAACTGGCGGCCGCGCGCGATCAAACCGACCAACTCTTCCGTGCCATCCAGCCCTCCGCTCTCTTCGAACGGCCCATCGACGAGCGTCATCGCCTCATCTTCTACCTTGGCCACCTCGAGGCCTTCGATTGGAACCTATTGGCACGCAAGGGCTTAGATGCGCCCTCTTTCCACCCGGCCTTCGATAAACTCTTCGAGCGCGGTATAGATCCCACCCCCGGCTCCGCCACCAAAGACCTTCCCAGCGACTGGCCCGACCGCCACGAGATTGAAGCCTACAACAGTAAAACTCGCAACTGGATTGATTCGCACCTTATTTATACGGATCCGTGTCTGGTCCAGATGGCCATTGAGCACCGGCACATGCACGCTGAAACCACGGCTTACCTCCTGCATGCCCTCGATTATTCCGAGAAACAATTCCCGCGTTCCCCAGCTCCCCTTAGCGGGCCGACCCCCGCGAATCCCTTGATAGAGATTCCGGCGGGAACTGCCCATCTCGGCACTGGCGGCAATGGTTTTGCCTGGGACAACGAACGCCACGCTCACCAAATCACCGTTCCCTCCTTCCGCATATCGCGCTTCAAGGTGTCGAACGGCGAATACCTCGCTTTCGTCCGGCAAGGCGCCCCCGCCCCTCACTTCTGGGTTCAGCGCAATGGAGAGTGGTTCTTCCATGGCATGTTCACCGAAATTCCCCTGCCCCTCGATTGGCCCGTCTGGGTCATGTGGGATGAAGCCGCCGCCTACGCGAAATTTTGCGGCCTCGTTCTCCCCAGTGAAGCTCAGTTCCATCGGGCCTCCACCTTCACTCCCCCCGACCCCATCCGCGACAACTTCGGCTACCAACGCTGGGACCCGATTCCTGTAAACTCTGGCGCCTGCGCCAACCCCTGGCCGCACCAACTCACCGGCAACGGCTGGGAGTGGACCCGCGACGTCTTCGCCCCCTTCGCCGGATTCGAGCCTCACCCCGCCTATCCCGGCTATTCCGCCGATTTCTTCGACGACCCCCATTACGTCATGAAAGGCGCTTCCCCGCGCACTGCGACCGTGCTCACTCGTCCGGGCTTTCGTAACTGGTTCCGCCCGAACTATCCACACATGTACGCTGGTTTCCGTCTCATCGCACCCTGAAAGGGACCGCCCGATCGCCATGTTCGCCGCCGCCACGCCCTTTGCCCTTCCCGCTCGCGCCCGCACCACACTCGACCCCGCCGTCGCCGATGATGTCTACGCCGGCCTCACCCGCAAAGGTCAAAAAACTCTTCCCGCGTCTTTGCTCTATGACGCCGTCGGCTCAGCCCTCTTCGAAGTCATCACCCTTCTGCCTGAGTACGGGCTCACCCGCGCCGACGCCCAACTGCTCAGCCGGAAATCCGGTGAAATCGTTCGCGCCGCCGGCTCCCCTCAGCGCATCGTCGAACTCGGCAGTGGGACCGGCTCCAAAACCCGTCATATTCTCGAAGCCTCTGCCAAAAGTGCCGCTGCTGCAAAAAAAGCCGCGGCTGCAAAACGCAATGCCATCCGCTACAGCCCGATCGATATCTCCGCTGCCGCCCTCGAACAGTGTTCCCGTGCCCTCGGCTCCCTGCCCCGCGTGGCCATCGAACCCATCGAAGCCAATTATCTGGATGGCCTGAAAAAGTCCGTCAGCGGCCGTTCCGCGGGCGACCGCATACTCCTGCTTTTCCTCGGCAGCACCATCGGTAATTTCTCCCGCGCTGAAGCCGTCACCTTTCTGCGCAAACTCCGCGCCATCCTGCGCCCCGGCGATACCCTCCTGCTCGGCACCGATCTGGTGAAACCCGCCGCCAAACTCATCAGCGCCTATGCCGATTCCATCGGTGCCACCGCCGCCTTCAATCTCAACCTCCTCGCCCGCATCAATCGTGAACTTGGCGGCAATTTCGTCCTGCCCCGCTTCGCCCACGAAGCCCGCTGGAATCAGCGCTCTTCCCGCGTCGAAATGCATCTTCGTTCGCTGCAAGCCCAGCAGGTTCGCATCGAAGCCTTCGAGCTCGACGTCAGTTTCGCCGCCGGCGAGACCATCTGGACCGAGTCTTCCCACAAATTCCGCGCCCAGGACATACCGGCCATCGCCGAACGCGCCGGCTGGAGCGCCCGCCGTCAGTGGCTCGACTCCGATTGGGGCTTCGCCGAAACTCTCCTCGAGATTCCCGCTGAATGACCGTCGAATTCCGCGGCGCGCACTATGAAATCGGCGGCCGGACCATCCTCAACGGCATCAGTTTCTCCATTGAGTCCGGCGAGACTCTGGTTCTCCTCGGACGCAGCGGCTCTGGCAAAACCACCGCCCTCCGCCTCATCAACGGCATGATCTATCCCACCCGAGGGGAGATCCGCGTCGAAGGCAAAGCCACTACGGAATGGGATGGTGTCCGCCTCCGCCGCGGCATCGGCTACGTGATTCAGGAAGGTGGACTGCTCCCGCACCTTTCCGTCGAACGCAATGTCGGCCTGGTGCCACGCCTCGAAGGTTGGAGTGAGGATAAAATCTCCGCTCGCGTCCGCGAAATGCTTCAACTCGTAAGCCTGCCCCCGGCCGACTTCGCCACCCGCAAACCCAACCAGCTTTCCGGAGGCCAGCGCCAGCGAGCCGGTGTCGCCCGAGCCCTCGCCGCCGACCCCAAAATTCTTTTATTCGACGAACCCTTCGGCGCCCTCGACCCCGTCACACGCCTCGACCTTCAGCGCGAATTCCTCCGCCTCCGTGCCGATCTCGGCAAGACTTCCGTCTTCGTCACTCACGATGTGACAGAAGCCGTGAAACTAGCCACCCGCATCGCCCTGCTCGACAAGGGGTCTCTGGCCTTCCTCGGTTCGCCCGCGGAATTTCGTTCCAGCCAGCACCCCGAAGCCCGGGCATTCCTCGATGTCTTAACTAGCAACAGCACCGCTCTGTAAAATGTACACGGCATCGGAATCTGCCGATCCCGCCGGAATATTGCTAGAAAATGGAATTTCTTTTGCCGATTTATTAAGCGAAGGATGTAACTCTATGGCGCTTTTCATTTCAGGCACAGTATCAACTCCGCCGGCATACATGCCCCCGCCTGTGACACCGGCGCCTAAGGCTATGGGGCCGTCAGCGGACAGCGTCAAGCTCTCTCAGTCCGCCCAGATTGTCCAGATGAGCCAGCTCGGACAGAACCCTTCAGAAATCGCTGCGAGTCTTGGAATACCGGTAGCCACCGTAAATTCCGATCTGGGGATTTCGACGGCCACTGTCAACTCGAACCCAACCGCTACCTCGGCCGTTCCAGTTTCGTATGGTGACGCGAAGCGTCACTACTAGGGAACGACATCCGCCAAAACCACCTAAGTAGTCCGACAGGCCGTCCCGTTCGGTCTCGAAGCGGCGGTTCAGTCCACCGGGGTCTGTTTTTACAACCTGCTGCGGCAATCGGCAGACGTCGCAGTCGAAATCAGAACGCCGCGGCCCCCGCCTCCGCCACCGCGTGATCCTGCTCACCCGACCCGCCACTCACCCCGACCGCCCCCACAACCTTCCCGTCTTTCTTCAACGGAATGCCGCCCGCGAAAATCATAATCCGGCCGTCATTGGAAGCATGAATCCCAAAAAACTGACCACCCGACTGGCTGTGCGTCGCCAGATCTTTTGTGGAGATATCGAACGCGCGCGACGTATACGCCTTCTTCTGCGAGATATCGATACTGCCGATCCAGGCCCCGTCCATGCGGACGTGCGCCACCAGATTCCCGCCCTCATCCGCGACCGCGATATTCATCGGTTGCCCGATCTCCGCCGCTTTCTTCTCCGCCGCCTCTATCACTCGCCGTGCATCGCTCAGTGTCAAAATGACCTCCTCAAATCTTTCACGACAATCCTAACAACCAGTCGTGTCTATTCGTCGCCGACTCGACGCCGCGCAGTATTTTTGCATACCGACAAAAAGAGAACCAGCACGGGAAGAAGACTACCCGCGCTTAGGGTCGATTCACGCTGCTGCTCTTATGTCGGTCTTGCGAAAATCTTCGCCTTTGAAAAGCAACGGCTCGCCGCTTGACCGCGCAAGCGCATAAGCAAAACAGTCCCCGAAATTCAATCCGGCCGGATGCCGCCCTTTTCCGAAATCGAGAAACGCCTGCCGCGCCAGTTGTGCCTGCTCCACTGTGACTGGCTCGATGATAATGTCCGCTCGACTGAAAAATACATCACACTGACGTCCCGCCTCAGGACCAATCTGTCCCTCTATCGCCATCGATATTTCCACAAAATTGGCAGCGCTGATGCGGCACCGGTCAGCTTGCGAAATCATTTCGATAAAACGTGCTCCCTCCGGTTCCCCGAAGAAGATTGCCGCCAGCGCGGAAGTGTCGAGAATCACTTCGGAAGACCGTGCTCGTCATATAAGAATTCTGCGTGGTCGAGGTATGGATGCTTCACCTGCGCCGCCGCGCGTCCGGCGATGGCTCGAAGCTCCTCTGCTCCGGCCCGTCCTTTGCGGGACGAGAGGTGGCTATACCGCTCCCGCAGAGCTTCCGTAACCACGCGAGTTATGCTCTCCCCCGTCTCGCGGGCAATCGCCGCCGCCAACCGATGCGCCTCAGGATCCTTGACGTTCAGAGTTTTCATAACCAAGGTCGATTCTGCCAAATCAGAATTATTTCTTCCATTCTACCCACAAGGCCGAGCGCGACCCCGCGCTGTCCGTCAGCATCCGGAGCGACGCCAGGAGAATGCGCAGCTCTTGAAGCAATCGCGCTTCGGGCATCTTCGGCGGCTATATTGTAGTTAAAAGGAGGCGCCAGGGACGCCATGATCGGTAGCCTCACGGTTTCCAAGGACGATTTGCTGAAGAAAGAAGCGCGATTGAAACGAGCCAGCGCGAAGAAGCGGGCGAAAAAATCCGGCAATTGAATTCCGGGCCGAAACATTACTAAGGAAGCGAAGCGAGGACTGATTATGTCACTACTGGGACTCTATCCCACGAAGAAAGCACTGAAGGAGACCGTCGGACAACCGCTGCGATATGAGGAAACATCTATTGCCGGACCTGAATATCAGTCGAATGGGACGGTGGTTGTGCAGGGTCCGAATCGCGATTACTTGACGTGGGAAGCCGAGGTTACATTGAAAGACGGCAAAATCGTCAAAGTTCGATAAGGCGTGAGTTGGCAACTATATTATTACCCAAAATTGGGCAATAACTAACTTGACAACTCAGACGGTACGGACTACGCTTGTGATGTCGTGACAGGCCGGTTTTGGGGCGTTTAGGCGTTCGACTTCTTCGCCCGCTTCTTATTTTCGCGCTCCCGCTTCATCCTTAAGGTTTCCTGTTGTATCGCTTCTGGCGACACGCTGAAGACCTTGCGGACGGCGTTGTCGAATCGTTCCCAGTCGGTATTGCCGGGAACTGGCGGGGCTGGAAGCGGGTTCATCTGGTCACATCATACCGCTGAAACGGTGATAAAATCCGGCGATGCAACCTCAAACCGAGACGACCATAAACACAAATATCGTAAAGATGGAATATAGCTTGGCGAGAATCGCGCACGCAGTAGAAGCGCTCGCTAAACAGTCAGTCCAAAACTTCAAGACGTACGGAGAAACCATTACAGAGCAACGTCGTCCTCGCTGACTCGCGAAATTCCCAGAGTTGGCAAAAGGCATTGCACTACTCCGAGCGCCGCCAGAACCTCAGTCTGCGCCGCTCCTGATTCTTCAATCGCTCCGATCATACGCGCGGCGAGAAGCAAGCTCATATTTGTCCGGGTGCTCAGGTGCTCAATGCTAGCGCGCGCGGCCATGCCCCATTGTAGTGCGATTACGACTTCGTCGTAGGGTAGTCCACTGAGGGGTAGCGTTCCCCTACCACCGATCCACGATCCAGGCGATCATTCCGCCGAGACAAAAGAACACGAGTAGCCCTACGGTGGAATAGATGATGGTCCGCAGGCACCCAAGATGCTTGGCGTAGGCTGCCAGATTTTTTCGCTGCCACCAGAGATATCCAAAGCCAACCAAGATGACGATGGCGAACTGCACGTGCTACGGTTTTGCCGCTGGCACGGGCTGCACCACCCGTTCTTGCCGGACGATCTCCATTTTGCATTCCTTGCCGTCCACGTCCATAACGTAAAGCGTGGATTTGTCCTGGGAATATTGAACCGGATCGCCGATGATGACGTGACACCCGTGCTTGCGGTTGGCAATTGCGCGAGCAAGCGATCCGTTCAGTCCGATCCCCTTCAGAACAGTGTCGTTTACCACGTAGAGGAAGTCATCGGCGACGATCAGCAATTGGGTGTCCTGAATTGTCATACTGTGAATCTGGGTTTCAGATGTTCCGCGCGCTGTCGTCGTGCCGCCGAATGTTCCCGTTGTCGTGCCGCCGAATGTCGTTGCGGTGACCGTTCCATTGGTCGTCGCCGTCCCGTTGGTTTGGCTGCTTGAGCCGGTCTGAACAAACGTCTTTGCCAATTGCGAATCGAGAACTTTGCCAGTCTTCCAGATACGATCCTTCTCTTTCGCGGCGCAAGTGAATGCGAGGATAACGGCGAGAACGGCGGCCAGTCTCATGTTTTTGTTTTCTTCTCCGGGGGATTATTCAGACTACCGCGCTGGCGCCCCGGACGCTAGCCCAGCAGTTCTGACAACTCCCAGATATGATCCGTAATCCAGGCTTCCATCGCGGGCGTGACCCGGAGCGACCGATGCACCTTTCAGGCACTACCGCATTATCTGAAAGGTGCATCGGTCGGATTTTAAGTGTTCGACCAGGTTCCCCACAACTCCGCTGATTCCTGCTTTTCACTGCTATTCTCCCACCGTTTCGCCAGGGAAAAGCGTGGGTTCTTGTTCGGATCGATCGGCTTCGCTTGGCGCGATAGAATGCCGTGGATGGAACGCCAAAACTACCTTCCCATCGCCATTTACTCGCTGCAACGCAACGCCGATCAACTCGTCAGCCTTGGAAGACAAGATTCACCGGAGTGGCATCTTGCCAACGGACTCCTTCGGATCGCACGTGGCATACAGCAAGATGCCAGCATACTGGAAGCGCGTTTAGTTGCGCTTGAAGCGCGGCTATCCCCTCAGCAATGAGGCGCTTTTCGCCGTCTGTCAGTGTCGGCACTTCGTTGATCTCGATAATTGATTGGTTGTCTTTCACGCGCAATTCTCCTGTGTTTAAATGAATTGTGCGCGAAGGCAGAACTTTTCGCATAGCTTCCGGCTTTCGTGGTGTTCGAGACCGCGAAATCCCAAAAGGCTATGGGAGGGGTAGGGTGTACCCACGGCCAGTATAACCAACTGGCGGAAAGGGGCACATTGGTAAGTACGCAAGAAACATTCTCGCCACTATGGGGCGCGTCTCTCGAATCGACGGTCATGATGGCGCTGCAAGCCTACTTCGACGAAAGCGGCAAACTGCAAGACAAGAACGCTGACCACGTGGTGTTTGGCGGAATAGCGGGCAAGATGGATGAAGTTTCTGTCTTCTCTCGAAAGTGGCAGGCGATTTTAGGATCAGACGTAGACCACATCCACATGAAAGACGCGATGCACTTCAATGGTGCATTCCGGGGCTGGGGCAACAGGGAGTCCCGGCGAGACGAAATTCTTATCGAGTGTGCGAAGGTGGCTTTTGAGAACTCTGCCATGCTGATCGTGTCGGAGATGGAAAAGAAAGCATTCCACTCCCTGGCTGAGACGCAAAGAAAGAGACTAAAAAATCCTGTTTACGGGGGATTCGAGGGCTGCGTCCGCGCGCTCGCCCAAAGCTTTCCGGGGCATGACTTTAACCTCTGGTACGACGAATCTCAGGAGTACGCGGAAACCTGCCTTAAGATGTACCAGCGAATGAAATCCATGCACGTTAATTTCGCTCACCGTTTGCCTTCGATAACCTTTGCCAACGACGAAAAGTGTCCCGGCCTGCAAGCCGCTGATATGGTCGCCTATTCAGCTTTCGTTGTAGGGCGAGATGGAAGCTCAGCCCCACGGATCGTCAAGGCGATCAATTCGACACTTCGGAAGGAGATCAACGGGAAGGGACACTTACTCTACACGAAAGGCGAAACGCTCGGTAGCGGGATTCTTGAGTCATGAAGTGAAACCACTTTTACCGCGCTTCTGGCGAGTCGCCTCTTTTTTAGTTAATTGCCGGGGGACACTCCTTACCCGTCAGAACATCCCAGGTTAACCGCTTGCCAACGATCTGACGCACGGCGATATCGAACCGCTGGCCATCGTTTAGCGGTTCGCCGCTCCCGTCCTTGCGGTTGTTATAGCGGAACATCTGTTCATCGAGGTAACGGAACAGGTGGAAGGGCTCGACGCTGATATACGTTCCGCCGAGTCCGCGCTTTACCAGTGACCAGAAGTTCTCCAGCCCATTGGTGTGGACGTTTCCACGAACGTATTCCACGGCATGGTCCACTACTTGATGCTGGAACTCGGCCAGGCCGTCGTATGACTTCAGGGCATCGGTGTAGAGCGCTGACCCGCCTTCTACGTGCTGCCTGACTTCAGCCTGAAGCGCTTTTTTTTTGCGGTTCTCGACAACCTTGGTTCTGACCTTGCCGCCGCGTTCCAGAATGCCCATGACCATCGTTTTGTCTTTGCCGCCGGTGCCGGTGATTTTACGGGGACGAACGTCCTTGTGCATGTTCCGCGCTTTGCCGCCGATGAAGGTTTCGTCGGCCTCAACATGCCCAGAAAGTTTGCCTTCTTCTTCCATTCCAAGCGCAAACCGAATCCGGTGATCCATGAACCACGCGGTTTTCTGCGACACGCCGATCGCGCGGTGAACTTCATAGGAACTGATGCCGTTCTTGCAGTTCACAATCTGCCACATGGCGGTGAGCCACTTATCCAGGCCGATGGGGGACTCGTTGAAAATTGTGCCAGTCTTCAAGGTGAATTGGCGGTTATCGTGGCCTGCGCTGCACTGCCAGCGGTTGTATTTCGGTTGATGGATGACGGCCTTGCTACCGCATCGAGGACACGTCACGCCCTCCGGCCAGCGCCGCGCTACGAGATATTCGCGGCAGTTGTCGGGGTTCTGAAAGTAGATGATGGCTTCCTGAAGTGTGCTCGGTTCCATGTATCAAGTATGGCCGAAAACACATGAGTTGTCAAGTTAGTTATTACCCAAAATTGCCTCACATCCAGACCGGGGATCAATCGAAAGTGACGAACGTTATGCGTTGCAAGGGCGCATCCCAGTTCCAGCGCGCAGGCCCCGATGATCAGATCCGCGAACGGCACCGTTATTCCTTTTACCGCCTGCTCGCCACCGATGCGGGCGACGATCTCCGCCGTGGCTGCGGTGATCGGGTGGATCGGGACATGCTGCTTAAGTTCATCGAGGAACCGGCGCCGTTGTTGCGACTTCGACTCTTCGCGCGCGTGATAGATGCCGTGACCCAACTCGGCAACGGTCAGAGCGCAGATAACGATCGCAACATCTCCCGCAGCCTGTTGCAGGTTCCTGATCACTTCGGGCGTAGTAAGCTTGCCTCGCTCCGCCCTCACCAGAACACTGGAATCGACGACGAAGCCCCTGATTAATCCCAGCTCGGGGGATTCCATGGTTCGTTGCGGCTCGCGATCCCTTCCTCAACATCGCGCGCGAAGTCTTCGTCTACGACTCCGCATGCTCCGCTGGCTTCCATCGCGGCGATGATCTCCGACATCGTGCGGGCTTTGGCCGCCACGGGCTTCATAATCGCCACGGGCTGGTGATCCTGCTCAACCACAACCTCGCTGCCCTGCCGGACCTGTTCGAGGACGGCGTGAAGATCGCGAGCCAGTTCGGCTTCGCTGATATGAAGTGCTGCCATACCTTCGATCATAAGACCACCGGGCCGATCATAAGGCCATTTCCCCCACCGACCTGTACGTCGAAGTGAAGTTTGACATCCCTCATTGCCGGCTCACGCAATTCATAAGTCCCGCGGAGCGCCAGCACGTTCCTTGTCAATGCAGCGTGCAGGGCTCAGATCCCGTACTTGAGGTTACCTCAAACTGGGGAACCCTCGAAAGTGCCGCGACTGGCTCCTGACCACTCACACACCCCAAAAACCGTTCCTCAAAAAATCCGGGTCACCGGCCAAAAAAATAAATCGCCCCTTCCAACTCATCAACTTAGGGGAAACCTCACCTCCAGCCGCCAACCCCATACTCCACAATGGCGCCAGGAGCTCCTATGCCCACCGAACGTCAGATCGCAGCATCCCGCGCCAACGGCGCTAAATCCCGTGGACCCGTCACCCCCGCAGGCCAACGCAACTCCGCCGGCAATAACGTCCGCCACGGTCTCCTCGCCCGCACCATCGTTCTCGATTGCGAATCCGCCGAACGCTTCGACGCTCTCCACGCCTCTTTAACCGCGGAGCTCCAGCCCGCCAGCGGCATTGAGCGCGCCCTCGTCGAAAACATGGCCATCACTCGCTGGCGCATCATGCGCCTCTGGATCATCGAAAAATCTCTCATGGACCATGAAATCCGGAAACAAAATGCCGCCGCCGAATCAGGCACCGGACCCGACGCCGAATCGCAGGTCGACATTCCCACCCGCGCCTCCCTCGCCTTCCGCGCCCTGTGTGATCAGTCCCACGCCCTTCAGCTCATCAATCGCTACGAAGCGCGTCTCGACCGCCAGTACGCATACGCCATCCAGCAGTTCTTCGAAACCCGTCAGCGCCGGACCGGGTCACTCAACAAACTTGATTTCGCCGCTTGAACCCAGCATGTCACTGAAACCAATCATCGGGCTCCGGCCGCAGCCACGCACAAAAGGCGAAAACCCCCGGGTTAACCCAAGCGGGAACTTTCCCGGCGTCCCGCGTCAAATACTCTTGTCAGGATTTTTCAAAGCCGAGTTCGCGGCAAGACGGCCCATCGCAAGCTGGCCAACGGTAGGAACGCGAATTGTGCGACCCTCGAAAGGAACCCTCATGCCGCGCCCCTCGGCGTTCGCCCTCGCCAAACTCGCGATCCTCGCTCTCTGCTTAGGTGCTAACGCCAGTGCCCAGACGCAAACCGGCGTCGTGAAAGCAGGCGGCCAACCAATCCCCGGCGCAACCGTCTCCGCCGTCTGCGGCACCGACATCATCTCCACCGTCACCGATGAAAACGGCCAGTTCGAAATGGGTGGACTCCCTGCCACGCCCTGCAAATTTTCCGTCGCCATGTTCGGGTTCGAATCCAACGAGCATGAGGCTGCCGTCTCCGCTACAGCGCTCACTTTCGACCTGAAACTGCAAACCCACGCCACTCTCCCGGCTGTTGTAACCGCTCAAGCCGCTCCCGGCTCCGCACAACAAGCCCCCGGACAACAAGCCCGCGGACGAGGAGGCCAGGGCCGTGGAGGTTTTGGACAAGGTCGCGGCGGCGGTTTTGGACAAGGACAAGGTCGCGGTGGATTCGGCCAGGGACAGGGCCGTGGCGCCGGCGCACAACAGAACGCCCAAAACGGCACGCCCGGACAAAGCGCCGTCGCCCAGGCCGGTCCCGGACGCGGCGGAGCCAACGCCCAAAATGCACAAAACGGACCCAACGGTTTCCAAAACCTGAACCTGCTCCAGAACGGCGACCTCGCTGATGACGCCAATGCCGCCGACATCGCAGGCGGCAATCCCGCCGATGCCGGTAGTTCCAATCAGGCCTTCCTCGTTAACGGCAGTCTCAGCCAGGGCGTTCAGGCCCAGAATGGCGACGGTGTCGGCATGGGCGGACCCGGCGGCTTCGGTCCCGGCGGACCCGGCAATGCAGGCGGCGCCAACGTCTTCGGACTTCAGGCAGGCGCTCAGGCCGGCGGAGCCCAACCCGGCGGCGGATTCGCCGACGGCGCTCCCGCAGCCCCGGCACCAGGCGGCGCAGGCGGTTTCGGCGGCGGTGGTGGTGGCGGCTTCGGAGGAGGAGGAGGAGGAGGAGGAGGTGGAGGACGCGGTGGTTTCGGCGGCGGTGGACGCGGTCCCGGTCGCGGACGCGGTGGCCCTCCCAACGCCAACGCCCAGTTCGGCAATCGCATTCGACGCGGCCGCGGACGCCAATTCCAGGGCAGCATCTACTACACCGTCGGCAACTCCGTTCTCAACGCGCGCCCTTATTCATTCACTTCCCCCACTCAGCTCAATGGCCAGACCGTTCCCAAATCCGGTTACGCCACCAACCGCTTCGGCTTCTCCGGCGGCGGCCCGCTTTCCATCCCGCACCTCTTCAGCAGCGACAAAACTTTCTGGTTCGTCAACTACACCGGCAACCGCTCGAAGAATCCTGTGGATGACGTCAGCACCGTCCCCACCCTCGCCGAGCGCTCCGGAGTTTTCTCAGGATTCACCATCCCCCTCACCCAGCAGAATCCCGCGTCGCTCCAGTTACTCAACCTCATCCCGGTTCCCAACGCCCCCGGGGTTCGCAATAACTACCAGCTCATCACTTCCACGCCTACGAATAACGACAACCTCCAGGTCCGCATCAATCAGACCCTCACCACCAAAGATCGCCTCGACGTTAACTTCAGTTTCCAGCACCGCAATTCGGACAACATCCAGACCTTCGGCTTCCTCGATCCCACCAACGGCTATGGACTCAGCTCCACCGTTACCTATGGCCGCACTTTCAGCCGCTATCTGATCAATAGTCTGGTCTTCAGTTTCAGCCGCAATAACAACCACACGTTGTCCTACTTCTCGAACGGCAATAACATCGAAGGCACCCTCGGCATCTCGGGCGTTTCCAACACACCCGCGAACTATGGACCGCCCACCCTCCAGTTCACTAACTTCGGCTCTCTTAGCGACGCCACGCCTTCCGCCACCAAACCGCAGACCGCCGGCGTGAGCGATTCCCTCATCAGCATCCACGGCCAGCACACCATTACTTATGGAGCCGGTCTCCAGCGCCGTGAAAACAACAACGTCACCGATGCCAATGGACGCGGCACCTTCAGCTTCACCGGCTACGCAACCGGCGTAGATTTTGCCGACTTCCTCCTCGGCCTGCCCTACTCCACCTCCGTCGCCAACTATGTCAATGAAGCGCGCTACCTCCGCGAGACCACCCTCAACGCCTTTGTCAGCGATGACTGGCGCGTCAAATCGAACCTCAGCATCACCACCGGACTTCGCTGGGAGTACTTCGCGCCATATACCGAAAAGTACGGGCACCTCGCCACTCTCGATTTCGCCCCTGGTTTTACAGCCGCTTCCGTCGTAACCGCGGGAGGCACCGGTCCGTACTCCGGCGCTTACCCGGCCGGCCTCATTAATCCTGATTACAAGCTGTTCTCGCCACGCTTAGGCATCGCCTGGAAGCCGTTTAAGGATCGCCAACTGGTCGTGCGTTCCGGCTATGGCATCTACTACAACGGCGGCGTCTATGCGCAGCTTGGTTCTCAACTTTCCGGACAGCCGCCCTTCACTCAGACCGACAGCCTGATCACCAGCACCACCACGCCCCTGACGTTGCAGAACGGCTTCCCCAGCATCCCCTCCACCACCCTCTCGAACACCTTCGCGGTGGATAAGAGTTATCATCCGGGTTACGCGCAGACGTATACCGCTTCCATTCAGCAAAGCTTCGGCCGGTCGTGGGTCGTCGAAGTCGCCTACAACGGCACCAAAGGAACCGATCTCGATGTACTGCGCGAACCCAATCGCGCGCCTCTCGGCTCAGGCCTCAATGCCCAGTACGACCGCCTCATTCCCTACGCATCGGCGTTCATCTACGACAGCTCCATCGGCAATTCCAGTTACAACGCCGCGCAGGTCCGCTTCACCCGGCGCTTTGCCCGTGGCACTTCTTTCACCCTTCTCTATACCTTTTCGAAGTCGATCGATGACGCCTCCACCCTCGGTGCCGGACCGGTCCAGAACGATCAGAACATCGGAGCCGAGCGCGGCCTCTCCACCTTCGATCAGCGCCACAATCTGCGCGTCAATTACAACTTCCAGTCCCCCATCAATGCCAATCGCCAGGGCTTCGTAGGCAACGCATTTCGCGGCTGGACCATCGGCGGGGTCCTCACCGCTACTTCCGGAACCCCTTTCACCGCAACCGTCACAGGTGATCCGTCCGGTACAGGCTTTACCGGCACCGCGCGCGCCAGTGCCACAGGTTTACCTGTGACTAACGGCACTGGCTACTTCAATACCGCCGCCTTCACCCTTCCGGTTTCCGGCACGTATGGCAACGCCAGCCGCGACACCATTCCCGGTATCCCGAACTTCTCTTTGACCGCGTCATTCTTCCGGTCCTTCCGCCTCGACGACAAACGCCGCATCGAGTTCCGCATCGACAGCACCAACCCCATCAACCACGTCAACATCACGCAGGTAAACACCGTCGTCGAGTCCCTCAGTTACGGACTCCCGACTGGCGCCGGTGCCATGCGCAGCGTTACCGCCACAGTGAGGCTCAGATTCTGATGAAACGCCTGCTATATATTCCCGCTCTTTTGCTCGCATTTGCCGGAGCCGAAGCCCAGGTACCGACATTCAGCTCCAATACGAGCCTCGTCATCATCGATGTCAACGTGAAGGACAAGTCCGGCAAGCCTATTACCGGTCTGAAAAAAGAAGACTTCACTCTGGTCGAAGACGGCAAGCCGCAACAAGTCTCGGTCTTTGAATTTCAACAGCTCGATGGCGCTGCTCCGCCGCCTCCCAAAGTTCCCGCCACGAAACCAGTCGGGATCGCCCCCGCTCCCGCACCCGCCCCGCGTGCCGCCGCGATAACCGTGCCCACCGGCGTCTCAACTCCCGTGATCCGTTTTCAGGATCGCCGCCTCGTCGCCATGCTGTTCGACTTCAGCACCATGGCCATACCCGAACAGTCTCGCGCCCAGGAAGCCGCTCTCCGTTTCATCCGCACGCAACTAAAGCCCGCCGACCTCGTCGAGATCATGACGGCTGGCACCGGCCCCATCAAAATCGAGCAGGATTTCACCGACGATCGCGATCGTCTCGAAGAAGTCGTCCGCAAATTTCAGATCGGCGTAGCCAGCGAGCTCTCCGCTCTTGGCAGTGACGGCGACAGCACCACCGGCGAAGACAACGGAACCGCTTTCAACGCGGATGAAACCGAATTCAACATCTTCAATACCGATCGCAAACTCGCTACCCTCGAATCCGCCGCTAAACTCCTCGCCGCCTTCCCCGAAAAGAAAGCCCTTATCTATTTTTCAAGCGGCATCAGCAAATCCGGTTTCGATAATCAGGCGCAGCTCGACAGTGCTGTTAATGCCGCCAAACGCGCCAATGTCTCCTTCTATCCGATCGATGCCCGCGGTTTAGTGGCCAGCGCCCCCCTCGGCAATGCCGATACCGCGGGCTCTCGCGGCACCAGTATGTTCAACGGAACGCAGATGCAGAAGGTGCGCGATCAGTTCAACGATTCGCAGGAAACACTGTCGACCCTGGCGGCGGATACCGGCGGCAAGCTCTATGTGGATGACAACGACCTCGCAACCGGAATGGAAAAGGCCCGCGACGATATCGGCAGCTATTACATCCTCGGCTACTACAGCAACAACATCAAGATGGACGGCAAATATCGCCGCGTCCAGGTCAAACTCGCGAACAATATCGAAGCGAAACTCGATTACCGCGGCGGCTACTTCGGCCAGAAACAGTTCGCCAAATTCACCGCCACCGATAAAGAAGACCAACTGCAACAGGCTTTAATGCTCGGCGACCCCGTGACCGATCTCTCTCTGAGCGCCGAACTCGATTACTTCCGCCTCGCGCGTGACCGCTACTTCGTTCCCTTCTCCGTGAAAATTCCGGGTTCGGAAATCGCCCTGGCCAAGAAACGCGGCAACGAACAAACCGAATTCGATTTCATTGGCCAGGTTCGCGACGAGCATTCGAAAATGGTCGGCGTCGTGCGCGACGGAATCAAAATCAAACTGAGCGAACAGACCGCCGCTCAACTTGCCTCCCGGCCCATCGCCTATGACACGGGCTTCACTCTTCCCCCCGGCAAATACTCCCTGCGCTTCCTCGCCCGCGAAAACGAGACCGGCAAGATGGGTACCTTCGAAACCAAATTCACAGTCCCCGATCTCGCGCCCGATCAACCCACTTCCGTCAAAACGAGTTCCGTCATCTGGAGCAGCCAGCGCGAATCTCTCAATGCCGCACTCGCTTCCGCCGACAACAAAAAGAAGCTGATTGAAGCCGATCCCCTGGTGAATGAAGGCCAGAAACTGATCCCCAGCATCACCCACGTCTTCCGCAAAGATCAGAACCTCTACGTATATATGGAGGTTTACGATCCGGGCGTGATCACCGACGCAAACTCGGGCGACAAGAAGCCCAGCGTCTCCGCCACCCTATCCTTCTATAGAGGCAAAACCAAGAGCTTCGAATCCGAACCGGTCCGCCTCGATCAGTTCGCCGCCAAACGCGGCCAGACGTTGCCCATCCGTTTCCAGGCGCCTCTGGCCCAGCTCGCCGCCGGTCGCTATACCTGCCAGATCAATATCGTCGATGAGACGGGTCGTAAATTCGCCTTCGAGCGGACGGATATTGTAGTGCTTCCGGTTGCACCCCCGGTCCCGGCACAAGGGTCAGGAGGACTCTGATCCGATCCGGGCGATCTGTTAAATGGCCTCAGTTGACAAGCTTAGGAGGCGGGCGTATTTTGGAATTATCACTGAAGAAGGAGGTGGTCCAGAAGAATGAGTTCAAGTAGTAGACCGCGAGAGGTGGCCGACTGCTGAGTCGACCCGTTCTAAAGCTGACGATTCCGCTATCAGTGGTGGGATCACGTTCCTGTGGACCGGCTGCCTCGTCGCGTTGTAGCTGAGTAGTTCGCGTACGTAGTAGTAACTGCCTCAGGCAAAAAACGGCTACCGAACCCCCGTTGGACCCTTTGCTACGGTCCACGGGGGTTTGCCGTGTTAGAATCGAAATTCTGCTCTAAGCATCAGAATAGATAAGGTAACGAAGAGATGAAAGCCGGAATTCACCCAGCCTATAACGAAATCAACGTCGTCTGCGCCTGCGGGCACAAGTTCTTAACCCGCTCCACGCACAAAGGTGACATCCGCGTGGAAATCTGCTCCAGCTGCCATCCCTTTTTTACAGGCAAGCAGAAGCTGATCGATACTGCGGGTCGCGTCGACAAGTTCGAACGCAAATACGCGAAACAGCGCGCCGAAAAAGCCGCTCTAACCGTCAGCAAATAATCCGCTTACGCACCGCGTAAAGCACCAGATCGGCCGTTCCGTGCAAGCCTAACTTGCGTAGAATGTGTCCTCTATGTGTTTCTACGGTTGTAGGACTTATATTGAGCAACGTGGCTACCTCCTTGTTCTGCCGCCCCTCGGCCAGCAATTGAAGGATCTCCCGCTCCCGGTCCGTCAACAGGTCCCAGGAGTCGTCAAGGTTCTTCGACCTTAGCTGACTTACGTAGTCCTCCTGCAACAGCGCGCTCACCTTGCGGCTGAGGTATGGCCGCCCTGCCGCAGCGGCCCTCACGGCCTCCAGCACGTCCGCACGGGGTGAGTCCTTAAGCAGATACCCCCGTGCCCCAGCCCTCAGGGACTGCAGCACATAGCTCTCATCGTTGTGCATGCTGAGGATCACGATGTTGGTATCGGGTCTCACCGCAATGATGCGCCGAGTCGCCTCGATGCCGTTCATGTTGGGCATCGCGACGTCCATCATGATGACGTCCGGCGTGTGCTCCTCGGCCATCTGTACAGCCTCGCGGCCGTCGGCCGCTTCAGCCACCACGGCGATGTCGACCTGCTGCTCCAGGAGGATCCGAAGACCTTCCCGGACCACCGTATGGTCGTCAGCCAGCAATACGCGAATGGGCTGCACGCTCCGCCTCTCTGGCCATCTCAGGTAGAGGTAGCTCGGCCGACACAGACGTCCCCCGGCCCGGCCCGGAGTCGATCCGCAAGGTGCCTCCCAAACGCCCCACCCGCTCCTCCATGCCGAGCAGCCCGAGACCTCGCACCACGGTCTTGTCGAACCCTGCCCCGTCGTCTTGCACCGAGAACTCCACCCTGCCCCTGACGTTCTTCACGACCACCTGAATGCCCCGCGCTCCCGAGTGCTTTGCCGCATTGTTGATAGCCTCCTGCACCACCCGATAGATGCAGGTCTTGTGCTCGTCCGGCAACTCGTCCGAGAGGCCACCGGCATTGACCGTGATCTGCAAACCCGTCCGCTTAGTCATCTCACGGGCATGCCAGTTCAGCGCCGGCACCAGACCGAAGTCATCCAACATGGAAGGCCGCAACAGCAGTGCGAGGTCCCGCACCACATTGAGCGTCCGCTCTGCCAGCGTCGAGATGGAGGCCAGCCGGTCGAGCACCTCAGGTGAGCGAGCGGCCGTCTCCGCGTTCCCCGCTTCCATCATGATGGCCGAAAGCGACTGGCCCACTTCGTCGTGCAGCTCACGAGCCAGCGTGCGCCTCTCGTCTTCCTGGGCCCGAACCAGACGCGCGGAAAGACCCTGGAGTCCTTCCCGAGCCTCCATGGTTTCGAGTAGCCGCTTCTCCACTTCGCCCTCGAGCCGCCGCGTCACCCCTATGGTTACGAGCGCCAGCAATGCGCTTCCCACCAGCGTCACGCAGAACGTAGCCACTAATGACCAACGAAGGTTCTCGGCCGACTGCGCAAGCCGCTCCTCAGCTCTGTCGAGGCCGCGGTGATTGATAGCGGCAATGCGGTCGGCTATCTGTAGCATCGTGGTGCGGCGCGGCACCAGTTGTTCATAGAAGAATGAGTAGCGTAGCTTCTCGCGCTCGGCCGGTGTCCAGTTGAATGTGGCCTGCAGCACTTTCCACCACTCGTCGATTTCGGACTGTAACGCATAGAACGTATCCTGCTCAGCGGGATCGACGTCACGCGACCAGACTTCCATTGCGCTCCGGGTCTGCTTCTCGATCGCCATCAGGGGAGCCCGTTGCGCCGCCGCATCTCCAGGATCGGGCGATAACAGGAAGTCCCGAATGGAGGTGCTGGAAAGGTAGATATCGGACCGAATCTGCTCAAGCGACTGCAGGCGCGTGAGGAAAGCCTGGCGAATACGAGTGTCGTCGGCGCGAACCCGCTCCAGAAGATAGAGCGTCCCGCCGGCGGCCGCAACCAGGAAGACAAGCAGTCCGGCGAAGCCCAGACTGAGCACGAGAAGCGGCCGCAGTCGGGTTTTTACCGGAGCCATGATCGTAAGTGTATCCGGGCGACCAGAAGAATGGGCATCCTGTCCCGACAGGATGGCGGAAGGTTGCCACGCTGCGTTATCAATTGATTTTGGAGGAAATGAATGTCGCTTTATACAAACTGGAAAATCATGGTGGGAACCGCACTTTGCCTCTGCGCCGCAGCCTGCGCAAAAAAGCAGGTGGCCGTAGCAACCCCGCCACCCCCGCCCGTCGCTTCCGCACCAGCCCCCGTGCAAAGTCCGCCACCACCGGCGCGGCGGCAGCCCGCTCCTGCGCCGGTGGCTCAGAACACAGCGCCCCGCTACCCCAGCGCTGCACAAAGAGCGCGTATCGATGAACTCATCGCGCGCATCCAGGACGCCTACTTCGACTACGACAAACACACTTTGCGGACTGACGCCGTCAGCACGCTGAATGCGGATGCCAAGGAACTGGGCGAGATCCTGCAGCAATTCCCGACTTACAAACTTCGAGTCGAAGGCTTCTGCGATGAGCGCGGTTCGGCGGAATTCAACATTGCTCTGGGCGATGCCCGCGCGAAGTCCGCCAAGGAATATCTTGTCTCAGTAGGTGTTCCGGCTAATCAACTCGACACAGAGAGCTTTGGCAAAGAGCAGCAGCTTTGCAACGAACATGATGAGGCGTGCTGGCAGAAAAACCGGCGCGTTCATATCGTGGCAGAGGGCAACGGCGGTTAGAGAGCAACCGCATAGCCCCTCCTTGAAGCACGAAAGCCCGCGGTCCACCGCGGGCTTTCGTGTTTTAGCGTCTACAGCACGCCAATCGCATTGCTACACTAGAAATTCACCCTCCCTTTTAACCATTAACCAGCCGTGATTTCAGTCAGCAATGTAAGCAAGCGCTATGGCGCCAAGATTCTGTTCGAGGAAGTCGGGGTTAATTTCCTGCCCGGACGCCGCTACGGATTGACAGGTCCCAACGGATCCGGAAAATCCACGTTTATGAAGATCCTGACGGGCGAACTGGACCCCGACAAGGGCGAAGTCGTACGCCCCAAGCGCATGGGCGTGCTGAGCCAGGATCAGTTTGCCTTCGATGCCTACCGGGTGATCGACACGGTCATCATGGGCAACCAGCCGTTATGGAAGGCTCTGGCGGAGCGGGACGAACTCTACGCCAAAACCGAAATGACGGATGAAGACGGCATGCGGCTCGGCGAGCTGGAAGGCGTTGTGGCCGAGAATGACGGCTACACGGCGGAAAGCGATGCGGCCATTCTCCTTGACGGTCTGGACATCGCCGAATCTATACACGAACGCAAAATGAGCGAACTGCAGGGCGGTCAGAAGGTTCGCGTTTTGGTCGCGCAGGCGCTGTTCGGAGGCCCTGAGGCCCTTCTGCTCGACGAGCCTACGAACCACCTCGATCTCGACTCTATCCACTGGCTGCAGGACTTTCTCAATCGCTATCAGGGAACGCTAGTTGTGATCTCTCACGATCGCCATTTCCTGAACAGCATCACGACGCATACCGCCGATATCGACTATCAGACGATCATCACGTATACCGGCGGTTACGATGACATGGTGCTGGCGAAGACGCAGATCCGCTCGCGCGTGGAATCGCAAAACGCCCAGCGCGAGAAGAAGATCGCGCAACTCAACGAATTCATCGCACGGTTTTCGGCGGGTACGCGATCGAGTCAGGTGACGTCCCGTAAGAAGGAAGTCGAGCGGCTGCAAACGGCGGATCTGGCGCGTTCCAACATTGCCCGTCCCTTTATCCGCTTCGAGATGAAGCGGCCCTCCGGCCGGCATCCACTGGAAATCCGCGGCCTCGAGAAATCGTATGGCGACCAGAAGGTGATTTCCGGCTTTACCGCCAGTATTTCGCGCGGAGAAAAGATCGGGCTGATCGGCCGAAACGGCACCGGTAAGACGACCATGTTGCGTTCTTTGATCGCCAATGCGACCGGGGCAGACGATGGCGATGACGAGCCGTTTCAGATCAATGGGGGCTCAGTCGAATGGGGTCATGAGGCAAGCGTAGGATATTTCGCACAGGACCATCGGGCTACCATTCAGCCTGGTCTGACTGTGATCGACTGGCTCCAGCAATTCGATCCTACTGCCGGGAACGAAGAACTCCGCGGACTGCTGGGCCAGATGCTCTTCATTCGCGAAGAAGCGATGAAGCCGACGGAAGCTCTCTCGGGCGGCGAGGCCGCGCGGTTGATTTTCTGCCGCCTGATGCTGCAGAAACCCAACATTCTGGTATTCGACGAACCAACCAACCATCTCGATCTCGAATCGATTAACGCTTTGAATATCGCGCTGCAGAAGTACGAAGGAACGGTATTTCTGGTCACGCACGATCACGATCTGCTGGAAGAAGTCGCCACGCGAATCTGGCGCTTTGACGGCAAGACAATCGAGGACTTTAAAGGCGCCTACCTCGATTTTCAAAGCGCTTTCGCCTGAGCCGTCAGAACCAGCCCGCGGGAAAGGCTCCCCGCAGTGGTCTACTGATAAGGAGCCATCCAAAAGGCATGCTTGAGGCATACGGGATCAGCGACCCCGGAAAAGTACGCGCGGATAATCAGGATGCGTTCAGGATAATTCCTGAGCTGGGCCTGTATCTTTTAGCCGACGGAATGGGCGGCGCCCGCGGCGGAGAGCGTGCATCGCAATTAACCGTAGAGTGCGTAGCTACTAATCTTCGGGAGTCATCCACCCGCGATGCGGCTGCACTGCTTCATGCCGTCGAGGAAGCCAACGATCGTGTATTGAATGAAGCGTCGCAAAACCCCAACCTCGAAGGCATGGGCACCACCCTGGTCGCGGCACTGGAGACAAGCGACCACGATGTGGCTATCGCGAGCGTAGGTGATAGCCGGGCTTATCTGCTGGACAACGGCGCCCTTCGCGCCATCACAGAAGATCAGACCTGGATTCAGGATGTCGGGAAACAACTGGGGCTGGATGCCGCCACTCTTCGCAGCCACCCCATGCGCCACGTGCTCACCATGGCAGTGGGCGTCAGTCGTAATATTCGCATTCGATATTACGCAGTAACGCTCAAGCCTCGAGATCTTCTGCTGCTGTCCAGCGATGGACTACACGGAATCGTGGACGATTCCCGAATCGAAGCAATCCTGAACACGCCCAAGGCGACCCTGGCCGACATGTGTCGACATCTCGTCACTGCTGCCAACTATGCAGGCGCCCCGGATAATGTGACGGTACTCCTGCTTCGACCGGTATAGCTGTTGAGAGACGTCAGGCTGCGGCGCTGGAGGATTCCTGGCGGAGCCACTCGCGCATGGCGTCCCGGTGCAGCAAAATGCCTTTGCGCGAGTAACGCAAATAGCCCTGCCGGCGAAACTGATTCATGTAATGCGTGACGATTTCGCGCGATGTTCCCACGTACTGAGACAGCAGTTCATGAGTAAAGGGAATCATCTGGACCGAACCGTCTTCTGTCTGGTGGCCTAAACGCTCTGAAAAGCGAATCAGAGCTCGCGCCAGACGGCGGGCGATGTTATCGACAGAGAAGCTCTCGATACGACTGCCGAAATCCATCGAACGTTCGACAAGAAGCTGGACGAGGGCAATTCCGAGCTTGGGACGCCGCGTAGCAATGTCCTCGATTTCGGAGACCCCCCAGGTCATCACTTTCGTATTTTCGAGGGCTACAGCGAGTTCCGTGCGCTGCGATTGAGCGACAAATGCCGATTCGCCGAAAAACTCGTCCGGCTGGTAGATGTCCACGACGACCTGTCGACCGTCGTCAGCCAGCCGGCAAACCTTTACTTTTCCATCAATTACAAGATAAATGCTGCTGGATGGCTGATCCTGGCTATAAATAGTTTGACCTTTGCGGTATTCGAGGATGGTCGAGCAGGGTAAATGCGCGAGAGGATCTTCGAGCGGTCGGTTCTGAGTCTGCGGTGCTGTTGCCATACTTGTTGCCATTAGTTAAAGGCCTCCCTTATCTCTCCGTCGACGTGCTCACAGAATTATTCTCGGGACCCATCGTTTGGGACGCATCGTTGCTTAAATGCAAAGCTTAAATGCAAAGTCTGTAACACTTCTCCATTGCGCTTAAGCACGTAACAGTCCATACGGAACCCTGAGGTTGTAAGATGCACCTTTAATTCTTCGCGTTACAACAGTTAGCATTGCTACAAAGAAAAAATAAATTTTACCATTTAACCGGGCGGGCCGGGACAGGCGGGAACAATTTGCGTGCCGTTATACTTTTCATTGCAATTCCTGCACTACTGAGTTTGCAGGGAAATGATTTTCTTCCGCCGGGCGGGAATCGATACGCAACACATGCGGCGTCGGGCACAATTCTGCCTGGCGGGAGAGTACTCAGGCCTTACGGAGTCGAACTTGAAACGGGCGCCGGAACCGCCGGACTCGCCGTAAACCGCGAGGGAACGGTGGCAACCGCGGATTCCGGGCCTGAGCGATACAGCGTCACGGTCATCGATCCTCCGCGAAAATCAGCCCCCTGGAGCGAACGCCATATTTGGGCCAGAACTCCGGGATCTCAAAGCCCGGGAGCAGCCGATCCGGCCTGGAATGGGGTTTCTTCCGGAATCGCCTTCGAGACGGAAAAGACGCTTTGGGTTTCCGAAGGCGCCTCGGGAAAAATTCGCCAGCTGGATATCAATGCCGGCGACCGGGGCCATACCCTGAACCTCAACGATCAGGACTGGCGCAACAGTTTTTCGGGCGACCTCCTATATGACTCGCCCCGTCATTTATTGTTCGCGGTGGATCCCGCGAATCAGCGCATCGCCGTAATCGACCCCCGGCGTAACCGGGTGCTGGCCTCGGTAAAAACCAATGCGCCGCCCGCTGCGGAGGCTCTTTCCCAGGACGGTCAGACCCTGTGGGTAGCTGAAGCGGATGCAGTTTGTAACACCGGTATAGCGGACCCATTACAACCAGCAGCTTTCGAATGCATCACTGTGCGCGGCATTCCATCGGCGATCCTCACGACGGACGACAAAGTGTTCATTTCGAGTTCTGCTCCTGACGCGATCACGGTGGTGTCTGTAGCGACCCGTAAAGTGCTAACCGAAATTCCCCTTACTATTCCTTCCCTTGAGCAATACAGCGGGGTCGCACCGCAGGGGCTGGCGTTCGATCCGGTGACGAAGTGGCTGCTCGTGGCCGAAGCCGGAATCAATGCCCTCGGGGTAATCGACACCACGAAAAACGAGGTCGTCGGTCAGATTCCGACCGATTGGATGCCGGTCAAAGTAGCGCTTGCGGGTGACCGTGTTTATGTGGCGAACTTCGCGGGGCACGGAACCGGACCGCGTCTGCCGAGTTCATTGCGAACCTTCAGCGATTCGCCACTCCTGCATCGAGGCACAGTGACGACATTCATTTTGCCGCAGGAAAGCGAAGTTCTCGACCTGACGCGTACGGCTTTCTCGGGCGCGGGTCTGGTGCCGGACATGCACGACCCGCCGACGTATCCGGGCGCGATCCGGCACGTCGTCATGATCGTCAAGGGCAACCATACGTACGACGATCTACTGGGAGATATCACGCGCGCCTCTAACGGTCCGGTTGCCGCGTTGGTTCCCTTTGCCCGGTACGGTATGCATGCTCGTGCCAGGGGTGCTCCGGGTCAGTTTAGTATTCAGGACGCAGCCATCACGCCGAATCACCACGCACTGGCAACTCAGTGGGGGTTCAGCGATAACTTTTACGCCGTGGGTGCGGAGCCTGATGGTGCGGGGCCTGATTATGAGCTGCTCCGGGCGCACGCGCAGAAGTTCGGTATTTCGGTCTACCGTACGCCGGAGAGAGCAGCAGGCAGCGGATCGATTTCAGGATCGATCTCAGACGATGAGAAGACGGATCAGGTGATCGCAGATCTGGAGCAGCGCTACCGCCGATCCAACAATCCCCTGCCGCAGTTGATCTACATCACGCTGCAGGGCGATATCACTAAAGCGCCCGATGCCGGCAAAGGGTTCCCCTACGAAGCCTCCTACGTCGCGGACAATGACCGAGCGCTGGGCCGCCTCATCGAATACCTGTCCCATTCGCCGTGGTGGCCGGAGATGACGGTGTTCGTCACGGAGGAAAATGCGGAAAGCGGCCTCGATCATGTCGATTCGCATCGCACGCTGCTGCTCGCGGCCGGACGTTTGTGAAACGCAATTATGCATCCCACCGGAATTCAAATTTCCCCGGGCTGCTCAAGACCGTCTTCGAGTTACTTCATGTCATGCCCCTGAATCTGGGAGAGGCCACGGCAGCCGATCTTCGCGACTTGTTTACCACCAGCGGCGATTTCAGCCTTTTCACCGCGCAGCATCCCGACGTGAGAATTCTGCCGGATCAGCCAGGTGCGGCTACCAATTGAGTCAACGACTGTCGTTTACCGCGATGAGTTGCAGAGTCGGTGGCTCTTCTTCCGCGGTCTCCACACTCTTCAGACGCTTCTCGATCGCACGGGTGCGTATGGCGGCATCGTCCACTGTCTGTACGGCCTGGTCTAACCTTTTGCGTATTGTGTCCAGAACCTGCGAATACTTACCGAATTGAAGTTTCACGTCGCCGAGCAACGTCCAGACCTCGCTCGAGCGCTGCTGGATGGCCAGAGTGCGGAAGCCCATCTGCAAGCTGTTCAGTAACGCCGCAAACGTAGTGGGACCGGCCAACACTACACGGTAATCGCGCTGAATGATCTCGGCAAGACCGGGCCTGCGGAGCGCTTCCGCATAAAGACCCTCGGTTGCCATGAAAAGAATTCCGAAGTCCGTGGTGCGGGGGGGCGCCAGGTACTTTCCGCTGAAGGTGCGGGCGCACTGCTTCACAACAGTCTCAAGCTCACGCGCCGCCGCCTCAACTCCTTCGGCATCCCCGCGCTCTGACGCCGAAGCCAGGCGCTGGTATGTCTCCATGGGGAATTTGGCATCGACCGGCAGCCATACGGGACCCGCGTCCTGCCCCGGCAGTTTAATCGCAAACTCCACCCGCTCGGCGGTGCCCGTCGTCGAGACGTCGCGCTCGTATTGCTCGGGCGCGAGTATCTGGGAGAGAAGATTTTCGAGTTGCACCTCGCCCCATGCTCCCCTCGTGGTCACGTTGGTGAGAACCCGTTTCAGATCTCCCACCCCGGAAGCAAGATTCTGCATCTCGCCGAGACCTTTATGGACCTGCTCCAGGCGTTCGCTGACCAGGCGAAAGGATTCGCCGAGGCGCGTTTCGAGAGTCGTTTGCAGCTTTTCGTCTACCGTCTGACGCATCTGCTCCAGCTTGGCCGTGTTGTCAGCCTGCAGCGCGGCAAGCCGCTGATCGACGGCGCCCCGTACGGCTTCGAGATGCTGGGTAACGGAAGAACGGAGAGACTCGGAACGCTGTTCGGTCTGGCTGGCAAAACGCTGGACACTGGCGGCGAGCTCTTCACGCAAGGCACGGCTCTCCTGACTGCGGCGCTCATCGGAGCGAGCGAGGTCGTCGTGCAGGCGAGCTTCCATCGCGTTCTGAGCCGCGTTTTGGGCTGCATTTTGAGCAATCGGATCAGGCAGAGCAAACGAGCGGATCCGCAGCAGGAGTATGACGTTCAGGACGATGAGGGCGGCGAGCAGAGCGAAAAGAACAGGAAACATTTTGATGCAGTCCTGTTTCGAGGATATAACGAGTTTGGCTACAGCGCCCGAACAGCCTGTTCGATTTGCCGAGCGATGGCAGCCGGATCGGAACTGGTGGGATGAACGGCAGGACCGAATTTTACCTGTGCAGGACCGGCGGAAGGAAACTTCGCCGACCGGTGGAGAACCTTTTCGAGACCCTCAAGTTTTACAGGCACGACAGGCAATCGCAGTTTCGAAGCCAGCATTCCAACGCCGGGCTGAAACGGGTGAACTTCACCGGCATCCGTGCGCTTGCCTTCGGGAAAAATCAGAATGGAAATTCCATCGGATGCCAGTTCTCCCGCGTAGCGGAGCGCGGCGCGAGTGCCCGCCTCGCGCTGCGGCAGCGGGAAGGCCTGGAATACCAGCGCGGAAAGCACGTAGTTCAATCCATTAGTGAATCTTTTGAATCGGGAGAAGCGTTCCGGGTGGAAATGGGCCTGAAAGAACTCCTTCGCCATAGCGGGAGCAACGTGGTAGCGCCAACGGGAGGGGAGTGCCCACAAAATGGCGGGAGCATCAAAGTGGCTCTGATGGTTCGAAGCAAAGATGACCGGTCCCGGCAGGTCGCGCAGATTTTCCAGCCCTTCCACTTCGATCCAGGCGAAGAGACGCGCCAGGGGAAGGATCAGACTCGGGAGCGCAACCCGGCGCAACCAACGTGCCGGGGCGTTTCGGTTCCACTCCGGGAAATCGAACGAATCATCGTCGTTGACGGGGCTGGACGGATGAGACTGCGCGCGCGTCAGATCGGCCACCGTCCTGACGCCCGCAAATTGAGCTTCTCCGATGGAAGATCCGGTGCGCTTCTCGAGTTCCATCATGAGTTGAATGCGGTCAAGAGAACTGAGTCCCAGTTCGTCGAGAGAGGTCGCGGCCGTTACGCTGCGTCCATGGGCAAAGCGCGCCACAATTTCCTCAACCGTGCCGGCGGCCGATCTTGCGGGTATTGAGCGTCCGGCGATTCTCGATGCGATTTCAGTTCGCTTGAGTTTGCCCGTTCCGGATGTACGGGGCAGCGCGGACTCGGGCCAGACTTCGAAACTTTGAATCCGCTGGTACGATTCCAACTTGTCGTTGGCTTCGCGCACGGCGGCTTGCGCCGACTTGCTCCCATCGAGCACCAGGACGGCGGCGACATGCTCCCGCGAGCCGTCGCGACCTGCGACCACCGCTGACTCGATTACTCCGCTGACCGCGTTGAGCACGCGCTCGACATCTTCGGGAAAGACGTTCAGTCCTTCGGGAGAGATGATCATTTCTTTGCGGCGGCCTAGAATTTTCAGACGCCCTTCGGAATCGAGTTCACCAATATCGCCGGTGTGCAGCCAGCCTTCTGCGTCAAGGATGTTCTCCTGCTGACCGAAGTAGCCGGGAGTGACATTATCTCCGCGCAGGAGAATTTCGCCCCCCTCGCCGATGCGGATCTCAACACCGGATATGGCTTTGCCCACAGAACCCGCACGCGAATGGAGGGGATGATTCAGCGTGGCGATAGGCGCGGTTTCAGTAAGCCCGTAACCCTGGATAACCACGTAGCCCAACTTGCGCCAAAACGCTTCGAGCTCCGGATCGAGCGGCGCCGCCCCAACTACGAAGCTCCAGAATTTCCACCCAAAACGGCGGCGGACCTGGCGATAACGCCACCAGTTCGCATACCATTTACTGCCCGGGGGCGCGGGTCGCGAAGCTTCAGGAATAATCTGCACGACATAGTCGCGGAGCAGTTCGAGCATGCGCGGCACACAGACAAGCACCGAGATGCGCTGTCGGCGAATCAGCGTGACGATGTCCTTCGGATTGTAACCGGCGGCGAACCATACTTCGCCCCCGATCATCGGCGGAATGAAGGCCGCCATGGCCTGCCCGAACATGTGACTTAGCGGAAGGAGATTCAGAAAGCGAATGGGCGAGAACGGCCCCATGTACTTTCGCCAGGGCTCGATCCCCTGATCGATGGGTTTCAGATTCGCCAGGATGTTGCGGTGACTCAGAGTGACGCCCTTCGGCTCTCCGGTGGCTCCCGAAGTAAAGAGAATTTCCGCGATATCGGCAGGTTCCGCCGGCGCGAATGCCGATTGGCAAGGGGAGTCCGGTGAAGCCGCCAAATCACTCAGTCGCCAGATTTCACAGGTCACATCGGGAGGACTCATTCCCTCGCCGATCACAACCGCGCGAGCACTCACGATACCGGCCACGCGTCCGAGGAATTCGGCGGAGGAACGAAAGTCGATCGGCACCAGAACGACACCTTCGAGGAGGCAGCCCCAAAGAACAACGATCCACTCCGGCCTGTTCTCGCCCCACAGCAGGATACGTTCGCCTTTCTGAATTCCGCCAGCCCGAAGTTTGGCGGCAAAGCCCGCGGCAGCAGCAGCAACGGATTCGTAACTCAGCCGCATGGTGCCGAAATCGCCTTCGTAGCGCAAAAAATCGCCGGAGGCTTTTCGCCAAATTTCGAAGAAGGCCGCGAGAGAAGGAGGGTAGCCGATCACACCGACGCCGATTGTCGCATGCGGATTTTCGCGGGGCAGCGCGGTATTCTTGAATCCGCTACCACCGATGAGTCATCTCATCGGAGTTGTTCAGCAACAACCACGTTACGAGGAAAAATTATTATGTCTACCGCAGTTGACAGCGCCAATCTGATCCTGAAGCTCTACGAACTCCGCAGGGAAGAAGTGATGCGCACAGCACGTGATTATATGTTTGGATTTAATCCCAACACGGCCGAGGAATACATGGGCGGCATGATGGGGCCGAACAGCGCCCACATCCGTATGTTCATGTCTTACTGGGAAATGGCCGCATCGCTGGTAAACGCCGGTGCGATCGACGCCAAGATGTTCAATGAAGCCAACGGCGAACACATTGTGGCGTTCTCCAAAGTCGACCTCTTTATCGATCAGTTGCGCGCAATGATGGGGAGCCAGGAACTCTTCCACAATCTGCAGAAGCTCTGCTATGACGCGCCAGGCGGGAAAGAGAAAGTTGCCATGACACGGGAACGGATGCGCGCAATGGCCGCCAAGTTTGCCGAGGCCCACGCGAACCGAGCCAAGGCTTAATTAATCGCGCTTAAATTCGCTAACTGGCTTCGGCCAAGGTAGCTTCCGGCAACACGGCTTGCCGGCGCGTGTGAACCAGTACAAAGAGTGTGACGAATCCCGCGATGAGGCCGACCGATGCGCCGGCACCCAGCATCGCGGGATTCGTCAATTGTCCATTCGCCTTCAACGTAGCCATAATTGCGAGATTGACGACGATGGGTACCGCCGCCGCGGCCATGGGCAATTTGGGGTGATCGGATGCGAAGAGGCAGCGGGCCATCAGATCGAGCAGTGCCCATCCGGGAATGCTGGGTGCAAAACCGAGGAAAACTGCAGCCACCAGGCGCGTAGAATCGGCGGTGAAATTGCCGCGCTGAAATAGAAGCGCAACCATCGGCGTCCGCAACAAAATTCCAATGACACACGAAGCCGTGGCTGCAGCAGCCATCAGGGCAACGCTTTTGTCGATCAACCGGCGCGCCCGCAGCGATTCCCCAAGGCCGCGCAGGCGAGCAATCTCGGGCACCAGCGTGGTAGCCACAGGAAAAACCAGGTAGGCATTTACTACGCTGATACAGCGAAGGCAATAGTCGAACGCCGCCGCCATTCCCGACCCTGCGTGAGTTGCGTAGGCGCGCGTCACGATTACATTTCCCGCAATCAGACCGGCATATACAAGGAACATGGCAGGCTTGCGCAGAATGTGCGCGTACGACACGGGCTCGCACGGCTCGAACTCGCGACCGATGTCGCGGCTGGCCCGCCAGGTCAGGAAAAGCTGCAGAGCCGTACCCGCACTGTATCCAATGGCGAATCCATTGATACCCATGACGTTGCGGAGAGCCAAAGCGCCCACAATCGTCGCGCCATTCAAACAAGTCTGATAGAGGGCCGGGATGAGAAAGCGTCTTTCGGTATACAGCAATGCGGAATAAACGCCGGAGGCTCCCCCAAAGAAAAGAGCGGGCGCAAACAGCCGCAAGAGCGTTGTGACTTCCCCAGTCTGGGCAGACGAAAGTCCGGGACCAAACAGGCGTGTAAAGGCAGGGGCGAAGATAGCCATCACCAGAGAAGCGGCGAGGAAGATCGACAGGAAGACGTTACGGGATTGGACGAAAATCATGCGCCGCCGCGCGCCTGTGGCCATCATCATGGTGGGCACAAACGCGAACAGCATGGTATTGATAGCGACCTGGGTCAGAGTGTCGAGCGGACCCATGGCGACGGCCAGATTATCGGCCCGGGCATGGGTTCCGAGGAGGTAAGCGGTTACGGCGACGCGGAAAAATCCAGTGATGTTGCCCAGCAGAATCCCCCCGCTCACCACCAGACCGCCCTGGATCAGGGGGTGGCGCCACGTTTTGGCGGCAGGCACATCGAGGGTGGAGGGGGCGGGCAATCAGCTCCGTGCGGCGGTTAGGGCGGCGTCGTAATTGGGGAAATTCGAGACTTCCGGCACATACTCGACATACTTGATTTTGTTGTCCGGGCCGACCACAAAGATGGCACGGCTGAGAATGCGTAATTCTTTAATGAGAGTGCCCCAGGCGGCGCCGAAGGAAGCGTCCTTATGGTCGGACAACATCTTGACGTGGTCCACGCCAAACGAATTACTGAAGCGCTTTTGCGCGAAAGGAAGGTCCATGCTGACGGTATAAACTTCGATGCCGTCGAGCTTGGCGGCTTCTTCATCGAAGCGTTTGGTCTGAGCATCGCAGACCGGGGTATCGAGTGACGGCACGACGCTGAAAATTCGGATTCCGTTTCCGGTGTCACGCAGCTTCACAGGTTTCAAAGCAGAGTCCACTGCCGTGAAATCGGGTGCCGCGTCGCCCACTCTTAATTCCGGCCCGACCAGTGTCATCGGATTCCCCATCAACGTCGTACCTCCGGCGCGCTCCATAAACCCTCCTGGGTTTTTATTTAATTATTGCGGTTAAGAATGCCTATTTTAGCAATCGTTCCAAATCGGCTTCATTACGGGCGGGGGCCTGGCAGGTAAAGTTTTCGCAGAGGAACACAGCTGTTTCCCCTTCCGGAGCGCTCATTTCCGTGGTGGCGGGCTGCCAGTCGGCAATCGCAGGCGCAGCGTGCAGCAGGATGCGGTGAGGATCGAAACGGGCCCAAAGGCGACGCATAATTGTCCCGTCGAAAGCACCCGCCACGACGATTTCTTTGGGGGGCGCCAGATCGAGTTCGCACGCCGCGAGGAATTGCGGGACAGCGGAGGGAGCTTCCGCGGCGCGATCGCGCAAGGCCGCGACCAGGCGTCGCGCCGAGTGTTCGAAACTCTCCCTTCCTGTAATCCGACTGAGCCGAAGAAGATTACTCAGGGAAATCGAATTGCCGGAAGGCTCGGCGCCATCGTAATCGTCCTTCACGCGCATAAGAGCATTGGCGTCGGGCTGCGCAGATGCGTAAAACCCGCCACCTGTCTTGTCTTCAAAAAGCTCGCACTGCTTCTCGGTAAGGGCGAGCGCGGCGGCCAGATAACGGAACTCGAACGTAACCTCGTAGAGATCCAGCAGGCCCTGAACAAAAAAAGCATAGTCGTCGAGCATGCCGTCAATCGCGGCATCTCCATCCCGATAACGGCGTAACAGTGTGCCATCCGGACGGCGCAAAGTGCTGAGGATGAAATCGGCTGCGCGGCGGGCTGCCGTGGCGTATTCCGGACGATCGAGAATCGCGGCGGCTTTGGCCAGAGCGGAAATCATCAGACCGTTCCACGAAGTCAGAATTTTGTCGTCGAGGTAGGGCCGGGGCCTTTTCGCGCGATGCTCGAAAAGTTTAAGTGCCGCGACGCGCATGGCTGCCGCGTCGTCACGTTCTTCTGATTCGGGCGTGTGCGCTTCGAACAGAATGTTGCGACCGGTGAACTCGTGATGAGGATCATTGCGAACGTTGCCCTCTTCCTCCATACCGTAGTGGTGCGCGAACTGCCGGGCGGTGGCATCACCCAGCAGCGCCTGGACCTCGGCGAAGCTCCAGATATAGAAAGCGCCTTCGCTCTTGTCGTTCGGACGATCGGCATCCGAAGCGCTGTCGGCATCTTCGGCAGAGAAGAATCCGCCGGGTCCGGCATCGGAGTGACTCCCGCCGGGATTCGCGGCAGTCATGTCACGGAGCACGTAATCGAGAATGCGGCGCGCTGTCTGGGCGAGTTTTTCGTCCGCCGTGAGCTGAAAGGCTTCCAGGTAGGAAATGGCAAGTTGGGCCTGGTCATAAAGCATCTTCTCGAAGTGCGGAACGAACCAGTATTCATCCACCGAATAGCGATGGAAACCGCCGCCGAGTTGATCGTGCATACCTCCCCGCGCCATGGCAAGCAGGGTTTCGATAACCATGTCACGAGCTTCTTCATTGCCTGTTCGATGGGCGTAACGAAGCAGGAAGTTATAGATTGAGGGGCGCGGGAATTTCGGCGCTGATCCGAACCCTCCCAGCTTCGAATCGAAAGCACGGCGGAACTGCTGATACGCGGCATCGAGAACCGCGGTGCCGATGCGTTCGTTCGAATTTTCATCATCCGGGTTCGAATTGGCGCGGGATTTCAATTGCTCCATCACCGCGTGGCTCGATTCAACGATCTTTGCGCGATCGTTCTTCCATGCTTCGGCGATCCGCTCCAGAACAATGGGGAAGCCGGCGCGTCCGTAGCGGTTATCGGGAGGAAAATAAGTGCCACCGACAAACGGCTTGAGGTCGGGCGTGAGCCAGACCGACATGGGCCAGCCGCCTCCGCCGGTGGAAGCCTGCACATAGGCCATGTAGATCTGATCGATGTCGGGGCGCTCTTCGCGATCCACTTTTATGGGTACAAACCAGCGGTTCACCATCTCCGCGATCTCTTCATTCTCGAAAGATTCGCGCTCCATTACGTGGCACCAGTGGCAGGTCGAATAGCCGATCGAGAGGAATATGGGCTTGTCTTCCTTGCGTGCCTTTTCAAACGCCTCCTCACCCCACGCGTACCAATCGACGGGGTTGTGGGCGTGCTGCAACAGATAAGGGCTTTTCTCGCGGGCCAGGCGATTCACGTGCATAGTGGTTATTTACAGGAAACCACGAGCCAGGAGAAATCAGCGCAATGAGCCGTATCGAACACGACACGATGGGCGATATGCCGGTCCCGGACAACGCCTTTTACGGGGCACAGACGGCGCGGGCGATGGAGAACTTTCCGATCAGCGGCTGGCGTCTGCCGCGCTCGTTCATTCGGGCGCTGGGCCTGATCAAAGCCGCGGCTGCGCATGTGAACGGATTGCCCGCGGTCGAGCGCGCCGCACTTGAGGTAGCTGACGGCAGGCACGACGAACACTTCGCGGTGGACGTATTTCAGACGGGCAGTGGCACTTCGACCAACATGAATGCCAACGAAGTGATCGGGCATCTGGCGGGCGCGCATCCGAATGACGAGGTCAATCGCGGACAGTCGAGCAACGACGTATTTCCCTCCGCTCTTCACATAGCGGCAGCGGTGTCGGCGAGCGAGCGTCTGTTGCCGGCCATGAAAGAACTGGAGGGGGAACTGACGCAGAAGGTCGCGGAATTCCGCGACGTGATCAAAATCGGCCGCACTCACCTGCAGGACGCCGTTCCGATGCGACTGGGACAGGAGTTCTCCGGTTACGCCCGTCAGGTGAGCCTGGCGCGAATGCGGGTTACGACGGCGATCGAAGGGCTCTACGAGCTGGCGCTGGGCGGCACGGCAGTCGGAACCGGCTTGAACGCGCCTACCGGATTCGCGGAAAAGACGATCGTGCGATTGGGTGAGCTTACCGGTCTGCCGTTTACAGAAGCACGCAATCATTTCGAAGCCCAGGCATCGAAGGACGCGGTGGTGTTTTTGAGCGGCGCGCTGAGGAATTACGCGGTCGCACTGACGAAGATCGCCAACGACGTGCGCTGGCTCGGCTCAGGGCCGCGCTGCGGGCTGGGCGAGTTGAAACTTCCCGCCGTGCAGCCGGGATCGAGCATCATGCCGGGCAAGGTGAACCCCGTAATCGCGGAGAGTCTGCTTATGGTGTGCGCGCAGGTGATCGGCTTCGACGCAACCATCGCGTGGTGTGGCGCAGCCGGTAATCTCGAACTGAACGTAATGATGCCGGTGATGGCTTACGACGTTCTGCAATCGATCGAGTTGCTGGCGACGGGCAGCGAAAATTTCGCCCGGCGTCTGATCAAAGGCCTCGAGGCGGACAGCGAGAAAGCGGCGGGATTCGTCGAGAATTCGCTGGCGATGGCGACGGCGCTGGCTCCGGAGATTGGCTACGAGAAGGCAGCGGCTCTGGTGAAAGAAGCGCACGCGACAGGGAAAACGATCCGCGAAGTTGCGCGCACAAAGAGTGGGATCGCGCCTGAACGGCTGAACGAATTGCTGGACCCGGCGGCGCAGGCCGGAGATTAGCGGAATTAGAGCAGGCGGAAGTTTACCTGGATGGTGGCCAGCACGTTCACCGGATGTCCGTCCTTCATGCCCGGTTTGAACCGCCACTTCTCCACGGCTTCAATGGCCTTTTCGTCGAGACCCATGCCGAGGCTTTTCACAACCTTGACATTGCGGGCGTGACCTTCGGAATCGACCACCACCGAGAGCATCACTTCACCGCTGTACTTGGCTTTACGGGCTTCTTCGGAATATTCGGGGTCGACCTTGAAAATGACCGCCGGCGCACTGACGCCGCCACCCACCTTGAAGGCGCCGCCGCCGAATCCACCACCGCTGCCGGGGCCGAAACCAGCGCCATTGCCGGAGCCGATACCGCCGCCGTTTCCGCTACCCATACCCGCGCCTGAACCGATTCCGTTCGAAGCCAAACCGAGTTTCGCCAGTGGATCGCCCCAGTTCGGCAGATTATTCTGCAACGTTTCCGGAGGGTTAATGAGCGACGGATCCATCTGGAGCTTGGGATGTTCGTTCTTGACGATCATCGGAGGCACGAAGGTTTTCTTCGGCTTGGGAAGCTGCCCTTTGGATACAGGTGTGATGGATCTGTCACCACCGCCGCCGCCTCCACTGGAGGCATTCAGCTTCGGCTTGTCAGGAATAAACGGACGCAGATTCGGATCGATCAAATTTACGGATTCTTTAATTGCCTTCTGAATCGCGGGGGTCGTAAATACGAAGAGCAACAAGACTAGTAAGAAGATATGGAATGCGACCGAGTAGTAGCGGGACTTGGGGTCGGCCTGGTACATGCCCCATATGTCTTTGACAGCGACCGGCTTAGAGGTTAACTCGAGAGGCGGAAGCTGCTCCGGCTTAAAGACGTCGTGGATGTTCTGATAAAGGGATTTGAACCACGGGATCTCAGCCGACTGCGCATCCAGCAAGTGGCTGAGATGATCGTTCGGGACGTTTTCGGACCCGCGGACGGGCTCTTCAGGCATATCGACCAATCAGTTCTGTACGCGGCAGCACCGCTTGTGGAGATGACGTATGCACTTCTTTTGCCGTTTCCAAATCTGGGATAAAAATTCGTAGTCGACGCAGAGGGCAGTCAACTCTTGCCTGAATCTTAACATAGGCCTTTCAAGGTGGCGTTTGGCCTTCTGCCGGAAAAGGGATTGCCCACTACTGAAATAGGGAGTACAGAATTTAACACTACAAATAGCGGGGAACTACGACACTTTAGCCGGCGCGCTGTGTTTTCTCCTCTGATGAACCAAGGGAGCATGCTTTCCGTGCAGAAATTTTTGGCTACCTTCGCTTTCGCATTTATACTGGCCACCGTTCCGGGGTTTGGCCAGACTTCGCCCGGCTCAGCCCTCAGCGCTCGTGCCGCGGCGCGCTTCCTCGATCAGGCGACCTGGGGACCCACCCCAGCTTCCATCGCGCAACTCCAGACATTGGGTATCAACGCCTGGCTCACACAGCAATTTGCGCTGAATACGTCGGATCTGCCGGATCAGCCGCTGCTCAACTCAACCGGGGGTACCAATACAGCGATGGGTCCCATCGACAGCGCGTTTTTCGTCAATGCCGTCACGGGCAACGATCAACTGCGGCAGCGAGTGGCCTTTGCCCTTTCTGAGATTTGGGTGGTATCGCAGGTCAGCGTGCCCAACGCCTATGCTTTTCCTCCTTACTGGCGCATTCTCCGCGATAACGCTTTCGGCAATTATCGGAACATTATCAGCGCGGTCACGCTCAACCCCGCGATGGGCACGTATCTTAATATGGCCAACAACAACAAGGGCAATTCCCTGGTCGCCGCTAATGAGAATTACGCTCGCGAGCTGATGCAGTTGTTTACGCTCGGCCTGACCCAACTGAATCCCGATGGCAGTCCGGTACTGGATTCGAACGGAAATCCGGTGCCGACGTACACACCCGCCATCATCCCGGAAATGGCCGCCGTCTTCACTGGGTGGACTTATCCTACGGCACCCGGCGCCACGGCAAAAAACAACAATCCCGCTTATTACTTCGGCCAGATGATCGCCGCGGCCCCGAACCACGATGAAACCGCCAAGGCCATCTTCAACAACATCACAATTCCCGCCGGCCAGACCGCTCAGCAGGATCTCACGTCCGTCATCAACGCCCTGATGGCCCATCCGACCCTGGCGCCTTTCATTTCACAGCAACTGATCCAGCATCTGGTCACGAGCAACCCGAGCCCAGCCTACATCAAGCGTGTGTCGAGCGTGTTTTCCAACGACGGCACTGGTACAGCGGGAAATATGCAGGCGGTCATCACGGCTATCCTTACTGACCCTGAAGCGCGCGCGGCGGACGACCCCAATGCGCCGGCGAATCCGAGCTTCGGGCATCTCCGTGAGCCGGTCCTGTTAATGACGAACCTTTTGTTGGGCCTGAACGGCACACTGGGTGCCAACAGCGCGATCAACAATCAGACCACCTCGCTTAGCCAGAACCTGTTCAACTCGCCCACAGTATTCAGTTATTTCTCGCCGCTTAACGTCACGGAGAAAGGGCTGCTCGGACCCGAGTTCGAGATTTACTCGACGCAGACAGCGTCCACGCGGGCGGACCTCGTGAATACCATCCTGTATGGAACGCTCGACAAGAGCACCACAGTGGATCTGACTCCTTTCAGCAACGTTGCGAGCAATATCGATACTCTGCTGAATACGATCGGTTCTGTCTTCCTTCATGACGGCATGTCATCGAGCCTCTACAAAGCGGCTTACACGGCAGCGGCCGCGCAGACTACCGCGAAAGCAGCGGCCCAGGCAGCGCTCTATGTGGTACTCACTTCGGGCGAGTATCAGGTCATCCAGTAAGAGACATAAGGACATATATCAATGAACCGACGTGGATTTATTCGGGTAGGCGCCGCATCAGTGGGAACCATGGCGCTGCGTTCTTTTGGACTGCTTCCTGCCATGGCCCAGTCATCCTCCGGCTACAGGGCGCTGGTGTGCGTCTTCCTGTTCGGCGGAAATGATTCCAACAACACGGTCGTGCCCATGGATGACGCCAACTTCACGGCTTATACCTCGATCCGTGGCAGCCTCGCACTGAGCGCCGCCGAACTGACCGCGCCGATCATCAGCGGCTCCGGCGCTCCTTATTCATTCCATGGAAAATTGCCGGAACTGGCCAGCCTGTTCGCTTCAAAGGAACTCGCGGTGGTCGCGAATGTAGGTTCGCTGGTGCAGCCACTCACACGCGCGCAGTATCAGGCGCAGAGTTCCGTAAAGCCGTTGAACCTTTTTTCTCATTCTGACCAGCAGTTGCAGTGGCAGACATCTATCGCCCAGGGCCACAGCCCCACAGGATGGGGAGGCCGCGTGGCGGACTACCTGACCGCACAGAAGATCAATGCCTCGAATTTCCCGGCCTTCTTCTCCGTAGCGGGGAACACGCTCGAAGGCACAGGCGTCAACACACAACAGGTGGCCCTCGGACCCGGTCAATCGCTTAGCCTCACCGGCTTCAGCAAGACCACTGCCTCTCAGGCAGTCTGGACTTCGCTGAACAGCCTGCTCACTCTCGGCAGCGGCGTTTCGCTCGTGCAGGCCGCGGATGACACTCTGGCCAATAGCATTAGTGACGCGAACTCTCTTACAGCCGCGATTGCCAAAGCTCCCACACTCAAGACCGTGTTCCCAAAGACCAGCATCGGCGAGCAATTGGCGCAGGTCGCGCAGATCATCTCCGTACAGGCCGATCTCGGCATGAACCGCCAGATCTTCTTCTGCTCGCTGGGAGGTTTCGACACTCACGCCGGAGAGTTCGAAGCGCACAACACCCTTTACCCGCAATTAAGCGCGGCACTGGCGGCGTTCTATAACGCCACGCAAGAACTAGGCCAGGCCGACAACGTGACGTCCTTCACCGAATCTGACTTCAGCCGGACCTTCCAGCCCACCACCGCGGACGGAAGCGACCACGCGTGGGGCAGTCATCAGCTGGTGCTCGGCGGCGCGGTGAAGGGTGGCCAGATTTTCGGCGAATTCCCCACATTTCAATTGTCCGGCCCCAATGACACGGATACCCGAGGACGCTGGATTCCCACTACTTCGATAGACCAATACGGCGCGACCCTGAGTTCCTGGTTCGGTGTACCTTCGAGTCACCTGTCGACAATCTTCCCGAACCTCGCGAACTTCTCAACGCCGACGCTTAGCTTCATGGATCAACCCGGCGCGCCCGTCTTCCCCACTTTGCATCGCATGTAGCGGCCGGGTAGCCCGCAGCTTTCGCTAAATTGCCCGCGGCAGAGGGTCTGGAACGCATTTGCCATCGGATCGAGCCCGATAGTGCCCTCCAGGCCACAATAAAGCTGTCCATGTCCGTTGAACTCATCAGCGCCCGGAGCAGAGAACTGCTCGGCGACCTTCGCAATCTGCTGCTCGATCAGCACAAACGGCTCCTCGATCGGGAGGGCCTCGCCTACGAAAAAACGAACGGACCGGTCGCCAGTCCGGGCGCACTCCTTGCGCTGGTTCTCGACGACGCGCACTTCGCCTGGCTGAAGCAGATCTCGAATCTGGTTGTCGAAATCGATGAAGCGCTCGCCCCTCGCAGTAAAGCCGGCCAGTCCGAGGCCGACGCACTCGAATCGGAGGCGCGCGAAATCATGGGCTCGAGTAAAGCGGCGACTGACTTTCAGGTCCGCTACAATCAGGCCATTCAGGAAAACCCGGAAATGTTGGACCTGCACAGCCGCATCCGGGAGCTGCTTGAAACGAAGTAAAGCTCTCTGCCGCACGCCGCCGCCATCCGGAACCCATCGTGAAGAAATGGACGTCAGTCGCGAAGGCCCGCACCCTTGACGGCAAGACCCTCGCACTCGAAGAGCACGACGGAAGTTACACTATTCGGGTCGACGGCATCGAGCTCATGTGTACCCGCCAGCATTTCTCTGAAGAAAAGCTCGCGGAACTGGCTTGCGAGCACCTGAAAGGCAAACGCAACGCCCGGATTTTGGTCGGAGGGTTGGGCTTCGGCTTCACCCTCAGGTCGTGTCTTTCGGCGGTCGGAACCGATGCCAACGTGGTCGTCGCCGAGATCTTCACCGCGGTGATTGACTGGAATCGCAACCCGGCCTACCATCTGGCCGCCGACGCCATGGCGGATCCGCGGGTCACCATCGTGCAACAGGACGTCGCTTCAGTTATTCGGCAAGCCGGAATGGGCTCCGGCGCCGAGGGTTTCGACAGCATCATTCTCGATGTCGACAACGGGCCAACCGCCCTGAGCACGGACGGCAACTACAGGCTTTATGACGACGCCGGCCTTCGGATTGCCCGCGAAGCGTTACGCCCCGACGGCTGTATCGCTTTCTGGTCACGGAATCCGGATCGCCCCTTTCAGAAGCGGATGATCGGCGCTGGGTTCGACGTGGATGTGCGGGGGTGCCGGTCCCGTCCCCATTCCGGAAGCTGGCACACCATCTTTCTCGGCCGCATCAAGTAAAATATCCGGGCTGCCGGAACGTATAATAGGGCCTAAGTGCGCTCCCTCATAGTTCTATTCGCAGCATTTCTGTTCGCAGCAACGGCCTCGCTTGCCCCAGCGGCCGATATGACGAGTTGCGGCTGCGATTTCGCACACGAGGGAGTGTCGGCCAAAAAGGAATGCGTCCTCTCGGTTATCGCCGGCCTGCAACCTTCCTGGGAGGCGGCGTTTCTGCTCAAAGACAATTCCGCTGACAAACCGCACCAGTGGCTCGCTCTGCCCCGCGGAGAATACGGCGGCGCCAGTCCGCTTTCGCTCATGAAAGATTCGGAGCGTTTAGCACTTTGGTCGATTGCGGCGCAGAAAGGCCAGGAACTGTTCGGCAACAATTGGGCGCTCGCTATGAATGGCCGCGACCGAAGCCAGTGCCACCTGCATGTCCACATTGGAATGTTCAAGCCGGCCGAAGAAAAAGGCGGCGGTCTTCTCGTCGATTCTCTGGACCAGATACCTGCGCCAACTGACGGAAACGGCGTGTGGGTCCATCCCCAGGGCGGAAAGCTGCACGTCCACACCGGCGAAGTAGCCACCGAATACGTGCTTGAAAAATAGGAACCGAAAAATGCTTCGAAAACTCTTCCCAACCTTCGCACTGGCCGCAACTTTGCTGGCCCTCGCCGCGGCGCTCGGCGCCCAGACAGCGACTCCCAAAAAACCTTCGGCTCTCGACAAAACTCAACTCGAAGCTTATGTTCGCCATCTGTTTGTGTGGCCGCCACCCATTGAAATCACCGTGACAGATCCGAAACCCGGGCCGCTCGATGGTTTCTACGAAGTCAAAGTGCGCGGCAGCCAGGGCGAAGCCAGCCAGGAAGAGTCTTTTTATATCTCGAAAGATGGGCAGAAAATTCTACGCGGCTCCGTCTTCGACATCAAAGAGAATCCTTTTAAAGCGCAGCTCGATCTTCTCAAAACGCAGTATCAGCCAGCCGAGGGCACCGCCGGCGCACCGGTCGTGATCGTTGAGTTCAGCGATTTCGAATGCCCTTATTGCCGGCAGGAAGCTAAAGTTCTGCACGACAATCTGCTGAAAACTTATCCGAAGGAAGTGCGTCTTTATTACCTCGACTTTCCCCTCGAAACGCTTCATCCGTGGGCGAAAGATGCTTCCATCGCGGGTCGCTGCGTGTTTCATCAGAATGCGGCCACTTTCTGGGATTACAACGACTGGATTTTCGAACACCAGGAAGAAGTGACCCCTGAAACCCTGAAGCCGAAAGTGCTCGACTTCGCGAAAGACAAAGGCCTGGACGTGGATCAGCTCGCAAAGTGCATGGATACCCGAGCCACCGAAGATGAAGTCAACAAGTCCAAAGCCGAGGGTGTCGCAGCCGAAGTCACGTCCACTCCGACCCTCTTCGTCAATGGACGGCGCATGGTGGGAACGACCGCCTGGGAGGACCTGAAACGCGTCATCGACTTCGAAATCGGCTATCAGGCAACAGCCAAAAATGCAGGTGACGATTGCGGGTGCAATGTGAGTCTTCCCATGCCAGGCATGCCTGCAGCACCGGCGTCCAGCCTGAGCCCGACTGCCCCGCGTAAGTGATCAGGCAGGTGATCAGAATGTCCCGTCGCGCCAGAATTTTTTCAGGCCTTGGCCTTGCCTTAGTCAGCGTCTTCATCGGCGGTCTCGGCATCGCTCTGTCCGCGACTTCGGGCACGACCGCGTTCGACCCCGACCGCTATCTCAACCACATAAAGTACCTGGCCTCACCCGTAATGCGCGGCCGCGAGAGTGGATCCCCGGAGCTGGAAAAAGCAGCCCAGTATATAGCGGGCCAATTTCAGGCAGATGGGCTCAAACCGCTTGACGGCAAGAGTTATCTCCAGCCCTTCGAGATAACCACTACGGCGAAGATGGGCCGCGCGAATAAGTTTTCGTTCACCACCAGTGCCGGCGTTGAAACTCTCCAGGCCAACAAGGATTTCATCCCGTTCAATTTCTCATCGCGCGGCAAGGCCTCGGGCGGAGTCGTATTTGCGGGCTACGGAATCACTGCCCCGGAATACACCTATGACGACTATGCGGGCGTCGATGTCCACGGCAAATTCGTACTGGTGCTGGCGCATGAGCCGCAGGAATACGACGAGAAAAGCGTGTTCAACGGCCGCGTTTATACCGATCACGCGCAGTATTACAGCAAGGCAGCCAATGCCCGAAAACATGGTGCATTGGGCGTCATTCTGGTGGCTGACAGCGTCAATCACAAAACCACCGCGGAGCAACTTGAGGTGTTTGGGAAAGCTTCGGGTCCGGCCGATGCTGGCATTCTGTTTGTTCAGGTAAAAGAAGCGGTCGCGCAAACCTGGATCGGCGCCGCCGGGAAAAACCTCAGGACCCTTGAAGAAGGAATCGATGCGGATGTCAAACCGCGCTCGTTCGTTCTGCCGGGTATCGAAGTCAGAGAGAACGTGGACGTTGAACGGGTGGTCAAAACCGTCCACAACGTAGTCGGATACCTTCCCGGCGAGACGGATGAATATCTGATCTTTGGGGCACATTACGACCACCTCGGGCTGGGAGAACAATTTTCGCTCGCGCCCTCGATGGCGGGCACGGTTCATCCGGGCGCAGACGATAATGCTTCAGGAACGGCCGGCGTTCTGGAATTGGCGAAGCACTTTGCGGGCGGACCCAAACCGAAACGCGGCATGCTGTTCATCACCTTCGCGGGCGAGGAACTGGGACTGCTCGGTTCCGGCTACTACGCGAATCACCCGGAATTGCCGATAGATAAGGCAGTCGCCATGATCAACATGGATATGATCGGGCGTCTCAAAGACGACAAGTTATTCGTGGGCGGCGCAGCTACCGGAGATACTTTGCGCGCAGACATCGATGCCCTGGCGCCGCGCTATCCCTTGCATGTCGATGCCACTGACGCGGGCGGCTACGGCTCGAGCGACCACACATCCTTTACGGCCAAACAAATACCTGTCCTGTTTTTCTTCACCGGCCTGCATGGCGATTATCACAAGCCGAGCGATACCTGGGACAAGATCAACGCGGCGGGTGCCGTTGAGATCCTCGAGTTCATTTCCGACGTAGCGGACCGAATCGATACCGCCTCCGGTCGTCCTCAATTTGTTCGCGCCGGGGTGAAAGACGAACCGGAAAATGCCCATTCCGGGACCTCCAGCGTCCCGGCCGGCGGCTATGGCCCTTACTTCGGCAGCGTCCCCGATTTTGCCGAACCGCCCACCGGCGTTCGTTTTGCGGACGTGCATGAGGGCTCTCCCGCCGGTCTGGCGGGGCTCAAAGCGGGCGACATTCTGGTAAAGTTTGGAAACGATCCGATAAAGAATCTGTACGACTTCACCTACGCCTTGCGCGCGCATAAACCCGGCGACGAGGTGGAAGTGGACGTTTTGCGTGAAGGAAAGCACCTGAGCGCCAAAGTTAAATTGACGGACCGGCGATGAAGGCTAGAGCTTTTCGCTTTCTTAGCCGATAGGAAGATGAGATGGCTGTGACACCTGCTCTTGTTGCGAGAACGATGGCCGACATTTGTCAACTTCCGCCGTTGATCCTTCACCCTTTTAGTGGTGGTACCGGCGACGTTGAAGATCTCCTCGAAGGGTCGCGGGCGGCTCTGGCATTGCGAGGACTGATTGATTCTAAAGACGAAGAATCGCAGCTCCAGCGTCGTATGTTGGCGGGCCGGTATCAGGAAGTTCGCATGTTGCTGTTTCTCGGCAAAGATCTTTTTCGCTGGCTGGCCCAGTGCGTTGACTGTTACGAACGGTCAGGAAGCGCCGATCCCCGGGTTCTGCAACAGAGTTTCGCGGATCTGCTGATCGAATCGCCGCCGCATTCGGTTCGCACCAAACTGGAAGGTTGGGGAGTTTCCGACCGCAAAGCCGTCTTCTCCCGCGCCATCGGGATTAACAGCCTGTTTTCCGACCCGCCCGGTTTTGAAAAACTGTCGCCGGTTTTTCTCGAAAACTATCACCGGTTTGCCGATCACGCCTATATCTGTTATCAGCATCTGCAGTCATTTCTCCCGATTGACGCATCCCATTTTCACTTTGAGATCTATGCTTCGGAAGAGTACGCGCGCCTGCTATCTGACCAGTGGGACGCTGAATAGCCGCAATTACCCCAGCCCCGCTTCCCGCAGAAACTGCGCCGATTCCTCCGGCGGTGTCGGGTTGATATAAAAGCCCGTCCCCCATTCGAAACCAGCTACGCGAGTGAGTTTGGGAATGATCTCGATGTGCCAGTGGTAATGCGGATTGGCCGCTTCCTGCAGCGGGGCCGTGTGGATCAGAAAGTTATAGGGTGGCCGCTCGAGAACCTTCTCGATCTTGCGCAAGGTTGATTTCAAGACCCAGGAAAGATTTTCGAGAGTAGGTCCATCGATATCTTCGAAGTGCGAGCGGTGCTGCCTCGGCAAAATCCAGGTCTCAAAAGGAAACCGCGCCGCGTAGGGTTCCAGCACGACAAATCGGTCACTCTCGGAAACAATGCGCGCGCCTGCTTTGGTCTCCTGCCGGATCAGATCGCAAAAGACGCAGCGTTCTTTGAAGTCAAACCAGGCCTTCGCACCATCCACCTCTTCCTGCACCCGTTTAGGAACCACAGGCAAGGCGATCAGCTGAGAGTGGGTATGTTCGAGCGTCGCCCCGGCAGCCTCGCCCTGATTCTTAAAGAGCAGAACGTAGCGCAAACGGCGGTCGTTCTTCAGATCGAGAACCCGATCGCGAAAGGCCCACAAAACCTGCTCGATGGCTTTCTCCGAGAGGTCTGTAAGGCTGAGCAGATGATTGGGCGTTTCCACCACCACTTCATGCGCGCCCACTCCCTGCATGCGGTCGAAAATCCCTTCGCCGGCGCGGTCGAGGTCGCCCTCAATTCCGAGCACCGGAAATTTGTTGGGTACCACGCGTAGAGACCAGCCCGGCTGATTGGGCGCGGAGCCCTGGCGGTAAGCCAGAACCTCCGGCGGCGTCTTGGTTTCATGCCCCGGGCAGAACGGGCAGAAACGTCCCGTGGATACATTCGGCAACGGCTCCCGGATGAAATCCGACGGCCGGCGCGCGCGTTCTGTCGCGATAATAACCCAGCGGTCGGTTATAGGATCTTTACGGAGTTCCGGCATGAGCGAAAAACCACTATACCGACACCTCTGCGGAGAAGGCGTCACGCAGATAAAGCAGCTCGGTTCCTGAGATGGAAATCACGTCCATCCGGACCGATGCCGGCGTGGCGCCCGACCGCCGCACGTAGTCTCGGGCGGAGCGGCGCAATGCCGTGATCTTGTCATCCTCGATCGCGCGTTCGGGAGAACTGGCCGAGCCGTGGGCGCGGGTTTTGACTTCGACAAAAACCAACTCCGCGCCATCCCACGCCACAATGTCGATCTCTCCCCCGCCCTGCGGAGGACTCCAGTTGCGGGCTGCCACGATCCATCCCTGACGCCGCAGCCAGCGATGCGCGCGATCTTCCCCTTCGCGGCCCAGATTTTGATGCGCGCGCCAGCGCAAACGGTCAGCCAGCCGGTAAACGAGATGCAGCGGATTGAGGTTTGACAGCCTCAAACTCGAATACCAGAGCCTTGCCGCGGATGACGTAGCAGAGATAGAACTCCCAGAACTTGCGGAACCAGCGGAACCTGTTCACCAGTAATTGAAAGCCGAACCATTTCCATAGAGCCAGTAGTTTTACGTGGACGGAAATCTCACGAAATTTCGCGGCGCTGTAATAACCGAACCCACCGTGGTCGTCGCCGAAGTAGCGGAAGGAAAAACTGGTGAGGTGATGTTTGTGGGTGGGGTCGCAGAAGGAACTGAAGTCGGTGTAATGGGGCGTCTCGATGAGAACCCGCCCGCCCGGCTTGAGCAGACGGTGGAATTCTTCCATGGCGCCGACGATGTCAGTCAAATGCTCCACGACATGAATGGCGCGCACGGCTGTAAACGACCCGTCGCGAAACGGGTACGGAAACTGATCGAGGTCGCACAGCACATCGGCAGCGCTGGCGGGGTTGCGGTCAATGCCGAGGGAATCCGGATATTTGCGGATACCGCAGCCAACGTCGAGAATTTTCAGTCCACCCTCCGCGCTAGAAGAGTCCGTTGAAGTGATATCGGACGCCGGCAAAAGCTCCGTCGACCGTGCCTTCGAGATAATCCGAAGCATTCGGAGTGGTCTTGAAATGCAGGATCTTGCCACCGGCGACCACTTCGACGTTGTGAACGCGCCAGGAGACAGTCGCGTTGGCTTCCCATACTTCGGAGCTATGGGGGATGCCGAATCCGGCGGCGTCCGCGCGGAGAAGAACGTGCGGCGCAATCGCATATTCGGCGGCGGCGCCGAATTCAGGCAGGAAGGTGGTGTGGCTGCCGGTAATCGTGCCGAGGGTGGTGTTGCCGGAACTGTCCACTACCGATGCGACTCCGGGAGTGTCGAAGGTGGCCGACATTTTGGTGTACTCGAACGCCCAGATCGATTTCAGGCGGAACTTGCGCACCGGAAAGAAATGCGGGAAAAGCAAATCGTCCAGGTAGACCCGCCCATGCTGGATGTTGTAGGAGGACGTGATCTTAGTCCCCGCAGGGTATGTCTGCGCAAAAGGGCTGGTAATGACGGTAGTCGTCTGGCTTCCGTCGCCCTTATCGATGAAGTATTCAGCATAGATAGTTCCCGTACGCGTAATCGGGTAGCTGGCTTCCCCGCCGAAACCCGCCTTCTCTTTCCCAAGGTTGGAGACGTCCTGATAAGCGGTAGCCTGGGAACCGCCTTTAATCTCCGGTTGTGTTGAGGGCTGCGCTGCAAAGTAGAAAACGCCCAGCATCAGGGTGCGAGGGTCAGGATAATCAGGAGCCGCCTTAGAAGGAGCCGCGGGGGCTTGAATGGCCGGCTGAGCGGCGGGGGGGGCCTGAGCTGAAGGAGCGACGGGCGCCTGGGCGAAACTGAAAATCGGGACCAAAAGACCAAACGTCGTCACCAATACGCGTGCGTTAAGCTTGCTAACCGTCAAATTGTTCCTTTCCGTTCTGGTCGAAGGGGGAAAAAACTGATACTTTCCCGCCAGGCGGGCACTGCCTTGTTCAGATTGTATACGCATGAACGTGGTTGTTTGAATACATCGCCGACCGAAGAATTTATTGAACCGCTATTCGGTGGGTTTAACATGGACTCAGTTGGTCTGGGCGACATAGGGAAAAATTGTGAACTTTGTCGATAAATGTAGTGAATGCGAGCGGATCTCCGGCGAGTATGAGGCAGCCACGATGAATTGGTTCCGGCTGCAGAGTCAACTCACAATTACGGAGTATTCACTCGACGAGGAAGCGTCTGACCGGATCGTCGCTGAACTGTCCGAAATGGCGCGCCGCCGTCAGGACTTGCGGACCAGTGCGCAAAAGCATTTTGAAGATACGCATCCTAAGTCAATCAGCGCGAGATCGTGACAAACTTCGTCGGATACGCCGCCTGGCAGCTAAACTCAGATAGTGGCATCGATCATTCCGGCCGCAGCAGCTGCCGTGGAACTGGCCGGATTACCGGCCATCCGGGAGTCGTTGAGATGGTTTACGCGGGAAAAGCAGTGGGTGAACGAAATTCATCTGCAGCTGTGCCGCATCCCCGCGCCTACTTTTCTCGAGCAGGAGCGGGCTGAATGGTTCGCGGCACGATTCCGTGCCTGCGGGTGGCATGCAGGGATCGACGGAGCCGGAAACGTGCTGGCATCCCTCGACCCGGACCCTCAGGGTCCGCTGATTGCGTTAACCGCGCATCTTGATACGGTCCTCGCACCGCGCACAAAAGAAGACGTCGGTATTGGACGCGATGGAGACATGCACGGCCCCGGAGTGTCGGATAACGGAGCGGGACTGGCGGCTCTGCTTGCCATCGCAAAAGCGATCCAGTCCGGCTCTGAACCGCGTGAGAACTGGAGCCGGTTACTCCTGATCGCCAATGTCGGCGAGGAAGGCGAAGGCAACCTGCGTGGGATGCGGCACATCTGCGGGCAGCGCGAAATGCTGCGGCGAATCCGCGGATTTCTTGTCCTCGACGGAGCCGCGGTAGATCACATCACCGTGCAGGCCCTCGGCAGCCGCCGCTTTGAAATTTCCTTCACCGGCACCGGCGGCCATAGCTGGAGCGACTTCGGAGCGGGCAACCCGGTTCACGCACTGGCACGCGCGGTCTCGTTATTTGTCGATGGTAACCCGCTTGACCCGCGGGCCAATCCGAGAGTTTCTCTGAATGTCGGCATCATCGAAGGCGGCGCCAGCGTGAATGCGATTGCGCAAAGCGCGCGGGCCAAGATCGATATTCGCTCGGAAAGCAATGAGCGGATGGAAGCGCTGGTGGCGAGCCTTCACGCTGCCGTGAATCGGTCAGAGGAAGTGGAGAACCTGCGTTCCATTGGAACCAAGGTCACGGCTAAAATCCGCGAAATTGGCAGCCGGCCAGCGGCGAAACTGCCAGCGACAGCGCCCATTATCGCAGCGGTCAGAGCGGTGGACGCCCATCTTGGAATTCGATCGCAGCTCGATTGCGCTTCGACAGACGCCAATATTCCGCTCTCGCTGGGCGTGCCAGCCGTTGCGATCGGTGCCGGAGGGCGCGGCGGCGGAGCCCACACTACCGCGGAGTGGTACAGTTCCGAGGGCCGGGATCTGGGCCTGAAGCGAATTCTTCTTTCCGCGGGAATGCTGCTCCGTGAATGCGCGCCGGAGTAATACCCGGAGGAATATCCGGAGCAATGTCCAGCCGCACCCGAGCGGAAATCGGACTGGCCGCGACCACCGTAATCTGGGGATCGACCTTCGTAGTAGTTAAGTCCGCCCTTACTGAGATCTCTCCCATCCCCTTTTTGGCGCTGCGGTTTCTGGTGGCCGCGTTCGTTCTTGCCGCAATCTACGGAAGAAGAATGAGTATGCCGGCGCTATTGCCAGGGATATTGGCTGGCGGCCTACTTTTCACCGCCTATGTATTTCAAACAGTGGGACTTGAGACCACGACTCCCTCGCAGTCGGCTTTTTTAACCGGATTGTCGATCCCGATGGTACCTTTGGCGGCGTCCCTCGTCTATAGGATCAAGCCGCGCGCGATCGAAGTTTGCGGGATTCTGGCCGCCTCCGCAGGTATGGCGCTAATGACGTTTCCTGCAGCGCATATCACGATCAATCGCGGTGACTTGTTCAGCTTTTTATGCGCTCTGGTTTTTGCCCTGCATCTCGTGGTGATCGGACATTACTCGCCGGTTGTCGGCTTCGAAGCTCTGGCCGTCACGCAGGTGCTGACGGCTGCCGTCCTGGGCTGCGCTCTGGCCGGATTGCTCAAGCCGTTCAGTCTGCCGGCGAAATTCCACATGGGACCGCAGGTGGCCGTCGCCGTGCTCGTCACAGGTTTGCTGGCCACCGCGCTGGCATTTACGGTGATGGCATGGGCACAGCAATACACTTCAGCCACCCGGTCGGCGCTGATCTTCTCGCTGGAACCGGTGGTCGCGTGGTTTACTTCCTGGCTGCTGACGGGCGAAGTCCTTTCCACCCGGGCAATCGGGGGCGCCGCGCTCATTCTGGCAGGCATATTGCTCGTAGAATTGAAACCGGAACTGAAACGAACCCGTCCGCGACAGCATCCTGTAATAGAGCGCGTAGAAACAGAGCAACAAAGACCTGGATCGGGCGATGTATAATCGCGGACGAACCGACTGTGTTCCGGCCCGGCGCGGGTAACTTCTGAGTTTTTTATCGATCTTGTCTGAATTCGATCTTGTCCGATTAATGAGGAGTGGTGACTAAGATGAGTCTCTATGATAAAGCGCGCAGACAGAAGTTTCTGTCTTTCACGCTCATGCTGTTTACGCTGGCAACCGGCATCCTGATCGGTACGCTGGCCCAGACCGGCGCTAAAGCCGCCAAAGAACAGACGGCGGCTCCGGATGCCACCCCGCTTGCAATTCCCAACCCGATAGTGGTGGAGAACGAATTCTCACGTCTTGCCAAGGCTCTCGAGCCTTCCGTGGTTAACATTTCGAGCGAATATATTCCCACGGCGAAGGCTCCTGCGGCGGCTAAGGGCAACAACCGCAAACGGCAACAACAGCAGCAGCCTGATGACGAAGATCAGGAAAACGGCATGCAGGACTTCTTCAACCGCTTCTTTGGCGGGCAGGGCGGTCAGGGCGGCGGCCAGGCTGAACCTCCGGAAGACCAGCGCAGCGGCAGTGTCGGTTCCGGCTTCGTGGTCGACAAGAACGGTTATATCCTCACCAACAACCATGTGGTCGATCATGCTACCCGCATCAAAGTGAAGTTCATGAACGACAACACCGAATATCCGGCCACGGTGATCGGCACGGATGCGGATACCGATCTTGCGGTGATTCACGTGGACAAAAAGAATGTGTTGCCGGCAAAGATCGGCAATTCCGACGCGCTTCAGGTGGGTGACTGGGCGATCGCGATCGGTTCACCGTTCACTTTCCAGGAGACGGTGACCGCTGGAATCATCAGCGCGGTCGCCCGCGACATCCCGGGTGACGCCACCAGCTTCCAGCACTTCATCCAGACCGATGCAGCAATTAATCCCGGCAACAGCGGCGGTCCGCTGGCCAACATCCGGGGCGAGGTGATCGGCATCAATACGATGATCGCCAGCCGCAGCGGCGGGTATCAGGGTATCGGATTCGCGATGCCGATGAACACGGCGGTAAAGGTTTACAACTCCATCATCAAGACCGGCCATGTAACGCGTGGCTCGGTGGGAATCCGCTTCCGCGAAAATCCGAACAACGATCAGCTCCTGAAGGTTTACGGAGCCGACCATGGCATCTTTGTGGACTCGGTGGAACCAGACGGTCCGGCCGACAAAGCCGGCATGAAGCCGCAGGATGTGGTCACTTCGATCGAAGGCAAGCCGGTAACTAAAGGTCAGGACCTGATCGACCTGATTGCCGACAGTCCAGTGGGAAGCACCATTAAAGTCGGAATCATTCGGGACAAAAAGCCAATGACTCTGAGTGTGATTGTGGGCGACCGCTCCATGATCTTCTCGCAGGAATACGGCAAGGTGAAACCCGGCGAGCCGGATGCCCAACCCGATGCTACGCAGATGAAGTTCGGCATGTCAGTGCAGGCGCTGCGCCAGGCCGATCGTCAGAATCTGGGCTATAAAGGCAACAACGGAGTGCTGATCGCTTCGACCGAGCCCGGTTCGTTCGCCGACGACATCGGCCTGCAGAAGGGCGATGTCATTGTGGAACTGAATCGCCAGCCGGTCAACAGCCCGGATGACATCCGGCGCATTCAAAACTCCTTGAAGCCCGGCGACGCGGTAGCTTTCCACGTCATGCGGCAGACGGGTGGCAGCGCTCGCGGCGGCGGTGCTGGCGGTGGCGGTGCTGGCGGCGACTGGCAGAGCTTGTTCCTGGCTGGTTCCGTACCGGCTCAGTAAGGCAGCAGCCAGTAAAATGTACAATCGGAGGGGGCAGCGGTATGCCCCCTCTTTTTTCGTTCCATGAAGCACATTGCACGGCTATCGGCGTTCGTAGTGGCGACAGCGGTGCTGGCGTTCTCGCAAACTCCTGCAAAAAAGACGGCGCCTTCTTCTGGAAAATCATCTTCGAGTAAATCGTCGGCCGGCAGTAAGAAAACGGCGACAAAGGCACCGGTGAAGCCGGGTGCTCAGAAAACCGCAGCCCGAACGACTGCCCGAAAGGGAACGTCGACGAAGAAGCGGACCGTGGCTGCTGCCCCGCCCCGGCAACAGACGCCCTCACCGGACCGCTACCGCGAGATTCAACAGGCGCTGATCGATAAGGGTTATCTGAAGTCAGAAGCGAACGGCCAGTGGGACGCTCAATCGACCGACGCCTTGCGGCAGTTTCAGAACGATCGGAAGCTGGCACCGACAGGCAAGATCAATGCGCCTTCACTGATTGGGTTGGGGCTCGGGCCCAAGGCGGCGGGAACGGTTTCGATTCCAGCAGCGGGGCAAACAGCACCTGGACAAACAACTGTGGCTACTCCGGTAGAAGTACCTCCGGCTCCGGATGTATTACCAGTGCCCGATGCGCCGCCCGCGCACTGACCTACTATTTCGTTTTCGTATGCGGCATTGGCCGCACGGCTTCCTGGATAAACACCTTGTTCTTCAGGTCAAGTCGGATGCTGTAGTTGGTGCCATCCCAGCCGCGATAGGTCATCTCGGAACTTTCAAACGAAACACCGGCGCCATTGGCCGAGTTGACGAAGCGGCCATCCATAATTGTGGCCGACCATTCGGTGCCGTTCGGCGCCAGATAGTTAATCATGGCGGCAGGCCGGGCACGCTTCCAGTCGCCTTCCGGAGCACACAGAAAACTTTTGCCGTCATTGGCAATTTTGGCCGACCAATGAGGGCTCGGGGCGTCCCATGCCATGTAGTCGATGTGATCGACGGGCTTACCGGCAGTGGGCGCGGCGAAGGTCGCCGGCATTCCCGCGGCGATCAGCGCAATCGTAATCAGGAAGAAAGATCGTGAAACCACTAGGCCATAATAGCTGCTATCGTGCGCAGATCCGGCAACCAATCCACGAAAGTCACCGCGCCCATCAGCATTGCTGTCGAAGAAGGCGCGGACGTGAACTTCGTAGATGATGGCGTTTTGTGCCAGAAGGGATCGGCATCCCACTGAGGCAGGCCAGCCATGAGCGGAAGAGTCCTGCTATTCGGTACGGAGCTCCGCTTCCGCGGCCGCCGCAGGACCAGCTTGCAGAGCTTCGCGGATCATCCGCGCGGCTTCACCCAGGAGGTGTTCGGGGACCTGAACCTGAAACTCCAGATTCGGGAGCATCTGCGGACCTACAATCATCGCCGGTATGCCGTTCGATTCCAGCACTCCTTTGATGGCCATGGCCTCCATCTCGCCGTTATGGTTCGAGGAACTCCACGCCGCGGCCATTCCTTCGTCAGCGCTCTGTTCGGTCGATGTGCTTTCCGATTCGTTTCTCATGCCTTAACGATAGCCCTTTTCACTGCCCGACCCCTTAAAATGAATGTGAGGAACACGACATGGAAGACGACGAAAGCAAAGTGGGATGGTTTTTGGCGGGGGCTGTCATCGGGGCTTCGATTGCAATACTCTACGCGCCTAAGTCAGGCAGAGATACGCGTAAATACCTGAACCGAACAACCCGCGATGGCCGGGAAGCTATGGAATCCAGTGGACGCGAACTGATGGATCGCGGCAAAGAGCTTTATGACCGGGGCAAGCAAATAGCGGAAGATGCCGCGGATTTGTTTGAACGCGGACGAAAACTCGTTCAGGGTTGAGCACTCATCTGGAGCTGGGAAGCTTCCGCGTGACGCCGCTGCGACTGGGGTCGTACTGGTGGGACGGGGGAGCAATGTTTGGCGTGGTGCCGAAGACGCTTTGGTCTCAGTACCAGACGGCCGATGAACTCAACCGAATTGAAGCTTCATTCAATTGTCTGCTTATAGACACGGGGCGGCATCGCATCCTGGTTGAAACGGGGGGTGGAGTGCGTCACGACGCACGGGCCCGGGAGCGGATGCGTCTGGCTTCTTTTGCTCCGGATAATGTTCCGGAGTCAGCGCCGGATGGCGTTTTCCCCGCTGCCGAAAGTATCGACATCGTGATCAACACTCACCTGCACTGGGACCACTGCAGCGGCAACACGGTGGACTATGACGGGCATACCTCCGCCGCGTTACCTCGCGCACGATACTTCACGCAACGGGGAGAACTGGAGCACGCGCGTGAGCAGCATCCGCGGGACCGCATCAGTTATCTGGCGATCAACTATGAACCGTTGGTCGAGAGCGGACGAATGCATCTTCTGGATGGCGACGCCGAAGTGGTTCCGGGGGTAGATGTACAGGTTGCCCCTGGACACAATCGCGACATGATGGTGGTGATTATCAGGTCAGGCGGTGAGACGTTGTGTCATCTGGCGGATTTATGCCCCTATGCGAGCCAGATTACGCCGACGTGGGTGGCGGGTTTCGATCTGTTTCCGCTCGAAACCATCGCGTCGAAACAGGTCTTGCTGGGGAGAGCGGCGCGTGAGGGATGGTGGCTCAGTTTCGGGCATGACCCCAGGGTCAGGTTCGCGCGGATCACCGAAACAGAGGGCAAATGGCGAATTGCCGAAAAGCGCGAGTGACGATCAATTCGGGTTCTTTACGATAGTGGCAAGACTCAGCAGGCGTGCGCTGATTCGAAGCTTCCGTTTCTCGGCGGCCTCAACATTCACCTCGAAACGGATGCGGCCCGCGGTACGGCAGAAATTCACGACCACACCGGCGTCGCGCGCCTGATCGGAGTCCCCCATAGTGAGGATTGGCAACCCTTCCATTTCAGTGAGCAGGGCCGCAAATTTCTTACGTTCCGAGGAACTGAGGAACACGATCCGGCAACCCGCGGCCTGACTCCCCGAAGAGATGCGGCGAACATTCAGGGGGCGGCCCTTGGGCGATTCCAATGCGACTGCATCATCCAGCCAGTGACCGAAAGGGTCAAGGCCCACAACACAAATAGTGAACGGTTCAGCCACGGGGCGAGTGTCTTCGCCGGGCCAGTCTGTAAATTTGGCAATATTGAGCATGTAGGCGGTCTTCATCTGGTACTCTTCGAGCGTCTGAGCCGAACACACAACGCCGCAGGCTATGAGCAGAAGACTTAGCCGGCGGTGAATTTGCCGCATCATCAGAATCGCCACGTGGCCCGGATATAGATGCTGCGCGCGATCAGGGCGTGCACGATGTTATCGGTATCTGCAAACTCGGAGTGACAGGATTGCAGAAGGTTCTGGCCGACAATGCTCAAGTCAAAGAATTCGCCGAAATGACGGCCCAGGCGGGAGTCGAGGCGCACATACGCCGGAACGGAGACGGTGCCGCCGGCTCCGAGGGGCGAAACCCAGGCTACAGATGAATCCCACTCGTAGTTATGCCGGAGATTCACGAGGCTTCGGGCCTGGACCTGTACCCTCGGAGTGGTTGCATCCGTGCTGCCCGGTGTCCCCGCCAATGCAACCTCGTCAACCGTGATATGTGTCATGGTGTAGCCGACGTTGAATTTAAGCGGCTGGAGACGGCCCATGTCCCATATAGTTCAGCACCGTATGTACGCGCGAATGAATCATCCCGGAAGTAGGACGGAATGACAATGTCATCCGGATTTCCACCAACGGCAAACGGCTGCCCGGGAAACAAACTAATCAGGTTGTGGATTGACGAAAAGAACACGGTGGCGTCAAGAGACAGTTTGCGGGTCAGTTCGTTCCGATAGCCGGCCTCGTAAGTCAAAAAACGTTCCGACGGTTGATTGGGCGTGCCGAGTTCCTCAACGGATGCCGTTCCGCCTGATGTCAGCGGATACGAATATTCAGTGACCTGGATGCCCGTATCTGCACGTGCTGGTTGGCGGATGGCTCGCGCTATCGAGATCCAAACCTGTTGTTTCACGGTGGGATGCCATACCAACTGGGCGCCCGGCTCATATTCAAAACCTGTATAGGGATTGTGTTCAAGCTTGGAGCCAAGCGTCAGCGACACCACGTTGTTGAGCCGGATCTCATCCTGGATGAACAGGGAGAACAGATTGTCAGCCTTATCGGCGGGAATATACGCGATGGCTCCTCCGGGGGTCGTTTGGTCGGCGGTAATCCGGTAGCCGAGTCCCCATACAATGTTGTGCCGCAAGCCTGTCGTGAGATGGTGGCGAAAATCGATATCAAAGGTATTGCGGAGTTCGCTCGCGCCCTGGACTGACCGGTTGTAGTGATCGAAATATGTCTCGAGGGACATCTCGGATCCGTTCAGCAAGGTATGATCCCAATGCGCAATCGCGTCGGCTTCAGCCAGGGTAGTGAGATAAGGACCGCCGAACTGAGGCGTCGATGAGCCTTCCATCCGCTGCAAATCGCCCTCGAGCGTCAGGGAATCGCGAGGAGTGACAGCCAGGTCGACACGTCCACCACCGTGCATGGAGTGCCAATCACTGTCCGCGGAAGCCGAACTCCCGGCCGGCAGACTTACCGTGTTCTGGTAGGCCGCAAAGAGACGGTACGCGCCCGACGTTCCCAATGCGCCCCCATACTGTGTGAGCCCGTCCGCACTGCCCCGGGAACTCGCTCCCGCGCGAACCAGTCCGCCTTCGCCCTTATCGGCCTTTTTGGTAATGATGCTGATAACACCGTTCACTGCATTGGCGCCCCAGATCGTACCCGCCGGTCCACGAATCACTTCGATCCGTTCGATGTCTTCAACTGGTACGTCCTGCTGGTCCCAATTCACTCCCGAGGTCAGGGGGGAATAGACACTTCGACCATCGATCACCACCAGAATTTTGTTGGCGTAAATATCGTTAAAGCCTCGAATCGAAATGGCCCACGTGTGCGCATCGAGTTGAGCGACATCGACACCTGGGACGAGGCGGAGAAGATCGGGGATATTGACGGCGCCGGAGCGGCGGATATCTTCGGCTGTCAATACAAAGACGGCTGCTCCCACGTCGGAAATACGCTGTTCTCTGCTCGATACGGAGGTGACCTCTACGTTCATCAGGTCCTCGATAGTGGGTATGACTCCCGCCACGGGCACAGATGATTGTTGGGCTGCCAGAGGATGGCAGAGCGGAAGTGCGGCGACCAGCAGCGATCCACAAATCAATATCGCTTTCATCGGAACTCTTTCCAGATTCATGAATCTCTTTAAACTCCGAGGGGCGTGGCAACAAGCTCGTCGACATTCTTCAGCGGCATAGATTCGTCGGACGGATTCTGTAGTCGCGCGAAGTCGCTCCTAAGGCGGCTGCGTTCTTCAATGCCGGCTTCGGCGGCGGCCGGGGTAACTGGTTTTGAGAAGAGAAATCCCTGGGCGGTGTCGCATCCGAGAGCGGACAGGGAGTTCATCTGATCGACAGTTTCGACGCCTTCCGCGACTACGTGCATGTCGAGGGAGCGAGCCAGGTCGAGAATGGTCCGGACAATTTCCGAGGCTTCCGCACCCGTGCCGAGTTCTTTCACGAAAGAACGATCGATTTTGACCGTGTCAAAGGGTAGGCGTTGCAGATAACTTAGGGACGAATATCCGGTGCCGAAATCATCGATTTCGAGGCCGAGTCCCATGGATTTGAGTCGCCGTAAAGTAGCGGCGGCCTTTTCGGGATTGTCCATGATGGAACTTTCGGTCATTTCGAGCTTCAGGCTGGCGGGATTTAATCCACTTTCCCTGAGGGCATGGGCAACGAAATCGGGAAAGTCGTTCTCGTTCAACTGGCGGGCAGCGACGTTGACACTGATACTCAATGGAGGATCGGACGGCCAGGCTTGATGCCATGCCGCCATCTGCCGGCAGGCTTCCCTTAACACCCAGCGCCCGAGATGGGAGATCAGGTCTGTTTCTTCGGCGATGGGAACGAACTCACCGGGACCGAGGATGCCCCGCTGCGGATGATTCCAGCGCACGAGGGCTTCATAACCGAGCACATGTTGGTCAAGAAGAGAGACCTGCGGCTGGTAATAAAGCATTAGTTCATTTCCATCGATGGCACGACGAAGCCCGGCTTCGATTTCCATTCGGGCGAGGGCACGGTCGCGCATACTTTCGTCGAAGAGCTCGTAGCGGGACTTGCCACGCGCTTTGGCGTAATACATGGCCGTGTCGGCGTTGCGGACGAGATCTTCCGGCGTCTCGGCGGAGTTACTGAGGGCAATCCCGATACTGACTGTCGCGAAAACCTGGCGGCCTTCGATATGGAAGGGCAGTTCAAGATTTTTGAGAAGTCCTTCGGCGAAGCGGAAGACTGCTTCTGTACTCTCCGCGCCGTGGAGGAGAATGCCAAATTCGTCTCCGCCCAATCTGGCGGCAATCGACTGAGGACCGGAGGTCCGGCGAAATCCTTCGAGCCAGGAAATAAGACGGCCGGATATGCCGGTGAGAAGCGCGTCACCGGCGGCATGCCCGAGGCTGTCGTTCACCAGCTTGAAACGATCCAGATCGAGGAATAGGACGGCGAACAAAGGCCGGCGGTGGCTATAAGCTTCAAGAGCATTCTGCAATTTGTCGAGCAGATAGAGCCGATTGGGCAGGCCAGTCAAAGGGTCAGCCACCTTCCCTTCGGTGATGTCGGTCTGAGAGCCGGCCATGCGGATTGCAGTGCCATCCTCATCGCGCACCACAAGACCGCGAGTGAGTATCCAGATGAAGGATCCGTTGTGATGGCGCATACGGTATTCACTGGAAAATTCGGAAGTCAGTCCCTCGCGATGGGCACCGATCTCGACCTGGACTCTTTTCTGATCGGAGGGATGGATGCGCTCGAACCATTCCTCGGGACGAGCCGGGATCTCGTCGTCGCCGTAACCGAGCATCTGCTTCCAGCGCGGCGAGTAATAGATTTCATTCCTGCGGAGGTTCCAATCCCAGAGACCGTCGTTGGCGCCTCGAGCGGCCAGAGCATACCGCTCTTCGCTTTCGCGCAGCGAGGCTTCAGCTTCGCGCCGGGCTTCCTCATGAATCTCGATTTGAGAAAGCATTTCATTGAAAGAGTCAATCAATGTGCCGATTTCGCCATCGGACTTACCCAAAGCCCGAAAAGAATAGTTCTTTTCGCTGGAGATTCTTCGGGCGAGACAAGAGAGTTCAGCAATCGGTTCAGAAATAGTTCGCTGCATGCGGGAGCTGGCCAGGGAAGCGAGGGCCAATCCGAGCAGAAGAACCAGCAGGACGATCCCCACATAACGGCGCAGACGAGCCCCGGTCTCATTAGTTGAGCGCAGAAAAATAGTGCCTATGCGCTCCGGGCCGAGCTTAACCGGAAGGAAGATCGCGAGCGATCCGCCATCGAAATAAACTCCGGGGGCTTTCAGGCGAGAGTCTTTGAGAGCTTTGACCGCAGGATAGCGAGCCAGTGCCCGATCGTTTTTGTCGTAAATAACGGCCTCGACCAGGCGAGCATCTCCGCGCAGTGCTGCGAGCGTCGCCGCACCACCCTGTTCATCGTGAAAGGTCAGATCTGCTGTGGAACTTTCCGCAATGATCGCGGCCTCAGACGTCAGTTCCCGGGCCGCGGCTTCCCGCTGCTGGTAGCCCTCATATACAAACAGTGATATGCCTGCGACGAGGAGGGCCAGGCTGGTGTTCGTAACAATGAGCAGTGAAAGGCGGGCCCGTATCGAGCTATTTCTGAACCATGCCTGCATCTGACCTATTCATCGGTCAATTGCAAGAAATCATTTAGCCGGAAAACTACCCATGCACCGAATCGGGGTGCGGCGCTGTCCCGCGAACGCGCGATGTTGGGAAACCTGAGAAAATCGAATCGTGAAGCTCCCGGAGTTCCGTAATGAGCCGTATTCTGATTTCACCGAGCCGGAAACGCGCGGCCGGATGGAAGCGGCGCTCGAAAAGGTTCGCGGTCAGCTGGGCCGCGAATACGATCTGTTGATCGGGGGCGAGAGAATTCGCACCGAGGCGAAACTAAATTCGATGAATCCGTCGCGGCCGGCGGAAACGGTCGGGATTCACCAGAAGGCCGACGTCGAATTGGCGCGACGGGCGGTAGAGGCGGCTCGTAGCAGCTTTGCACGGTGGTCGAAAACACCGGCTGAGGACCGGATCCGAATGCTGCTGAGGGCGGCGGCGCTGATTCGGGAGCGCAAATACGAGTTCAACGCCTGGCTGGCGTTCGAAGCGGGGAAGACATGGCCGGAAGCCGAAGCGGAAGTGGCGGAGGCTATCGATTTCTGCGAATACTACGCGCGGGAGATGGCGCGGCTGGCGGGACCGCAGCCTGTAGTGCAGCTTTCGGGAGAACGGGATGAGATGCGCTATCTGCCGCTTGGAGTGGGAATTGTCATTCCGCCGTGGAACTTTGCGCTGGCGATTCTCTGCGGTATGACGGCTGCCGCGCTGGTGGCGGGAAATACAGTAGTGATCAAGCCTTCGAGCGAGACACCAACGGTGGCGGCCGTGTTCGCGGAAACGCTGATCGAGGCAGGCTTTCCGGCGGATTCATTCTGTTATCTAACCGGCAGCGGCGGGGCTATCGGAGATGCGCTGGTGGCCCATCCAGGCACACGCTTCATTTCTTTCACGGGCTCGCGCGATGTGGGACTGCACATTAACGAACTGGCTGCAAAACCGCAGAAGGGCCAGGTCTGGATCAAGCGGGTGGTGGCGGAAATGGGCGGCAAAGACGCCATCATCGTAGACGCGGAATGCGACCTGGAGGCGGCGGTAGAAGGGGTTGCTGTCTCGGCGTTCGGCTATCAGGGGCAGAAGTGCTCGGCCTGCTCAAGGGCGATTGTGGACGCAAAGGTCTATGACGTGTTTGTGGAAAAGCTGCGGCAAAGAGTCGCGCGCATTCGGGTGGGTTCACCGGAAGATCCAGCGAATTATATGGGACCAGTGATCAGCGCGGGAGTGAAGAAGACGATCGAGCAGTACATTGCGGTGGGCGTCACCGAGGGCAAGCGAATCACCAGCGTGGCAGCGGGCGTTAACGACGACACGGGTTATTTCGTCGCCCCGACAGTGATTGTGGATGTGGATTCGAAGGCACGGATTTTCCAGGAAGAGATATTCGGTCCAGTGCTCGCGGTTGCTAAGGCGCGCGATTTCGACCACGCCCTTCAGATGGCGAACGATTCGGAGTATGGGCTGACGGGAGCCATCTATTCGACCAACCGCCCTAATGTGGAACGCGCGCGCGAGGAGTTTTTTGTCGGAAACATGTACATCAACCGGAAATGCACGGGCGCGATGGTGGGCGCACACCCGTTTGGTGGGTTCAATATGTCGGGGACGGACTCGAAGGCGGGCGGGCCGGATTATTTGCTGTTGTTCCTCCAAGCCAAGGCCATTGCTGAAAAGGTATAAGCGACATGATAGGATCGATTTACCCCGTTGAGAAGGGGACTAAGAAATACCAACAATAGGGTCAAACCTGATCGACATGGCGCGGACTGAAAGAGTCCGCTCCTGAAACCGCCGGGGCCTCACGAGGTCCCGGCTTTCGTTTTTTGCGCCGGGCGATAATGATAATAGAGAAGGGCAAATTGAGCCAAAAGATAAGTGGTTCTTACTCCTTTGGCGGGGTTAGCCTGAAACCGGACAATTGACGATGAGCAAGAACACGGGACCGACGCGCCGTGAAATTCTGCTGGCGGGAGTGGGAATGGCCGCGATGCCGGCTTTCTCCGCCGAATCGCCGGATACCGAATTCGTCGCGGCCGCCAACGATTACATTGCGAAGTATCTCGAGAACAACCCGGAAGCAGCTACGAATGCGGGCGACCATCGATATGACGGCCGGCTGAGCGACCATTCGGAAGCGGGACGGGCTCGGACTTTAGCGGTGCATCAGGAATTGTTGAACCGCCTCGACGCAATCGATCCCACCCGGCTGCAGATACAGAACCAGATCGATTACCAGATTGCGCGGAATCGGGCTCGTTCCGCGGTATGGAACCAATTCGTGCTGAGGGAGTTCGAATGGGATCCGACGCAATACAACCCCGGCAACAGTTTGTACCTGCTGCTCGAAAGGGATTTCGCTCCGCTGCCGGACCGGCTCGAATCACTGCGTTCGCGGCTTGATGCGGTACCGGAGTATCTGCACTCGGCGAAAGCGAATCTGACGAATCCGCCGCGGATATTTACGGAGACCGCCATCGCCCAGAACAAAGGCACGCTGTCGCTGGTGGAGAAATTAACCGCCGAGGAAGCCGCGAAAGTGCCCGGAATGGCAGACAAATTAGCCCCCAGCCAGCAGCGCGCGGCGGCGGCCCTGCGGGAATGGGGCGAATGGCTGGAAAAAGACTTGCGGCCGCGATCGGACCGGGACTTTCGACTGGGACCGGTTCTGTTCCCGACGAAGCTGCAGTTCACGCTCGATTCCGAACTCACTCCGCACGAAGTGCAGAAGCGCGCCGAAGCGCAACTCGAGATGGCGCAGGAGGCGATTTACCAGACGGCGTTAGTGCTGGTGAGGAAGTGGGCGCCCTCAACCGATGTCAGCGATATGGGGAAGACGGTTCGCATGGTGTTGGACCGACTGGCGGAGCCGAGGCCTTCCGCTGCGGATGTTCTCGCTAAGGCCGAGCAGGACGTAAAGCTAGCGACGGATTTCGTGCGGACGAACAATCTGGTGAGCGTTCCGGTTACGCCGCTGCAGGTGGTGCCGATGCCGGAGTTCCAGCGCGGCGTGGCGGTGGCAACGTGCGCATCGCCGGGGCCACTCGAAAAGCGCGGGCAAACATTCCTGAATATCTCGCCACCGCCGGAAAACTGGGATGCTGGCCAGGTCACTTCGTTCTTTCGCGAGTATAACGATTACATGCTGAAAGATCTGGTGGTGCATGAAGGGATGCCGGGCCACTATCTGCAGATCGCGCACGCCAACCGCTTTGAAGCGCCGACGATCACGCGATCGTTGTTTCGTTCCGGCTCATTCGTGGAAGGCTGGGCGGTCTACGCGGAACGACTCATGGCGGAGCGCGGGTTCGGCGGCCCGGAAGTGCGGATGCAGCAGCTCAAAATGTGGCTGCGGACGATCATCAATTCCCTGCTCGATATTGGCATTCACACGCAGGGCATGACGGAGCAGCAGGCGATGGACCTGATGATGAACGACGGCTATCAGGAACGAAGCGAAGCGGCCGGGAAGTGGCGGCGCGCGCAGCTAAGCTCTACGCAGCTGTGCACTTATTTTGTGGGCGCGTCGGAATTGCTGCAATTCCGTGCGGATTATGAAAAGCGGCACGGAGCGATCCGCAATGGGAAAGCGTTCCATGACCGAATGCTGTCTTTCGGATCGCCGGCACCCCGATATTTGTCGCAATTGATGGTGTGAATCGGGATTGTTTCGCGAATCAAGCTGCTTTCTGAATTTGGCGTTCGATGATGCGAAGGACGTTCCGGAAGCCGGTTTGCCAGTCGGGAAACAGGTCGACGTACTGGATCTCGCGCTGAATGCGCGCGGGTACCGGACAATTGTCGAGCCGCACGGGGATCAGAAAGACCTCATCGAGAGGCACACGGCGGGCACAATCGAGCGCGTAACGGATCTCAGCCTGGAAACCCCCGCGTTTCTTCACCGAGCGAGTGGAAAAGCAGGCGATGAAGAAATCCGAACTATTGATGGCGTCCTCGATACTGCGGGGCCAGTTCTGACCGGGCATGAGTTTCTTGCGATCCAGCCAGGCGGCGAAGCCGTGGGACTGGAGTTGACGGTAAAGACGATCGGCTGTGGCTGCGTCTTCATGGGCATAGGCGATGAAAACACGAGGACGATTGGGGCCGGAGAAAGAGATTTCGCGCGTCTCGGGCTGGCAGGCGAAGGTCCCGAGGCCATCGATTTCGAGGGCGTGGTTCCGCGAAAGCGCCTGGCGGATAAAGCGCGAGAGTTCATCGATTGTCATTTGCGGATAACCGGTGCATCGGCGCGGAAAGTCCAGGGCTTGCCGGGACTCAGTACACCGATGCCGGGCAAGTGGGCGGGATGGCCTTTGCGGAGGGCATTGACGATTTTCGCGACGGCGCGGTCAAGCTGATCGGCAGCATCGCCAGTGGCAATTCCGCTACTGCGTGCAATCTCGTGAGCCAGTTCTTTCTTTCTCATTTGCCTGGAGCGTAGCATGGAGATTCGCGCTAAAGCAGGTATCCCACTGATTCAATTAGGAAAAATACGCAAACTGATAATTATGAACCTTATTTAATCGCACCTTAAGCCGGTGTTCATCACGAGCCGATAGCCTTGGGAACAGACGACATCGTCTCAAATATTTCAAGGAGAATCCCCGAATGAAAAGACTTCTCGTAGCCGCCATCGGTTTGGGCCTCGTGCTCGGTACCGTTTCTTTTGCTCAGGACAGCACTGACACCACAAAGAAAACGAAGAAAACCAAGAAGAAAAAGGCCACCAAGACCGACGCAACCAAGTAGTATTCCTGGGTGAGTACCCCGCAAAAATGTATGGTACTCACCCAATCCTTATCTTTTGTAAGTCTTGTGTTTTGGTGGTAGCCGTCCTTTCTTAAGTGTTTTTAATCACGGTTTAAGTCCAGCTTCATAAACGGTCGGTTATCATACCTTCGAGCGGCCCTGAGTCGCCAATCTTTCAAGGAGAATTAACCCGCATGAAAAAAATCCTCGTAATCGCTCTCGGCCTCGGCATTGCCCTCGGCACCGTTTCCTTCGCTCAGGACGGCACCGACGGTAAGAAGATGGAAAAGAAAAAGAAAAAGGCCGACAAAAAGACCGACGAAACCAAGTAGTCTGTCGGGGTGGCTGGCGTGCCTTCCTGGCGCTACAGCTGCCCCTTCCCTTCCTCTGCTCCTGCCTGTTTTTTCCTTCTTTTGCTCCCCACTTGTTGACGCCTGCGCCCAAACCCTTTAATCTCTAGTTTTGACTGGGGAATAGGATGAGGCGGCACGGCGGATGAATACATCGGTCAAGGGCGAATACGCTCTTCAGGCAATTTTCGATTTGTCCGCGAACGCGAGTGCGGACCCCACTAAGATCGCCGATATCGCCCGGCGGCAGAAAATACCTCAGAAGTTCCTCGAATTGATTCTGGCCAGTCTGAAACAGGGCGGGTTCGTCGAATCACGACGTGGGGCTGAAGGTGGTTATCTGCTGGCGCGGCGCCCGGAAAATATTACGATAGGCGAAGTTCTACGGTTTGTTGAAGGCCGGCGAGACGAAAAGTCCCGGATCAGGCGCACCGGAGATTCCGCATTTTCCGATCTTTGGGCTCGAGTGGACCACGCGATCGACAGCGTACTCGACACCACTACGTTCGCCCAGTTGGTACGCGACTGGACGGAGAAACACACACGTTTTGTTCCGAATTGGGAGATTTGATGTTCTTCGAAGACAACACACTCAGCATTGGCCGTACGCCACTGGTAAAACTGACACGCGTGATCGACGGTGCGCCTGTCACCCTTCTGGCTAAGGTGGAGGGCCGAAACCCCGCTTATTCGGTAAAGTGCCGGATCGGGGCCTCTATGGTTTGGGATGCCGAGAAACGCGGACTCCTGAAGCCTGGCAAGGAAATCATTGAGCCGACCAGCGGCAACACCGGAATTGCGCTGGCGTTCGTGGGAGCTTCGCGCGGCTATCCGGTAACTTTGACTATGCCCGAGACGATGTCGCTCGAACGCCGCAAAGTGCTGACCGCGTTTGGCGCGCGCGTGGTGCTGACGGAGGGAGCTAAAGGGATGGCGGGCGCCATCGCCAAGGCTCAGGAGTTTTTAGATTCGGATCCGAACCGGTATGTGATGCTGCAGCAGTTCGATAATCCGGCGAATCCGGACATTCATATGAAGACAACAGGGCCGGAAATCTGGAACGACACGGACGGCGGCGTGGACGTGTTTATCGCGGGTGTGGGTACGGGCGGAACGATCACGGGTGTTTCGCGTTATTTCAAGCAGGAAAAGGGCAGGAAGATAACGACGGTGGCGGTTGAGCCGGTAGCGAGTCCGGTGATCAGCCAGACGCTGGCGGGCAAACCGGTGCAGCCGGGTCCGCACAAGATCCAGGGAATCGGCGCGGGTTTCGTCCCGCGAAATCTCGACCTCACCATGATAGATCGGGTGGAACTGGTTACGAATGAAGAATCGATCGAAATGGCGCGCCGTCTGGCGCGGGAAGAAGGCATTCTGTGCGGTATCTCGTGCGGGGCAGCAGTGGCCGCAGCCGTGAGAATTGCACGGGAAGAACAGTATCGAGGGAAGACGCTGGTGGTCGTTCTGCCGGATTCCGGTGAGCGTTATCTGAGCAGTGTTTTATTCGAGGGAATGTTCGAGAATTAGCCTTTACAGAAATTTAAGGGCCGCAGGTAACATCGCCGGGATATGCTTCGTCTGAACAGACAAATCCCCGTTACGACAAGCGGGCGCACTCACCCCTATCACCCTGGAGTGCGCCCGCGTATTTCCTCCGCAGGCCTTTATTTATTGGGTATTTCGCTATGTGGCGGAGTTTTCGGCCAAACTCCCTTATCCATTCCTTTCACGTGCAATGAAGACGAAATGCAATTTACCGGAGCGGTTTGCTCGCCTTCGGAGCCGTGCCCAATTTATGTTGAATTAAATACAATTTTCGCGCAACGGGACCAGCTATTCGTTGCCGGAAATCTACACACGGATTCCGCCACCTTCAGTTCCATCCTGCTGGCCAGCAGCGATGCGGGCCTTTCGTGGAAGGAACCGGTGGAGCGGTTACAAGGGCGGGCGTTCGACCAAATACAGTTTGCGGATGCCCAGCATGGGTGGGCCGCGGGGGAGACGCAGAATCCGTTACCGCGGGATCCTTTTGTTGAACTGACGACGGACGGCGGCAATACCTGGCGTGAATACCCCGTAAGTGAGGAAGGAACTCCGGGCGCCGTGGTGCGTTTCTGGTTCGACAGTGCCAGGCATGGCGAGCTCATTGTGGACGCGGGTCGTGCGGCCGCAGGCGGACGGTATCAGTTGTATGAATCCGAGACCGGCGGCACGAGTTGGACGCTGCATTCAAAGACCGATGGGATGCCTAAACAGCCGGTGGCACATGAACCGACCGATGCGCGAATCCGGCCTGCGAAGGACGGCAAGACACTCGCGATCGAGACTCTGGTGGGCACGGTGTGGCACCCCGAAACATCGATACCGATTGAGACGGCGCGTTGCAGCTTTGAGCCCGGACAACTGAAGGAACCAGAACCAGAACCAGAGCCTGAGCCCCAGCCGCCGGTAAAGAAGTGAAACGCGCGCGCGGATCGGTCGATCTCGAGATCTTTCGCAACCTCTTCGTTTCGATCGCGGATGAGATGGGCGCAGTGCTGCGTAAGACGGCGTTCAGCGCCAACATTAAAGAGCGGCGCGATTATTCCTGCGCAGTCTACGATGCATCCGGCGCGACCGTGGCCATGGGTGATCATATGCCGGTTCACCTGGGTGCGATGCCGCTGTCAGTCCGCCACGCACTGGAGGCATTCACACTGAAACGCGGCGACGTGGCGATCGTGAACGATCCGTTTCGCGGCGGCACACATCTCCCCGACATTACGGCGGTATCCGGCGTCTTTCTCACGAGTAAGGGTCCAGCCGACTTCTATGTGGCGAGCCGTGCGCATCATGCGGATGTTGGCGGTATGAGCCCGGGATCGATGCCGCTGGCTCGCGAGATTTATCAGGAAGGTCTGCGGATTCCTCCGGTTCTTCTGATGGCCGGGGGCGAAATGCAGCGCGACGTAATTGAAATTATTCTGGCTAACGTCCGGACGCCGGATGAACGGCGCGGCGATCTGATGGCGCAGGTGATGGCAAACCGCCGGGGCGAGACCCGGCTTCGCGAATTGATGGCTCGTTACGGAATCGCGCGAATCCGGCGCAATGCGAAGGCGCTGCTCGATTACACGGAACGAGTGACGCGCGAGACGATCCGAACCATACCGCCAGGAACTTATTGCTTCGAAGATTTCCTCGACAACGACGGTGTGACGGATGAGCCGGTGCGGATTGCGGTGCGGGTATCGATCGAGGGAGAGGAAGCCACGATCGACTTTACGGGGTCGAGTGCGCAGGTAGCGGGATCAGTGAATGCGAACTATGCGATTGCTGTCTCCGCCGCGATGTATTGTTTCCGCTGTCTGATCGACGCCGAGATTCCGTATAACGCGGGGCTGCTGCGGCCGATCCGGATTATTGCGCCGGAGCGCAGTGTAGTGAATGCAGGGCTTCCAGCGGCGATGGCGGCGGGCAATGTGGAGACGTCGCAACGCATCACGGATGTGATTCTCGGCGCGCTCGCCCAGGCGATCCCCGATAAGATCCCGGCGGCCAGTTCCGGCACCATGAATAACCTGAGTTTCGGTGGATGGGATACACTGCGCGACCGCGCCTTTGCGTATTACGAAACCATCGCGGGCGGCATGGGGGCGTCGTCGCAAGGGCCGGGCCGGGCCGCGACCCACACGCATATGACAAATTCGTGGAACACTCCCATCGAAGCATTCGAGCACGAGTATCCGCTGCGCGTGCGTGAGTATCGGATTCGCGCAGACTCGGGCGGCGCGGGATTGAACGCCGGGGGCGACGGCATCGTGCGCGAGTTAGAGTTTCTGACTGCGGCGGAAGTCACGATACTGTCGGATCGGCGGTTGCGAGGTCCTTATGGATTGGCGGGCGGCGACAGCGGGAAGACCGGGGCAAACCAACTCGATGGGGTCACACTGCCGGGCAAAACGCGGGTGGAGTTGCGCAGTGGACAACGTTTGCGGATTGAAACTCCCGGCGGCGGCGGCTGGGGTTCAAAGGAAGGCTGTGGTTCAAAATAGAAGCCATGGCCACCGAGCAGGAACTGCTGAACCGGATCCACGAACTAGAAGAGCAGAACAGTCTGCTGCGCGACAAACTCGACATGATCTATTCGATCATTGCGTCCGATTACGAAGAAGGCGGCGGAGACTCCGACCTGGTACAGATCGAGAACTAACGCGCCAGAATGGTGACCACGGCCGTGGCGCCGCTGCCACCGAGGTTTTGCGCTAATCCCAACGAATGCCTTTGTAACTGACGTTCACCGGCTTCGCAGCGCAATTGTTCGGCGACATCGCAGATTTGAGCGACGCCGGTGGCTCCCACCGGATGACCTTTCGACTTCAATCCACCACTTGCATTTACAGGCAGAGGACCGTCGCGGCGCGTGCCGCCGGCCGCGCTGAAGAAGCCGCCGCGACCGCGTTCGACCAATCCCAGGTCTTCGAGGGCGATGATTTCGGCGATGGTGAAGCAGTCATGAAGCTCGGCCAGTTCGATGTCTTTGGGGAGCACGCCTGCCATGGCATAAGCCCGGCGAGCCGCTTCGCGAACGGCAGGGAAAGTGGTGATGTCCGCCTTACGATCGAGCGCCACGTAGTCGGACGCCTGAGCAATGCCGAGAACACGGACGGGCCTGTCGGTAAACCGGCCTGCGACCTCTTCGGCGCATACGACAACCGCGGCGGCGCCATCCGTGATCAGCGAACAATCGTAAAGATTCAGCGGGTCCGCAATGGGGCGGCCGTTCATGGCCTGCTCCAGAGTGATAGTTTTGCGCATCTGAGCCAGTGGATTCAGCGCGCCATTTTCGTGGTTCTTCACGGCAACGGCGGCGAGGTGTTGGCGCTGGGTGCCGAAATCATACATGTGGCGGCGCGCGATCATGGCGAAGAGCGAGGGGAAGGTGGAACCGGCGGCGACTTCGATGAGAGAATCCCCTGCTCCGGCGAGAATTTCAGTGACGCGGGCGGTCGGCTGACAGGTCATTTTCTCGGCGCCGGCGACCAGAACCACGTCGTAAACTCCGCTCGCGACTTCCATGCAGGCGTGGAAGAAGGCGGAGCCTCCCGAGGCGCAGGCAGCTTCAAAACGGGTGGCGGGAATTCCGGCCAATCCCAGTTCGCTGCCTATCCACGGGGCGAGGTGGTTTTGCCCGGTGAACTGGGGTCCGGCGAAGTTACCCAGATAGAACGCTTCTATCGACCCTGGCGGGGCATTGGCACTGGTGAGCGCCTTGTGGCCGGCTTCAACGGCGAGAGACCTTAAGTCACGGTCCGCAAACGCTCCAAAGGCGGTTTTTCCGATTCCGGCGACGACTACATGGCGCATATAAAGCCCCGTCGGCCTATACTATAGCCTGGCGCGCAAAGTTTGACTCAACGCCGTTGCTTTTCGCGGCGTCACGTGTTTGAACAGATGCAGGCTTTAGCGATCCAGGCGCGAACGAAGGAAATGGCGGATTCCCAGCCCGAAAACGGCGGCCGCGAGCGGCGCCCCGTTCTTGACGCGGCAAATGCCACACAGGAGCTGGAGGAGCGCTTTGTCCAGGAACATCTGCGGCGCATTTTCCTGCAGATTTTCCGCATGGTGGGTAACGTCCACGACGCCCAGGACCTGACCCAGGAAGCCTTTATTAAAGCCCTGCAGCGGCAGGATCAACTGCGCGACGAACTGAAGGCGGCTCACTGGCTTTCGCGAATTGCGACGAATACGGCGCTCGATTTTCTGCGGCGCAGCGGGCGTGTGAGTTTCTGCGAGATCAGCGAGGCGCCGGAAAGTCATCAGGAGAACGCGGAACGTGCGATGATCCGGGCCGAGCAGGGCGCCTGGCTGGCTGAAGGACTGGAGCGCCTGACGCCACGGGAACGGGCGGCGCTGGTGCTGCGGGACGTGGAAGAGTTACCGGCGGAAGAAGTCGCCAGGCAACTGGATTGTTCCAAAGCGACGGTAAGATCGCACATTGCCAATGCGAGGGCGAAGCTGAAGAAGTTCGCGGAAAGGCGAGGCAAGCGATGAAGGGTCCACATCCGCACGACTTTTCTCTGTCTTTATTCGCCAGCAATGACACCGGCTGGTGGCAGCGGCGTTCATTAACCAGGCACCTGCGCAGTTGCGGGGAGTGTCAGGAAAAAGTGGCGCAATCTGAAAGCCTGCGCGGGGAAATGGCAGGAATGTCCGATATTCCTCCCAGCGTGAATTGGGAATCGCTGGCGGCCGAAATGCGGGCCAACATCCGGCTGGGCCTCGAAGCGGGGGCATGTGTGCGCACGGTGCCGGTCCGGCGCAGGGTGAATCCCCGGATCGTGGTGGCGTTTGCCAGTTTGTCGATCGTGGTGGCAGCGAGTTTTCTATTGCGCGGACCCCGGGTTTTAGTGCCAGCGGCGAGCACGGTAACGGCGCACAAAGCTTCTTCCATCGAAGCCGCGTCACTCGAAGCTGCCGAGCCCACTTCCGTGCTGGAAGCGAATGAAGACGGCATTGCGCTGCGGACCGGACCAGCCAGCATGACGCTGTTGGGGCGGCAAGGGAGCACGTCAAGCCAGACGGCCAGCGCGGAGGGCGAGATCCGCGCTCGTTACGTAGACGGCAATACCGGAGTGGTGACGATTAACAATGTCTATCTGCAGTAAGCTCGGGGTCGCGGTGATGACGCTGGCGTTTGGCTTGCCGCTGGGCGCGCAGGAAACGACGCTCGACCCTGCCAGTTCGGTCAAAATCGATCTGCCCGCAGACTCACCGCTGGCGTTAATCTCGACCAGCATGGGTGAATCGAGGGCGACGGCGCGCGGTGGGGCGCTGGTGCTCGATCTGCACATGGGCTTGACACTGCGCAATGCGGGGACAAAACGAGTGCGGGGCGTAACGCTGCTGATCACGTCGCAGGAATTTGCGCCGGGCGGCAAGGGGTCCGTGGCACGACCGTGTATCGACGTTGCGCCGGGAGAGAAGTTCACGCTTCCGGTGGATATACGGCTGGTAAGGCCGGTACAGCAGACGACGGGGCCACTGGTTCGCGTACAACTCGACGGCGTTCTCTTCGACGATCTGAGTTTCTTCGGCGCCAATAAGCTCAATTCGCAGAGAGCGATGACCTTCTGGGAAGTGGAAGCGCAGAGGGATCGCGCTTATTTCCGGCAAGCACTACAAGCCAGCGGCGAGAGTGGTCTGCGCAGAGAAGTGCTGGCCAGTCTGACGCGCCAGTCCAATCAATTGCAGCTGGACGTGGCGGTTTCGAGGAATGGCCGGGCGGTGGGAGCCGCTGTACCCGCGTCCGATCGTGTGGCCCAGTTCGCATTTCTGCAGGTACCTGGCTCTCCGGTTCATCCACTGGAAGGCTGGGCGGCTATATCGGGAAACGAAGCGAGGTCGCCGCAGATCGAAGTACTGAACCAATCGGCCAAACCGGTTCGATATGTCGAAATCGGATGGCTGGTAAAAGATCGAGAGGGCCACGAATATCTGGCTGGATCCGTGCCGGGCTCGGAATCGACTATGCTGATTCCGGCTGGGCAGAGGACGCGATTACTGCAGGACACGGCGCTCAAGTTTTCGCGCTCGGGCAAACCGGTCGAAATCGAAAGCATGACGGGATTTGTCAGCCAGGTGGAGTTCGCGGACGGGCATGTTTGGGTTCCTTCGCGCCAGGATCTGGCAGCGTCTCCTCTGTTACGGCTAATGGCGCCCTCGCCTGAAGAACAGCGACTGGCCGATATTTATTCCAAAAAAGGCCTCAGCGCACTGATCGCGGAACTGTCCCGTTATTAGCTTTAGCTCAACGGGACACCCGCGGCGACCGCGATTTCTGCCCTTTGATACGGTGGGAACATGCGTTCTTTTCATGTTTTTGCACTCTTCATATTGCCAACCAAACTCTCGACATCAAAGGCGGCGCCAGCTATCTAAGCCAGCAATTCAACGCGGGAACCAACCAGAGTCTGGTAGGATCTGTCTTCGCGCAGCATTACAACCGCAAATTCAAGCGCGGCTTCGTAGTGGATCAACTTCTGACGTATACACCGGCGTGGACCAATACGAGAGCCTGGAGCGCCGCCTTTGGAACCGTGCTGACGATGCCGGTCTATAAGCGCATCGCTGCCACAACGTCTCTCATCGATAGTTTTTTGAACGATCCGCCGGCCGGATTCTCATTGCAATTGAGCCTGGGCGCGACTTGGTCTTTCCAGTAACGGAACCCAGAAATGGCCCTGCACCTGCTCGATGTTTGATATGAGCAAAGCAGCAAAAGCACCGGATAAAGTCGACCCGCGGCCGGGCGAAGGCAAACTGGAGGATCTGCCTGAGGAATGGTCGGAAGAAGACCGTGAAATAGAGGGTCGAAAACCGGACCTCGGCGAGATTGAAGAAGACATTTCGGAAAACTGATCGGCGTTTTTCAGGTTACTGGCGGGCCTACCGATCAAATACCGCCCGCAGACAACGAAGGTGCGCTTTCCGCCTGCCTCGCCCAATAGGCAGGTCGGCCATAGTGACGATAAAGCAAATCTTCATAGTCACGACTTACAGGGCTGGATTCATGATATTCAGGAGCCATGCGAATGGCTTCTTTTGTGAGCGCTACAATCACCTCGGAGGCACCCCAGCTGATGCGCTCGATCCACGCCGGCGCGACCAGGACTTTTTTGCCGGGCAGCCAATTTCGAGTGGCTACTTCGATATAACGAATGGCCCAGACCGCATCGTCGACGAGAAAACCTTCTACATGCCCAATTGCACCATCGGTCGCTTCGATGGAATAGCCGGTGACGGCTTCGGTGCCGCGGAGATGCGAATCCATTTGCTCCTGAACAGATTGCTCCTGAACGGATGCCTCTGAACCCGAGTCGATGCGAATCCTGGCGGCATTCGCTCCTATGGGAGCAATGGCGGGAACGGAAAGCTGGGCCGGATAGAACGCCGGCCCCCAAAGATTGGGACCGCCCCAGTAAAAGGGGTACCCGTAATACCCCATGAATTCGGCTTCGTATTGTCGGGAGACGGGCCGGTGTGTATCTATATCAGGACTATGTTCGATCTGTTCCCGGGTCAGCGCCACATGTAGTTCTTTGGCCTGCCAGTCGGTATGAGAGACAGAAATCGGCGAGATGAGCACCCTCCGGCCCGCCAGCCATCCACCGGTATCGACGACAAAATAGCGGACAGCCCACGTCTCGTCATCGAAATAGAGGTGATCGACCCGGCCAAGCTCGCCATCGAGAGTGCCGGGCAGACCGTCTTTAGCGATGATTGCAAATCCCTTGAGATGGGTGGATTTAGTTAACATGGCTAGTTTTTTCGATTGCGTTACTTTATCCCGACGCCGACCAGTTCCTTTTCTTTAGAGTGCAGTTTCAAGTCAAGCGGGTTGGTACCTTCGATGACGCCTCGGGCTCTTTCAACGTCAGCCGGTGAGCCGTGAACCATCAGAAGAAACTTGTCAGTCTTCAACGCCAGTTCATATTCGAGGACGCTATCTTTTGGAATACCCGAACCGTAGAGGCCCGCTCCCAACGCGCTTAATCCGCCGACGACGACAGCACCCTCAGCCGCTCCAACAATCCAGCCGACTATGGGTCCCGCGGCGAGCAGAGGTCCAATACCTGGGATGACGAAGAAAGCGGAACCGAACAGCAGGCCCCAGAAGCCCCCCCAGAAGGCGCCTGTTTTACCCCAGTACTTCATTCGGTCACCGGTGTTGTAGTAGCCGACTACATGCTCGTCGGTATGGCTATCTTTGCCGATGATGGACAAAGTGTGCATGTCTATTCCCGCGCGCTGCAGCTTTTTGATAGCTGTTTCCGCTCCGGTGTGTGTGTCATAGACAGCAACTACTGCGTTTCTTTCGTTCATTTGCAATTTCCTTAGGCTTTCCGTAAGCCAGTAAATCGAGAGCCGCATTCAGGCAAGCACGGCTATGGCCTAATCTGGCGAATCAATTCGAGACGAGCGGACTTCACTAATACCGGAGTGGTGCTCGCCGTGCGGCGTAAATCGGCGAAGACAAGAAGGAGATTTTTATGCACGAAGAACATCGGGAAGCAGCGCGACTGCATGGGCTAGCCGCAGAGTCTCATCGAACGGCCCAGGAGCACAACGAAAAAGGTGATTTCACCACTGCCGAGTGGCATGCGCAGCGAGCGCTCGAATACTCCGACCACGCTTACAAAATCGCCAAAGAGCTTCAAGCCCGGTCAGGGCAGATTGTGAGCATCGCATAATGTCAACACGCTATAACAACGGATCTCATTATGAGAACCATCAACGGGCAGCCGAGTTGCATGACTTAGCTGCGCATGCTCATCGTTCGGCGGCGGAGCACAACGGTCAGCAGGATCATCTGACGCCACACGAACTCTCGCGGCGGGCTCTTGAGCATTCAGAGGAGGCGCACCGGCACTCGCAGGAGGCTCGAAAGGGAGCACCGCCCGCCGATCAGAAGGCAAACTAGATCCAGAAGGCAAACCAGATCCGGAGTTGTGTCGAACGCTACAGTTTAGCCTGGCCATCCAGTGGTCCCCGCCCGACACTGGATGGGAGGGAAAATGAGCGATAAGAAAATCACACTGGCCGGCAGCCGGCGCGATCCGATCGGTACGAGGGTGGGCGATCAACCCGCTGACGAAACGATCGAGGTTTCCATCATTCTCAAGCCTAAAGCGCGTGCTCCCCTTCCGCACACGGGCGGTGCGACAGTGTCTCGCGAGGAATTTGCGGCAAGACACGGAGCGGACACTAAGGCAATTGACCTGGTCAGGGCATTCGCCCAGGAAAACGATCTTGCGGTAGTTGAAGTGTCGCCGGAACGCCGTACGGTGAAGCTAACCGGTACGGTCGCAAACATGGTGAAGGCTTTCGAAGTTAAGCTTGACCGTTACGATAACGAAGGAGTTCAATATCGCGCGCGGACGGGTGAGATTCACGTTCCTTCGGAGTTGGCTGGCTCAGTAGAGGCCGTGCTGGGGCTGGACAACCGGCCGCAGGCGAAACCGCACTTCCGTTTGCGCGGAAAACAAAAGCCCGAAGCTTCAGCTGCTGCCGGTGTTTCCTACACACCTCCGCAGGTGGCGAGTTTGTATCAATTTCCTACGGGCGTGAATGGAGCGGGAGAAGCTGTCGGTATTATCGAACTCGGCGGGGGATATGTTGCCGCGGATTTGAAGACTTATTTCGCGACGCTGGGAGTGACTGAGCCTACCGTCACGACGGTCTCGGTCGATAAGGGCAAAAATGCCCCGACCAATCCCAACGGGGCCGACGGAGAAGTTTGCCTCGATATTGAAGTCGTGGGCGGCGTGGCGCCGGGAGCAAAGATCATCGTCTATTTTGCGCCCAACACATCCCAGGGCTTTCAGGACGCACTGACAACGGCGATCCACGATACCGCGAATAAGCCCTCCGTGATTTCGATTAGTTGGGGTAGCGCGGAATCCACCTGGACCGCACAATCGATGACGGCCTTCGATTCGGCTGCGCAGGATGCGGCGGCACTCGGCGTCACGATCTGCGCTGCGTCGGGCGATAACGGCTCAAGCGATGGCGTGACCGACGGCGCGAATCACGTGGATTTTCCGGCGTCGAGTCCTCACATTCTGGCGTGTGGAGGCACCAGCCTGCAAAGTGCCGGCGGCAAGATCACGAGCGAGACGGTGTGGAACGACGGTGCCCAGGGCGGTGCGGGCGGCGGGGGTTACAGCGTTCAGTTTCCTTTGCCCGCGTGGCAGGCGAGTCGGAAGATTCAACCGCCTTCCGGTGGAGGGCGCGGCGTGCCGGATGTTTCGGGCGATGCGGATCCGGAAACGGGTTACAGTGTCCAGGTGGACGGCCAATCCATGGTGATCGGCGGAACCAGTGCGGTGGCGCCTTTGTGGAGCGGCCTGATTGCGTTGATGAATCAGAAACTGGGAAAGCCGTTGGGCTTTCTGCAGCCGCTTCTGTATGCGCTCTCGCCAGCTGCGGGAGCGTTCCACGACATTACATCGGGGTCGAACGGAGCCTTCTCGGCTGGCCCGGGTTGGGACGCCGCATCGGGGCTGGGTTCGCCTTCGGGCGCGCAGTTATTGCAAGCGCTCGCGGCAGGCGCCAGCACTAAGCCAACTACTTAGATCCGATTTAAATCCAATGCCTGCGCTGTAGCCAGGCTTTAATCACCTGTGTCAGGCTCATGTAACTCAGCAGGGTGAGGAGCAGAATCGGCCAATACAGGCCAGGCAGATGAGTGAGCCCGAGTGCGGGGCCGATCGGCGAATACGGCAGCCAGCCGCCGAAGGCCATGATTGCCAGTGTCGTCGCAGTCAGCGGCCAGCTGGCCCGGCTCTGGATGAACGGAATCCGGTTGGTGCGAATCACGTGGATGATCAGTGTCTGCGTCATCAGCGATTCGACAAACCAGCCGGTCTGAAATACCGAAGCCCGTGCGGGGTCCCAGCAGTGGAAGACCCAGAGCATCACGAAAAAAGTTGTGTAGTCGAAGATCGAACTGATCGGCCCGATGTAAAGGATGAAGCGCGTGATCTCGGCAATGTTCCACGGACGAGGGCGTGCCACCTGCTCTTCATCGACATCATCGACCGGGATCGGCACTTGAGAGAAATCGTAGAGCAGGTTGTTAGTGAGGACCTGAATCGGCGCCATAGGAATGAACGGCAGAAAAGCGCTGGCGCCGAGAACGCTGAACATGTTGCCGAAGTTGGAGCTCGCGCCCATGCGGATATATTTCAGAATGTTGGCGAACACCTTGCGGCCTTCCGTGACGCCGCCTTCGAGAACCATGAGATCGGTTTCCAGCAGAATCAAATCCGCCGATTCTTTTGCGATATCCGTGGCGGAATCGACCGAGATGCCGATGTCCGCGGCGCGCAGAGCGGGAGCGTCGTTGATACCGTCGCCGAGAAATCCCACCACGTGGCCTTTGGCGCGAAGCATCTGAATCACGCGTTGTTTATGGGCCGGGGAAAGGCGGGCGAAGAGAGTGGTTTTTTCCGCTGCATCGCCTAACTCCGCGTCTGACATCTTTTCCACGTCGGAACCGAGGAGCATGGGCTCAGCCACAAGTCCAACGTCGCGGCAGACTTTGCGACTGATCAGGTGGTTGTCGCCGGTGAGGATTTTGACGGACACTCCATGGCCGTGCAGCGCTTCGATGGCGCGGCTCGCGGTGCTCTTCGGCGGATCGAGAAATGCGACATAGCCTCTGAGCACAAGATCGCTTTCGTCGTCCTTCGAGCAAATCTGTTTGCCGGTCAGTTCACGGGTTGCGACGGCAAGGACGCGAAACCCGTCGTCGCTCAGACTGTCATATTCCTGTTTGAGACCCGTCATCCGCTCCGGAACCATGGGCGCAAGTTTGCCGTCCAACTCGAACTGAGAACACTTGTGGAAGACCTCCTCGGGCGCACCCTTAGTCAGGAGAATGGCTTTACCGCTGGCGTCCTCAACCAGCACGGACATCATGCGCCGGGTGAAATCGAAGGGAAGCTCATCAAGTTTTTTATATTTCGCAACTTCGGCCTGCTGATGAAAATCGGTGCTGTTGAGGATCGCCCGGTCCAGCAGATTCCGCAGGCCGGTTTGAAAGTAACTGATGAGATAGCCGTAAAGAAGGACATCCTCCGTCTCACGGCCCGCGACATTGCAATGCCTTTGCAGAACGACGCGGTCTTCCGTAAGCGTGCCCGTTTTATCGGTACACAAAACATCCATTGCACCGAAATTCTGAATGGCGTTGAGGCGTTTTACGATAACTTTTTTGCGGCTCATGGCCAGCGCCCCTTTGGAGAGGCAGACGGAGACGATCATCGGCAACATCTCGGGAGTGAGCCCGACGGCCACGGCCATGGCGAAAAAGAATGCCCCTTTCCAGTCATGCCTGGTGAAGCCGTTGATGAGAAAGACGAGCGGCACCATAACGGCCATGAGACGGATCATGAGCCATGTAAAGCGGTTGAGCCCTTGATCGAAACTGGTGGGCGGCGGCTCCTGCGCAATAGAACCCGCCATGCTGCCCAGGTAAGTCTTCGGGCCGGTGGTGACAACAACGGCAGTCGCCGTGCCACTCTCCACGCTGGTCCCCATGAAGCAGATGTTGTTGAGTTCGATGGGAGAATTCAGATCCTTCGTATCGGGATCGTGAAACTTTTCGACGGGAAGCGACTCACCCGTGAGACTGCCCTGAATTACGAACAGATCTTTCGACGTGAGCACGCGGACGTCGCCGGGTATCATGTCGCCGGCAGAGAGATGGATGATGTCTCCGGGCACCAGATCGCGCAGTGGCATCTCGCGGGCGGCGCCGTCGCGGACCACGGTAGCCGTGACGTGGATCATGGCCTTGAGTTTGGCCGCCGCCGCATCCGCGCGGGCTTCCTGCAGAAAGCGCAGAACCACGCTCAGCACCACCATGGCGGCCATCACGGTTCCGGCGCGAGCATCGCCGGTCGCGTACGAAACAGCCGAAAGTCCGGTGAGAAGAATGACCAGAGGGTTCCTGAGGATTTTCAGAAGCCGGACGAACCAGCCCTGGCGGCGCTCCTGGGCAACTTCGTTGGGACCCGTCTTGCTTGACCGCTCTTCGGCTTCGGCCTGCGAGAGTCCTTCCAGTTTGGTCCCGAGCGATTGCAGCAGCGTACTGCCATCTTTGCGCGCGGCATCGATGACGGCGGGTGAAACGTGGATGGCGGACGGCGCCGGTTTCGAAGCTTCCGTCTGGGGCGTTTCCAGGAGTTCCTCAGCCCGAAGGTACCATTGATCGAGGTAAAAAACGGTGAACGATTCCCATCGAAGAGCAGCTGAGTTCCACCAGTTGGCGGCGCATGCCCATGCTTCCGCCATGGAACATCACGCCACAGGCGACCACCTGACGGCACATGAGTTTTCGAAGCAGGCGCTCGAGCATTCCACTAAAGCATTTGAACTCGCCCAGGCAGCGCATCGCGAATCGGCAGAACTCGCGCACAAGTAAACCAGTGATCGCCGACCGGGGTGTACGCTAATTTACAAAGCATACCTATGAAAGTAGCCATAGCGGGAGGGGGGATCGGCGGCCTGACCCTCGCCCTCGCATTGTCTGACGCCGGAATAAAGGATGTTTATGTTTATGAGTCCGCGCCTGCCATCAAAGAGTTGGGCGTCGGGATCAACATACTGCCGCATGCAACACGCGAACTAGCCGAGTTGGGATTGCTCGAAGATCTTTATTCCGTCGCCATCCCGACCGAAGAGCTGGCGTATTACTCGAAACACGGACAGCGGATCTGGTCAGAACCGCGAGGGCTTGCGGCGGGTTACAAATGGCCCCAGTTTTCGATCCACCGCGGCGATCTCACCACGCTGCTGCACAGAGCAGCAGTGAAGCGGCTGGGTGAATCCCACGTTCTGACAGGACACCACCTCGCACGATTTGGGCAGAAGGGTGAAACCACCTGGGCTGAGTTCATCGGGAAGAGGACTGGAGAAATCGTCGGCAACGTCGAAGCGGACGTGCTGGTGGCCTGTGACGGCGTCCACTCCACGGTGCGCAGAACTTTCTATCCGGATGAAGGGCCCCCCAAGTGGAATGGGATTACGATGTGGCGTGCCGTAACGGAAGGCAAACCGTTTCTTACCGGACGCAGCATGATCATGGCGGGAAGCTTCGCGCGGCGCGTGGTGGTTTACCCGATTTCGAAGAAACATGAAGATCGGGGCGAGGCACTGATCAATTGGGTCGCGGAACTGAAAACCGCAACCGACCAGCCAATGCCTGTGCAGGACTGGGAATTTCTGGCGAACCGGGAAGACGTTCTAAAACCGTTTCAGTCTTTCAAGTTTGACTTTCTGAATGTGCCGGAGATGATCGAGGGCGCTACGACCATCTATCAGTACCCGATGGTGGATCGCGATGCGCTGCCGGGTTGGAATCGCGGCCGCATTGTTCTGCTCGGTGATGCGGCTCATCCTATGTACCCAGTGGGTTCGAACGGGGCATCGCAGGCGATTATCGATGCGCGGGTTCTGGCGCGGCAACTGGCATTGCAATCGACACCCGAAGAGGCGCTTACGGCTTACGATGCCGAACGGCGGCCTGCAACAGCCGCAGTCGTGGCGGCGAATCGGAAAGTCGGGCCCGAGCTCTGCATGGAGATTGTGGAAGAGCGGGCGCCTGAAGGATTCTCGAACGTGGACGACATCATCAGCCGTTCCGAACTCGAGTTGATCTCATCCCGTTACAAAGTGACAGCTGGTTTCGATCCGGAGATTCTGAATAAGCGCGTTTCGCTTTCCGTTCGCGAAACGTCAGCCGACTGATTCAGATCAGGCCAGCCAGACTGGCGACTTGACTCTGCAGTTCTTCGTGCCGGGCGATGGTGTTCCGCGCGTACTCTTCGTAGCGAGGATTATTCAACAGGCTTGAATCGACCAGATCGGCCGGCTGCACTAACGGGAACGCCTTTTTCTCGACCACTGCAGACGCCATGACGTCGAGGTGCGCCGCCACATTTCGCCGCATTTCAATTAAGCCTGGCTCAGTGAGGAAATCCTGATCCTGCTCATTGTGAAGCACGGCCAGTTGGTTCCAGAAAAATGGCACGGCCGTTAGCGCGGTGCGCAGAATCATTTCGCCGGCGTGGCTGTGCGCTTCCCGATCCACGCCGAACTCATAGACCACGGTATCGTTCATGGTGCGCAGCCCGGCGATAGCTTTGCCGATCTGATCGCGCAGTGCGTCCACCTGAGCCATACGCGCTCGATGCGGTCCCGTGCTCTCGAAGAACCGCAGGAACCGTGCTTCACCTCGAAGGATGGAAGAGAGAGCCCGGCGCATCGCGGTCACGGTTCGAATGGGCCAAAGCTGATCGAACACCAGCCAGATGACGAAGAGGGCGACAAGTATGCCGATCAGGCGGTCACGCGCGGGAGCGAGTTCGGTGGGAGCGCTGAAGCCTTCGAACGCGACCAGATAAAACGCGAAGGCAATTTGCAGCCCCGCATAACCGAACTGTCTTCCCCCTGCCCACCAGGCCGCGACGAATGCTACGCTACCGATCAGGATCACGAGGGAAAAAATGGAATCCATCTGGGGGAACACGAACGCGGTAGCGAACATCGCCAGCGCGCCGCCGATCGCGGAGCCGATAAAACGATTAAACAGCTTTTGCTTGATGGCGCCGCTGTTCCCCAGCGCCGTGATGAAGATGGTGGTGACTGAGGTCGAGATTCCGGGCCACGCCACCGCAAAGTAGAACACGTAACAAACCATCACGCAGAGCGTGAGTTTGAGGGCAAAGGCGATGGTGTCCTTGCTCGAAATAGCCCCGGGAATGAGGAACGGCACCTTCTTCGAAGGCAGTGCGACCAGATCCTCTTCCCCTTCCGAAGCGTGTTCGGCGGGCATTTCGAGGAGCGAATGGAGCACGTCTTCCACGCGGTCCAGCAAGCTGAGCCTACCGGCAGTGGCTGGTTTCGCGGGCGCTTCAATGGGCGTCCTTTCACGGCAAAGGCGAGCGACTTCAGCACAACGCGCGCGCATTTCCAGATCGACGCCCGCAGTGTTCTGCGAAGCGAAAGCCGCGGCGTTATCCATCAACTGCGCCAGGATTGTAATGCGCACACGGGATCCGACCGGCAGTTTGCCGCTCTTCAGATCGCGCTCGGCAGTCTCGCCGGTGATAACCGCGTTATACAACTCCTGCAGTGGACCCTGACCCGTGGCGGCCAGGCGGTTGAGCCGCACAATCGCTTCCCCCAACTGCGCGGGCGGAGCGTTTTGTGCAAACAACGTGAATACGTTATCCAGCGTTCGGTAGCGAAGATTCAGTTGATTCGCGAGCAGGTCCACCGAGCGCCGGTACGCAAATACGTATTCGACGGCTACGGAACAAACGAAGGCCAGGCTGACCGTGGCGATTAGGAGCAGTGACGCTTTCACCAGCGCATCGGGTGGCGCGGGCCGCTCCCACAGCGCAATCAACGTGCAGTAAATGAATCCCCAGATAGACGCCAGCGCAGGCATGGTGCTCGCGACCATCAACGTTCCCGCGACAAAAGAAACGATGGCCACACTGAGGACCCGTGCCATCGGATCGTTGTCGGAAACAATCACGACGGCCAGTTCAACCGCAACCGCCGCAACTAGTGTCAGCAGCGAAATCAGCCCTGCACGCACTGACACGGCGGGACTTTCGCGCACGACAAGGAAGATGTAATAGAGCCCCAACGAGGCGAACGGCAACTGCAGAACCATCATCAGGACAAGCGCGATGATGGTTGTGACGACGATGCGTAATGTCCCGGCAAGCCGACCCGGCGTTGGCTGAAGATCCTGCCAAAGCCTCTGCGACCAGGAGAGTGAACGGAATGACGCGGAAGCGGGCGCGGCAGTCACGGATTCACCTGGCAGTTCACTTGGCTTTTACCTGGCTTTTACCTGGCTTTTATTTCACTACGGTTACAGCCGTAGCGCCGATGCGGAAAAGCGCGGGATCCGGATCCTGTATATGGATGCGAACCGGGAATCGCGCCGAAAGGTGCACCCAGTTGAGCGTGCGCTGAATATTCGGAAGTCCCGCCGCAACGCCGCCGTCTTCAGGAAATACTCCGAAACCGGTACTTTCAACTACGCCGTTGAATTTTCGATCCGGATGTCCCATGAGATAGACATCGACGTGCGTTCCGTTGTGGATGCTCGCGAGACTGGACTCCCGGTAGTTGGCGATGACATACCAGTTGCGGCTATCGATCAGCGTGAACATGGGAACGCCGGCCCGCGCATAGGCGCCTTCGGAGATATTGAGGTTGGTAACGTAGGCATCGAACGGAGCAACCACGCGGCAACGTTCCAGATCGAGGCGAGCGCTTTGTACACGAGCTGCTCGCGCGGGACGCTGCGACATCAGGGTGTCGACTGTATCCACCGTGTGCATCGCCTGTCCGAGCCTCGCCTGCGATTCAGAGACTCCGGAATCGGCGTCCTGTTGGCGCAGCACGGCTTGGCTTAGTTGCGCCTGAGCGGCCACCAACGCCGCCTGAGCTTCGTCATAATTCCCCTGGGCCACACGCACCGCGGTGCGCACCTGATCCACCTGTTCCACCGTCACATACTGTTTCTGCAACAGCGGTTCGATGCGATGCACGTTGTTGGTTGCGAACGCGAGTTGCGCATCGGCGTTAGTGACAGAGGACTGCGCACGGGTAACCGCGGCTTTGGCCGCATCCACTCCCGTGGCTGCCGTTTTTACGCCTGTACCCGATCGATCGAACGCGACCCGCGCGGCTTCGACAGCGCTTCCCTCGGCGGCGATGCGCCGTTTGGCATCCACGATCTGCTGCTCCAGCGCTTCCTGATCGGAGAGCGCCTGCTGCAGCGCATACTCGTACGGGCGCGAATCGATGACGAAGAGTGTGTCCCCTTTTTTAGCGAAGGTATTGTCTTTGACCGGCAGCTCGACAAGCCGGCCGTTCACTTCCGGCGCCATCTCAATGAAGTTGGCGCGGACATTCGCATCGTCGGTGCGCGGGTATTGATTATTCTCCTGGACCACGACCACCAGCACCGCGACGGCGGCCACAAATACCCCGATCCCGATCAGGCGGCCCGCCCACTTGCGGATATTGTTATCAGGAGGCTGTTCCAGCTGTTCCATTATGATGTCCTATCGAAAATAAGCCAACCACAGCGCGCCCGTGAGAAGCGTCAGCAGGCTGGGATAAAAGAGGGCAAGCGGCCCCACTTCAGATTCAATCCGGAGGCGTACCAGCAGGTAACGAACAACGAAAGTCAACACTACCGCGATGGTGAGACAGATCATCCACGCGGGAAAGAAAGATCCCACGATATCGACAGCGGGCGCGCGCGCACAGCCGGTAAGGAGAAGAGTAAGCGGCGCAGTATACAGAAGATGTTTTTTGATTCCGTTCATTCTACTTGCCACCTTGTGGGGATTGCGGCGCTTGCAGACTTGTGGCAGTCGGCAAAGTCCGCAACAGATTTCCGGTGACGAATTCGAGATTCACCGCTTCGAGAAAAAGCTGCGATCGGGCCGACACACCCGAAAGCCGCGCCTGTGCCAATTGTTTCTCCGCCGTGACCACATCGACCAGATTTCGGACACCCGAGTTGTACGCGTCGAGCTGTGCGGAATACGAAGTATTAGCCGATTCAAGTAACGCAACCGCAGCGTCGTTCTTGCGCAGGGCCGAACGGAAGTTGATATACGACGTCCACACTTCGCGCGTAGCCCGATCGTGAATCTCCGTCAGTTCATCCTGGGCTGAACGTCTACGGGATTCGGCTGCCAGAACCTGATTCTTCCGTACGCCTCCATCGAAGAGACGCCATTCCACTAAGAGCGCGGCTGACCAGGTGGGACGGCTCGCGGAACCGAGTTCTCCGAAACTCGACGTCGGCCAGATTGACGTCTGCGCCACGGAACCTGCAACCACAACCTTTGGCTTGTACTCCGCTTTGGCGGCGCGGATCTCGTCATCCACAGCGCGAATATCGGACGCTGCCGCCATAAGATCCGGACGTCCAGCCAACGCGCGGTCGATCAGTGCATCGATCGACATGGTTAATTGCTGCGGCGCGGGAGCCGCCTTTTGCGCGTCGATGTTGATATTCGGCGATGGCTCAGCGCCGATCGCTTCAGTCAATGTGACGCGCGAAATCTTCTCGTCACCATCGGCGGATTCGCGGTCAAAGATCGCCTGCGCCGATTCCGACCGGGCATTCAGAACGTCAGGCAACGTAGCGCGCCCATTGTTGAGCCGCGCTTCGGCGGCGTCCAGAGTTGTCTGCGCCGTCTTCAACGTTTCTTCCGCGGCTTGTAAACGCTCTTCAGCGGTGAGGAGCCGGTAATAGGAACTCGCAACCCGAAATGCGACTTCCTGATTGGCCTGAATAAAGTTCGCTCCGGCGACCAGTTTTTCCTGCGCGGCCGCATCCACATGAGCTTCCCGGCCGCCGTCGAAGAGCAAATACTGCAGCTTCAACTCGGGCTGAATTATGGGAATCTGGACCAGCGTGTATCCGTCCGGAGCCAGCGGCTTAGGGAACGGGTTGACGATCCTCTGATCGGCGAAAGCGGCAATCCCCGCCAGCAGTGGGAAGTAAGCGCTCTTAGCAATTCCGAGCTGAGCCGCCCGCTGTTTCGCGCGCTCCCAAACGATGCGCGTCCGAGGGTTATTGTGCTCCGCAATGTCGATCAGTTCCGCCAGCGTGTACGCATGACTCGCATCCAGCGAAACTGCTGTGGTTTGCGGGATGGAATGCCCGGCGCAATCGGCAGCCGCCTGAGGCGTCGAGACGTTTCCGGCGCACTGCGCGTTCGCAATAGACGGCAAACCAATGAAAAACAAAAGGATGGTCGCGAAACTAGTGACAATGGTCAACCGGGAATAGAGCGTACGCATGTCCGGCAGAGTTTGCAGATAGTTGCTCCCTATATACCTTCGAATTGCTTATGATAGCCCGAAATGGGCGGTTTCGCACTAACCCGGCTGTAACGCTACGATCAGGCTAATTTCACCCCGCCACGCGGTGAAGTTTCATCAGATTCGTAGAGCCTGCCTGGCCGATCGGCTGGCCTGCGACGAAGATAACTTTGTCGCCGGGGCGCAGGAAACCGCGCTCCACCAGCAGCGTATCCATCTGGCTCAACATGTCATCCGTGGTTGCGGCGAGGGGCGCCAGAACGGGGATCACGGCATAGTTCACCAGCAGCCGCCTCACCGCATCCATCGAAGTAGTCATGGCGATTACCTGAACCGGCGGACGATATCGCGATATCAGTCGCGCGCTGTAACCGCTGGCGGTAAACACCACAATCGCCCGCACCTCGGCCGCTCGGGCCGCGTTGAAAGCCGCATCCGCTACGATCTCGGAATCCGACGATTCCATCGGATGCGGCAGACTGACGAAGCCACGCTGGCGAATACTGCGCTCGGCTTCTTCGGCAATCCGCACCATATATTCCACAGCGCTCAGCGGATACTTTCCCACCGACGTCTCCGCGGAAAGCATCACTGCATCCGTGCCATCGTAAATCGCGTTCGCCACGTCGCTGACTTCCGCGCGCGTGGGATTCGGATTCTCGATCATCGATTCCAGCATCTGCGTCGCCGTGATGACAAAACGATTGCGCCGCCGGGCGCGCCGGATCAGACGTTTCTGAATCGGCGGCACCATTTCGAGAGACATTTCGACGCCCAGATCGCCGCGCGCCACCATGATGCCGTTGGCCACAGAGAGGATGGAGTCGATCACATGAACCGCTTCCGGCTTCTCGATTTTGGCGACGATGGGAACACTCCGGCTACCCATATGGGCACGAACCGCCAGCACATCCGCTGAACTGCGCACAAAAGATATCGCAACCAGATCGACTCCGGCTTCGAGCCCCGCCGCCAGATCGCCTAGATCTTTTTCCGTGAGTGACGGAGCGCTGACTTTCACCCCGGGAAGGTTGATCCCCTTCTGATCTCCAATCGGGCCGCCTGAAATCACGTCAAACGAAACGTAAACTCCGTCGTTCTTCACGGCGCGCAGTGTAACCGCACCGTCATTGAGCAGTACGCGGTCTCCTGCCTTTACATCCTTCGCGAATTCGGCATAAGTAGTGGACGCGCACTCTTCGGTGCCCAGAATTTCTTCGGTCGTGATACTGAACTTTGAGCCTGTTTTGAGGACACACTTACCGCCGGCGAACTTACCCAGGCGGATCTTGGGCCCTTGCAGATCCAGTAGGATGCCCACCGCCCGGCCGGTTTCTTTTTCCGCCTGCCTGACGGTGGCGATTCGGAGTTGATGGTGCTCGCGCGGACCGTGCGATGCGTTCAGGCGAAAAATCTGCGCGCCGGCTTGTATCAGCGCGATCACTGTCTCAAGCGAATCGCTGGCCGGCCCCAACGTAACTACAACTTTGGTGTGCGCCATTATCCAAGAAGGTTAGCAACCCGCTTCGGAGCTTACTTGCGCCGATAGACGGCGAGATACGAATCGGACTGCGGCTGATAAGCTTCCGCCGCGGCATTCCAGCGGTATTCGGTCCCGTCATCGGTTATGTCGGCGATGCCCACCTCGCGGTAATGCTGCGCGCGATAACCGGCCCACCAGTCAAAAATACGCGTGGGCGAAGCAGCTCTTCGTAACCATGAATCGTTGCCGCCGACTTCCACTACAAATTCAGGGGCTGCCGCGGTCACCTCTCGAATCATGTCTTCCTGCATCGCAAGCGCATACGGCTGCGGCTCCATCAGACTGTACATGTAGATATACGATGTCGCCGAATGCCGGTCAGCATAGAAGTAAATCTCAGGTTCGGAACCGATGACGGCGATGCGGGCATTCCTTTGGGAGTGAGCTCGAATGTAGTCGGCAATCGGAATCGCTTCCGGAAACGGGTTCGACCCGTAAAGTTCACGGCTGGCTTCAAGCGGCGTCATGCGAAAAAGAAACTCCCGCTGCGTGAGAACGGAAATAAACAGTGCAATCGCCAGAATTCCGACTGTCAGCGGCTCGCGTATTGCAGCCCCGGCGAGCAGCGCTATAGCGGGAAGCAGCAGCACGAAATAGTGTTGGCGAAAGTAAAAACCGGGACACACGGCAAGAAAAGAAAAGATCAGGAATACAGTCGCGAACCAGGCTTTTCGTTCGCGCTCGTGACGCGAAGCGTCACTACTGGCAACTGGGGCGACTTCCCACCAGATGCGCGCCAGCCCTAAGCCGGCTATTACCCAGAGCGCGGCGTTCTCCCGCAGGATTGGCGTAAACGTGCTGATAAACAATTCGAAGCCGCTGGAGATCGAAAGTTCAGATACATAAGCACGCGCGTAGGTGAAAACCCAGAACCAAAAACGGCTGAATACACCCGCGTGCCAGAGCAGCAAACACGTTATCGCAATCGGAAGTGCCATCGCTCCCGCAAAGATCGTCAGCCGTCGCATCAGATTCCGTTGCCGCCGTTCGGTCGCGATAAGCCAAAACAAACCGAACAGCCCGAAAAACACTCCCTGCTGTTTCATCACGAACGCTATGCCGCATAGCAGACCGCTCACGAATAGAAGAGCGGCCCGGTGCGAGTCCGCATAACGCTGCAGCAACAGAACACCGCCGATTGCTGCCAGCACGACGAAGTGCGTTGCATGGGCTTGCGTGCCGAGCACCCCTTCGCCGACCGACATAAGTGCGTAGACAGCACAGGCAGCAAGTCCGGCCGTGGTCCCGAAAAGCCGCTTGCCGAGAAGCGCGATCAGGACAATCGTCGCGCCATTCACCAACAGGAGTCCCAGATGGATACCGGCGATACTCTCGCCGAACAGCGCCATTAGTAGCGCATACCCGGCATACGTTCCAGGCAGCTTCATGTTACTCGCGAGCCGGTAGGGCGGAATCCCCTGGAGCATTAGCTGCCCCGAGTAAGCGTACTCACCTTCGTCGCGCTCAAGTGGCGTTTCGCGCAGACGTACTCGTATCGCCGCTGCACACATCAGCACCAGCAGAATCGCCAGCCACGCACGCGGGCCGAACCGCAGGCTGCTGTTCGAGCTCATGCTTTCAAAGATACAGGCCGTTGATCGAAATCATTGATTAAGGCCGGTGCCTCAGGTGCAGCCAGCGCTTCAGGTCGGAGCTGAACTCGCGAAAAACATTGATCGTGGCATCGACCAGAATCGTGTCCGATATTGCCCAATGTGTGAACCGCAGCGACCGAAAAATGGCCCCCACCGTAGCGGCTCTTCGGTTGCGTCTCCCGGCGCGACCCTGCACGGCATAATAAATATACTCTTGAAAATACGCTGGTTCTTCGCATTTTTCTTCGTTTCGGGCTTCTGCAGTCTCGTGTACGAAGTGGTCTGGCTGCGGCTTTGTATTGCAAAATTCGGCGTTACGACGCCAATGGTTTCGATCGTTTTATCACTTTTCATGGCGGGACTCGGCATCGGCTCCTGGCTCGGCGGAAGTTTCATTCGACGCCATCCCAACCTGAGCGCCGCCACCCTGCTGCGTTTGTACGGCGCCCTGGAATTGGTGATCGGAATCTCCGGACTCGTCGTGCCCGCGCTCATGAACGCTGGCTACGCCCTGGTGCGGGATGCCGGCACGGGTGTGGCATGGGGCTCCTCGCTTTACTACCTCGCCTCCGGGGCATGGGTTTCATTGGCGCTGCTGCCCTGGTGCACCGCGATGGGCGCGACTTTCCCTTTTGCCATGGCGGCCATCCGTGGAGCCGGGTCTCTTTCACAGGATGAGAATTCCCAAACACGCTCCTTCAGCTACCTCTACCTCGCCAATGTCCTCGGGGCCGTTCTGGGCACTTTGGTTCCCGCTTTCGTTCTTATCGAATTGTTCGGATTTCAGGGTACTCTGCACATTGCCAGCGCCCTCAACGGACTGCTTGCCGCGGGTGTGTTCATCCTCAGCCGCCAACTCAGTGGCACGAACATCCACGCTCCTCGCATCTCTCACCACTCAGCCCCCGGCACTCTGCTATGGCTGTTATTTACCACCGGCATTTGCAGTATGGCGATGGAAGTCGTATGGATTCGCGAATTCACGGTCTACCTCGGCAACGTTGTCTACGCATTCGCAACGATTCTCGCGGTGTACCTGCTCGCCACTTTCGCCGGCTCTCTCATCTATCGCCGCCGCGCTCAAACCGATCATCGCCTGCCCTGGGTGTTCCTCGGCCTGGTCTCTTTACTGCCTCTGGTCTTCGCCGACCCGCGCTTTCCGCATCCGGATTTCGACTCCGACGCTTTGTCATTTCTCTTCGGCGCTTTCCGCGCGGCTCTGGCCATCGTCCCCTTTAGCGCTCTGGCCGGTTTTCTCACTCCGATGCTGGTCGACCGCTGGTCAGGCGGCGATCCTGACCGAGCCGGTCATGCTTATGCCATCAACGTTGCCGGATCGATTGCGGGCCCGCTGGTCGCAGGCTTCCTCATCCTTCCGTGGGTGAGCGAGCGTTGGGCACTCTGCCTCATCGCTATTCCTTTGTTCACGATTGGCTTTGCGAAATCGCGCGAGACCGCGAGCACCGGGCGGCTATACGCGGGCGCGCTCGCAGCATCCCTCGCCATTGCCCTGATTGCAAGTGATTACGATTCCACTTTCCCCTACCGCCGCGAACGGCGCGACTACACGGCCACCGTAATCGCAACCGGCCAGGACATGCACAAGCGGCTTCTGGTGAACGGCATCGGCATGACTCGCCTCACCCCCATCACCAAAATGATGGTGCACCTTCCGCTGGCGATTTTGAACCGCCCCGGCGCGCGCGGCCTCGTCATCTGCTTTGGCATGGGCACCAGTTTCCGATCCATGCTGTCCTGGGGTATTCCGGTCACCGCGGTCGATCTGGTACCCAGCGTCCCCAAAATGTTCAGCTACTACCATGCCGACAGTGCGGCAGTGCTGAACTCACCCGGAGCGCAAATCGCGATTGACGACGGCCGCCGCTTCCTCGAACGTTCCACCGATCAGTTCGATGTGATTGCAACCGACCCACCGCCGCCCATCGGCGCCCCCGGTTCCAGTTTGCTTTACTCGGAAGAATTCTATGCCGTAATCAAGCCTCATCTGAAGCCCGGCGGAATTCTTCAAATCTGGTATCCCGGAGGCGATGATGACGACCCTGTGACCCTGGCTGCTGTCACAAAATCATTGAAAGATTCTTTCCCCTACGTCCGCGCGTGGCAGTCGATTGAAGGTTGGGGTGTTCACTACCTCGCCAGCATGTCGCCTATCAAAATCACGGGGGCCGGCGATCTGGCAAGAGTCCTTCCACCGCGGGCGGCCAAAGATTTCGTGGAGTGGAATCGAGACAAAACGCCGGAACAGTTGTTCGCCGATGTGCTGGGCCGCGAATATTCCATCGACAGCCTTATCTCGCCAGCGCCTTCAACTCCGCCTATTACCGATAACCGGCCGATTAACGAATACTTCGTTCTGAGACAATTCCGAACCGAATTTTTTTAATGATCCGCTGAATCAGCCGGCTGCGCTGTGAATTTGTCGAGCACCTCAAACTTCATCTCCGGTCGGTCTCTCAGCCAGGCATGCAGATCTCGGCAATCCCCTAAGGGCTTCAAGTTCGAGCCGATCCGTCCTCGCTGGCGGCGCAGTGTTTAGAAAAGTCCGATAACTGTCGCGAAATCCCGCAGCGGCAAAGATCATCTTCGCTCGTTTCGGTTTGAGACCATGTTCCCCCCGGTCGGCGTTCCCGTCCGGCGGGGGCGCCGTCGGCCCCGAGTTCGCAAGTATCCCTATTGGCCGTCGCCAGCCTGTTTTTCACCACGGAATCGTTGAGCGATGCGGTAAGTCGTAATAATCCGCCAGTGCCCCTCCAATATAGCTTCGTTTTCGCGCGTTAGGAGTTAGGTAGAAGGCAATTTAGAGATTACGCAAAAGGAAGATTTATGTCCGGCTGGAGCAAAATACTCCGTCCCGGCGCTGATTGATCGATTCATAAATCGAGGGATCTCACAAACAGGTCAAATAAGTTCCACAGGAGGAGACGGGAAATGAGAGTTAGTATTTATCGGAGGCGCGCGGCGGCAATCGCTGGTGGCGCATTTGTATTTCTTTTGGGCAGCATTCTGTTTGCTCAGAGCGTCGCTCTGAGCCCTGGGTCGCCATCGGTGGCGGTCAGCGGCATGGTGCAATTCAGCGCTCTGACCAGCGGACTGGCAAGCGGCGTTACCGTGCAATGGTATGCGGGCGGCGTGCTGGGAGGTAACTCCAGCTATGGCACGATTAGCCCGACAGGGCTTTATGTCGCTCCGGCCGCTGTGCCCTCGGGGAGCCAGGTACGCATCCTCGCTTACGCCTCGGATGGCTCGGCGTCATCCAAGACCTTTGTCACCATTTTGCCGGCCGGATCTATGGGAAGCCCGGGTTCCTCCGGCACCGGTTCCTCTTCAGCGAGCAATGTCCCGGTGATCACCGCCGTCACCCCCAATCCCCTCCCCGTGGGCACGGATACGGTAACGATTACCGGATCCGGTTTCCAAAACGGTGTGCTGGTCTACGACAGCTTTGGCGCGCAGAGCATGATTCAATACGCCCCCACGTCGTCCAATTCGGGGACGATTACCGTCTCCATTTACCAGGGAGCCGCGGCGACCAGCACGTTCTGTGTTAAGAATCCGGGGACCGCATGCAGCAACTCCATTTCCGTAACGGTCGGCGGCACTCCATCCGGCGGAGGATCGTCTGGCAATGGCGGAAACGGGACGGTGGCTGCGCCGGTAATTACTACCGTGACGCCCACACCGATTCCGGTGGGAACCCAAACGATCACGATCGCGGGTTCCGGCTTTGTCACAGGCGCGCTGGTCTACCAAAGCTACGGCAGCCAGAGCATGATTCAGTATGCTTCCACTTCTGCTACTGCCGGGTCCGTCACCGCGTCGATCTACCAGGGGGCGGCTGCGACCGCGACATTCTGCGTGAAGAATCCGGGCTCGGCCTGCAGCAACTCTGTCACTGTTGCCATAAACAGCGGCCCTCCGCCTCCGCAGTCCATAGCGCCGGCTTCGATCTCCGTTAACCTCGGGGCAACTCAGCAATTCACATCGGCGGGAGCAACTACCTTCACGGCCACCGCCGGTTCCATCACATCCGGCGGACTCTACACCGCGCCGGCTACGATGCCCGCATCGGGCAACGTAACGGTGACGGCCACCGGACCAGGCGGAACCGCTTCGGCTGCGGTTACGCTGATCAACCCAAATCCTCAAATCATCACGCCCGCAACAGTCACTCTGACCTTGGGCGCAACGCAGCAATTTACTTCCGCGGGTGGAAGCAACTGGACCGCAATCAACGGGACTGTCGATCAGACTGGCTTCTACACGACGCCGTCGGTCTGGCCCGCATCGGGCACCGACACTGTTTCGGTCACAGGTCCCAACGGCAGTGCGACTGCGACCATTACGATCACTCCGCCCACCCCGGTGATCACGTCGGTGGGGACCGGTAATCAGCTGCCCCTCGGAATCTTCAGCGCAACCGTGACTGGCACCGGATTTACCGCCCAATCGACGGCGACACTGGGCACGAATCCAGTCACGGTGGCCTATGCCGGTGGCGCGCTCACCATCAACGGCTTCTATGGCCAGTCGGGACCGGCCAATCTGACGGTGACCAACGCCACCGTGGCTTCGCAGCCATTCAGCGTTCAGGTAGGCGTGCCGAACGCGCAGGTCTCCACATCCGCGGCGAGGCGTTTCTTACAGCAGGCCGGTTTCGGCCCCTCTCCCGCCGATGCCGCGCACGTGCAGACGATTGGTTTTCAGGCGTGGCTCAACGAGCAGTTCGCCATGCCGCCAGCGTCGAATTACAACGCGGTCGCCGGGGCTGTCGGAATGTCCGCGGTGTTCATGACCAATGCAGTGGTAAATCCGGACCAGTTGCGCCAGAAAGTCGCGTTCGCACTTAGCCAGATCTTTGTGACTTCGCTGAACACAGTGTTCTTCGACTCCGTGATGATTCCCTACCAGCAGATGCTGCTGGCGGACGCCTTTACCAGTTACAAGCAGATACTAACCGATGTCACGCTCAGCCCCTGTATGGGTTACTACCTCAATATGGCCAACAACGAAAAGGCCAATCCGGTGCTGGGGACGGTGGCTAACGAAAACTATGGCCGCGAAGTCATGCAGTTGATGAGCATCGGGACGAAGGTGTTGAATCCCGACGGAACCTGGCCGGTCGATTCGAACAACCTTCCGCTTCCGACTTACCAGCAATCCGACGTCACCGCCATGGCCCGAATTTTCACCGGCTGGACCTATGCGTCCAGCGCCGCGGGCAGCACGCCCATTTTCGGCGCTTATATCAACCCCGACGCGCCCATGGTGCCCTACGCATCGCAGCACGATACGACGGCCAAAACGGTGATGAGCTATTCCGCGCCGGCGGGTCTTTCGATTACCGACGATCTGAACGGGATCCTCGCCTATCTGGCCAGCCATCCCAACACGGCGCCGTTTATTTCGAAGCAGCTCATCCAGCACATGGTGAAGAGCAATCCATCGCCGCAATATGTGCTGCGAGTTGCCAACGCGTTCACGCAGAGCAATGGCGACATGCCTACCGTCATCACCGCAATCCTGCTCGATCCGGAAGCACGCGCCAACGATCAGGGCGGCAACGATCAGCCTACCGACGGCCACCTGCAGGAACCTGCCCTCATGATTCCCGCCGTGGTCCGCGCTTTCGCCGGTCAAATGACCACCGCGAATTACTATCCTTCGACCCTCGCCAGCATGGGGCAGGACTTGTTCAACGCCCCCAGCGTGTTCAATTACTATTCGCCCGGATTCGTTGTCGGGGGCACCGGCGGACTTTCCGGCCCTGAATTTCAGATCGACAATCCGAACGCAGCCGTGTTACGTGAGAATTTCGCCGCGAATCTTACCAATTCCTATTCGAATCCGATGCTGAGCAACGGTCCGGGAACTACGGTCGATCTGACGCCGTTTCTCCCCCTGACGTCAAATCCGACCACTCTGGTTAATGCGGTCGATCTGACGCTCACACAGGGCGTGATGCCGCCGGGCCTCAAGACAATCATCGTGAATGCCGTGACTGCGGACGGAGACGGACCTCTGCACCAGGTTGAAACCGCGGTGTACCTGACCCTGATATCGAGCTATTACAACGTCTGGCACTAAACCCGAAAAACAATATCAAAACAAGAGAAAACAGGAGAAAAACGAAAATGTTGATTCGATCCAGACGTGAATTTATGAAAACTACGCTGCGCTCAGTCGGCGCGATCGGCGCCCTCGGTTCTCTGGCAAAGTTCGGCGAGATGAATGCGCTGGCGGCCACCGTGAATTCCAATTACAAGGCGCTGGTATGCATCTTTCTCGCCGGCGGCAATGACGGCCACAATATGGTGATCCCGATCTCGGTACCGTCGATTCAGGAAGATTACAGCCTTTATTTTCAGGGACGCCAGACGCTCGCGCTTCCGCAGTCGTCTCTGCAGGTGATCCAGAATGGCGGCGACACTTACGGTCTCCATCCCCTCATGCCGGAAATGGCTGCTCTCTATAACGCGGGTAATGCCGCCGTCGTCGCCAACGTCGGCACCCTGGTCAAGCCGATCGACCGCTCAACCTATCTGCAGAACAACCAGGCGGATATTCCCGCCGCGTTGTACTCGCATCCCGACCAGGTCAACCAGTGGCAGACGACCGTTCCGAACGGCTCGGCATTTACCGGCTGGGGTGGCCTGGCCGAAGATACTCTTGCCGCGCAGAACGCGGGCGCGGCGTTTTCACCCATCACCTCAACCTCGGGCTGCGGGCTCTTCTGCACGGGGCAGAATACGTTCCCCTCGACCATCCCGGTAAACGGCGCATCGAACCTGATTGGCGCTACCACGCAAAACCGCATCGCGGCCTACCAGAATATGCTGGCCTTCGACAACGGACTGAAACTGGTGCAGGCCGCCAATACGATCTTTAACCGTGGAGTGGGCTTCTCCCAGGCGCTCAATACCGCGCTGGCCGCCGCGAAGATTAATACGGCGTTTCCTGTTTCCGTGCTGGGACAACAACTCCTGACAGTAGCCAAGGTGATCAGCATTCAGTCGGTGCTCGGCATCAACCGGCAGGTCTTCTTCTGCCAGCTGGGCGGGTTCGACACCCACGGCACCCAGATCGGAAACCAGGACCCGCTGCTGCAGGACCTCAGCCAGTCGGTCGGCGCATTCTACAGTTGCCTGTCGCAGGAGCTGGCAGCGGATAAAGATGTGGTGACTTTCACAGGTTCCGAGTTCGGCCGCACATTGCAGCCCAATACCGACGCGGGCACGGATCACGCCTGGGGCAATCATCACCTCCTGATCGGCACCGGCGCGAGTTCGGGCGGATCTTTGCTCGGAGGACAGTTCTTCGGCCAGTTCCCGTCTTTGGTGCTCGGTGGCGACAACGACGCCAATGGCCGTGGCACGCTGATTCCCACGACTTCGGTGGAGCAGTACGCCGCTACGATTGCGACGTGGTTCGGGGTGACGGCGGGGAACCTTCCTACCGTAATCCCGTACATCGGTAACTTCCCGACCGCGAACCTGGGCTTCCTGGGTTAGGGGCCGGACCAGCACTTTAGATTTCAATCCCAGGTACCCATCGCACCAGGCGCGTTTGTTGACTATTCTTCCCGCGCGCCTGGTCGGGCGCCATGTACGCCGCCGTGCCGAGAATAGTGCCGGCGGCTGTTTTTCGTGAGGCAGGAATAAAACCTGCTTGTAACTTCGCCGATTCGTAGGTCCCCGCTATCATCTTGCGGTGGGATCGCCGAGGTTAGTAAAGGGCAGGAGCACTTACCCCATTCTGTTAGGTATTGTCCGGCTGTCGACAGCGCCGGCGTTAACTCGTGCCTTCGCCGGCGGCCCGCGCAGGCGTGAAACCCGGGCTTACAATGGGATTTCCCACGTCGGAAATTCCAGGAGACAGCGATGAAGACATCAGTGTGCTTCGCGTGGGCGGCCAGTCTGCTTTTCGCCGCGGCTGTATTGGCCCAGAGCGACAAGGGAACCATCACAGGCAGTGTCAAAGATCCCATCGGTGGCGCGATGGCGGGTGTTGCGGTAACCGCGACCAACGTTTCAACCGGCGCAGTGATACGAGCCACGACTTCCGCTCAGGGCGTGTATTCCATCGCGGACGTACTCGCGGGAAATTACGATATCGCGGCGGCCCGCCCTGGCGTAGCGGCGTTTTCGATGAAGAACGTGGCTGTGGCGGCGGGCAAAGCCACACGCTTCGATATCGAGCTCAAAGAAGGAACGCAGCTCAGCAGCCTCGGGGAAGATTCGCTGTCGGTCGCCGAGGACCAGCGGCGCCATCATCCTCCGTCGGGTCCGACTCCTCATACCGATGACGGCCATCCCGATTTCACCGGCCTCTGGTGGTCGCCGCGAGTCATCGATCCCGGCAAGCCGCAGTTCCTGCCTGCGGCAGCCGAAGTATCGCGGAAGCGAATCGAGGACAATCGCAAGGACAGCCCACAGGCACACTGTCTGCCGAGCGCGCTTACGCGAATCGGTCCGATCTATGAAATCATCCAGTCGAAACTGTTTCTGGGGCTGGTCTCGGACGACGACAGCCCGGGCTTCCGCCAGTTTTTCATTGACGGCCGCTCGCACCCCAAAGATCCCGATCCGCAGTGGTACGGGCATTCCATCGGACACTGGGAAGGCGACACGCTGGTGGTAGATCGGGTGAACTTCGACGAGCGTGTGTGGCTTGACCAGGATGCGCATCCGCATTCGGACAAACTGCACGTCGTCGAGCGCTGGCACCGCCCCGATCTCGGTCATCTCGAATCGGAAGTAACCGTGGAAGACCCGGGAATTCTGGCGAAGCCTTATACAATCAAGCGCGTTTCCGACCTCGCCGTCGGTGAAGAACTTCGTGAGTTCGTTTGCGCCGAGGACAACCTCGACGTTGAGCATCTGGTTGGCAAATAGGGGAAATCATGAACAAAACGAAGAGAACCGGATCCTTTCTCGCCACTGTCGCGGTGAGCCTTGCGCTCATGGCGACGCCCCTTGCGGCGCATCACTCTTTTACCGCCGAATACGACGCCAGCAAGCTGGTTACGATGAAAGGAACCGTGATTCGGCTCGATTGGGCCAATCCGCACGCGCGTATATATATGAGCGTGACGGATGAGCACGGCGCCACCGCGAACTGGGCGTTTGAAATGGGCAGCCCGAACGTGCTGGCGCGCCATGGCTGGAACCGCAATTCGCTGAAGCCGGGAGACGTAATCACGGTTACCGGCTATCTCGCCAAAGACGGCTCCAACATGGCAAATGCTCGGGCGGTCACAATGGCGGACGGCACCAAAGCTTTCGCCGGATCCTCGTCGCCCGACGCGCCGCAGTGATCGGAATTCACCGTACAAGGGACATCGTCAGGATGAAAATCAGGAGGGTATTGGTTCGCGCCGCATGCTGGCCGTTGGCGATACTGGTCGTCGGTTTCACCGGCCTTACACTGGCGCAACTCACACCGCTTGAAGCGCAGCATGCTTCTTTCTACGGCGGCTCGGGGCCGGACTGGTGGGCGGGAGGGCAGGACGATATCCTTCCGCGCGAGGACGACTACGACAATGCCAGCGGCCGCGTCCGGGTCGTGAACACAACAGGGCTGATTCGCTCGAAGGGCAATTCCTTCTTTGAACGCCTCGGCCCGAACGGACGTGCCTGCGTCACCTGCCATCAGCCTTCAAACGGCATGAGCGTCTCCGTCGAGGGACTACGTAAGCGCTGGGAGGAAACGAACGGCGACGACGCGGTATTCGCCGCGGTTGACGGCTCGAATTGCCCCGATCTTCCGCAGAAAGCGAAGGAGTCGCATTCGCTCCTCCTCAACCGCGGCCTCTTCCGGATCGCACTGCCCTGGCCGCCGCGCAATCCGGACGGCAGCGAGATCCGGCCCAACTTTCGAATTGAAGTCGTGCGCGATCCCACCGGTTGCAACACGAGCGCGGTCTACGGATTCAACAGCGCACACCCGGCTGTGTCGGTGTTCCGCAGGCCACGGGTTACGGCGAATCTGAAGTATGTTGTTGCGGATCGTAAGAGCCTGATTTTCATGGCCGACGGTCGTGAGTCCACACTGCGCGGCCAGGCGACGGATGCGGCTTTAACGCACGAAGAAGCAACGATGGCGCCCACGGAAGAGCAACTGCGGCAGATCGTCGATTTCGAATCGCAGCTCTACGTAGCCCAGGGACTCGATTTGCTCGCCGGACTGGTGAATGAAGAGACAGCGCCGTTTGCGCTGGGACCGGACAATCTGGCCACGGGCAAGGCGTCGCGCTTCGATGGAATCACGGCCTGGCGTTCCTTCGATCGCTGGCGGCAACCGGCCGGCATCGAGGACAAAGGCCTGCAGCGCGAGTTTCGCGTTTCGGTGGCGCGGGGCAGCGATGTGTTCTTTGGACACCGTTTCCGGATCGCTGACGTGGGCGGAAACGCGAACGGCATAGCCACCTGTTCCTCCTGCCACTCTTCGCGCGTATCTCCGTGGATGGACGTCGGCACGGCCAATCTCGCACCCGGCGCAATGGCGAAAGAAAGCGCAGTCGCAGAAAAATCCGACCTTCCCCTGTTTCGCATCACGTGTGACGCCTCAGCCGCTCCCCATCCGTATCTGGACCGTGTGATCTATACGCAGGATCCGGGACGGGCTTTGATCTCAGGCAAGTGCGCCGACACAGGCGCGCTCGTGATGCAGCAGTTTCACGGCTTCGCTGCGCGGGCGCCCTACTTCACCAACGGATCGGCCGCGTCGCTCGCCGATGTCGTGGACTTCTACGAACGGCGGTTCCGAATCGGGTTTACGACGCAGGAACGGCAGGATCTGATTAACTTCCTCCGCGTCCTCTGACCGGAATTACTTTGCGGCTCAGCGACCAGACGCTGTACAACAGGAAGTCGAAGTACGGTGGCATGGACGTGAGCGATGCCAAACGACTGAAGGCGCCGGAAGATGAGAACCGGCGGCTGAAGAGCATGGTGGCCGATCTCAATCTGGACAAGGAAGCGCTGACCACGATCATCCGAAAAAACGGCTGGAGCTTGTGAGTAGACGGGAAATCGCCAGTAACGTAGCGTACGCGGCGGCATTGGAACTGGAGCTTTAGAATTCGTTGAAGAAACTTCACACCCCAGGGTGACCGCCCTTAAATCCCTTCACGGGCCGAAAGGCGCTGTCAGGCGAGGGTCCAATCGCACTCGACAGTGACGTGGCAAAGTGGCTGGCGGGGCTCGCAGGTATGCAGACAGTATCGACCCAACTTGCGGGTCAATTACAATTTCGCCACAGGAGTTCTGGGAATAAGGGCCGGGCCAGTGATGTACGCGCGGCGTGTGGGCTCGACGGCCTTGAACTCCCTTCGGACGACGGCTCGCGCAATAATGCCGATTGTGGAGGAATTTGAGAGTCTCTCTGAAAAGCTGGCGAAGGTCACAATTGAGTGCGAACGCCTGCGCGCTGAGAATGAACGCCTGCGGAGAACTCTGGCCGACCAGCGGAGCGATTCCCGCCATCATAAGAGTGGCTCTTGCCGCAGGTCTAACTGCAATCGATGAGTTGCAACAAATCGTACGCGACTACGGTTCATCGCTGACTAAGGCAGGCGACTACATAATGAAACTGGAGACAAAAAAGCCTTCAGGCATATCTGTTTACTGGGCAATCCTGGCTTATGCAAGGGCTCGAGGTATCCTGCCAGCGGTGGCAGAATCGACGCCCGCCCCCACTGAGGCGAGCCTAAGTCACGTGGTTAAAAGGTGGGAAGACATTTTGGACGGCAAAGAAGCGGACTGAAATCTTCTGGCCGCTAAGCTCTTTCAAATCCGCAATAGTACTTTTTCTAAAAAAATGAAACGGGAAGGGTTTAAATGGTCGGGGCGAGAGGATTCGAACCTCCGGCCTCCTGGTCCCGAACCAGGCGCTCTACCAGGCTGAGCCACGCCCCGAGAACTTCATTCTATCAAGCCGTAAGCTACGCCCGCTCCTGATAAGTGCCTTCAGCCGTATTTACTCTGATCTTTTCGCCCTCATTGATGAAAGGCGGAACCTGCACCACCAGTCCCGTCTCCATCTTTGCCGGCTTGCTCACGTTCGAAACCGTCGCGCCTTTGAGTCCGGGCTCCGTCTCCACCACCGTCATTTCCACGGTCGCCGGCAACTCGACTCCCATGGGCTTGCCTTCGTAAAACTCCACCGTGATCTTGAGCTGCGGAATCAGATAATCGGTCGCATCACCCAGCAGATCCTTCGTCAGGTGCATCTGCTCGTAATTCTCGATATTCATGAAATAGAAGTATTCGCCGTCATCGTACAAGTACTCCATTTCATGCTGTTCGAGAATCGCTTTCTCGACTTTGTCTTCCGACGAGAAACGGTGCTCCGTCATCGAACCGTTGCGCAGGCTACGCATTCTTACCTGTACAAAGCCCCGCAAATTGCCCGGCGTGCGGTGATTCATGCTGAAGACCGTGTAAAGTTCGTTGTTGAACTTGATCACCATCCCGGGACGCAGTTGTGTTGCCGAAAGCATCGATTCTTCGTGACTCCAGACTGTAGTTTTGGAAACCCTCAGTATATCAAGCAGCTAGGGGCTCGACCGGAGGGCTTCGACCGGAGTTCCAGCCGGCACTTCACCAATCCCCCTGGCCGCCAGATAACCCAGACACATGATGGCGAGAAACATCGTCAGCACCTCCGTATCGCCCAGGTTCAGCTCAAAGACGCCGCTCACCATGGTTCCGATCAGACACGCCGATGCCGCTTCCAGCAGAAAACGCCGATCGGAACGCCCGGGCGCCAACCGCCGCATCGCCTTACGGAAATCCCACAGCGCCATCAACAGCGCCGCTGTCAGGATGATCGCCGCCGGTACGCCGCGCTCCGCCGCATAGTGAATATAAATGTCATGCAGATGGCCGTACCAGCCGTCGGGCAGCGGTTTCCTGATGTCGGCAGGGACATAGGAATCGAACACCGATCTCTTCGCGATCTCTTCCGGTCCCACGCCCAGCAGCGGATGCGCTTTGATCATCTGCCATCCCGTCCTCCAGCACACGATCCGGTGAAGGTTCGAATCCGTCTGCGTCTCCGGCTCTACAATCGATTTCGCGCGCTGCCGGACAGCACTGGGCGCAGCCAGCAAAGCTAACCCGACAATCACAGGCATCACCAGCACCGACCACCGATTCCACGACCACAGCAGGTAAATGCCGGCCACAATCGCGGCGATCCATACCGACCGCGTATCGCTCAGCAGCAGCGCCACACCCACAATCAGCGCCGACCCCAGCCAGAGCCACCACTGTTTATTACGGCGGGGCGCGAATAAAAGGTAAGCCGCCGCCAGCAAAAGGATAAACAACTCCTGCCCGGAAAAGGTCATCCAGTGGCTCATAAAACCACGGATTCTATCCGCGATGTAGAAGTGATAAAAATCACTATGCGCTGCCTTGGCTCCCACTACATCCATGGCGAACTGATAAAGCCCGCGCGCTGCCGTCAGAGTCCCGATCACCACCCAAAGCAACACCAGCCATTTTGCTTCTCGAACAGTACGAACTGCTGAATAGACGATCAGCAACATCAGAAACACCATCATCTTGCGGACCTGCGGCAGCCCCCCGGCAGGGTCCGGCGAAAAGGCCATGGAGAGTAAAGTCCAGCCCAAAAATAACCCCAACGGCACAGCGATTCGTGGCCATCGCAGGGGCAATCCCGAGAGCAGCAGAAAGCCTAATGCCAACGCCAAAAGAATCTGAGACACCGCGATGGAGAGCAGAATGCTGCCGGCTGACGCGAACGCAAGCACCAGGCTCAACTTACGCAGAAAGGGCGGTGGGATCAAAACTCAGTATCTCCCCAGCGACGCTATACAACTCACTTTGCATTCACCACTACTTTGCGGCGCGGTGTACGATTGAGTTGAAGCATGAAACTGCTTGAGGCGCTTGCTACGGGTGACGGGGACCGCGAACTGGCGCTGGCTCTTGATTCGTCAAGAATTCCGGCCCACATCGCAATTATCATGGACGGCAACGGCCGCTGGGCCAGGCGTCGTGGTCTTCCACGAGTCGCCGGGCACAAAGTCGGCGTGTCAACCGTTCGGTCCGTCGTCGAAGACTGCGCCAATCTCGGCGTCAAAGCTCTCACGCTGTACGCTTTCTCCGCGGAAAACTGGAAACGCCCGCGCGCTGAAATCGACGTCCTGTGGCGCTTGTTGCGTTACTATCTCCGCCACGAACTCGAAGACCTGCAGCGCAACCGTATCTGCCTTCAATCCATCGGCCGGGTGGATGCCTTGCCGGAGAGTGTCTACGACGAACTTCGCGCCGCCGAATTAGCCACCGCCCGCAACACGGGGATGAAGCTCAACCTCGCCATCAATTACAGTGCGCGTACGGAGATCGCGGATGCCGTAAATGCCTTGATCGAGGAAGCCCGCCTCGCCGGTACTCTCGATGCCCTCAGGGTGGATGAAGGCCAGATCTCCCGCCGACTTTACACCGCGGGACAGCCTGAGCCGGACCTTCTCATTCGAACTTCCGGCGAAATGCGCGTCAGCAATTTTCTGCTTTGGCAAATTGCATATGCCGAGCTCTACGTCACCGATACTCTATGGCCGGATTTCAATCGCACCGAGCTTCTGCGCGCCATAGTCGACTATCAGCGGCGTGAACGGCGCTTCGGAGGCCTTGCCCAGGACGCTGGCTTGGCCCAGGACGCGAAGTCCTCTGTAATCGACCCTTCGATTGGCGGCAATGAGGAAATGGAGGAGATCGCAGTCTCCTCGCAATGAAGCGCGTTTTAACCGCAATCTTCCTCGTCCCCATCGCCGTCTACACCGCACTCTTTGCTCCCTGGCCTGTTTTTCTAGCCATTGTCGGCATCGTTGCCGTGCTTTGCTTCCGCGAATATGCCGTAATCACCGGCGGTTTCGCGCCCCTGGGTTTCGTCGCCGGTGTACTCATTCTTGTGATTCCCCAGCACGCCCTGGGGCCGTTGTTCGTACTGACGGCGCTTGCCGTGATGTGCCTTCCTCTGTCCGCCCCAGACATGCAACAAAGCGTGGCCCGATCCGCGTCGCTCTTGCTGGGAATCATTTACATTTTTGGCGCCTGGCGAGCCGCGATTCTCCTTCATGATTCCGATTCCCACCCCGCCGCGTTCGGCGCACTCGCCGGCCATCACTGGCTCATGTTCGGCCTGATGGTCAATTGGATCGGCGACACCGGCGCCTATTACGTCGGCCGACGTTTTGGCCGGCATAAACTGGCCCCCGCCGTCAGTCCGGGAAAGACATGGGAAGGTGCCTGGGCCTCGGCCGTCACCGGCGTCATCTTCGGTCTGATCTACCTGCCCCTCGCTATTCCGGGCACGCCACTCCTGAAAGCAGGCTTGCTGGCGCTGGCTGCCAACGTAGCCGGGCAGACAGGGGATCTCGCGGAATCCGCGATTAAACGGGGAGCCGGTGTGAAAGATAGCGGCAGTCTCCTGCCCGGGCACGGTGGGCTACTCGATCGCGTGGACAGCACGATGTTCGCGCTGCCTGTTCTCTACGTACTGCTTACCCTGCTCGGTCAGTAATACCTATTGCACCGCAACGGTGACGGTCTGTTGGCTCGTCACACCATTCACGGTCAGCACAATCGGTAGCGAGCCTGCCTGAGGAGGGTTCGCAGGCAATTGTATATTCACCTGCATCACACCGCTCAATTCTCCGGGTGCATTGCCTGCATAGACCACCGCTGCTGCCTGGCCGCCCACTGTCGCCGTCACATTCGCGGCTAGCGGTTGGGCACTATTCGGCGCGATTGAGCCTGTGCTGTCAGTCGGATTCGTTTGCCCCCCGCCGGTTGCAAAAACCATCAGGACCGATCCCGCGGCAGCCGGATTTGCCGTCGAGTTCACGCTGTAGTCCTGATTGAGAATTGCGCCGGGACCGCGGCCTGTTGAGTCCAGCGAAAAAATACCCGGCGCTGTTGCCGCCAGCGGAAAACTCTGCGCTTGCGAAAGCTGACCGTTGTAACCGGCCTGCACCGTAATCGCGGTCGATCCCTGTACCTCGAAAGGCACTACAGCCGCTACCTGGCCAGCCGACGTGTAGACCAATGGCGCGGCAATTCCGTTGAACATAATCTCTGAGCCCGTCAGATCGCCGTTCAGATTTCCGTTGACGTCGAACGCGCCGAAAGTAATGTTTCGAGGCCCCAGATTCTGACCGAAGATCGTTACGATTTCGCCAGGCGCCAGCGTTCCCGCCGCATAGCTCGCCGCGTTAACGACGCCGGTCAACACCGGTGCATTCGCGCTGGGAGCTTGCCCGATCATGCCGTAGACAACCAGTTGATACGATCCCGAGGGGGCGTATACTTTGCCGTTCACGACAGTCGGATTAGTGAACTTGTTGAACATGCCCAGATCGTCGACCGAGTTATTAGAACTGTTCCAGAGCTCCGTCGAAAGATTGTCGGCCACAAACGCATGCAGAGTTCCTGTTGCGGGCAAAGGGTAGCTGTCGCCCGTGGTCATCCAGAGAATTCCGCTTCCGGGCGTGCTGCCGTTAGCCGAGACGGTCATGCCCTGGAACCAAAGCCCGTAGGACATTGAACTCTGCGAAGCCGCCGAAAAATTATTGTTACTGAGGCGATAAGACGTGACGGGCGCGCTTTGACCGTGGACATAGAGCAGCGGTCCGTCAGACCGATTCCACAGCGCAATGTTGTATATGCCGAAATCCGCCGCTTCCAGCGTCTGCAGGATCTGCGAATTGCCCGCGCTCAAGCCACCCAGGGACTGGGTGCTCATCAGGTAGATGTTCCCTTCCTTCCCGCCGGCCACCACGAGGTTGCTGCCCGGGATCAGCATGGCCCCGCAAGCCCCCAGGTCTTCGTCGTTGTCGTCGAGGTACTGCACGTTGAAAGGCGCGAACCAATCCATCACCGCCAGACTGCCTGCATTCAGACGCATCACGGTGTCGGAAAAATTGGTGACTCCGTCCGTGTCTCCGTTGGAAGAGACGGCAAATACATTGCCCTGGTCGTCAGCCGCGAGCCCGCGCCCCGATTGCCAGAAAGCGCCGCCTGCACCGTTGGGCGTGGCGTTAAATGATGCCACCAATGTCCCTACTGCCGCCGCGTTGTAAGCGTAGATCCATCCGTGATAATCCCCATAGTCTCCATGGGAGCCGAACGCCACATAGACCACTCCGTTCAGCAGCAATAAGCCCGGTCTTTGCAGATGTTGCGACGGCACGAACGGTACGACACCATTGACGCTGCTGACGCCCGTGCCCTTTGTGGCCGCTGAAATCACTACCGGCGCTCCGAATCGTTCTCCCCCCGCCACCGTGTCGAGCGCATGCAGCCGATAGATATAGCTGCCATTCTCAAGGGTCGCGGCAACCACGTACAACGTTCCGGTTGAAGGGTCGATCACGGGCGTTCCGATGATTCCGATTTCGGGCGCGATATCGGTGTAGGGTCCCGTGTCGCTCTGATAAGAACTCGACGGCACCGAAGGACCAAGGTTAACCGTCCAGAGCGGCGGACCCGGCGTGTCGGCGTCGAAAGCATAAACACTGTTGTGCGCCGTCGCTACATAAACCACATTGTGCGTGGATTGATCCGCCAGAACGACTCCGCTTAAATAAAGCGGCTGCGCATAAATCTGTCCATCGACAGGTAATGAGAACAACTTGCCGAACTTGCCGGACGAAACCGCGCTGGTCGTCAGAATCGTTTCGTTCAGATTCTCACTGGTTCGGGCGTTGTCGTAATTCGCGGTCAATACATTCGGAATCTGCGCCTGGGCAGTGGAAACGCTGCCGGCTGCTGTTATTGCTATCGCCGCACACACTAGCCTCGTAAGTGTCATTGGGCGCAGGTCACATATCTGAAACGCATTTTAGGGAAAATAGTTTCCCCCGTTACGTCTATTTATGTTCTATTTATTCCACTGATTTAGTGGACCGTCAGGGGGGCGAGAATGGAGGCCGGAGATAAAGCGGTAATTCGCCAGTGCCCCTTAATCAGGCGCATCTGGATCTGAACCCTTTGCCTTCGTTGTTCGGTAAGGGACTCGTTGGTTTGGGATTTCAGATTGAAATACCAGTCAACGTCCAAAGTGTGGGTGCCGCCGGATTCGTCATCCGTCACCACATCCAGCGCGCAGGTGATGTCGTCCTGCGCCGTGAGTGCTTCCACATTACTTTCGATATCGGCGTAACCCTTCATCGCGCGATCGAACTGCTGCATCGCGGCATCGGAGTCGTTTTCACTGAATGCGGTGGCGAGCTGGGACAGGGTCGAAAACGGAGTCTCCTCCGCACCCCGTCCCGGGCCGGCGATTACAAGCCCAAGCCCGACACACACGACAGCGAAGCTACGTCCGGTAATTCGCATTGATATGGATATAATCTTCCGTCAAATCGCAGGTCCAGAAAGTAGCAGAGCCTTTCCCTTTGCCTGCAATCCGGAAGACGACAGAAACATCGGTGTCATCCAGCCGCTGCTTCATTTCCATCTCATCGAACGGCGCCGCCAAACCGTTGCGGCATACTTTTACATCCTGCAGCGTGATCTCGACCTGAGTCGGATCGAAGTTAACGCCTGAGTTTCCCGCTGCGGAAAGAATCCGGCCCCAGTTGGGATCGGAACCGGCGATAGCCGTCTTCACCAGCGGCGAAAGGGAAATCGTGCGAGCAATCGAAGCCGCGGCGGCATCGCTCACAGCGCCGTGCACTTCAACTGAAATCAACTTGCGCGCGCCTTCTCCGTCACGCACGATCTGACGGGCCAGAGACTGCAGGGTTTCCGTCAACGCTTCTTCGAAAACACTCATCTCTTTGGGATCCGGCCGCACGCCCGACGCTCCATTAGCCAGCACCACCAGCGTGTCGTTGGTCGACGTGTCGCCATCCACCGAGATGCGGTTATAGCTGAGCTCGGCGGCACGCACCAGCATGCGCCGCAGCAACGTCTGCGGAATCACCGCATCCGTCATTACGAATCCCAGAGTGGTGGCCATCCGGGGATGAATCATCCCGGAGCCTTTGGTCACACCGGCGATGCGGACCGCGCCGCGCCGCAAGGTGACTTCCCGTGAAGCTCCTTTTGGTTGCAGATCGGTCGTCAGGATCGCCCGCGCCACATCCGGCAGCGCGGTGTCATCCAGCCTGGCGACCAATTCCGGCAACTTCGAGAGAATCAGATTCTCATCGAGCTCAACACCGATCACACCGGTGGAAGCGGGCAGAACCTGGTTCGGTTGCAGTTTAAGTAGTTTCGCCAGAGCTCGCGTCGTGTTCAGGGCCGTCTTGTCCCCGGTTTTCGTCGCACAGTTGGCATTTCCGGCATTGATCAGAATCGCTCCTGCAATGCCTTTGGAGGCGCGCACATTAGAGCGCGCCAGTTTAACGGGCGCTGCTTGCGCGCGGTTCTGGGTGAATACGGCAGCAGCGGCCGCGGGAACACCCGAAACAATCAGCGCAAGATCGTCCTTCTCCTGTTTTCGAATGCCGGCATAAATGCTGGCGTATTTGTAACCAAGCGGTAAGTCAAAAGGTCTCATGATCCAAGTCGATCGTTATTTGTAAGGCGATGGCCGTTTGCGAAAACTACTGCGGGCATTCTCTTGCGGCCCTCGAGTTGTACTTCAAGTAATTCGAGAGCAGCGCCGTCTCCGCCGACTGCGAAGACGCCCGGGTCCGGATAATTCGTCCCCGGAAAAATCGCGCCGGCCAGAATGGTTCCCGGCTCGGCATTGTATTGCCGGCCAGTCATGCGGGAGCGCCACAGATGCAGCGATTGCCCGCGAAAAGATGTATAAGCTCCGGGCCACGGTTGCAGACCCCGGATCAGATTATGAATGGATTGCGCCGGGCAAGTCCAGTTAATTGCGCCGTCTTCTTTTTTGAGGATGGGCGCGTAAGTAGCCTCCGCATCGTTCTGCGGAACAGGAGAAATGTTCCCGGACTGCAACTTTTCCATCGTCCGGATCAGCAGATCCGCGCCGGCTTCGGCGAGGCGCTCGGCCAGTTCGGGGGCGGTTTCATCCGGCTGAATCGCGGTCTCATATTTCAGCAACATGTCACCGGTGTCGAGTCCGGCATTGATCCGCATGGTCGTAACACCCGTCTGGGCGTATCCGCGCGCGATGGACCATTGAAGGGGAGCCGCGCCGCGCAATTCCGGCAACAGCGAGCCGTGTACATTCACGATTCCGAGCGGCGCCATATCGATGATGGCCTGGGGAATAATCTGCCCATAACCCACTACAACCATGGCTTCGGCCGCGATCTGACGCAGACGATCCAAAGCCTCCGGACGGCGGATTCGCTCCGGCTGATAAACCTCAATTCCGTGCCGCAGCGCCGCTTCTTTCACGGGCGAGGCGAATAATTCCTGCTTGCGGCCTTTCGGCCGATCCGGTTGCGTGATCACGAGTTTGATTTCATGACCCGCCGCGATCAGGCGTTCGAGCGAAGGCACAGCAAACCGGGGGGTACCGAGAAACACCAGAACCATGGCTATTCCCAATCCCCGGCTTTTTGCAGTTTTCTGATTTTTCGTTTGATCAGATCGCGTTTCAAGGCGCTGAGATGGTTGATAAACAGTACGCCGTTCAGATGGTCGATCTCATGCTGGATAGCTCGCGCGAGCAGTTCATCGCCCTCGATTTCGAAAGGGACACCTTTGACATCCTGCGCGCGCACCACTGCCTTGCGGGCACGGGTCACCGGCTCACGAAATCCGGGAATACTCAGACATCCTTCTTCGCCCGTCTGCTTACCCTCTTTCGCCACAATCTGCGGATTGATCAGAACAATCCGCTCCGGATCCCGATCTTCCTCACCGCCTGAAATATCGATCACGGTGAGACGTTTCGGCACGTCGATCTGCGGCGCCGCCAGACCGATCCCGTGCGACGCGTACATGGTTTCAAACATGTCTTCGATCAACATATGCAGCTCGGGCGTGTCGAACTCCGTGACGTCTCCGGCCGGCCTTTCGAGAATTGGACTGTTCAGATACCGTACGACTTTATAGACCATCCTGCTCAAACTCAAGGGGCAGACGAATTTTCACCTGCCACCGGCTTCGCGAAGCGGAGCCCTCACCCTTCCTAAAAATTTCGGACCTGTTCCAGATATCCGTCAAAATTGCGGCGTGTTTCGCCGAGCGAATCGCCGCCAAACTTTTCCAGCATGGCACCCGCCAGAACGATTGCCACCATGGCTTCACCGATGACCCCAGCGGCAGGCACAACACACACGTCGGAGCGCTCATACGCGGCCTTAGCCGGTTCCCTGGTTTCCAGGTCGACCGATTCCAAAGGACGCCTCAGCGTCGAAATCGGCTTGAGAAACCCCCTTACGCGCACATCCTGGCCGTTGGTCATTCCTCCTTCAAGGCCACCCGCGCGATTATTGCCGCGAAAAAAACGGCGCTCTTCTCGATTGTAATGAATTGTGTCCTGAACTTGCGAGCCGAGGCTGTGGGCTCCTTCTTCCGCCCAGCCGATTTCCACACCTTTTACGGCCTGCATGGAGACAATCGCCTGGGCCAGTTTGCCATCGAGGCGCGAATCCCAGGTAATATGCGACCCCAGACCGGGCGGCAAACCGTGCGCCACTACCTCGAAGACACCGCCAACCGTGTCGCCCGTGCGGTAAACCTCATCCACAACCGCTTTCATTTGTTGCTCGACATCCGCGTCTACGCAGCCGAGCAGAACTTCTCTGCGCTGGCTAAGTGCAACGATTTCAGGCCATTCCACGGTTCTTTCGAGCCGGCTGTGCCCTACCGCGATCACATGGCTCAGAATTTCGATGCCGAATTGCCCCAGGAACTGCTTGGCCACCGCCCCAACCGCCACCCGAACCGTGGTTTCTCGCGCGCTGGCCCGTTCCAGAACATAGCGGGCGTCGGGGAGGGCGTACTTAATCGCACCCGCCAGGTCGGCATGCCCCGGACGCGGGCGGGAAACCGCTTTATGTTTCGCCGGATCGCCCGGTTCGACAGGCATCGATTCGGTCCAATTTTTCCAATCGGCGTTCGCGACGATCATGGCAATCGGCGATCCGATGGTGTGGCCGTGACGCACTCCCGCCACGACCGATACGCGGTCCGTCTCAATCTTCATGCGTCCGCCGCGGCCAAATCCCTGCTGCCGCCGCCAGAGTTCACGATTGATTGAATCAATCTCGATGGGTAGACCGGCGGGAAGCCCCGTGAGGGTCGCCACGAGACATTCGCCGTGGGACTCCCCCGCCGTTTCAAAGCGAAACATTCGGTGAACTTTCTATGTTTGCAGAAAAGCGGGGGTTTGCGCTAGTACCAGAGGTAAATCCGACCGCCCGAAATACGGGAACGGACCGAGGCTTAGTGATAGAAAACGCTGCGCTTGCCTCCGGATGACCCGTGTCTGGATGCGCACTGGGTTCAATGGGTTCATTTTCGAAGACGGCCTTTTGTTTGGCATCACTTGCTGGGTTCCCACGGTTTCCCACACATTTTGAGGCTCGATTTTGAAGGGCAAGACCGGCAGCAGAAAAAAGCGCATTCGAGTGTGTTTCCATTGACCACATATGTTTGGCGGCTACAGTATGGCACGAGCCGAAAAATTTCCGGCGTACGGCTGGGTACTGCGAGCTTTGTTTTCTACTGGTTAGAAATCTTTGGAGTGTGGTGACCGAAGTTTTGAAGACCCCGAATTCCGCCTTTCCCCTGCGACGCTGGCGGATCAGGACGGCGAATGCTCGTTTCTGCGGGGGCGTGGATTAGCTTCGGCCTTCGGACGGCCCAGCAAAGCCACCAGCGCCGCTGCCCCACCGCACGAGAACCTGCCACGCTTAACGCAGGGCAAACCAACCATCCCGCCGGCGTTTCAATCCAGGCCCCCCGCGCGGGCGGTCGGGAGCGGCTGGCAGACGTCTGCAAACGGCTATGCGGTAGGTAATCGGACCTGGCGTTTGATCTCTGGTAATCGTTCCCGTTCAATCTTCAGATCGTATGACGCCTGCAGGTTCATCCAGAATTCGGCGGAGTTCCCGAAGTAGAGGGATAGCCGAAACGCGGTATCCGCGGTAATGGACCGTTTTCCTTTGGCGATCTGGTCAATCCGGCTGGCGGGAATCCCGAGATCAATGGCCAGCTTGTTTTTGGTAATGCCGAGCGGAGCGAGGAATTCTTCGGTAAGGATCTCACCGGTGCCATTCCGACCTCGGTCGTAGACCAGCCGCGCGAGCCTGACGGGAAGTATTGTTTGCCTGCAACCTCTACCGGAAAATGCATTGCCGAGCCCTCGCCACCCTCTCTGCCCTGGCGTTGCGATGAGAGATCGCCAATTGCGACAAGGCGCATTTCTGAAGGAACCGCGGCCTCGCCGCTCTTTTCTTCTGCGGTTAACGGGCGCCAATCGAAGGGGCCGATTTCGGCGAATCTGTAACCTGTTGTGCCTTCACCGCCGAGTTCTTTGAGTTTCAGGAGCGGACGATACTTTAATGCTTCCCGACGTCTTGCGTACCAAAGGCAGTAGTCCGAAATTCCCGGGATGAAATCGGCCGTTTGTCCCACTGTTTTTGAGAATATGAGTTCGCTGATCAAATTCTCTTCGCCAAACACCTCGTCCATCACGCCCCTGACGCGATGAACGTTTTCATCACCAATCTGTACGAAAATTGATCCTGACTCGCTCAGAAGGTCGCGTGCCACCATGAAACGGTCGCGCAGGTAAGTTAGGTAGCTGTGGATGCCATCGCGCCAGGTGTCGCGAAAGGCCTTAACCTGCTCGGGCTCACGAGTGATGTGGTCCGACTTGCCGTCTGTAACCGTTCGGCTCGTGGTGGACCACTGAAAATTGCTGTTGAATTTGATGCCGTAAGGTGGGTCGATATAAATGCACTGCACTTGGCCCCGCAAATCTTCCCGTTCCGCCAGGGAAGCCATTACTTGCAGGCTGTCGCCGAGAATCATCCGGTTCGTCCAGTTTGCGTCATGCTGGTAGAACTCAGTCTTCGCGTCCCCTTCAGGGACTCCGTTGAAATCCGCGAAGAGGGCGAACTGGTCCTCGGCTTCCCCCTGACCGGCGGCGGTACGGCGCAGCAGATCGTCGATCAGGACCTTTGGGTGCACCTTCTCCTGAATTTAAAGGGGCGGTGCGTTGACCACCAGATCCGACCAGTCCTTTTCGTCTTTGCCGCGCCAGACCAGTTGCGGGTCAAGATCTCGGTTTCGGCTGGCCTTTTCCTCCTCCAGACCATTGCTGCCCCGAGGGTATGTGACCGGGACTGGTCTCTGCTTCTCCTCCGGCATCACGGATTGAAACTCAGCCGTCGGGATGTTCCTGCGCGAGGCTTCTTCGTGAACGAGGGTCTCCACGTGTTTTAGTGTGCGTTCGGCCGATTTTTTCTCCGCCATTTTATTGATTCGCTCCCGCCAGTACCCCTGCCACAGCCTTTACCATCGCTTCGAAGCAGCCTTCCACTTTTTCTTCAAAGTCCACCCCGATATCCTACCCGCGGCAAAATTCGGCAAATGCCCGGAGCCCGTAGCGTCCGTACCCGATGACACCGGCACCCGATCGACCATCGCATTCTCCGTGGCTGCCGTAACGCCCGGCATCTAAATTTCAGGCGACACGTCTCCGGCTTGTCGGCTTTGGCCTCGGACCGTCTTCGGCTATGCCGGACAGAACCACCGGCGCACGGTCGGGAAACTCGGCGACCAGCGAAAGATTCCCGCCCATGGCCTCCACCGTTTTTCGGAGCGTCGACAACAAGAGATCGCTGCGCTTTTCGAGGCGCGAAATACTGTCCTGGCTGACCCCGAGCGTACTGGCCATCTTTACCTGCGTGAGCTTTCGCGCGTGCCGCAGTTCGCGCAAGGTCATTTCCTCGGCAATCAACTCAGCGGCACGAGCCTCCACCTTCCTGCGCTGGGCGGGGCTCAGTCCCTTCATCTTGTCCTTCAGCGTGATTGGCATGGCTATGTTCCCTTCTTCTTACGTTCCTTGTTTTGGCTTTTTCTTGCTCTGGGCCCGTGACAGGTGCTCATCAAATCTTTCGTCGGCCCTGGCTATGAGCTGGCGATAAAATCTCTTCTCGCCGCCGCCCGACTTGTCTCCCGCGATCAGAAGGACTGCGTTCCGTTTCGGGTCGAACGCAAAGGCGACGCGCCACACGCCGTCCGCCGCGTCAAAGCGCAACTCCTTCATATTGGCGTGGCGCGAACCTTTGAGCGTATCGACGCGAGGCCTGCCGAGCTGCGGGCCAAACTGCTCCAGCAACAGGGCGTGAGCGCGTAATTCGTTCTGCACGTCATCCGGCAGCGCGTCGAATTCGGGATCGAAGTCCCTGTGGAATTCAACTTCCCACTTCATTTTTCAGTATGTCATGCAGGTAATATGTTGTAAAGAACATACTACCTCTGGAGCCTGATTCACCATTTCCTTGGAGCTCGTTTCATCATTTCCTGGAGCCTGTTTCACCATTTCCTGGAGCCTGTTTCACCATTTATGGATTCACCCCCGCCGGTTCACGTTGGGCAGGCAGCGCCACCGTCTCGACCATCCTGTTGAATAAGCCTTCCACTTTCGCCTTGAAATCCGGCCCGATGTCCCACACGTCCACAAATTCGGCAAATGCCCACCGTCCGTAGCGCCTGTCCCGGTTAACGCCTGGCACCCAACAGGCATCCATAGTAGCCTTCTTATCCTTCGCGTCTTCACCCCGATATCCCTTAATCTCGACGACGAGATGGAGGAGATCGTCAGAGCCGCGGCCATCGTCCACCAGCACAATAAAATCCGGCCGGTAGCGCCGCGCTTCGGAGCCCGCGCGGTAAGGGACTTCAAAACCGAGGTTGTGATTCTTCACGTAGGCCTTCACTCGCGGGTGGGCTTCCGCGATCCGAGACTCGGCGATATGACAATGGACTGGCCTGGGGATGACGTCGAAGCTATCGTCGACATTAGGCTCGGACGAGGGCAACAACCTAGTACACTCACATGGGGTGGTACAATCGGGGGCAGCGTTTGTTGCCGTGAAGCGTCCCCGATCAGGAGGTGTTGCCAGCGATGCATTTTGATAAATGGTTCCTCAGGATCGTCGGGGTTGGAACGCTTATTGGCGTTTGTCTTCAGGGCTGGGCCGTATACCGAATCGAAGTTCCCAAAGCTATTCCTGCTCAGGCTACGCAGATATCGGTCCAGTCAGTTACGAGCAGCGATCCCCAACCATCCAAGGATCGCTCCGTGAATACACCGCCCACGCTGTGGCTTATTCTGCTTGTTCCACTGATATCCGGGGCTATGATTCTGATCGCGGCGATTGTTGTGTCTCGACGGGGTCGAGAGAGCGGTCTTGTCATACATCGTGCTTACTTCCAGGTATGGGGATCGTGGCCGAGACCAAAAAAAGATTACACGGAGGCGGTCAAGGCGATGGTGAAAGATAACTTTTTGCAGTTTCTTCCAGGAAGCAGATTTGGTGATCCTTTCCCGAACAAGTTCAAACGCTTTGTGGTTGAGTATTCGGTAGATGGCGTTCGCCATGAGCTTTCAAGGGCGAATGGAGAATCGATTCAAATTGGCCGCGCTCCTGAACTCGCAAAGGCCACATCTCCTTCTAGACTAAAAATCCATTCTGCCTTTTACGGCGCAGGAAATCACAATGACATCGACTTGGCTGAATCTCTTCAAAAACTGATTCCGCGCGACGCACTGGCAATAACCGTCGATAATAACCTCATTCCAGGCCATCCCGATCCCGCTCCAAACCAACCAAAACACCTCAAGGTGATCTATTCATTTGGAGGCCCGGATACTATCCCGCTTGATGTCCCCGAACACGAATTGCTGATATTGCCGCGTGATTGGGCTTACGGACGGGAACTCGGGTTGCATTACGAGACGCAAAGAATCAGGGAGCGTGAAGCCATCATTAAGGACTTCGAGAGCGAGATAACAAACAGATCCAATCCGTTTGCGATGCCAGCGAGTGCATCAGCAGGCGACAGATTACGTAGGCAGCGTGCGGAGGAAGTATTCAAGACGCTGTTGGTGCCTCAAAAATTCATCCTTCGGTGGATTTCGAAGTGTCAGCGCGTAAGCCGCTCTGAACTTATTCGGTTTGGAAGGGAGGCTGGCTTTGGTGAGGATTGCAGCCCGCACATTAATTACATGAGCCTGCACTGCGAACTCGTAAAAACTGAAGTCAATAACGACCTGACGTTAAACCCATCATTTTTAGATGATGTTGATGCGGTTCTTGCGGCTTGGTTTACGCGGATTTCTTCTTCATCGGAGGCGCTTTGAATACCTGGTTAAGCAGCTTGTGGAAGCGGTGGTACTCGGTCGTCTTTGTGATGTCCTTCTTTTCGCTGTCCTCTGTATTGGCGGGGCTGGGGCGTTTTTCCATCTGTGTCACCCCTTCACCCGCGCGTAGGTTAAGCGCTTGCCGGAGATTGCTCCGAGCACCTTTTCAAACCGCTCATGGTCTGACAGGTGGCGTTCATTGTAGCGGAATGACTGCTCATCAAGGTACCTAAACAAATGGAACGGCTCAACGCTCACATAGGTACCTTTGATCGACCGTTTCAGGAGACTCCAGAGGTTCTCCATCCGGTTAGTGTGGACGTTGCCTTCCACATAGGACTCGGCATGGTTGATGACGTTGTGAGTGTATTCAGAGCCGAGTCCTTCATACGACTGGTGTTCGTCGGTAACAAGGTTTGCGTGCTTGCGGACGCGCAATCTCACTTCGCCCTGGAGTGTTTCCGCGCTGCGATCCGGCACGACTCTGGTGTGAACGCGGCCCGTCTTGCGCTCAAGCAATCCGAAGACAACAGCTTTTCCGAAGTTGCTCCGCCCGCGCATTTTGTCCCGGCGATCCTTGTGCATGAACCGGGCTTTACCGCCGATGTGTGTTTCATCCGCTTCGACCGTGCCGCTCATCTTGTTGATGGTTCCGTGGTGCATGGCATACCGGATTCGGTGATCCATGAACCACGCCGTCTGCTGAGTGACCTTCAAAGCCCGCGCGACTTCGTAGGAACTGATCCCGTTTTTACAGTTGGCAATCAGCCACATTGCACAGAACCACTTCTTCAGCGGTATCGGGCTGTCCTCAAAGATCGTACCGACCTTCACCGAGAATTGTTTCCGGCAGTCCAAGCAGGTCCACAGATAGCGCGTGGTGATGAACGAAAGCCGCTTGGACTCGCAGGCTGGGCACGACGGACCCTTCTTTCCCCACTTGGCTTCCTTCGCTACCTCGAAGCAAACCTGAGGGTCCGAAAAATGCTCGATTGCGTCCTGCAAACCGCTTGGAATCTTGGAGGTAATCTCTCCCATGACTGAAGTATACGCCTTTCAATCATGTGAGTCAAGTAGGTTGTTACCCGGACGAGCAATCCGCTGGACGCCAGGCCGAGGCTGGCAGGAGATCAACGAAGATAACGGCGCGACCTGGCTGGAGTGAATTCGTGGGAGGCAACCACAGCGGGCTCCGATTCCCTTCCTCCGGCTGAGAGTTTGAATCAGCTCAGATACGCAATCAGGGGTGTCAGCGTGAGCGGACTTGCCAGCGTTGAGATGAGGACGGCGCTGGTAACGAACTCCGGCGCGAGTTCGAACTCCAACGCAAGAATCGTGGTGATCACAGCGACCGGCATCGAGGAAAGAATCACCGCGGCCTGGCGGGCGGATCCGGAGATTGACAGAATCGATGCGAGACCCAGCGCGATGCAGGGTGTAGCGACAAGAGAAATGCCCACAGCCAGAATCACGATCCCCGGGCGCGAAGGCCACACGGCGCGCTCCAGTTGCATTCCCAGGACGAGAATCATAACCGGGATCGCGGAGTCGCTCAGCATCGTTACGGGCCTCATGACGGCTTCGGGTACGGTCCAGCCGAAGGCCAGAATCGCGAGTGCGGCAGTCAGGCCGTAGAGTGCAGGCATCCTCCATATCTTGTCCAGCGCGCCGACGATTCTCCCATGCCGGCTGGGGGCAAAAAATGAACTCGCCACATAGGTTGTCACCGACCCTGTGAGGAAGAAGATCGTCGCGTACGTGAGCGCTTCGGGACCGAAGGCGAAACGCACGACCGGAAGCCCGTAATTGCCGGCGTTCGAAAACATGACGACCATCAGGAACGCCCGCATGTGTCTCCCATCCAGCCCAAGGCCCCGGGCGGCGGGGTAACCCACCACCGCCATGGCGGCCATGATCGAAACCGCCAGAATTATTAATCGTCCAACCGTGGGACCGGACGCCGTGGAAGTGAGGATCATCCGGAATGCGAGGCACGGCAACAGCCCGTAGAAGACGACGCGAGAGACAGTTTTCACGTCCGCGGCCGCATAGCGGGCGAGCAGGAATCCGACTCCGGCGATGGTAAAAATGGGAACGATATCTGACAGAAGAATCGAAAGCAGAAGGTTCAATGGGATTCAACACAGTCTATCGGACAACAAATACGCGCTTAGCGCCGGAGCGGCTCGCATGCGTAGTCGTGGTGGCTGGACCCCTTTGTCACGGACGGCGAGGCGCACGAGATCGCCTGCCAACTCTTTATTGCTCTTGCCCCGTGGGGAGCAGGCGGAGAAGATGTGATTTTCAGGCCGGTTAGTTCGCCGTCAGATAGCCGTGCGTCACGAAATCCGCACTGCCGGTGCCTGGTATCGTTGTTGGGTTTGTGAAAATGACGGTGCTCCCCGCGGGAAACACCAGGCCTGAAGAAAAGCGGAACTGTTGAGACCCCTGGCTGGTCATATAAAAGTGGGCCAACTCAATGGAGCCGCTGTATTGCGCATTAGGTCCGCCTGCCTGCACCGTGAAAAACACGCCGCCTGAGTTGTATGCGGTGGCATCGATTTCCGTGATCACCAGATTCTGTCCGGGGGGCACCACGTAGAACGACGCGGCCGTCCCCGAGGCTGATATCTGAAACATGGCGTTGTAGTTCCCTGGCTGCTGCTGATAATTCCCCCCCTGCAGCGTCAGGTCCACCAGTTGCGAGGCCATCTTTGTGTTGGACTCCGTGATCGCCGGACTTGCGGCAGTATTGGTCACCAATACGAGCGTGGCCGCGATGGCGTGCGCCGCCTGGGGTGCGAGCAGAGCCAAAGTCAGTCCGGCCAGGACGAAAGCGCCGGCCCCCGTTAAGAACGATTTCGTGAATTTCATAGTGCATCTCCTTCGTTATTTGGTTGCCGGGCAGTTGTTCTGGCGTCGTGTCGCGCCGGACGCTCGGTTTAGTGTGTGAGGTACCCGTTCATCTGGCATGAGAAGTAAATCGCAGACCCCGGCACACTGCAAAATGAGGTGGTGTTGGCGTCGAGATAAAGATCGTGCCCGGGAGTCGAAGTGAAATTGATCCCCTGGTAAGCGAAACCTGTGAGGAGATCGAAGTAAGTTGTTACGATTCCGGCTGTTGTGTAGTTCCATTGGACCGCAATGGGACTCTGGCTGCCAAGTTGCCCGCTAACCGCCTGAAATGTGGAGTGGAATTGGTAGCCGGCAGGTACCGGTGGACTCAGGTAGCAGGAAGTTATGCCGATCCCGGAACATTGCTGGGAGAAAGCCGCGCCGGGCAGAATGCCCTGGGTCGGTACGGGGTCGGCGTTTGTGTTTACAACCTGCACCAGCGTGGCCGCGATGGCATGTGCCGCCCTGGGGACCAGCAGGGTCAGTATCAATCCGGCCAGAACCAGGGCACCGCTTCCCGTTAAGAACGATTTCGCAAATTTCATTGTGCTTCTCCTTTAATTATTCAAGGACGCAAGCCGAGGCTTGCTTTTATTGGTTGGCGGTGAGCGCCGTTTTCCGAACTGTTTCAAACCTGCCAGCGCCGCAAAGCCGAGGCCCAGCAGGGACAGGGCCGACGGCTCAGGGCTGATCGAAGTCAGGCCCGGCTGGGATGACACAATATCCACCGCGAAGTTGCCGTTGGGGGTGATGCAGCTGCCGTCCGTATCGCAGGTCTGGAAGACCCCGTCAGTAAAATCCGTGAATCCCTCGGAAAGGGTGCCATTGTCGTACACGGCGTTCGGTGTGTAATTGGCATCGGTCAGCAACAGGGTGTAGGTTCCCGCCGGTAAGGCCACCTGGATATCGTCGTCGCCGCAATCGTTGTTCACTCCGATAGCGACAGTTCCGGCGGCAGGGCAGTTTCCCACAAAAGACCAGGGCGGATTGGAGAGGCTGTCCCCGTCGGCAATAGGGTTCCCACCGCCGTCCGTCACTATGGCGGCGTTAAGGCCGGTGCCGGCGAAGAGCGCGATCATCGGGTCGAAGCCGCCTGCCGGGATCGTCTGTCCCGCAGCGTTAATTCCTCCGCCGAAACCCCACGTCTGGAAGAAAATGGTGTCTTCGGAGCTGAGTGTAAAACCCTGTTCGAAGACACTTTCGGGAGTGTCCAGGGTGCCGGTGAACGATAGACTGTCCGCCCACAGGCTGCCGGTGGCGATCGCCAGCAGACCCAATACGCTGTACGATGTTTTCATACGGGAAATCCTCCGGACACGAGGGGACTCTCACCGGCACGTATAAATGGCGCTGGCCGGTGCGATAATTTACAAATCCGCTCGCTACTCGTTCATGAAACGATTTACCAGGCCCGAAGGTCCTCAACAACCCCATCAATTGATTCTCAATTCGTTATCAAGGGCGAATGGCGACAATGAAATCAGTGCTTTACCGGTTTGATGAATTCGAGGTAGATCCCGCGAACCGGGTTTTTTCCTGGCGCGGAGAGGGGATTGCCACCCCGATTCAGATACCGTCACGCGCCTTCGATCTGCTTCTTTACATGGTCAGGAACCCCCAGCGGCTCCTGACTAAAGAGGAGTTGATGGGTGCGATTTGGGGAGATGTAGTCGTCGAAGAGGGCAACCTGACGCAGAGCGTTTTTCTGTTGCGCAAAGGGTTGTCGGGGGCGCAACCCGGGAGCAGGATCATCGTCACAGTCCCGGGACGCGGTTACCGGTTCGATCTTCCGGTTGCCGCTGTTCCGGTTGCCGCTGTTCCGGTTGCCGCTGTTCCGGTTGCCGCTGTTCCGGCCGTCGCTGCCCCGGTCGAGGAAAGGGCAGCCGAAACTGTTCGGCCTATCGTCGGTCATCGAAGGCTATGGTTCGGGGTGGCCGCAATGGCGATTGTCCTTGGGGCCGCCGCAACTGCGGGATGGTTCCGGTACAACCGAACGGTGCCGGGCGATCACCACGGAATTGTGCTGGCCGATTTTGAGAACACGACGGGCGATACGGGTTTCGATAAAGCATTGAACGTTGCCCTTGCAATCGACCTGAAACAGTCCCCCTTTCTGACGATCGCGCCTGACGCCAGGACCAGGGCGATTCTGAAGCAGATGGAACGGCCAGCCGGCGAGAAACTGACAGCTCCGGTAGCGCGCGAGGTGTGTCAGCGGATGGACGATCAGGCGGTGTTAGCCGGAATCGTCGCGCGCTTCGGCCAAAAATTTCTAATTACGCTTACAGCGTCGGATTGCGTGAGCGGACTCGACCTGGTGCAAACGAAGGCGGAGGCCGACAGCCGCGACAATATTCCCAGGGCTGTGGACTCTGTGGCGGCCGATATGCGCAAGCGACTGGGCGAACCGCTAAAGTCTCTGCAGCGTTTCAATAAGCCGCTGCTTCAGAAGGAAACCGGCTCGCTGGACGCGCTGAAGGCCTACACGCAGGCCCACGAGCTGGCAATGGCGGGCAAGTTTCAGGAGTCGGTTCCGCCGTTTAAGAGGGCAATCGAACTCGATCCGCGCTTCGCCATCGCATACAGCGATCTGGGAGTGATTTACAGCAATCTGGGAGAACCGGGTCTCAGCGCAGCCGCATGCCGGAGATCATACGAACTGCGCGACCTTGCAGATGAGCCGGACCGTCTTTTCATTACCGCCAGGTATCACACACAGGTGACCGGGGACCTGCACGAGAGCATCCGCGATTATGAGCTGTGGACGGAGATGTATGCCCACGAGTCCTCTCCCTGGACGAGTCTGGGAAATGCGCAGACACAGATCGGGCGTCCGGATCTGAGCATCGATCCGGCAAAACGCGCCATTGCGATCGATGTAAACAATGCCGCTGCATACGTAGTTCTGGCGCGAGCTCAAATGCGTTCGGGCCGGATGGACGAAGCACTGGCGACCTGCCAGCAGGCCATCATACATAAGCTCGATGGGGCGGATATTCATGGATTGCTGCTTGAGATGGGCTTCGCCCGACGCGACAAGGCGGCAACCGACGAACAGATTGCCTGGGCAAAGGGAACATCGGCGGAACCCTTCCTGACCGTGGAGCAAACCCTTATGACGTTTGCGCAGGGCAGACCAAGGGCCGGACGGGATTTACTCAACCAGATTGCGGATGGATACAGAAACCGCGGCATGCAGGAACGGGCGGACCGGATGCTGGGGGGACTTCCCCGGCTGGAGGCCGAACTGGGGATGACGGACGAGGCGCGAAAGCTGCTGCTGGATTTGCCGCCGATCGACGGTTCCACTGACGTACCCGTTTCGTTTGCCGAGTCTGGCGAGAGCGCGAGGGCGGAGGCTCTGCTGCGAGAGGATCTGAAGAAGTTTCCGGAGGACACGCTCTGGCAGTATGTGCGAGGCCCGCAGATTCAGGCAGCCATCTTATTGTCGCGGAGTAAACCGGCGGAGGCTGTCGAAGCGCTGCGGCGGTCCCTCCCTTACGATATGCGCAGTTTCGATCTGCCGGCAATGAGGGGCCGGGCTTATCTTGCCGACAAACAATATGCGCAGGCGGAAGCCGAGTTCCGGAAGATTGTCAATCACCCCACGGTGGATCCCCTGTCGGAGGACCTTCCTCTGGCGCATCTCGGTCTGGCGCGCGCGCTGGCTTTGGAAGGTAATGCCGCGGGCAGCCGGGAAGAGTATATGAAATTTTTTGACTTGTGGAAGGATGCGGAGCCGGATGTTCCAGTGCTTGGACTGGCAAAGGCTGAATACGCTCAGCTTTCCCGCGTCAGTCAGATTGTAGCCAGCGGAGAAGGCAATGGCCGGTAGCGTAGAGCCCTGGTGGCTAGACCACTTTGTCGCGCACGGCGAGTCGCACGAGGTCGCCCAAAGACTCTACTTGTAGTTTTGCCAGAATACTGGCCCGGTGGCTTTCGGCGGTTCGGACACTCATGTCGAGATCGCCAGCCAACTCTTTATTGCTCCTGCCCTCGGCGAGCAGGCGGAGAACATCGAGTTCCCGAGCCGTAAGCAGATATTGCACGGGAATATATTCCGGAAACTGGACGTCGGCGAGGCTGCGGGAGGCGGATTCGGAGGCGAAAAAAGGCTCGCCCCTGAGTATTCTTTCCACAACAGAGGCGATCATTTTCGGGGCTTCGTTTTTGGCGAGATACGCCTGGACGCCCGCCTTTTCCAATTGACGGCGAATGGGCGCCGCGGAATGCATGGTGAGCACCAGAATGTGAATGCCGGGGATAGCCTCGATCAGTTGCGCGGCCGCGGCTAATCCGCTGATGCCGGGCATGGAGAGGTCGAGGACAGCTACGTCCGGGCGCAGCAACTTCCCCTGCTCGACCGCCTCTTCGCCCGACCCAACAGATGCGACAATTTCCCATTCGGGATGAGCTTCCGCAAGCACATGGGCGACTCCGTCTCTTACCAGTTCATGATCGTCAGCTATCAGGATTCGAGCGTTCATGGGACCCCAACGGTAGTTGCACGCGCATTCTGCCGTGGCTACCGTCCCTTTCAATCCCTCCGCCCAAATGTTTGATTCTGAGTGCCGACAAGGTGGACTCTACGTGGTCCACTCTTCCCCATTGGCTGGGTAAGTCCAGAATAATCCACCCTTTATCTTCAGACAAATAAATGATTTGCATTAATTCCGATGATTGCAGGATAAGGTCTCTGGCAAATTCCATGATCAGGTCGAAAACCAGCGAGGATATGGCTGGATTTATAGATGGGGGGAGCCGCTGAGATTTGAGTTCTATGTGAATTCGGGCATCCTGCTTCAGACTTTCGAGTATCGGAGCGATGAAACCCGTTAAATCGCCGTCGCCGGCTGAAGGAGTGAAGAGCAGGCTGGCCATGACACGCGCCTGGCGGCAACATTCGTCAATCACAAGTGAAGTCGATGGATCCTCGGAGGCTTTAAACGCAAGTATGACCAGCGTCTGAAGCAAAGTATCGTGCAGATACTTGGCAAGCTGACGACGTTGCTCGGTCTCATCGCGCAGAATGGCGCCGGCCAACTCGGCCAGCCGTTCATCGTCGTCCGGAGTGACGCCATCCTGCGGCGGAATTGGCATCGCACGTCCCCCGGAAGGCACTATATCCCATTAAGATTTTATTTGCCAATACAGAATTTCGAAAAGATCTGCGAAAGGATATCGTCAGCCGTAGTAGCGCCGGTAATTGCGTCGAGCGGACTGAGTGCGCAGTAGAGGTCCAGTAACAGGAATTCGTGTGAGATATCACAGATTGCCGCTTCTCGGGCTTTCTCCAGCAGGGAGAGTGCTTCCCGGAGAAGCCCTTCGTGCCGAACGCTGGTAATGAACCCGCTTCCCACTTCACCCCATCCCTCGGGGGCCAGGGTGGCCGGGATAGCAGACTGTAACTCGGCGATCCCCTGGCCGGTGCGCGCTGACACGGCGAGCTCACCGGCACCGTGAAAGAACGGGGTCAGGTCACACTTATTTGCGGCTAACAGACAAGGGCCATTCGATCGGGCCCGGGCAATCAAAACATCATCTTCGGCGGTTCGCTCCGCGGAGCCATCGAGC
>Ga0302319_10000153_pt1 | contig 141749 bp, 146 predicted proteins | sample Bog_T0_2_FD_203319 | JGI IMG/M metagenome (GOLD analysis project Ga0302319, IMG submission 203319) | Peat permafrost microbial communities from Stordalen Mire near Abisko, Sweden - Bog_T0_2 | ecosystem: Environmental > Terrestrial > Soil > Wetlands > Peat | place: Sweden: Abisko, Stordalen...
TTTCGAAATCTCTTCTGACTAAACGGCGAGTGGTCGCATCTAGCACCACGCTGTTCCAGTCATATTTGCCTTGCAGGCGAGTCTGGCCATACGCAGTTTCGAGATACCGCTCTGTCTGATCCTGTATACGCTACGCAGAGGATGTAAGCTCATCAAGAAAAAGTAATCCATTATGTGACAGCGAGACTTCGCCCGGGCGCGGGATCGCTCCGCCGCCAATCAGGCCCGCATCAGAAATCGTGTGATGGGGAGAGCGATACGGCCGCTTGCCCACCAGGCCTGTGCCCGGATCGAGCACTCCGGCCACGCTGTGAATCTTAGTCGTCTCCAGCGCCTCTTCAAAGGTGAGTGGCGGCAGGATCGTGGGCATGCGCTTCGCCAGCATGGTTTTGCCTGATCCCGGCGGACCGATCATGAGTATGTTGTGCCCGCCCGCGCATGAAATCTCGATCGCACGTTTCGCAGTCTGCTGCCCGCGAACGTCTTTGAAGTCGACCAGAAATTCCTGGTTCTCGCGCAGCAGAGCGTCGCCATCGGCTTTCAACGGAGCGATTCCGTTGCCCGAGTTCACGAAGTGAATCACGTCGAGCAGAGAGCGCACCGGGTAAACGTCCACTCCGCCCACCATCGCGGCTTCGCGCGCATTGGCTTCCGGAACCACTAAGCGAGAAATCTTTCGGTTGCGGGCCTCAAGAGCGATCGGCAACGTGCCGCGGATGCCGCGAACGCCCCCGTCCAGCGACAACTCTCCCACGAAAAGACAGTCCGAGATTTCTTTCTTCGTGAGACCACCGTAAGCGCCGACGATTCCCAGCGCCATTGGAAGATCGAAGCCGGAGCCCTCTTTCTTGATATCCGCAGGCGCTAGATTGATCGTGATGTGAGTAGGGGGAATGTCATATCCGCAATTCTTGAGCGCAGCCCGGACACGGTCGCGGCTCTCGCGAACAGCCGCGTCGGGCAAGCCAACCGTATGAAAATGGTCCTGATCCGTTTTTATGCCGGAGCAATCGACTTCCACCTGAATAATATTGGCATCGATGCCATACACTGCGGCGCTGAGAGTTTTATAAAGCATCGGTTCCGTGGGAGTTCTCGTGCCAGGGTCGGCACACGGAGGCCTGATCCGGGAAATATCTACCTTATGCTTTTGGACAGAGGCTTCGCAGTGATCGATGTCACAGCCACTGCCTGTGGAAGAACTCGCGGCTCGTTTCCACTTCGGTTCAATCAGCCTAAATTAATCCATTCTCACCTCTTTATCGCGAAATGCGTTCGAAAACCGACGTACCTACTTCTCCAACAAGATAGGTTGTTGAGTCCCGCCTGGGACGGTACGATGACCTCAGCAGTGAACTGTTTTCCATCCTTGGGAAAACATATTAGGCCCCATGACGCAGTCCTCTTCCGGTACTCCTCGACCCCTTCGCCCTCCGCAAAGCCTGGAGCGCGAAGAGTCTCAGCTTTGGCGATGGATTCTTTGGTTCATGGTTTTGCTGGCTGCCGGCTTTGCCGCGCTGGCCTGGGAAAGGCTGCAGACCCTGCCTTACCACCTCGGCCCCATGGCGGTTGGGATCCTCGCGCTTTCCGTTCTTCTGGCCGTCTATGCCTACGGTCGCCGGCGCGAAGTCGTGGAGCTGAAGCAGTTGCTTCAGGGTCTACAGGAGCATGTAAGTGCGGCTCCTTCCGAAGATCAGCTCGACCAGTTGAACGACATGATCGCGCGCTCTCAGCGCAGCTTCAAAGAGTTGATCGATTCCATCGACGAGGCCGCTTGCGCCGTTTCGCTGGATGGCACTTTGCGCACTGTGAATAAGCAGGTCAGCGAACTGTTACAACTTCCCTATGCCGCGATCGTGGGTCACAAATACTTCGAGTTCATCGACGAACCCAGCCGCTCCAGCCTCGAAGGCGCATTGTCGCGCTTTCTGGAAAAGCGGCATTGGGCCGGCACGGTTCGGGTGCGCATAAAAAGCAACCCCAGGCCTCTTTACTTTGAATGCGTGTTGAATGCCATCATCAAGGGTGACGAAGTGGCGGGAGTCAGCGTACTCGGCCGTGACGTCACCGGGCAGCATGAAAAGGAACTTCGTTTCACCGAACTCTTTGAGACCCTTCAGGAAGGCGCTTATTTCAGCTCGCCGGAGGGCAAACTTCTTGAAGCAAACCCGGCGCTGGTAAGTGTGCTCGGGTATTCGACCAAAGAGGAGTTGCTCGCGCTCGAACCGAGGGAGCTTAACTTCGATCCAGAACAACCACCTGTTCTAGGTCGAGCCATCGACGACCGTGGCGGCGTTCGCGCACGTGAAATAACGTTACGAAAACATGATGGCACGGCCGCGGTGTTTCTCGAATCCTCTCGCGCCGTCTGGGATAATGCGGGCAAACTGATACGTTACCAGGGAACTCTGGTGGACGTTACCGAACGACGAAAGCTTGAGCGCCAACTCCTGCAGCAGGAAGAATTTCGTCGACGGCTCCTGGAAAGCTTTCCTGACCTTATTCTCGTAGTCGATCTGGAGGAGCGTTACACTTTCGTGAGTTCACGCGTGAAAGAGTCGCTAGGATGCCGTTCCGAGGATTTGTTGGGCAAGAAGATGTCCGACGCGCAAGCACCCTCCGCTGATCTGGTCATGCTATATCGGGACGTCATCGCCGGGAAGACTCTGCTAGGCTCGGCAGAGTATGTGGCGCGCCACCTGGACGGAAGCGGCCGCACCATGAGGGCAACCGCCAGCCAGTTCTTCGACGCGGATTCCAAGCCCGCAGGCGTGATTATTTCCGTCCGCGATATCACGACCGAGAAAAAATTTGAGCAGCAAGTGATTCAGAGCGAACGCCTGGCGGCCATGGGCGCGATGATCGGCGGAGTCGCCCACGAACTGAATAATCCTCTCACCAGCATTCTCGGGGTGAGTGAACTGCTACAGGACAGTCAAACCACCGACTCCGCGCGCAAACAGATTGCCATCCTGCAACAACAAGCTCGCCGCGCCGCCGACATCGTGCACAATCTGACGTACTTTGCGACTCCACCGGCTCCGGGAAAAAGCCGCGTCAGTCTGTTGGATGTGGTCGAGCGCACCCTCAACCTGCATGCCTATTCGCTCCGCAAGAACAATATTACGGTCGACTTCATTCGCGAACCGGGATTGCCCTACGTTCAGGCTGACCCGCATCAACTGATGCAGGTTTTCTTGAACCTGATTCTGAACGCGGAGCAAGCCATTCGGGAGACCCGCGACCGCGGATCGTTACGCATTCGCCTGGGAGCATCCGAAGAATTAGTATGGGCCAGCTTCATGGACGATGGCGCCGGGATTTCTCCCGATATTTTGTCCAGCATCTTCGATCCGTTTTACACCACCAAGCGCCCCGGTCGTGGAACCGGGCTTGGCCTTAGCATCTGCAAATCGGTGGTGAAGGAACACAACGGAATCATCGAAGCGGCCAATGCGCCCGGCGGCGGAGCAGTGTTCACGGTATCGTTGCCTCGACCGCCGTCACCGACCACAACTACCTCTCCACCGCCATAGCAACGGCGTTTCCGCCGCCGAGACACAGGGCGGCGATTCCGCGCTTCACATTCCGCCGCGTCATCTCATAAATTAAAGTCACCAGCACCCGCGCTCCGCTGGCTCCAATGGGATGGCCAATCGCGACCGCGCCGCCGTTCACATTCACTTTGTTGGGATCAAGACCAAGCTCGCGCATCACTCCCAGCGCTTGCACCGAAAAAGCTTCATTCAATTCGTAGAGATCGACATCTTCATTTTTCCATCCCGTCTTCTGCCAAATCTTCCGCACCGCATCGACGGGAGCCATCATGACCCATTTGGGTTCTACTCCGCTGGTGGCCTGCGCCACGATTCGGACCATTGCCGGCACGCCCAGCTCTTGCGCACGCTGCGAGCTAGTCACTACTACGGCTGCGGCGCCGTCATTCACTCCTGGAGCATTACCCGCGGTCACGGTTCCGTCTTTCTTAAAAGCAGGCTTCAAGGCGCGGAGTGCTTCTATTGTCGTGTCTTCGCGGGGACTTTCGTCCTTCTCGAAAAGCACCGGTGCTTCGCCTTTTTTCTTCGCCGGCAGTTCCACCGGCACGATCTGCGATTTGAACCGGCACTCTTTCATCGCGGCGACCGCCTTCCGATGCGAGTTCACCGCAAACTCGTCCTGCTCTTCGCGAGTGATGCCATACTTTTCGGCAACGTTCTCCCCGGTGATCCCCATGTGATAGTCGTTGTAAATATCCCAGAGCCCGTCGTGAACCATGGAGTCGATTACCTTGCCGTTTCCCAGCCGGTATCCTTTGCGCGCCTGAGGAAGAAGATAAGGAGCGTTCGTCATGGACTCCATGCCGCCCGCTACAACGATCGAGGCGTTTCCGGTTTGCACGGCTTGTGCCGCGAGCGCCACCGCTTTCAATCCTGAGCCACAAACTTTGTTGATTGTCATGGCACCTGTTGCGGGAGATAATCCCGCGAAGATTGCAGCTTGCCGCGCGGGATTTTGTCCCAGACCAGCAGGAAGAACGTTCCCCATAATGCATTCATCAACCTGATCGGAATTCAAGGCCGCGCGCTTCACCGCTTCGCGCACAACCACCGCACCCAACTGCGAGGCGCTCAAATCGCTGAGGCTTCCCTGAAATTTTCCCACTGCGGTGCGACACCCAGAAATTATGACAACATCATCCAAAGCCGCCATTGATCATGCTCCGGCGAAGATTTCGCGCTCTCATTATAGATGCAAAAGCTGGCGACAACGATGAACTCGCGTGGATAGGCAAACCGACGCGAGCCGACGTTCGATTCAGAGCAAGGCCTGAAGAGGAAACGCAGCGTGCAAAATATTTCTGCTCTCGTGAGCGCTCGCGATTTCATCTTGACCGCGTGTTCGGCGCCGCGCGATCAGGACTTTATAGTTCGCGCGAGTCTAGGCGGTGACTTTGGTACAGCGTCGCTCGTACACTGCTTTCATTTTTTTCTTGACTTCATTTTTCATTAACTCTATACAATCAAATAGTTGCAACAAAAGATCGTTGCAGATTTTTCCATGACAAATGGAAGGGAGAATAGAAACAATGGCAACCAAGAAAAAGGCAAAGAAGAAAGCAAAGAAGCATTAAGAAGTTGTAATAGGCAAAAAGGGGACGCCCAAAGCGTCCCCTAAGTTTTTGCATGAAGCTGCGATGTGATCACTCCAGCGTCGATGCGGCTCTTCCAGCAAGATTCGCCACCTCGAGCGCGACCTTCGGAGCCCGCTTTTCACGGGCCGGACACAACCCTCGGAAAGTACAAAAGGTGCAGTGAAAATCAGGTTTCGGCTTAAAATTTCCGTCCGCGATGCCGCGCGCAACCGCCTGCACCCGCTCCCGCGCCTGTTCCAATTGAAACTCCGCACGCTTCGATGCCACCTCGACGTTGCCTTCGAGATTGTGAAACACCAATTCACCCACGCGGTATCCCCACTTCATGTGCGCAGCCATCGCGTAAATGGAAAGCTGCAAACTCTCGTCTGCATCTTCCTGCGAGCGAGCTTTCCCAGTTTTGTAATCGACGATTGCCACGCTTCCATCCGCCTTGCGGTCGATGCGATCGATCCTTCCGGCCACTTTCGTCCCGGCAATCTGAACCTCAAACCATTCTTCCGTGTGCAGAACCTCCGGTGTCGCAGAGGCGTGCGTCGCTTCCAGAAAATCCGTCAACTGCTCGATTCCCTGCTTCAAGTACAAATCCCGCTGATAGTCGTCCTGAATTCCGGCTGTGATCAAATCCTCGCGAAAAAGTTGAAGAACATCTTCATCGCTCTTGGCCTTGCCGAATCGCACCGAGTCGTAATAAGTGCGCAGCACTCGGTGCATCGCTCCTCCGTATTGCAACGCCGCATGGCGTTCCCGGGATAACTTCCATTCACGCTCGAACTTGAATTGCAGCGGACAAGTTTCATAAGTCTCCACCGCTGAGGCGCTCAATCGCGCCTCCAAGCCCTCGATAGCGGGAAGAGCGAGCCACACGGGAAGTCGTGATCCCTCGGCCTGCGACGTGTCCGCAGCAGCCGCAATCTCAATCAGTTCGGGTTGCGACGGAAGCGCTGCACGCGACCTCAGCCACGGTTTCAGCTCCGCATTGCCGATCAACTCGCGCATCAACCCCGCCGGAGTCTTGTCCCGGCCGATTCCCTGCTTGCCATAAATGTGCAGCGAATCCTTGGCGCGAGTCATCGCCACATAAAAAAGCCGACGCTCTTCCTGATCGTGGAGCGTCTTGTCGTCCCCTGCGTCCGCCGATTCCGGGTCGCGCAACTCCACGGGAAACTCCACCAGCGTCTCGCGGTAGTTCGTTGGGAAAGAGCCTTTCGCCGCGCGCAAAACGAAAACGTGAGCGAACTCCAAGCCCTTTGCTCCGTGCGCAGACATCAACCGCACAGCATCTTCATCGCCTTTCGACGCAAGTGGAATCGTCCCGCCCGCTTCGCGAAAATAATTCAGATACTCAACCCATTCCGTGAGTTCTTTGGTCTTGGTAGTCGCCTTCTTTTCCCAGTCACTGGCAAACTGGAGAGCCGCTTGCAGGACCGCCGAATGCAGCGGCAGATTAAACATCCTCCCAATCAACTGCAAGGCCGCGCGTGTCTTAGCTTTCTTTTGTCCGACTTCATCGCGAGCCTGGCGGATACACACAAGAACAGCTGCGCCGCCAGGCACGCCGTCCAGCACCGCAGCGAGCGGGATCACCACCCCTTCTTTCGATTCGCTGGCAATCTTGCGTAACGCACTGCGAAGTTCTTCCGCATCGACTTCGAACTGCGGCAACGCGGCCACGCGAAACAAATTGGCATCGGATTCCACATCCACCACAGAAGCGACGCAGGCAAACAGATCGCGGACTTCGGGCGTATCGCTCACGTCCATGTTTTCGATGGTGAAAGGAATTTCGCGCTCGGCAAGATGATGCACCACATCATCTCTGTGGGCGTGTGAGCGATAGAGGATGCCAAACTCTTTCCATTTACATCGCGTTCGGCGTCTTAAGTCTTCGATGATGCTGACCACGTCGGGAGCTTCCGCATCCTTGCCGCTGAAGGCAATCGCCTCCACGGGCGGCATGGGGAGCGATTTCCCTTCTCTCGCCGCTTCCTCTTCCCGTGACGATCGCAGAGGAGTTCGCCGGTAAGCGAACGCGCCTCGCTCATTTTCTCCCAGCACTTTTTCTCCGAATCCCTTTGCTCCGAATACCGGCGGGTTCTTGTCGACGATCGCGAATGCACATTGCAGGATCGGTGTAGTAGAGCGTCGGTTCTTGCCCAGCACTACCAATTTCGCATCCGAAAAATGCCGCCGAAATAGTTGGAACGCCGCGCTGGACGCGCCTCGAAAGCGATAAATAGCCTGGTCGGGATCGCCAACAGCGAAGACGTTTCCGGCGGGACCCGCCAGCATTGAGAGCAGCTCAATCTGCGCGAAATTCGCGTCCTGGAATTCATCGACCAGAATGAAGCGGGTGCGGGCGCGTTCCGCGGCCAATGAGTTTGCATCGCTGGTCAACCACTCATAGGCTCTGGTGATCATGTGGCTGAATGTGCCGTAATTCTCTTCGCGCAGCCAGCGCTCGGTGGTGGCAAATACGCGGACAATTTCCTGGCAGCGCCCGATCACCTCAGCGTCGCTCAACTCTTCTTTCGATTTCGCCACCCGCGGCACTGAGACTTCGCCGCGCTCCAGTCGCGCGACATAAGCCGCATAGCGTTCCGGCGTCACCATTTCGTCGTGACAGCGGCAGAGAAAATCCAGCAAGTCGGTGAGAAACTTTCCCACATTCGCGGCCCTGACATAATGTTCCAGTCTCAGCTCGTGCACTCTTTTGCGAAGATAGATCCAAAGATCTTTCTCATCGAGCACGCCGAAGTCCTTACCGGCGCGCTTCAGCAGTCCGTAGCAATAGTCATGAAATGTGGCCGATCGAATTTCTTTTCCAAGGAGGCTGCTGACACGATGGCGCATCTCGTCGGTCGCCGCCACCGTATAAGTGAGGGCGATAATCTCTTCGGGCTTGGCGTACCCTTGCTCAACCAGGCTTGCGATGCGATGGATTAGAACGGAAGTCTTGCCCGTCCCGGCGCCCGCGATCACCAACATCGGGCCGTGAACGTGATTGATCGCTGCTTGCTGCCGGTCATCTGGATGAAAGACCGGACGCAACGAATGAGATTTTGATTTCGAAAGGACCATCGCGGCTCAGAATAACACTCTGTTCAGCAACCTGCCGGGGACTAGGCCCGAGGAAAACTAAACCAAGACCAGTGTCGAGATGACGATTGCGGTTGCGGCGATGGCCGCGGTTTCGGCGCGGAGGATAGTGTTTCCCAGCGAAGCTGAAATCCATCCGGCTTGCCGGAAGGATTGTATTTCGCCTTCCGTCCATCCCCCTTCCGGCCCGATGGCGAGGGTGACCTCTGGATCGGTCGAGGGTGAGGTTAGAACGTCGCGCAGAAGATTTTTATTTTCGGATTCATCCAGCACGATTCGCCGGCCCACAGCCGAATTCAAGTAATCGGAGAGTTTGGTCGGACTCGCGATCACCGGAGGCTCGCTTCGGCGAGACTGTTCTGCCGCCTGCCGCGCAATTCGCTGCCAACGCTCGACTCTTTTTTCCGAACTGGCGGCGAGGTGGGCATCGGTGCGGCGCGCGATCACCGGAACCATGCGCGTGACGCCAAGCTCCGTGCACTTCTCAATCGCCCATTCCAACCTGTCGAATTTGAAAATCGCAAGAACTAATGTGACCGAAGGCGGGTTCAAGCCAAAAAGCTGCGAACCAATCACTGGTTCGCCCAACTCAAACTCTACGCGATCGTTTTTCAGCGAGGTGATCCGACCACGCCGAACTGCTTCGCCCGCGACGATGTCGAAATCTTCTCCCACGCGAGCCCGGAGTACGCGCACCAAATGATCCGCGTGTTCTCCCACCAGAGCGGCGTGATCTCCGGTCACCTCGTCGGCAATCCAGCGGCGCCGTGTCATTGTTGGAGTCAGTTCTCAGCTCTCAGTTAAGCAAACCTGGATTCCGTTCTGAGTTTCGGCGACAAAGAATTAAATCGGGTGGGAATCAGGAAAGCAACGACACTGCTCGGCATTGCGCTTCAATTGATGTCGATTTTACCGAGAACTGAGAACCGCGAACTGAGAACCTTTATCCGAACATATCCTTCACCTTGCCCAGCAACGACCGAACCAAAGGCTGATTATCAACTTTGGCCGTGGTCTCGAGTTCCTGCAGCAATTCCTTTTGCCGTTTGTTCAGCTTGGTGGGAATCTGCACGCGCACTTCCACATAAAGATCGCCCTTGCCGTGCCCGTTCAGAACCGGCACGCCCTTGTTGCGGATGCGGAACGTAGTCCCGGGCTGCGTGCCATCGGGAATTTTGAGCAAGTGTTCGCCTTCCAGCGTGGGCACGCGAATCTCGGCGCCCATGGCCGCTTGCGTGACCGAGAGCGGCACGGCGCAATGCAGATCGTTCCCTTCACGAACGAAAAACGGATGCTCTTTCACATGCAGCACAACGTAGAGATCGCCCGCCGGACCGCCGAATGCTCCCGCTTCCCCGCCTCCGGTAAATCGAATTCGCGTGCCGTCTTCCACGCCTGCGGGAATTTTCGCATCCACCGTGCGCTGCCGCAAAACACGGCCCTGACCTTTGCATTTCGAGCATGGATCGGTGATCACGTTGCCCGTTCCCTGACACGCGGGGCAAGTGCGGGCGATGCTGAAGAATCCCTGCTGATACCGCACCTGACCTCGCCCGGCGCACGAAGCGCAGGTGCTGGGACCTTTGCCGGGAGCGGCGCCGGATCCGTGACAATCTTCGCAGGCCTCGTGCCGACGCACGTTGACGCGCGTCTCGGCGCCGAAGACGGCCTCCTCGAACTCAATGGTGAGATCTTCGCGCAAATCCGCGCCACGCTGCACACGGCTGCGGCGACGCCCGCCGCCTCCTCCAAACGCATCGCCAAAACCAAAGAACTCGCCGAAGATCTCCCCGAAGTCCTGAAATACGGTCCCGTCAAAACCCGCACCGGGCGTGGCCGCATTGCCCACTCCGGCATGGCCGTATCGATCGTAAAGCGAGCGCTTTTCGGTGTCCGCCAATATGGCGTAGGCCTCCGTAACTTCCTTGAATTTTTCTTCGGCATCCGGATTGTTCGGATTGCGATCGGGATGCCACTGCATCGCCAGCTTGCGGTACGCGCTCTTCAGTTCAACTTCGCTTACCGTGCGCGTCACGCCCAGCACTTCGTAATAATCGCGTTTTGCGTTCGTGGTCAGAATTGGCGCCTCTCCTTCATTCAAAATGCAATCGACGAGAAACCAAACTGGATCGAGCTTGGCGGGAAATTACTTCCCTGGATTTCTTGCCACCTTCACCATCGCGGGCCGCAGCAGACGATCCTTCAGCTTATAGCCGCGCTGTAATTCCTCAATCACCTGATGATCGGGAGCGTTGCTGGTCTCGACCATCTCAATGGCTTCGTGATAGTGCGGATCAAACGGCTCGCCTTTGGCGACAATCGCTTGCAGGGATAATTTTCCCAAAGCACTTTGCAACTGCTTGTAAATTAGATCGACCCCGTTGCGGAATTCCGCAACATCACTTTTCATCTCCAATGCACGCTCAAAGCTGTCGAGCACAGGCAACAAGGATTTGATCGCATCTGCAACCGCGTAGTCGCGAAAATCCTGCTGTTCTTTGAGATTGCGGCGCCGTACGTTCTCGAATTCCGCGACCCGGTAAAGCAGTGAATCCCGCTCCGCTTTCAATCGCTGCAGTTCGCTGTCCGCGGACGAAGGCTCGGGCGCCGTTCCTTCGGCTCTTTCATTTCCGTCTTCGGCGGGCGGGAGTTCATGCTCGGGATCCAAGGTGGAATTTTCTACGTCCGATCTACCATTTGTTTTAGCCATAAAATATCTTACCTACTCCGATTCATTCAAAATTTTGTCGAACAGACGCGCGATATAAGAAACCGCAGTCATGGTGTGTTGATAATCCATACGCGTAGGACCAATTACCGCCAGCGATCCAAACATGTCGGTTCCCGAGCGGGCTGGAGCCCCGATTAACACGAAGTTTTGCATGGAGGGCAGCGCATCATCCAACCCGATGACGACCCGCACCGCTTCCTGCTTCACATCGAGATAGGCGCCCAGGAGCTTCGCAACTTTTTCTTTTTCCTCCAGCGTCTTCAGCATCTCCTGCAGGCGCTGTCGGTCCTCCTCGCCAGTCACCAGGTTAGCCGCGCCCTCCACAAACACCACATTAGATGCCGCATCCGCGGCGAGCGCCCCTTGTTTATAGAGTTGCTCGAGAGAATTCATCAGCCGGTCGTATTCGCTGCGCTCCTGCTCAATCCTTCGCGAAAGTTCCGCGCGCATCGATTCCATCGTCCATCCCCGAAAATTTTCGTTGATGTAACGAGCCGCCAGATCTAACTCCGCTTGCGGCAAATCGAGCCTCAACACCCGATCCCGCACCAGGCCGGACCGCGTCACCAAAACCGCCAGCACTTTTTGATCGCTCAGCCGCGAAAAGTAAACATGCTCCAGAGCATTCTTGGTGCCGCTGGACGCCACCGTTATCCCCACGTTCTTCGAGATCAATGACAACACATGCGAAGTGCGCTCCATAAACTCCTGCACGTCGCTCACTCCGGCCAGCGACTCGGAAATCATGCTCTCTTCCTGTGGAGCCAGCTTCGCCGTGCCCGAGATCTGCTCCACGTAATAGCGGTAGGCATCCGTCGTCGGAATTCGTCCGGCTGAAGCGTGCGGCTGCTCCAGGAAACCGGCATCGGACAAATCCGCCATGACGTTCCGAATGCTCGCCGGACTCAATCCCTCGCGGTTGGACCGCGACAGCGTGCGCGACCCAACCGGTTCTCCCGTGGAAATGAAAGTCTCCACAATCGCGGTTAGAACTTCGCGTTCTCGCTTACCGATATTCGGATCGGACGGCATTTCGTAGGAAAGGACTCCAATCAACCCGGAAACCAGCGTAGTCTTTCTAGCTAAGTATATTGGATGCAGAAACTTAGCTAAGGACGCGAACTGCCGCACCCTGCTTGGATTCTAGGAACGCATCCCCTTCCTGTCAAGAACGAGCTGACGCTATCTCACACAGACGTTCCGCCTTGCGAACTCGGCTTGCCTCTTCCTTGCTTCTCCGTCTCCCGATATTCTCTATTCGCGTACGTCGAATATGTGTAAGCCTCATATCGTATGAGATCCAAGCCGCACGTGGCGGTGGTCGGAGCCGGCGCCTTCGGCGGCTGGACTGCCCTTCATCTTCGCGAACGCGGAGCCCGCGTAACTCTGCTTGACGGCTGGGGTCCGGGGAATTCGCGGGCTTCCTCGGGCGGTGAAACCCGAATCATGCGCGGCACTTACGGACCCGATCAGCCTTACACCGGGCTGGCGGCACGCGCCCTCCGGCTATGGCAAAAGTATGAGCGGCGATGGAAACGAAATTTTCTCCATCGCACCGGAGTTCTATGGATGGCCAGTAAGCAGGACGACGCTTTCGAGCGCGGATCCCTGCCACTCCTTCGCGAAGCTGGAATCAAGTTCCGGGAATTATCTGCACCGCAGATGGAGAAACGCTGGCCCCAAATCAACTTTGCTAATGTCGAATGGGGCATCTACGAGCCAGAGTGCGGATATCTCGATGCCCGCGAAAGCTGCCAGGCGGTGGTCGACGTGTTCGTCGCTGAGGGAGGGGAGTATCTGCACGCCGAAGTGTCGCACAGAGGGTTAGAAAATTCTATCCCACACCTGACTTTGTCCGATGGCTCGCGGCTCAGAGCCGACCTCTATATTTTCGCTTGTGGTCCATGGCTGGGAAAGCTGTTCCCTCAAACTATTGGCAACCTGATTCGTCCCACGAAGCAAGACATCTTTTTCTTCGGCCCGCCCGCCGGAGACCTACGCTTTACGGACGCTCACCTCCCCGTCTGGGGCGATCACGGCCAACGTTTTTTCTACGGAATCCCAGGCAGCGATCGCCGCGGTTTCAAAGTGGCCGATGACACCCGCGGCCGAATTTTCGATCCTTCCGCCGGAGAACGCGTCATAAGCCCAGCGAATCTAAGGCGCATCCGCGAATATCTCGCCTTCCGTTTTCCGGCGATGAAAGACGCTCCGCTGCTTGAAACCCGCGTCTGCCAATACGAGCAGACTCCCGACAGCAACTTCATCGTCGATCGTGATCCCCGATTCAATAACGTGTGGCTGCTCGGCGGTGGCTCCGGGCATGGATTCAAGCACGGCCCGGCCTTAGGAGAGAGGATGGCGGAATTGATTCTGAAGGATGGTGAGCCCGAAAAGGTCTGGCGGTTATCGAGGTTTACACGCCATTGAGGCTGCCTCGAGTATCGGCGGCCATTATATGTTCGCTATGTCGAGATTGGATTTGATTGTAAACTCATGTGGGGAGCGATCCGAATGGATAACACTATCGTTGTAGACCCCGACGTCCTGGGAGGAGTACCGATTTTTCGCGATACTCGTGTTCCGTTCCAAGCGCTGCTCGATTACTTGGAAGAAGGGCAAACTCTGGACGATTTCCTCGATGATTTTCCTACGGTCAGCCGACAAGCCGCGATTTCAGGGTTGGAGCAGGCTAAGTCTCTACTGGTCGCATCGCTTCGATGAAACTTCCGCTCGACGAATGCATACCTCGCGGATTTAAATCGAGCCTCTCTACAGACCAACATCAGTGCTTGACTGTCCCAGAAGACGGTTCATTGAGAAAAAACTCCAAAAAAACTCTCTGTGCTCCGCCGCCCGTACAGTTTTCGTACACCCAGAATCCAGGGAAAGTCTTCAGCACGTAGTCCAGGGCCTGCGAGACAGTAACGTTTTTCAAATCTCCAGAAATGTGTGGCATCCCCGATGACGGCAGGGCGACGAGCCCTTCGAGCCTGTTCGAGGCCCACCGGATACCGTTAGCCTTCATGAAAGACCGCACCTCGGGCGCACCCATGATCGTCCACTGCGCATTCAACGAATCATAAACGTTGTTGAAAGAGATGTGGCTGATCCTTACGTTGAGGAAGCCCGTTGGAACGCCTCTCTCGATCATTCGAATCGTGCCGTCCGGGTCTTGTGTCACCTTCATGTCTGGATCGTCGGCATACATTTCGCTAAGAACCCCAAGCGGCGGACCTCCCCAAATTTCCAGGAGCGTACGCGCGTTGGGAGGATCGGGGAGAAACTGCTGACACCGACCCCGGTATTGGAGAGATCCTGAAACCTGAGCCTTGCTGAAAATGTCTGACATGAGCTGCAACTTAGCGAGAGGACTTGCCTGCTTAGCGTCCTGGCCCGAGCACGTGCCAAGCATGGCCAGAACCAAGCCCAACGCCGCTCTCAATAGACGAAATGCCATACGCTGCACCTACCGCTGAGTCTGATGAAAACTCGCTACTGAATCTGAATCACGCTCGCGCCTTCCGCAGCCTTGATCTCTTCCACACGTGCGAGCACCTTGCGCGCAAACTCGAAAATCGACTTCGCATGCGGCGAATCCTCCCCTTCGAGCACCACCGGCTTTCCCCCGTCGCCGGACTTCCGCACCTCGGGATCGAGCGCCACATTTCCTAGAAACGCCACCCCGAACTGCTTCGCCATATTCTCCGCGCCGCCGCGAGAAAAGATGTCGACCTCATGGCTACAGTGCGGGCAGACAAAATAACTCATGTTCTCGACCACGCCCACCAAATCCACTTTCATCTGCCGGAACATTTCGATGGCCTTGCGCGCGTCCTGCAACGAAACGTCGGAGGGCGTAGAGACCACCACCGCGCCCGTCAGCGGAACATTCTGCACCAATGACAAAGCAATATCGCCCGTCCCCGGCGGCAAATCGACCACCATGTAATCGAGATGTCCCCACTCCACCATGCTCAGGAACTGCTTGATGATCTGGTGCAGCATGGGACCACGCCAGATGATCGGCTTGTCTCCCGGATTGAGCAGCCCCACCGAGATCACCTTCAGCCCAAACGCCTCCAGCGGCGCAATGCGATTCTCTCCCACCATCTTCGGCTGCCCGCTCATCCCCAGCATCAGCGGTACGTTCGGCCCATACACATCGGCATCAAGCAACCCGACCTTATGCCCCATCTTCGCCAGCGCCACCGCCAGATTCACCGCCAGCGTGGTCTTTCCCACCCCGCCCTTTCCCGAACCCACGGCAATAATGGCATCAACTCCGGGCAACGGTTGCGGCCCCGGTGCGGCTTGGCCGGGATGAGGAGGCATATGTGCGTTCAAGGGATCACACTCCAGATGGAATTAGCTCTTCGAAGTACTGATTATACAGGGGATTTCCGCGAGGGCGGCCAGAGTTAAGGTCGTAGCTTTTCGCCAGCGATTGGGAATGGTATAGTATTTATACCTTTTCTATTCCACATCGCTACGCCTAAGGGCGTATGGATTTTGAGTATGATCCCGAAAAGAGCAATGAGAACAGGCAGAAGCATGGCATCGATTTCGAGGAAGCGCAGGCGCTGTGGAAGGATCCCAACGTACTGGTGATTCCCCTGCGTAGCAGGGACGAGCCGAGATCCATGGTGTTTGGCAAGATTAATGAGAAGTTCTGGACCGCGGTAATCACCTTTCGGGGAGAAAACACGCGACTGATTTCCGTGAGGAGGTCGCGGAAGGAGGAGAAAGCGATTTATGAAAGCCAAGGAACTGGACCGGTTGTTTGATGAGGGAAAAGAAGACATGACGAAATATCTCGATCTCAGCAAGGCGCGGCGGTTAAACCTGGAGCCGAAGCGGGTGAATGTTGATTTTCCACTCTGGATGGTGAAGTCTCTCGACCGGGAGGCACAGCGGTTGGGAGTAACGCGCCAGTCCCTCATCAAGCTGTGGCTGGCGGACCGACTGGCGAGGGCGAGGGCGGGTGCGGCCGGTAAACGATAGTATCGGCGACTTAGAATCTTCGATCTCTTGATAGCCGCGATCTACGCGAAGTTTATCCTCTCCGTACCAGGAAACTGACTGTACGGAAATCGCTGTGCAGCTAGTTCGGCCATTCTCTTCTCCGAAAGTGCGCTCCCGCACAATACTCCAGTTGATCCCACTCAGTTCTTAACTACCTATTAGAACTTCACCTAGAGCGAGGTGATCAAGCCCAAGCTCAGTAACCTTCCCCTTCCAACCTCACCTTCCCGCGAAACATGCGAAACAGAAACACGAAGTACCCCAAAGCCAAGACCATTCCAAGACCCCACCACGTCAATCCAACGGTAAGCCCATGCTGTCCCGCCGCAGTGTTGTAAATCGTCAAGTCATAAGCGGGATTCGTGCTTGCCGGCAGCACCACCGGATACAGCGCAAACGCAGCCCCCACCAGCATCGCCACGATGTAAACCGCCGAGCCCACGAACGCAATCTTGTCGAGCCCTTTGCGGATTCCATAAATCATGACGCCTAAACTCGCAAACACAATCACAGGAATCAAATATCCGGTAGCGTGCTGTTTGTAGTTCTCGAGCACCATCGGCCGCACGTAGCACGTCGCGATTAGGCCCACGATGGTCAGGATCACTTGCAGCGGCCACGCCCCTAACGCCACCGTGCGCACACGCCGGTTCAATTCGTCCTCCGTCTTGACCGCGATATACAACGCCCCATGCGCGATCAGCGTGACCAGCGCGATTACGCCGGTGAGCACGGTATACCAATCCAGAATGCCGTTGTTCGCGCCCACCCTGAAATTCGTCCACAGCGGCTCAAAAAAGTACCCATCCGCGCCCAGCGGCACGCCGCGCACAACATTGCCCAGCGCCGCACCGAAAAAGATCGCCAGCAGAGCGCTCGAAACACAGAAGATCAAATCGAAGAAGCCCACCCAAACCGGATTCTCCATGTGCGCCCGCAATTCAATGCCGATTCCGCGCAACATCAGCAGCCACAGCACCATCATCAGCGGCAGATAAAATCCGCTGAAGCTGGAGGCGTAGAGCAACGGAAATGCAAAATACAACGTTCCTCCAGCCGCCACCAGCCACACTTCGTTCCCGTCCCACACCGGACCAATCGCCCGTAAAATCTTTCGCCGCTCGCCGCTGGTTCGTCCCGCGCTAAGATAAATCGCGCCCGCGCCCAGATCGAACCCATCCAGCACCGCGTAGGCCGCCAGCATGAAGGCAACGATGATGAACCATAGCGTTTCCATTGCGCTCTCGCGAATAACCTACAGTCTCGTAATCTCGACCGCTCGTGGCGGCTCAAGTGACCCGATCAACTCCACAGCTTCCGGCCCGTGCTGAATCTCCCGCCGCATCAAAAACAAAAACAAAATCCCCAGCACCATGTACATACCCATGAATCCGAGCAGCGTAAACATGCCATTGCCCGCCGAAACCATCTTCGAATATCCATCCGCAGTCCGCATAAGGCCGTAAACCAGCCACGGTTGCCGGCCCAATTCCGCGGTCATCCACCCCGCCGTATTCGCGATATAAGGAAAGGGCAACGCCAGCAGCAGGATCCACAACATCCATCGCGAGGAGAATAATTTGCCGCGCCACAACAAAAATGCAGCCACCATCATGACGGCGATGAACATCGTCCCCAGCCCCACCATGATGTGGTAGCTGTAATAGAGCAGCGAGATATTCTCCGGCCACCAATCCTTCGGGAAGGAGTTCAGGCCATCCACCCGCGCCTTCCACGCCCGGTACGTCAGGAAGCTGAGCGCGTCAGGAACCTCCAGCGCATTATCGATCTTGTGCTCTCGAACATTCGGCTGCCCCAGGATCACCAGCGGCGCTCCCGGCTGTGTATCGAACAGCGCTTCCATAGCGGCCAGCGTGACCGGCTGATTCTCCGCGACCATCCGACCCTGGCCGTCGCCCGTCGGAAACAGTTGAATCACACTGAAGAGTAATCCCGCCGTCACACCAACTCTCACAAAAATTCGGCCATGCGCCTCGAATTTTCCCCAAAGCAAATAGAACGCTCCCAGCGACGCCATCACAATCGAGCCGGTCATCATCGCGCCGCACATGTTGTGCGCATACTGCCACCACGCCCACGGATTCATCACCAGCGCCCAAAAGCTCGAGAGTTGCAGCGACCCATTCGCCGCCGTCTCATAACCCACGGGGTGTTGCATCCACGCATCGGTCGCAATAATGAAGAATCCGGATAACCACGACCCCAAAAACACTGCGACCGCCGCCCACCAATGCCCGCGCGGTCCAAGCCGCTTCTCGCCAAACAGAAACAATCCGAGAAACGCCGACTCCAGAAAGAAAGCAAACACGCCTTCCATGGCCAGGGTCTGCCCGATCACTCCGCCCGCGTACCGCGAGAAGTGCGACCAGTTCGTACCGAACTGAAATTCCATGGGAATTCCCGTCACCACGCCCAGCAGAAAATTAATGCCGAAAATCTTTGCCCAGAACCGCGCCGCCTGATTGTAGATTTCCTCGTTGCGCCGAAGGCCCAACGTTTTGAGCACCACGATCAGCGGCGCCAGTCCCATGGTCAATTGCGGAAAAAGATAGTGAAAGGTAATCGTGAATGCGAAATGAATGCGATGGACCAGGAGCGCACTATCCATGAATTTTTCACCCCGATGACGAAACAGAATATTTGTTCTGCAAGGCGTGGGATGTGACCTGGATCACAGGGTCGCTTCCTGCAATCTAGCGTTTCGCCTTACGCCGCCGCTCCAACTCCGAACGCCTGAGTTCACGCCGCCTCCCCGCATCGTCATAGCGCCGCCGCTGTTCCTCCGTCTCTGGAATCACCGGCGCTACCTTCACGTGATTTCCTTTCGCGTCCACCGCCACGAATGTCAAGTGGGCGGAGGCGACGTGCTGCGACGTATCGGCAATATAATTCTCGACGAACACTTTCACTCCCACTTCCATCGAGGTCTGAAACACCCGGTTCACCGACGATCGGAGAATCACCAGATCGCCCACCCTCACCGGCACCAGAAAATCGATGTGATCCACCGACGCCGTTACCGCATAGCTGCGCGCATGGCGGTGCGCGGCCATCGCCCCGGCCAGATCGATCCAGTGCATCAACCGCCCGCCCAGCAAAGCCCCCAGCGGATTCGCATCATTCGGCAGAACCAGCTCCGCCATCTCAGATTCTGAATCACGCACCGGACGCGGCACCAGCATCTCTTCGTTCATCCATCGCCCTCTTTCCGTCCCGTCCGCAGCCCCTAACTCGCCGCCGCGACCTTCACACTCTGCAACTTTTTCTTCTCCAGCCACGACTCCAAAAAACACTCCGCCATTCTCTGCACACGCGGATCGGGATGCTTCTGCTTCCACCGCGCCTCCGACATTTCAAACTCCAGGAAACCATCCCGCGCCGGACGATGATCCCGCTCGCAAATATAGCGAAGCTGAATCCATTCTGCTCCTAGGCTGCGTTCATCCCCGCGCAAAACTTTCGCTCCAAACCGGACCGAATCCCACTCTCGCTCCCGCGGCAGCCGCCCGCACTCCGCCGCATAGCCAAGATTACAAAACTCCCGCAAAGCTTCCTGCGACGGAACCTCGCCCTCATGTCCCGGCGCCGTGCAATGTCCACTCCACCCGCCGCCCAGCGGAAGCCGCGCCGCATGCAGCCACTCCCCATTTTCTAATCTCTCCACCGCCATAAAAAATGGACACGCCATTCCTCTAACTCCGAAAGCGAAAAGTCTTCAGGACTGCCCATTCTACTCGGAACCCCGAGTCAAACGAAGATCGAAGACCTACGAGCGAAGCTCAAATTTGTAGTACTCTCATCTCACGCAAGAAAGAAAGAAAGAGAAACTGAGAACCGAGAACCGAGAACCGCCCCATGGACCGCATCGCCGCCCTCAACGATATTCTCACCCAAAATCCGCACGACACCTTCGCCCGCTATGGCTTGGCCATGGAATATTCCAACCAGGGCGACCTCGACCGCGCGCTCGCGGAATTCTCCATTCTGCTGAAAGACAATCCCGATTACACCCCCGGGTACTTCATGGCCGCGCAAGCGCTAGTTCGCGCCGACCGAACTTCCGATGCCAAGACCATGCTCACCGACGGCATCGCCTCCGCCCGCCGCACCGGTAATCTTCACGCGCAGGGCGAAATGGAAGCGATGCTGGCGGAATTGGGATAGCCAACAGCTCTACATGCTTACCCTGGGTTGGGTGCAGCCTTCGAAGCTAAAATCACCCTCGCATCTTCCCCATCGCCCACTCCACCAACCCCGGAAACATCTGATAGATCTTTACCGGCACGTGCATCGTCCACGGCACAATCACTTCCCGCTTCTGTTTCAGATACCCTTGCAGCGTAGCCCGTGCCACACGCTCCGCCGTGATGCCGCGCACCGATGCCGGACGCACGCGCTTCATCTCGCTCCCGCGCACCGCATTCTCGCCAAACGCCGTCCGCACAAATCCCGGACAAACCGTCAGCACCCGGATTCCTTCTTTCTTCAACTCTACGCCCGCCGCTTTTCCAATCGCATTCATCGCAAATTTGGTGGCGCTGTAAGCGGCGCTTCCCGGCAGCGGAATATGCCCAGCCACGCTGGAAATGTTAATGATCGTCCCACCGCCCTGCTGCCGCATCACCGGAATCACCGCCTGCATCGCCGCCACCGTGCCAAAGAGATTCGTCTCGAACATCTCGTGGCAAGCCGCCATACTCATCTCGGCCACCGAATCCAGCAGCCCGTGCCCCGCGTTGTTGACCCAAACGTCAATCCTCTGGAAGTGATGCAAAGTCAACCCAATCGCGCGGTCAATCTCCTCGCGATGCCGCACGTCGCACGCCATCGCCAGCGTCCGCTCGCTGTGTCCAACCCGCGCCCTCGCCGCTTCCACGCGCCCCGCATCGCGCGACAGCATAATCAGACTCGCTCCCCGGTCGGCAAAAACTTTCGCGATGGCCTCGCCGATCCCCATGGAAGCCCCCGTCACCACCACAACTTTTCCTGCAAGGTCCATAGCGCGCTTGTATCCCTTCGCAACTTGTGAAGTCAACCCCTACGCTGAGTCTCTGGTCGAGAGCGCAGCCAAAAACATTCGTGTGGGGACAGCCGCCCTCGGCTGTCCGGAGAGCGAAGCTCGACCTCTTTTGTCGATTCAAACCTAACGCAGTAGCCTGTTAAGTTCTAAATCCTAATATCTCTGGGTTACAATCGAAACCAGTCGCTCATCTCGCGCCGTTTTGCGCGTCCGGAGACCCCTTGCCCGTTCTCATCCCCCTGTTCCCGCTCGATGTCGTACTGTTCCCCGGCACTCCCCTGCCTCTGCACATCTTCGAACCGCGCTATAAAGAAATGATCGGCGAATGCCTGGCGCAGAATCGTGTCTTCGGCGTAATCCGCGCCGTGGAGCAGAATCTGGCCGAAGTCGGTTGCACCGCCGAAATCGTTACCGTCGTCAAGGAATATCCCGATGGCCAACTCGACCTCGTCGCCGAAGGCCGCAACCGTTTCGAACTCCTGGCCGTGAATCGCGAGCGCTCTTTCCTGCAAGCTGAAATCGCCATGATCGGAGACATACCCCGCGCCATACTCAAGGAGGATTCTGCCCGTGCCATTCACCTGCACGCCGAACTCCTCGCCATGGCCGGCGCGCAGCAGGATCTCTCCGCCGCCGATCCTTCAGTTCTCTCCTTCTACCTCGCCGCCTCTCTACCCCTCGATCTCGATTTCAAACAGAAGCTGCTTGCTCTTCGTTCCGAAGCAGAGCGCCTATCCTTACTAATCGAGTATTTAGAAAAATTGATCCCCAACCTCCACCGTGCCGCTCGCGCCCGCGAAAAAGCCGGCGGCAACGGCCATGTGCATTGAGAGTCAAACCCTGTGCCCCTCTGTGTCCCCTGTGTTAAAGATTTTGGCGGCTGCTCCTGCAGTCCGATGTTTCCCCAGGCCCCAAGCCGAAGCCCTACTCATTCCGCGTATAATTCAGAGAAGCATTCTTCCCTCGGGGGTTCCTTCATGATTTTTCCTCGCACACTCGGCGAATTGCGCCGCAGTAATTTTTCCGAAGAGCGTCTGCGCACCCGCCGCGTGAAAGATGAACTCCGCGAAAACTTGATCCTGCGCCTGCGTCAAACCGACGACGCCAGCGTCTTTCCCGGCATCGTCGGATACGACGATACCGTTGTGCCGCAGATTGTGAATGCCGTCCTCTCCCGCCACAATTTCATTTTGCTTGGCCTCCGCGGCCAGGCCAAAAGCCGCATCCTGCGCGCGCTCACAACGCTGCTCGATCCCCAAATGCCCTACATCGCTGGATGCGAAATCCGCGACAATCCTTACGCGCCCATCTGCCGACGCTGCCGCGAAGAAGTCGCGCGCCTCGGCGACGAAACTCCCATCGCTTATCTCACTCCGGACGATCGCTACGTCGAGAAACTCGCCACCCCCGATGTCACCATCGCCGACCTCATCGGCGACATCGACCCCATCAAGGCCGCTCGCGGCGGACACGAACTCTCCAGCGAATTCACCGTGCACTACGGCCTGCTCCCTCGCGCCAATCGCGGCATCTTCGCGGTCAACGAACTTCCCGATCTCGCCGGAAAAATTCAGGTCGGCCTGTTCAACATCATGCAGGAAGGCGACGTGCAAATTAAGGGATATCCCATTCGCCTGCCGCTCGATCTCGCCATCGTCTTCAGCGCCAATCCCGAGGACTACACCGCTCGCGGAAAAATCATCACCCCGCTCAAAGACCGCATCGGTTCGGAAATTCGCACCCACTATCCCGCCACCGTCGAGGAAGGCATCGCCATCACCGCGCAGGAAGCCTGGATTCGCCGCCGCACCAACGGCGAAGACCAGTCCGCGCATCTGCCCGCCTACATCAGCGAAGTCATCGAGCGCATCGCCTTCGCCGCCCGCGACGACAAAAAAATCGACAAACGCTCAGGCGTGAGCCAACGGCTGCCCATCTCGGCCATGGAAAATGTAATCTCGAATGCGGAACGAAGAGCTCTTCGCAATCAGGAAAAATTAGTCGTCCCCCGCATCAGCGACGTCTACGCCGCCCTGCCCGCCATCACCGGCAAACTCGAACTCGAATACGAAGGCGAGATGAAAGGCGCGGACTTTGTGGGCCGCGAATTGATTCGCTCCGCCATCGCGAAAACTTACGACCAGTATTTCACTGGCGCCAACATGAATCAGGTGGTGCAGTGGTTCGATCTCGGCGGCGAAATTCAACTCTCCGATTCCGTTCCCGCCCTCGAAGCTTTGGAAAACTTGAAAGAGATCCAAGGCCTCACCGACAAACTCGGCCCGCTGAAGATTTCGCAGAAAGACGCTCCGGAGCAGCAAGTCTCCGCCGCCGAATTCATCCTCGAAGGCCTGCACGCTCACAAACGCATCGGCCGCAACGAAGAACGAGTCTTCAAAGCCGGTGAGAAAAAACCCGAACCTCGCGAGCGCGAAAAAACTTTCGAGAAACCAGAACCCCCGTTCCGGCAAAGAAGACAGTTTAATTAAAGTGGTTAGTGGTCAGTGGTCAGTGGTCAGTGGTTAGTGGTCAGTGGTTAGTGGTCAGTGGTTGTCAGTGGTTAGTGGTCAGAAAAACCAGATATCAGGTTTAACAAGTCACTAACCACTGACCACTGGTTCTACTTATGAAACGCATTCGCTACTCCAAATACGTCCCCGACCCCGCCGGCGAAATGAGCATGGAAGACCTGCTCAGCGCGCTCTCCGATTACCTGCTGCAAAGCGGCTTCCAGAGCGACATGTGGTACGAAATGCCCGAGGGCGAGCAGACCCTCGATGACCTCCGCCGCGCCATCGAACAAGCGCTCATGGAAGGCGATCAATTCGACGACGACATGCGCCAACGCCTCCAGGAAATGGCCGCCGACGGCCAACTCGACGAGCTGATCGAAAAACTGATCGAGCGCATGCAGCAGGAAGACTACATCTCCATCGACCAGCCGCACGACCCCGCGCGCCAATCCAGCGTCGGCGGACAAACCGGAGAAGCGCAGCAAGCCAAATTCGAAATCACCGACAAGAGCCTCGACTTCCTCGGCTTCAAATCCTTGCGCAACCTGCTCGGCTCCCTCGGCAAATCCAGCTTCGGACGCCACGACACCCGCGACCTGGCCACCGGCATCGAAGCCAGCGGCTCCTCCAAAACCTACGAGTTCGGCGACACCCTCAACCTCGACATCACCGCGACTCTCTCCAGCGCCATCCAGCGCGAAGGCCTCAATCTGCCGCTCAACATCGAATACTCCGACCTGCAAGTTCACCAGTGCGAGTACCAGTCTTCCTGCGCCACCGTGCTCATGCTCGACTGCTCGCACTCCATGATTCTCTACGGCGAAGACCGCTTCACCCCCGCGAAAAAAGTCGCCATGGCGCTCTCGCATTTAATTCGCACCCAGTACCCCGGCGACTCGCTCTCCCTCGTTCTCTTCCACGACTCCGCCGAAGAGGTCCCACTCTCGCAACTCGCCCGCGTCAAAGTCGGCCCCTACTACACCAACACCCGCGAAGGCCTGCGCATGGCGCAACGCATCCTGCAACGCCAGCGCAAAGACATGAAGCAGATCGTCATGATCACCGACGGCAAACCCTCCGCTCTCACCCTCGAAGACGGACGCATCTACAAAAACGCCTTCGGCCTCGACCCTCTGGTCGTCAGCCAAACCCTTGAAGAAGTTTCGAAGTGCAAACGCGCCGGCGTCTTAATCAACACCTTCATGCTCGCCTCCGATTACGGCCTCGTCCAGTTCGTCCAGAAAGTAACCGAAATGTGCCGCGGCAAAGCCTACTTCACCACCCCCTACACCCTCGGCCAATACCTGCTGATGGATTACATGTCGCGAAAGACAAAGACCATTCACTAGAGACGATTCACCAAGGGCAACGGTAGTGGGCTACTAAGTAGCCCACTACCAGGGCAACGAATCCCTTGCAATTTCCCTTCGCCATGAGAAAATGTTTCTATGGACGATGATCTCAAGCAGGCTTTCGCCTCATTGGAAGCTCGAATCGACGAGCAGGAAACACGCCTTCTGGAGCGCATTCAAGATACCGAAACAAAGCTCCTCACAGCCTTTTATGACTGGGCCCGGCCCGTGGAAATTCGCGTCAACTAGCAACTGCCTGCCATCGACGAGCGCCTGGGCTGGCTCGAAGCCCGCGTCGCCCAGCTCGAGCGCAAGAACATAGAGCGCGGCCTTTTGTTTCACTCGCTACCGACCTTTAACCGAACTGAAAGAATCGAACTCAATAAAATTCCTTGTCATTCCGAAGCGCGGCTTTATCGCGCGAGGAATCTGCTGTTCGCCGGCATAACCAGACTCCTTGCACCCGGGATCGTTCGCGTAGGAAACAAACAGAAGTCAGCTTTCAACCACGCCCATCCCCAAACCCGCCATTCGCGCTCAAACCACCCCTGCTGATACTCTCTTAACAACCCATGGCAAATTGCATCCGATGCGGTCGTCAGCTTCCCGGCTTTACCTTTGGCAAGAAAATCTGCCAGTGGTGTAAGCAGCATGAAGCCTTCCAGCGCGGCGAAGTGGTCGACGACGCCCGCCAGCCCGTCATGCCCACCCCCTGGACCCGCCCGGGCACATCCTCCCTCGGCGGCATCAACCTCGGCCTCACTCAAATCATCTTCGGCATCAATGCCCTCGTCTTCCTCGCCATGGCCGCCGCCGCCGGCGGCAACATCATGGATTTCTCTCCTCAGGAAACCATCCGCTTCGGCGCCAACTGGGGACCGCTCACCCTCTCCGGCGAATGGTGGCGCCTCCTCACCTGCGTCTTCGTTCACGGAGGCCTCATCCACATCGGCTTCAACATGTGGTGCCTCTGGAACCTCGGCCAGCTCGCCGAATCCCTCTACGGACGCTGGACCTACGCCGCCATCTATCTCCTCTGCGGCATCGGCGCCAGCCTCGCCAGCGTCGCCTGGCATCCCGCCGCGCCCAGCGTCGGAGCCTCCGGAGCCATCTTCGGCCTAGCCGGCGCCCTCATCGCCGCCTTCAAACTTGGAGAATTCTCCGTCCCCCGCGCCGCCCTGCAAGGCACCCTGCGCAGCCTCGGCCTCTTCGTCGTCTATAACCTCATCTTCGGACAAGTCATCGGCACCACCGACAACGCCGCCCACATCGGTGGCCTCATCACCGGATTAATCCTGGGCGCGCTCATCGCCCTCCTCGCCCCACTCGCCGACCAATCCCCCCGCCGCGTCGCCATCTGCCTCACCATAACCGCCGCCCTGGCCCTCGGCGCCATCGCCCTGGCCCGCTCCCACGGCCTCCCCCTGCGCCTAGGCCCCAGCCAGTTCGACCGCGGAATGGCTAGCCCACGTGCGACGAGCCCTCCCGTCCGCCGCGGTTGACCTTGATTTTGATCCAGTGTGGAGCGGACGCCCCCGTCCGCTGCCTTTGACCTTGACGTTGACGTTGACGTTGATTTTGACCTTGACCTCCGTTGTCATCCTGAGGCCCGCGCCCTTCGCGGGCCGAAGGACCTCCGCACCCGCAATCCTGACTAAACGGGGACGCACACTTATCCTCAAACGGGGGCTGGCCCATCCTAACTTTGCCTATCAGGCGTCGAGGGTGCCCCGTCCAAGCTCCGCTTGGGCGGGGTCCTTCGCCGAGACCCTCATCTTCAGCGTAACGAAGATCCCAGCCCGTTCCCGCTTCCGCGCCGTCCACTGCGATTCAATCTCAACCGGACCAACCTCGCCACAGGCGTAATGCCGGACGCTGCTCCACTCCCAGTCCTCCGGCCTCTCCACCCAACCGCGCTTCACCGGATTGCGATGGATGCAGCGTAGCTCACTGCTAGGATGTCTGTGACAAGTGAACGCAAAAACCCCGCCCAAGCGGAGCTTGGGCGGGGCACCCTCAAGACCTGATAACCAAATTTAGGATGGGCCAGCCCCCTTGCATGTAGACCCCGTACACATAATTTCCGTAAGCTGCGTTCTGTACACCATTTCCGCTCCCCAATGGTTGCGGGTCCAAGTAGTCGCCTCGCGGCAAACCCATCGCAACGTCCAAAGCAAAGTTTATCGGATTGCCATTCGCTTGCTGTCCTTGCGTTACATACGCGCCCGGCGGCAAAGCACGCCCTGCATATTGACAAGGATTTGCCGGAACCAAGCTAGCGTTGTTTGCGGCACCGCCAAGTTTACAGCCTGAGCCACTCTCCCCATGTCCCATGCCTCAAGAAAAATACTAGGCGACCGGGCTCCGGTTGCACACGTGTATGGCCACAGTTGTTCGCACTTACTAATCCCGTATCAAGAATTCTGTCGATAGGGTAAGCGCGGGGTTGAGCGCCGAGCGGTTGCTCGTCGCAGGTAGCATACCCAATTTGGTTTACTTGGAACGTCTTTGATCCATTGACTGCAAACTGAATCTCACCTCGGGAATCAGTCGTAAAGTGAAGCGTTTTTCGGGCGGGGTCCTCTGAAAAAGAGATATAGACGCTCACCTTGGCAATGGGCTTTCCGTTCTTTCCGTTTAGTAGTTGCACTGTTATCGACTGCGCCATTCCAGCGGTGGCGCTAAAGACGCAAGTTGCTATCCACACCGCAAAATACAAGCGCTGGGTCGAGGCCAGCGATCGCGCAGTTCGCTCTAGCCTTTGTCTCATTTAATCTCCTTCCCCATTATTTTGAGGGACAAGGTTTTCTGGACTTCGCTCCAAACACATCGATGAACAAATGCAGCAGAGCACCGATTGGATTGTTGGCCCAAGCAGAGTCTATGTGGGCCGTGAAGTTGACCGAATACATTCCCCCAATATTAGAACTACTGAATGCCATTACGTTTGGGTCAAGACCGCTCGCGCTAGCCACAACGTGAAGGCTCGGACCATATCCCGTCAGATCCCCCCAAAATCCTCCTGGAGGGCGGGTGGCCCATTCTAAATTTCGCGCCTTTTGCGAAATTTAGAGTGGGGGGCTGGCCTATCCTAAATTTTGGCTATCAGGCGTCGAGGGTGCCCCGTCCAAGCTCCGCTTGGGCGGGTCTTTCGCCGGCGCCCTCATCTTCAACGTAACGAAGATCCCAGCGCGTTCCCGCTTCCGCACCGTCCACTGCGATTCAATCTCAACCGGACCAACCTCGCCACAGCCGTAATGCCGGACGCTGCTCCACTCCCAGTCCTCCGGCCTCTCCACCCAACCGCGCTTCACCCGGATTGCGATGGATGCGGCGTAGCTCAGTGCTAGTATGTCTGTGACAAGTGAACGCAAAAACCCCGCCCAAGCAAAGCTTGGACGGGGCACCCTCAACACCTGATAACCAAATTTTGCATGGGCCAGCCCCCGATTTGCTCAGTTACGAATTAGGCGGCGAAACAAATCCTCATCTTGATTTTGTCTGCGGGCTGTTTTCTTTAGGAGATTTTCCAGAATATGGATCGGAATGAGCGATTGCTGCGTACGCAGGGGGGATTCAGCGGGTGGCTTAGAGGGGCTCGGTTTTTGAGAGTCTCGTTTGGGCGTGCAAAGTTTGCATTCCTGATAGTTTGCGCAGATACGTTCCTTGCTGCAAGCCTTCGACCAAGAATATGGCCGCCCGCAGTCTTCTTTTGGATGCTGTTCATGATCCTTTCCACCAATCGTCGCATTGTTGACATCGGCGTTACGGAGTGGGCGACGATACCTTGTTGCGTTCTCTTTCTGAGCCCGTACTTGATTTTGCTCTCCCGCTATACGCCCCAGACATCGCGAATTGTAGTTCTCACCGTGGTCGCCCTTCAGATTCCCTTGATGCTTCGGAAGTCTAAGCGGAAAGCCGACGGCCTATGACTTCGAGAACTGAATGCTCACGGTGAGCATGGTGTACGATGGCGACGGCAACCGAGTCGGCGAAACGGCGGGCGGAGTGACAACCAAGTATTTGATCGACACGCTGAATCCTACGGGGTACTCGCAGGTGCTGGACGAATTGGTGAATGGAGCGGTGACGAAGACGTACACCTACGGCCTGCAGCGGATCAGCGAGAATCAGCTTTCCGGCAGCACGTGGACGCCAACGTTCTACGGATACGACGGCCATGGCAACGTCCAATACCGCGGGCGCGGTGGGCAACACCTACCAGTTCGACGCCTTTGGCATGTCCATCGCCAGCTCGGGGAGCATCGCGAACACCTATCTCTACAGCGGCGAGCGCTTTGACAGCAACCTCAACCTCTACCACTTGCGAGCGCGATATTACAATCAGTCGACAGGCCGGTTCGAGACTGTGGACCCGAATTTGGGCGAGATCTTCAATCCCAGCACGTTGGGGGGCTGGCCCATCCTAAATTTGGCTATCAGGTGTCGAGGGTGCCCCGTCCAAGCTCTGCTTGGGCGGGGTCTTTCGCCGAGACCCTCATCTTCAGCGTAACGAAAATCCCAGCCCGTTCCCGCTTCCGCGCCGTCCACTGCGATTCAATCTCAACCGGACCAACCTCGCCACAGCCGTAATGCCGGACGCGCTCCACTCCCAGTCCTCCGGCCTCTCCACCCAACCGCGCTTCACCGGATTGCGATGGATGCGGCGTAGCTCAGTGCTAGGATGTCTGTGACAAGTGAACGCAAAAACCCCGTCCAAGCTCCGCTTGGGCGGGGTCCTTCGCCGGCGCCCTCATCTTCAACGTAACGAAAATCCCAGCCCGTTCCCGCTTCCGCGCCGTCCACTGCGATTCAATCTCAACCGGACCAACCTCGCCACAGCCGTAATGCCGGACGCTGCTCCACTCCCAGTCCTCCGGCCTCTCCACCCAACCGCGCTCCACCGGATTGCGATGGATGTAGCGTAGCTCAGTGCTAGGATGTCTGTGACGAGTGAACGCAAAAACCCCGCCCAAGCAAAGCTTGGACGGGGCACCCTCAACACCTGATAACCAAATTTAGCATGGGCCAGCCCCCACCGTGGTAAAGGTGTTCTTCCATGAGTCACAGATAACCACCGGATCGAATGGGTTATTCGATCTGCCAACCGTGACGCGGTGCAGTCCCCAGTGCGTGGCTGATGAGATAACCGTGTCGGCTCCTCACGGGCGAGTAGACTTGGGAGCGCTCAAGCAACCAAGGCTCGGAGGAAAGGAGCCGAGCGATGATGATTATAGGGTGCGATTTGCACACGCGCTACCAGCAGATTGCGACGTTGGACACGGACACGGGAGACTTGGTGGAGCGGCGACTGGAGCACGAGAGTGGAGAGGCGCGAGCCTTTTACTCTGCGCTGCAAGGGCAGGTGCGAGTGGGGATCGAAGCCACGGGACACACGCACTGGTTCGAGGCGATGCTGGCGGAATTGGGGCACGAGCTGTGGATGGGCGATGCGGCGAAGATTCGGGCGTCGGTGGTGCGAAAGCAGAAGACGGATGCGCGGGACGCGGAACACTTGCTGGATCTGTTGCGCCAGGACCGCTTTCCGCAGATCTGGCGGCCGTCGCCGGCAGAACGGGATTTGCGGCAACTGGTCTGGCATCGGCAGAAGCTGGTGTGGATGCGTGGAGCAGTGAAGAATCAACTGCACGCGCTGGCCATGGGCGAAGGCGTGTGTCGCAAGAAGAAGCTGTTCACGGCGAAAGGACGCAAGGAGTTGGAGGGCCTGGCACTGGGGCCGTGGGCCAGTTATCGGCGGCAGGAGTTGTTGCGGATGTTCGATGAGTTAGCAGCGGCGACGGCCAAGCTGGATCTGGCGGTGGAGCAAGCCGCGAAGGATCAGCCGCTGGCGATGCGGTTGATGACGCATCCGGGAGTGGGGCCGGTAACCTCGCTGGCTTTCGTTTTGATCATCGGGCCGGTAGAACGTTTCGAGCGCAGTAAGCAAGTGGTGAGTTATCTGGGACTGAATCCGCAGGAACACAGTTCGGGCGGCAAGCAGCGGCTGGGAGCGATCAGCAAGCAAGGCAATCCCATGATGCGATCGCTGTTGGTGGAAGCGGGTCACACGGCGGCGCGCTTCGATCCCGCACTGAAACGCATGTATCAACGTTTAAAATTTCGCCGTGGAGCCTCGGTGGCGAAAGTTGCCGTTGCTCGCAAACTGGCCGTGAGGATGTACTGGATGCTGCGCAGCACGGCGGATTATGCGCAGCTGGTTCGCATGCAAGGCAGCCCGTGGGCCACCCTGGTGGAAAACAGCTCATCGCTGGGCTGATTGGGCGCCTTGCCTCCCCGAAGAGTCGGGGAGTCTGAACAACGAATCATGGTCAACAGGACCGAATAGATGGTTGGTGGAACTAGCTTCCACCGCGAGATTCTGAAAGCGAGCTGCGGTTGCGTGAGCAAAAGCAAAAGCAACAGCAAAGTCAAAAACTCTCCACGAAGTAAGAACAAAAACCGGGGACACTCTACGTGTCTCTTGACAACGCCGACAAGGTTATAGAGGGTGGCCCATCAAGCCGTCCTTTGGATTGAGTGGGGCAATTCCACCACCGGACGCATTCCGCCAATTGGCTCTGTCATCCTGAGCGCAGGAACTGCTTCGCGGAGCGAAGCAGTTCCGAAGTCGAAGGACCCCTGCACTGCTGATGCCCCCTGTGCTGCCTCAGGGAATTCTCCCCGCGCCCTGGCGGTCGCGCTCCTCACTGGCTCGCAGTTCCAATCGGCGGAGATGTTCCCGCAGGGCGTCGCGCACCAAAGCGGACCGATTTCGCTTAGTGCGCTTCGCGGCTTGGTCGGCGGCTTTGCGATAAGTGGGATTTCGAAGTCCGATCAAACCGAGTCGTGCGCCTGCATATAGGCGCGCAGAATGGCATTGATGCGGGTCTGATAACCGCGCTGTTGCCGGAACCAGCGCAGCAAGTCGGCGTCCAGCCGCATCGTTACAATCTCTTTCGGCGCCGGCATTACGACCTTGGCGCTCTTCCAGAATTCTTCATCCGTGGCATGCGCGTCGGGGTCAGCCGCGATCCCCTTGCGTATCGTGGCAGCACTCATACGGCGCAACTTGCCCCAGTCCGTGCCACTCCTGCCCTTGTGGCTCGACTTCTTTGTCCTTGCTCCGCTAGTTTTCAAACGCTGAGGCCCTCTACGTTCTGCCAGTAGTAGCGTCGCTCATGTGGCTCGGCACGCCAGGCGGAGACAATGCGTCTTTCATCATCCTCCCGGTCGGCGTAGATGACTGTAATCTCCAGGCCGTTCACGAGTCCGACGGCATACACTCGCTGTTTATCGTAAGCAAAACGGTCATCCACTCGTTCGACAGTCGGGCCTTCGAAAATCCGCGCTGCGTTTTCAAATGCGATTCCATGCAACTCAAGATTGCGGCGGTTCTTCTTTTCATCCCAACTATACTGCATACAATGTATTTACACAACGTAAATATACGCGGCTTCGCTAGGCATGTTCCGTCTTCCCATCCAGCAAATTCAGCGCATGAGGCACCAACTCCAGCACAGCCTCCAAAGATTCCACCGCGCCGCCAGGACTCCCCGGCAAATTCAGGATCAAAGTCTTCTCCCGCACTCCGCAAACTCCACGGCTCAAAGCGGCGAACGGAGTTTTCTTCGCACCCTCAAGCCGCATGCGCTCACCCATGCCGTCAATCAGTCGATCGCAAATCGCCTCCGTCGCCTCCGGAGTGACATCGCGCGGCGCAATCCCCGTCCCGCCCGTTGTGACGATGAAGCGCACTTCCAGCGCCAGATGCACCAGCGCATTCTGAATCTGCATAGAATCGTCCTGCACGATTCGCGTGTGCACAATCTGAAAGCCGGCTTCCTTTAATATCTCAACCACCGCCGGCCCAGAAATATCCTCGCGCTCCCCGCGCGAGCACGAATCGCTGACCGTAACCACGGCCGCCGTGAAAACCACCGAGCCCTCAGTTGTCGAGGAGGACATCATCTTCTTCCTCTCCCGTCCCGCCGCCGGAACTGCTGCCACTACGGGGACTGTTCACGCCGGCATCAGCGCCAGATGCACCCTCAGCGCTTTCCTCAGCTACATCGACGCCCGCATCGCGCTGAAATTCGTCGAGCAGCCGCAAGCCCTCCATCAGCAGACCCTGAGTATTGAGTTTCGTGGTTTCCTGATCGGTCTTACCTTCGAAGTTCAATTCGAAATTGCCGCCAGTCCAGCGCAGCACTTTGAAGACAGCCTCATCCCCCACCAACGCTCCGTAGGTCGCGTGCTTGACCTGACCTTCGGCAAAGAATACTTCGCACTTCTCTCCGGCATTGTTCAACTTGAGCTGGCAACTCTTGCGCCCCATCTCGAGCGACTGCATCAGGTCAATCACATTCATCTGCGAAAGATTTCCGCGCACCACGCCGTCGGAAGGCGCAGTCTTCGCCATCTTCTCGAGAGCAATGCGGTCCACAGTACGCTTGATGCGCCGCGTAGCTTCTTTCAGAAAAAAAGGTTTGGCAATGTAGTCATCCGCCGCATCCTGCGGAGATAGACGCTCATCAATATCCGCCCGGCTAGCCAGCAGGATCGCCGAAAAATTAGCCGTAGCCGGCCGCGACTTCAGCTTCTCCACCAGCTGCCGCCCATCCATCCCCGGCATCCGGTAATCGCAAACCACCAGCTCCGGAGGATCATCGACCGCCTTCAGCAAAGCATCTGCCGCATCCCCAGCAGCCATAACCCGCGCAAACGGCGCCAAAGCATGCTCCAGCATCCCCAACACCATTGGGTTGTCGTCGACAAGAAGAAGTTTGACGTCGTTTGCCATGAATCAGTGTGAATCACGTTACTTCTTTTTGCGGCGGTACTCTCCGCTCTTGCCGCCGGTTTTGCGTTGCAGCAGGATGTTGCGAATCTCGATTCCTTTGTCGAGAGCCTTGGTCATATCGTAAATCGTGAGGGCGGAGATTGCGGCGGCTACCAGGGCTTCCATTTCTACGCCGGTCTCGGCGGTGGTGGATACTTTGGTGGTGATCGCGATGCCATTTTCGCACAGGCTCATGTCGACATCAACGTGCGAGAGCGGCAGAGCGTGGCACATGGGGATCAACTCGGCGGTGCGCTTGGCGGCCATGATTCCGGCGAGCCGCGCTACTTCGAGCGGATCGCCTTTGGGATTTTTCGGCAACGCTTGCAGCACGGACTGTGGCATGAGCACGAAGGCGCTGGCTTCGGCCTCGCGGCGCGTAGGGGCTTTGTCCGAGACATCTACCATGCGGGCATGGCCGGCATCGTCGTAGTGGGAGAGTTTTTTCGCCATGCGGAAGTTCTATCTTACATGGAGAGAGGCAGGGGGCAGTGGGCAGTTAAGGGCATCCGGATTTCCATGAGAGTACCGCAGCGCCTGAAGGCGCGTCGATTTGTTGGTATTTGCGGCATCGCTGAAGCGATGCCCTGATACGGATCTTTTGCTCTGCGCTCTTTGCTCTGCGCTCTGCGGCGCGTTGTCACCGCTTAGATTCGAAGAGTCAGGTCAAACAAGGTCAGCTCAGCATGACTGCTATCCATTCGCCTGCTAAGATGTGCTCGCGATCTGGGGGGACTACTAGGTAGCAATTGGCACGGGATCGGGCTGCGATGTCGCCTGAACCCTGCCAGGGCACGGGTTCGGCGTATGAGTCTGCGAACTTGCCAGAAAAGATTGCCGGGAGAAATCTCGTTAATCCTGTTTTGACGCGGATGTCGGATTTCAGGCGGGCATGCGGGAAGGTGAGCGGGCGGGGAGACATTCCTGAGAGCGCTTCTAGCATTGGTCTTGCAAATAGTTCGAACGTGACCATGGTTGAGACTGGGTTGCCGGGGAGGCCGAAGAAATATTTGTGCTGGTCGTGCTTAGAAGCCGGCGCTGTCGCGCCTGAGCGGGTGAGGCACCCGCTCCTCCACGAATTTACTCGGCCGAATACTACCGGCCTTCCTGGTTGTATTTTTGCTCCGGTGAAAAAGAACTCGGCTTGGAATTCTGCCAGGACCTGCTCTACCAAATCGTAGCGTCCCATGGAGACGCCGCCGGTCATGATGAGCAAGTCTGATTGCAATCCTGCTTCGATCAATTCGCGCAGGCGCCGAGGTTCGTCGGGAGCGATGGGCAAGAGCACTGGTTCGCCGCCGGCTTTTTGGATCTGCGCGGCGAGCGAATAGCTGTTGGAATTATGAATCTGCGTAGGGCCGGGTTCGGCATCGACCTCGACGATTTCGTCGCCGGTGGTGAGCACGGCCACGCGCGGACGAACAAAAACTTTCAGCTGCGATTTGCCGACTGAGGCCGCGAGCGCGATCGCCGACTCGTTGAGCCGCGTGCCTCGGTCGAGCAGAAGGCTGCCGCGTTTCGCCTCGGCTCCCTGTGCGACGATATTTTCTTCCGGAACAACGCCCTTTGTTATTGTTATTTCGACTGCGTCTGTTTGTTGCGATGTGTATTCGACCATCACGACTGCGTCGGCGCCTTGCGGCACCGGTGCGCCCGTCATGATGGAATATGCTTCGCCGCGATTCAGTGGCGATGGACTTTGCTGTGGGCCAGCTTTGATCTCTCCGATTAATTTCAACTTGACGGGCAACGTTGCCAGATCGGCGGCGCGGATTGCATAGCCATCGCGCGTGGATCGTGGAAAGGGAGGAATGTCGCGGTCGGCGGTGATGGGCTCTGCGAGAGTTCGTCCGGCGGCGTGCAGCAGGCTTACGGTTTCGTCAGCGCACGGAATATGCTGCGAAGCATGGCCCTCCACTACGTGGCGGGCGTCTTCAAAGCTCAGGACGAGGGATGGGGTTGGCGGCTCGGCCATCTAGAGATAATAGCGGAGTTTTCCGTTGATAAGAGACCCAACGAGTTGCGCACCAATCCTCTGCGCTATACTTCGGCGCAGCAGCTTTTTTTTCGCGGCTTAACTGGCAGCCGGCATCCGAGTCAAATGCCCTGAGCCGGCAAGCGCGTCCCTGGCGCTGACCGCGAATCGGAGGAAGCATTGCCAATCCGCTCTCTCGGGCTCCTTGCCAAATTTTCCGTCCCCCGCGGTTGTCCCGCCAGGTTCGACCGTGACCGTCACTCCGCCGTCAGGCTTTAATTTCAGCTATACGGCGGCGAGTACGGGAACTGCCGATACCGTCGTGGATGCAGGCGGGAACGGCAACTCAATCATTGGGGTCCAATACTTCACGACCAATTCCTTCCTGCTCGATTTTACGTCTAGTATCGCGGGATGGAAGTAGAGGGCAGTCGGTAGTGGTGCAGTTTGAAATCCACAGGGCTTGAGTCCTGGGCTAGCCTGTGGGAAACTTGTCGGCATGGCAAAACAAGTGTTCCTCCCCAAGGTAAATGACATCGTTCGCGCGGAAGCATTCGAGGGAGTTTTTAAGGTGACCGGAGTTCAGGTACGCGGCGAAAAGTGCTTCATTCAGCGGTTCAATGTGTCGAAGCTGGCGCTCGTGGACGAGCCTCAACTCCTTGTTGCATGTAGCACCCTTAGCCCCTTCCAAGAGGACGCTAGCCAAGCCGCTGCCCGGATCGTGAGAGAAGCTACGGAAAGATAGTCACACTACCCTTCCGGCGTAGGTTTTGAAACTGTAGGATCAGGTGGTAGCTTTAGAGGCTTTATCTCTCCATTCGTCTCCTCGTAACTGGCAACGAGCCTCGAAAGCGTACCGAGGATAAATTTGGCTTGGGGCCATGAAAACGTGACAGCGCCTAATTCCTCTGCAACAAATTCTTTGGCGGTTTCATCGGAAGGATCGCCTGATATTAAATGCCCAAGTCGTACCCTGACATCGAACAGAGTCCAACTTGCGTGAGTGTAGTTCGTGTAAATTTCAGGACTACTCCCACTTCGTGATGGTATCCATTTCGTATGGGGCTTTGCCTCGTCAGCCATAATTTATATGCCTCCTGTTCCTGCTCCTGCTGCCGCCAAACTCGCCTGATCCTCGACGGTCCCCATAGGCTTTCTTTCATTGCCGCCCGAATTAAAGCCGGTTTCGCCCTCCGATGCGGCTACATTGCCATCTTGGAACGAAGAATCGGGATCAGTCTGTGCGTCCACAGCGGGATTAAGAAATCGTTCATCCTCCGCTAGTCTCGGCAGCACGTTGAAAGATTCTGCCGAAAAAGAGTCTTCCCATCTCAGCATTTCGTTAAAGGGCACTAATTTTACGATCACTCCGACTCTAAGACCGGCTGCGACTTTCGCAAGAGTTTCAAGTGTGATATTGGCGGCTCCTGGAGTTTCAAACATCGAAATTCTGGACTGCTGCACTCCGGCCTCGCGTGCTAGATCGCGCTGATATGGCATCGACGGGTTTTCAGATTTCAGCCGAGCCGCGCGAATTTGGGCGGGAACCAGCACCGCCAATTTTGCCCTAATGTAGGATGCTCTTGATTTCTGGCTTTGTAATAGCTTGCCGATCCTGTCTAGCCGTTCTCCCATCTAGCTCCACTCTCCCCTCTTTAACGAGCTTTGCACGCTTAATAGCCGTCGTTATGCAATCTCTCGGCTGGTAGACCTTCTGTTTATGATTGCAACCGATCAGGAATATTGCGCTGCGTCCCGGACCAAATACTCCTAAAAGTCGTTGCTGAATCCGACCGCAACCGAATCTCCACTCCCATATTTTTTCGCTTTTGGCGTCACCCTGAAGGACCTTGCAGCCTTGCCAATGGATAGGCAAGGACTCTTTCCCGTTTACCTTAAGTAGAGACTCAAAGACATCTTGCTCCTCCTCCTCCAGTTCGTCGTACCAAGCCTGAATGACGTTGTTTTGACCCTCTCTGTAGTCAGAAAACGTCCACAGCGTAGGCTTTATATCCTGCTGCCGTGACGAGACGAATGGTATCACTTTTTTATGATTTGGCAAGCGAATTCTCTTGACTGAGAGGAATCATATATATATGATTCATACATTGCAAGGACTTAATAAATGAATTGCCTCTCTACCGATAAACGTACTGCCATTATCGCCGCTCTCGTCGAAGGCACTTCAATTAATGCTACCTGCCGCATGACTGGCGTTTCCAAACATACCGTCCTAAAGCTCCTTGAAAACATGGGCTGCGCTTGCGCTGCTTACCATAATGCCAATGTCCGCAATCTCCGCGTCCGCCGAATTCAAGCTGACGAAATTTGGGCCTTCGTGTACGGCAAGGACAAGAACCTCACACTAGAACAGGTGCAAGCTGGTATGGGAAGCGTCTGGACATGGACCGCGCTAGATGCCGATACCAAACTCATTGTGTCTTACATGTTAGGGGATCGCGGGGCCGCTACAGCCCAGAGCTTCATGCGTGACGTGGCGGGGAGAATCGCCAACCGCATTCAACTCACCACGGATGGTCACCGTGTCTACGCCGAGGCTGTAGAAGATGCGTTCGGCGCGGAGATTGATTATGCCATGCTCGTCAAGATTTATGGGGCTTCGAGCGAGAACCCGGAATCACGATACTCACCTGCTACTTGCATCGGATGCCGCACTGGGGTGCTTGCCGGAAATCCTGATACGGACCACATCTCAACTTCGTTCGTGGAAAGACAAAATCCTTCGATGAGAATGGGGATGCGCCGATTTACGCGCCTGACGAACGCTTTCAGCAAGAAACTGGAGAACCACGGCCACATGGTGGCGCTGTACTTCATGCACTACAACTACTGCCGAGTCCACAAGACACTTCGCGTGACGCCGGCGATGGAGGCAGGATTAACCGACCACGTTTGGGAGATTGAAGAATTGATTAACTTATTGAAAATAAAGGCATAAAATGAAACGACCGCCTAAGCGGTCGTCGGGTCCAAAGTTACTCACCTTGGAGCTGTTACAGACATAAGTATGATAGCAGGTGTGAAATGGATGTCAAGAGCGAAAAAGAAGCGAACAAAACGCGGGTAATAAGCTACATCGACGGTTTCAATTTATATTTCGGTTTGCGCGAACAAAAATGGCGCAAATACATGTGGCTCGACCTCTGCAAACTGTCAGCAGCCGTGCTCCTTCCCCACTGCGAATTACAACACACTAAATATTTCACTTCTCGCATCCGTGGAAACATCGGAAAAGCTGAGCGCCAGAGCGCCTTCTTAGATGCGCTTCAAACCTTACCGCTCCTGACGATTTACTACGGGCGCTTCCAGCCCGATCCCAAGCAATGCCAAAAATGTGGGCACTATGCCTATCATCCTCAGGAGAAAAAGACAGACGTCAATATCGCTACTCAACTCATGTGTGATGCGTTTCATGATTGCTTCGACACTGCGTTACTCGTCTCCGGAGATGCGGACCTTGTTCCTCCGATCCAAGCGGTGAAACAACTATTTCCAGAGAAGCGGATCATCATCGCCTTCCCTCCTAAGCGGCATTCCTCAGAATTGGCTGCGACTGCACATGCAACGCTTACCATTCACGAGAGCAGGTTCAGAAAGAGCCGCTTGCCTGAAACAATTACATTGCCAAACGGTATTAACATTTCGCGCCCCGACAAATGGAAATAATTCAAACTGCACCACTACCGGGCAGTCGGCTACTTTGACTTTCCCGGTCCCGGCCTTGCGGGCGGGAATATAATTCTCAGCGGCAACCTTTTGCTAGCCGCAGGGTTCAAAGGCATCAGGCGTTCCGGGATCCCTGCCCGACCGACCCAATCCCCGGCGCCTCGTCCGCAATCTGGAGGAGCTATGCGTATCTGCTCACTGGGTTCCCTTGCCAGAGGTCTTTTCGTTCCCGCTCTGTTGCTCGTACTCGCGGGCTGCGGCACGGACAATACGAACAGCAACAATAATAACCAGTCAGGCGACATGTGCAGCGGGTGCTCGTTTGTTTATGCGACGACAAACACCAATCAGCTTCTCAGCTTTAAGGTCGAACCCGGCGGGGCCCTCGGCGCGCCGGCCAGCACTCAAGGGGGCGCCGACAGCCCCGCTATTATTGGCGGCGGGCCCTTGTACGAGTCAGATCCCGCCAACAATGCGATTGATGCTTTTGACGTGAATTCGAGTAACGGCACACTCACTGCAATAGCGGGATCTCCTTTCAGCATCGGTTCCAGTGCGGGCAGCCCAGCGGGACTACTCTTCGCTAACAATTACTCCGGCAGTTATCTGTATGTCGGAGACACGAATGGCACGATCGCAGCGTTCAACGCTGCGTCCAGCGGCGTCCTGACCGCGCTTTCCGGCTCGCCTTTTCCTGCTGGCGTTGCGCCTGTCAATCTGGCTTGGTCGTACAATAGCAATACTGGCGCATCCTTCCTGTATGCTGCGGATTTCAGCGGCGGCGGCATCTACGGTTTTACGATCGACTCCAATGGTGCCCTGACGCCGGTTGCCGGTTCTCCCTTTGCAACTGCGCCCGGCAGCGCTCCGGCTGCAATGGTTGTCGGTGCGGGCGCAACCGGCGGGGGCACGCTTTACGTCGCACTTAGCGCCCTTAACGAAATTGCGGCCTATTCTGTCCAGGACTCCGGTGCTCTAACAGCGCTAACTGGCTCGCCCTTCTTGGCCGGACGCGGCCCGGCAACGCTGCTTGCCTACAGTAACTTCTTTTACTCGCTCAATGGCCTTGACCACACTATCTCCGGCTACAGCGTGGACTTGAATACCGGCGTCCTGACCGAGATTGCGGGTTCTCCGTTTCCCGCGGGGACGGCACTGGCAGGGCTGATCGACGGCCACAACGGAGACATATACGTTCCCGACACTCAGTCGAACGGCATTCTCGGCTTCAGCGTGAATGCAACTACGGGAAGCCTCACGCCTTTGGCTGGCTCTCCGTTTCTCACGAGCGCAGGGCCGGTGGCGCTCACCAGCGTTGCTTTCCCGGTTTTGGATCCACCTTAACGAGAGCCCGATCGGCGGCTGAAGCCTCTTTGATTTGGGGCAATTACGCGGCTGACGGCACGGCTGAAGCCGTGCCCTTTCAAAGCCGCTATCTGACTAATTCTTGTCCTAACACCGTGGCGTTGCTGGCGTAGGAGAGGGCGGTTTCGAGATCGACTACGCGGTCGCGGACCAGTTGCGCGATTTCTCCATCGAAGTGTTGCATGCCTTCGGCTGCGCCTGCCTTTATCGCGTCGAGCAAAGTTTTGCCTTCGCGCTCACCTTTTTCGATGCAGTCGCGCGTGCGTGCGTTCGCCTTGAGAATTTCAGCGACCGGGACTCGCCCGCTGCGATCGGTCTTGGGCAAGAGCCGCTGGCAGATGATGTAACGGAATGCCTTGGCGAAACGCGCGCGCACGCTTTGGTGTTCGCCGGACGAGAACGAGCTGACGATGCGGTCAACAGTTTTGGAGGCGTCCATGGTATTGAGACAGGAAAGCACGAGATGACCGGTCTCGGCAGCTTCGAGCATGCTCTCGATGGTTTCGCGATCGCGAATCTCGCCGACCATGATGACCTTGGGCGCCTGCCGCAGCGCGGAGCGCAGCGCGTGAGCGAAGCTGGGTGTGTCGCTATGCAGTTCGCGCTGATGAACGGTGGACTGCTTATGGTTGTGCAGGAACTCGATGGGATCTTCAATCGTGATGATGTGATAGTTCCTCTCGCGATTGATGCAGTCGAGCAGCACGGCGAGAGTGGAGGACTTGCCCGATCCGGCGGGCCCGGTGACCAGCACGATTCCGTCGCGCAGGCTGGCTACATCGGTAAGATGCGAAGGCAAGCGGAGTGACGCGAACTCGGGAATGCCAGTGGGAATCACGCGCATCACGACCGCACAACTGCCGCGCTGGATGAAGACGTTGACGCGGAAGCGGGCGACTCCGGGCAAGCCGTACGAAATGTCGCACGAGCCCTGTTCGCGCAGGCTGGCGACTGCCTGTTTGTTCTCGCCAATCAGATCGATGGCGATGTGCCGCGTGTCATCGGGAGTCAGCGCGGCGAGGCCTGCCACATGGACTGGAATGAGCTGGCCGTGAACCTGCACCTGCGGAGGACGTCCAGGAGAGAACACAAGGTCGCTGATCTTATCGGCGGCGCGCAACATTGCGCCCAGCAAAGCGGGCGTGGCCACTTTACCGCTGCCAGAATAACCTTCCAAAGAAACTGAGATTGCTGCGTTGCCAGGCGCTGCCATTCCATCCTCGCATGGGACTGTTCTTAATTCTTAGGGAATTGCAAAGCGCCACAGATAAGGAGATGGAGGCAACCGGAGTCGCCCGATACATACACTTTAACGCGATGGCGAGGGAAACATAAGAACGCTTAGGACTTGGTCCTTAGTAACGTGAAGGCGCGCGGATAGAGAAAGAAAGAGCGGCTAACGGGCCGCTCTCGTTGTCTTTCAAACATGGTTTTTCAAGCTTGCTTATGGTGATCGGCTTATTTGGTCGCCTTCTTCTTACCGAGGCTGGTTTGTACGGAAGCGCCTATGCTGGCTAGCATGTCCTTGGCATTCTGGGCGTTGGGACCGGTGGGCGCAAGCTCAAGGTATTTGTTGAAAGCCTCAGCCGTACCGGGGGCCGCGACCATCTTGTCGCCTTGCAGGGTTGCCTTGCCCATCATGTTCAGGCCCTTTTGATAATAGGCGTCTGCCTTGGTGGGATCGGCGGCAATGCATTTGTCGAAGGCTTCGTTGGCGGCGTCGACTTTCCCGGCATTGGTCAGCACCGCGCCCGCGTTGTAGTAATAGCCTGCCGCGCCTTCGGGATTGATCTGGGCTGCTTGCGTGTAGGCCTTCAAGGCATCCTCGACCTTGCCAGATTTGGCGGAAGCCTCACCCAGGTTGTTGTAATACGCAGCCAGACGTTTGTTGTCCTCCGGATCCTTCTTCGTGGCGGCCTCTACGCTTTTTTGCTTGATCTCGATTGCCTTCTGATAATCGGTGACGGCTTCCTGCAGACGCCTCGCTTTTTCGGCGGAATCGGTCTGTTTGGTGGCCGATCCGCGATAGGCATCGGCGAGTTGCGCCCAGAGTATGTCGCGGGTCGCATCCATCTGCGTGGCTTCGGTTAAGATGCTGATCGCGCCATCGTAGTCTCCACCCTTGGCCGCGGTGTTGGCAGCGACGATTTTTTCGTTCAGGGTTTTAATCGTGCCCGATTCCTTCTGCTGCTTTTCGATCTGCTCCTGCCTCTTCTTGAGTTCTTCAGGACTGATGCCCTGGCCGGCGGCGGCTTTTTCCTGTTCCTTTTTCATGTCGAAGTCGAGGGTGTCCTCGCCCAGGGCGACCGCGAAGTTGTTGGCGTGGGTAAGTTCCTTGTTGGCCTTAAGGTCGTCAGCGTTTTTGTAGAGAGTGACGTTGTAGGCGCCTGCGGTAAGTCCCAGGGAGAAATACTCGCCCTTCTTATTGGTCTTCAACTGATACTTCTGGCCATTGTTCTGGTTGACGAATACCACGATTGCGTCGGCGATGGGATTGCCCTGCACGTCCTTGCAGACGCCCTTCATCGTTGCCGAAGCCTGGGCGAAACCCAGAGGCGCACAGAGTGCCAGCATTGCCAAGACGAGAGCGAACACTTCGAAATGCTTTTTCATTGCGGCCTCCCGGCGGAAAACATTGTTGATTGTCGATTGATGATTGTTGATTGGAGAAAGCTGCGCACAAGGTTTTCAATCAACAATCAGAAATCAACAATTGCTTTTCTACATACGGAATCGGGTCCCTGGCGCCTGCCGCGGCAAAGGCCCGCAGCCGCAAGACGCAGCTATCACAGACGCCGCATGCCCGATCCTGGCGGCTGTAGCATGACCAAGTTAAATCGAATGGCGCGCCTAATTCAAGGCCCAGGCGGACAATTTCGGCTTTGCGAAGGCGAATGAGCGGGGTGACGATTTCGATGGTCCCTTCTTTCGTCCCAGTTTTGATCACGCGGTTGAAGGCCTCATAATATGCGGGCCGACAATCGGGATAGCCGGAACTGTCCTGTTCTACCGCGCCGATATAGACTTTCTCGGCTCCGAGCACCTCGGCCCAGCTTACTGCGGCGGCGAGAAAGTGCGCGTTGCGGAAAGGAACATAGGTTACGGGGATGTCTTCGCCGATGGCATGGCCCGCGGCGTCCGCGGTGGGGACCGCAATGTTGTCGTCGGTCAGGGCAGAACCTCCGATGGCGCGAAATATTTCGTTGCGCACCAGGAGTTTGTTTTGAATTCGCAGGCGCTCGCAGACTGCCAGGAAAGATTGGCGCTCGCGATTTTCGGTACGCTGGCCATAACTTACGTGCAATGCCGCGGCGTCGTGATCGCGGGCGGCAAGCGCCGCGCACACGCAGGAATCCATTCCTCCGCTGAGCAGAACGACGGCGCGGGGTTTATTTGGATCGGGCATCTCTTGCACGGCAATTGCTTATTGTTGATTGACCACATAACGGATTGTCATCCCGAGCAACGCGAGGGATCTTGGTTCTTGCGCCACCGGTATCGCCGCTGCGGGCAGAAGCCAAGATCCCTCGCTTCGCTCGGGATGACAATTTCCTAAGCTTTTCAATCAGCAATCATCAATATCAATATCAATCAGCAATTTCCTTAAACGCCTTTCAGCGCGGGATCCCAGATAAACTTGTGCAACTGCAATCCCAGGCGTGCTGGAACGTCGTCGGCGAGCATCCACTCGGCTAATTCCTGGGGATTGAGCAGGCAGTGCGAACTATCGCGCGCACCGGTTGCGTCCTTACGAAACGCCGGTGAGAATAGTACAGCATTTACTCGCTCGGCTAAACGATGCTGCGAGGTAAAGGCGCGCGCGAATTCATAGTCTGCGCGCCCGCTCAGCACGAACTTGACTTCATCTTCCTTGGTCAGCGTTTCAAGATTCTCCGTATGAAACGTGTCGCCCTCGCCCGAATCCGGACACTTCACGTCCACGATCTTGATGACTCCCGCCGGAACCCGCTCCAGTGGCCGTTCTCCGCTGGTCTCGAGCAACACTTGATAGCCGGCTTCAAGCAACTGCCGCATCAGCGGGACCAATTCGCGCTCCTGCAGCATGGGCTCGCCGCCGGTAATCTCAACCAATCCGCCGTTGGGGCTTAGGCGCATCACTTCATCCCGCACGGCTTCGGTATCCATCTTGCGCCCACCCTGAAATGTGTACTCGCTATCGCACCACGAGCAGCGCAGGTTGCATCCTGTCAGGCGAACAAAGACGCACGGCAGACCAGCGTAGGTCGATTCACCCTGGAGCGATTTGTAGATTTCAGTAATCTGCATTTGAAAGTAGCGCCGGCGTCTCGCCGGCCCGGTCGCGGGCGGGACGCCCGCTGGACAGCCGCCGGGACGGCGGCGCTACGACTCCGAGTACTTTGCCGTCGTGGTATCTGTTTCAAAAACTGTTACATCTTTCACTCTTACTCGGCCATTGGTTACGCTCTTCAGCCGCGTGTTCGATTCGTCATAAAAATATTTCGCCAGGTTTTCCGCCGAGGGATTAATCACCGTAAACGGCTCAATCTCATTGATCATCTGGTGGTCGAGCCGTTCGATGACGTGCCTCATCACCTCGCGCAGGTCTTTAAAATCGAGCAACAGGCCGGCTTTATCCAACTCGGTCCCGGCTAGCGTCACCCGGATCTTGTAGTTATGCCCGTGCGGATTTTCGCACTTGCCCTTGTAGTTGCGCAGGTAATGGCCCGCCGCAAACGTGTCGTCAACCGTTACTTCAAACATGCGCCCCTCAGCGGCGCGGGCGTGAATACAGGCCGAACCGCGCTTCCTCGTGAAACATCTATTGTAACGCGGCGTGGCCGGGATGCGGCTTGACTATGCTTTGCCACTAACGATAGCTTGCCTATTCACGTTTTCGTTAACCAGGGAGAACCCATGCCGCGTCGCAATCTGTCATTCCTGATTCTCGTCAGCCTTACCCTTGCGTTAACCGCCAATCTCGCCGCCCAGGGCAAGGCCGACGCGCCTGAGTATGACGTCAAGGAACACTATACAAAGTACGAATACCGAATCCAGATGCGCGACGGCGTGCATCTATTTACGTCCATCTATGTTCCGAAAGACGCATCCCGCCCTTACCCGTTTCTGATCAATCGAACTCCCTACAGCGTAGGCCCGTACGGCGTGGATCTGTACCGCAAACAACTCGGGCCATCTGCTGACTTCGACAAGGCGGGATACATTTTCGTCAACCAGGATGTGCGCGGACGTTATATGTCGGAAGGAACGTTCGTCGAAATGCGGCCGCACATCGACAACAAAAAGTCGAAGCAAGATGTCGATGATTCCAGCGATCTCTACGACACTATCGACTGGCTGCTCAAGAACGTGCCCAACAACAACGGCAACGCCGGCATCTGGGGAATTTCCTATCCCGGATTTTTTACATCTGCGAGCATCATCGACTCGCATCCCGCGCTCAAGGCGGCGTCTCCGCAAGCTCCCATGACTGATCTTTTCATGGGAGATGACGCTTATCACGGTGGCGCGTTCATGCTCGATGCAAACTTCGATTTCTATGCCTTCTTCAAGCCGCAGGAAAATCCCCAGCTTCCGCCCAAGAATCAGGCGCAATTCGATTTCGGCACCAAAGACGGCTACGATTTCTATCTCAACGTCGGCCCTATCGCGAATCTCAGCAAGCTTCTTGATGGCAAGAGCGAACTGCTTGACGACCAGATGCGCCACGACACGTACGACGATTACTGGAAGGCGCGCAATCTGGCGCCGCACATGAAGAACATTCACTGTGCCGTGCTCACCGTTGGGGGATGGTTCGACGCCGAAGATCTGCAAGGCCCGTTCAGCACCTTCCACGCCATCGATAAAAATAATTCCGGAATGTTCAACGGGCTCGTGATCGGCCCGTGGGTGCACGGCGGCTGGGCCCGCTTGGATGGCGATCACCTTGGCCGAGTTGAGTTCGCAGCTAACACGGGCGAATACTACCGCAAGAACATTCTGTTCCCGTTCTTCGAGCAATATCTCAAAGGCAAGACTGACGCGAAACTTCCTAAAGCGAATGTTTTCGAGACTGGCACAAATGTTTGGAGGCAGTATTCTGCGTGGCCTCCTAAAGATGCTCAGGCGAAGACTCTCTATTTCCGCGCTGGTGGCGGACTTTCGTTCGATCCACCAGCCGCCGACGCGCCTGCGTTCGACGAATATGTAAGCGATCCTGCCAAGCCTGTGCCTTTCGTGAGCTACCAATCCCTCGATGTGCCGCAGGAATATATGGTCTCAGACCAGCGCTTCGCCAGCAGCCGCACTGATGTACTCGTTTATGAGACGCCGGTCTTGCAGGAAGATGTGACGATCGCTGGTCCGGTTTCGCCGCGCCTTTTCGTTTCGACCACGGGAACGGATTCCGATTGGGATGTAAAACTGATCGACGTGTATCCCACCGATTACCCTGACAGCAAGCTTGACGAATCGAAGAGAGAAGATAGAAGCAAGCGAACTGACGTGCCTCCGCCGGCTTTCACCATGGGCGGGTATGAGCAACTCGTGCGCGGCGAGCCGTTTCGCGGAAAGTTTCGCCGCAGTTTTGAAAAGCCCGAGCCCTTCACGCCCGGCAAGGTCGAGCAAGTCGATTTCAACATGCCGGACGTTAACCATACCTTCCGCCGCGGGCACCGCATCATGGTGCAGGTACAGAGTTCATGGTTCCCGCTCACCGACCGCAATCCGCAAACCTTCCTCAACATTCCTGACGCGAAGGCTTCTGACTTTGTGAAAGCCACTGAGCGTGTGTATCACACAAAGGACGAGGCTTCGGGAATTGTCGTGGGCGTGCTGGCGAGTCCGGGCACCGCGGAAGAGCGCAAGTAGGTGTTCGAACGGTGTCGGGAGATTCGAAGAGCGGAGCGGGAGCATATGTGAGGCAGCCGGTACTGTCTTAAATAGTGTGGCACGCTTCTGAAGTTTGGTTTTCGGGTTGCACTGCTTGCGTGCGCTCCATTCCATCGGGTAGCGGTTTCCCAGAATCACGACTTTCCCGAAACATCTCAATAGAGGCTTTCAATTGGAAAATCCTGCGCCTAAGCCGCTGAATCTCGGCGTCGGCATCCGTGATAATTGCGTCCCAGTCACCTTTGTTATCACTTTCTGCTTGACGTGTGATAGTCACTGTGATACTCTCCTCTTATGACATTCGACTATGCAAGTTGGCTTGCCAAAGCCCAAGCGAGATTGGAGACTCTTTACCAGAAAAAGAGCGCGCTTGAGAATGAGATTTCTAGCCTCGAAAGAGGCATCAAGGGATTCGCCCCCTTGGTTAACGACCCCGCTCTTTGGAACGGCCCCGACACTGGGATTACCGACGCCGTGAAGTCGGTCTTCCAGAAGGACGCCAGCCGTCTTTACTCTGCTATCCAAATTCGCAACGAACTTCTCGAAGCAGGTTTTTCGCTCACCCAAAAAAATCCTCTGTCTACGATCTACCAAGTGCTCTCCAGACTGGCAGAACAGGGCGCGATAATGCCTTACGACATGGAGGGGAGGACGCAGTACAAGTGGGTAGTGGGATGGGAAGCAAAGAAATATCTGCGGGAGGAAACTAAGCCCGTGCAAAAACTTGGCACCCACAAACTGGCCGGGAAGAGATGACTTTGCCGGAAGATCGGCAAACGGGCCGTGGTTGGTCGGGGTGAGCGAACACAAAATCCACGGCCCGATTACGAAAAGGAGGCAGGAAATGCGGCCTCCATAGCGGTAGATGTAAACGCGGTATCTCCGGCTCGAACCGGAGATACCGCTTAATCCAAAGCGCGGAGCGACCCGCACCTCAGACGCTATCTCATGGTAGCAGGTCATTCCGCTTAGACAAAGCGGAGAAATTACATGACCTGCATTCGATGCCAGCACACGAACTGCGTTAAGGCCGGGAGTTTCGGCAAGCGCCACACTCAACGCTGGAAATGCACTTCCTGCAAGAACCGATTTTCCGAACCGCACACTAGACTCACCCGTGACACGTTCTTGTCGAATCCCGAGGCCGCAGAGCGTGCTTTGCACTGCCTTGTTGAGGGTTGCTCGATCCGTAGCACCGAACGGCTGACCGGATTGAATCGCAACACGATCATGCGGCTCCTGCTCGTTGCTGGCGAATGCAGCGCCCGTGTCATGGATTCGAGGATGCGAAACCTCAGCGCCAGGTATTTGCAGGTTGATGAAATCTGGTGCTACGTCGGAAAGAAACGGCGCAACGTGCGAAGCGGAGATTCGCCCGAACTTGGCGACCAGTGGATTTACGTTGCCATTGACGCGGAGTCCAAGCTGGTGCCGTCGTTTCGCATTGGCAAGCGCGTGCGTCCCGATACATGGGCTTTCCTGTGGGACTTGAATCAGCGCATCGCTAACCGCGTGCAGCTCACCACGGATGGATTGAACCACTACACCGTTACCGTTCCTGAGTGCTTCGGCACGGACGTAGACTTCGCCCAGCTCACCAAACTGTTTGGCGACTTCGGGCAGAATGACGGCCCTAGCGGGAGGTACTCCCCACCAAGCATCTCGGGGGTTATATCCAAAGTTCGACAAGGCGACCCCGACCCTGACCATATCAGCACGTCTTTTGTGGAACGGCAGAACTTGACCATGAGAATGGCGATGCGGCGTTTTACGCGGCTCACGAATGCGTTCAGTAAGAAGCTTTCGCATCTCAAAGCCGCTGTCGCCCTGCACTTCGCGTATTACAATTTCTGCCGTGTTCATGGCTCTCTGCGCGTCACTCCCGCGATGGAAGCGGGGTTAGCGGATCATGTGTGGAGCATTGCGGAACTACTGAATCAGGCTTAATATCTTCCCGCTCGGAGAAACTCAATGCCCTATGCACACTGGAAAATGCGGTGCCATACCCCAACATGTCGAAAGACCATTGAACTCCCTGTTCCCACGCGAGAGCAGCTACACGCCAATCCAGGGGAGTGGCCCAGGCGAACGTGGAGCACATCCTTTCTATGTCTCTGGTGCGGGCATGTAGACACTTATTCGGCAAGTCGGAAAGATGTTCAGGTGTACCTTCTACCCCAAGAACCCCCATATAGACTTCGTGGCTATCAGGCGTGGTCAATACGATTTTTATGCGGTGAACAAAACTGCGACACTCTAGTAGAAACATATACAACTGCGGATGGTTCGATAACCAAAGACGCCATACTGGATAGGATTTACCAGTTTGGCGTCCACTCGGACTGTTCTTCTGGCAAGGGCCACAAGTGGACGCTTCCGCCGCAGCGTGATCGCGTTCAGGTTGAAGTTTGCGTTTTTCCGTGGTAGCCATTTGTCTAATCTCTAGGCGAAGCGTAGACTTGCCGCGCCTTCGATGCGCTTCCCCCGCAAAGGAGAAACAATGCCACTACAACCGGGTAAATCTGTAATGCTAAAAACCTTGTTTCTAAGTAAACCTTACTCAGCCAAAGTGGTTGAGGTTGACCAGCACGGACTCTGGGTAGAAGCCGTGGAAATGATAGCCATGATGCAACGGGAGGCTGGAGGTGCTGGCGCTGCCTCCGTCCCTCAAAGCGCACGATTTCTCAGCGGTTATCCGTTGCTGTATGTGCCTTTTTCACGGATTCAATGGATGGGTGGTCAGAAGTGACAAGCCCAAACATTTCCGCAAATTCGCGGAGAGTTTTTCTGTCGAAACCCATCTCCCTTAGCATCAGCGGCAATCGTCGCTGCTGTTGCCGTTTTCTTCTAACACTCGTTTTTCCTGTAGATGCCATGCAGCCCCCGGTGTAAACTGGATCCGACAGTCTGGATAAGAAACAGCGAACTTGGCACGAACTTTGCCGTAATGGAATGAACGAAGGCTCCAACCTCTGACGTTGGGGCCTTAACATTTCTGGAGGATGCCATGAGCAACGAAGGACTGCTTGACTCTTTCGAGAAAATCACGGCAAAACTGCGCGAGCACGATGCTAAATTCAGTGCTCAGTATGCAGCTACCGATGATCTCATCAAGAGGGTCTGTAAACTAGAACGGGAACTGGCCGCTCTGAAATCATCCACCAGCTAACCACGGGCGGGGTTTGACCGCATCTTAGCGGACGGCCCCGCTTTTTACTGTGCCACGTCATTTAAGACACCACCCACGAGAACGGCTTTCCGCCCTAAGGAAGGGGCTGGCGGAACAGAAAAAGAAGAAGAGTTAAGGTTTAACCGCATGATTCAGGGACCGGAACCGGACCCGCCAACAGGAGCACGGCCAATGTCACAGAAATTATTCGAGGATCTCGGGTTCTCGCCTCAGGAAGCGGCAGCCTTGAAACTGAAGGCGGACCTCAACACAAGGATCGTGAAGGCAGCGACGGGTTACACGCAACAGGAACTGCAGAACAAGTTGGGAACATCGCAGCCCAGGGTGAGCGATCTGTTGCGAGGTAAGATATCCAAATTCAGCCTGGACACATTGGTGGTGTATGCCGAGTTGCTGGGGCTGCGCACCGAGATCAGGACCACGCAGCCGAAAAAATACGTGCGCGACGTGGTGGTTTACAGGCCTAAGCGAAGTACATCGCGGCGAAAGGCTTTGACGGCCTAGCCAAGTGGGAATTCGCAGAAGGACATTACGACAAAATCCTTATTAGCCTCGGCAAGAATATACTTGCCTCGCCCATTTGGGCAAGTATACGATTGTGGGAAAAGGGAGTCTGTGAATGCTCCCTCTCATGCGATGGAGGTATTCTGTGGCCGACGCTCCACCGGGCGCTAAATTCACTTTTCTAGACTATGTAGGTCTTGCCTTTATTTTAGTGGGCGGTGAGGAAATTCTCAGGCGACCGAAAGAAGGTTGGCCAATTTGGATACCGGGGCTCGTGTTGGGGTGTGTCGCTTTAGCACTTAGAGATAGAAGTCCACAGTTGGTAGGGTGGTTTCGCTCCGTTGGCACCGCGAAGAAGACCTCAAAATTGGTAATCAGTTCAGCCAGTTACTCAGCATGGTCAGGACAAGGTAAACGCTACGATGTAACAAAATACCTGCGTAGCATTGTTACTGGGGATAGTTTGGTTTTTGATCGAATCGAGAATCATAGTTTTTGGGTTGATGGTCAGAACCTAGTTCCGGAGGACCCGTTATATGGCAAGCCGAAGAAACTGGAGGTGACGTACTCTTACGATGGGGAACCACCCAAAACGATACGACGGACGGAGGGTGACCGTCTCACGCTGCCAGAAGATTCAGCAATGGCTTGGCTCGGAAACGAACTCAATAAGGCCAAAGCGGAAATCGACGGACTGAAGGCTGCGCAACCGAAACCATTGCAGTATCCTATCCCGCCGCTTCGCTCGAAGGTGTTGGAAATGGTTTCCGCGTTGCAGGGCTTTTTAGGATCGCATGGCGGGGAGCCGGAAGTGAAACAGGACCCGCAAGAGGAACCGCTAGCGTACATGCAGAGATGGCGACAGATTATCGAGCCATGGCGGACAAAGTTTCGCGGCGACTATCGCATACAGTTTGGCGAATCTGTGCCGCGCTTGCGCGACGAGATACTATCCAGGGCCGCCATAGATGATTGGGAGCTTAATGCTGCCATCGAAAAGGCTGCGAATAATCCTAACCACATCGTAGAATCCGTTGCGAACCTAGCGAGGCGGTTGTACGACTTGGGATATTTTATCAACGCCTGAACGGAGTGAAGGGCAAATGGAGGAAAAGGCACCGACTGAATCTCAAAAATTCGATACCGTGATGCGGAAGATTCTTTCAGTTTCTAAGGATGAATTAAAAAAGCGTGAGAAGGCTTGGAGACGTAAGCGAGAACTAGCAAAGGAAAAGCGGGCGACTTCTTAGCCCGCTTGCCACGGCTTTGCCGCCGTGTGGCCCATCGCTGGGTAGTCCTTGCTCAATTTGGCTTGCCAGTTAGTTGGGCGAACGTGGTGCGCTTGCCGACGATCTGACGAACAACCATATCGAATCTGTCAGCGTCGTTAAGCGGGTTGTCTTTCGTGGCGCGATTGTTAAATCGAAACATCTGCTCATCGAGGTAACGAAACAAGTGGAACGGTTCCACAGCAACGTAGGTTCCCTTAAGGCCGCGCTTCAGCAGCGACCAGAAGTTCTCCATGCCGTTAGTGTGTACGCGGCCATCTACATACTTCAGCGCGTGGTCGATGATCTGGTGTTTGTACTGCTCATTCAATCCCCAGTAGCCATGCAGTTCGTCGGTGAACACATCGGCTCCAGCGTTCACGTGCTCTTTGACAAGGCCTTGCAAGGTAGCGCTGCTGCGGTCTGGGATGACTTGTGTCCGAACCCGCCCGCCACGTTCCAGCATTCCCATGACAGCAACGTTGTCCGTCATGTGCTTCCCACGTCCGCTTATCTTCCGCGCACGAACGTCCTTGTGCATGAATCGCGCTTTGCCGCCGATGAACGTTTCGTCCACTTCGACTTCGCCCCCGAGTTTGGAGCCGAAGAAGTCATCCTGCATTGCAAGGCGAATCCGTTGCAGCATGAACCATGCGGACTTCTGCGTAACCTTTACGTCCCGCGCAATCTCGTAACTGCTCACTCCGTTCTTGCAGTTCGTGAGCATCCACGTTGCCGTGAGCCACTTGTCCAGAGAGATCGGCGAGTCCTCGTAGATCGTGCCCACCTTGACGGAGAACTCGCGCTTGGGGTGATGACTGCCACACTTCCAAGTGCGCCGCTTCGCGTTGAAGCTGACCTTAGTAGCGCCGCAACCGGGGCAAACTACGCCGTTCGGCCAGCGCCGCACAGCAATGTAGTCGATGCAGTTGTCAGGATTCGAGAAGTAGACAATCGCTTCTTGAAGGCTCTTGGGTTCTTTTGTCATTTCATCGCCTCACTGGTGAAAATGTATCAAAAACCAGTGGGCGAGGCAAGTATATTCTTACCTTAGCTTCCCAGAACGGCAGGTTCCTCCACTCCGCCGTCGCGTTCGCTACGGCTCCGGTAGGAATGAGAGGATATTGGGATCTGGGTACCGCACGATGGTAACCGGTCTTTGTCACTTTTGAGCGGACATTGGGGCTTGATTCGGCAAGAATCTAAGGGGGCTTCCCAATGTCATGGGGACGACAAATTGGTGTGCGCGCTTATGTCGCCGGAATGGCGCTGGCGGCTTCCGCCTGCTTTGCCTTCGCGTTTTTTCATTGGCAGTCCACCGATCCGGTAAAGTTTGTCTGCTATCTGGTCGCGGTGATTCTGGCGTCGTCGCTTAAGGTGAGCCTCCCAGGTATTGAAGGGACGCTGTCGGTAAATTTCCTGTTCACGCTGATCGGCATTCTGGAGATGAGTTTGCCGGAGACGCTGCTGATTGGGCTGGTGAGCACCCTGGCGCAGTTTTATTGGCGGCCGGCGCGACAGTTGAAGGCAGTGCAGTTGGTATTCAATCTGTCGCAGGTGACGGTGTGCAGCGCAGCGGCGTATGGCGCTTACAAACTGGTTTCGATTTATGTACTGCATGTTCCCGGGCCGCTGGCGCTGCTGGTGGCGGCGATCACGCATTTCGCCTGTAACACTACGGCGATGTCGACGATCATCGGGCTGACGGAAGATAAGCCCATCCGAAAAGTTTGGACTTCGAGCTATCTCTGGTCGTTTCCCTATTACATGGTGGGAGCGGCGATTGCGGGGCTGGTCAGCTTTTTGAACCGGCACATTGGATGGCAGGCTTCGCTTTTGGTTTTGCCGCCGATCTACTTGATGTACCGGTCTTATCGTCTTTACCTGGGAAAACTGGAAGCGGAAAAGCAACATGCGGAGAAACTTTCCGGGCTCCATCTACGAACCATTGAAGCGCTGGCGCTGGCCATTGAGGCCAAGGATCAAACTACCGGCGAGCACCTGCAGCGGGTGCGAATTTATGCCATGGAACTGGCGCGGGATTTGGGTTTGACCGAAGACGAAACTGAGGCTTTGCGGGCAGCTTCGGTGCTGCACGATATCGGGAAGCTGGCGGTGCCGGAACATATTATTTCGAAGCCGGGCAAGCTGACGCCGGAAGAATTCGAGAAGATGAAGATCCATCCTATAGTTGGGGCGGAGATTTTGGAGCAGGTGGACTTTCCTTATCCTGTGGTGCCGATTGTGCGCGCGCACCATGAGAAATGGAATGGGAGCGGCTATCCGAATGGACTGGAAGGCGAAGCTATACCGATTGGGGCGCGAATTCTTGCCGCGGTGGATTGCCTGGACGCGCTGGCTTCCGACCGGCAATACCGGAAGGCGCTGCCGTTGCATGAGGCGATGGCTAAAGTCGCATCGGAAGCCGGGATTAGTTTCGATCCGCGGGTGGTTGGGATTCTGCAGCGGCGTTATGTGGAACTGGAGAAGCTCGCCCACGAGCAGCCTTTTCAGGCTCCGCCGAAATTATCGACTGACATCAAGGTGGAGCGGGGACTGGCGCCGGACGCGGGTTTCGCGAGGCCGGAAGAGCCTGTTTTGCATAGAGCTGGTGCGGCTAAGAATTATGTCGACGTGATGGCTGCGGCTCGGCGGGAGGCGCAGGCTCTGTCTGACTTTGGGGACAAGCTTGGCAGCGCGCTCAGTTTGGAGGACTTGTTCTCGCTGCTGGCGGTGCGGGTGAAGCATCTGGTGGCGCACGATTCTCTGGCGGTGTACGTGGTTCGGAACGAGGCGCTGATTCCGGAGTTTGTGAGTGGGGAAAATTTCCGGATGTTTTCTTCTTTGAGGATTCCGATTGGCGATGGGCTTTCGGGATGGGTGGCGCAGAATGCCAAGCCGATTTTGAATGGCAATCCTTCGGTCGAGCCGGGGTATTTGAATGATCCGACGAAGTACAGCACTTTGCGCTCGGCGCTGGCTGTGCCTTTAGAGGGAGCCTCTGGCGTGGTCGCGGTGGTGGCACTGTATCGCACGAGAGCGGATGCTTTCAGCCGGGATGAGCTTGGGGTTTTGCAGGAGTTGAGAAGTGGGCTGGGAGTGGTCGTTGAGAAGGCTTTGCGGGGTTCGGAGAACGACAGCTCGGCTGCGCGCGCTGGGGGTGATTGAGTTTTCTTACGTTGAAGAGCTTTTAACGCGGAGATCGCTGAGAACTTCCGCGGAGGTCGCTGAGAAAAACTTTTGCTGCATGCCTCACGAATTCATATCCTTGCAAAAAAACTCCAGGGTGGGGCAGCCTCGCTGAGAAAATCCTTCACTGCCGGCTTCGCGAATTCCCACTTCTCGCGAAAGACGCGAGAAATGGGGCACCCCCAGTGGTTTTGGGGCAGCCCAATACACCCAACTTCTCGCGGCTACTCCATTTCAAAACTCAAGTAGGTTAGCCCGTCGGCGCGTTCCACTTGGATCACCACGGGATCGCCGGGCTTCAGGGCTAGCACGGCGGTGCGGAGCGTTGCCATGTCTGGGATGGGCGTGGTGTTGAGGGCGTGGATTACGTCGCCGGTTTGGAGGCCGGTGTCGGGCATGATGAGATCGGCGGCGCGGCCGAGGACGATCACTCCGGAATAGATGCGGAGCGAACCGATGCGGCTGCGCAGGTCGGGAGTTAAGTCGAGGGCGAGAATGCCGAGGCGCGGGACGATATCTTTTTCGGCGTTGGCGGCGTCGAAGAGTTGATCCATTTGGTCGCGGTGCTCGATGGCGGGAATGTAGAGAGTTTTTTTCTGGTCGCCGCGCAGGATGTCGAGCTTGAGTACCTGATCGATGGCGTGAAGGTAGAGGGAGGAAGAGAGCTGGGGCAGAGTTTCGATGCGGCGGTCATCGGCGCTGAGAACGATGTCTTGAACCTGCAGGCCGGCGGCGGCTGCGGGGCCGTCGGGCTTGACATCGGCGACGATGACTCCCCAGTGGCGGGCGAGTTGGAGGCCGTCGGCGAGAGCGGGAGTGATTTCCTGGGCGGTGGCTCCGATCTCGACGCGATGCACGTGACCGTATTTGCGCAGGCTGTGGTAGACGAGATCGACGATGCGTGCGGGGATGGCGAAGCCGAGGCCTTCGCTGCCGCCGCCGCTGGAAAGAATGAAAGTGTTGATGCCGAGGACCGATCCGTTCATGTCAATGAGCGGGCCGCCGCTGTTGCCGGGGTTGATGGGAGCGTCGGTTTGAATGTAGGTGAGCGGCTTCTGGGCGTCCGCCTGACGGGCGACGGCGCTCACTACTCCCATGGTGACGGAGTTTTGCAGGCCTTCGGGACTGCCGATGGCAAAGACGAGTTGGCCAACGCGGGCGCGCTGTTGCGTGGCGAGGGGGAGCGTGGGGAGATCTTTTTCCTCGATCTTCAGTAACGCGAGATCGGTTTCTTTGTGAGCGCCGATGAGGCGTGCTTCGAAAATGCGGCGTCTGCCTTCGGCGACGGAGCGGCCGTTATCCGTGGGAAGAGGTAGAGCGACCTTGATGCGCTGGGCGCCTTCGACGACGTGGGCGTTGGTCATGATGTAGCCGCTGGGATCGACGATGACTCCGGAGCCGACGGCGTGCTGGCGCACGATGAGAGCGGTCTGGGTGCGGCTCTCTTCGTGTAAGGGGCCGTAGCCCGTGACCAGAATCTGAACTACGGCGGGAGATACTTTGGCGGCGAGACCTTCCATTGCGTTGTTGATTTCGAGGAGAGCTGCGGCGGCGGTTGCGGATTCGTCGGGCCTGGGCTGCGGCTTTTCCTGGGCGGACTTTTCTTGAGTTAACTTAGGGGCGGGAGTTGCGTTGGTCGGATTCGGCGCGGGAGGCTGCTGCGACATGAGAAACGTGGAAGTAAACAGAAGGAATGCAGCAGCCGGCAAATAACAGCTGCGGAAGAAGGAAGTCGGCATGATAGATCTCCTGAGCAAGAGAGCTTAAATTAAACGTTATCACGCGGAATTGATGCGGATAGTGAGCTACCTCCACTTGATACACATAAATGCTATAATCATACACATCGGGGGTTTACACATGCGCACGAATATTGAGATCGACGATCAGTTGATGCGGGAGGCCATGCGGCGCAGCGGCGCTAAGACAAAGAGAGCCGCGGTGGAAGCTGGATTGCGATTGTTAGCGAAGACGCACGCACAAACATCGATCCGACGGCTTCGAGGAAAAGTAGTCTGGGAGGGTGACCTTAATCGATCTCGGCTGACACGGGTCGAGGGCTAGGTAGAGTGGTCATCGTCGACACAACGGTGTGGATCGATTATTTACGGGGAACCCAGAATCCCGAGACTGCATGGCTGGACCGGGAGATGCAAGTCCAGCGGCTAGGATTGACTGATCTGATCCTCTGCGAGGTATTACAGGGGATTCGGGAGCAACGCGCCTTTGCGCAAGCGCGGAGGGACTTGTTGGGGTTCGAAGTTTTTCACACGGGCGGCAGCGAAATGGCGATGGCGACCGCCGAAAACTATCGCGAATTGCGCCAGCGGGGCTATACCGTTCACAAGACCATTGACTGCCTGATTGCAACTTTTTGTTTAGAGGCAGGGCATGAACTGCTGCACCGGGATCGGGATTTTGATTGCTTTGAGAAGTTGCTGGGGCTGCGGGTGGTGCATGCTTGAGCGCAAGCACCCTTCGCGCTAAGGCAAAAAAGAGAAAATCCTACCCCCTCGATTCTGGTCCAAGCGGAGAGATCGAGCGAGGGAGACGGATCAAGTGGGGACGCCGACGTCCTCGACACTGCAAGCGAGTGCATGGATCCTTCGGCCCGCAAAAGACGCGGGCCTCAGGATGGCAACGCTTCTCGTACGGCATGGTTGTCTGAGGGCCCAATGAGGGCCAACTTCAAGCGCAAGAGCAAAGGCTCGGACAGAGCTTGCCCTGGGCTTGCCGAAGGGAGTGTGCGACCCACACGAGCGCTGGCAAGCGCGGCGGACGAGGCGTCCGCCGCTCCATGAGCCAGGGGGGAATCTAGGTTCTACCTTAACTAATTCGCGATCAGGCTTTTATCGCGGTGGTATCCGTGATATAACCGCCCCTGAGCAACAAAAGTGGGTGATCCGCCTGCCAGAAGCGTATTCTGGAGGCGTTGGCTTGGTTGGGCAGACTGAGAGTCGACGTAATGTCATCGATCGATTTTGTTAACGATCGAGATTGACGTCGATTCGAGATTCGACATCGATCGAGATTAGCATCGATCAAGACTGGCAACGACCAATACTGATCACGATCACGCACGAACTAGGAGGCACTGTGTCCGAAGCGCGGACCGGAAAACGATTTCCGCTGGAATTGCCAATCAAGATTCATGAAGAGAAGGCCGGCGGCGACACCAAGGGGCTTACGGGGAACCTGAGCGCGGCGGGCGTGTTTATTCGCGCTGACGCGGCGATGGAGATTGGGTCGCCGGTGGAGTTCGAGATCACGCTTCCGCCCGACGTTACCGGAGGGCAGGAGAACGTCACGATTCAGTGCAAGGGGCGCGTCGTGCGCTCTGACCCCACTGGAACGAGCCCGGATGGCAAGGGCGTGGCGTGTGTGATCGATTCGTATGAGTTCGTGAGGAAGTAGGAATAAGGAAGCGAGCCAAACGCGTGATTGTTGTGTCGCAAAGAACGCGACACTTCTCGCGGCTCGCTCAGATCCTTCAGCGGGCAAAATGCAGCCCGCTTCAGGATGACATCCCAGGAATGGAACTTTTGGAGCGTCGATAACATGCTCAAACTGATACTTGCCGATAACCAGGCAATCTTCCGGGCAGGCATCGCCAAAGTTTTGGCGGTGGAAGACGAGATGCGCATCGTGGCGCAGGCTCAGACGCCGGAGCAGATGTTCATGGCTCTGGACAAATTTCGCGCCGCGGTGCTGATCGTGGCTGCGGGATTTCACAACGATTTTGCCGCGATCATACAGTCGGCGAATCGGGCGAAGACTCGCGTGGTGATGCTGGCCGATACGGGCGAGAGCGCGCAGCGGCACATGGCGAATGGGGCGCATGGCGTGGTCTATCGCAACGTGACTAGCGCGGCCCTGGTGGATTGCGTGCGCAAGGTGGCGCGCGGCGAAACTTGGGTGCAGGACGTTGCGGTTCCGAGTGAACTCACCGAGAACGATATGGTCGGATTACGAGTGCGCGATCGCCTGACAGCGAAAGAACTGCGCATCGTGGCGCTCATCGTTCAGGGCTACAAGAATAAAGAAATTGCCACGCAGCTTGGGACTACTGAGCAGGTCATCAAGAATTATCTGCGTAACGTTTACGACAAAATTGGAGTTTCGGACCGGCTGGAACTGGCACTGTTCACGATTCATCACCGGATTTTGAACGAGGCTGCCGCGGCTACTACGGCGGGGCCGATGCCACAGGCTCCGGCGGGAGTTATGCCTTAGGACGGGTTTAGATTTTTTGCGCCGCCCCTTTTTGGGCGGCTTTTTTTTGTTTCAGCGCAAGAAAAGTCAAAATCTTTAAACACGGAGGACACGGGGTTTCACGGGGTAAATCTCGAATTCTTTCGTGAGCTTCTTCTTGGATGCCGGTTTTCGTAACGCATCGTTCTGATTGCTTGCGCATCTACTGCTCATGGAATTTCGAACTTTGGGACGCTCTGGTTTGAAGGTGCCTGTGTTGAGTTTTGGCACGGGGACATTTGGCGGGTCAAACGAATTTTTTCGCGCGTGGGGCGCTAGCGACGTGGCCGAGGCGACGCGACTGGTGGATATCTGCCTGGAAGCTGGAGTGAATCTTTTCGATACCGCCGACGTTTATTCTGATGGACTCTCCGAAACGATTCTGGGGAAGGCGGTGGCCGGAAGGCGCGACTCCGTTTTGATTTCCACGAAGGCTACTTTCCGCATGGGGCCGGGGCCGAACGATTTGGGTTCGTCGCGGTATCACCTGATTCGCGCTTGCGAGGCTAGCTTGCGCAGGCTGGGCACGGACCACATCGATATCTATCACCTGCACGGATTTGACGCGCTGACTCCGGTGGAAGAAGTGTTGAGCACTTTGGATCAACTGGTGGTGAGCGGCAAGGTGAGATACATTGCTTGCTCGAATTTCTCCGGCTGGCATTTGATGAAGTCGCTCGATGTGGCTGACAAGTATGGGTGGGCGCGCTATGTGGGACATCAGGTTTACTACTCGCTGATTGGCCGCGAGTACGAATGGGAATTGATGCCGCTGGCTTTGGATCAAGGAGTGGGGGCGCTGGTGTGGAGTCCGCTGGGTTGGGGGCGGCTGACGGGGAAGATCCGGCGTGGGAAGCCGTTGCCGGCGCAGAGCCGGTTGCACAAGACTGGTGACATGGGTCCGCAGGTTGCGGACGAGTATCTGTATAAGGTGGTGGATGCGCTGGACGCGATTGCCGCTGAGACTGGAAAGAGCGTGCCGCAGGTGGCGTTGAACTGGCTTTTGCAGCGGCCGTCGATTTCGACGGCAATCTTTGGCGCGCGGAACGAAGAACAGTTGCGGCAGAATCTGGGCGCCGTGGGGTGGAATCTTTCGGTTGAGCAGGTTGCGAAACTGGATGCGGCCAGCGAGGTGACGCCGGTTTATCCATACTGGCATCAGCGGCAGTTTGCGGAGAGAAATCCTCCGCCGGTGCCGCTTGCGGAAAAAACTGGCAGCTAGTTTCTCTGGCCATTCATTCTTGAAGGAAAGAAAGTAAGAATATGGCGCGCGTTTTTATTACAGGATCTTCCGATGGGCTGGGTCGAATGGCGGCGCAACTGCTGATCGAGCAGGGGCACGGCGTGGTGCTGCACGCCCGCAACGAGGCGCGAGGAGAGGAAGCTTTGTCGGCGGTTCACGGGGCGGAGGCGGTCGTGATCGGCGATCTGACGAGCATCGCGCAAACGCGTAAGGTCGCCGAGCAAGTGAACGCGCTCGGAGCCTTCGATGCGGTGATTCACAATGCGGGCATCGGATACAGGGAACCTCGCCGCATCGCCACTGAAGACGGTTTGCCGCAGGTCTTCGCCGTGAATACTCTCGCGCCTTATATTCTGACCGCGCTGATCAAGCGGCCGAAGCGGCTGGTCTACTTAAGTTCCGGCCTGCATCGTAGTGGCGATGAAAGCTTGAAAGATCTGGCGTGGAAGGACCGTCCGTGGCAGGGGCAGCAAGCCTACTCCGATACGAAGTTTCACGACGTGCTTCTGGCTTTCGCGATCGCTCGGCGCTGGACGAACGTTTTTTCGAATGCGCTAGAGCCCGGCTGGGTCGCCACCAAGATGGGCGGTGCGGGAGCGACCGATGATCTGGACGCCGGGCACCGCACTCAGGTGTGGCTTGCGGTGAGCGATGATCCGGCTGCAACCGTTACCGGCGAATATTTCTATCACATGCGGTTGCGCGAGCCGGAGCCCACCACGCGCGACACAGAACTGCAGGAGAAGTTGATCGAAGCGTGCGAAGGCTTTTCCGGAGTCGAGTTGCCTGATTAAGCGTGGCGCGCGATGAGAACTTAGCGGCCTCACCTTCTAGATTTTCTCCGCTACCGACTTCGCCTGCGTGAAGAGATACAGATAATCCGGGCCGCCGGATTTGGAATCGGTCCCCGACATGTTGAAGCCGCCGAAGGGATGCGCGCCGACCATGGCTCCGGTGCACTTGCGGTTGATGTAGAGATTGCCGACGTGGAAGTCGCGCTTGGCGCGGTCGATCTTGTCACGCGACTTGGTGTAGATGGCGCCGGTGAGTCCGAACTCGGTGTCGTTGGCGATCTCGAGCGCGTGGTCGAAGCCGCGGGCTTTGATCACGGCGAGCACTGGTCCGAAGATTTCTTCCTGCTCGAGTTTTGATTTGGCCGGGATGTCGGCGAACACCGTGGGGCGGATGTAGTAACCTTCTCCGGCTTCGGTGGCGCGAGTGCCGCCGGTGAGCAGGCGTCCATCTTTTTTGCCTTGCTCGATGAATTCGAGAATCGTCTTCATCGAGCCTTCGTTGATCACCGCGCCCATGCCGGAGTTCTCGGCGGGATCGCCTACGGTGATTTTTTCCACGCGAGTCTTGAGTTGTTCGAGGAACTTGTCGTAGATGCGCTCGTCGACAATGGCGCGGGAGCAGGCTGAGCACTTCTGTCCCTGGAAGCCGAATGCGGCTTGCGCGACGCCTTCGACGGCGGAGTCGATATCGGCGTCGGCATCGACGATGATGGCGTCTTTGCCTCCCATCTCGAGGATGGTGCGCTTGATCCAGATCTGGCCGGGGGCTTGCGAGGCTGCAGTTTTATTGATGTGCAGGCCGACTTCGCGCGAGCCGGTGAATGCGATGTAGCGCGTCTTAGGATGCGCGACGATGGCATCGCCGAAACTGGCTCCCGCGCCGGGGCAGAAATTCACTACGCCTTCGGGCATGCCGGCTTCTTCAAGCAGTTCGATAAATTTTGCGGCGATGGTGGGCGAATCGCTGGAAGGCTTGAGGATCACGGTGTTGCCGCTGACGATGGAAGCGACGACGAGGCCTGCCATGATGGCGCAGGGAAAATTCCACGGAGGAATGACTGCGCCCACGCCGAGCGGAACGTAAGTGAGCGAATCGTGCTCGCCGGGTAACTGCACCGGAGGTTCAGCCTTGGCAAAGCGCAGGGCTTCGCGGGCGTAGAAATCGCAGAAGTCGATGGTCTCGGAAATGTCGGCGTCGGCCTCGCCCCAGTTTTTGCTGACTTCGAAGACGAGCCAGGCCATGTAATCCATTTTGCGCTGGCGGAGAAGATCGGCAGCGCGGAAGAGCAGCCCGGCGCGCTCTTCGACTGTTGTGTGCTTCCACGAGTCGAATGCTTTCAGCGCGGCCTTCATTGCTGGTTCAACGTGCTCTTTGCCAGCCTTCTGATGGGTTCCGACAATCTGCGAAGGCTTCGATGGGTTCAGCGACTTGATCTTTTCTGTAGTCTTGAGCCGCTGGCCTCCGATGATGAGGTCGTACTCGCGGCCAAGCTGTCCGCGAACACGTTCGATGGCGGCGCGCATTTTGCGGGCGTTGTCTTCGTTGCGGAAATCATAAAAGGGCTCGTTGATGAACGGGCCTTGATGAGATTGGGATGATGAGGATGTGCGTGGCCGGACGGGGGCTTCGGCGATTGCCATTGGGGAATCCTTTCTAATTAGATATTTTACACCGCGCACGAAGAGTCCCGCCCGCCGCTAGCGCTTAATGATAGACTCGAACGTTTTCCTAGAGGCAATGTTATGGACATTAAACAAGTAGGCGTGATCGGCGCGGGGACCATGGGCAACGGCATTGCCCATGTCTTTGCGCGGAGCGGTTACTCGGTAGTTCTGTGCGATGTGGAGCAGCGATTCCTGGATCGCGGGCTGGAGACGATCGCAAAGAATTTGGGCCGCGAGGTCGCGAAGAACAAGATCTCGGCTGAAGACAAGGCCGCCGCGCTGAAGAAGATTGAGCCAGTTACCGACCGCTCCCGGCTTGGCGACTGCGACTTTATTGTGGAAGCGGCGACCGAGAAGTTTGAGATCAAAACGGAGATTTTTCGCGATCTTGATCGACTGGCGCGGCCTGAGGTGATTCTGGCTTCGAACACTTCTTCGATCTCTATTACCAAACTCGCGGCGTTGACCAAGCGTCCCGACAAAGTGATTGGAATGCATTTCTTTAATCCTGTGCCGGTGATGAAGCTAGTGGAGGTGATCCGCGGGCTGGCTACTTCGCCGGAAACGTTTTCTGAAACTCGCGACCTGGCCGTCAAACTCGACAAGACGCCGGTTGAGGTGAACGACGCGCCCGGATTCGTCTCGAACCGCGTGCTGATGCCGCTGCTCAACGAAGCCATGTATGCCGTGATGGAGGGCGTGGCCACGCCTGAGGCCGTGGATGAGGTGTTCAAGCTGGGCATGGCGCATCCCATGGGGCCGCTGACGCTGGCTGATTTTATTGGGCTCGACGTTTGCCTCGACATCATGCGCGTGATGCTCGATGGGCTGGGTGATCCGAAGTACCGGCCGTGTCCGCTGCTGATCAAGATGGTCGATGCGGGGTGGTTGGGGCGGAAGAGTGGGCGCGGGTTTTATAAGTATTGATGATTCGTAGTACCGAGTACCTGGTGCCTAGTACCCAGTCAAACCGCAACAATCATGACAACTGATTCCGTTTCTCCGCGAGTTTGCAGCGACGCGCCCTTCTACGTGCTCGCCGCGCTGGCAGGCATGGGCACGGGCTGGGCGGACGTTGCCGTCAACGATCTGCTTTTCACCGCGCTTTTGGTGCTGATGGCGTGCATGCTGCTGGGACTGTTGCGGCCGCATTGGCCTTGGCGGTGGGTTGTCATCGTAGGAATATTTATTCCTCTGGCTGAGCTTGTTGCCTATCTGGCTTTCACAGTGAAGCCAACGCGGGCGCAGGTCTATGGATCATTTCTGGCGGCCCTGCCGGGAATTGCCGGCGCTTACGGGGGATCGCTGATGCGCGGCGTGCTGGATAATCTACGGCAGGGAAAGTGAGTCGGGCTTCCGGCTTCGGGCTTCCGGCCTCCGGCCTCCGGCCTGGTTTGCCGGTCGGCGGAAGCCAGAAGCCGAATTTGGTAATACAATTCTCACGCTATGTCTTTCCTTCGTTTTCTTATGCTGCTTTCGCTCGTCTTGTGGATCGGCGGGCTGATCTTTTTTGCCTTCGTGTTGGCGCCCACTGCATTCTCAGTTCTGCCCAATACTCATCTTGCTGGCAACGTGGTCGGGCGCGCTTTGGGTAAGCTGCATTGGATCGGACTCGTCTCCGGAATCGTCTATCTAATCAGTTCCCTGCTTTACAGCCGGCTTACCGATGGCACTGCGCATGTGTTTGCGGCGCGCCACGTCTTGCTGTGCGCGATGCTCGCGCTTACGCTGATCTCGCAGTTCGGCATCATCCCGCGCATGGATGTTTTGCGGGCGTCGCTGGGAGATGTAGGCTCGGCGGCGATCGACAATCCTGAGCGCATTCAGTTCGATGCGCTGCACGTTTGGTCCACGCGCGTGGAGGGGACGGTGCTGCTGTTGGGGCTGGTGGTGGTGTATTTGACTGCACGCAGCTTTTAGCTCCTAGCTCCTAGCTTCTAGCCAAACCTTCCCGCATCCCGGTTGGGCAATAATCACTTCATCATTTATCCTAAAACGTTGCCCTACGGTCGCCGAAGGCGCAGTGCACATCCACCCTGAACTCGATACGGGCAGCGCGTTAGCTGGGAGCTAGAAGCTAGAAGCTTTCTTATGAAAACTGGAATTATTGGCCTGCCTCAGGTGGGCAAGACATCGCTGTTTCGGATTCTTACCAAGGCGCATCTTTCGGATCAGGCTCGGGCCAATCCGCGCGAGGCGCACATTGGCGTGGCCAAAGTTCCGGACGACCGGCTTGACCGGCTGGCCGCGCTTTATAACCCGAAGAAGCTTACGCACACTTCGGTTGAGTACGTCGACGTGGGCGCCATTGGGCAGGAGGCGTTGAAAGACAGCGCCTACGCCGCGCATCTGCGAAACGTGGATGCGCTGGCGCATGTGGTGCGGGTGTTTGAGGATCCTTCGGTGCCGCACACGGGAGAAATCGATCCGCTACGCGACATCAAGAACGTGGAGTTCGATCTGCTGGTCAGCGATCTCGGGCAAATCGAAAAACGGCTGGAGCGGCTGGAAAAAGATCTCAAGAAGATGAAGACGCCGGAGCTCGAAAAAGAATTCGAGCTGCTGAAGCGAGCGAAGGCTCACGTGGAAACGGACAAGCCGCTGCGCGAGATGGAGATGACCGCTGAAGACAAGAAGCGCATCAAGGGATTCATGTTCCTCAGCGAGAAGCCCATTTTCTATGTGCTGAATATCGGGGAATCGACCGAGTTGGGCAAAGAGTTGGAAGAAGCGGTGAGCAAGTACGGCCTGACAGAAATCGCCTCGCGGCCGAACGCCGCGGCCACGGCCATCTGCGGCAAGGTTGAGGCCGAGTTGGCGGAGATGAGCGACGCAGACGCGGCCGAATTTTTATCGAGCTACGGGCTTACGGAGAGCGGGCTGGTGCGGCTGATTCGTACGACTTACAAATTGCTCGGGCTGATTTCATTCTTTACCGCCGGCGAAGATGAATGCCGAGCCTGGCAGGTTCCGGCGCGTTCGCGCGCGCAAGAAGCAGCAGGCGCGATTCACTCCGATCTGGAAAAACATTTCATCCGCGCAGAAACCATTCGATGGGATCAGTTGCTGGAAGCGGGATCGGAAGCCAATGCCCGCGCTAAGGGAACGTTGCGGCTTGAGGGGAAAGATTACATCGTTCAGGATGGCGATGTAATGCATATCAGGCATAGCGGTTAGTCCCGAGTCGCGAGTCCCGAGTATTCGTACCGACCTTCGTACGCGACCCGTCCTGTTTGGGGAAAGCGGAATCAAAATTCAGGGTTATAAGTGTCAATCGTTTCGCGGCGCTTGTAAGCTGAATCGGTGGCTCGCCATTACAAAGACCTGATCGCATGGCAGAAAGCGATGGGGTTGGCATCTGCAGTGTACGACGCAACGGAGTCGTTTCCCAAACGCGAAGCATACAGTTTGACCGATCAAATGCGCCGGGCCGCCGTTTCGGTTCCCAGCAATATCGCAGAAGGACAAGCTCACTACACTGATCGCGAGTTTCGCCATTTTCTTCGCCGCTCGCGAGGATCGCTTGCTGAACTTGAAGCCCAAGTATTGATTGCACGCCAAAGAAACTATCTATCCGAGCCCCAAGCCGCCGATCTTTTGAAGCGAAGTGCCGAAGTAAGCCGCATCCTCAGCGGTCTCATCAACTCACTCGGAGCGCAAATTCCAACACCGGCGAGTTGACTGCAATCCTCAGTAATCGATACCTTACTCGGGACTCGGGACTCGCGACTCGCGACTCTTAACTCACATGCATCCCATTGCCATCAGCATCCTGCTGGGCCTCACCGCTGCCGCGGCTAATGTGTTTGGCGGGGCGATCATTGTGCAGCGCAATTGGGAGCGGCGCTATCTCCGCTACTTTGTGGCGCTGGGCGCGGGATTCATGCTCGCTACGGCTCTGGTCGAGATGGTGCCGGAAAGCCTGGAGTTGCGGGGCAGGAGCGCGGCTTTTCTGATCCTGCTCGGTTACCTCACCACACATTTTTTCGAGCACACGGTTTCGCCGCACTTTCACTTCGGCGAAGAGACACACAAAGACGAGTTCATGCACGCGCACAAGGGATACTCGGTGCTGCTGGGGCTGATCATCCATACATTCTTTGACGGCATCGCGATTGCGTCTGGGTTTCTTGTCTCGAACGCTCTGGGCTGGATTATTTTTGTCGCTATCTTCCTGCACAAAATTCCTGAAGGCTTCACGGTGAGCTCGGTGATGCTCGCCAGTGGGCGTAGCCGGGGTACGGCGTGGGGCGCGTCCGTGATTCTGGGCGGCGCAACGCTGGCGGGAGTTCTGACCATGGCGGTCTTTCGCCAACACGTCGATGCAGGCTTACCGTTGGCCGCGGGAGTCACGATCTACGTTGCGGCTTCGGATCTGGTTCCCGAGGTAAACCAGGAACCGGGAGTGCGAATGGCTTTGCTGGTTTTCGTTGGGGCTGGGATTGTGTTTTTGTTGGACGCATTGTTCCATGGGCTCTGAGCGGGCGCTCCAAGAGACATGCTCAATTTGATTGAGTGCTTAACTCAATTCTTCGCTTTGTGCTGCGGCAGCGGAAGTATGTGCAGTCGGGGAACCTTCTTGAAATCCTTGAAGTCCGACGTCACCAAGATTTCGCCATTCGCGGCCATAGCGGCAGCGAAACAGTCTGCATAAGGCAGACCATGCCCGGCTTTCAACTGGGCGGCACGGGCCGTCACGGCTTCGTCAGCATCGAAAACTGTCAGAGGCAACAGCTTAACCTGCGCCATTATCCGCTTTGTTTCCGCGAACCCCGTAGCCTCAACCAGAGTGTAGTAAACCTCGCCCCAATTAATAATCGACATCCGGAGGGGTTGTTCCGCGTCGCGCGCTTCTTTAAAGAGACTGCCAATAGTGTCGGAACCCGGTCCGCCTGTGAGAAAGCGATAAAGAGCATTGGCGTCAAGCACATGCATCTTCATCGCAAGTCTCGATCTTTACCCCGCTCCACTCGATCTGGAAGGCCGCGCCCCGCGAGCATGCCCTTCATGGAATCGATAAATTGATCGGTCACGGGTTGAATGAACAAGCGCCCTTCTTCTTCCAGAAACGCAACCCGCGTTCCTTCGTCAATTCGGAACTTGCGCCGGACATCGACGGGAATTACCACCTGCCCCTTCGCCTTCACCGTTGCATACTCGATTGCCATAGTATTTCATTATATGAGCGGGTATCACATCAGTCAATAAGTAGTACCTTTTATAATCTGTCATACCTCGGCGCCGAGGTCCTACCTATCATTGCGTGAAGCCTTGGCGGCTCGGATTGAAGGGCATGCCCGGCGTTCTGTTTGGCAGGGGTACCGTCGTGGCCTCCGAATCAGAGAGGACCGCGCGTTCACACGTTTTTCCGGTGAAATTCTCAGTCCACCGTATGCTTGGCCGTATACCCGTCACGGGAAACGACTTCAATCTTCTGTTCTTTACCCTTCTGGTCTTTCGCCTTGAGCGGGCCGCCGTCGGGCGCCACCACTTGCACTTTCAGCTTGCGGTAGGTGCCATCGAGCTTGCTGTTGGTGGGATGATAGGCCAGCGAATACTGATTGCGAATGTCGCTGCCGATATCCTGAAAGTCCTCGCCGTACTCCGCCTGAAAGCGCGGAAAGTAAGCGCGGCCGCCGGTCATGGCGGCGAAGGTGCGCATTTCGTTGTCGGCTTGCAGATAATCCAGTTCACTGGCGTGAATGCCCATGCCGCGGTTGCCCGCGTTGCCCATGATTCGAGCGATCTGTCCCACGCTGATAGGAAATATGGTCACGTCTTTCGTATCCTTGATCTTCTTCATGACCTGATCGAGCGAGGTTCTGCTGAAGCTATTGAATCCAGTTGTGATCAGTATGATGTACTTCTTCCCTTGCACCCGATCCAGGCGATCCAGCGTGTCATAAAGGGTATCGAACAGATCAGTCTCGGAAAATCCGGGAATGCGCAACTCGTTCAGCGCTCCGTAGACAGCGTGCTTGTCCTGCGTAAAATCCACCAGGATGTGCGGGTTCATGTCGTAATAGCTGACCGCGATCCAGTCGTCTTTTGTGAGCGTGTTGGCAAAGGCGTAGGAAGCCCGCAGAGCGTCGAGCATGAAACTGTAGCGAGTTGCTCCAAACTCCACCAGCAGTACGGCCGTGATGGGAGCTTTGGTCACACCGAAATTGCTTATCTGCTGCGGCGCTCCATCTTCATACAACCGGAAATTCTCTTTCGTCAGTCCGGATACGAACTGGCCGTTATTCTTCAGACTGACCATCACGTCGACATTCACCAGCGGCACATTCACCTTGATGGAATAGTCAGGCATGCCTTCGACCTTGGCGGGTGCAGCGGGCGGAGGCGGCGCTGGAGTTTCCTCGGGATTCTTCTTCGGGATGGCGTAGGGCCCGACGTTACCGGTAGGCCCACCCGCTTCAGGAGGAACATCCTGCTTAGGCTTTCCGCTATCCTGGGTCTTGTCTTGCGGCGGCGGAGCTTGCGATTGATCCTGGGCGAACACTAAGTTTGCGCCCGAAGTCAGCAGCAGCGAAACCGCCAACGCCAGCATTACGTTAATAAGATTCCTGGAGCCCGAGAAGCGGTTCGTGACCACCCATTTGCTAAACATAGAAACCCCTGCGAAGACGTATTAAGACTCTATAGAGCGAAAATCCCTTGTGCTAGTATAGACGCAAGGATTCGCGATTGGGATGTTTTGCCCGGCCCCAGGTATTTCCCCTCTTGGCAACGACTTGCAATCTGGCGGAGTCTAATTCAGTAAACGAGGGGCTTTTAGCCCTTCCGGGCGTAGTTCATAAGATGTTCATGAAGATCTTCATGAAAAAATCTGTAACCGCGTTGTTAATCGCAGCAGCCTGTTTTGCCTTCGCTTCCCTTACGTGTGCGCAAACCGCGCCTTCTACCCAGGCCGCTTCACCGCCTCAAACCATCCCCATCAGCCAGATTCATACCGGCATGCGCGGCGTAGCTTACACCGTGTTTGAGGGCGTAAAGCCTGAGTCCATGGATGTGGAAGTGCTGGGCGTGTTGCACAACATGAATGGGCCTAAGGGCGACATTATTCTGGTACGGCTGCACGGGGAGAAAGTTGAGTACACGGGCGTAGTCGCGGGCATGAGCGGCAGTCCGGTTTACTTTGACGGCAAACTCGCCGGAGCGCTGGCGTTCCGCATCGGGGAATTTTCCAAAGAGCCCATCGCTGGGGTCACGCCCATCGCGGACATGCTCGAAATCAGCGCGCTCGACCGTTCCGCAGCCGAGGAAACTAGCGCGGTCAAGCCCGCGGTAAACGCCGTTGCGGGCAAGACTGCGGCGCCTGGTGTGGCGTCCGGGATTGCGAGTTCGACTCAGGATTTTGCAAATTACCTGAAGCCCATTGAGACTCCGCTCGTGTTCAACGGATTCTCCGAAGAAGCAGTTCGTCTTTTCGCCGGGCAATTTGCCTCGGCAGGCGTGATCCCAGTAATGGGCGCAGGGTCGGCGAGCGACGACAAACAGCCCGAACCTCTTGTCGCTGGCTCAGCGGTCAGCGCAATCATGGTTCGCGGCGACATGGATATCGCGGGCACCTGCACGGTCACCTACATCGATCCGCAGCGCTTACTGGCGTGCGGGCATCCGCTGCTGCAGTTCGGTTCCGTCGACCTGCCCATGACCAAGGCGGAGGTTCTGGCTACGCTGCCCTCCCCGCTCAACGCTTTCAAGATTGTCAACACCACCGAGGCCGTGGGCACATTCGTTCAGGATCGCCACACCGGCATTCTCGGCGTCTTCGACCGGCAGCCGCAGATGATTCCGGTCACGCTCAGCATCCACAGCAGCACAGGGACGAAGCAATTTCATTACGAGGTTCTGAATAATCCCAAGCTGACGCCGGTGGCTTTGATGGTGACGGTATTCAACGCGCTGCATGGTGTCAACGAGTTCGGCGAAGAGATTACCTACCGGCTCACGGGGAGCATAGGTGTGAAGGGATTCCCCGAGGTCACGATGCGCAACATGTTCGCTCCCTCGGAAGGCGCACAGCCCGCGGCCATGCAGGCCGCACTTTCACTGGGTGAGCGCTTTGGACGCATCTATGACAATCCCTACAACGCCCCGGCCATCGCAGGAGTGAAGCTGGATTTCGACCTTGTCCGCGAACGCCGCTGGGCGCGCCTCGAGAGTGCGCGTACCGATGTAACCGAGGCTCGCCCCGGGGAAGATATCATGGTTGAGACGGTGCTCGCTCCCTACCGCGGCGAGCGCATCGTGCGGCAGATTCCAGTAAAGATTCCCACCTCGGCGAGCAAGGGATCCCTGCGCATTTTAGTGAGCGACGGCGATACTCTAGACCGCATCGGCCACGCCAGTCCAGCGTTCGGCCGCAAACTCGATCTCGCCTCCACCATCGCGCTGCTCAACAAAGAGCACTCCAACAACCGCGTTTACGTCTCGCTGCTAGAGGCCGACCCCGAAGCCCGCGTCGCCGACAAAGTAATGCCCACGCTCCCCATCTCGATTATGAATGTGATGGATGGCATGCGCGGCAACCAGGAAATGATCGTAAGCGGCGAATCGAATGTAGATGAAACCGCAACCGCTCCGCTGGAGTATGTGGTGTCTGGGGTGCAGTTGCTGACCATCACGGTGAAGTGAAGACGGTCAAGCACACCAACAGGATTGTCATCCCGAGCAAAGCGAGGGATCTTGGTGTTCGCTTGCACCACCCGCAATGATGCTGCGGGCAAAAACCAAGATCCCTCGCTTCGCTCGGGACGACAGCTTGCAAGGGATGACAGCGTGGAATGAGCTCAGCAACAATCAAAACAATCCCAGGCCCGCTTTATCCATGTGCTTGAATCCATCGGTAGACCAGACAGCCAGCGCCATCAGCGTTCCGTTGTAGCCCACGTGCGCCAGAAAGCTTGCGGCCACTGACTTCGTCATCGCCCGCACTGCGGTGAGCACCACGCCAACCAGAAATACAATCAACACGGCTCCCCATGAATAACCGTACTGGGCCAGGTGCATCAATGCAAACGGCAGCGCCGTCAGAAAAATTCCCCAGCCAGCGCCCAGACGCCGCGCCACCACAGGATAAAGAAATCCGCGAAAGAAAATTTCTTCGATCAACGGCCCGAGGCTAACCGCAAAAGCTGCGGTGAGATAGGCATCGAAAGGGCGATCGAAGAACTGATCGAACGGCGTGGTCTTCGGCATGGGCAGAAATCGTCCCAGAATGTCGAAGCCGAGCATGAGCACTCCCACACCCAGAAAACTTACGCCGGCAATGCCGGGCCAGTTCCACCGCATCGCCTGGAAGAACCGCGCGCGATATTTGCCCTGAACCAGCAGGATCATGTAAAGAACAACAACCACGTAAGAGAGGAACTGGGAAAGCAGCGCCAGCACAGGCTTCCGCGCCACATCCAGCCAACTTTCATGCGGATAAGCAAGAATGTGCGCGCCCGTAACCGTGAGCAGTGGCACGACAAAAAGCGTAAGCAGCAAAGTGAGTCCGGCAATCTGCAAAACGTCCCAGCCGCTCCAGATCGGGTCTTCGCCAGCCTTGGGTGCGGGTCGCACGGGCTCAGCGGCAGGCGGCGGAAACGGCACGACAACATACGGAGCAGACGTTTGCGGATCGCTGCTCAGCTGCTGGGGATCAAGCTGCGGATTTTCGGGCGCTGACAAAATATTTTCCTTAGGATGACGCTAGCGCGCCGCAGCCGTGGCAATAGGCTTTATGGCTTTGAGTTCCCTCGAATATTTCCGCCGGACCTGATGAACCGCGAAAGCGTCTTGCAAGTTCAGCCAGAACTGCTCCGTAGTTCCGAAATACTTGGCCAGACGAGCTGCCATCTCAGGGGTAATTCCGCGCTTTTCTCGAACGATGTCGTTGACGGTAGGAGGAGAAACGTGCAACTCCACCGCAAGCCGGTAGGGCGAGATGCCCATCGGTTCCAGAAACTCCTCGCGAAGGATCTGTCCCGGATGCACCACCCAACCTGCTGGGCCTTCATTCTTGATGCTCATATTGCGTTTCCCCAAAGGCGTTCAGCAAGTTAAATGTTACGCGCTCCGCTTCCCATTCCCCGCAAAATATCCCGCAAGCGCCTCCCCTGTGTACGACTTCTTCACTCGCGCCACCTGCTCGGGCGTGCCTTGGGCTACGATGCGGCCGCCTTCTTCGCCGCCTTCGGGGCCGAGGTCGATGATCCAGTCGGCGTTGCGGATCACGTCCAGATTGTGTTCGATGATGACAATCGAATTGCCCAGGTCAGTCAACCGGTGCAGCACGTCGAGCAACTTTCTTACGTCATCGAAGTGCAGGCCGGTGGTGGGCTCGTCGAGAAGGTAAAGAGTTTTGCCCGTCTGGCGCTTGCTCAACTCGCGCGCCAGCTTGATGCGCTGCGCTTCACCGCCAGAGAGCGTTACCGCAGATTGACCGAGATGAATATAGCCGAGGCCAACATCGACCAGCGTTTGCAGCTTCTGCTTCACCTGCGGAATGTTTTCAAGAATCGGTAGCGCGTCCGAAACCGGCATCTCCAGCAGGTCAGCGATCGAATTGCCGTTGTATTTCACCGCCAGCGTTTCGTGATTGTAACGGCGTCCGCCGCAGACTTCGCAGAGCACGTAAACATCCGGCAGAAAATTCATTTCGATGCGGCGCTGTCCTTCGCCCTGGCAAGCCTCGCAACGTCCTCCGGGCACGTTGAAAGAAAAACGTCCAGCCTTATACCCGCGCTCGCGCGCTTCGGGAAGCATGGTATAGATCTCGCGGATGGCAGTGAAGACTCCGGTATAGGTTGCGGGATTCGAGCGCGGCGTGCGGCCAATCGGCGACTGATCGATGCGAATCACCTTGTCGATGTTCTCCGCGCCCACAATCGCCTTATGCTCGCCCGACTTCTCGCGCGAACGGTACAGCTGCCGAGCCAGCGCCGGATAAAGAATGTCGTTTACCAGCGTGGACTTGCCCGACCCGGAAACTCCCGTCACCACGGTCATCACGCCGAGCGGGAAAGTTACATCGAGATTCTTGAGATTATTTTCCTTCGCACCCAGAATCGTCAGGGCCGCACCGTTTTTCTGACGCCGCTCGGCGCGCATCTCAATCTGCACTCTGCCGGAAATGTAAGCCCCGGTCAGCGAGTTGGGTTCGCGCATAATTTCCGCAGGAGTTCCGTGCGCCACTAACCCTCCGCCATGTCGTCCCGCGCCGGGACCGAGGTCGATTACATAATCCGCGCGGCGAATCGTCTCTTCGTCGTGCTCGACGACGAGCACAGTGTTCCCCAAGTCGCGCAAATTCTCGAGTGCGTTCAGCAGCCGTCCGTTATCGCGATGATGCAATCCGATCGAAGGCTCATCCAAAACATAGAGCACGCCGCGCAGCTTCGACCCAATCTGCGTCGCCAAACGAATCCTCTGCCCTTCGCCTCCAGACAAAGTCGCTGCCGAGCGGTCGAGTGAAATGTAATTCAATCCCACCGCATTCAGAAATTGCAGCCGCTCCACAATTTCATGCATAACGCGGCCAGCGATTTTTTCCTCTCGTCCCGCGAGCCTAATGCCTCGCGCGACATCGAGCGCCTTTGAAATTGGCAGCGCGGTAAATTCAGCAATCGACATGCGGCTCACCTTCACAGCTAGACTCTCCGGCCGCAGCCGCTTGCCCCCGCACGCGGGACAATCCGTCGCCGACATGTGATCCATCAGCCAGTCGCGATAACCTTCCGAGGTCGACTCCTCAAGATTCTGCTTCAAGTATCCGAAGATTCCGCGGAAGCCAGTCTTGCCGCGCCCTGATTCTCCATTCAGCAACAGATCCTGAACCTGCTCTGGAAGTTTTTCAAACGGTTTGCTCAGGTCAATGCCATGCGCCGCGGCCGTGATTTGCAACGCATGAATCAAACCCTGTGACGCCGAACCCGGTCCCAGTCCGCCATCAAGCAGAGGCTTCGACCAATCCGTAATCACCTTCGCCGGATCGAAATCATACTTGCTGCCAAGGCCGTGGCACTCCGGGCAAGCTCCATACATGCTGTTGAACGAAAACGAACGCGGCTCGAGTTGCGGCACGCTGATGCCGCAATCCGGACACGCCAGCTTCTCCGAATAAAGTTGCTCATCGCCTCCAACCACAGCGATCTGCACCAAGCCGCCGGCCAACTTCATCGCCAGCCCCACCGACATTTCCAGACGGTGCTCGATCCCCGGCTTCACCAGCAGCCGGTCAATCACCACTTCGATGGTGTGGTTCTTGCGCTTATCGAGCGCGAGGTCGTCATCCAGATTCACAATTTCGCCATCCACGCGTGCGCGCTCGTAGCCATGCTTGAGCAGCGTCTCCATCTCTTTCTTGAACTCGCCTTTGCGCCCGCGCACGATGGGCGCGAGGACCATTACTCGATCCTCAGGAGTTAGAAGCATCACACGCTGCACGATCTGCTCCGCCGACTGGCGGCTGATCGCCCGCCCGCACTTGGGGCAATGCGGCACTCCAATCGAAGCGAATAAGAGGCGAAGGTAGTCGTAGATTTCGGTAATGGTCCCAACGGTCGAACGCGGGCTGCGGCTGGTGGTCTTCTGCTCAATCGAGATGGAGGGGCTAAGTCCATCAATTGCATCCACATCCGGCCGCTCCATCTGGTCCAGAAACTGCCGCGCGTAAGTCGACAAAGTCTCCACATAGCGGCGCTGCCCTTCGGCATAAATCGTGTCAAATGCCAGCGACGACTTGCCCGACCCGCTCAGTCCGGTCACCACCGTCAAAGTATTGCGCGGAATCTCAACGTCAATGTTCTTGAGATTATGCTGGCGCGCCCCGCGCACGGAGATTTTAGTAATAGCCATTGGTTACTTGTCTGAAAAACCGGGTTGGATTGCCCTTCCGTAATGTCGACAGGCTTACAGACTTGTCCGACAGTAGGAGTGCACAGCTCTACTCCGTATTTTACTACGGAGCAGCAAGCTGCGGCGCACCTGAATCGTCACTAGCAGCGGCCTTTAACGCAGGTAGATTGAAAAAGCCGCGTAGACGAAAGTTGAAGCTGTGGCATCTGATACTGCAATTTAATAAGGGTGGTCGACCGTGATTTCGCTCTTCATGCCTCTGATTCTTTGCCTCACCGTAGCCGCCTCGGTCGGCATCGGCGTCCTCTCCACGTACGCAGCAGTCTTCGCCATTCTCGATTTATGCGGACGAGCCTCGCAGCATCGTCCCGCCGAAGCACGCCCGCGGCTCGTTCTCGTACCTACGCAGAATCACGCCAGCGGCGACTAGGATCCACTCCGCCCCCTGGACGTTTCCGTTATCTGAAACATCGCTTCGACCACTGGTCCGTTGACGATTCACGGTGTCAGCGCGCCTTCTGAAGAGCAATGGAATCCAGATTGTGAACCCACCTCGCCGGGCGCTTGTCATCCGAAACAATCAGTTGGAACGGACCGTTCTTTCCCAAAGGCTGGCCATCGCGCGTATCGGCCACAATGACCTGCCCTGCATGAAAATCGGGATCGACCTCGGCGAGAGAAAGAACGACTGAGTATCCGTCGGAGCCAGTGGCGATTAAATAGGTCGTCATCACTTCTCCACGAAGCTTATTGCCCAGTGGCGCGTTCACCTTGGCCAGCAAAACAGCCAGCGGCACGCCCGAGTAGGTTTCGGCTCCGTCGGTATGGCCGTTGTGAATGGTGAGCAACACGTGCGGCAGAGCGCGAAAGTCGGCGGGGGAAAGCATGACGGGAAGAACTTGGTAGGGATCAGCAGTGAGAAGCAAACTCGAAGGGTCAACATAGGGCCCGTCGCTGTGACCAATTTCGAGAGTCACTGGAACAAACTGAGTAGCGACGAACTGGCCTCCGGGAATCTTAACCGCGATATGCCGAGTGTAGGTCTTGAATCCACGCGCAGAGACGGATAGGTCATGCGGGCCAGCTCGCAACTCAATCCCTCGTTCGCCGTGGTCGTCGGTTTCGAGGCTCAATGGAACTGGGTCCGGAGCCGGCACCAATGTAATTTTCGCATGCGGTATCACAGCTCCGAGGGAATCGGTCACGCGGATTGTCACATTAGTGGTTGTCCCCTGCTGCGCTGGAAGCACGCACGCGGCAAGAGTCGCAGCGAAAAATAGGCCGATGGTTCTCGTTAGCTTCGGCATGCTGAAAGAATATCGCACAGGTCAGCCCGGCGTCATTGAGTTAGGCGCTTCAGCACTGCGATAGCTGCTGCGTCGCTCACCTGGAATATGCAAGGCCATGAAAAGTCGAAACGCTTAGCAAAACGCCGGGCGCCACTTTTTCTCCGATTAACCCCAAGGTAACCTTTCGCAGTGCCCCCGCTATGCTAAATATCGAAGATGCCAACAGCGACGGAAGTGGCGGCGTGTCCGAAATGCGGGTCGGCACTCAGAGGATGGATCTGCCCGCGTTGCAGCCCTGTTCCTCAAGCCGGTTCCCGGAAACCTTCTACAAGTTTATTTCCTCTAGCTGCCGGCGTAGCGGTGCTTTTGTTCGTCGTATCCATAGCAATCGTGACGGTCGTTTTCTTGAACCGGAGCCTCTTGCAGTCCACAGCCTATACGAGCTCACTGCAAACGGCCCTTTCTTCGCCTGGCGTGCAGAGCGCGCTGGGCAGCGGCATCCAGGCCAAACAGCCGGTGTTCGGATTTCTGTTTCCCTTCGGAGGTTCGCAATTTGCGCAATGGTCGGTGACGTTGAGCGGTTCGCACGGCAGCGGACATCTCTACGGCGTCGCTAATTGGGCCAATGGAACCTGGGATTTTTCCCGATTAGTGTTTGAGTCCGAGGGCAACAGAAGTAGCGGCAAAATTGACCTCACTCCGGTGCGCCGGCTCCAGCTTCCATCGGTACCAGCAAAAAATGTTTATCTTCTACCAATCGGTATGGCTCAAGGCGAATCCCTGCAGTGGGCGCCTGCGTATTACAAAGCAAAGCTTGGAATCGACGTGAAGGTGCTGGCTCCAATTCCTCTCGACCCGAAGCTCATTGACGCGACGCGCAATCAATTGAACACCGACAAGTGGATCGAATTCGTGGCGCAGAAGTATCCCGAAATTTCGCGCGAACCCGCCTCGATCTTGATTGGCGTGACCGCCAGCGATACGTACATCCCAGATTTTGACTCGAGTTATGTGGAGAACATGCGCCACGAGGGACGATTCGGAATGGTCTCGTCAGCTCGTTTGCATCCGATTTCGCTGCTGGGAAAGTGGAACCCGGAATGGCTGACCTCGCGGGTGCAAAAACTTCTGACCAAGAATCTGGTCATGCTCTATTTCGATTTGCCCCTGAGCAGCGACGACACAAGCTTACTGAGCGGCGGCGTTCTCTCTGGCTTCCAGATCGATCGGATGGGCGCGGACGTAATCGGGGCGGAAGGACGGTGGGATTCTTTCGTGGAGTCGGGAGATCCTGTCGTGACGATTTACGACGGCCCCGGAGACAAACTGCTCTGGAAAATGCAGTACACAGAATCTGCCATACCGGATACGGCCACGCAAACCTTCCGCGTGGACACTGGCGTTGGGCTGATCATTCTGCGCAAAGCGGATTTCGTTTTCGAAGACGACCCGGCCATGCAATTCACCCGAATTCATCGCAATCAGGACGATCGTTCGCGCTCTTTCGGAATCGGCGGTTCGGATTCGTTCGAGATTTTTCTCGGTGGACAAATGGGCGTCGCCATCGATCTGATCATGGAAGACGGCGTCAGAATTCATTACAACCACCTGCCGCCGGCAACAGGACAGACCGGCGACACATACCAGTCTGGCTGGGACCGCGCAGGTCGTTTTCAGAACACTCAATTGGTCTTTGATGGAAAAATATGGCGAATTAAAACGGCCGACGGATGGACGTACATGTTTCCCTACACGCCCAATGCGCTGCCGCAGAACGTAACTGTCTTGACCGGCTTTATCGACCCCGAGGGACGCCAGTACAAGATGGAGCGCGATTCGTTCGGCGCTCTTGTTGCGATCAGCAGTCCCTCTGGAAAGTGGCTTCATTTTGAAAACGACTCCGAGCACCGAATCAGCAAGATCACATCTTCGCACGGTCGCACTGTGCAGTACGAATACGACGCGGGTGGGCGAATGATCCGCGCCACAGATTCGGCAGGGCATGTGGATTCCTATACCTATGACGAGAAAGGACAGATGATCACGGCGGGACATGGAGCCGCGAATCTGGTCTTAACCAACAAATATTTTCCCGACGGCTACATCAAGAGCCAGGTTATGGGCGATGGAAAGAAATTTGAATATTCATACTTCCGCAGAGAGCGCAACGTCATTTATGAGAGCCTGATCTTGGATCCTAACGGACTCGAGACCTATGTTCAATACGTGCCCGGCGGCTACGTGCGATCGCTGCCGTCCGCCGCGCACCGCGGCCGTAGCGCCGACCAGTAGACCGTCGGCAGTAGGCCCTCGTGTTAGCATTTCAGTAGTCTTCTTCCCCGGCGGCACGCGCATGGCCCGGACTCGCCTAATCCCGATTTCATTTCCTCTCGCGATGCTCCTCAGCATTCTTCTATCCCAATTCGCTCTCGCGGCAGAGCAATCGCCGTGGCGCGAAATTCACTCCACACACTACACCGTGATTACCGATGCCGGCGAAAAGAGAGGCATAGAAGTTGCGCTGCGCTTTGAGCAGATGCGGTCCGTCTTCGCCACCCTGCTCATGCGAGACCGCCTTAATGAGTCGGAGCCGCTGACGATTCTCGCTTTCAAGAACGATAAAAACTACAACCAGAGCGCGCCCCTGCGCCAAGGCCAGCCCATCGACGTTCCCGGTTTCTTTGTGCCCGGCGATGATCAGAACTTTATCGTGCTGAACTTGTTTGAGCCGGAATCGTGGCGCGCCGTCGCCCACGACTTTGCCCACATGCTTGTCAACAACAACTATCCTCCAGCCGCGGGATGGTTCGACGAAGGCTTGGCAGAATATTTCAGCTCCATTCGCCTCGACGACAAAAAGTACGAAATCGGCGGCGATCCCGAACTGCAGTCCGCTTACACTGAAGACCTGCTGCAGAATCAGAAGGAAGTTCGCAATCTTCCGAGGTCGCTCACCGAGTTTCTTAGTGGCCAGGTTTGGCTGGCGATGCCCGATCTGCTCACCATGAAGCATGAAACGTCCAACTACACGGAAGGCACGCACCACACGCTCTTCTACGCGCAGTCCTGGATGGTGATGCATTACCTCATCCACGAGAAGAAACTGCCGCAGACGGGAACCTATTTCGATCTAGTCGAGAACCAGCACGTGCCCGTGGAAGAGGCGATCCAAAAAGCTTACGGCATGTCGTCGACGCAGTTTGATCAGGCGGTAAAAGACTACTTTCATTCGCTCACGCCGCTGTTCGTAGCGCTCGACGCCTCCAAGCAGGCGAGCGGCTCCCAATCCCAAATCAATCCTCCGCAACCCTACCAGTTTCCTGAGATCGTGCAAACGGACAGCCGCGTGATCACCTTCAAGGTCATCTCTGAAACCGACGCACGCGTAACAGCGGCGGAAATTAAGAGCAGAGTTCCTGAACGGCGCGACTCTGCCCTGCAGGAGTTGCAGGCGTTAGCCACAACTCCCGAGCCGGTTCCCGAAAAACTATTCACTAGAGAAAAGGAAAAGGACGACAAGAAGAATCCTCTCCTGGTCACGGCCGTCGGCAACGAGATCGCTCACCGCGCTCTTGCCTGGGACCACCTGCAGCGCAAAGAGTTCGATGCCGCCGCCCAAGAACTATCCAATGCCGCCGGGCTGAAGCCGGATGATCCGTGGATCCGGTACTACAGTTCTGTGCTGAAATACCGCTTAGCGCAGTCGAAGCACACCGACATCGTAGGTCTGCCCAACATGATGGTCGACCTGCGCGCCACATTGGAGTGGTATCCCGAATTCGCCAGCGCCTATGACCTGCTGGCGACGGCGCATATGAAAGGGGGCGGGCCGGTGGCAGCGATGCAGGCCGAACGAGCCGCCATCCAACTCAGCCCGCGCAACCAGCAGTATGTTTACAACATGGCGGAAATTTATATTGCCGACAAAAAATGGGATGCCGCCGTAACCTTGCTGCAGCGCCTGAAGGCAAGCAACAATCCCGAGATCGCGGCTGCCGCTCGCGATAGGCTGGGCACGATCCCGAACGAAGAAAAATACGGCATCTCAGCCGCTGCGGTAGCAAGCCAGAAAGTCGCAGCCCAACCATCGCCCTTCGACGTGCTGGAGCAGGATGCCGCCAGGCGCGCCGCAGCCGAAAAATCGGGACGATCGACAGGCACAGTAGACAAGCGTCCCGCAAAATTTCTGCAGGGGCGCCTCGTCGACGTGGACTGCTCGCAATCTCCGGCCGCAGTTTTAACCGTTAGATCTGCTGAAGTCGTTCTGAAACTACGCACTGCTGATTACAAGTCGCTGCCACTGATCGGAGCCGAAAAGTTTTCCTGCGAATGGAACGACCGTGCAGTCTCGGTGAACTACAAGCCCGGCGGCGCGGCGGATGGGGATTTGCTGTCGGTCGAAGTGCGGTGACGCGCAGGCTCTGCAAGTGGAAGCTAATTATGCGACTACACTCCGCTTAACAAAGTACTTCTCGCAGGCGCGTCGGAAAACCCGACCTAACTCTTCAAAGGGTGAAGCGCGAGCGTAATTTGCCAGACGACGATGAAAGCGGCGGCCGCTATCCCGTTGTTACCTGCGTACTTACCGTGATCCCTCGTTCGTGCGCGAGAATAGCACTTCAGAGCCAACACCTGTGGCCGATTTTCTGATATTCTCATGCGTTTTACCTTGAGGTGAGCCGTGGAGAAGCGCGCGGTCAAATATCATCGCGGGCGGTTGGGCGAGGCTTTGCGCGAGGAGATCGAAACTCTGGTGGAAGGGGAGTTGGCCGATCCGCGCATTGGGCTGGTGGGCGTGACCGCGGTGCATGTGGCCGACGACGGCCGTTCCGCGCAGGTTCTGGTGGATGTGGATGGCGATGACCAGGAGGCAGATCGCAGCCTTGAGGGTTTGATCGCGGCGAAGGAATACATACGGCACGAACTGGTGGAGCGTTTGCGGATCCGGCGCGCGCCGGAATTGCATTTCCGGCTGGACCGTTCGGAGCGGGAAAAGGCGCGAGTGGAAGAACTGCTGGCGCGCGCGAAAAAACGAATGAAGACGCGCGTGGGATCAAGCGAAAAGAAGGCGTAGAAATTATGTTGCAGGATGTTCTCCAGCAAATCGAGCAGCGCGACCGATTCGTGCTTACGTCGCACGCGCGACCGGATGGCGACGCCATTGGATCGGCGCTGGCGTGCTGCCAGGTTTTGCGCTCGATGGGGAAGCAGGCCGACGTGGTTTTGCACGATGGCGTGCCGCGAATTTATCGCTCGCTGCCCTTCGCCGATCAGGTGCAGCAGGCGAGCCGCGTCGGCGGCAGCTACGACGCTGCGATCATTCTGGAATGTGACAGCATTCATCGCACGCGGCTGGAGGGATTGGAAAGCCGATTTCTGATCAACATCGATCACCACGTCAGCGGAAGGCCGTTCGCGGATGTGAACTGGATTGATCCGCATGCGGTTGCGACGGGAGAGATGGTATTCCGGCTGGCGCGCGAGGCGGGAACGCCCGTCTCGTCTGAGATTGCAACGTGCCTTTACACGGCGCTGATGACCGATACAGGATCGTTCATGTTTCAGGGGACGAACGAGCATACGTTCGCACTGGCGCGGGAGCTGGTTTTGGCGGGCGCCGACCCGTCCCACTGCGCGCGCAGTATTTATTTTGCGCACTCGGTGGCTAAGATGAGGCTGCTCGGCGAGGCGCTGCGCAACCTCAAAACCGACGGCCACGTTGGGTGGACATGGGTAACACAGGAACAAATGGAACGTTGTGAAGCGAAGGAAGAAGACTGCGAAGGCCTGGTGAATTATGTGCTCTCGATCGGAGAAGTTGAGGCTGCGGCATTCTTCCGTGAGCTTCCCGACGGGCGCGTTCGCGTAAGCCTGCGCAGCAAGGGCAAGCTCGATGTGGCGCGAGTGGCCGAGTGCTTTGGCGGCGGAGGTCATGAATGCGCCAGCGGTTGCTCGCTGGATGGGCCGCTGGCTGAGGCGGTGCGACCGGTTCTGGAAATGCTGCGGCGCGGTCCTTCCGTACAATGATTCAACATGAGGTTTCAACGTTTCAAAGTTTCAACGTTTCGAGGCTCAATTCGTCGATGTAGCTATGCCTGCGATCGCTTGAAACCTTGAAACTTCCGAAACCTTGAAACCTTTGATCCTCCCATGACGAATCGCACCCGCACGGACGCGCTGCTCCTCGCGGGCTTCTGCGCGTTTCTGTTTCTCTACGGGCTGGGACAGTTCGGTCTGATTGGAGCCGACGAGCCGCGCTATGCGCAAGTCGCTCGTGAAATGCTGGAGCGACGCGATTGGATTACACCTGTGCTTGGCGGGCATCCGTGGCTGGAAAAGCCGCCGCTCTATTACTGGCAAGCCATGCTGTCGTATTCGATTTTTGGTGTAAGCGACTGGGCCGCACGGCTGCCGTCGGCACTCGATGCCGCTCTATTGGTACTGGCTGTGTACTTTTTTCTGCGGCGCTTCAAGTTTGGATTTGAACTCGACGGCGCGCTCATCACAGCATCTTCCGCCGCCATTGCCGGATTCGCGCACGCCGCCTCGATGGACATGGCATTGGCCACGGCTTTCGGTATCGGTATGCTCAGTTGGTGGGCGTGGCGGGAGAGTGAAAAGAAAATTTACCTTGGCATGTTTTACGCCTTCATGGCTCTAGGCATGCTTGCGAAGGGACCCGTCGCGCCGTTTCTGGCCGCGCTGGTGATCGCTCTGTATGCGATTGCCGTTAAAGAATGGCGTCTGGTTGTGAAGTCATTGTGGCTGCCGGGAATTATTCTATTCTGCGCGATCGCGCTGCCGTGGTATTTGGCGGTGCAGATGCGCAATCCGCAGTTTTTTCGCGAATTTATCGTTCAGCAAAATCTGGACCGGTTCTCGGAAAATCTTTATCACCATCGCGAGCCCATCTGGTATTACCTGCCGATGACGGCGCTGGCGCTGGCTCCTTGGACGGTCTTTGTGATTGCGGGCTTCGTGCAAGCGGTGCGGCAGTGGTGGGAGCGACGAAGATTCGTGCAGGCCAGCGAGGACTTCGAAAAGCAATTTGGCATTTTCGCGTGCTGCTGGCTGGTCGTGCCCGCGGTGTTCTTCTCGATCTCACAATCGAAGTTACCCGGCTATATTCTTCCCGCGATTCCTGCGGGTGCGCTCTTATTAGTAGGATGTCTGCGGCAAGATCTGGAGCGAAACGACGCCAGGCCGCCGGCAATATGGCTGGCAGTGTTGCACGCGTTATTCGCCGCTGCTCCGATTGTTCCAGCGTTATTGATTGCCTATTTGATCACGCAACACCGGCTTCCGGGAGGGCGACCCATGCTGGCAGCGCTCGGCGTTGCATTCGTTCTGTGCGCCGGAATTGCGCTCACACTGGTTCGCAAGACAGGTCTTCGCATGCTGCGGTTCGTAACGGTGATTCCGGTTCTGCTGTTTGTGGGAATTGTGTTGCGACTGGGAGCTACCGACCTGGATGAAACTTATTCGGCGCGGCCCCTGGCGCGGGAAATCGCTCGGATGGAAACTCAACCGTTGCCGCTAGCCGTCTACCATGTTCGGCGCGAACTGGAATATGGATTGACCTTTTACCGCAACCGGTTGACCTTCAACTACGACTGGGGCAGCGTTCCTGCAAGTGAACACTTGTTGGTGGCGCCGGAAAATACACAGGCCGAGATTGCGAAGCTGGTGGCAGGCCGCCGCGTCTCTTACCTGGGACACTATTCGGCGCAGCGCGTCGACTATTACTGGGTTGCCGCTGCGGGCGCGGCTTCCGGGCAGTAGGATGAAATGTTGTCGGCTGGTGTTCCGGCGGTTTGCTTCAACTCTCGCAACGCACTAAACTCTGATTTCTGCCATTGCAAACTTAGCCACCGTCTTTTGCGGCGGAATTTGCAGGAGCCCCGTGGAGATTCTCGATCTCAGGCATTTTTCCTCCGTCGACCTGCGCCCCCTGCTCGACGATGAGACGCGCGCTTGGGCGAGCCTGCTCTCGTGGGATTACCACGGGTCGGCGGAGATGATTCTGCGCTATGTCGACGCGAAAATTCTCCCTGGATACGCTGCCATTGATCGCGGGCGCATTTTCGGTTACAGCTTCTTTGTGTACGAAGGCAGCAAGGGAGTAGTCGGCGATCTTTACGTTGCGAACGGCGGACGAGTTTCGAACGCGGGCGAGGTCGAAGTCAAGCTGCTAATGCATGTGATCGAAACGCTGCAGCAGTCTCCCGGAATCCATCGCGTCGAGGCGCAGTTGCTGGCGCACGAGGCGGGAAGCGTTGCGCGGCCGTTTCTGGATCAGGGTTTCCAGCGCCATCCGCGGCTGTTTATGCTGCTGGATCTGTCCAGGATTGTTCCCCCAGCAAGAGCGACGAATGCAGATGTCGAAGTTCGTCCTTGGACCGAAGCGGACTATCAACCCGCGGCTGCTGTGATCACGGCCGCTTATCGCGGCCACGTCGACGCCCAGATCAATGACCAGTACCACACGCTGAGCGGATCGCTGCGCTTTCTGAATAACATTGTGCGTTTCCCGGGATGCGGAGTGTTCGATGCGGAGTCATCTTATGCCGCTGTAGATCGCAAGGGAAAGAATCTGATTGGCATGATTCTGTGCTCGCGCGTGCGCGCGGACGTTGGTCATGTAACGCAGGTTTGCGTGCTTCCTGAATATCGCTCGCGCGGCATTGGCGAATCGTTGCTGGCGGCAACTTCTACAAATCTTCGCAAGCGTGGCTTCTCGATGTTATCGCTGACCGTAACTGAGGCCAACGCCGGAGCTGTTGCTCTGTACCGGCGGCTGAATTTTGATTCGAAGCGGGTGTTTGATGCGTTTGTGTGGGAAGGATAGAAGCTCTTAGCTGTTAGCTCCTAGCCCCTAGCTCGTTAGGCACAAGAGTTTCAGCATCGGCACAGGAAGACAGTAACACGAGAAAAGCCGGACGCGGATTCACTACAAAGAAAAGAAGCTAAGAGCTAAAGGCTGAGAGCTAAAAGCTATCTTCGCACCAGCCACATGGCCCAGCCGGCCACGAAAACGCCTCCCAGAAACATGGCAAAACAATACAGGCCATAGCGGATCATATCGCGCGTGGTTTCACGGTGAGTAATGCCGAAGACTATCGAAGCGAAGAGCGCGAACACAAAAGCCGCGCTGAAGTGAGAAAGTTGAATCGTCATGATGCCCCAACCGGAATTGAAGTTTTAGCTGACAGCTGACGGCTGATGGCTGACAGCTTCTTCATTGTTTTTTCCCGATGGCGATGTGGTAGGCGTCGGCCACCGCGATGAAGTTCAGCAGTCCAGCGACGATCATGAACTTGGTTCCATAATCGGCGGTGGCGAAAGCGACCGCGCCCTGTCCCCAGTTCATGGCAAGGGTCACAATGTACAGGCCGCCTGCGCCCAGGTCGCCGATGAATCCGAGCATGTCGAGAATGTCGCCGCCGTTCGCCTTGTAGATGTGCCCCTGCATCATAAGGCCGAGCACGAACAGAGCGCCGATCGAGACTAGTAGCAGGCCGCCGCGAATCCAGCGCCTCTGAATCATGTGGCCCGCGCCGGGAATCAGCCAGCCCACGGCGGGCGCAATCACCGCCATCATGCTCGCGGGCTGCGCCGGTACGGCTGCCTTGGTCGTTGTCTTTGCAGTTTGATTTGCCATCAGATGGTCACGATCTCGCGTTGAATATTGCCAGTGACTTCCGCCGAATTGGGCCGGATCAGCATGTTGACCTCGCTGCGCACGCCGAATTCCGGCAGATAAATGCCGGGCTCGATCGAGAAGCAGGAGTTGGGAAGAATCTGGCGCTCGTCGTGAATTTCCAGATCGTCCATGTTGGCGCCGTTGGAGTGCACGTCGGTGCCGATGGAGTGTCCGGTGCGGTGAATAAAATAATCGCCGTAACCTTTTTCCTTGATGTGGTTGCGAGTGGCGCGATCCACTTCCCATCCGGCGATGCGGCGGCCGGAGTTGATGGCTTCGGTCACGGTTTTCACTCCGGCATCGCGCGCGTCGCGCACAATCTCGAACACCTCGCGCATGCGGCCCGATGGCGCGTTGCCGACGAATCCCATCCAGGTGATGTCGTAATACACAGCGCCCGGAATATTTTTTTTACCCCACACGTCGAGCAGTACAATGTCGCCCTCGCGAATCGGAACCGGATGATCGGCACGCGGCTCATAGTGCGGATTTCCGGCGTTGGAGTTGACGGCCACGATCGGCGGATCGTCGGTGAGCAGGTTCTCGCGGCGAAACGCTTCCATAAACCAGTTTTGGATTTCGTGTTCGGTAGTTCCGCCGTTGCGGGTGCGCTGCCCGATTTCCTGAAAGGCCGCTGCCGTGATCGCATCAATCGCGTCGCGAGCGGCGAAGTGCGTCTTGATCTGATCTTCGCTCCACGTAGCTTCAAACTGCGCAACCAGGTCCGCGGAACTGACAACGTTCTTGCCGAGGCCGCGCAGAAGTTCGACCGTGCCGGCATCGACCAGGGAAATTGTGAAGACGATGTTGTTGGGCGAGTACTGCATCGCTATGTCGCGATAAGGCGCGAGAATCGACTTCAAGCTGTCGAATAATTCCTGCCAACCGGAGTACTGGCGTTTGCTGCCGGGCAGCGAATCAAGATGGCCGGCTTCGATTTTGTGGACCAACTTTACCGGTTCGCCCTGCGCCGGTATTAGGTAAAACCAGCGCCGCGTAACCATCAGACCGGCAGGCAAGCCGAGCACGCGGTAAGCAATGGGATCGCGATGATGGTGATCGTAAAACAGCCACGCGTCGATGTTGCGTTCGCGCAGCGCAGATTGGATGGCAGCCAGGTCCATGGGCAAACCTCTATTGTAAACAATGGCAACGATTTGGGCGAATCAGGCCGCAGGAAATCGCATTCCAGAATGCGATTTATTTGAGGATGACTCCTTGTTACACTGTCAGGCCATATGGCTGCCATAGCCGAGCCTGCCGTCGCGTCTGTGGTCACGAAACGCGTTCGCATCGAATCGATTGATGTAGTTCGCGGCGTGATCATGATTATCATGGCGCTCGATCACGTGCGGGATTTTTTCGGCAATTCGGGTTTTAATCCCACGGACCCTGCCAACACAACGATTCCGTTGTTCTTTACGCGCTGGATCACGCACTTCTGCGCGCCGGTTTTCTTTCTTCTGACCGGTACGGGCGCCTATCTTTCGCTGGCCAAGAAGGGCAAACGCGAGTTATCGCGGTTTCTATTTACACGCGGCCTGTGGCTGATCTTTCTGGAACTCACGGTAAACCGCTGCCTCGGTTGGCAGTTTAACTTCGATTACCACCTTACGATGCTTATCGTTTTGTGGGCTCTGGGCTGGGCGATGATTACACTCTCGGTCTTAGTCTACCTGCCGGCTTGGGCCGTAACGGCGTTCGGCGTGGTGATGATCGCGACCCATAATCTGTTGGACTCCGTGGAATCTTCGAATCCTCTTTGGTCGATTCTGCACTCGCCCAACATCATTTTGAATCATCCCGGGCGCATTATTTTTGTTACGTATGCACTTATTCCGTGGGTCGGAGTTACCGCGGCGGGCTATGGATTGGGACAGATCTACCGCTGGCCATCGGAACGGCGGAAAGCACTCCTGCTGCCGCTGGGCTTAGGCTTATCGGCGGCATTCGTCGTTTTGCGCGGCATCAATGTTTACGGTGATCCGCTTCCCTGGAGCGGCCAAAGGTCCGCGGCTTTTACTGTGCTTTCATTTTTGAACACCACGAAGTATCCGCCATCGCTTTTGTATCTACTGATGACGCTGGGACCGGCGCTGGTTTTCCTTTGGGCGGTCGACGCTGAAACCCCGCGATGGCTGCGGCCGGCGCTTACCATCGGCAAGGTGCCGATGTTTTATTATCTGCTGCACATTCCCCTCATCCACTTGCTCGCTGTCGCGGTGTGTTATGCGCGGTACGGTCAGGTGCACTGGATGTTCGCGTCTCCGGGGCTCGGCGAATTTCCAATGACTAAGCCGCCTGGTTGGGGATATTCTTTGCCGATTATTTATCTGATCTGGATTTTGGTCGTGCTTACTCTTTATCCGCTTTGCCGCTGGTTTGCGGGATTGAAGCAGCGGCGCAGCGATAACTGGCTGAGTTATTTCTGACCTCGATCAGGGGCTAGAATCTTTTTCTTGACCGCGGGACGCAGAGTCTCGCACGCTGTGCGCAGCACCAGGCGTGGAGCGCGTCCGCGAATCTTCATCAAATATGGAACTGTGCGTTTTGCATCGAACTTCGCCGTCTCGCGCAGCAGCCAGCCTAACCCTTTCTGCACCATGTCGTCGTCATCAGCGAGTAGAGAGTCCGACAGCTTCATAATTTCCGGGAAGAACATCTTTGCTCGCGCTCCTCGAATCAGCGCCACGCAGGCGGCGCGGCGGCGCCAGCGGTTGGGCGACTTCGCCCAGCGGAAGACGGCTTCCGTGCGTGAAGGTTTCGATGCAACCATCGGCGCTATCAGGCAGTGCACCAGTCCATCGTGATCGGCCCAGCTGCTGATGCGGTCGAGCCAGAAATCGAACAGCTTGAACTCGCGATCGCCGAATTCGGCGTCTAGTTTTTCCAGGAGAAAGACAGCGGCAACTTTTTCTTCCAGCACCGGGCCGGAAAAAAGATGGTCCGCAACCTCGACCAGGAAGTCGAGCCCGCGTTCTTTCTTCAGTTCCCGACGAAGGCGGACGGCGGCCCGGCGCAGATCCGCCGTATACCATCCGTGCGATTTGATTTTATCTTTGAAGAACCATTGCACGCCTGCTGCATGCTCGGCGGAGCCGCCATCTTTGAGCGCGCGTCGAATTTGTGCGGCGACTTCTGCCGGGCTGGGTGTCGCTGATGAACGTAGAGCTGTGACACTAAGAACGCTGGCGTTACGTTTCATTTCGCGGCAACTGAGACCACTCTGAAATATCGGTCGTACACCCACAGCAAAGCCGTTGTCACCACGCCTACCGCGGTCACGCTCCACCAGATTCGCTCGGGTTGGTGCGTGACCTCTCCGAAGTGATGCATGAGTGTCCCGCCGAACCATCCCCCAATTAGCGAGCCAATGCCGATCGGCATGAACGCAAAGCCCATGTAGGTACCTTGCTGTCCCGGTGGCGCGAGCAGAGCGATGTATTCGTAGTAGCGCGGTTGCTGAATGATCTCGCCGAGGGCGAGAACAAATAAGGAGAGGATCGCTCCCCAGATTGTTGGCCGAAAGATGAGGATGATCCATGAGACGGAAGTGATCAGCGTGCCCAGGATTACGGCCTGGAACGCAGGAATTTTCCGCGTCAGGAAATTTATCGCGAGCGTGAGGCAGATCACCGCCAGACCATCCGTAACCAGGATGATCTCGACATCGGCGTGAGGATTAATGAAGCCGTGAATGTAGCCGGGCAAGCTGATGTACTGCTGCCAGAAGACGATCCAGAAGCCGGTGAAGAGCACGAGGAACCACATGAAGCGGCTGATCCCGGCGAGGACCAGCACAAGTAATCCGACCCAGATCCACCACGGCACGTTGAAGGTGGGATGAATCCACAGCGCGATGCGAAGTAGCAGGGCGATCATCAGGACGGGCAGAACCAGCCGATAGTTGCCGACTACGACACAGAAATTCCGTGCGACGATGGCGATGGATGGCGGCGGGGCGTCGCCGGGCTTGCGCGGCTCGCGAAAGAAAATCAAAACCACAAAGAACATCGCGAAGACGAAGAGCGCGGAAACGCGGTAAACACTCTCGACGCCCAGGTGACGATGAGCCCAGGACGCGAACAACGGCCCGGCCGCGCCGCCGATGTTGACCATGGTGTAGTAGATGGAATAGCCGATGGAGCGGACGTTCTCTTTGGAAGCGCGGGCGGTGGTGCCAACCACGCAAGGCTTTACCAGCGCGATGCCGAGTGCTGGGAGAATGAGGATGAACCCGACAAACAAGCTTAGCGGCACGGCATTACGCACCGGTGCGAGCCATGAGGCGCCGATAGAACCGATGAGGAAATACGCGGCCGCGAGAATGAGATACGCCATCGAGAGAGCGCGGCGAAAGCCCAGGCGGTCGGCGGCGGCTCCGCCGAAGATGGCGAGAAACCATACCATGCCGCCGAAGATGCCAGTCAGGGTTCCGGTTTGCTCTGCGGAAAAATTCAGACGCTCTTGCAAGTAGAGCGCAAGAGAAGCGAAAGCTCCGTAGTAAGAAAGGCGCTCGAAAATCTCGCTGATATTCGCGACCCAGAAGGGACGCTCGAAGCCGGTGCGAATTTCCTGCAGGCGTTCGGAAAAGCTCAAGAGTGGCTCCCTGTGGCGGCGCTAGCGATCCGTTTGCGTACTTCTTCGGCCGAGAGTCCGGAGATGCGAATCATTTTTGGGCGGCTGGTCTGGCCGGAGGCAATGGTAACGGAAGATCGAGGCAGCTTCAAAAGTTTTGCGAAGAATTCGATGCAGGCTTGGTTGGCGCGGCCTTCCACAGGAGGAGATGTTAGAGAAAGCTTGAGCGCGTCGCCGAGTTCGCCGGTGATGGCGTTCTTCTTGGCGCGAGGATGGACTCTTACCGCGAATGTAACGCCCGTGGACGTTTCCTGAATGGTTACCATAAAAAAGCACTAACACAGAGGACACAGAGGTTCACGGAGTAAATCAAAGGCTCTCCCACGTTCCTTTGCTTATCGGAGCTAAGGCCTTCCGCGCTCTCCGAAGATTGCCGTGCCCACGCGCACGCAGGTCGAGCCTTCTTCGATGGCCACTTCGAAATCGTGCGACATGCCCATGGAGAGTTCATCCATGGCGATGCCGGGCAGCTTTCTGGCGGAGATCACATCGCGCAATTGGCGCAGCTTGCGGAAATAAGGGCGCCCACCTTCGGGATTGTCGGTGAAAGGCGGCACGGTCATCAGTCCGCGGAAGGCTAAGGCTTCCAAGCGAGACGCTGCTGTCAGCAATTCTTCGAGTGCTAGTGAGTCCGGCGCCACACCGCTTTTTGCGGCTTCTCCGCCGACGTTGATTTCGATTAGCACGTCGAGTTTCTTGCCGAGCGCACGGGCCGCGGCATCCAGTTTTTCAGCCAGCTTCAATGAATCGACTGAATCCACAGCTCGAAATAGTTCAGCAGTCTTTGCGGCCTTGTTGGTTTGCAGGTGGCCAATCATGTGCCATTCCGCGGCTTTCAAATCCCGCAGGGTATCGACTTTGCCGGCGAATTCCTGCACTCGGCTTTCTCCGAATATTCTGAGTCCCGCTTCGTAAGCTTCGCGGATGCGCTCCGGCGGCTGGGTTTTGGTGACGGCCATCAGAGTGACGCCGTCGGCATTGCGCCCGGCGCGGCGCGCGGCCGAGGTAATCCGTTCGCGCACCGCGGCCACATTTACGGAGATCGGCATAGACACACTAAACCACGAAGGACACGAAGTTTCACGAAGAAAATTCGGACTTCCTTCGTGCCACTTCGCGTCCTTCGTGGTGAACAAGCTACATCATTGCGACAGGCGGTGCTGGCTCGTTCGGATCGCCCGCGCTCGATAGCGGCAGGAAGATCATGAGGCAAGCGAGCAGAACCATCACCACAATTCCACTAAGGTAAAGAGGGTGGTCAAAGATCTGCGCCGTCTTGATTTTCGCAGCCCACGCCGAGAGCAGGTGCAACCAGGGTTGCTGAGCGAATGACAACGCGATAACTGCCGCCCATAGCAGTCCGCAGATCGCTTCTCCGGCGATCAAGCCGGAAGCGGTAAGCACTCCGGCATTTTCTGCTCGCGCCGTTTGCGCTGCGTTCAGGCCGCGACGTTTCGCGATCCAATCGCCGATCGCGCGGAAGACTCCTCCCAGGAAAATCGCGAACGTGGTCTCGAACGGAAGATACATTCCCACGGCAACCAGCATCGGACTCTTCACCTGCATCATGATCAGCCCGATCCCGAAGCAGACGCCGACCACCACCAAGGGCCACGGCATGTCGCCGCCCACAATGCCGATTGCCAGAGTGGCCATCAGCCCGGCCTGCGGCGCGGAGAGATCACGGCTGCCGAAACCGAATGCAGTGTGCAGCAGGTAGAGCGGCCAATACATGACCAAACTCGCCACAACCACGGCAATCAATTCAGCACTCTGAATTTTGCTGGGAGTGCCGCCGAGAATGTAGCCGACCTTGAAATCCTGCAACAGTTCGCCCGCAACCGCCGCTGAAACGCAAACTACTGCAGCCACTCCTAAGACGGTAGCCACGCCTTTTATGCCGTGAACGCCCAAAGCTACCATCAGCAGCGCAGCGATAATCAGAGTTGAGAGCGTAAGACCGGAGATTGGATTGTTGGACGAGCCGATGAATCCGACCAGGTTGCCCGAAACCGTCGCGAAGATAAATCCCACCACCAGCATCACCAGCGCCGCCAATACCGCGGGCCAAACCAGCCCGGAAATATGTATGTACAGGAAGCACATGAGCACAAACATAACCGCGATCAACCCGAACACAATCTTCGAACTCATGTAGCGTTCGGTGCGGGAAAGCTTCGCCTGTTGTTCGGCGGTTTGGCGAAGGTCAGAAAATGCTTTTCCTAATCCCGCAGTAAGGCTCGTGCGCATTTTGTAAAGCGTGTACGCCGCGCCCACCAACATGCCGCCGACGGCGATTGGTCGCACAACAAACCGCCACACTGCCATGGCCATCGAAGCCCAGTCATCCGGCGTATCCGCGGGAACGTATTGCTTGAGTTGCGGACCCAGAAAATACATGAGTAGCGGAACCATCAGGCCCCAGGCCAACACGCCGCCTGAAAACTGAAGCGCGGCCAGTCGAAGCCCGATGATGTATCCCACGCCCAAGTAGGCTGGGCTCACGCTGGGGGCCGAAGCCATGCTGGCAGCTCCGGTCGCTAGCACATTCGTGGTTCCCACCCCACCGAGCCGCACCTGACTGCGGCCAAGCGCGCCAACTCCAAAGTGAAAGTCTTTGTCTGCGGCGAAAAGTCCAAAACGCCCCAAGAGATAAACGAAGCCGCCAACGCCAATATTCCAGAAAAGATACTTAGCGGCCTGCGCTCCACGTTGCCCAGCCTTGTGAATCTCCGATGCGGCCAGCGATTCAGGAAAGGGCAGCTCCGGGTCTTCGACCATGCCGCGCCGCACCAGGGAAATGAAGAGGACTCCTAGAATGCTGCCCACCATGATGAGCGCCGTCGACTTCCAATATGCGACTCCGGGCTCAAACGACGGCCACGCCTTTGCGATGAGAAAGGCGGGAATAGTAAAAATCGCACCGGCGGCGACAGATTCTCCGATCGATCCTGCGGTACGTGCAATGTTTTCTTCGAGCAGCGATCCCTTCCACGCCCGCATGGCCGCCATCGCAATCACTGCGGCCGGGTATGTTGCCGCGATTGTGATACCAGCGCGCAGTCCCAGGTAAGCGTTGGCCGCGCCCAGAACAATGGTCATAAGAAGTCCCAGCAACACTGCGCGCAGGGTGAACTCCTTCATCTCCATGTTCTCGGGCACGAAAGGGACGTGTTTCTTGACAACAGTTCCTGGTCCAGGGACTGGACTGCTCATAGATGGAATCCTCGTAAGGCGTGGGATGAAAGCAATTTTGAAGTGTAACTCATTCAGAACATAGGACGGCGGCACGTTAGCATGCGGACGGGCTGGATTACAAGTGGGGCGCGGGTTCCAGCTTAGTAACGGCCGCAGAACTTCCGATTGGCGTGCGTCACGGCTTAGAGGTAGAATGGAGCCAATCTGTTTGCGCCCCTTCGTTGTCCAGTTCCCAGAGAGGTGTTACGTGGCAAATTCCCCCGACCAGCGTGGGTTTCAGCGGCACATAGAATATCGATGCGATGATTGTGGCAGCGACACCGGCTTCCGTTCGCGGCCCCGCACATTTTCTGAACGTTATCTTCTGCCGATTTTTCTGCTGCAGCCGGTTCGCTGCTCGGTCTGCTTCCGGCGCGATTATCGTTTGCTGTTCGTGCCGGTGAAAGAGCGTCTTCCTGAACCAGTCCGGAAGATGGCAGCCCCGGTACCGCAACCTGACCGCAACGTTGCCTAGCAAAACGTTCGCGGGCGTTGCTTCGCGACTCAGCCGTCGTTATACTCTATTCCAGCAGGCAATCGCAGAGTCGCCCGCGCCAAGCTAGAACCTTGCGGGCAAGACGGAGGCCGTCTTCAGCAGTAGCGAGGACAGAATTCGGGCTAGCCAGGCCAAAGCTGGAGTGGCGAGCCCTTCTATTGCTTCCAGAAGCAGCGTAATCCAGTCCGGCGGAATTCACGCTGATCGGATCCGGATTGAGCGAAGTTGGTTCGAACGAGTTTGGACCAACCCGATTGCCGAAATTCTCTTCGCGGTTTTGTTTCCCTCGGATTGCCGAATCTGCAGCACACCGCTAGTCAGTATTTCGCGTCTTCCCGTTTGCCAGGAATGCCTCGACAGCATGCTCCCCATCGCGGGCGGAGTCTGCGCAACATGCGGCGAGCGCTTATTTTCGCCTTACGCGATTGCCGATAGTCATAATCATGGCGAACCCCGATGCGGGATGTGCCGCCGCATTGAACCTCTGTTCGCGCGAGCCGCGGCTTACGGCAGCTATGAAAGCGGACTGCGCGAGCTGATTCATCTGCTGAAATTTGGCGGCGTGCGCCCTGCGGCGGACGTTCTAGGACGAATGCTCGCCGAAGCGATCGCGAGGCTCAAACCCGAGTTCCCGGCAGAGGGCGTGGTTGTGGTTCCCGTCCCTCTGCATCGCACCAAGCTTCGCCAGCGCGGCTTCAACCAGGCAGAAATGATTGCACGCGCCGCTTTGAAAACCAATCCGGCGCGCGATCGCTTGCGCTTGTGCGCAGGACTGCTCGAGAGAACGCGCGAAACCGCGTCGCAAATCGGCCTCACCAGTCGCCAGCGTCGCGAGAATCTGCGCGGAGCATTCCGTGCGGCTCAGCGCGAACTGGTGCAGAGCCGCGAAGTGCTGGTGGTCGATGACGTTTTCACTACGGGCGCGACGGTTTCAGAATGCGCGCGAGTTTTGCGGCGTGCCGGCGCAACCAAGGTCTGGGTCGCAACTGTAGCCCGAACTTTGAAGATTTCGGCGCAGCATGCAGAGATTAGACCGCTGGAAGATACTGACGAGAGCACAGAACCCGTTCCATTGGCCAAGGCCGTAGGAATTTAGATACTAGAGACATATGTCAGGCAGGCTCGAATCCGACGCAGGACCAACAGGCCGGCACGCCGCCGGGCTTTTCGCCGCGGCGGCCATGCATCGCGATAGCAATGGCAACGCGCTGCACGCACCGGTGCTTGTTCTGAATGCGTCCTACGAACCGATTAATGTCTGCGCCGCCCGCCGCGCCTTGGTTCTGGTGCTCAAGGGCGTGGCCATGACGGAAGAAGAGAATGGACATTTTCTGCACGCGGCGCGCGTCGCCATACGAGTGCCTTCAGTGATCCGGTTGCTCGAATATCGTCGCATCCCACACCAGAGCCGCGCCCTGTCACGCAAAAACATTCTTTTGCGCGACCGCAATACTTGCCAGTACTGCGCCACTGTGCTGCCTTCCGGCGAGTTGACGCTCGACCACGTGATTCCACGCTCTCGCGGAGGCTCGTCCACTTGGGAGAACCTTGTCGCCTGCTGCCATCTCTGCAATCGCCGCAAGGGCAACCAGTTTCCGCTCGAAGCCGGCATGAAGTTGATGCGCGAGCCTCGCGCCTTCAACCTGCATACCAGCCGCCACATCATGCGCCTGATGGGCCGGTCAGATGATAAGTGGAGGAAGTATTTGTTTTACTAAGGTTTCAAGGTTTCAAGAGTTTCAAGGTTTCAAGAGTTTCAAGGTTTCAAGAGTTTCAAGGTTTCAAGGTCAGAACCAGTTCGATGTAAATTGAAGCGACGACCCCGGCAGGAGACGGAGTGGCGCGTACGTATCGTGAACTGCTCGTTTGGCAAAAAGCCAAAGCCCTCGCTGTGCATATCTATCGCGCCACGGAGCAGTTTCCCAAAGCTGAGACTTATGGTCTAACATCCCAGATAAGACGAGCTGCCGTGTCCGTGGCCTCGAACATTGCAGCAAGGTCAGGGCAGATTAACATCTGGCGAATTCCTGCACCTTCTAGGGCAAGCCCGCGGCTCCCTGTTGGAACTCGACACGCAAATAGCAATCGCGCTGGACCTTATGTATTTTAAGCCCGATCAATACGAAATCTTGGACAGTGAGATCTATCAGGTTCTAGGTCTCCTAAACCGACTGATTGAGTCTTTGCGCAAAGGCCGGGGCCAGCCGGGTTTGAAACCTTGAGACTCTGAAACCTTGAAACTTCACTTCTGAGGGCTCGGCGGCGCATCCGGTTTCTGTGGATCCGGCTTCTGATCGGGAGCCGGTTTTTCATCCTTCTGATCCGCCTTCGGAATTTCCTGGCCCTGATACAGAATCTTCACGCTCGATCCAAACCGTTTGTAGTCCTCATATTTAACGACCTCGCGGATGTGAACGTCGGTCAGGTTGAAGTGCAGCGTGTCATCGGCGCGGGTGTAGCTAGGAAACCAATATTTGCCGTCGACTTGCGCCCGCCAGGTTGTAAACTTGGGATAGAGATGTTCTGTCTTGTTCCCCTTCTTCTTCGTGTCGCGAGTCTCGGGCACTGCTTGACCGTAAGTCTTGACGATTTGTAGATCGTGGTCGTCCACCCAGATACGTCCCTGAAAATACCGTTTCTTGCCGACAATCTGCTTGGGTGCGATGTCGAAGACGTAGCAGTGCAACTCGTCTTCCGTCTGCTGGCCCACATAGAGAATGTTGTATTCCGGAATCTCGTCGCTGGTGAGCACAAAGGGCAGGCGGTTGCGGAAGTCCTGAACATCGCCTTCATCGAGCGACAGGCCACCATTTTCCAAAGTTGATTGCGGCGCAAACACCACGTTCTCCAGGCGCCGCCCCTTGTCGTCAAATAGCACGTCGAAAACTTCGTGATACTCCCCCGTGGGGGTGTTGCCGTCTAACGTTTTTACGGTGATGTCTTGCCGGTAAGTGTAGTGATCGCGCGCCTCTTTGAATTCCTTTTCTTTGGTGGCAAAGCGCTTGATGATTTCCTCAGACGTGATGCCTGTGGGCGGGGTGTTTTCGAGCGGACCTTCCTGTGCAGCAAGAATCGAGGAAGAAACTGCGCAGGCAGCCAGGATCGTAAGAAACACGAATCTGCGGACCGGCCTTCTCATACATCTATTTTAGCGGATAACTAGAAATCGCTGTTCTTTCGGCAGCGGGCATTAGCGGTGTTCTCCACTAATCCACAAAAAGGCATAACCGCGGCGACCCTCCCCCGACCTCTCTCCGCTCAGTGAGGCCGGGGGTGGGCGCTCGCAGTTTCTGCCGCCTACTTGGATGCCATTTCGTTCAAGGGGTTGTCGTGAGAAAAAAATGGCTTCGGTGTTTCGCTGGTGGCCGAGTTGAATTCGTTGTGAAAGGGCTCGGCTTCAAGCCGCGCCGCCGTGAACGCTTCAAACTCAAATCGCGGCTTTCAGCCGCAGCGACGATAGTTTTTTCAAAACTGCGCCGCCGACCGACTCCGGGAACAGGCTTCAGTTTTCGGCAAGATGGGATTAATGGGATTCCAGTCGCTAGCGAGGGGCGACCCGGAAGGCGAGCGCCGGAGGCCAGAAGCCGCCTTTGCAATCAATGCAATCAGTGATATCATTGATTGCATGGCCAGTATTACCATCCGCAAACTGCCTGAAAGTACCAAACGGAAGCTCCGCATTCGCGCCGCCCGCAATGGCCGCTCCATGGAGCAGGAGGCTCGCGAGTTGCTGGAAGCGAGTCTGGCCCAACCCGATCCCGAGCCCGTCAATATCGGCGAGGCCATCCGCCGAATATTTGCTCCTTTGGGCGGAGTCGAACTCAAAATCCCCCCTCGCCGCGGCAAAATCCGGGAGATCAGTTTCGATTGATCCCCGAAAATGACCTCCGAAATCACCATCCTCGACACCAACGTCATTTCCGAACCGATGCAGCCTTCGCCCTCGGCGACAGTGTTGGTGTGGTGGGCGCAGCAGCGTTCCGGCGCCCTGTTTATCACATCTGTAACCGTCGCTGAAATCTTGTACGGAATCGAACTGTTGCCGCACGGGAAACGGCGCGCCTCCCTGCTCGCAGGCGCGGAGCGAATGTTTGGCAAGGTCCTTTCCGGACGCATCCTGCCATTCGATGAGGACGCCGCACGAGCGTTCCCCGAGATCGCCGTCCGGCGTCGCGCGCAAGGCCGCCCCATCGCGGATTCAGACGCGCAGATCGCCGCCATCGCCCGCTCCCGCGATGCCATCCTGGCCACGCGTAACACCGAAGATTTCGAAGGCTGCGGCGTGCGCCTCGTAAATCCCTGGCAACTGACGGAACGGTAGTCGCCCAGCAATAAAAGCATTTGTCATTCCGAGCGAAGCGAGGAACCTGTTGTCCTCGAAGCCACGATGCTCGATCCACAATCCCGCGGCAACTATTCTGCTAGACTTCTGGGTTTGCCAAGGAGTCTCCCATGCACCGCCTTTTTTTAACTTCCTTAGCTCTTCTCGCTTTGGCGTTTCCCGCGTTCGCGCAAGCCAAGCATCCTTTCACCTTCGAAGACATGATGAAGCTCAAGCGCGTGGGCGAGCCTGAGGTTTCACCGGATGGCAAGTGGGTGATCTTCAGCGTGGTCGATGTGAACCTCGAAGCCAACACCAAGACGCCCCACATCTGGATCGTGCCCACGGCGGGTGGTCAGGAGCGGGAGATCATCGCCGATCAGGATGCCGACCGTCCGCGCTGGGCGCCCGATGGCAAACGGTTTGCGTTTATGTCGACGAAAGAAGGCGGCTGGCAGGTTTGGACCGCGGATTTCGACGGCGCGGCGGGAACCGTAACCGGCAAGCACAAGCTGACTTCGATTGCGACCGAGGCCGGCGGCGAACTCTGGTCGCCCGATGGCAGGAACATTCTTTTCACCTCCGATGTTTACCCTGCCTGCGACGGCGCTCCCGCGGACGAAGCCGCGTGCAACGCAAAGAAACTAGAAGAGCATGAAAAGTCGAAAGTGAAGGCATTGATCTTCGACCGCCTGCTCTATCGTCATTGGAACGCCTACAAGGAAGGCAAGCGCAGCCACATCTTCGTGGTTGAAGCTCCTCCGGAAGTTTATCCTTCAGCAGTGGCTGGTCTGACCGTGAAGTATCCCCGCGATATGACGCCTGGTGACTACGACGCGCCCGTGTTCTCGCTTGGCGGGCAGGACGACTATGCCTTCTCGCCCGACGGGCAGGAGATTTGCTACACCTCGGATCATGACAAAAACGAGGCCGCTTCCACCAACAACGATCTGTGGATCGTCCCGGTGAATGGAACGGCGGACGCCTCGTCCGCCGAGGTTTTAGCGAAGACCAGGAACATCACCGCCGACAATCCCGCCAGCGACTCGACCCCGCTCTATTCGCCCGATGGCCGCTACATCGCCTACCGCGCCCAGCAGCGTCCGGGATACGAGAGCGACCGCTTCCGGCTGATGCTGTACAACCGCAAGACGGGGGAGAGGGTCGAGCTGATGGAGGACTTTGATAGATGGGTGGGAACATTTACTTGGACCCCGGATTCCAAAGACATCTACTTCTCGTCAGAGACAGAGGGCAGTGCTCCAATCTGCAGGGTTGAGGTCGATGCTACGGGTCCGTATGACTGCCAGGGCTTTTTCGACGACGATCTCGCTCCATCGCGAGACGGTAAGACGCTGTTCCTCACGAGAATGTCGCTGCAGGCTCCCCCCGAAATCTATGGCATCAACATCAGAGGCAACGGCCAAAGCTCGCCGATGCAGCTTACTCATCTCAATGACGCGGTCCTCTCGAAGACTGAGATGTCCCCCGGGCAAAGCACCTTCTGGTTCACCGGCGCACACGGGGACAAGGTCGAAGGCTTCCTGGTCAAGCCCCCGAACTTCGACTCCAGCAAGAAATATCCCGTGAAGTTCCTCATCCACGGCGGGCCGCAGGGCGCCTGGGGAGACGACTGGAGCTTCCGCTGGAACGCCGAACTTTTCGCGGCACCAACTTCTTCGACGCCCAGCGGCTACGTGATCATCATGATCAACTTCCACGGCTCGACGGGCTATGGACAGAAGTTCATCGACGCCATAAATGGCGACTGGGGCGGCGCTCCGTTTGAAGACCTGATGAAGGGCCTCGACTACGCAGAAGAGCATTACGCTTTTATTGATAAGTCCCGGGAGTGCGCGCTGGGCGCCAGCTATGGCGGATACATGATCAACTGGATCCTCGGCCATACCGACCGCTTCAAGTGCCTGGTGTCGCACGACGGCATGTTCAACGCCGAATCCGCGTGGGGCACCACTGAAGAACTCTGGTTCAACAACTGGGAGTTCAAAGGCACTCCCTACGACAACCGCGCCGGCTACCAAAAATGGTCGCCACACCAGTACGCGAAGAATTTCAAGACGCCCACTCTCGTAATTCACGGCCAGCGCGACTACCGCCTCGACGTAAGCGAAGGCCTGCAGCTTTTCACCACGCTGCAGATGGAAGGCGTCCCGTCAAAGATGCTGTATTTTCCCGACGAAGGCCACTGGGTGCTCAAGCCGCAAAACAGCAAACTGTGGTACGAAACGGTGAACGCCTGGGTGGATCAATGGACGAAGAAGTAAGTGAAGCTTTGGGCTTTGGGAAACGATGTGTTTAGAGTGTTGCGTTTAGAGTGTTGCGTTTAGGGTTTTGGTCGTTCCGTTTGGAGTTTTGTCGTTGTATTTAGAGTTTTGTCATTCCGACCGAAGGGAGGAACCTGCTGTTTGCCGGCGCAGGCAAGAAAAGCGGGTTCCTCGCCTTCGCTCCGCGAAGACTCGGAATGACAATGTAAGAGGAGTGTGCAATGGACAAAGCAAAATCGTCTACCGGAACCAAGAAGACTGGACTCTCGCAAGCCGACGCCCAAGCCCAACTCGATTCCTTCCTGTCGAAGTACGATAGCGAGGTCGAAACCTACGCCCGGCGCGCGCTCGCGAAAATGCGCAAGCTCGTCCTCGGCGCTGTCGAAATGGTCTACGACAACTACAACTGGCTTGTAATCGGCTTCAGCCCCACGGACCGGCCGTCGGAGGCAATCTTCTCCCTCGTGCTGCCTCCGGGACGCGTGACGCTGTGCTTTCTGCAAGGCGCTGGATTGCCCGATCCTGCGAAGCGTCTGCAAGGCCGCGGCAATGTTGTGCGCAACATCCCTCTGTACAATGCCGGCGAGCGGGACAGCCACGTGCTCGACGACCCAGAAGTGCTCGCCCTCATCAACGTAGCCCTAAACCACGCGAAGGTGCCCATGCCCGCCGGCGCGCGTCGCAAGTTGATCATCAGGTCGATCTCCGCGAAGCAGCGGCCTCGCCGGGCTGCGCGGTTGAAGTAGGCTAGGCCCGTCGCGCTCCAATTGCTTCGTCATTCCGACCGAACGGAGGGAACCTGCTGTTCGCCTGAGCCCGGGAGAAAGCAGGTTCCTCGCCTTCGCTTCGCGAAGAGTCGGAATGACAAGCGCTGGAGTTCCACGATCAATGTTCCCCGAAAAGCAACCAGCCCCTTCGAGTGGGAACACTTCCCTGCCACGGGCTGAAGGTGGGGGGAGCGTTGCCGCTGTCGTTGGCTTGGATGATCTCCATTTCGTCTTGCAGTAACGCGGTTGTTCCCGCCGAGACTTGAATCTGAATCTCCAAAGGTGCGGCGAACAATCCCGCCGAGGGGGAGAAACTGGTCAGACCGTTGACATCGCTCTGCGCCGTGTTTTGGCTCTCGCTGAGGATGACCGGCATTCCAGTTTGGGTGCTAGTGGGATCGCCCGGTGTCGTCGTAAGACCGTTCCCCGGCGGACGCATCAGCGTGGATTGAAAAAGCACGCTCGCCGCGAGCACGGGATTGGGCGGCGTCGATGAGTCTGTTACGCGCACCGTCACAGACTGAAACACCGTCCCCGTTGTGACCTGGCCCGCGCCGGCCACGGCCTGCAGATTTAGCATCGCGGCGGCCACCGCGTTCCCATAGATGGTTTGGCACGGATTATTTCCCGGAGCGACGCAAGCACTGACTTGCACGTTCGCGGCAAAATTCGTCAAGCTGAGCGTGACCGACGCATAGCCGCTGCTATTAGTCACTGCGCTCGCAGCACTCAGCGATCCCGTTCCCTGCGCGATCGTAAAGTTCACCGTGACGCCGCTCTTCGGCGCACCCAGATCTACCACCACCGCCGTTAGCGGCACGCTAACCGATGCTCCCTGGGCGATCCAGAGGTAGGGAGTGGTGACTCCGATGTCCTGAGATGTAGAAGTCGCCGTCATCGTGGCCGCAACCGACTGAGCCGGGCTGTAAACGCCGGGAGCAAGAGTGGCCATGATCACTGCGTTCCCCGTGGCCGCCGGCGTCACCCATGTGGAAGCGATTCCGCTTTCGTCGCTGATGGCCGAACACGTGGAAGCTCCGCTGCAGATTGAGAGCGTAGCGCCATTCGTGGTGGTCCATCCCACGGTCGCGCCGTTCACCGGGGTTACTCCATCGGAAGCGAGCACCCGCACGGTGACAGGATTCGTGGCTGGCGTTCCCACCGGTGTTGGAGGATTCACACCGCCCTGCGACAAAACGATCTGGTCGGTAGCAGCGGCTCCAAAGGTGAGCACGCCGGTCATGATGGAAAATGCGCCACTCACGGGATCGCTGATGGTGATGGTTTGCGGCCCATCGCTTTGAGCGGGAACGGCCGTCAGCATCTGGCTGGCGTTGGTGGCCAGCAGCGGAACGCTTGCGCTGCCCACCGTGACAGCGAGGCCTGGCGAAAAGCCGGTGCCCTGCAACGTGATCGCGCCGCCATTCACCGAAACGCGCGCCGGGATCGCTGAGTCTCCGTAGAGCACGTGCGCGTGATAGTGGTAATCGGGACGGCCGTCGCCACGCAGGTCGGCGATACCGATGATGAAGCTATTCGAGTTTAAGACTTGCGCATCAAGACGGCTCATGCCGAACGTTGCCGAGTTAAACGGAGCGGCCGTAAGAGCCGGCGGAGCCGTGCCCTGCGGATCGCCCAGCGTCCACATGCCCACCACCGGTTCGGCCTTCGACTCGGTGGGGCTGCTGGTCTCATCGAGCGCGGTGACAGCTACCGATAATGTGCGGTTGGCTTGGGCTGTAATCAGGAAGTAGCCAACGTCGCCGTAGCCGCTCAACGAGCCCACCCAGTCCCCTGCCGATGGAACTGGCGCGGGGGCACTCCAGGTCTCAGTCGCGGCCCACGACGGTACCGGTTGGGCGCTGCCGGACATGAGCACATCCTGCTCGAACTGACCGCCTGCTCCAACGGTGACAGTCACGGGCTGGAAAGTTCCCGAAGGCGCGACTTGCGACGGGTCGTAAGGACACACGCCCGCCGACCAAAGCGGATCCAGAGCCTCTACCGTAAGCTGGTATTGCGCTGTGCTCGCTCCGTTCGGGATGGGCAATCCTCCGAGATCGAAAAATCCTTCAAGGGTTGGATCGGACGATCCGAACTCGTTGTAGGGATTTCCCAACGGATCGTCTAACCCTGTGATGGGATTGCCGGCGTTGCCGGTGAACAGGAATCCGGAAATCGACGTGGCTCCATAAGCGTCAGAAGGCAGGTTGGTGGAAGGATCAATCCAGCGCGCGACCACGTTCACACCCTGCATGGGCTGAGCTTCGGCTCCGGTTTGATCCGCGAAGTAAACCGAGCCGTAGATGCGCGCAGTCGCGGCCGACGCGCTGGCGGGATAAAGTCGGGACAGCGCGGCCACATCATCGGGCGCCAGCTGATAAGGATTCGCGTAGCAGATCGTGATTGGTATGCAGTTAACCGAATCCATAAAGTGCATCACGGGAAAGCCAGCATAGTCATCGGCCGTAGGCGGCGGATTGCCAGTAATCACATTAAGATTCATCTGCGACCAGCCCAGGCCGATCACGCCGCCAAGCACCCGCACCAGCCGATATTCAACGTCGGTGAGCTGCGACGACTGCAGCGCGCACTGGCCATTTATCACAACCAGTGCATGAAGAAAATTTGCGCCTGCGCCAAAGTTATCCGCACCGCCATAAACTGCGTTCCAGAAGCATTGCGAGGGATCGCCCGCGTCGGCGCCGAGCAGCGCGTCCGTCACTGTGCCGTCGTAGTCGTAGACGATTCCAACGGGGGTCTGCATGGCGGAAGGGGTGATATCGGCAGGAGCGGTGACGATCCCGCTTGAGTTGACGGCGATGTTGCTTCCATTGACGTCTTCGGCAAGCTGGCCGGGGTTCGTTACTGTCAGCGCGGCCGCGGAGACGGAGGTCCACTGGCTAAACGCATTTGCGACCAAAGCATTGGCCGACGCGTTCGGCAGGATCGGGCTGAGATCTCCCTGATCGGTGTAGTAATTTACCTGCCCTAGCGACCAGGTGATGGGCTGGCCCATAGTTCCGGAATTGAAGTAGCTGGAGCCGGCCACATACTCTGGGCCGCCGGCGCGGGCGAGCATAGCGAAAAAGAAAACGATGACCAGTGCTGAGACGAGCCGGAAAAAGAACGAGCGCGCTGCCGTGTTTTTCGATACGGTCATATCTGGCTCATTTCTCCCCGCCCGAACGTTGCACAGCCCGGGCGAAGTCAGCATAGAGAACCACGGATTTCCCTCCCGTTTTTTCCGCCAATACCGGATCCACCGCCACGGTCGCGGTCTGTACCGCGTTCATCACGATCCTGCCCTGAGCATCGACGGCGAATTTTCCGATACCTCCGGCGACCGGGCTGGTCAGTCCCAACTTGCTCGGAGAATACAGAAAGAGCAGCACATGCTCGCCGACGCGGTAGCGCTCGCCGCTGATCCAAAGGCCGGCCCACTCGTGGATCGTCAGGCTCTGGCCGGCCGATGTGCCGCGCATGGCATGCTCAACCTGGAAGGTGACGGAGGTGGACGCTGGCCCTTGCGCTGAGGATGATGCGGCCCGTCCGATGGACGTAACGTGGCCGGAGAAGATGATCCCAGCAGCGCGCACAATCTCCGGGAGAATGGGCCTCTGAGGAGCAACCGGGTAAGGCCCGGGAGGACCGGACGGAGGAATCCAGACAGACGTCACAGGCCACGACTCGCGCGGCAAAGTCAGATTCGGAGCGAAAGCACGCTCGATGGCAGGAGCGCTGTCAGGCGCGCGAGCAGCCTGGGCGTCCTGCCCGAATAGCAATCTAGGCGAAGCGAAAATCAGCGAGCACACGGCGAGCAGACGCCAGCAACTTCTCATGACAACCACCTGGAAATAAATGTCTGCTCGAAGGATTCTGGGAAACCGGGATCATCGTAGAGCACCGTCGAGAAAGGGCACTGTGACGGATGTCACAACCAGCCTGTGGATTAAAAGGTTTATTCCCAATCTGGAACCGCGCATTGGACGAAGATGCCCGTCAGCTCAGAGCGAGTGGCGCAGATGTTCCTCAGCGCTTAGGTGCGCTCCGGCTAACAAGAGCAGTCCTGTTAGAAACGCCCAAAACATCAGGCTCACAGACAGCGCGAAAGGCCCGTAGACTTCGGCGAAATTCAGCCACGGCAGGGCCAGGATGTAGCCATACTTCAACGCCTCCGAGAGCAGTCCCATAATCACGGCGCTGGGCAGCACGGCGCGCGCTGGAACTTTGCCGTTGGGCAGTACCCAGTAGATGAGAAAGAAGATGGCAATGCTGGCGGAGATGGCGAACGCCTTCATCACCACAAATCCCACCACGCGAATAAACCCCGAGCCATGGCCGCGCAGCAGAAAGCCCATCAGCGCCACGTTTCCGGCAGTCGCGGCAATTGAAAGCAAAGCCAGCACGCCGCAACTGAACGCCAGCCCCAACGAGATCAGCTGGTTGCCAACGTAGGAGCGATTGTCAGGAAAGCGCCAGATGCGATTGAGCGCGACCTCCAGTGGCATGAATACGCCGGTTGACGTCACTAGCAGAATGATCAGCGAGACCACCTGCACCCGCTGCCGCGAGTTCACCATCGCATTCAGGTTGCGGATGACGAAATCCTGCCCGGCGGGTAGGTAGTCGCGCAGCAATTCGACCACGACGTCGTACATCACGCGCGAGTGAAAAACCCGCCGGATCAGCGTCATCAACAGCACCACGAAAGGAAAAAACGAGAGGATCGAGTTGGCCGCCACCGAGAAGGCAAAAGTGTGCACGTCGGTGCGCAGGAGGTATTTAGCGGTCGAGAGCGCCATTCCCGGTCGGATGGCCCGGGCTGGCCGGTGAGGCGCTGCCGCGGCTTCCGCGGGCGGCTCGGCAGTGGCTGTAGTTTGATGGGTCACAGGCTTCTCTAATCCTATCAAAGGGTTGCAGCTGATTACGGCGTTTCCAGGACACCAAAGTTCAGGGCCAGAAAGCATCCCGTTTCTTATACCTTGTCAAAGCCTAATGCCGCCCCCAGGCTTAATTTTCGGCCCCAGACTCTAATTTTTGTTGCGAAACGATTTAATAATCCTTATTATCGGTGCGCTCATAAACCGGGCATCGCCCGACATGAGTTCGTAAGGCAGGTTGACGTCTTGAGCAGGGCAGTCGAAATCAGCGCCGAGGGTCGGCTCCTTAAGTTCGCGCCGTATTTTCTCTACACGCGGCAGAACCGAGGAGTCTTTTGCTTTGGGGCAGTTTCTTCGGCACAAGCTTTAAACAGACGCAACCGAGTTCACCGGCTTTTCTCGAGGGGGCGCTTCGTTCACGGTCTCGTTCGGAGCAACATTGCGAGTAATCCTGGGAACTAATTCTTAGTGATCAGAGGAAAGGAGTTTTCTGTGAGAGAGAAGGGAACAGTAAAGTGGTTCAACGGGGCGAAGGGATATGGCTTTATCCAGCGCTCCACGGGAGAGGACGTTTTCGTACATTTCTCGGCGATTCAGGAGAACGGCTACCGCTCGCTCAACGAGGGCGAAACCGTCGAGTTCGATCTGCTTAAAGGTCCCAAAGGCTTTCAGGCGGGCAACGTAGTCCGCGCCTAACCTCGATCATCGTAGATCGCGAACCCTCCCGCTCCCAGGCGGGAGGGTTTTTCATTTTGCGTCTGGTGCCAATCAACTCTTCTCTCCGTTATTTTGACGGGCGAAGGACTGATACCGTAATATCCGTTGGCCAAGGAACCGTGAGAAACACCATCCTCCTCGTAGCTGTTGCCGCACTTTTTCTTTTTCCGGCCGCCGAGCAGCAGCCTACCATCACCCGCCTCGACGGCAGCAAAATTTCCTCCGCCGAAATCGACGCCACCGTCACTCGCATCATGCACGCCGCCGAAGTCACAGGAGTGGGCCTTGCGATCTTCGACCAGGGAAAAATTGTCTACCTCAAGACCTACGGCGTCCGCGACAAAGAAAAAAACCTCCCGCTGATCGAAGACTCCGTCATGACTTCGGCGTCCCTCAGCAAAGCGGCGTTTGCCTACATGGTCATGCAACTCGTCGATGAAAACATCCTCGACCTCGACAAGCCCGTCTATCAGTATCTGCCCAAGCCGCTGCCGGAATATCCCGCCTACAAAGACCTGGCCAGCGACCCACGCTACAAGCGAATCACCGCCAGAATGCTGTTAAGCCATACCAGCGGCTTTCCCAACTGGCGCTGGTTCAATGAAGACCGCAAATTGAACATCAACTTTGAGCCCGGATCGCGCTTCGCCTACTCCGGCGAAGGCATCAATCTTCTGCAGTTGGTGGTTGAAACGATCACCAACAAACCGCTGCAGGAATTAATGAAGATCCGCGTCTACGAGCCCTTTGGAATGACCCGCTCCAGCATGGTTTGGGAAAGCCGCTTTGAGAGCGACTACGCCAACGGCTACGACGAGTGGGGACGGTCGCTCGGCCCCGAAAAAAGGCCCGAAGCCAACGCCGCCGGATCGATGCAAACCACACTCGCCGACTATGCACGTTTCATGCAGGCCGTGCTGCAAGGCCAACGGATAAGCAAGCAGACCCGCGAACAAATGCTGAGCCCGAAAATTCAGATATTTTCCAAACATGAGTTCCCTTCCCTCTCAACCGAGACTACCGACGAGAACAAATCCATCCGCCTGAGTTACGGCTTAGCGTGGGGCCTCTACTGGACTCCCTACGGCAAAGCCTTTTTCAAAGAAGGCCACGACGAAGGCTGGCGGCACTACACCGTCTGCTTCGACGACCACAAGAACGGCATTCTCATCATGACCAATAGTTCGAACGGGGAGAGCATCTACAAAGAACTGCTGGAGACGGTACTCAAGAACACATTCACTCCCATCGAATGGGAAGGCTTCACGCCTTACGACAAGCTGCCGCCGCGCGAGCCGCTGAAACATCACAAGGCAATCGCCGTCGATTCCAAAGTGCTCGATCGATACGTCGGCCGCTACGGAGACCCACCCGATCTGATCCTGACCATTCGCCGCGAAGGCGACCACCTATCCGTGCAGGAAAATAACGAACCCAAACAAGACTTATTCCCCGAGAGCGAAAAGGATTTCTTCTCGAAAGTGGCCGACGATGTGTTCACCTTCGAAGTCGACAGTCAGGGAAACGTCACGAAGATGACGCTGCATACCGGCGGCAGAGACATACCGGCCAAGCGTATCGACTGAAAGGGAGAGAAGTGAGAGGCAGTCCCCGCGGAATGCTAGAAGTACTCCACAAACGAATCCGCCACATCAGCCCCATGGTTGTTGGCGATGCGCGTAGCCGCGCGCTCCACGTTCTTCATCAATCCATCCAGATAATCGCGCGAGTCAGAAATGCTGACCACGCCAATGGTAGCGCGGTTCCACACCGGCGACGGATCGATCTCGGCAACCGAAACGTTAAAGCTCCCACGCAGGCGGTCCTTCAAGCTGCGCAAGACTTGCCGTTTGTCCTTAAGAGATTGTGCCGCTTCAATATGAAGTTCGAGGGTAAGGAATGCAATCATGTAGGTCGTTGGCCGTTGGCCGTTAGTCGTTGGCAAAACCGCATGATCCAAGGTTTTTGGCTAACGACCAACGACGAACGACCAACGACGGTTTTAAGCTATTACTTCCGCCGCAATCCGCTCAGTAGTAAACGCCTCCATCACATCGCCAACTTTAATGTCCCCATAATTAGCGATCGAGATGCCGCACTCCATGCCGTTCGTGACTTCCTTGGCATCGTCCTTGAAGCGTCGCAGCGATCCCACTTTGCCCTTGAAGACCTGCACATTATCGCGCAGCAGCCGCACTTCCGCGTCACGCTTGATCAGTCCATCGCTCACGCGGCAGCCGGCCACCGTCCCAACTTTCGGGATGCGGAACACGTTCAGCACCTCGGCGCGGCCCTGATAATGTTCCTTGAAAGTAGGTTCAAGCAAGCCGCTCATGGCGCGCTTGATCTCATCCTGCAGCTCGTAAATGATCGAGTGCAGCCGGATGTCCACTTTCTCCTGCTCGGCAATCTCCTGCGCCTTGCGCTCCGGACGCACGTTGAAGCCGATAATGATCGCGTTCGACGCCGAGGCCAGCAGAACGTCGGTCTCGGTAATCGCGCCCACGCCCGACCTCAGCAGCTTCAACCGCACCTTCTCATTCGAGAGCTTGGTCAGCAAGTCGGTAATCACTTCGACCGAGCCCTGCACATCGCCCTTCAGAATGATGTTCAGTTCCTTCGTGCCGGCAGCCTTAATCTGCTCCGCCAGGCCTTCCAGCGAAACGCGTGAACTCTTGGCCAGCGCCGCCTCGCGCGACTTCTGCTCGCGATATTCCGAAATGCCGCGCGCCTTGTCGCGATCCGCGACCACAACGAACTGATCGCCAGCCTGCGGCAGCGATTCCATGCCAATGATTTCCACCGGTGTCGAAGGCGGAGCGGTTTGCAGCGCCGCGCCGCGATCGTCAAACATGGCACGCACTTTGCCGTAAACGTTGCCCACCACAAAATTATCGCCCGCGTTCAGGGTTCCATTCTGCACCAGCACCGTAGCCACTGGACCGCGTCCGCGATCCAGCTTCGCTTCCAGCACTACGCCCGTCGCCGCGCGCTCCGGCGTAGCCTTCAACTCGCCCAGGTCGGCAACCAGGCAAATCATTTCCATCAACAGATTCAGATTCGTTTTCTTCTTCGCCGAAACGTCGACGAACACCGTCTTGCCGCCCCACTCTTCCGGCACCAACCCACGATCGGCAAGCTGTTTCTTCACGCGATCCGGCAAAGCGTCCGGCTTGTCGATCTTGTTCACCGCAACAATAATGGGAACCTCGGCAGCGTGCGCGTGATCGATGGCTTCCACCGTCTGCGGCATCACGCCGTCGTCGGCAGCAACCACCAGCACAACAATGTCGGTAGCCTTCGCGCCGCGCGACCGCATACGCGTAAACGCTTCGTGACCGGGCGTATCGAGAAACACAATCTCGCGTCCCAACGCCGGCGATTCCTTGTCCGTAATCTTCACTTTGTAAGCGCCGATGTGCTGCGTGATTCCGCCAGCCTCACCGCCAGCCACATTCGTGATGCGGATGGAATCGAGCAAAGTTGTCTTCCCATGATCCACGTGGCCCATGATTGTAACCACCGGCGGACGTATCCCGGTTTCCGGCACCAACTCTTCGCTGGCCGCAGCGGCATCAATCTCTTTCGCAGTCTGTTCTTCGAACGTGATGACGTTCGTATCCGCGCCGAAGAAGCGCGCCATCTCGCTCGCCAGTTCCGCATCCAGCGTCTGGTTGATCGTGGCGAACACACCCTTCGACAGCAGCCGCGAAATCAAATCCTTGGCGCGAATCTCCAGCTTCTCCGCCAGGTCCTTCACGCTGATTCCTTCGGTAATCGTGATGCTGCGCGTGATCGGCATGGGCTCATTCGACACCACCATGCGCGGTGGCGGCGTGTAGCCCTTCATCGGACCTTCCTTCACGCCGCGCGGAACATAGCGCTGCCCAGGCCGTCGCGCCGGACCACCCGGTCGCGCACCCGGACGCGTAGTCCCTGGAGGCGGCAGCGCCGGACCCACGCCCAGCGGACGTGCTCCAGCGGGCGCCGATCGCGTAGGATGCATCGGCCTGCGCTCGCCCGGACGTAGCGGCGGACGCGCCGCACCCGGCGGCCCACCAGCCATCGGCGGACGGCGCTGAAAGATCGGCTGCCCCGGTACAGGACGTCCCGGTAAAGGACGTGAAGTCCCGCCAATCGGAACCCCAGGCTGCACCGGTGGCGGCGTCGGACGTATCGGAGCCTTATAAACAGGCCGCGGCCCAGTTTGCGGAACAATCATGCGCGGCGGCGGAGGCATCGGAGCAACAGGACGCGCCGCAATCGGAGCAGACTGCGCTGGCGCACTCACCGAGATTACCGGCGCAGTTGTCGCCGCTGGAGTCTGCGCAGAAGGCGGAACAACCAGGCGAACCGGCGGCGCACTCACGGGCGACGATGCAACCGGAGGCGTAGCTACCGACTGCGAAGAAGCCTGCAAAGGCGTCTGCGAAGGAACGCGCGGAGGAACAGGCGCCGGAACCACCGGAGCCGCTGGCCCCACGCTCACCGGCGGCGCCACTACGGGCCTGGAAACAGGTGGCACAACCACAGGCCGGTTGATCCCAGCCGGAGGCACAGCCACTGCAGGCTGATGTGTCGAAGCAGACGTCGCCGGAGCATGCGTCACCGGGGGTGACGCAAGAGGTGCTGCCGGACGCGCCGCCACCGGCGGCGCAGCCGCTTCCTTCTTCTGCGTGATCGCTCTCAGAACATCCCCGGGACGGGAGATGTTCGACAGATCAATCTTGGTTTTGATTTCTTCTTCGCCGCGAAATGGGCGTGAACTCGACTTGCCGGCCGAAGACGAACCTTCCGCCGAGGAGCGGATGTACACACGCACCTTCTCTGCTTCATGCTCTTCCAGAGAACTGGAGTGCGTCTTCTTCTCGGTCACCCCTACAATCGGAAGCGTATCCAGAATAGCTTTGCTCTTTACTTCCAGCTCTCGCGCTAGATCGTTAATGCGAACCTTACTCATCCGGCCTTTCGTCTCCCCGCGTTTTAGTTAGGTCATCATCGACCTCGCGGAGTCGCTTTCTTCGGTCCCACGCCGTTTAACTGATTCCAGCGGGCCATAATTATTCTCGTGTTTCAGAAGCAGATTCTTCTTCAGGAGTTTTTTGCTCCTCGGAATCCTCCGCCTCTCGTTCGTTTTCGCCAGCCAGCGCGTCCGCTTCGAACGTGCCTTCATCGGTCGAAGCAACGGGCGAAGCAATCACCTCGCTCGCCTCCGCTTCATCAGCGGACGCCACAATATCCACCACCGCGGGCATCTCCGCGGTAATATCGTCGCTCGCCTCAACCGGCTCAGCCTCGCCAGCCTCAGCAACAACCGCCTCGCCTTCCGCTACCTCACCCTCAACCGCACCTTCTATCGGCGTACCCTGCTCCAGGCTGGCAAAGTAATTATTCACCGCAAGACTGATTTTTTCCACCGTCTTCGGCCCAATCCCCTCAATCGCCTCAAGCTGCTCTGGAGTCATGTCGGCCAAAGCTTCCACCGTGGTCACGCCCGCAGCTGCCAACTTCTCCACGAGTCCCTCGCCCAAGCCATCCACTTTGTCCAAGGGGGTAACGGTTTGCGGAACCATGTCCGCCATCTGCTGCTCAACTTCCTGCCGCTTCTCTTCTTCGCTCTTGATGTCGATCTTCCACCCCAGCAGCTTCGCCGCCAGCCGCACGTTCTGTCCCTTCTTGCCAATCGCAAGCGAAAGCTGGCTGTCGTCGACCACAACTTCGAGATGCTTGCCGCCCGAATCCACCACGGTAACTTTGCTTACCTTCGCCGGCTGCAAAGCCTTCTCCGCAAACGTTACCGCGTCTTCGTGATACTCGATGATGTCAATCTTTTCTCCGTGCAGTTCGCGGATGATCGACTGCACCCGCATCCCCTTCATACCCACGCATGCGCCCACCGCATCAACATCCTTATCCTTGGACATGACCGCGATCTTCGTGCGCTCGCCCGCCTCACGCGCGATCGCGCGGATCACCACCGTCCCGTCATAAATCTCCGGAACCTCAGTCTGAAATAAATGCTGCACCAGATCCGGCACAGCGCGAGACACAACCACGCCCGGACCCTTCGAAGCTTTCTCCACGCGCGCAATCACCACGCGCACTCGTTCGCCAATCGCGAACGACTCCAGCCGCGACTGCTCCTTGCGCGGCATCCGCGCTTCCGCCTTGCCAATGTCGAAGATCACATCCGGACCTTCCACCCGCTTCACGGTCGCATTCACCACTTCGTTAACGCGCCCAATATATTCGTTGTAAACGGTATCGCGTTCCGCCTCGCGCACCTTCTGGAAGATCACCTGCTTCGCCAGTTGCGCCGCGATGCGCCCCAAAATCCCTTCCGTAACCTTCGGCGTCCGCAACTCCCCGCCCACTTCCAGCTTCGGATCCACCTTGCGCGCATCTTCCACGGTTATCTGCAGCAGCGGATCCTCCACCTGTTCCGGAGTCTCCACCACCGTCTTCACTGCGTAAGCATTAATCTTGCCAGTCTCTTTATCCAGCACCGCGCGCAGATTTTCCTGCGTCTTGTAGTACTTGCGCGTAGCCATCACAATGGCGTCTTCCACCGCGCTAACCACAATCTGCGGATCAATCCCCTTCTCGCGGCTCAAAGCGTCAATCGTGTTGTAAAGCTCACTAGCCATAAAAAGAGTCCGTATAAAACCGACCACGTCTTGCAGGTCTTAGGCCTCAGGTCTCAGGTCTTAGGCAAAGCCCTAAGACCTAACACCTACGACCTAAGACCCGCTTCTAGATCTCCGGCACCAAATTCGCCTTCTCCACGTTGGCGAATTCAATCCCGATCTTCTGCCCCGGCTCCGTCGACGCCGTGCCCATCTTCCTGCGCGACTTATGGCTCGCTACGCTTAAATCCAGCGTAAGGCGTCCGTCGCTAAAACTTTCCAGCCGTCCTTCAAAGTACCGGTTGCCGTTCACCGGATTTCTCGTCGTCAACTTCATCCGGCTTCCCACAAAGCGCTCAAACTCACGCGCCTTGCTCAGCTTCCGGTCCAAACCCGGCGACGAAACTTCCAGCGTATAGCTGCCCGAAATCGCATCCTCAACATCGAGAATGGTTCCAAATTCGCGGCTGAAGTTAACGCAATCTCCGTGCGTCACCCCCGCCAGAACATCGCCGCTAGCCGCACCCGGCTTGTCCAGAAACACGCGCAGCATGCGGGCGTTGCCGCTCCCGCGAAACTCCAGTTCGACTACTTCCAGCCCGCTGGAGGCCGCTACCCGCTCCGCAATCTCGCGTACCCGATCAAGCTCAAGTGCCATGCATCCAATAACTTACAACCAAACCCGACCCGCCGATTCCTGTGCAACGAAAAAGTGGGCTTGCGCCCACTGGTGTGCTTCGCCAAATGCCGGTATTACACAACAGTTCTCAGTTTTCTAATATACGCTGGATAGGGGGTAAAAGACAAACCCCGCAGTAGTAGTTCAGTTTGATTGTCATGCTGAACAAGCGTTCTTTGCGCGTTTCGATCGCATCCTTATCGAACTGCGCCCAAACAATCACAAACAACAACTTGCCTCAACGAGGACGCTCCTTAGTTAACAACAACCCACTCTTTAGGGGCTACAATGTGTCTGGATCAATCAATGCTTGTTGTCAGTCCACTCTTAAAGCGCGTCGTATATCCGGCCCTCCATCACACCGGATGCCTCGACCGCGTCACACCCTCCGCCGGATACGCAGTCGTAAATTATCACGGCACGCTCCCGGCCGGCGCCTCCACCGGCGACCTCCCGCTGGATGGAAGCCTCGTGCACCCTGAGGCCTTCAGGCAGCAAATTCAATTTCTGAAAACGCATTACCACATCATTCATCCCGAAGAATTCCGCGCCTCAATTGAGGAACGCAAGCCACTTCCTCCACGCTCAGTCCTGCTCACCTGTGACGATGGCTTGTTCAACGCATTCACCGAAATGCTTCCGGTCATGCAGTCCGAAAATGTGTCCTGCCTTTTCTTCGTGACTGCGGAGTCCTGCACCGATCAGCCAGGCATGCTTTGGTTTCACGAGCTTTACCACCTGATGCGGATCAATCCGCTGATTGGCATGGATCAGGATCTGCCCGCGGACGAGGATGCTGCGGCAAATCCGCAAAGCGATTTTCACTCCATCTGGTGGAGCACTGTAAAAAAAGCTTCGCGATGGGACCGGACAATGCGTGCGGTCTGGTTGGACCGCGTCCGCGCCTCGTGCAGTTCGATGGCGAGTTCCGCTTCCGACCGCCAGTGGCGGCTCATGGGCACGGCTGAACTCAAGCAACTGACCGAAGCTGGCATGACCATCGGAGCCCACAGCCTCTCTCACGCAGTGTTGTCGTTGTGCAGCGATGAAGAAGCGTGCTGCGAAATTCAAGATAGCAAAATTCAGCTAGAACGCGTGATCGGGCAAACTGTCTGGGCATTCGCCTATCCCTTCGGCTACGGTTTTACCGTGGGAGAACGCGAATTGCGCATGGCCCAGGAATCCGGCTACTCCTGCGCATTCGTGAACGTCGAACACTGGGACACCGAATGCAACTTCGCCCTGCAGCGAACCCACGTAACGTCAGACATGACGCTACCAGAATTCGCAGCCCATCTAAGCGGAGTCCACAAGCTCCTCCAACGAGCCGTAACCGGCTGAATCGCACCAAAGCTCCTGCCTTACCCCGTGATCCTCTGTGTCCCTGTGTTAAAGATTTGGCTCTTTCTATCCTGATCAAACTGCTCCCATTTGCCTCATGGCCCCACCATCTCTAGAATGAAGATTCACCCAGCCCAGGGAGCACTTCCAAAACTATGATTCATTTTCCCGTACCCGAAGCTCTCACCTTCGACGACGTTCTTCTCTTACCCGCGCGCTCCGACGTAATTCCCGCGACCGCCGCCACGCACACCCAACTCACCCGCAACATCAATCTGAATATTCCCATCGTAAGCGCCGCCATGGACACCGTCACCGAATCGCACATGGCAATCGCGCTAGCCCAGCAGGGCGGCATCGGCATCATTCACCGCAACCTCAGCATTGAGCAGCAGGCCAACGAAGTCGACAAAGTGAAGCGCTCCGAAAGCGGCATGATCGTCGACCCCGTCACCATGTCGCCCACGGATAAAGTCAGCGACGCGCTCGAGGTCATGCGCAAATACAAAATCTCCGGAGTGCCTATCACCGAGCATGGCAAACTCGTCGGCATTCTCACCAATCGCGACCTCCGCTTCGAAAGCCGCTTCGACATTCCCATCGACCGCGTGATGACCAAAAGAAATTTAATCACGGTCCCCGTAGGCACCACGCTCGAGGACGCCGAAGAAATTCTCCACGAGCACCGCGTCGAAAAACTTCTCGTAGTCGACGACAAATACAATCTCAAGGGACTCATCACCGTAAAAGACATTCAGAAAAAGTTGAAGTATCCGAACGCCGCCAAAGATTCTCAAGGGCGCCTGCGCGTAGGCGCAGCCATCGGCGCCACTGGAGACTTTCTCGAGCGCGCCCAGGAATTAGCCGAAGCAAAAGTCGACGTCCTCGCCATCGACAGCGCGCACGGCCACTCCACAAAAGTTCTAGACGCAGTAAAGCTCGTGAAATCAAAACTCCCGAACATGGAACTGCTAGCCGGAAATGTAGCCACCTTCGACGGCGCCTGTGAACTGGCGCGCGCCGGAGCCGACGGCATCAAAGTCGGCATCGGTCCCGGTTCCATCTGCACTACTCGCGTCGTCACCGGCGCAGGCGTGCCTCAGATCACCGCCATCGCCGAAGCCTTCCGCGCCGTAAAAGATGCAGGCATTCCCATCATCGCCGACGGCGGCATCAAGTATTCCGGCGACATCACCAAGGCCCTGGCCGCGGGCGCCAGCGCAGTAATGATCGGCTCGCTCTTCGCCGGCACTGACGAAAGTCCCGGCGAGCTGATTCTCTATCAAGGCCGCTCTTTCAAGTCTTATCGCGGCATGGGATCGATCGGCGCCATGGCCCAAGGTTCGAGTGAGCGTTACTTCCAAAACACTGAGGGAGATTCCTCCGCCGCAGTCTCCGCCAACGATAGCGACTCTAACCGCCTCGGCAAACTCGTCCCCGAAGGCATTGAAGGACGCGTTCCCTATCGCGGTTCAGTCGCCATGATCGTTCATCAGATGGTCGGCGGATTGCGTTCCGGCATGGGATACTGCGGTTGCGCCACCATCGCCGAACTCCTGCAGAAAACGCGCTTCGTCCGCATCAGCGGCGCAGGACTCCGCGAGAGCCACGTCCACGACGTAATGATCACCCGCGAGGCCCCCAATTATGGTGTCGAGTAAGCCTCTTCGCGGATCAAGAAAAAAGTTGGGTGCCCCACTTCTCGCGTCTTTTGCGAGAAGTGGGAATTCGAATCCCTCAGGCACATCTCCCTCTTGAACTCCAATCGCCACGATGTTCTCAAGCCCTGGATCGCCGCGATTCTCTGGCTCATCCTCATCGCCATCGAATCCAGCGCGCTGCTTTCCGCCAGCAATACCAGCCGCATTCTCTATCCCCTGCTGCATTTCCTCTTCGGCATGGATTGGCAGCGTTTCGAGGTCTGGCACTTTTTCATTCGCAAGTCAGGCCACGTCGTGGGCTATGGCATTTTGAGCGTCCTGCTTTTTCGCGCATTTCGCGCCACGCTTCCTGCGATGAGCGATGTGAAGTGGACGCTGCGCTGGGCCACCATCGCCGTTCTGGGCACAGCTCTGGTCGCGAGCCTTGACGAATGGCATCAGACGTTTATCCCGTCACGCACCGGAGCTTTTCGCGATGTTGTTCTCGACACTTGCGCAGGAATCGCAGCGCAAGGAATTATTTTCCTGTGGTGGATGTCGAGAAAGAAAAACGAGGAAAATCGCGCCTCGATTCACTCCATCACCGACTAACCATCGAATGGCGATTAACAGGTTTAATCAAACATATGATTTTTCATTTAACCGTTTACGGACTGTTCTGCGGTTAGGTCCGAACCACCGCTTGCGATCTGCAAAATTCCCGCGGCAACCAGCGCCATCGCCGACGAAAAATAAAATGGAATTGCCGCGCCGAAATGTTTCCACAATTCTCCAGTGATCAAACTCGCCGCTAGAGTGGCGGCGCTGGTCACAAAAAAATAAATTCCAAGAGCGCGCCCCCGCACTTTCTCGCCAACAGTTTGCACGACCAGTGCTTTCAACACGGGCTGCGTGAGCGCGTAATAGAAGCCATAGATCGCCATCGCGATCCAGATGGCCAGCGTTGAGGGCGCGCGCCCGAAAACAAAATAGACCCCGGCAAAAATCACGTAACCGGCCGAAGCCACCAGTCGCCGCGAAACGCGGTCGCTCAACCATCCCGCGGGCCAGGACGCGAGCGTAAAAGTAATATTGAAAACCAGCCCAAGCAAAGGCGCGAGCGCCACACGAATCCCCGCATTCTGCGCGCGCAAAACCAGAAACATATCGCTCGAGTTGCCCAGAGAAAAAAGCGTCACAGCGGCGAGAACGAAATAAAAAGTCGCGGGCAACGCGATTCGTTCCCCGGAAGATGAGGCCGCAATCTTGAACTCTTCAGTTGTGGGGACAGCCGCCCCCGGCTGTCCGCCGGGCGCAGCACGGCGCTTTTCGCGAATGCCCAGAAGCGCCACCAGCATGCACAGCGCCCCAGGAACAGCCGCTGCCCAGAACACGCTGCGGATTCCATAATGCGCAAGCAGAACCAGAGCAATCAGAGGACCGGCGATGGCGCCGGCGGAATCCATCGATTGAATCAGGCCGTAAGCCGCGCCCAGCCGCTCTTTCGGTACGGACTCGGCGACCATTACGTCGCGCGGAGCGCCGCGGACGCCTTTGGCAAGCCGATCGGTAAAGCGAATCAGCAGAATCTGCGGCCATGAAGTGACAAGAGCGAGCAGAGGCTTGACCGCGTTCGCGACAAAATATCCCGCGACCACGACCGGCTTGCGGCGCGCGATGCGGTCGGTAAGATATCCGGAGAAAAGTTTGGCAAACGACGCAACGCTTTCGGCCACGCCCTCGATCAATCCCAACTGGGCCGGCCCCGCACCCAGCGACGCCAGAAATGCCGGCAACACCCAGTACGCCATCTCGCTAGCCGTGTCATTCAGAAAAGAAGTGACGCCGAAAACGTAAATATTGCGCGCAGCGGAAGGCTCACGCTCGGGAGAACCTGCGGACATGATTCATTTTTACCACGGAGGCACGGAGACACGGAGAACAGCGAAGAATGATCGGAGCTCTCGGGGAGCTTGCACAAATGAGGATTAATCAGGCAGTCGGAATAATCCCGCTACCAGCGCAGCTGTTCCCGCGACTGTCAACAGCCAGACGAGATATGCAGGCCACGCAGACCAACCGCGCTGTGACCTGTGTTTCAGATGAAGATAAGCGAGAGGCATTGTCCCGATCGTCGGCCACATTGCAAAATAGCCACGTATCTTATATCCGCTCTCCGCCAGCCTTCGGTAAATCACAAACGATTGCCAGCCAGACAAACCGATCAGCAGGAACCCGATAACTACCAGGGGATCGTGTCGCACCATCTCCATGATCAGGTCGCGATTACGCATTTCGATCGTTCTGCTGTTTCTCGCGAGTGGTGCGCCCGCCAGCCCACGCTATGAAAACGCCGCAAATTCCAGAAGGGATGGTTGCAAAAACAATCGGGCTACGGAACGCCTGCGGGCCGCAACTTTCCCAAAGGCCAAACGAGAACTGGAGTAGTACGCAACTGCACACAGTGGTGAATACGGTCTTGCGCAGACTGATGGAAGGTCTTTGCCCAATGTTATAAGTCGACATGATCAGGCCGAGAAACAGTCCGAACCAAATGCCGCGTGCCCACTGATGAAAACTTCCCATCTCTGTTTTCGCTTTCGGCCAACGACCAACGACGAACGACCAACGACCGCTTTTAATACATCGAGTCGTACTTGGTAACGACCCACTGCCCATCTTTATTCTCAGTGGTGACGGTAAAAATTTCCTTGTAGGTGGCGGGCTGGCCTGGGTCGGTAAGGCGTTTGCCGCGGTAGTGCAGGATGGTCAACGGCGGCTTGCTTTCCCACTCCGCCAACTCCCAGGAGAGTAGCGGGTGCTTCGCCTCTGAGTCACAGATGAAGTGAGCATACTTCTTGCGGTAGTCGTGCTCCCACTTGGAGAGCAGATCGTCGCAATGTCCGTCGCGCAGCTCGTGCAGAAATTTGTTGGCGCTTTTTTCAATGGTGCGGTCGCGCAGCGGATTCATGCGGATGCTCACCGGCAGCCCGGTCAAAGTATCGCGCTCTTCGGAGCGCGCCAGTACCGGTCCCTGATTGCTCAGCCAATTGATGTAGCCGAGAAAGCTAAACACCAGCACCGCGGCAACGCCGACAGCAATGCCGATCTGTATGCGAGTAAATCCCATCCTGAGAATAATTTTATTCGGATGACAACTTAGGGCAAGATTACCGGCGGGGCGCGCGAGAGTACATGTACTGGTGGGAAGTATCGGGCGCTGCCAAAAGCAGATTCCTCCTTGGGCTTACGCCCAAGTCGGAATGACAAGGCATAAAAAGGGCACGGCTTTTAGCCGTGCCTTGGAAAGTATCGAGCAGTTATTTCTTGTCTTCGGATTCTTCCTTGACCGGCTCGATGCCGCCGTCGTGTTGCGCTTGCGCCTCAGCGTCTTCCATGGCTTTGCGGGCTTCGGCGTTTTTCTTGGCGCGGGCTTCGGCGCGCTTCTCTTTTTTCTCGTCCAGGATTTTTTCGCTTCCGAGCAGTTCGAGGAAAGCTTTGTCGGCCCCGTCACCCTTGTTCCATCCGGTGCGGATGATGCGGGTGTAACCGCCGTTGCGATCGCCGAAACGCGGGCCGACCGTGTCGAAAAGCTTCACGAGCGCTGCATCGGTCATAAGGTAAGCGCCAGCCAGACGGCGCGCGGCTAGGTCGCCGCGCTTGCCGAGCGTGATCATCTTCTCGACGATGGGCTTGGCGGCCTTGGCCTTGGGAATGGTGGTCTCGACGCGTTCATCCACGATCACCGATGTGACCAGGTTGCGCAGCAACGAGCGCCGGTGCGCGGTGTTCCGTCCGAGTTTGTAGCCTGCAACTTTGTGACGCATGGGTGTGAACCTCAGTGGTCAGTGGCCAGTGGTCAGTGGCCAGTTTTTCGAGTTTCGTATTTCTATAAGTCAGCGGCTAGCGGTCTGTATTTACTGACCACTGACCACTAGCCACTGACCACTGTTCTTATAGCCCGTCGTCCGGTCCGTAGGCCGAAGCCGGCAGGACCAGATTCGAAGTCGGACCGGGCACAGCGTTGCCGTGCTCGTCGATCTTCATACCGAGGCTCAGGCCCATCGAAGAAAGAATTTCCTTGATCTCGTTCAGCGACTTGCGGCCGAAGTTCTTGGTCTTGAGCATTTCCGATTCCGTCTTCTGCACCAGCTCGCCGATGGTCTGAATGTTTGCGTTCTTCAGGCAGTTGTAGCTGCGCACAGAAAGCTCGAGTTCCTCGACGGAGCGGTTCAGGTTCTCGTTGTGAATCTCGGGCTTGCGATCATCCGACGACGATACGCCGGTTTCGATTTCTTCCTCGAAGTTGATGAAGATGTTCATGTGATCCTTCATCAGCTTCGCCGACAATCCGATCGCATCGGCGGGAGTGATCGAGCCGTTGGTCCACACTTCGAGGGTGAGCTTGTCGTAATCGGTGATCTGGCCGAGACGCGCGGCTTCGACGGTGTAGTTGCACTTGCGCACCGGCGAGTGCACGGAATCGATGGGAATGAATCCGATGCCGAGATCCTCATCGAAATTCTTGTCGGCGGAAACGTAGCCGCGGCCGCGCTTCAGGCGCATCTCCATGTCGAGCTTGCCGCCTTCGCTGACGGTCGCGATGTAAACGTCCTTGTCCAGAACCTCGACGTCGCCATCGGCTTCGATCATGCCGCTGGTGACCACGCCGGGCTGATCGGCGCGCAGATAAATTGCTTTCGGCGCGTCACCGGCGAGCTTGAACGGAATCTGTTTCAGGTTGAGGATGATGTCGGTCGCGTCCTCGACCACGCCGGGAATCGACTGGAATTCGTGCAGCACGCCTTCCATCTTCACCGCGGTGACCGCGGCGCCTTCGATGGAACTCAGCAGCACGCGCCGCAGGGAGTTGCCCACGGTGGTGCCGAAGCCGCGTTCAAAAGGCTGCGCCCAAAAAATTCCGTACTTGTCGGTGAGGGTGGAAGTGTCAACTGCAAGACGTTTCGGTTTCTGAAAACCTCTCCAAAGCATTTGTTTCTCCTTCGGCCGTTTGGCTCAGTGCTGGCTCCCTGAATTGTCCGGATTCAGGTCAAACGTCAGCACAGGCTGATCTGGCTCGAAATGTGGACCTTAAGACCGTCGTTGGCCCTTTGTCGTTGGTCGTTGGCCAATTGGCTAACGACTGACGACCATCGACTAACGACGACTTACTACTTACTGTAAAGTTCAACGATCAACTGCTCGTTCACCGGCAGCTGAATATCTTCGCGCTTGGGCAACGAAAGTATTTTGCCCGTGTAATCGTCGCGATTTACTTCCAGCCAGTTCGGCTGCGTGCCGTGGCTGGCGAATTCTTTGGCCATTTCCAGGATGACCAGCTTCTTGCTGTTCTCGCGAATGGAAATTTCCTCGCCCACGCTCACCTGATACGAAGGGATATTCACCCTGCGGCCATTGACTGACACATGCCCGTGCCGCACCAACTGCCGCGCCTGGCGCCGCGATTGCGCGAAGCCCAGGCGGAACACGACGTTATCGAGACGCCGCTCGAGCTGCTGCAGAAGCAACTCGCCGGTGACTCCGCGGGTGCGCGCAGCCTTCTCGAAGTAGTTGCGGAACTGGCCTTCGAGCGTGAAATAAATGCGCTTGGCTTTCTGCTTCTCGCGCAACTGCAGGCCGTAGCCCACGATCTTGGACTTGCGGTCTTTCCCATGTTGTCCAGGAGCGAAGTTGCGCTTCTCGATGGGACACTTATCGCTAAAACACTTTGAGCCTTTGAGGAAAAGCTTCATGCCCTCGCGGCGGCATACACGGCAGACTGCATCGGTATAACGTGCCAAGTTGTTCTCCTTTTAGATGACCGGTTTACAGGTTTGGCTTCACCCTTCGTCCCGGACGAAAAAACTGTCGTTGGTCATTCGTCATTGGTCGTTCGCGAAAATCGAGAACCTATTGGTCGGTCGTTTTTGCCCACGACGAACGACCAAGGACCAACGACGGACCTTACACTCTTCGCCGTTTCGGCGGCCTGCATCCGTTGTGCGGGATCGGCGTCACGTCGCGAATCGAGCGCACTTCAATACCTGACGAAGCCAGGGCTCGCACGGCCGACTCGCGGCCGGAACCGGGGCCGCTCACGCGAACGTCCACGCTGCGCACACCGTGATCGCGCGCCAGATTGGCCGCGTTCGAGGCCGCCTGCTGCGCCGCGAACGGCGTGCCTTTGCGCGATCCGCGAAAGCCCAGCGATCCTGAACTCTTCCACGACAGAACGTTGCCATTCATGTCGGTGATGGTCACGATCGTGTTGTTGAAGGACGCCTGCACGTAACACAAGCCATGCGGAACGTGCTTGCGCTCCTTCTTCTTGAATGTCTTCTTCTTGCCTTTTTTATCCGGAGCGGCGGTGCCGCCGGCTGCTGCTGGTTTTGCCATAGTTAGCTCTTAGCTCCTAGCTCTTAGCTTCTAGCTAGGAGCTAGAAGCTAGAAGCTGTTCTTACGTTTTCGACGTTGCCTTCTTCTTGGTCGATACCGTTCCCTTGCGCGGCCCTTTGCGCGTGCGCGCGTTGGTATGCGTGCGCTGTCCGCGGACCGGCAGGTTGCGACGGTGACGGAATCCGCGATAGGAGCCGATTTCGATGAGCCGCTTGATGTTCATCGAAACTTCCTTGCGCAGATCGCCTTCCACCATCCCCTGCTGCTCGATCACGGTGCGGATGCGGTTGACTTCTTCTTCGCTGAGGTCCTGGACCTTCTTCATCGGGTCCACGTTGGCCTCATTAAGAATCGTGCCGGCGCGCGGATGCCCGATGCCGTAAATGTAAGTCAGCGCGATGTTGATGTGCTTCTGGCGCGGTAAGTCGACGCCTGCGATACGTGCCATAGTTCCTTATGCCTCCGACAGCTTTCCGGCTTTTTAGCTTCTAGCTGCTAGCTCCTAGCAAATCAGGGTTAGCTAGTGGCTAGAAGCTAGTAGCTTTACCCTTGGCGCTGTTTGTGTTTCGTGTTGACGCAGATCACCCGCACCACACCCTTGCGGTGGATGACCTTGCACTTGTCACAGATTTTCTTTACCGATGCTCGTACTTTCATATCAGTTCTCAGTTCTCAGTTCTCAGTTGTCAGTCAAACCTTTTCGACTGGAACAGAGCCGAGAACATCAATCCTCGCAATCTTATTTATATCGATACACAATTCTGCCGCGATTCAGGTCGTAGGGCGAAAGCTCCACCGCAACCTTGTCGCCCGGCAGGATGCGGATAAAGTTCTTGCGCATCTTGCCGGATACATGCGCCAGCACCTGGTGCTTGTTTTCCAGTTCCACCTTGAACATGGCGTTGGGCAGCGGTTCCAGAACTACTGCCATCACTTCAATCGCGTCTTCTTTACTCATTCGCTCCTAGCTTTTAGCTGCTAGCTTCTAGCCAAATCCGCTTGCCCTAGCTAGAAGCTAAGATCTAGCGGCTAGAAGCTCACTTCGTCAAAATCACCGGGCCATCTTTCGTGACCGCCACGCAATGCTCAAAGTGCGCGCTGAAACTGCCGTCGACTGTCACTGCCGTCCACTTGTCGCCGAGCACTCGCGTTTCCGGCTTGCCGTAATTCACCATGGGCTCGATGGCGAGCACCATGCCTTCGCGCAACTTCGCGCCATGGCCGCGCGCCCCAAAATTCGGAACCTGCGGCTCTTCGTGCAGGCGCGTCCCTATGCCATGTCCTACAAACTCGCGCACCACGCTGAAGCCCGCGGCTTCCACGTGTTCCTGCACCGCCGCTCCTACATCACCCACCGAGTTGCCGATGAGCGCCTGGTCGATTCCCTTGTAGAGAGATTCTTCCGTCACCGTCAGCAGCTTGCGCAATTCCGGCTTCACTGCATCGCTGACCGGTACCGTAATCGCCGCGTCTCCGTAATATCCGTCGAGCACCACGCCGCAATCAATCGAGACGATGTCGCCTTCTTTCAGTTCCCGCTTCTCCGACGGGATGCCATGCACAATCTCTTCGTTCACCGACGTGCACAGCACACAGGGATAATCGTAATATCCCTTGAACGCCGGCTTGGCTCCGAGTTCGGCGATCTTCTTCTCGGCAAAACGCTCCAGGTCCATCGTGGTGATACCCGGCGCGACCATCGCACGCAATTCATCGAGAACCTGCCGCACAATGCGACCGCTGTGCCGCATCCGCTCGATCTCCGACGCCGACTTGCAAACAATTGCCATGTTTAAAAGCTAACGCTTAAAACTAAAACCTTTCACCGCGAAGACCCTCACGCGTTATGTTCCTCGATGATCCTGAAAATCTCCGCCGTAACTTCATCCATCGGACGGTCGCCGCTGATCGAGTTCAGCCGCCCCGTCCGCTGATAATAATCGGCCACGGGAGCGGTCTGCTCCTGGTAAGCCGCCAAACGGGGCTGAATCACTTCCAACCGGTCGTCATTGCGAGTTACCAGCTTCGACCCGTCAATATCGCAAAGTTCATCGACACGGGGCGGCTGGAAGTGGACGTTATAGATCCGCCCACAGGTGGGACAAGAACGGCGTCCAGTAATACGGAGCAACAATTGATTATAGTCCACGTCCAGCCGGATCACAATTGGCCACGCACGAGTCGGGCGCGAGTTGTCAAAGAGCCTGTCCTCGAGCAATGCATCCAGCCATCCGGCCTGAGCCGCGGTGCGCGGGAAGCCGTCTAGCACATAGCCCCGCTTGCAGTCCGGCTCTTTCAACCTAAGCCGGACCATCTCGCAAACCAGATCGTCAGAAACCAGTTCGCCTCGCGCCATCACCGCCTTGGCGGCCACGCCGAGTTCTGTGCCCTGGGACACGTTGTACCGCAGAATGTCTCCGGTGGAGACCTGCGGAATCCGATACCGCTCCATGATGCGCTTGGCCTGCGTGCCCTTACCGGCACCCGGAGGTCCGAGCAGCACTACGGGACCCACATCGCGTGAGGTTTCCTGCGCCATCAGTTGGGCCTCAGGTCTCAGGTCTTAGGTCTTAGGTCTTAGGTCTCAGGAAAATCGCCCCAAAACCCATCACCCAGGACCTAACACCTAAGACCTATTACCTAAAACCTTTCCTACGACCAGTTCCGGCGGCCGCGAATGCGTCCGCTGCGCGGCGTGAAGCCATCGTAATGACGCATGATCAACTGCGCCTCGATCTGCGTCACCGTATCCATCGCCACGCCGACCACGATCAGCAGCGAGGTTCCGCCGAAATAAAAAGTCACGCCAAGGCCGTTCGTAACCCACACCGGAAGCTGTTCAAACAGCCTGCCTCCCAGCCAGAACGGCAAATGGTTCAGATGAATGCCGGCCATCATCCACTCGGGGATGAAGGAGATGATGATCAGATACAGCGCGCCCACCAGCGTGATGCGGGTCAACACTTCGTTGATGTAATCGGCGGTACGCTTGCCCGGACGAATGCCGGGAATGAACCCGCCATACTTCCGCATATTGTCGGCGACTTCGCTGGGATTGAACACGATCGAAACATAGAAATACGCGAAGAAAATAATCCCCAGCGCGTACAGCACCGTATAAAGAGGTTCGCCCCATCCCAGCATGCGAATCATGTCGCCGAAGTAGCGGCTGTTCTTGAGGCTATAGCCGAGCATCTGCGGCAAACCCAGAATCGAAGATGCGAAGATCACAGGCATGACGCCGCCTGCATTCACGCGCAAGGGCAAGTGCGTAGACTGGCCGCCCATCACTTTGCGTCCCACCACGCGCTTGGCGTATTGCACGGGAATGCGCCGCTCGCAACGCTCCACATAAACAATGAAGGCGACCACAGCGATCATGAAGACGATCAGGCCCACCATCAGCACGGGCGTAATCACTCCCCAGGTTCCGTTCCTCGCCTTGTCAAAAAGATCCTGCACGCCGCGCGGCAGGCCGACCACAATACCGGCAAAGATCAAGAGCGACATGCCGTTGCCAATGCCGCGGTCGGTAATCTGTTCGCCCAGCCACATGATGAACGCGCTACCTGTCGTTAGCGTGAGCATGGTCATCAGGACGAAACCGGGGCCGGGATGCAGCACGAAGTCTCCCGCTTTTTCGAGGCCGATGGCAATGCCGAAGGACTGCACCGCACTGAGAATCACGGTGATGTAACGAGTCCACTGCGTGATTTTCTTGCGGCCGAGTTCGCCTTCTTTTTGCAGCTTGGCCAGCGGCTCATACACCACGGTCAAAAGCTGCAGAATGATCGATGCCGTGATGTAGGGCATGATACCCAGCGCGAAGATGGTCATCTTGCGCAGGCTGCCGCCGGAAAACAGATCGACGAAGCCAAGCAGCGATCCGCCGCTGCGATTGAAGGCTTCTTCCAGCTTCATGAAGTTGACGCCCGGCGTGGGAAGATGGCCGCCCAGCCGGTACACCGCGAGCATAGCCAGAGTGAACAGAACCCGCTTCCGCAAGTCAGGGATGCGGAAGATATTCGCCAGCTTGTCGAAAAGTGGAAATGCCCCTTGTTCAGCCATTACTGCAAGACCTCAATCTTGCCGCCTGCCTTGGTAATTTTTTCCTGCGCCGATTTGGAAAACTTGTGCGCGTGCACCGTGATGGCGACTGTAAGTTCACCATCGCCGAGAATCTTTACCGGATGCTTGGCCTTAATCACTCCCGCCTTGCGCAGAACGTCGGGCGTAATCGGCGAACCCAGCAACTCCTCGCCGAGCGCCACCAGCCGCTCCAGGCTTACGATGTTGAATTCTTTGCGGAAGATGTTCGTAAAGCCGCGCTTGGGCATACGGCGATGCAGCGGCATCTGGCCGCCTTCAAAGCCGCGGATCAGGCGCATACCGGTGCGCGAGCGCTGGCCCTTGTGCCCGCGAGTGGAAGTCTTGCCCATGCCGGAGCCCATGCCGCGCCCCACGCGCTTGCGCTTTTCCGACGCCTTCTTCGGTGCTCGAATATTGGATAAATTCATAAATAAGCTCTCAGCTTTCAGCTCTCAGCTTTCAGCTAGCGCGGTTTGCGCTGAGGGCTGATAGCTGAAAGCTGACAGCTTCTATTTCAAAATCTCCACTAGATGCGGAACCTTCGCCACCATGCCCCGAATCGCCGGATTATCCGGACGCTCGATCACCTGATTCAACCGCGTGAATCCCAATCCCTTGATAACCAGCTTCTGTTTCACGGGCGCGCAAATAGCCGAAATCACCCACTTCAGGTGAATCTTTCCCGCCACTGCCTTAGGTTTCTTAGTAGTCATCGATAATTCCTCAAATCCCAGATCGCCGTGTCTAAGTACCAGGTACTAGGTACTCTCTAAAGTTCCTGAACAGTCTTCCCGCGCATAGCCGCCACACTCTCGCGGCTCTTCAAATGCCGGAGCGCGTCGAACGTTGCTTTGATCACGTTGTGCGGGTTGGTGGTGCCAATCGATTTCGTTAGCACATTCTGGATTCCCACCGAGGTCATCACCGCGCGCACCGCGCCGCCGGCAATCACTCCCGTACCTTCCGGAGCCGGCTTCAGCAACACTTTGCCGGAACCGTAGCGCCCGAGGATGAGGTGCGGAATCGAAGTCTGCGTCAGGTTCACCTTGATCAGATTCTTCTTCGCCGACTCAATCGCCTTGCGAATCGCCTGCGGAACTTCCTTGGCCTTGCCCGCGCCATGGCCGACGACCGCAGCCGACGGATCGCCCACCACCACCAGCGCCGCGAACGAAAGGTTCTTGCCGCCCTTCACCACTTTGGTGACGCGGTTGATGGCAACGACCTGGTCCTTCAACTGAAACGAATTTGGATCAAGCTTCTTAATGACTGTTGGCATTCTTAAACCTAGCTTCTAGCTTCTAGCTGCTAGCTTCTGGCGACCCAGTTCGAAGTGGGTTGGCTAGGAGCTAGAAGCTAGAAGCTGTTTTTCAAAATTGCAATCCCGCCTCGCGCGCCGCATCGGCCAGCGCCTTCACGCGCCCGTGATAAATGTAGCCGCCGCGGTCAAACACCACTTTGCTCACGCCCTTGGCCTTGGCGCGCTCGGCAATGATTTTTCCCAGAGCCTTCGCCGCCGCAACGTTTCCGCCGGTCCGCTTGTCTTTCTTGTGGCCCTCGGCTTTCTGGCCCTCGGCCTTCTCGCCCTCAGCCTTTTTGCTTTCAGGCTTCTTGCCTTCGGCCTTCATGCCTTCGGCGGAACTCGCCGAAACCAGCGTCTGGCCGTGCAAGTCGTCGATGACCTGCACATAAATATGATTCAGCGAACGGTACACGTTCAGCCGCGGACGCTCCGCCGTCCCCTGCATCTTCTTCCGGATGCGGTCATGAATGTGCCCGCGCTTCTGATTCTTCGATTTCTTAGTAAACATAAAAGCCGTCCTTGGTCGTTCGTCGTTGGCCGTTAGTCAAAGCCTTCCGACACTTCATAACCCTGCCGCCGCGTTGGCCAACGACAAACGACCAACGACGAACGACGGTTCTCCTACTTCGCTCCGGTCTTGCCCACTTTCTTCTTCAATCTCTCGCCCGCATAACGCACACCCTTATTCTTATAAGGATCCGGCGGACGCAGCGACCGCATCTCCGCCGCCACCTGCCCCACCTGCTGGCGATCGATTCCCGTCAGCGCAATCTTCGTCTGCTTTGGATCCACCGATGCCTCGACTCCGGTCGGCAGCGGATATTCAATCGGATGCGAATATCCCAGACTAAACACCACCGTGCCTTTGCCCTTCATCTCGGCGCGATAACCAATGCCGACGATTTCCAGGTCGCGCGTCCATCCCTTGGTCACGCCCTCGACCGCGTTGTTCACCAGCGCGCGCGCCAGCCCATGCAGAGCGGCCTGCGAATCGTTCTCCCGGATCGCGACCAGGTTGCCATCCTTCTGCTCCACAGTGATGCCTACCGGCAAAGCCGTGTCCAGCTTGCCCTTCGGCCCCTGCACCAATACCGTGTTGCCTTCGACTTTGACCGTCACCCCTTTGGGGATCGGGATCGGCTTTTTTCCAATTCGTGACATAAGAGCTTCTAGCTTCTAGCTCCTGGCTTCTGCCCAGGCGCTTCATCAGTGATTTACTTTTTCGTTCCGTACGTTAACGTCAAATGCAGCGTGTTTAGCTAGAAGCTAGTAGCTAATAGCTAGAAGCTGCCTCACCAGATCTCGCACAACAACTCGCCGCCTACGCCTTCCTTGCGCGCCTGGCGTCCCGTCATCACTCCGCGCGGCGTCGTCAGGATATTAATCCCCATGCCGCCGAGCACCCGAGGAATCTCGCTGCGGCGCACGTACACGCGGCAGCCCGGGCGCGACACGCGATCCAGCTTTGAAATCGCGGCTTCATTGTGCGCGCCGTATTTCAAATAAATCCGGATGACCTTGTGACCTTCCTCTTCCGTGGCCTTGAAGTTCGAGACGTAGCCCTCTTCCTTCAAGATACGGGCAATCTCGAGCTTCAGCCGCGAAGCCGGAATGTCCACCTTCTGGTGCCGCGCCTGCAGCGCGTTGCGCACCCTCGTCAGCATATCTGCGACCGGATCGGTCAACCTCATCGTTTGCTTCTCCTCTCGCCACCCGTTCGCTCCGCATTCCGCGGAGAACCTGCGGCAGCTTGCTTACTTCAGTCGTTGGTCGTTAGTCGTCAGTCCTTGGTCCTTGGCCGTTAGCAAAAAGCCGGCTCGTCTTGGCCAACGACCAACGACCAACGACGAACCTACCACGAAGACTTCGCCACTCCCGGAATCTCGCCCTGCAAGGCCAACTGCCGGAAGCACAAGCGGCACAAACCAAACTTCCGCAGATAAGCCCGCGGACGTCCGCAACGCTTGCAGCGGTTATGCCGGCGCGAGGAAAACTTCGGAGTCTTCTCCTTGGCATTGCGCGCCACTTCAAACTTCTTCTCGATCTTCGCGTCCTTAACCCGTTTCGCTGTAGTCATGAAATCCTTAAAAGTTTTCTTGTTGACGCCTAAAACTTTGAAGCCTGAATTTTTGAACCTGCATCTTCGAAACCTTGAAACATGAAACCTTGAAACCTTGCCTCTACTGCGCCCGGAACGGCATTCCCAGATGCTTCAACAGCGTGCGCGCCTGGTTATCGTTCTCTGCCGTAGTCACAATCGTGACGTTCATGCCCTTCTGTTTGTCGACCTTCTCGTAAGAAATCTCCGGGAAGATCAACTGGTCGTGCAACCCTAGCGTGTAATTGCCGCGTCCATCGAACGACTTGGTCGAAACTCCCTTGAAGTCGCGTACGCGCGGCAGAACCAGATTCACCAGCCGGTCGAAAAATTCATACATGCGGTCGCCGCGCAGCGTCACCATGGTCCCAATCGCCTGCCCCTCGCGCACCTTGAAAGCCGCAATCGACTTCTTCGCTTTGGTCACGATCGGCTTCTGGCCGGTGATCTGCCCCAACTCATTCACCGCAGGATCGAGAATCTTCGAGTTCTGCGTAGCCTCGCCCATGCCCATGTTGACGACAATCTTGTTCAGGCGCGGAACCGCCATCGAGTTCTTCAGCTCGAGTTCCTTCAGCAAAGCCGGAGCGACTTCCTTCTCGAACTTCGAGCGCAGCCGCGGCCGCTCCTTGGCGCTGTGATGCGCCTGTGCCGGAGCCTTCTGCTCCTGCCCCGAATCCTTCGAACCCTTCTTCTCTTTATCTTTAGCCATCGCGTCTCTTCAACTCTCCCTCACGGTGTCGGATTGCAACAAGCTATCAGCTATCAGCTTCTTGCGTATACCGCTGCGTGAGACTTAAGTTTCATCACCACTGCCTGCATCATCGGCCACAAGCTGAAAGCTGATGGCTGAAAGCTGACAGCTTATTTATCCAGCGTCGTTCCGCACTTCTTGCACACCCGCACTTTTCTGTCGCCGCGCGTTTCGTGCCCAATGCGCACCGGCCCGCAGGTCGGACAAACCAGTTGCACGTTGGAATAGGCAATCCGGCTCTCCTGCTCGGCAATGCCGCCCTTGATGTTGCGCTGCGGGTTTGGCCGCACATGCTTCTTCACCATCATCACGTGCTCGACCAGAAGCTTGGCGTCGTTTGGAAACACGCGCAGCACGCGTCCTTCCTTGCCCTTGTCCCGCCCCGTAATCACCTTCACGGTATCGTTGCGGCGGATGTCCACTCGCTTATGTTCTGTGCTGACTGTTCTCATTCCAGTGTTCTCAATTCCTAATTCTTGTTTCTCTAGGTACTAGGTACCAGGTACTAAATAACCTCAGGTGCCAACGACACGATCTTCAAAAACTTCTTCTCGCGCAACTCGCGCGCCACCGGACCGAAAACGCGCGTCCCCACTGGCTCGCCCGCGTCGTTGATCAGCACCGCGGCATTCTGGTCAAAGCGGATGTAGGTTCCGTCGCGCCGCCGGTGCTCCTTGCGCGTGCGCACGATCACCGCCTTCACCACTTTGCCCTTCGATACCTGCCCGTCCGGGGACGATTCCTTCACCGCCGCGGTGATTATGTCGCCGAGGCCGGCATTCAGCCCGGTCGAACCCCCAAGCGGCAGAATCATCTGCAGCTTGCGGGCGCCGGAATTGTCGGCCACCTCCAGCATGCTTCGCATCATCACTGCCATAATCGATCTCCCTAAAACCCTTGTCCGGATAGGGCCGCTAAGCCCCACCCTAGTCATTCCGAACCGGGTGCCAACTGCCAAACATTGTCATTCCGAACCCGGCGTAAGCCCCAAATTTGTCATTCCGAACACGCGCAAAGCGCGGGTGAGGAACCTGCTTTTGCCGGCGGCGGATCCAACTCTTCCCTACTTAGCGTCCCGCTCCAGCACAATCTCCGGCACCAGCGCAGTCTTGCGCACAATATCTTTCAGCTTCCAGCGCTTCAGCTTCGACAGCGGACGCGTCTCTTCAATCCGCACCACATCGCCCACATGCGCTTCGTTCTTCTCGTCGTGCGCGTAAAACTTCTTGTTGCGCGCCACCACGCGGCCATAAAAAGGATGCGCCTTCTTGCGCGTCACCTTCACCACAATCGTCTTCTGCATGCGGTTGGCGACCACTTCTCCAACAACTTCCTTGCGCCGGCCCTGCACATTCTCGTTCTTCGGGGTTGCAGTTTTCCCGGTTGCGCTTTCCGCCATTAGCGTTTCTCCGTTGCGGCCGAGCGCGAGCGCTCGCCTGAAATTGTCTTGACGCGCGCAATGTCTTTGCGCAGCCCGCGAATCTTCTTCAAACTCTCGGTCTGGCCCATGTTCAGCTGGAACTTCAGCTTGAACAACTGGTCCGCAAAATCCTGCCCCTGATGCGCGAGTTCGGCGTCGGTTAAGTTTCTGACCTTGTCTGCCTTCATAAGTAGCTCTCAGCTCTCAGCTCTCAGCTTTCCAGCGGCCGCCCTAACTGAGAGCTGACAGCTGATAGCTGATAGCGTTTCTAGTGCGCCGTTTCGCGCTTGACCAGAGTCGTCCGCAGCGGCAGCTTGTGCGAAGCCAGCCGCATCGCCTCCGTCGCATCCACCAGCGCAACGCCTTCCATCTCAAACAAAATCTTTCCCGGGCGCACGACCGCAACCCAATGATCCGGAGCGCCCTTGCCCTTGCCCATACGGGTTTCAGCCGGCTTCTTCGTAACGGGCTTGTCCGGAAACACGCGAATCCAGATCTTGCCGCCGCGCTTCACAAAGCGCGTCATGGCCACGCGGCTGGCTTCGATCTGGCGGTCGGTAATCCAACCCGGCTCAAGCACTTTCAGCCCGAAATCGCCAAACGCCAGCGTGCTGCCGCGCCAGGCCTTCCCAGTCATCCGCCCGCGCTGCTGCTTGCGGTACTTCACCTTCTTTGGCATTAACATAAATAAGCTCTCAGCTTTCAGCCGTCAGCCAAATCCGCTCTGCCTCTACTGACGGCTGAGAGCTGACGGCTGACAGCTGTTATTTAAAACGCTCCCACGCCCGTCGACTGCTCCCGCTTCTTCGCCGGAAGAATCTCGCCCTTGTACACCCAGACCTTTACACCGATCACGCCGTACGTGGTCCTGGCTTCTGAAAATCCGTATTCAATGTCGGCCCGCAGAGTGTGCAGCGGCAGGCGTCCCTGCAGGTACCATTCCGAGCGCGCGATTTCGTTTCCATTCAACCGCCCGCTCACGCGAACTTTAATTCCCTTGCAGCCAAAGCGCAGCGCCGAATCCACTGCCTTGCGCATCGCGCGGCGAAAGCCAACGCGCTTTTCCAGTTGCAACGCGATCGCTTCCGAGACGAGTTGCGCATCGAGTTCCGGCTTGTGCACTTCCTGGATATCGACAAACACTTCCCGCGAAGTGCGCTTCTGCAAATCGCCCTTCAGCTTGTCGATCTCCGCGCCCTTGCGCCCGATAATAATTCCCGGCCGCGCCGTCTTCACGATAATCCGCAGCTTGTTGCCCGGACGCTCGATCTCAATCGAACTCACCCCGGCAGACTTCAGCTTTTCTTTCAGTTCCTTCTTCAGCTTGATGTCTTCAAACAGCAACTTGTCGTAATCGCGCTCCACAAACCAGCGCGACTTCCACGGCTTGGTATAGCCGAGCCGAAAACCATAAGGATGGACTTTTTGTCCCATTGCTTCTCCTGATCGAACCAAACCTTATTAACCCAAAACATCAATCCCAAAAACTTGATCAAACCAAAAATCTTGTCATTCCGAACTCGCGCAAAGCGCGGGTGAGGAACCTGCTTTTCGCCGTTACTTCGCAGCCGCCTTTTTCTTCCCCGCCTTGCCAGCACTCGCCGCCTTCTTAGCCACCGGCGCGCGCCGCTTAGCCTGAACCGCACCCGTCGGTCGCTCCCCAGAAACGTGACTCGAACCATTCCCGCGCTCCGCCAGTACCAGCGTGATATGCGCAATACGCCGCTGATAGCGGTAAGCCCGCCCCTGCGGCGCCGGACGAATCCGCTTCATGCGCGGACCGTCATTGGCAATCGCGCTCTTCACATACAAGTTGTCGAGCTCGACATCCAGATTCTTTTCGGCGCTCAAGAAGTTCGCGTTGTCGAGTGCCGACTGCAGCAGCTTGCCCACGTGCGCCGCCACGCGCTTCTTGGTGAACAGCAGCGTGTTCCGCGCCTCTTCCACCTTGCGCCCTTTAATCAACTCCAGCACCAGGCGCGCCTTCTGCGGCGACACTCGCAAGTAACGCATTTCCGCTCGAAATTCCATAGTCTCGTCTCTGTTCTAAGCCGTGCTCTCTCGAACTTTAAGCCGGGGTTAAGCTTAACCCCGGTTAAGCTCAGGGTTAGGCCCTAAACCCTCGTATGCAAGTCCTAGCTAGCAGCTAGAAGCTGCCTCTCTACGCCTTCGGTGCCGCAGGCGCCGAAGGAGTAATCGCTCCCGGACCCCCCGGAATACCCGCCGGCTTCGCCGCAACTTCCGTAGCCGCCCTCATCGAGTGGCCCTTGAAGTTGCGCGTAAAACTGAACTCGCCCAGCTTGTGCCCCACCATGTTTTCCGTGACGTACACCGGAATAAATTTCTTGCCGTTGTGCACCGCAATGGTGTGACCCACCATCTCGGGAACCACGGTGGACCGCCGCGACCAGGTCCGCAACACTTTCTTCTCGTTGCGCGAGTTCATGCCTTCCACCCGCGCCATCAGGAAGCCATCCACAAACGCGCCCTTCTTGGTTGAACGTGCCATAAAATTCAGCTCTCAGCTTTCAGCCGTCAGCTTTCAGCCAACAGCTTTTGTCATTCCGCTTACTCGCCCCGCTTCATACTCTGTCGTTCGACCCCACACTCTGTCATTCCGAGCGCAGCGAGGAATCCTGGTGTCGCCCGCAGCGCTACTACTTCGCTCTCCGGTTCACAATAAACTTATCCGTCCGCTTGTTATTCCGCGTCTTGTATCCGCGCGTAGGCTGCCCCCAAGGCGTCACCGGATGCCGCCCCCCCGAAGTCTTGCCCTCCCCGCCCCCATGCGGATGATCCACCGGATTCATCGAAACGCCGCGGTTGTGCGGGCGTTTGCCTAGCCAGCGGGAGCGTCCGGCTTTGCCTATAGTTATGTTCTCGTGATCTAGATTTCCTACCTGGCCGATCGTGGCCATACAGTCCTGGGAAACTTTCCGGGTCTCGCCCGAGGGGAGCTTGACCAGCGCGTACTCTTCTTCTTTCGCGATGAGTTGGGCTGCGCCGCCGGCGGAGCGTACCATCTGTCCGCCTTTGCCCGGCTTCAGTTCCAGGTTGTGGATCTGCGTGCCGGGAGGAATATTTCGCAGCGGCAACGCGTTGCCCACAAGAATATCCGCTTCGGGTCCGCTTATAACTTTTTGGCCTACCTTCAACCCTTCCGGCTGAAGGATGTAACGCTTTTCGCCGTCGGCATACGCGAGCAGCGCAATGCGCGGCGAGCGGTTGGGATCGTATTCGATGCTGATCACGGTCGCAGGGATCCCAGTCTTGTCGCGCTTGAAATCGATGATGCGCAGCTTGCGCTTGTGGCCTCCACCGATAAACCGCATCGTCATGTCGCCCGAGTTGCGGCGTCCGCCGGTGCGTGGCTTGGCTTCAAGCAACGGCTTATGCGGATGCCGCGTCGTGATGTCGTCGTTGACGATCGTGGTGCGATAGCGCAACGTTTGCGTAGTGGGTCGGTATGTTTTGATCGCCATAATCAGCTCTTAGCTTCTAGCTCTTAGCTTCTAGCTCGAAATCCTTTTGTCACTGCATTTTGCCTACGACCAGCTACCGTCGTTGGCCGTTCGTCGTAGGTCGTTCGCCAGTCATCTTGGTCCTTAATGTTTTTGCCAACGACCAACGACTAAGGACCAACGACTGCTCTTACAAATTCTGTGCGTACTCCGGCATTTTTTCGCCGGCCCGCAGTCTTACGTACGCCTTTTTCCAGTCGGGGCGGTAGCCGGCGAATTTCCCCCGGCGGCGCTCTTTTCCTGGATAGGTGGCCGTGCGTACGGAAAACACTTTCACTTTGAAAATCGTTTGCACTGCCTGCTTGATTTCGGTCTTGGTCGCTTTCGGAGCGACCTGGAATACCAGGGTGTTCTGGTTTTCCTTGATGGCCAAGCCTTTTTCCGTGATCACCGGACGTCGAATAATCTGATATGCGGATTTCATATTTGATTCGGCTTACGCCACCTCCGCCGCTTTTTCATGCCGTACGCGTTTTCGCGGAGAAGCTGACGCCTTCTTTGCGCTCTCGTCTTCTTCTTCTTTAGCCTTGCGGTGACTCTTGGGCAAAGTATCTTTCAACGTAAGCTGCAACTTTTCGATGGCCGGGTGCGAGAAAATTACGCGATCATATTTCAGCAGGTGATACGGATGAACTTCGTTGCCTGGAACCAACTCCAGCCCTTCGATATTTCGCGAGCTTAACGCGAGGTTGTTGTTGCCGGAGTTCGGAACGTCGACGATCAGCACCGTCTTCTCGACTTTGAGCGCATCGAGCGCAGCGCGGAAGGCCTTGGTCTTTGCGTCTTTCAGTTCGAACGTGTTGACGATGGTCAGCTTGCCGTCGGCAAACTTCGCGGCCAGCGCGGAGCGCAGCGCGCCCAGAAGTTTTTTACGCGGAAACGCGTAGTCGTAAGAGCGCGGCGTGGGGCCGTGCACAGTCGCTCCGTGGCGCCACAGTGGCGAACGGATCGAGCCGATACGGGCGCGTCCGGTGCCTTTTTGCTTCCACAGTTTTTTGCCCGAACCGGAAACCTGCCAGCGAGCCTTGGTGGCATGCGTGCCGCGATGCTGCCCGGCGCGGTAATGTTTCACCGCCTCCCAGATCAGATCTTCATTCACTGCGCCGAAGATTTCGTCGACAAGGTCGAAGGTTCCGACCTTGACGCCGCTTAAATCGTGAATATCAATCGTTGCCATAGCATTTCTCATGTAGCCGCGGACGCCCTCGTCCGCGAAGTTTTATCGATGCCGCATGCCCGCGGACGAATGCGTCCGCGGCTCCACTTACGCTTTCTTAGCCGCTCGCTTCGCCGCCTTCAACGGATCGACCGTAGCCGAACCCGCAAATCCACGCCGCTCTCTGGGCGGCTTTTTCGCCTTCATGATTACGAGATATCCGCCCTGCGGGCCCGGGACGCTGCCTTCGACCACCAGCAGATTTTCGTCTTTATCTACACCCAAAACCCGCAAGTTGCGCTGGGTCACGCGGGCATGGCCCATGTGTCCCGACATGCGCATTCCCTTGAACACGCGCGAAGGAAACGCGGAGGAACCGATCGAACCGGTAATTTGAAACATCGATCCATGCGACTTGGGGCCGCCGGCAAAGTGATGCCGCTTGACGACGCCCTGAAAGCCTTTGCCCTTGCTCACGCCGACGATGTCGACGAACCTTTCGCCTTCAAAAATCTCGACCAGCACCCGGTCGCCGATCTTTACCGTAACTTCGCTGTCAGCGCCGCCATCGGTTTCAAGCGGCACTTCGCGCATGAACTTTACCGGAGGAAGATTGTTCTTCGCCAGGTGTCCGCGCGCGGGCTTGGTCAGCCGCGATTCTTTCACGAATTCGACGAGGCCGATTTGCGCCGCCTCGTAACCATCGCGCGTCGCCGACTTGTGCTGTGTAATCACGCACGGGCCAGCCTGCAGCACCGTGACCGGGCGCACATCGCCCTTCGAGTCAAACAGCTGCGTCATGCCGACCTTTTTGCCGAGAATGCCTGTAACTCGCGTTGCCATCTTTGTCTCCATCCAGCTTGGCTTTCGCTATTGGCTGGCAGGCTATTTGCCTTTTATGTCGTCCCTACGGGACTTGGTTCCTAACTTATTTCCTCACCCAGCGCTGAAGCGCTGGGCTAATATCGGCCGCCCCTTCGGGGCTTCTCAAGCGCTTTCTGCTTGCCTAACCTTCTACCGGCCTCAGTGCTTCGTCCTTGCGGAAGCGCTTCCTACTTATGCTCTTTGCCGAATGCCTTGATCTCCACATCCACGCCAGCGGGCAGATCGAGCTTCATCAGGGCGTCGACCGTCTGCTGCGTCGGCTCGAGAATATCGAGCAGGCGCTTGTGGGTGCGGATTTCAAACTGCTCCCGCGATTTCTTGTCTACGTGCGGCGAACGCAGCACGCAGTATTTGTTCTTCATCGTGGGCAGTGGAATCGGTCCCGCGATCTGCGCACCGGTGCGCCGCGCGGTTTCAACGATTTCTCCGGTCGACTGATCCAGAATGCGATAGTCGTACGCCTTGAGCCGGATGCGAATTCTTTCTTTTCCAATCACGTTTCACTCTCTTTACCCCTCCCGATATCTTCAGGAGGAAAGAACTTGCGGCAGGGTGCAAGCCGCCACTGCTCATGGAGCCGCGGACGCCTTCGTCCGCGAGCTTTTATTGATGCTGCATGCAACCGCGGACGAAGGCGTCCGCGGCTCCACAATCCTACTGAATAATCTCCGAAATCGTTCCGGCGCCTACAGTATGCCCGCCTTCGCGAATGGCGAAGCGCAGGCCCTTTTCCATGGCTACCGGCGTGATCAGTTCGATTACCAGGCTGACGTTGTCGCCGGGCATCACCATTTCGGTGCCCGCGGGCAACTCGGCCACTCCTGTTACGTCGGTCGTTCGCAGATAAAATTGCGGACGGTATCCCTTGAAGAACGGCGTGTGCCTGCCACCTTCTTCTTT